>Ga0190275_10000001_pt1 | contig 608455 bp, 555 predicted proteins | sample Popmic550T_FD_133745 | JGI IMG/M metagenome (GOLD analysis project Ga0190275, IMG submission 133745) | Populus adjacent soil microbial communities from riparian zone of Yellowstone River, Montana, USA - 550 T | ecosystem: Environmental > Terrestrial > Soil > Riparian zone > Trees stand...
CAACATGCTGAGGGTTCCCCCCTGAGTAGTGAACGAAGATGACGACACGTCACGCGAACGCCTGCCGGGCGCCGACGTGCCAACCGCCACCATGCCAAGCCCAACCTTGCCAAAACTGCGCGCGACGGGATCGGCCTCGAACCACGGGCCGGAGGGTCAGGGGGTGGCGGTCCAGAGGTGGAGGGTGGCGTAGGCCCGCCACGGGCGCCAGCGCTCGGCCCGAGCCGCCACCGCCGCCGGGCGAGCGGCGTCCGGCCCTGCCAGCCGGGTCAGGGTGCGGCGCACGCCCAGGTCGGTGGCGGGGAAGGCGTCGGGGTCACCGAAGGCCCGCAGGGCGATGTCCTCCACCGTCCACGGCCCGATGCCGGGCCGGGCCAGGAGGGCGGCCCGGGTGCGGTCACGGTCGGCTCCGGCGTCCAGGGCGATCTCCCCGTCGGCCACCGCTCGGGCCAGCCCCACCAGGGCCCGGCCCCGGGCCCGGGGCATGGGCAGGAGGTCGGGGTCGGCCGCCGCCACCTGGGCCGCGGAGGGGAACAGGTGGGTGAGCTCGCCGTCGGGAGTGGCCAGCGGGGTGCCCCGCTCGGCGGTGAGGCGGCCGATGGTGGTGATGGCCCCGGCCACCGACACCTGCTGGCCGACGACGGCCCGCACCGCCACCTCGAACCCGTCGACCGCACCCGGCACCCGCAGGCCGGGCCGGGCCGCCACCAGCGGAGCGAGCAGGGGGTCGCGGCCGAGGTGGGCGTCGACGGCGGCGGGGTCGGCGTCCAGGTCGAGCAGGCGCCGGACCCGGGCCTCCGCCTCGTCCGCGTCCCGGGCGTCGCCCCGCAGCGTGCCGAGCACGTGGCCGTCGGCCGGCACCAGGGTGACCGTGGCCGGGGCGTGGGGCAGGGCCAGGGTGCGCCGGTAGCCGACGAGGGCCCCGTCCGGACCTCGCACCCCGGCCTCCACCCCCCGCACCGCCCGGGCGGCCAGGAAGGCCAGCAGGTCGGCGGCGGCCAACGGTCGCCGGTGGGCCAGGCGCAGGGTGCGGGGGCCGGCGTCCTCGCTCACCGGGCCCATCCTGGCCGACCCTCCCCCAGCCCGGCCGTCGGGGCCAGGGAGGATCGGTCAGGTGCGGCTCGAGGGGTGGGTCACGAGGGGGGGTCGTCCGTCGAGGGCCAGGAGGTGCGAGCCACGAGAGCGCGGGCGTCGGCGGCGGTGGCGCAGCGCACCCCGACGACGTCGGTGTCGGTGGCCGCGGCCTCCCACTCCGTCCCGTCGGCCGAGCGGACCCAGCTCACGGGGCCCGCGGGCCCGTCCACCTCCTCGGGCACCGGCAGGTCGGGGCCGCCCGCTCGAGGGTGCGGGGCGGGTCCGGCAACGGGTCCCAGGTGCCGGCCTCCACGTCCAGGGTGGCGTTGGCCCCCACGCTGACCAGCACGTCGCCGGCGGTGCCGGGCCCGGCCGGGGCGGGTCGCCGGAGGGTCGGCGAGGGCGCTCATATCGCCTTCGGAGGCTCGGGTCCCTACCCTGTGGGCCTCGGACCCGCCACCAGGTCCTCCGCCGACGAGGAGAGCAACGATGCGCCGACCCCTCCGCCCCCGCCACCCGGGTCCCGCCGTCGCGGTCGGCGCCTGAGGTGGCCAACCGGGGCCGCCAGTCGGCCGAGAAGCGCCGGATCGACAAGATGCGCCAGGAGCAGCAGGCAGCCAAGCGCGAGCGCCGCCACTCCCGCGACGCCCAGGAGGCCGAGGACGGCGTGGACGGGGCATCGGAGGAGGAGCTGTTCGAGCGGTTCCGCCTGCTCAGCGAGGCCCACGCCGCCGGCACGGTCAGCGACGAGGACTTCGGCCCGGCCCGCCACACCATCATGGTGGCCCTGGGCCTGGAGGAGCCGACCGCCCCGCCGGCCGACGAGGACGAGGACTGACGGCCTGATCGCCCGCCGGCGCCCCGACCCCTGGCTCAGGCCGTCGGGGTGGTGGAGCGCCGCTCGCCGGAGCGCTGGATGACCTGGTCGTCGGTGCCCAGGTAGGAGGCGATGACGTCCGGATCGGCCAGCACCTCGGCCGGCGTGCCCCGGGCGATCACCCGGCCCTGCTCCAGGGCCACGAACTCGTCGCACAGCTCCGACAACAGCGCCATGTCGTGCTCGATGACGACCATGGAGCAACCGGTCTCGGCCTGGATGCGGCGCAAGAGGGGCACCAGGGCCTCGGTCTCGACCTGGGCCACGCCCGCCGTGGGCTCGTCCAGGAGCACCACCGCCGGGTCCTGGGCCAGCAGGCAGGCCAGCTCCACGATGCGCCGGGTGCCGGTGGACAGCTCGCCGGTGGGTCGATCGCGGAAGGCGCCCAGGCCCAGCAGGGCGATGAGCTCCTCGGCCCGAGCCTCGGCCGCCCGCTCGGAGTCGACCGACGCCGGCAGGTGCAGGGCCGCGGCCACCGGGTCCCGGTTGGCCAGGTGGCGCTCCAGGGAGACCTCGATGCACTCCCGCACGGTGAGGGACGGGTAGAGGCGAGCCTCCTGGAACGACCGGCCCACGCCCAGGATGGCCCGCCGGTGGGGGGCCATGTCGGAGACGTCGGTGCCGCCCAGCACCACCCGGCCCCCGTCGATCTCCAGGAAGCCGGTCAGCACGTCGAAGAGCGTGGTCTTGCCGGCGCCGTTGTGGCCGATGAGGCCCACGATGCGGCCGGGGGCCACGGTGAGGTCCACCTCGTCGACGGCGGTGATGCCGCCGAAGCGCTTGGACACCTGGCGGCACTCCAGGGCCAAGCCACGGCCGGCCGGACCCGCGGCCGCGGCGTCGTCGCCGTCGGCGTCCGTCGTCCCGGCGTCGTCGCCGCTGGCTCCCGAGTCGCCCGCCGCCGGCCCGTCGTCGCTGCCGATGAACACGGCCCGGAGGATGTCGGGTCGCTCCAGCAGGCCGGCGGTCGGTCCCCGGAAGCGCACCTGGCCCTTCTCCAGGAACACCGCGCTCTCGCACATGAGCAGGGCCACGTTGATGGACTGCTCGACCAGGACGATGGTGGTGCCCTGGCGGTGCAGCTCCCGCACCTTGTCGACCAGCATGCCGACCACGGCGGGCGCCAGGCCCAGCGACAGCTCGTCGATGAGCACCACCTGGGGCTCGGTCACGAAGGCCATGGCGATGGAGAGCTGCTGCTGCTCCCCCCCGGAGAGGTTGCCGGCCTGCTGGTCCCAGCGGTCGCGGAGGATGGGGAACATGTCCAGCATCTCGTCGGTCCGGCCCCGGGCCCGCTCGGGGTCGCCCCGGAGCATCCACGTCGAGAGGCGCACGTTCTCGGCCACGGTGAGGGTGGGGAACACGCCCTTGCCGCCCGGCATCATCGACAGGCCCCGGCGGGCCACCTTCTCGGGGGGCAGGCCGGTGATGTCCTGGCCGGCGAAGGTCACCCGTCCGGCGGTGACCGGCAGCAGGCCCACCATGGCCTTGAACAGGGTGGACTTGCCGGCGCCGTTGGTGCCGAGGAGGGCCAGCACGTCGCCGTCGCCGGCGGCCACGTCCACGCCGAAGAGCACCTGGAGCGAGCCGTAGCCCGACTCCAGCCCCGAGCACGACACCAGGGCGCCCTCGGCGCCCCCGCCCGGCGCGTCGGCCCGCGACAGGCCGGCCTCGGCGGCGGCGGCGTCGCCGGCCCGGGCGGCGCCGGCCCGCTCCTCCCGCTCGACGGCCAGGGCTGCGGCGGCCGCCCGTTGCTCCGGGGTCTCGGCGACCCCGTCGGCCCCGTCGGCCAGGGCCAGCTCGTCGACCAGGGACACGCCCCGGCGCCGGGCCGCGGCGTGGGCCACCCGGTCGCGCAGCCGCTCGTAGGCCTGGCCCAGCCCCCCGGGCAGCACCATCAGGATGGCCAGCAGCCCCACCCCCGTGAGCAGGAGCTGGAGCCGGGGGAAGGTGTAGCCCAGCCACTGGACCAGGGCCACGCCGGCCAGGGTGCCGCCCAGGGAGGACACCCCGCCGATGACGGCCATGGAGAACAGCAGGAGGCTGTCGGCCGCCTCGTAGGTGTTGACGTCGATGCCCCGCAGGGCCACGGCGTGGAGGGCACCGGCCGTCCCGGCGAACATGCCGGAGATGACGAAGGCGGTGATCTTGGTGCGGGTGGTGCTGATGCCGACCGCGGCCGCGCCCCGGTCGTTGTCGCGGGTGGCCCGGACGACCCGGCCGGTGCGGGTGCGGCGCAGGTTGAACACGATGGCCACCGCTCCGGCCAGGAGCACCAGGGCCAGCAGGTAGAGCCAGCGCTCGGTGGCCAGGTCGACCGACCCGAACAGCTCGGGGCGCTCGAAGTCGCCGGGCACCAGGCCGGCGTAGTTGGCCGGGTTGATGACGTGGACCTGCATGGCCACCGCGAAGGCCAGGGTGGTGACGGCCAGGAGCTGGCCGGAGACCCGCAGGGCGGGGATGCCGATGACGGCGGCGACGATCCCGCCGGCCAGGGCCGAGAGCCCGATGGTGGCGAACAGGTCGAGGTCGTGGTCGACGATGAGGTTGGCGGCCACCACCCCGCCCACGCCGACCAGGGCGAACTGGCCCAGGCTCACCACTCCGCCCCACCCGGTGAGGACCACCAACGACACCGCGGCCAGGGCGTAGATGAGGGTGATGGTGCCGTCGTTGACCTGCGAGGGGCTGCCGGCCAGGGGGATCCACACCAGGGCGCCGACCACCAGCAGGGCACCGACCACGCGCAGGGCCCGGACCTCCGGCAGGGCGGCCAGGGGCCGCGACAGCCGGTGGGTGACGCCCACCGCCGACCACGTGCCCTCGCCGGCGGCGTCGGCCCGGCCCGTGGCCCGCTCCTGGAACAGCAGGCCGACGACGATGACACCCAGCAGCACCACGTAGGTCCACGTGCGGGAGTCCAGGTTGATCTGGGCCAGCTGGTCCAGGATCTCGACGGCGACGCCGGCCAGGAACGCCCCGGGGATGGAGCGCATGCCCACGATGACGGCCGCGGCCAGCGGGGCCAGCAGGACGGTGGGCCCGGCGGCGGCGTCGACGGAGAGGCCCTGGGTCGGGGCCTTGAGGACGACCGTGACGGCGGCCAGGCCCCCGGCCACGCCCCACAGCAGCAGGTTGAGCTGGTTGACGGGGATGCCCAGCATGCGGGCCCGATCCAGGTTCTCGGCCATGCCCCGCACCGCGGTGCCGGCCCCGGTGCGGAACAGGAACCAGGCCAGGGCCAGGAGGACCAACGGGGCGACAGCGGCCAGCACCAGGTGGTTGCCGTCGAGCGTCACCGGCGACACGGTCCACTCGGTGTCGGAGAGGGGCGTGCTGAAGCCCGGGTTGAGGGCCTCGGTGCCGAACCAGCCGGGCATGAACAGGGCCAGCCCGCCGAGGGCCTGGGCCAGGCCGATGGTGGCCACGGTGAGGACGAGGCGCGGGGAGGTGGCGAAGCGCCGGATGACCGTCAACTCGACCAGCAGGCCCACGGCCACGCCGGCCACGATGGACAGGGGGGCCGAGAGGTACCAGCTCCACTCGAGCGAGCCCAGGGTGAGGCCGCTGGCCAGGGCGCCGGCCACGGTGCCCATGGCCCCGTAGGCGAAGTTGATGACCCGGGTGGTGCGGTAGATGAGCACCAGGCCGACGGCCATGAGGCCGGTGCCGACGCCCAGGGCCGCGCCCTGGAGGACCACCCCCAGCGACGCGTCGTACAGGCCCAGCAACCCGGCGGCCACGAAGGCGACGAACGCCGCTCCGGCGGCCAGCAGCCTGCGATCGCTCATGGTCGTCCTTCCCGGAGGGTGGTGTCGGGGGTGGCGCGGCCTGTCGCCGGGGTCATCGGCCGAACACCTCGGGCTGGCCCGACGGCAGCTCGTCGAGGCTGAAGCGCTCGTTGTTGGAGGCGTAGGAGCCGGCGTCGCCGTTGAACGGCGACACCAGGTCCGGGTCCCACCAGATCTCCCGCAGGTCGGTGATGGGCGTGTACGACTCGGGGAAGTAGTCCCAGGTGCCGGCGGGGCCGGAGGCCGCGGGGAAGCTGAACAGGCCGGTCTCGAAGGTCTCCGGCGTCAGCTCGGGGCCGGCCATCTGGATGCCCAGGGCCAGTTGGTAGAGCTGGTAGTAGAGGACGTCGACGGCCAGCGAGGGCTCGTCGTCGCGCACCGACTTGTAGGCCCGGTACCCGGCGCTCTCGCCCTGGGGGAGCTGCTCGGCCAGGGGGCTGACCCCGAAGGCCCGGTCCCACTGGTCGGTCTGGTTGGCCAGGCCCTGGCCGATGAGGTCGAGGTCGACGAAGCCGGTGCCGGTGGCGATCCACTCGGGCTGCAGGTTCTGGCTCTCGATCTCCTGGGCCAGGCTCAGCACCATGAACGGGTCACAGAAGCAGGAGATGGTGGTGATGTCCCGGCTCACGATCTGGGCGCTGATGCTCTTGGCCTGGTTGGGGATGCGGCCCAGGTCGAGCACGTAGTCGGTGACGAAGTCGATCTCCTTGCCGGCGTCGGCCAGGATGTCGAGGCCGGCCTCGGCGCACCGCTGGTACTCGGGGTTGTTGGGGGCGATCACGGCGATCTTGCGGGGCCGGTCCTTCAGGGCCCCCTCGGCGAAGATGGCGGGCCGGTCGAGGAGCCGGTCGATCGAGTAGGCGCTGGCCGCCTCGGCCACCACCGAGCAGTCGGTGGCGATGCTCCAGGCGTAGGGGCGGCGGCTGGTGAACCACTCGCGGGACATGTAGGGGGCGCCGAAGCCGATGGTCTCCTCCCGGGCCAGGGCCTCGGCGTACGGCTGGGTCACGGCGGTGATGTCGGCGAAGGCGGCGTGCTCCACCCCGGCCTGGAGGCCGTCGTTGGCGGCGTCCTCCTGGCCGCCGCCGACCAGCTCGGTGACCAGGGACCCGTTGCCCTCGAAGGACTCGAAGACCATCCGCCGGCCGTACATCTCGAAGTTGGCGTTGAAGTAGTCGACCAGCCCCTCGGTGGTCCGGCGGAAGTCCTCGGGGGTCTCGTTGAACTCGATGCCCATCAGCCCGGCCAGCACCGACAGCACGTTGGGCTCGGGCGTCTGCCGGTAGGTGACGGTGATGCCGTCCTCGCTCACGCCCTTGGCCGTGGCCCCGCCGTTGTCGCCGCGGAAGGTGAAGCACGGCGGGGAGTAGGGGTCGCCCTCCACCTGGGGCCCGCCCCCGGGGCAGGCCTCGACCGTGTCTCCCCAGCCGGTGGCCGGCTGGCCCTCGGTGCCGGCGTCGACGTCGGCCGCCTCGACCTCGGGTGGCGCGGTGCTGGGCACCACGGCGATCACCACGGCGAGGGCCACGAGGGCCACGGCCAGTGGCGCGTAGCCGCCCAGGAGCCGCCGCCGGGGCGGCTCCGGGCGCGGCGGGCGCCCGGAGGTGGTGGTCGATGGCGTGGCGGCGTCCATCCATACTCCCGGTCACGGATGAGGGTTTGGGGCAACCATCCCACAGTGACCGGTGTCATGCCACGGATGCTGGGCGCCTGGTCACGGTATGTGGCACCCAGCCGGAGTGCCACACTGGCCGGGTGGCTGCCGACGGCTCCGACCGACGCTCGATCGTCCTGGCCGGGGTGGGCGTGTTCGGCGCCATCCTGGTCCTGGTGGCCATCGCCGTGCTGGCCGACGGCGGGGCCGGCGACCCGGTGGCCACCACCGCCTCCACCGTGGCCTGCGCGCCGGACGACGCCGCCTGCCGGGCCTCCCAGCGGTCCGGCGACCGGCCCGGCATCATCCCCGAGCCGGGCACCGGCCAGGCCGCCGCCGAGCCCGGCGAGCCGGGCGGGTGGGAGCAACTGGCCCTGCTGGGCGTGATCCTGGCCGCGGTGGCCGTCATCGCCGCCGTGGTCGTCCGCTCGGCCCGCCGCAGCCGGCGGGGGACGGCCGGCCCCCCCGCCGATGATGGGACGGCGGTCCGGGCCTCCCCGTAGCCTCGGGGCGTGTTCCTGGGCGACGACCTCCTGGCCTACCTGCTGCTGGCCTTCGGGGGGGCCATGCTGGTCGGGAACCTGCTGGCCGTGGCCCGCCCGCCGGCCCGCATGACGGCCGAGGGCAGCCGGGCGCCGGTGGGCCGGAGCCTGGCCATGGCGGGCCTGGGCCTGGTGGCCACGGTGTGGGCCCTGGCCACCCTGATCCGGGGCTGACCTGGAGCTTCGCCCTTTCTGTCACGCTTGTCGACAGAAGACGACATTCTTCCTCACTTTCTGCGGTCAAAGTCTCACAAGCGCCATCGAAGGGCCCGATGGAGGGGCAGCGTTGCCGGGTCGCTCTCATCCCACCTCCTGGTGATCGTCTCGCACACCGACGACCGCCAGGTGCGACCCGGCGCACTGGGGCCGGCTCCAGGACCTCCCCTCCTCGGAGCCGGCCCCCATCCCATCTGTGCCAGGCTCCCCCGCCGTGGACGACGCCCCCCCTCCGCTCCCCGCGCCGGGCGGCGTCGAGAGCCCCGGCGAGGGGCCCGTCACCCCACCCGGCCCCCTGGCCCGGCTGACCCGGGCGCTGGCCGCCCTGGCCCTGCTGGCCTACGTCGCCGCAACCCTCCTGCTGGTCGTGCCGGTGCGCAACCCCCCCGTGCAGGACTGCGGCGCGCCCGGCGCCTACCTGTACCAGGGCCGGGTCGACGTGGTGCCCGACGGCAACGACCAGATCGTGGACGGGGGCGAGGTGGTGACCCTGGCCCCCGACGTGGCCGACGCGGCCCGGGCCACGCGGTGCCAGGACCGGGTGGCGTCACGGGCGGTGCCCGCCGCCGTGCTGGTGCTGGGGGCCACGGTGGTGGGCGGCGGGGCCTTCGCCGTCGAGCTGCTGGTGGTCCGCCGTCGCCGGCGCCGGGCCCTGGCCGCCGAGCACCGGGACGCCCCGCCCCCGCTCCCCGCCCCGCCCCCCGACCACGCCGAGGCCCGGCGGCCCCCCGGAGCGGGCCCGGGTGAGCCACACTTGCCTGCATGATCAAGAAGATCCTGGCCGCGGTGGTCGTCCTGGTGGTCCTGGCCGTGATCGGCGCCGGCGCCTGGTACTTCCTGCGGGACGACACCCCCGAGGACCTCACCGTCGACGACGGGTCGGAGCAACCGGCGGGCCAGGCCCCCGACTCGCTGGACGGCACCTGGAACGCGGTCGAGGGCGAGCGCACCCGGGCCCTGATGGCCATCACCGAGGACTTCACCGCCCTCCCCGACCACACCGCCACCGGGGAGACCCCGGGGGTCGAGGGCTCGATCACCATCGCCGGCTCCCAGGTCACCGAGGCCGCGTTCACCGTGGACCTCACCCGGTTGGCCTTCGACGACGCCCCCACCGGCCTCGACGTGGCCAACCGCCGCCAGGCCATGGACCGGCAGGGCCTGGAGATCGAGCAGTTCCCCGAGGCGTCGTTCACCCTCACCGAGCCCATCGACATCGGCGACGACCCGGCCGGCGGCGAGAAGGTGACGGCCGAGGCCACCGGCGACCTCACCCTCCACGGCGTGACCCGGGAGATCACCTTCACCGTGGAGGCCCGCGTCGTCGGGTCCCAGATCCAGGTGGCGGCGGTCGACTCCATCCCCGTGGCCCTGGCCGACCACGACATCGAGAAGCCCACCGCCCCGTTCCTGGCCGACGTCGACGACCAGGGCACCTTCGACTTCGTCATCGCCCTGGAGCAGGGCTGAGCGACGGGCCGGTCAGCCCGGGACCGGGCCGACCCCCGTGCCGTCCCGGGCCCGGCGGGCCAGCCACTCGGCCTCGGCCTGGCCCAGCGGCGTGCTGGGCGGGCCGTCCACGAAGGGCCACAGCTCCTCGCAGATGCGCCGCCAGTCGGCCGTCGCCTCCAGCTCGCCCAGGATGGCGTAGAGCCCCAGGTTGATCCGCTGGATGATGACGAAGGCGGGCGGGACGTTGGCCGCCTTCTGGATCTCGGCGTACGGCCCGCTGGCGTCGAACATGCGCCGCACCGACTCGCTGGCGTACTGGCTGGTCACGGTGAAGGGGCCGGGCCGCTCGACCAGCTCGTAGTAGTGGCCGAAGTAGTCGATCACCTCCTCGTCGGTGAAGGCCTGTCCCGGCCGCAACAGGCCGATCTCCTCGCACACGGCCCGGAAGCGGGCCGGGTCCCGGCGCACGGCGATGGCCTCGGCCATGGCGCTGAAGCCGGCCAACTCCGACGTGTCGAACCGCTTGACCAGGCCGAAGTCCAGGAACGTGACCCGCCCCTCGGGGCCGAACAGGTAGTTGCCGGGGTGGGGGTCGCCGTTGAAGGCCCGGAGCCGGTACAGGCTGCCGAACACGAAGCGGTAGATCACCTCGGCGGCGTGGTCGCGACGGGCCTGGTCGGCCGCCACCACCACCTCGAACGGATCGCCCACGGCCAGGTCGGTGGTCAGCACCCGCCCGGTCGACAGCTCCGGCACCGGGTCGGGCACGTGGATGAACGGGTGGCCCCGGTAGGCCTCGGCGAACAGGCGGAGGTTGCCGGCCTCCTGCCGGTAGTCGAGCTCCTCCAGCAGGCGCTCCCGCAGCTCGGCCACCAGGGGTTCGGGCTCCAGGCCGGGGAAGGCCAGGCCCATCCCCCCGAAGAGCACCCCCACCCCGGCCAGGTCCGAGCGGATGGCCGCCGCCACCCCCGGGTACTGGACCTTGACGGCCACGGCCCGGTCGTCGTGGGTGACGGCCCGGTGCACCTGGCCGATGGAGGCAGCGGCGATGGGCTCGGGGTCCCACTGGGCGAAGAGGCGGTCCGGGGGCCGGCCCAACTCCTCCTCGATCACCCGGGCGGCCAGCTCGGGGGCCATGGGCGGGGCGTCGGTGCGGAGCTGGGCCAGGGTCTGGCGCACCGGCTCGGGCAGGCCCTGGTCGAGGTACGACGCCATCTGGCCCAGCTTCATGAGGGCGCCCTTCATGTTCCCCAGGGCGGCGGTGACGTCCTCCGCGGTGCGCAGCTGGAACTGCGCGTCGAGGTCCTGGCGCCGCTCGGCCGCCGCGAACGTGCGCCGGGCCCGGTGGGCGGCGTAGCGCCCGGCCGACCGGGCCCCCACCGCCCCGAGCTGGGCATTGCGGGCCAGCACCGAACCCCCACCCACCGGCGACGGGGAGCGGGGCACGGAGCTCACGGCGGTCACGGCGCGGCCTCGGCGGCGGGCCCGGGCCCAGGCCGTGCCGGCCACTCCGGCCGCGGCGGCCAGGCCCAGCAGGGCGGGCCGGCGCGACGGGGACGGGTCTGGGGCCACGGGGGTCCTCTCGGGCGGGGGGACCGGGGCGGCAGGCCGCACCGGCCCCCGGTTCGCCGGCGATTCCAGCCGACCACACCGGCGCGGGCCCACTCGGACGAGCGACGCCGCCCCACCCACCGCCGCCTGCGTACCCCCCGGGGGTACCCTGGCCGTCCACCGCCACCCCCCGGAGGAGCGATGCGCGGCTACTCCATGGACAAGGACGACTACACCCGGCGCCTGCGCCGCATCGAGGGCCAGGTCCGCGGCCTCCAGCGCATGGTCGAGGACGACACCTACTGCATCGACGTCCTGACCCAGATCAGCGCCGTCAGCTCCGCCCTCCAGAGCGTGGCCCTGGGCCTGCTGGACCAGCACATCCGCCACTGCGTGGCCGGGGCGGCCCGCGACGCCGAGGGGACCGGTGACCAGGACGCGGCCCGGGCCGAGGCCGACCGCATGGTGGCCGAGGCCACCGCCGCCATCGCCCGCCTCATCCGCTGACCGGGCACGACGGGGGGACCGTTCGGTCCCCACCCCATCGAACGTTGGACCGCTGACGGCCTCCGTGGCGGACAGCGGTCCAAGGTGTCGATGAACGATCGCTTGGGTTGACTGAACGATCGTTCAGCGCGACCGTGGCGGCATGCCCACCGCCGCTCCCCCCCTGCCCGTGGACATCCTCGACCCGGCCCTCTACGACGACCCCTGGGCCACCTACCGGTGGCTGCGCGACGAGGCCCCCCTGTACCGCGACGAGGGCAACGACCTGTGGGTGGTCAGCCGGCACGCCGACGTGTTCGAGGTGTCGCGCCGGTCCGACCTGTGGTCGGCGGCCCAGGGCGTACGGCCCAAGGTGGCGGCCGACATGTCCCTCATCGCCCTCGACGACCCCGAGCACACCCGCCAGCGCCGCCTCATCAACCGGGGCTTCACCCCCCGCCGGGTGCGGGAGCTGGCCCCCCACATCCGGGAGCTGGCCCGCCGCATCGTCGACGAGGTCCAGGAGCGGGGCGAGATCGACTTCGTCGACGAGCTGGCGGCCCAGGTGCCCCTCATCATCATCTGCGAGATGATGGGCCTCGACCCCGAGACCAGGGACAAGATGTACCGCTGGTCCGACGCCATGATGGCCGGCGACGGGCACGTGGGCGACGCCCCGGAGCTCCACACCGCGGCCACCGCCTTCGGCGAGTTCGCCCAGGCCTGCCTGGAGCTCATCCCCCAGCGGCGCCAGCAGGCCACCGACGACATCATCGGCATCCTGACCCGGGCCTTCGACGAGGGGGGGCTCGACAAGGAGCACAAGGCCGTCGACCCCGGCCTCCACGGCGACGGCGCCCTCCAGGACGACGAGCTGCTCATGTTCCTCACCCTGCTGCTGGTGGCCGGCAACGAGACCACCCGCAACGCCATCTCCGGTGGGCTCCTGGCCCTCAGCCGCCACCCCGACCAGCGCCAGAAGCTGCTCGACGACCCGGGCCTGATCGACCTGGCCGTCGACGAGATCATCCGGTGGACCACGCCGGTGATGACCTTCATGCGCACCGCCACCCAGGCCCACGAGGTGCACGGCCAGCGCATCGAGCCCGGCGACCGGGTCCTCATGCTCTACCAGTCGGCCAACCGGGACGAGCGGGCCTTCGACCGCCCCGACGACTTCGTCGTCGACCGCCAGCCCAACAACCACCTGGCCTTCGGGGCCGGCACCCACTACTGCCTGGGCGCCAACCTGGCCCGGCTGGAGGTCAAGCTGGTGTTCGAGGAGCTGCTGGCCCGGCTGCCCGACATCCGGGCCGTCGACCCGTCCACCATCCAGCGCAACCGCTCGACCCTGGTCGTCGGCATCGAGCACCTCCCGGCCGTCTTCACCCCGGTGTCGAACCCGGCCCGCACGTGAGCGCCCCCGCGGCCCCGCCCGCCGAGCGGGGGGCCCGGCCCGGCCAGCGCGAGCGCATCCTGGACGCGGCCCTGGACCTCATGGCCGCCCGGGGGGCGTCGGCCACCAGCATGCGCACCCTGGCCACGGCGTGCGGTCTGCACGTGGCCGCGCTCTACCACTACTTCCCGTCCAAGGACGCCCTGCTCCGGGCGGTCATCGAGGAGCGGCGCTACGGGGCCCAGCTCGAGCACCTGCCCGTCCCCGACCTGCGCCTGCCCGCCCCCGAGCGCCTGGCCGCCCTGGTGCACGACATGTGGGAGGGGGCCATGGCCGAGGCCCCCATCTGGCGCCTGCTGCTCAGCGAGGCCCTCCACGGGGACCCGACGGCCCGCTCAGTGGGCGACGGGCTGCGGGCCACCATCGAGGCCGCCCTCACCGACACGCTGCCCCGGCTGGTGCCGGAGATGACGGTGGCCCCCGACGTGGCCGCCCGGGCCGTGGCCGGCACCCTGTTCGCCCTGCTGCTGGAAGCGACCCTGGTCGAGCCCGAGGCCCTGGCCGGCCACGCCCGCCGCCGGGCCGCCGACCTGGCCCTGCTGCTGGTGCCGACCCCCTGACCCCTCTGGCCCGAGGGGCGGGGACACCGGCGTCCCCGCGGCGCACCACGCATCCGGCGAGGAGGGGCTCCACATGGCCCCGGTCGGGAGGGAGCCATAGCCTGCGGCCATGGCCTCCGGTCCCGCCGACCCTCCCGCCCAGGGCGACGGCGCCACCTCTCCCGACGCGACCGGCGACCCGACCCCGGGCGATGGCGGCATCCCTCCCGTCGTGGCCGGCGACCCGAGCCCGGGCGATGGCGGGCCCACCGCGGCAACGAACCGGGGCGGGCCCGACGGGACGGCGCCCGAGCGCGGCCCCGGGACGGGCCGGCCCCCGCGCCGGTCGCTCCTCGACGCCCGCACCCTCATGGTGTGCGCGCTGGTGGCCCTGGTGGCCGCCGTCCTGGCCGGCCTGGTCGTGAGCACCCTGACCGGGGACGACGACGGCGAGCAGCCCGAGGCCGGCCTGCTGACCGAGGCCGAGGTCGTGCCCGACATCGCCCTCGACCGCCTCGCCGGCGAGGGGCGGGCCAGCCTGGCCGACTACCAGGGCCAGCCCCTGGTGGTGAACTTCTGGGGGAGCTGGTGCGCCCCCTGCGTGGAGGAGATGCCGGACCTCCAACGGGTGCACACCTCCCTGGGCGACGACGTCTCGTTCGTGGGGGTCAACATCCGGGACCAGGACCCCCAGGACGCCCGCGACCTGGCCCGGCAGACCGGCGTCACCTACGACCTGCTGGTCGACGCCGAGGGGGCGCTGACCCGGGCCCTGGGCATCGTCACCGCCCCGGTGACCCTCCTGGTGCTGCCCGACGGGACCATCGCCGAGGTGATCCAGCGCACCATCTCGGCCGAGCGCCTGTGCGAGAAGCTCAACCAGACCGTCTACGCCGGCGGCCTGGAGGAGTGCGGGTGACGGCCGCCGCCGGGCGCCCGACGGTCCCGATGCCCACCGGGGGCCGGGGGGCCATGGCCCCCCGCCCGGGACCGGGCGGGGCCTGATGGCCGACCTGGGGCTGGCCGCCGCCTTCACCTTCGGGATGGTGGCCACCGTCAACCCGTGCGCCCTGCCCATGCTGCCCGCCTACCTGGGGTGGTTCATCACCGGCGACGAGGCCACCCGACCCACGCCGGTGGCCGTGACCCGGGCCGTGGTGGTGGCCCTGGCCGTCTCCGCCGGGTTCGTGGCCGTGTTCGGCACCCTGGGCGCCCTGGTGACGGCGGCCTCGGCCGAGGTGGAGCGCATCACCCCCTGGGTCACCCCGGTGGTGGGCCTGGCCCTGGTGGCCATGGGGGTGGTGCTGCTGGCCGGCCGGGCCATCCGCCTGCCCCTCCCCCGCCTGGACCGCACGGGTGGGGGCCGGGGCCTGGCCGCCATGTTCCTCTACGGCGTGTCCTACGCCGTGGTCTCGGTGTCGTGCTCCATCCAGCTCTTCGTGGCCCACGTGGCCACCACCTTCGGCGCCGACTGGGGCACCGGGCTGGCCCGCCTGGGGGCCTTCGCCGCCGGCTTCACCCTGGTGATCGTGGCCCTGTCCATGGCCGTGGCCGTGGCCCGGGGCTCGGCCGCCGCCCTGGTGCGCCGGGCCTCGCCGCACGTGGGCCGGGCCTCGGGCCTGCTGTTCGTGCTGACCGGCGCCTACCTGGTCTGGTACGGGGCCAGCGAGCTGCGCTCGGGCGCCTCGCCGTCGGACCCGGTGACCGACCGGGTCTGGGGCTGGTCGTTCGACATCTCGGCCTGGGTGCAGTCCATCGGCGGGGTGGAGGTGGGCCTGGCCCTGGCCCTCGTGGTGGCGGCCATCGCCCTGGTGCTGGTCCTGCGCTCCACCCGCCGCGCCCCCCGCTGACCCGACCGGGGTCAGCCCCGGACGGTGATCGTCTCCACCGCGGCCCGGGCCACGGCGGCCTCGGTGAAGGCCACGGGGCGCCACTCCTTGTCCGAGAACGCCTCGGTGGCGGCCAGGTAGGCGGGGTCGTCGCGGTCCTCGGTGTTGCCGTAGGTGAGGAACACCTGGGCCTGCGGGCCGTCCTCGCCGTAGGCCAGGGCCATCATGAACGAGGTGCCGTAGGTGATGCGGTAGCCGGTGCCGTCGGCGCCGCTGCCGGTCACCTCGGCCAGGTCCGAACCCGAGACCACCGGGTCACGGGACAGGTCGGTGGTGGCCGGGTCCAGGATGGTGCCCCCGCCGCCCCACTCGACCACGTTGGTGACGCCGTCGGCCCCCTGGCCGCCGTGGATGGGCACCAGGGTGCCGTTGCGCTCGGCCACCTGGACCTCGCCCAGGGCGGTGTCGACGGCCACCCCGGCTGCGTCCAGGACCTGCACGGCCCGGGCCAGGTTGACCAGGACCGGGTCGGGGTCGGGCTGGGGGATCGGGGCCAGGCCCCGGGGGGTGGCGATGGGCTCGGCGGGATCGAAGGGCTCGGCCCACAGGGCCCCCGCCTCGGTCAGGTCCTCACCGGCGAAGCGGCCCATGAGCTCGCGCCACACCGGCGGGCCCACCGAGTCGACGTCGTAGGTGCCGTCCCACGCCTCCAGCACGGCGCAGGCCTCGGCCACGTCCACGGTGGCGGCCGGCAGCTCCTCGGCGCCCTCGTCGTCGGTCAGGGCCGGCACCGCCACCGGGGCGGCACCGGTGCAGCGCTCGACCACCGCCTCCCGCAGGGCCCGGGACGTGTAGCCCCGGTTCTGCACCGCGGCGGCGGCCAGCTCCTCCAGGGTGAAGGTGCCGTCCGGGCCCGAGGGGCCCTCGGCGGTGGTGTCGTCGAGGACGGTGGCGTTCTCGCGGGTGCGGGGCGAGGGAGCCGTGCCCTGACGGCCGTGGAGGGGCGAGTAGTCGCCCTCCAGCAGCTCGGTGGCGTGCGAGATCCAGAACGGGTCGTTGGCGTTGAACACGTAGTCGGACCGCTCCGCCACCGGCATCTCGGCGTACGGCACCAGCCCCGGGTCGCGGGCCCCCTCCCGCTCCTCCCACTCGTTGACCGGGTCGGAGCCGTCCAGGAGGATGGCCCCGGCGTCGGCCGCCGCGGCCACGATGACATCGGCGGCCAGCGAGGTCTCGTAGCCGGTCAGGGCCTCGTCCGACAGGGCGGGGGTGGCCGAGGTGTCGGCGTACCAGGCCCGGCCGTCGGCCGAGGTGGCGATGGTGTTGAACAGCGGGACGCCGCCGACGTCGCGGTGGATGGCGATGAAGTCGTCCAGGTCGTCGGCCTGCATCATGGCCATGTACTGCTCGAGGAACTCGTCGTTGTCGATGTTGGCGTCGCGCAGGGTGATGGCCTGGGTGTCGGTCCAGCCCACGCCGGGGAAGTCGAGCACCGGCCCGTAGTGGGTGCGCCACAGGGTGCGGGTCTCGTCGGTGAGCTCGCCGTCGTCGCCCAGCACCTCGACGGTGACCTCCTCGGAGGTCATCTCCCGCTCCTCGCCGCCGTAGCGGTACGTGGTGGGTGAGCCGGGGACCAGGTCGAGCGTGTAGGCGGTGAAGCGGTTGCCGGCCGAGACGGTGTGGGTCCAGCCGAAGGTGTCGGTGAAGCCGATGCCGATGCCGGGCAGGCCCGAGAGCTGCACGCCGTAGGCGTCGAGCTCGCCGGGCACGGTCAGGTGGACCTCCCAGAACCGCAGCTCGCCCTCCCACGGGAAGTGGGGGTTGGCCAGCAGCAGCCCCCCGCCGGCGGTGGAGCGCTCGGCCCCGACGGCCCAGCCGTTGGAGGCCAGCGGGGCGTCGCCGCCGAGGCCGGCGCCGGTCCCGGCGCCCCGGGTGCTCTGGGGCACGACGGCCCCGCCCTCACCGCCGGCGTCGGGGGTGGGCGTCGCCTCCGGGGGCTGGGCCGAGCCCAGCAGGTCGGCCACCGCCCCGCTGGAGGCCTGGAGAGCGATGGAGCGGGCGTAGGTGTAGAGGTCGACCGGCTCCACCGGCTGCACCCACTCCTCGCCCGCGCACCAGCCCGCCAGCCCGTCCGCCCCCACCTCGGCCAGGTGGGCGTTCCACCCCTCGGCGAAGGCGGTGAGGAGGGTCCGCACCTCGTCGCTGACCGTCTCCCAGTCGGCCGCGGCCACCTCGGCGACGCCGATGGCCCGCCACGACAGGTCCGACGCGATGTGCTCGTCGTCCTCGCCGGGCCCGAACCACCGGGCCCGCTCGCCCCGGATGCGCACCAGCTGGTCGGCCAGGTCGCAGGCCCGGTCCTCGCCGCTGGCCCAGCCCTGGCCGAAGGCGGCGCCGGCCAGGGTGTCGGCGGTGATGTGGGGCACGCCGGCCCCGTCCCGGCGGATGGTGGCCTCGTAGCGGTCGCCCTGGCCCAGGACGGTGCCGGCCGGCCCGTCGTCGCCGGGGCGGGCGCCCTCGTCGCCGTCGCCGTCGTCGCCCGAGCAGGCGGCGGCCAGCAGGGTCGCGGCCAGGGCCACGGCCAGCAGCCGGCGAGCGGAGGACGACCAGGGGCGGCGGCGGGGGGGCATGGCCGGCACCGTACAGGTGCCGGACGTCACGTCGCCGAGGGGGGCGGCCCCGTCAGGGCATCAGCCGCTGGAGGTCCCAACCGGGCCCGGAGCGGGTGTAGAGGAAGCGGTCGTGCAGCCGGTCGGCCCGCCCCTGCCACACCTCCACCTCGTCGGGCACCAGCCGGTAGCCGCCCCACCCGTCGGGCCGGGGCACGTCGTCGCCCCGCACCGCGCCGGCCACCTCGTCGCGGCGCTGCTCCAGCGCGGCCCGGTCGGCGACGGGCTGGCTCTGGGCCGACGCCGCGGCCGAGATGCGGCTGCCCACCGGGCGGGTGCGCCAGTACGTGTCGACCTCGGCGACGGTCAGGCTCTCGACCCGACCCACCGCCCGGACCTGGCGGCTGAGGGCGATCCACCCGAAGCACAGGGCGGCCTGGGGGTTGGCGGCCAGCTCCTGGCCCTTGCGGCTGGTGGTGTCGGTGAAGAAGCAGAAGCCGTGGTCGACCCGGCGCACCAGCACGAAGCGCACCGACGGGCGCCCGTCGGGGGTGGCGGTGGCCAGCGCCACCGCGGCCGGGTCGTAGGGGCCGGTGGCCTCCCAGGTCGCGTACCAGGCCCGGAACGTGTCGAGCGGGTCGGGCGCCAGGTCGGCCCGGTGGAGGCCGTCGTGGAGGTACTGCTCGCGGGTGGCGGAGAGGTCGAGCACGGGGCTCGACCCCTCCGCCGTCCCGTCGGGGCGTGGGGTGCCGTCGGCCATCGCCGCCAGCTTCGCGGACGGGCCGCGCCTAGGAGGCGAACTTCAGGCGGTAGAGCCGCTCCAGGCCCGGGATGCAGAACGGCCGCTCCGGGCACTCGGGCGGGCCCCCCAGGACCAGGGGGTCCTCCACGTCGACCAGGTCGGACATCTTGGCCAGGTCGTACTTCTCGGCCGTCTGGGAGGTGACCACGAAGGTGTTGGCGCTCTGGGCCGGGGCGATGCCGAGGAGGGTCACGCCCCGCGACTCGGTCAGCTCGCGGGCCGCCTCCAGCGCCGCGTCCGGGTCGGAGCCGGGCTCGGCCGTGTCGTCCAGGAACAGGGCCAGCGAGCCGGTGAACTCGGGGATGAGGTCGATCTCGCCGGTCTCCAGGGCCGGGAAGTAGACGTCGCGGGGGCCGATCTCGGGCGTGTAGTCGACGGTGACGCCGGCCGCCTCCAGGGCCTGGCCGTAGATCTGGGCCACCAGGGTGGACTCGGTGAAGTTGGCGCTACCCACGGTCAGGTCGCCCTCGGCGGTGAGGTCGGCGGGCACGTCCAGCTCGGTGAGCACGTCGGCTGCCACGTCCTCGGGGTTGCCGCCGTCGATGGACACCCGGGCCACCGCGGCCCGGATCACGTCGTCGGTCAGGCCCTCGCTCACCGCGTCGAGCACGGCGGCGATGTCGTCGCTGGTGGCCTCGGTCCGGATGGCGGGCACGAAGTTCTCGGCCTGCTGGAGGCCCTGGTCGTCCTCCAGCGCCACCCAGTCGTTGGCGGCGATGGCCCCGTTGCTGGAGAACAGGAGGGCGATGTCGATGTCGCCGGCCTCCAGGGCGGCCACGGTGTTGGGACCCCCGGTGTCCAGGGGGCGGAACGTGAACTCGGCGGTGTCGGGGCCGGACGTGTCGCCGGTGGCGTCGCCGTCGTCGCTGTCGGTGCAGGCCCCCATGGCCAGGGCCAGGAGGGGGATGAGGAGGACGCCGGCCAGGCGGCGTCGGTGGGTGATCACGGCGGGTGGTGCCTTTCGGTGGGGTCAGGGGTGGGTGAGATCAGGCTGCGACCGGCACGGGCTCCGGCCCGGCGCCGACGGGCGAGGCATCGTCGAGGAGGTCGGGGCGGTGGGCCCGCCGCTCGATCCGCAGGCCCCGAGGGGTGAGGGCCCGTTGCACCAGGCCGAGGGCCCCCTCGGTGGCCAGGGCCAGGGCCGCCACCAGCAGGGCGCCGGCCAGCACGTCGGTGAAGCCGCCGGAGGAACGCAGGGCGTAACCGTCGATGATGAAGCGGCCCAGACCCCCGAAGCCGAGCTGGGCGGCGATGGTGGCGGTGGCCACCACCTGCACGGCCGAGGTGCGGACCCCGGCCATGATCAGCGGGACGGCCAGGGGCAGCTCGACCCGGCGCAGGATCTGCCCCTCGGAGAGGCCCATGCCCCGGGCCGCGTCGCGCACCTCGTCGGGCACCTCGGCCATGCCCACGTAGGTGTTGGTCACGATGGGGGGCACGGCCAGGGCCACCAGGGCCACGAACACGCTGACCGAGCCGATGACCGGCTTCTCCAGCAGGCCCAGGAGCTGGGTGCCGACCACCAGGATGGCGAAGGAGGGCAGGGCCCGGCCCACGTTGGACACGTTGATGGCCAGCAGGCCGAAACGGCGCGTGTGCCCCAGCCACAGCGTCCCCGGCACGGCCAGCACGACCGCGGCCAGCACGGCCACGGCCGAGATCTGCACGTGCTCGCCGACGCGGGCCCACGCCCCGGTGGAGCCCCGCCAGTTGGCCGCGTCCCGGAGCCAGTTGACGACGTCGACGACCTGGTCCACTCACCGACCTCCGGGCCGGGCCGGGCCGCTCATGCGCCCACCACCGCGCCGGTGGCGGCGTCGGCCGGGGCCCCGGCGCCGGCGTGGGCGGCGACCGGGCCGGCGGGACCACGGCGCCGACGGCGGGCCGACCACGGGGCCAGGCGGCGGCCCAGGGCGGCCAGCCCCACGTCGGAGCCCACGGCCAGCACGATGGAGAGCAGGACGCCCACCGTGACCGCGGTCCGGACGGGCCGGTTCAGGCCCACCAGGATGAGCTGGCCCAGGCCGCCCAGGCCCACCAGGGCGGCGATGGTCAACATGCCGATGGTGCTGACGGTGGCGATGCGGACCCCGGCCATGATCGACGGCAGGGCCAGGGGCATCTCCACCTTCCACAGCCGCTGCCGGGGGCTGAGGCCCATGCCGTCGGCGGCGTCGCGCACCTCGGCCGGCACCTGCTCCAGGCCGGTGACGGTGTTCCGCACCAGGATGAGCAGGGTGTAGAGGACCAGGGGCACCAAGGCGGTGGTGCGGGACAGGCCGGTGTAGGGGACGAGCGTGGCGTAGAGGGCCAGGGACGGCACCGTGTAGAGCGCGCCGGCGGTGCCCAGGACCACGCCCTTCAAGCGGGGGTGGCGGTGCACGGCCACCGCGGCCGGCAGGGCGATGGCCAGGCCCAGCAGCACCGCTCCCACGGTGAGGATGACGTGCTCCCGGGTGGCATCGGCGATGAGCTCCCGGTTGGCGTCCCGGCCCACCCACTCGCCCCACCACCAGCGCTCGGTGTTGGAGACGGCCAGGGTCCAGGGCGACGTGACGTGTTGGAGATGCACGGTGCCCTCCCGCGTGTGTGACGCGCCCCGGGTCGGCCGGCCTGTCGGCCGCAGCGTGCGACCGGTGGGTCAGTGGGATCCCGGCTGACGGTAGCCTCCCCGGCGGACGGTGCCAACGGACCCTGGTCGGTGGTACCGGCCCGGTCCCGCCCCCCATCGAGAGGCCCGGCCCGATGATCACGCTCGACCAGGTGACCAAGCGCTACGACAACGGCCAGGTGGCGGTGCGGGAGCTGTCGCTGGAGGTCCCCGAGGGCGAGATCTGCATGCTGGTGGGGCCCTCGGGGTGCGGCAAGACCACCACCATGCGCATGGTCAACCGGTTGATCGAGCCCACCTCGGGGCGCATCGTCCTGGACGGCGACGACGTCACCCACGTCGACCCCGTGGCCCTGCGCCGCCGCATCGGCTACGTGATCCAGCAGGTGGGCCTGTTCCCCCACCAGACCGTGGCCGACAACATCGGCACGGTGCCGGGGCTGCTGGGCTGGGACAGGGCCCGCACCCGGGCCCGCACCGACGAGCTGCTGGACCTGGTCGGCCTGCCCCCCGGCGACTACCGGGGCCGCTACCCCCACCAGCTCTCGGGCGGGCAGCGCCAGCGGGTCGGGGTGGCCCGGGCCCTGGCCGCCGACCCGCCGGTGCTGCTCATGGACGAGCCCTTCGGGGCCATCGACCCCATCAGCCGGGACCGCCTCCAGCAGGAGTTCCTGCGCCTCCAGGACACGGTGCGCAAGACCGTCATGTTCGTCACCCACGACATCGACGAGGCCGTCACCCTGGGCGACCGCATCGCGGTGATGGCCGAGGGCGGGGTGCTGGCCCGCTACGGCACCCCGTCGGAGATCCTGGCCGACCCCGGCTCGGACTTCGTGGCCAGCTTCGTGGGGGCCGACCGGGGCCTGAAGCGCCTCGACGTGCTGCCCCTGGAGCGGGGCGACGCCGAGGCCCCGGCCGTGGTCCTGGAGGTGGGGCTGACCCTGGCCGAGGCCCGCCGCCGCCTGGACGCCGCCGGGTGGGTCCACGCCCCGGTGGTCGACGACGGCCGCCTGGTCGGCGTGCTGCGCCACTCGGCCACCGAGGGCGACGGGGCCGGCTCGACCACGGTGGGCGACGCCGCCGTGGCCCTCGACGCCCGGGTGGCCCAGGACCGCCACACCCTCAAGGACGCCTTCGCCGCCCTGCTCCTGGACGACGCCGGGTGGGTGGCGGTGGTCGACGACCGGGAGGTCCTGGTCGGGGTGATCAGCGCCGAGCGCCTCCACGAGATCGCCCGCCGCCGCGCCGCCTGAGCCCGCCCCACTGCCCGGCCCCGCCGCCCGGCTGCTCGGTCAGGGGCGGACGGCCACGCACCAGGTGGCGGTGTCGGCCTCGCTGGCCGTGGCCTCCCAGTGCCCGGGCAGGGCCTCCACCACCGCTTCGGCCGGGAGGTGGATGGGCGTCTCCGAGCCGCGGCTGTTGACCCACACCACCACACCCCCGGAGCGCAGCACCCGGGCGCACTCGGGACCGAACAGGAAGGCGTTCATCAGCACCACGGCGGCCAGCGACCCGTCGGCCACCGGCAGGCGGGCCCCGTCGGCCAGCACCCGGTGGGCCGGGCCGGTCGGGGCCAGGCGCAGCATCTCCGGGGAGATCTCCACGGCCAGGGCCGGGGCGAACCGGGAGGCCACGGTGGCCGAGGCCAGGCCGATGCCGGAACCGACCTCGGCGGCCGGGCCGGCCAGGCCCTCGGGCACGCCCCGGGCGAAGGCGTCGAGCACCGGCAGGTCGCGGCCCGGGCCGGCCCGGGTGTGCCACTCGGGGGCCAGGCCGTCGAAGAAGGCGGCCACCTCCCGGCGCTGGGCCTCGTCCCACGAGGCCGGGTCGGCGGCCATGGCCTCGGTCAGCACCCGCATGGGGTGGACGTCGGCCTCCGGCCCCGCCCGCCTCGGGGTCGAGCCCGGGTGCCCGACCACCCGCTCCAGGTGGGCGACGGTGCCGCTCATGCCCCGATGACCTCGACGCCCCGCATGTAGGGGCGGAGCGGGTCGGGGACGGTGACGGCGCCGTCGGGGCGGCGGTACGTCTCGACCAGGGCGGCCCACACCCGGGGCACGGCCAGGGCCGAGCCGTTGAGGGTGTGGACCAGCTCCGTGCCCTTGGCCCCCTCGGGCCGGTAGCGGATGCTGGCCCGGCGGGCCTGGTAGTCCGAGAGCCACGACACCGAGGACACCTCCAGCCACTGGTCGCAGCCCGGGGCGTAGACCTCGATGTCGAAGCTGCGGTGGTGGCTCTGGCCCTGGTCGCCGGCGCAGATCTCGATGACCCGGTGGGCCAGCCCCAGCTCGGCGACGAGGCCCTCGGCCCGCCCGATCATCTCCTCCAGCAGGGCGGGGGCCTGCTCCGGGGTGGCGTAGGCCAGGATCTCGACCTTGTCGAACTCGTGGGTGCGGAGCAGGCCCCGGGTGTCGCGGCCGGCCGAGCCCGCCTCCCGCCGGTAGCAGGGCGAGTAGGCCATGAGCCGCACCGGCAGGTCGGCCGGGTCGAGGACTTCGCCGGCGGCCAGGGACGTGAGCGGCGCCTCGGCGGTGGGGATGCACCACAGGTCGTCGCGCTCGATGGCGTAGGCGTCCTCCGCGAACTTGGGCAGCTGCCCGGTGGCGGTGAGGGTGGCCGTGGTGACCAGGCTGGGGGGCCGGACCTCCTCGAAGGCGTCAGCGTTGCGGTCCAGGGCCAGCTGGCACAGGGCCCGCGACAGCGTGGCCCCCGCCCCCCGGAGCATGGTGAACATGGCCCCCGAGAGCTTCACCGCCCGCTCCACGTCCAGGATGCCGAGGGCGGCGCCGGTCTCCCAGTGGGGCACCCGCTGGTGCTCGCCGTAGCCGTCGGGGTCGAAGCCGGTGACCCGCAGCACCGGGTTGTCACGGTCGTCGGCGCCGCTGGGGGTGGCCGGGTGGGGGGTGTTGGGGATGGCCAGGAGCAGGTCGCGGATCTCGCCGGCCAGCGCGTCGGCCTCGCCGGCCAGCGCCTTCTCCTCGTCGCCCAGCCGCCGGCTCTCGGCCCGGGCCGCCTCGGCCTCGTCGGCCTGGCCCTCTCGGTGGAGGCGGCCCACCTCGGACGACAGCGCCTTGACCTGGCGGCGCAGCTCGTCGCGCCGGGTGGCCACGTCGCGCTGGCGGGCATCGAGCTCGTGGACGCGGGTCACCTCGGCCGGGCCGACGCCCTTGCGGGCCAGCTCGACGGTCACGCCGTCGAGGTCGGTGCGGATGCGCCTGATGTCGAGCACGGGCGCACGCTAGACGCCCACCCCCCGGCCCCGGTCGCCGTTCCCCCGCAGGTCCGGGCCACCGGGGCGGCGTCGGCCCGGGGGCGGCGGGCCGGCCGGTCGGGGACGCCGGCGTCGGCCCTCCGAGGGTTCGGGGTCGTTGCGCAGGCAGGGGTAGCGTCGGGAGATGGCCGCGGTCGAGGTGGACGATCTGGTCGTGTGCCACGGCGACCTGACCGCCGTGGACCGGGTCTCGTTCTCCGTGCAGCAGGGCCAGGTGCTGGCCCTGCTGGGCCCCAACGGGGCGGGCAAGACCACCACCGTGGAGGCCCTGCAGGGCCTGCACCGCCCGACCGCGGGCCGGGTGCGGGTGCTGGGCCTCGACCCCCGGACCCAGCACGAGGCGCTCATGCCGCAGGTGGGCGTGATGCCCCAGGCCGGCGGCGTGTACCCCGGGGCCCGGCCCCTGGAGGTGCTGCGGCTGGTGGCGTCGTTCCACGCCCTGGCCGAGGACCCCGTCGCCCTGCTCGACCAGGTGGGCCTCAGCCACCGGGCCCGGGCCCCGTGGCGCACCCTCTCGGGTGGCGAGCAGCAGCGCCTCTCCCTGGCCCTGGCCCTGGTGGGCCGGCCCCAGGTGGTGTTCCTGGACGAACCCACCGCCGGCATCGACCCCGCCGGCCGCCAGCTCGTGCGCCAGAAGGTGGCCGACCTGCGGACCGCGGGGCTGGCCGTGGTGGTCACCACCCACGACCTGGAGGAGGCCGAGAAGGTGGCCGACTCGGTGGTGATCGTGGACCGGGGCCGGGTGGTGGCCAGCGGCACGCCGACCGAGCTCATGCGGGCCGGGGGCAGCGCCGAGATCCGCTTCCGGGCTCCCGCCGGGGTCGACACCGCCTCCCTGGGCAAGGCCATGATGGCCGGCGTCGACGAGGTGTCGCCCGGCGAGTACGTGGTGGAGGTGGAGCCGACCCCCGTCAACATCAACGCCCTGACCTCGTGGCTGGCCGCCCACGACCTGCCGCTGGGGGACCTCCGGGCCGGGCGCCAGACCCTGGAGGACGTGTTCCTGCGCATGACCGCCATCACCGGCGAGATCCCCGCCGTCCGGGTCGACAGCCGGCGCCGGCACGGCCGGGCCGGGCGCTGATCGGGCGCCCCGGGGGCGGGTGGGCCTCCCCCTCGGCCCATCTGCCGGCCCGGCGGGGAAGGGCGTAGAGTCCCGGCGCCGGTGACCGGGGCCGAGGGATCGAGGGACCGGGCCGTGGCCGATCGACGGGGAGACGCGGAGGCGCGACATGTGGAACCTGGCCATCGACTTCGGGACCAGCAACACCACCGGGGCCACGTGGGCCGACGGCCGGGTCGAGGCCCTCGAGGTCCGGCGTGACCGGCGGGTCCCCTCGGTCGTCCTGCTCTCCGACGACGGCTCGTGGGTGGTGGGCCGGGAGGCCGACAACCAGGCCGTGGTGGTGCCCGAGCGGGTCGAGCGGGCCCCCAAGCGCCGGCTGGGGAAGGGCCACAGCCTGCTGCTCGGCGGGCAGGCCGTGCCCATCACCAGCGCGGTGGCCGCCCTCATGGGCCCCCACGCCGCCGCCGCCCGGGAGCGGCACGCCGGCGAGCCCGGCCACGTGGTGCTCACCCACCCCGCCCGCTGGGGCCCGGAGCGGCTGGAGGTGCTCCGGGTGGCGGCGGCCGAGGCCGGCTTCGCCTCGGTGGAGCTGCTGCCCGAGCCGGTGGCCGCCGCCCACTACGTCGACGACCACATCGAGGTCGGCCAGCACGTCGCCGTCTACGACCTGGGGGGCGGCACGTTCGACACCGCGGTGATGCGCCGCACCGAGACCTCGTTCAAGGTGGTGGGCCTGCCCGGCGGCACCGAGCGCATCGGGGGCGAGGACTTCGACCACCGCATGTACCAGCACCTGGGGGCGGCCGTGGCCCGGGAGGATGCCTCGGTGTGGGAGGCCATGGCCACCAGCGACGAGCGGCGGTGGCGCCGGGCCGCGGCCGACCTCCTGACCCAGGCCCGCGACGCCAAGGAGCAGCTGTCGCGCAACCCGCGGGCCTCGGTCTACATCGGGGCCCTCGAGCGGGACATCACCGTCACCCGCGACGAGTTCGACACGCTCATCTCCGCCGACGTGGACCGCACCGTGGACGAGATGTCCCGCACCATCGAGGGCGCCGGCCTGGCCGACGGCGACGTGGTCAAGGTGTACCTGGTCGGGGGGTCCAGCCGCCTGACCCTGGTGCAGGAGCGGATGGGGGCCCGGTTCGGCTCCCGCATCAGCACCTGGGACGACCCCAAGGGTGTCGTGGTCCTGGGGGCGGCCAAGTTCTCGGGCACCCTGGCCGGGGCCGCCCCCGCCGGGCCGAGCCCGGCCACCCCCCCACCGTCACCCACCGGCCCGGTGGTGGTGAGCGCCCCGCCCCCCCGCACCGGTGCCATCCCCGACGTCGGTGCCGCGGCGCCCTCGAACGGTCCACCGCCGGCCGCCCCGCCCGGCGCGCCGCCCCCCTCCACCCCGTACCCGGTGGGCCCCGGCTCGGCGCCCCCCGCCGCCCAGTGGCCAGCCGCCCCTGCGCCCGGGCCCGCTGGCCCGGCCTGGAGCGGCGCCCCGGCCCCGGCCGGCTACGGCGCCCCTGCGGGGTCGGCCCCCGGCAACGACAAGCTGGTCATCGCCTGGGTGTGCGCCGGGCTGGCCCTGCTGTGCTGCGTCCCGGCCCCGGCCGTCGGCCTCTACTTCGCCAACGAGGCCAAGAAGGTCGGCCACCCGCAGGGCCAGACCGCCCTCGTGGTCAACGCGGCTGCCCTGGTGGTGTCGGTGCTGGGGTTCTTCATCCTGGTGCTGGCCAGCCTGGGGTCGGGCTCCACGGCCTGACTCACCCGGGTGGGGGTCCCCGCAGCAGCGGCGGGAACATCGGGCGCCGGGGCCCGCTCTCACCACCACACAGCGAGACGCCGAGGTCCCTCGGCACGAGAAAGGAACAGAGCCATGAGCGACTTCAGCGACTTCGAGGACGACAGCGCCGTCACCTACGACAGCGACGGCGACGGGGTGACCGACACCGTCGAGGTGGACAGCGACGGCGACGGCTTCGTCGACGTGGCCGGCTACGACACCGACGGCGACGGCGTGGTGGACATCGCCGAGGCCGACACCGACGGCGACGGCCTCACCGACGTGGTGGTGGACGACGCCAACTACGACGGCACGGTCGACAGCGTGGTGGCCGACACCGACGGCGACGGCGTGGTCGACGCCGAGGCCTACGACTCCGACGGTGACGGGACCCTGGACACGGTGGCCGTCGACGCCGATGGCGACGGGTCGGCCGACGCCGAGGCGTACGACACCGACGGTGACGGCGTGTTCGATGCCGCCGCGGTCGACAGCGACGGCGACGGGGTGGCCGACGTGGCCGCCTACGACAGCGACGGTGACGGCGTGCTCGACACCGCCGAGGCCGACACCGACGGCGACGGGTACACCGACACGGTCGTCGGCGACACCGACGGCGACGGTGTGGTCGACGCCGCGGCGCTGGACACCGACGGCGACGGCGTCATCGACACCGCTGTGGTCGAGCTGGGCGACGGCCCCTTCCAGGCCTGACCCTCCCCCGCTCGGGCCCGCCACCCGACCCCCGAGGCCCCGCACCCCGGTGCGGGGCCTCGTCGCGTCGTCCCGGCGGGACCGATCTCCCCACCGGGGGGCCTGGCCCAGGGCGCGGGTCGGCCGCTCGCCCCCGGGGGGTGGGGGCGAGCGGCCGGTCCGTGAGCCTTGGGGTGGTCCGGCGCCGGCAGGTGCGCACGGACCGGGCTCATCCGATGCCGCGGCTCTGGAGGCCGGTCACCGGAGATGGAGTGGGTCCCGAGGGATCTCCCCCGGGGCCGTCGTGCGACGCCCACCGCTCAGGGCGGACATCGCACGACGCTGGGACCCTGGGGGGTCAGCCCTCGGGGTTGGGGAGGCCCTGGGCCCGCTGGGCGAACTCGGGGGTGCCGATGAGTTGGGCGTAGAGCCCGGACCGGTCACCGGTGCGACGCAGGTCGGTGACGCCGTCGGTGATCTCGGCACCGACCGGGGCCCGGGCCAGGATCTCCTCGTAGGAGCTCCCGACCAGGCGGCGGAGTGGTTCGTCCAGGTTGGCGATGGTGCGGATCAACGCCCCCCGCGAGACCCCCGCGTCGAGGCGCCCGGTCCAGTGCGCGAGACCAGCCGCGTCGGGGGCGCGACCCAGGAGCCGGTCATAGACCCGGGTCACGAACCCTTCGTTGCTCGATCCAGCCTTGGACCAGAACTCCGACGACGCCCCCAGATCCGCCAGGAGCTGGTCGTAGCGGCCGTGGCTCTGCAGACGCGCCGTCCAGAACGCACGACCCGACGCATCCGCCGGGCGGCCCAGCATCGTCTCGTAGGCGTCATCGACCACCCGACCCACCGCTTCGGAGGTCCGGGCGATGGAACGAGCGAACACCGCCTGGGACGTGCCACCGTCCAGACGGGCCACCCAATGGTCGTAACCGACCTGATCCGGGCAACGGCCCAGCAGCTCCAGATACACCAGACGCACCGTGCGCCCATGACCCTCATCGGAGAATGCCGCGCACTCGAACTCTGGGCCCACCACCAGAGCCACCGGGGCCGACGTCGTCGACGGGATCGACAAGCCACCGAAGTACCGAGCCGTCAGCTCATGGGCACCCTCCCCCAAGGCGGTGGTGGTCATCGACGCGCGGCCCTGGCCATCCACGTTCACCACACCCAAGGTCGTGGTCCCGTCACGGAACTCGACCACACCACCAGCCGCCGGAGCCATCGACGCCTCCAGGGTCACCTGCCCACCGGAACGCACCGGGCCCGACGGCGACACCGACAACGACGTCCCCGCCACCGTCACATCGCCCAAGACGACCGGACCACCCACCGGCTTGCACGTCATCGCCCCGCCCGCGTCATCGAAGTTGATCCGGAACGACTCGATCGCAACCGGCACCACCTCACCCGGCACACCATCGATCGTCACCGCCATGGCCAGGTCGTTGAACGCCCACACCTGATCCGGATCACCAGCAACGTCCATGCGGGTGTCATTGGTCCGAGTGATCCCCGACGAGAACGACTCACCATCCACGCTGTAGGTCACCTCCACACCCGTGAACGCGCTGATGACCGAGTTCAGAGCCGGGCCCCATGGCCCACCGCCATCGGTGCTGGGACCCCGGTCGAGCAAGATCCGGAGGGCCGGGTGCACGACCGGCACATGCGTCCCGGCGGCGACGACCGGCGGCAGGGATCCCTGGGCGACCACGTTGGCCCGAGCCACGTACATCACCGCCAGGGCCGGTCGCTCACACTCATAGATCGGGGCGATCGGGGCGATGACGTTGAAGGTGAAGCTGGCGACCTGGGGCTGGAACAACGAGTCACCCGAGTAACGGATCGCCAAAGTACGTGTCCCCGCCGCCGTGTCCATCGGGACCGGGATGCCGTAGCTGCCGGGTCTACAGCAGGCGACCTCGGTGGAGTAGGCCGGTGCGATGCCAGAGCCAATCGGTAGGGCCTCGACCGGACGGCCATCGATGCTGAAGGCCACCGTGCCCGACGGTTTGACCAAGTTCAGCACGGAGCCCAGGCCAAGCTGGTTCAGGGTGATGGTGTTGCCGGCCCGGATGGTGTGGGGAGAGATCGCTGGCTTTGGTGGGACACCGAACGCGGGGACGCCGGGGGCGCCGGCGGTGATGGTGGTGACCCGTCGGGTGGCTTCGGTCATGAGGGTGTCGCCAGAGGAGGAGGCAACCGTGGCCACGGTGACGCCGGTGTCGGGGTCGACGTGGACCAGGGTGAAGGTGATGCGCAGTGGGCCGGGGCAGAGCCGGTTGCTGGCCCCGCAGGCGGTGGATGAGACGGTGCCCACCGCCGGGAGACCGAGTCGTAGGGCCTCGGTCAGTGACGCGCCGACCGGCAACGGCGTGCCGGTGCCCGCGCCGATCGACCCCACGAGACGCTGGGCGGCGCCAGTCCCGGAGAAGGTGAGCGCGATGGGCGTGACCGTGGCGCCTTCGACGCGGTCGAGGGTGATGCGGGGGTTGCCTCCAATGGGGCCGATGGGGGCAAGGCCCTCGGCCCGTTGGATCGTGACATCGAGGCGGGCGTTGGTGAGGTTCTGGCCGATGCCGGTGTTGGTGGCCGCCACCGTGAAGTCGGTGGGGTCACCGGCGATCTGCACGAAGGTGGGGAGGTCCCAGGTGAGCGCGGGGTTGGACCACACCGGATAGGACGTAACGGTGGTGGTCCTGGACCCGAAGATGTCGTCACCGCCGTAGCGGGCGGTCAGGGTGCGGGTACCGGCGGGGAGGTCGCTGGTGGTGAAGGTGGCGGTGCCGTCGGGGGCGACCTCGACGCTGGCCAGGGTCTGGTTGCCGTCGCGAAAGTCCACGAACCCCGTGGGGTCCTCAGTCACGGTCGACTCCGGCGCCCGGGCCACCGCGGCGACCATGGTCACCGACGCGCCCGCCTGAACCCCCGCCTCGGGCGTCACCGCCAAGGTCGTGACCGCCGGCTCCTTGACCGTCTGGGGCAGAGGCAGCTCGCCTTCGACGGTGAGGGAGATGGCATGCCCCGCTCCGGCGAGCTGGTCGTTGACCGCAGAGGCCACGTTGGACTCACATGCCCCACCGGAGACCACCGGGGGGATGGAGAAGTTGGCATCGGCCAAGGTGACCTGCCGGGTGACCGGGTCGTACGGGGTGGTCGAGGTGAGATCGACCTGGATCGGGCTGGCCACGCAGTCGGCGGCGAGGATGACCGGATCGCGACCGACATCGATGTGCAAGCTCACCGACAGAGCGGTGCGCAGCGAGACCACCCCGGTCTCGTCCACGGTGCCGGTCAGGTTCCCCGGGACGACCTGGGAGAAGTCGGCGTCGATGTAGACCGTGGCCACCATTGGGGTGGTGATGTCCTGGGACAAGCTCACCCGCGGCGTCGCGAACGTGCCGTTGGTGATGGCACCGGTCCCGCCGCCGGTGTCGGGATCCGGCGCGTCGATCGTGCCAGTGATCGAGGTCGGCGCCTGGATCTCATACGGCTCTTCGGAGCCGCGAAGGACGAGTTGGCCACCGCCTTCGACCAGGGAGAGGGACAGATCCTCTGCCACCCGGGAGACGGTCTCAGCCGCTACCGGGGGCTGCGCGACCCCTGGGGGGGGGGGGCAAAAGCGAAGGCGCACACCGCGACCACAAGCGTGATCAACGCGATGAGCGAACGTCTGGACAACATGATGAGGGATCCCCCCTGTCGATGAACACTTCCGCACGACACCCTGACCCAGTGCTCAGACTGGGAGAGACGCCAACGATCACCATGTCGGAGCCGACCTTGCCGAACCTGCGCGAAACCATCCAACCCACCAAGTTTCCGCCGCTGCCAAACCCCCGCTCGGAACCAACGACCCCCCTCGATGTCAGCCCCGTTCACGGCTTCATGCGAGCATGGGCGGATCATCCCACGAGCGAGCGTGCCGAGATGCTGCCTGAACTGATCCGCGAGCGTGACGCCATCGTCGACACGTGTCGGCGTCTCGGTGTCCGTCGACTCGTCGCCTTCGGGTCAGCCGTTGACGGCGACGTCGGTGGCCACAGCGACATCGACTTCTTGGTCGAGTTCGATCCCGCCAGCGATCTGAGCCGCTTCGATGCCTACTTCGACCTCAAGGAAGAGCTCGAGGCCCTCCTGGCCCGACCGGTCGACCTGGTGAGCCCCACCGCCCTGGACAACCCCTACTTCGCCGCCACCGTCGACCGCAGCCACCATGAGCTCTACGCCGCGTGACCCGCGGGCTTACCTCTGGGCCGCCCGTCGAGCCCGGACCGGTCACCGGTGCGACGCAGGTGGGTGACGCCGTCGGTGATCTCGGCACCGACCGGGGCCCGGGCCAGGATCTCGTCGTAGGACGAGGCGACCAGGCGGCGGAGTGGTTCGTCCAGGTTGGCGATGGTGCGGATCAACGCCCCCCGCGAGGCACCGGCGTCGAGGCGTCCGGTCCAGTGCGCGAGACCAGCCGCGTCGGGGGTCCGGCCCAGGAGCCGGTCATAGACCCGGGTCACGAACCCGGTGTTGCTCGATCCAGCCTTGGACCAGAACTCCGACGACGCCCCCAGATCAGCCAACAGCTGGTCGTAGCGGCCGTGGCTCTGCAGACGCGCCGTCCAGAACGCACGACCCGACGCATCCGCCGGGCGGCCCAGCATCGTCTCGTAGGCATCATCGACCACCCGACCCACCGCTTCGGAGGTCCGGGCGATCGAGCGAGCGAACACCGCCTGGCTGGTACCCATAGAGGCGGGCCACCCAGTGGTCGTAACCGGCCTGGTCGGGGCAACGGCCCAGGAGCTCCAGGTACACCAGGCGGACGACGGCGCCGTTGCCGGCGTCGGTGCCGGCGTCGGTGAAGGCGCTGCAGTCGAACTGTGGCAGCACCGTGAGCAGGATGTCGTTCGAGGTGTAGTGGGCGCCCAGCGAGTTGCCGAAGTAGCGCGCCGTGAGGACGTGCGCGCCCGCGGCCAGGGCGGTGGTGGACAGGGAGGCACCTCCGTCCACCACCGGGACCACGCCGATGGTGTCGTCCCCGTCACGGAACTCGACGAAGCCCTGGCCGGTGGCCGGTGCCACCAGGGTCGAGAGCGTGACGGGGCCACCCTGGCGGGCCGGGTCGTCGGCGTCGACCGAGAGGGCGACCCCGCCCTGGGTGATGGTGCCCAGGGGGATGGCCTCGGACTGCGGCAGGCAGGTGACCACTAGGGGGACGTTCAAGGCCGGGTTGACGCCGCGGATGACCACCGAGTCCAGGGCCACGTCGTGCACCTGGCCGAGGGCGCCGTCGAGGTTCAGGGTCCCGCTGGTGCCCTGGAGGTCGACGATCTGGCTGACATCGGTGGTCGCCGGGATCGGTGAGGGGGTGGGGATGGCGGCAGGGTGACGTTCGGGGGGTCCAAGGCACCGAGACCTAAGCCCGCCGGCCGGGTCACGGAGAGATCGAGGCGGGCGTTGTCGAGCGGCCCACCGAAGCCGGTGTTGACGATGTCGACGTCGAACTCGACCGCCGGTGCGCCGACCTGGATGTGGCTGGCCAGCTCGGGCACGACCAGAAGTTTCCGACACTGCCACCAAGGGCTGGTCAGGCCGAGGGGGAGGGGGCGGCCGCCCGGGGGGCGGCGGCGGCGTCGACCTTGGCCCGCAGGGCATCGGCGGCGGCCCGCAGCTTGCGCACCGCCTCCAGGCGCTTCTCGGCCTCGGCCCGGCGGGCCGCCTGCTCGGCCTTGGACTGCTGGAGGAGCTGCTGGAGCTCCTTGCGCTGGGTCTCCAGGGCCTTCTTGCGGCCGGTGATGGCCGTGTCGACCGTCAGCTCCACGCCCTCGCGGGCCTCGATGATCTTGAGGGTGAACTCGGCTTGGAACTCCTGGCGGATCTGGGCGACGACCTCCCGCACGATCCGCAGGTAGTCCTGCCGGACCTGGACCTGGTGGCGCTTCTTGTAGCGCAGGTAGCCCACGGGCGCGGCCAGGAGCAGCCCGGGCAGGATCACCGGCGCGGCGATGCCCCCCAGGAGGGCCGAGGCCACGCCGCCCAGGGCGCCGGCCGACAGCAGCGACGGCAACCCGTCCTCGACCAGGTTGGCCTTGCCGGCGTTGGGGTCGCGGCGATCGCCGATGCCGAGGTCGCGCAGGTGGTCGGGCAGGGCGTCCTGCTCCAGTTCCAGCACCAGGTCATCCAGGTTGAACTCGGCGGCGATGCGGGCCACGGCGGTGTCGAGGCGCTCGGAGAGCACGAGGGCCACGTTCGACCAGGCCGCGTTGATGGACTGCTCCAGGTCGGTGCTGAGGTTGGCCATAACCGGGTCGACGTCCTTCTGGGCGGCGTCGATGTGGTCGCGATAGGCCCGGTCCATGCGGGTCATCTCCCGGCCGATGACCCGGTTGAGGTCGGCCTGGATGCGCTGCACGTTGCCGGCCAGGCGCTGGCGCCACCGGGCCTGGGAGGGCAGCAGCTCCTCGAGCTGGGCCTGGCGGGCCTTCAGCTCGGCCTCCACCGCCACCACGTCGCCGGCCGCCACCCGGACCTCGGCCGTCTGCTCGGACTCGACGCGGGCCAGGACGTGGCCCACCACCCGCAGGATGTTGGCCATGCGCACCAGCTCCCGGTTCTGGAGGGTGCGGTCGAAGATCGCCTCCATGTCGGCGAAGCCGCTGCGGGCCATGAGCGTGGCCGCGGTGTCGGCCCGGCCGGCCTCGGCCCGGACCCGGGCCTTGCCGGCCAGGCGGCTGCTGACCGGCAGGAACGGGGCGGCCAGGACGCGCTCGAAGCGGCGGGCCGCCTCGGCCAGGTCCTCCTCGGCGTCGGGCTGGGCCGCCGCCCGCCGGAGCGACTCCAGGTACTCGGCCATCTTGGCCCGGTCCTCGGCCATCATCCGCTCCGGGTCCGAGGAGCTGTCGACCTTGGTCAGCACCAGCACCACGGTGTCGATGCGCTCGCTGGCCTCGGCCAGGAACCGCAGCTCGCTCAGGGAGATGGGCTCCTCCACCGACACCGTGAACAGCAGGGCATCGGCGTAGCGCAGGCCGGCCAGGGCGCTGTCGCGGTGGCCCCGGGTCAGGCCCCCGACCCCCGGGGTGTCGATGACCACCAGGCCCCGCTCCAGCAGGGGGTGGGGCAGGCCGACCTCCACGCCCACCACGCCCTCCCGGGCCACGGCCCGGCCCTGCATGGAGGCGTAGTCCACGAGCTGGTCGGGCCCGATGGCGATGCGCTCCTCGGCCTCGCCGCCCTCGGGCCGGCGCACCGCGGTGACCTGGAGGGCCTCGGCGTGGCTGACGGCCAGGTGGACGCTGGTGGCCACATCCGCGTCGACCGGCAGCAACCCCGGGTGGCCCAGCAGGGCGTTGATGAAGCTGGTCTTGCCCCGCTTGATCTCGCCGGCCACCACCACCCGGACCTGGGTGTCCTTCCACGACCGGGCCTCGGCCTCGATGCGCCCGGTCAGGTCGGCGTGGCCGGTGGCGACGGTGAGGGCGTGGGTGCGGTTGGCCAGCCGCAGCACCTCGGCCACCACCGCCGGCAGGCCCGGCGGCCGCTCCGGCGGCGGGCCCGACGAGCCGGCGGGGCCAGGAGCGGCGGCCGGGCCGGGAGCCGGAGCGGAGGGGGCCGGAGCCGGCCCGGGAGCGGGGGTGTCGGGCGTCATCGGCGGCGGGTCCAGGGGGTGGAGAGGGGCGGGTCGTCGTCATCGCCGTCGTCCCGGACGGGGGGCGCCGGCGGCGGCGTCGGCGGGGGCGGGACCGGGGCCGGGTCGGCAGCCGGCCGAGCCCCCGGAGCCTGACGGGGAGGAGGCGCCGCCGGCTGCGGCGCGCCCGGGCCCCCGGGCGGGACCGGCGGGCCGGGGGGCGCCGGTCCGGGGCCGGAGGGCGGAGTCGACGCCGGCGGGTGCCCGGGCGCAGGCGGCGGGTACCCCGGTACGGGCTGCGGGTAGCCCGGCGAGGGCGGCGGCGTGGGAGGCGGGTACCCGGGCGGAGCCGGCTGCGGGGAGCCGCCGGGCTGCGGGTGGCCCGGAACGGGCGGCGGGGTGGGCGGCGGGTACCCGGGCGGGCCCGGCTGCGGGTAGCCCGGGGGGGGCGTGCCCTGCGGGTGGCCCGGAGGCGACGGGGTGGGTTGCGGGTAGCCGGGTGCCGGGGCCTGCGGGTGGCCGGTGGGCTGGGGGTAGCCCGGAGGAGGCGTGGGCTGCGGGTAGCCCTGCGGCGTGGGCTGCGGGTAGCCCGGGGCGGGCGGCGTCGTCACCTGCGGGTAGGTCGGCGCTGGGGCTTGCGGGTAGCCGGGCTGCGGCCCGGGCCCCGGGGGCGGCGCCGTCGGTGGGTACCCGGTGGCCGGGCCGGGCGGCGGCGGGGTGGGCGCCGCCGGCCGGGGGGTGGCCTGGTCCCAGACCAGCTCGTACCACTCGCGCACGTCCTCGGCCAGGCGCCGCTCCACCGGGCTCCGCCGGCTGTCGTTGCCGTACCGGGCCCAGGCCGCCACCGCCCGCGACGCGGCCCGGGCCACCTCGCCGGGATCGGCGGACTCGTCCAGGCCCAGCTGGCGGACCGGGGTGGTCTCCAGGGCCAGGCGACGCAGGGCGTCGAGCAGGTCGTCGGGGAGGCGGGTGGTGCCCTCCTCGGCGGCCCGGAGGGCGTCGAGGATGCGCAGGTCGTGGAGGGCCGGGTCGAGCTCGATGCGCTCCAGGGGCCCGGCCAGGGCCTGGAAGGCGGCCGCGTCCTCCCCGCCGGCCTGGGCCGCGATGCGCCGGAGGTCCGACAGGCCCCCCCGGGCCTTGAGGGCGCTGGCCCGGCGGGCGAAGCCGGCCTCGACCGTGGTGGTGAGGGGCACCAGGCCGCTGCGCTCCCGGAAGCCGCGGAGCAGGGCCCCGGCGCCGCGGGCGCCGCCCTGCACCAGCTCCACGCCCACGGCGATGCCGTGCAGGTCGAGCATGGACAGCAGGCGCCGGCGCCGGTCACGGGAGACGTCGGGGACCTCGGCGTCGAGCAGGTCCTGGGGGCTGAGGAGGGCGTCCTCCAGGTCCAGCTCGTCCATCCCGGCCAGGGCGGCCAGCGCGTAGGCGTCGTCCTCGGTGAAGTGGTCAGTGGCCGAGGTCTCGGCCAGCAGGCCCATGACCGGGACGACCTCGGACACCACGGCCGACAGCCGCTCCCGGGCCGCGGTGGCCAGCCGGTGGGCCACGGGCCACGGGTCGCCGTCGGGCGCCAGGCGATCGACCTTGCTGAGGATGCCGACGGCGTTGGCCGACGACAGGCCCGAGGCGTCGAACAGGGCCCGGAAGCGCTCCAGCACGGCCACGTCGCTCTCGCGCACGTGCGGGGTCAGGAACAGCAGGGCGTCGGCGTCGCTCATGGCCACCTGCGAGTCGCCGGCCTCCCGCGTCCCGTCCCCCAGCCCCAGGGCCTCGGCCGTGGCCCTCTCGTTCTCGTCGGTGACGGTGTTGAGGCCGGGCGTGTCGATGATGGTGATGTCGCGCAGGCGCTCGTTCGACAGGTGGACGACCAGCCGGGCGATGTCGCCGGGCGGGGCGCCCAGCTCGTCGGGGATGCGGGTGCCGGAGGCGAAGGGCACGGTGTGGACGGTGCCGTCGCGCCGCTGCACCTCGATGTGCTGGTGGTGGTCGTAGCGGTACCAGGTGACGAGCCGGGTGCACTCGCCGGCGTCGACGGGGGCGACGCGCTGGCCCAGCAGGGCGTTGACCAGGGTGGACTTGCCGGAGCTGACGCTGCCGGCCACGGCCACCCGGAGGGGCGACAGCAGCCGGGCCCGCACCGTGGCCACCGCCTCGCGGGTGGGGCCGGGGGGGAGGCGCCGCAGGGTCTCGTCGCACACCTCGACCAGGGCGGCGGTCAGGTCGCGGCTCACCGCCGTCGCCCCGCCGGGCCACGGGGCCGGCACCGGCGCCACCGCTGGGCGCTCCTCCCCCGCCCCGGCCCGCCAGCGGCCAGGGCCCGGGGGGAGGGGGACGGGGGCCAGGAGGCGGCCACCGCCCTCACAGGTAGTCCTCGAAGCCGGGGCCGGCCTCCGCCGGCGCCTCGGCCTCCTCGACGTGGGCCAGGGCGTCGACCCCGACGGCCTCGTCGTCGGGGTCCAGCAGGTCCAGGCCCACCAGGTCCTCGGCGCCGAGGTCCCCGTCCAGGTCGAGGTCCGGGCCCGTCCCGTCGTCGTCGGGGAGGTCGGTGCCGGTGTCGTCGGCCTCACCCCCCTCGGGGCCGTCGCTGTCGGCGACGTCGATCTCGCCCCCTTCGGTGCCGTCGGGGTCGTCGTCGGTGGGGGCGTCCTCGTGGCGCACGCCGGCCACGGGATCGTCGTCGCCGACCGCGAACGGGCCGTCGGCCGGCTCGGCGTCGTCCAGGGCGCCGGCCACCAGGGACGACCAGTCCTCGTCGGCGGGCTCGTCCACCGGATCGGCCAACAGGGCCTGGTGCAGGTCGGCCAGGGCGTCGTCGGCCAGCACGCTGCCGTCGTCGGGGAACCCGTCCATGTCGAGGTAGCCGGAGCTGTCCAGGGGGATGCTGTCGAGGCCGCTCATGCGGGGAGGGGCTCCTTGGTGCGGCCCGCCCCGGAGGGTGGGGCGGGGGGTCCGGCCCAGGAGACGCTGCGCCTGACGAGGGCTACTGTTCCGGCCGGGACGACGAGGGTGTGCACCATGCGGGAACATGGGGACAGACGATGGTGACCGCCGTGGCCAGGGTCCGCGGCCGGCGCCATCGCACCGCGCCCGAGGGGGATCTGCTGGCCTGGGCCCGCGACGGTGACGAGGCGGCCTTCGCCGAGCTGGTCGAACGGAGCCGCAAGCGCCTGTTCGCGGTGTGCGTGCGCATCACCGGCGACGAGCACTCGGCCCGGGACGCGGCCCAGAACGCCCTGCTCGACGCCTGGCGGGCGCTCCCCCGCTTCGAGGGCCGCTCCAGCTTCTCGACCTGGCTGTGCCAGATCGGCGGTCGGGCCGCCCTGGCCGTGGCCCAGCGCCGCAGGCCCGACCCCGTGGAGGAGGTGCCCGAGCCGGCCGGGCCGTTCAGCGACGTGCTGGAGGAGTCGGTGACGGCGGTGAGCGCGGTGCGGTGGGCCCTGGAGAAGCTGCCCCCCGACTTCCGCCAGGCGCTGGTCCTGCGGGAGTACGCCGATCTCAGCTACCAGGAGATCGCCGAGGTCCAGGGCATCCCGGTGGAGACGGTGAAGACCCGCATCAACCGGGCCCGCCGGGCCGTGGCCCACGTGCTGGAGGCGGCCGAGGGCTGAGGGGTGGGGCCGGGCTCCGGGGCCGCACCGCGCCTCACCACCGGAGGTCACGTCCCGCTCCCGTGCCGGGCCACCACGACCTCGGGCTGGCGCACGAGCCGGTCGCCGTCGACGTAGCCGGGGCGCTCGGTCGACACCACGGTGTTGTGGCGGGAGGGGTCGTCGGTCTCGACCTGGTCCACGGCGTGGTGGCGGGCCGGGTCGAAGGGCTGGCCGTCGGGCCGGACCTCCGTGATGCCCACCGCGGCCAGGGCCCGGACCGCCTCGTCGGCCAGGGCGGCGCTGGGCATCTGGTCGCGCAGTGCCATGAGGGACTCGGCCAGGGCGGCCCGCTGGGACCGGGCCTGGGCCTCCTCCCGGCTGGGGGCGGGTCCCACCACGGGACCGGCGGCCGGGGCGGGTGCGGGGGTGGCCGCCGACGGGGGGACCGGGGCGGGCGGGGCCGGTGGGGCGGCCGACCCGGACGGGGCGGCCTTGCGGCGGGCCAGGGCCAGGCCCAGGGGGACGGCGACCAGGACGGCGCCGATCACCAGGCCGGCCAGGAGGGCGGCGGCCAGGGCCACCACCGAGGTGTCGTCGTCGGCAGCATCGGGCTCGTCCTCGTCCCCGATGGGTGATGCCGGGCCCTGACGGCCCGCCGTCGTGGTGGTCGTCGGCTCCGGGTCCTCGGCCGCCTCGGTGGTGGTCGGCCCCTCGGTGGTGCGGGGCGCCTCCGTGGTCGTGGTGGTCGAGGGGTCCCCTCCGGGGCGCCCGCCGATGCCGCCCGGCTGCGGCTCGGTGGTGGGCTGGCCCACCCCGGCGGCCTGCGGGCCCGGGGCCGGGGCCGGGACGCTCCCCTGGGCCGGTGCCGGCGTGGCCAGGGCCACCACCGTGGCCAGGGCGGCGGCGCTGCCCCCCAGCCAGCGGGCCCAGCGGCCCGACGTGCTCACGGTGCGATCGGCGACGATCCCTCGAGTCATGCGGGTGAGAGGGGCCATCTGGCGGGTTTGTTCCCAGCTCGGACCGGCGCCGGGCACCCCACCCCCCTTCGGGGACGGGGCCCGGCCGTCCACCACCGCCCGGCGTCGCGAGGACGCCCGACCGGCGCCGACCGGCGTCACTCCCAGCGGAAGCGCCAGGCGGCCAACGCCGGGGCCACCAAGGCCCACGCCCCGAGCACCAGCCACGCCCCGCCGGGGACCGGCCCCGCCCCCAGGGCCCCGTGGGCGATGTCCGACAGCGCCCCGATGGGCAGGGCCCGGGCCACCACCCGGAGGGCGGTTGGCAGGTCGTCGAGCGGGGTCACCACGCCGCCCACGAACAGCAGCACCACGTAGGTGGCGTTGGCCAGGGCCAGGGTGGTCAGGGCCGGGAGGGTGCCGGCCATGAGCATCCCGATGCCGGCGAAGGCCACCGACGCCAGCACCATGGCGGCCAGCGTCGTGCCCAGGCCCGCGGTGGGGTCCCACCCCAGGAGCAGGCCGACCACCAGGATCACCGCCACCTGGAGGGTCTCGACCACCAGGACCGACGCCAGCTTGGCCGCCACCAGGTCCCGCCGGGTGAGGGGCGTGACGGCCAGGCGCTTGAGCACCCCGCTGGAGCGCTCGAACCCGGTGGCGATGGCCAGGCCGGTCATGGCCGTCGACATCACCGACAGGGCCAGCACGCCCGGCAGCAGGAAGTCCACGGCCTGCTCCTCGCCGGTGGGCAGCACGTCGACCAGGCTGAAGAACACCAGGACCAGCACCGGGATCAGGAAGGTGAGCAGCACCGACTCGCCCCGGCGCAGGGTCAGGACCAGCTCCATGCGGACCTGGGCGCCGACGCGACGGCGGGCGGGCGCGGCCATGGGCGGCGGGCCGGGGGCGACGACGGCCACGAGGGGCGTCAGCGCCGCCGGGGGCGGTCGGGCTCGGGGGCGGCGGCCGTCTCGGCGAAGGCCCGCTCGACCTCGTCGTAGGTCAGCGGCTCGTCGCCGTCGGCCCGGGCGGCGGGACCGTCCGGCGTGGCGGGCGCTCGGTCGGCCCGGGCCAGCTCCTCCTCGGCCCGCATGTGCCGGAAGGCCCACACGAAGAACATGGCGGTGATGATCACCCACAGCTCACCGCCGGCGGCCAGCTTCATGAACACCCCGGCCGCCTGCTGGTCGTCCTGCACCGAGAGGCCGAAGGCCCGCTGGGGGATGTCGTAGCTGTCGTACACCGCGCCCTCGGCGAAGGTGAGCCAGCCACCGGGCACGGTGGGGACGACGGACATGAGGAACAGGTAGATCATCTGGGCCGGGGGCGACATGCGCCACTCCTCGATGGGCCCGCACACCGGCGTCCACATCATGAAGGCGGTGAACACCAGCGCCACGTGGAGGCCGTAGTGGAGGACGCCGTTGGAGACCGAGGCGTTCACCAGCGTCGGCCAGTGGACGGCCATGGTCATGGCGTTGAAGGCCACGCCGGCCACCACCGGCTTGGCCGCCACCTGGATGACCCGGCGGACCCGGCCCGAGCCCAGCACCAGGTCGGCCAGCCAGCGGGGCGTGGCCAGGAGGGCCAGGGGGGGCACGACCAGGGTGAGGATGGTGTGCTGCACCATGTGGACCAGGTACAGGTACTCCTCGGCGATGTCGTGCATCGGCCAGTCGGAGGCCACCCACAGCAGGACGATGCCGGCCACGGCGGCGGCCTTGTTGCGCCGGCTGAGCACCGGCGTGCCCTCGGGCACCGCCTTGGGCCCCACCACCCGGACCGCCCCCACGTAGAGGGCGGCGAGGCTGAGCACCAGCACCCACACCTCGGGGTGCGGCTGGAACCGCCAGAGGTCGGGGGCGCCGGCAGCGAGCATCAGGCGGGACCCTCCGAGCCAGGCCGGCTCAGACTTGCCCCTCGAAGACGCGGAACGTGAGCAGGGCGATGATGTACACGCCCACGGCCAGGCCGAGGCCCGAGTAGAAGACCCGGCTGAGGATCTTCGAGTCGAACTTCAGGTGCATGAAGAAGGCGGCGATGATCACGAACTTGATCGCCATCACGATCAGCAGCGGGAACATCAGGACCGGGCCGTCGTCGATGAGGTACGGCCAGGCCACCTCCATGCCGGTGAGCACGGCCAGGCCGGCCGCCACCTTCATGTAGAGGACGTCACTGGCGTGGCCGTGCCCGTCGTCGTGGTGCTCCGTGGCCTCGGGCTCGGTGATCGTGGCGTCGGTCATGGCCGGCCTCTCAGGGGATCAGGTAGACGACGGTGAAGATCAGGACCCACACCACGTCCACGAAGTGCCAGTACAGGCCCACGATCTCGACCGCCTCGGCCCGGGCCTGGGGGATGCGCCCGGCCAGGGACAGCACCAGGGCCGAGAGCAGCATGACGATGCCCAGGCTCACGTGCACGCCGTGGAAGCCGGTGAGGGCGAAGAAGGCGGAGCCGGCGGCGTTGGTGGTGAAGCCCAGGCCCTCCTTCACGAAGACCTGGAACTCGTAGACCTGGCCGGCGATGAAGGTGGCGCCCAGGATGGCGGTGGTGGCCAACCACAGGCGGAGGCGGGAGTGCTCCCCCCGCTGGATGGCCGAGACGGCCAGCACCATGGTCAGCGACGACATCAGCAGCACGAACGACGAGATCGACGTGAGCTCGATGTCGTAGAGCTCGTGCGGCGTCGGGCCACCGGCCTGGTTGTTGTGCTTGTAGAGCAGGAACGTGGAGATCAGCCCGCCGAACAGCAAGCACTCCGAGCCCAGGAACACCCACATGGCCAGCTTGGGGTTGGAGATCCCCGTGTTGGTGGCGTGGTGGTCGTGGCCGTCGGGCCCGTCGGCGTAGGCCGCGGCCCGCTCGGAGCGCTGCTCCAGGGCGCGAGCGTCGTCGAGCTCATCGGACAGGGTGGTCTCAGTCAACGAGCGCAGCCTCCTCGGGCGTGGCGGCAGCGCCGTCATCGGTGGGTGCCGGGTGGTCGTCCGGGTCGTGGTCGTCCGAGCCGCGGTGGGCCTCGGGGGCGGTCGAGGGCTCGAGCACCCAGCCGTAGATGGCGGCGACCACCAGGATGCCCCCGACGAGGCAGAGCCACAGGTTGAAGATCAGGCCCCAGGCCACGAACGGGAAGCCGGCGGAGAGGACCAGCGGCCAGTACGACGGGGACGGCAGGTGCACGCCCTCACCGTTGCCGGGCTGGGCGACCTCCTCGGAGGTGGCCACCCGCACCAGCTTGCCCCCGGCGTCCTCCTGGTACTTGCGGTGCCAGAAGTCGTCGAGGCGGCGGATGGTGGGCACCACGTCGAAGTTGTGGGCCGGGGTGGGGCTGGGCACCGACCACTCCAGGCTGCGGGCGTCCCAGGGGTCGGCGACCATGGTCGCACCACTCCGGACGTGGGCCCGGCGGGACCGGACGATGTTCCAGAAGAAGATCAGGAACGACACGGCGATGATGAAGGCGCCGACGGTGCTCACGAAGTTCCACAGGTTGAAGCCGTAGCCGTCGCGGTAGCTGTAGATCCGCCGGGGCATGCCCTGGAGGCCCAGGATGTGCATGGGCCCGAAGGTCAGGTTGAAGCCGATCAGCAGGATCCAGAAGTTGACCTTGCCCACCCGGTCGTTCAGGACGTAGCCGAAGACCTTGGGCCACCAGAAGTACCAGCCGCCGATGAAGCCGAAGAGGGCGCCGCCGAACAGCACGTAGTGGAAGTGGGCGACGATGTAGTACGTGTCGGTCTGCTGCGTGTCCGACGCGGCCACCGCGTGGGTCACCCCCGAGAGGCCACCGATGGTGAACATGGTGACCAGGCCCACCGAGTAGAGCATCGGGGCCGAGAACTTGAGCCGGCCACCCCACATGGTGGCCAGCCAGTTGAAGATCTTCACCCCGGTGGGCACGGCGATGAACATGGTCGAGACCGAGAAGGCGGCCACCGACAGGGGCCCCACACCGGAGGCGAACATGTGGTGGGCCCACACCCCCCAACCCATGAAGCCGATGGCGATCCCCGAGAAGATCATGAACGGGTAGCCGAAGATCGGCTTGCGGCTGAAGGTCGGCATGATCTCGGAGATCACCCCGAAGGCCGGGAGGATCATGATGTAGACCTCCGGGTGCCCGAAGATCCAGAACAGGTGCTCCCACAGCAGCGGGTCGGCCCCGGCCGAGGTGTCGAAGAACCGGGCCCCGAAGAGCCGGTCGAACAGCAGCAGGAACTGCGCCGCGGTCAGCACCGGGATGGCGAACAGCAGCAGGAACTGCGTCACCAGGCCCATCCAGGTGAACACCGGCATCTTGAAGAAGGTCATGCCCGGGGCCCGCAGGTTCAGGCAGGTGACGATCAGGTTGATGGCGCCGACCAGCGAGGCGATGCCGGTGATCAGCAGGCCCATGTTCCAGAAGTCGATGCCGTGGCTGGGGGAGAAGACCACGCCGTTGTTGGGGGCGTAGTTGAACCAGCCGCCGTCGGCCCCCCCACCCAGCAACCAGGACGAGTTGAGGACGATCCCGCCGCCCATGAACGTCCAGAAGCTGAGGGCGTTGAGGCGGGGGAAGGCGACGTCGCGGGCCCCGATCTGCAACGGGATCAGGTAGTTCATGAAGGCGGCGCCGATGGGCATCACGACCAGGAAGATCATGGTCGTGCCGTGCATCGTGTAGATCTGGTTGTAGGCGTCGGCCGAGAGGAGCTGGCCGTCGGGCTGGGCCAGCTGCACCCGGATGAGCAGGGCCTCGAACCCGCCGATCAACAGGAAGAACAGGGACGCCGCCCCGTACATGATGCCGATCCGCTTGTGGTCGACGCTGGTCATCCAGCTGCGCCACCCGGCGGTGGCGGTGGGCCGGGCGAAGGCGCCGAGCGGGTTGCGGCGCGGCTCCTCCCCGGAGGGCAGGGCCAGGGGGCCGGTCGGAGGCGTGGTCGTCGTCATCGCGATCTCTCCCGTCGTCCTACGTGAGCGTCATCAGGTAGGAGACCAGCTGGTCGATCTGTTCCTCGGTCAGGTCGAGGGCCGGCATGCCCCGGCGCGGGCTGCGGCCCGGCACCGCCTCGGCCTGCATGGCCTTCTCGGCCGGCGGGTTGCGCAACCACGCCTCCAGCGCCCCCCGGTCGAGGCACCGGTCCCGGGTCTCGGGGTCCTCGGCCCAGTCCAGCCCCAGGGCCCGGCACTCCTCGGTGTCGCGCACCAGGTCGAACTTGCCGCCGGCGAAGGTGGTGCGGCTCATCAGGTGGGTCAGGTTGGGGGCGTGGCGGCTGGCCTGGAGGAGCGGGTCGGTGATGGTGCCGGGCCCGCCCATGATGTCCCGGGCGAACTCGGGGACGTCCTCGTCGGAGAAGTTCTCCTCGTTGATGCCGTCGATCTGGTGGCAGCTGGAGCAGAGCTGCTGGGTGAAGACCTGGTAGCCGAGGGCCTCCAGGCTCTCGTCGCCCTCGGCGTAGGGCTCGGCGTCGCGCTGCTGCTCGGCGATCCAGGCGTCGAAGTCGGCCTCGTCCAGGGCCACCACCTTGAGGCGCATCTCGGCGTGCGACAGCCCGCAGTACTCGGTGCACTGGCCGATGAACTCGCCGGGCTCGTCGGCCTGCAGGTTCCACGGGTGGGTGCGGTTGGGCACGGCGTCGCGCTTGCCGTTCAGCTTGGGGGCCCAGAACGAGTGGATGACGTCACGGGACGTGATCTCCAGGCCGACCTGCTGGCCGGCCGGGATGACCAGGTCGTTGGCGGTGACGACGTCCTCGGGGTCGGAGTAGCTGCCGTTCCCGTTGACGTCGTAGCGGTACTCCCACCACCACTGGTTGCCCACCACCTGAACCGTCACCGCGTCCTCGGGCGGTTCCTCGGCCAGGTTGAAGATGGCGGCCACGCTGGCCACGCCGACCAGGCCCAGGACCACGGCGGGCAGGAGGGTCCAGCCGATCTCCAGGGCGTTGTGGCCGTGGATCTGGGACGGCATGTCCTCGAAGTGCTCCTGGCCCCGGGCCCGGAACCGGAGGGCGATCAGCACCGCGCCGCCCAGGACCAGCACGAAGACCACGCCGGCCACGATGAAGATCGGGTCGCTGAGGCGGTCGATGTCCCGGGCGTAGCGCCCCTCGGGCTCCAGGGTGTCCTGGGGGGCGTTGCTGGCGCAGGCGCCGGCGAAGGCGACGACGGCCAGGGCGGGGCCCAGGAGGCGGGCCCGGCGCAGCAGGGACATGAAGGCTCCCTCGTCAGGGGTGGGGGTGGCCGTCTCCGCCTCGGGAGCCGGCACGGCGGACGGGTCGATGGTCATCGTGGCTGCCCGGGCACGACGACGGGAGCACCGGGGTCGACGGGGCGGGCACCCTCGTGCTCGCCCTCGCCCTCCTCCTCGGCGTGGTGGGGCTCGATCTCCCGGGGGCCGACCGAGGCGCTGATCACGCCACCGGCCAGCACGGCCAGGGCGCCGACCACGCACAGCACGGCGACCACCTGGGGGTTGATGCGGGGCTTGGCCGCCAGCACGAAGGCCGCCACCAGGACCAGCACCGGCACCAGGGCGAACAGGGCGTACACGCCGCCCTGGGGCAGGGCCAGGAGGATGCGGGACATGCTGAGCACGAACACGGCCACGCCCAGGAGGCCCAGCACCGGCACCTCGACCGGCAGCATCACCCGCCGGCGGATGGCCCGGTTGACCGCGTCGTCACCGGTGGCCTTCTCGGCCCAGGCCGAGATGGCCCACTCGAAGGTGGCGGCGGCCAGGACGGCGAGGCCCAGGAGGACCAGGGCCTGGCCGGCGACCAGGCCGACGGTGACGAAGCCGACCCCGAAGGCGGCGATGACCGGCCAGTAGCTGCCCTGCGGCGGGGCCACGACCTCGGGCACCGTGTCCCGCTGCAGGAGCTGGGCCCCGGCGTCGACGTCCGCGTCGCGGAAGGCGGCGGTGGTGGCGCCCAGGAACACCCCGGCCCCGGCCAGGCCCATGAGCACGGCGTAGCCCACGTGGTCGCCGACGGCGCCCTTGTACCCGAAGGTGAGGACGCCGGTGAACGTCGACAGGGAGACCTCGTCGGGGGCGGTCGCCCCGCCGTAGACGAGGGCGCCGACGAAGGCCGCTGCGGCCAGGCCGAAGAACCACTTGGAACCGGTGGTGAACAACGTCGTCCCTCGCTACTTCGTCACGTAGACGGCGTACCAGATGACGCCGAAGATGGCGGTGGTCAGGTACCAGATGACGCTGGCGGCCACGATGCCCTCCCGGTCCCGTCCGGCGTACTCGCCGCCCAGGGTCCGGACTGTCATCAGCCCGGCGAAGACCAGGGCGCCGACGATGAGGGCCAGGTGGGCCCCGGTGACGGCGTAGAACAGCAGGCCGGAGGGCGACGGGCCGGCGATGGGCAGGCCGGCCTGCTGGTAGAGGAAGGCGGTGGCGTTGATCACCGCCCCGCCGAACAGGATGGTCATGACCAGGGCGAAGTAGGCGTTGCGGCGGTCGTTGCGGCGCACCGAGTCCACCGCCCACTGCATGGTCACGCACGAGAGCAGGAGCGTGCCGAAGGCCATGTTGGCCGGGGTGAGCGGGATGGGGTTGCCGTCGGCCAGCCAGGCCGTGGCCCTCTCGTCCGCCGGGGCGGAGGCGATGACGCCTTGGCGGACCGACAGGTAGAGCCCGATGAGCCCGGCGAAGAAGGTGATGATGGCCCCGCCGGCCAGGGCCGTGCCCACCAGCAGGACCCGGGGCCGGGCGCCGCCGGCCGGGGCCTCGTCGGGCACCAGGTCGTAGGCCTCGACCTCGGTGTGAGCCAGGTCGTCGTGGGTGGCGGTGGCGGCGGACATCAGGCCGGGGCCTCCTCGTCGTCGGGCTCGGCCGCCAGCAGCGGCTCGGCCGAGGTCACCACGGGGACGTCACCGTCGAAGTTGGCGAAGGACGGGGGCGAGGCCGTGGCCCACTCCAGGGTCTGCCCGCCCCACGGGTCGGCGGGCTCGTCGTCGCGACGCCGGCCCACCAGGCCGGCCACGGCCAGCAGGGCCCCCACGACCACCAGGCCGGCGCCGGCCAGGGCCACGCCGTTCATGGCCTCGATGCCGGTGACGGCCTCGTCGCCGTCGCCGGTCAGGCCGGAGAGGGCCTCGGGCACGGCCAGGACCAGCGCCCCCAGGGCCAGGACCAGCGGCGCGGTGCGCCCGGCGGCCTCGCTCCCGGCCCGGCCCAGGACCTTGGTCGACCAGTGGAACAGCCCGGCCACCAGGCCGATGAAGGCGGCCACCATCGTCAGGTGGGACTGGGCGGTGACCCACTGGGTGTCGGCCAGCTCCAGCGCCCCCTCGAAGGGGGTGGCCGCGCCCACCAGGGTGGCGACCAGCAGGACGAGCAGGGCCAGGACCGAACCGACCAGGCCGCTGGTGAGCTTGGGCTTGCCGGCCCTCAGGGCCGCGCCCACCAGGCCGAGCACGCCCAGCACCGGCAGGGGGGCCAGCAGGGCCATCCCCTTGGTGACGGGCTGGTCGGCTGCCCCCGGCGAGATGGCGGCCAGGGCGAAGGCGCCCACGCCCAGCACCGCGAAGGCCCCGATCAGGACACGGGCCACGGGCCGGTTGGGCAGGCGACGCCCGGTGGCGGTGGCCACGGCGTCGAGAGCGATGCCCAGCACCGGCACGGCCAGCACGTAGACCTGGGGCTGGCGGCCCACCCAGGCGACGCGCTCGGCCATGGCCGGCCCGCCCCCGCCCAGGAAGACCTGCCCGTACCGGTGGTCGACGTACATGACGACCAGGACCGCGGCCAGCACCGGCAGGGTGAGGAGCCACACCACCGCGGCGCACAGCAGCGACCAGGTGAACATGGGGACCCGGTCGAGCCCCATGCCCCGGGTGCGGACGGCCAGGGCGGTGGTGGCCACGCAGAGCGAGCCCACCACCAGGGCCCCCACCACCACGACCGACGCCGCGGCCCACAGGTCGACGGCATCGGCGCGGCCCCCGCCGGGACCGCCGTTGAGGGCGTAGGCGACGCAGGTCATGCCGGCCCCGATGAGGAAGGCCCAGAACGAGGCGGCGGCGGCCCGGGGGAAGGCGATGGCCCGGGCCCCGACCTGGAGGGGCACGACCACCATGGCCAGGCCCAGGAGGGCGGGCACCAGGAACAGGAGCACGGCCGAGGTGGTGTGGAACGTGACGACCTGGGGGGCGCTGCCCTCGTCGAGCACCGTGTTGCCCAGCGTGCCGTCGACGCGGTCCAGGCCACCGAGCAGGCCGGTGACGGCCGAGGCCAGGCCCAGCAGCAGGGCGGCGCCGACGTAGAGCCGGCCCACGACCTTGTGGTCGGTCGAGCCGAGGACGCGGGCCAGGCCCGTGACGGGCTCCTGGGCCAGGCTCGGGGACGCGCCCGCACTGGTGGTCGCCGGGGGGGCTTGGGTTGCAGTCATCGACGCGTGGACCTCGTCGGCGCCGCCCACCGCGAGTGGGACGCGGCGGCGCCATCTGGGGAGACGGCTCCTATCGGCTCGGGACAATACACAGGGCCTCTCAGGGCCCCCGAATCCCTCGTGGGCTGGGGTGCGAGGGGGTCCGCGGGACCCCGCGCCGCCCCGCCCGGCCCGGCCTCCGACGAGCCCGCCCACCGCCCCGGCGGCGTCGGCAGCACCGACCCCGCCGTCATGGCGCGGCCAGGAGCTGGTCGAGGGCCATGGCCCCGAACAGGAGGGTCACGTAGGTGATCGACCAGTGGAACAGGCGCATGGCCCGGTCGGCCTCGGGCCGGCGCAGCAGGTCGAGCGTCAGGGCCAGGTAGGCCCCGCCCAGCACCAGGGCGGCGGCGCCGTAGAGGGCCCCCATGTCGGCCACCACGCCGAAGGCCAGGGTCAGGGCCCACATCACCGCGGTGTAGGCCACGATGCGCACCGTGGTGGCCCGCAGGGTGGCCACCACCGGGTACATGGGCACCTCGGCGGCGGCGTAGTCCTCGCGGTAGCGCACGGCCAGGGCCCAGAAGTGGGGCGGGGTCCACACGAAGATCACCGCGAACAGGACCACCGGCGCCCAGGCCAGCGATCCGGTCACCGACGACCAGCCGATGAGCACCGGAGCCGCCCCCGCCGCCCCGCCGATGACGATGTTCTGCTTCGAGGTGCGCTTCAGCCACATCGTGTAGACGAAGACGTAGAACAGGGTGGCCGACACGGCCAGGACGGCCGAGAGCAGGTTGACCGCCCCCCACAGCAGGGCGAAGGCCGCCACCTCCAGCCCCAGGGCGAAGGCCAGGGCGGCGCGGGGCGTCAGCTCACCGGTGACCAGCGGCCGGTTGCGGGTCCGCTTCATCAGCCGGTCGATGTCGCGGTCCACCACCATGTTGATGGCGTTGGCCCCCCCCGCGGCGAAGGTGCCGCCCAGCACCGTCCACAGCACCAGCCACCCCGAGGGCAGGCCCCGGGCCGCCACCACCTGGGTGGGGACGGTGGTGACCAGCAGCAGCTCGATGATGCGGGGCTTGGTCAGGGCGACGTACGCCGCCAGCCGGGAGCGGGGGGGAGCGACGGTGGCGGCCCCGTCGAGGGCGTCCACGGCCTCCACCGGGGGCGCGGCGATGGCGCCCCGGCCCCTGGTCGGGCCGTGGCCGTGGCCGGCCAGGACCTGCGACACGGGCCGCCGGGGGCGCACGACCGGCCGGCCGGGGGCCGGGGTCACGGTCGCAGCACCGGGGGTCGGCGGGGTCACGGCGGCGACACTACGGCCGCCCTGCGGAGGGGGCCAAAGGGGAGCGGCGATCTCATCCCGTCGAGCCTCCCCGTGGGGACCGGGCGGGGCCGAGGCCGTACCCTCGGACCGTGGCCGTCATGGACCGGGCCCGGGCCGTCTCCCCCTCCGCCTACCGGCGCCTCACCCTCGCTGCCCTGTGGTCGCTGGTGTTCATCGTGGTCACGGGGGCGGCGGTCCGCCTCACCGAGTCGGGCCTGGGCTGCTCGACGTGGCCCGGGTGCGAGCCGGGCGACTTCGTGCCCCGGGCCGAGTCGGGCCTCAACCCGTGGATCGAGTTCGGCAACCGCCTGGTGACCGGGGCAGTCTCGGTGGCCGTGGCCCTGGCCGTGCTGGGCGCCCTCCGCCGGGTGCCCCGGCGCCGCGACCTGACCCTGCTGTCGTGGGGCCTGGTAGCCGGCGTGATCGGCCAGATCCTCCTGGGCGCCCTGGTGGTCGTGGTCCACGTCCACCCCGTCGCCGTGCAGGGCCACTTCGTGCTGTCCGCCGTCCTGGTGGCCGACGCCGTGATCCTGCACCACCGGGCCGGGCTGCCCGACGGCCCCGGCGGCCGGGCCGCCGCCGGGCCCGCCCCGGCCTCGCCCCCCGCCGTGCGCCTGGCCCGGGCCGTGGTGGCCCTGGCCGCCGCCGTCCTGCTGGCCGGCACCCTGGTCACCGGGTCGGGACCCCACGCCGGCGACGCCGAGGCCGAGCGCCTCTCGCTCTCCATCACCCGGGTGGCCCAGGTGCACAGCGGGCTGACCTGGGTGCTGCTGGCCACGCTGGTGGCGCTGGGGGTGCGCCTGCGGCGCGAGGCGCCGGGCGGCGTGGCCCTGGAGCGCGCCACCGCCCTGCTCACCGCCGTGGTCCTGCAGGGCGCCCTCGGCTACCTCCAGTACGCCACCGGGGTGCCCGAGCTGCTGGTGGGCCTGCACGTCCTGGGCTCGATGCTGGTGTGGGCCGCGGCTCTGCGCCTCCTGCTGGCGCTGGCCGCTCCCCTGCCCCGGGCCGCCGTGGAGCCCGGCGGCGGCGCCCGCGAGGCCACCACGTCCCGGGCCCCGGCGTAGCGGGCCGAGCCGGCGCCCAGCGCCGCCGTAGCGTGACCGGGGGCGCGCCTGGGAGGATCGAGCCATGTCGACGACCGAGGTGGCCCCCCTCGAGGTGCACGATCCCGTCGTCGACGACGCCGCCGACCCGGCTCGACCGTGGCAGGTCATCGTGTGGGACGACCCGGTGAACCTCATGTCCTACGTGGCCTGGGTGTTCCGCAAGCTGTTCGGCTACTCCAAGGCCAAGGCCGACCACCTCATGCTCCAGGTCCACACCGAGGGCAAGGCGGTGGTCAGCAGCGGGTCCCGGGACAAGGCGGAGCTCGACGTGTTCCGGCTCCACGAGCACGGCCTGTGGGCGACCATGGAGCAGTCCACGTGAGGCTCCGGCGCCGCCGGCTGGTGGAGCGGAAGCGGAAGGGCCGGTTCGTGCTGAACCTGGACGACGACGCCGTGGACCTGATCGCCGACCTGGCCGGCCAGCTCGACCCGCTGCTCGACGACCCGTCGGCCGATCCCGGCCTGCGCCGCCTCTTCCCCCCGGCCCACACCGAGGACGTGCTGGCCGAGGCGGCCTGGCAGATCGAGCAGGGCGGCCGCCTCCGCGACGCCCGCCGGGTCGCCCTGGCCGCCCTGGACCAGCCGCCGGGCACGGTGCTCAACGAGGACGAGCTGGTGGCCTGGATGCAGGGGGTGAACGCCCTACGCCTGGTGCTGGCCGAACGCCTGCAGGTGACCAGCGACCCGGAACAGGAACAGGCCGAGCTGGAGGCGGCCCTGGCCGCGGCCGAGAGCGACGACGACGCGGTGGCCGAGGCGGGCCGGAGAGCACTCCAGGCCTGGGCCGTCTACCAGCACCTCGGCCTGATGGTGTCCGACGCCGTCGACGCCCTGGGCGATCCTGCCTGACCGCTGGGCCCCGGGACCGCTACGGTCCCCGCACCGCCCCCGGGCGGTCGGGCCCCCGTCGTCCAGCGGCCCAGGACACCGGCCTTTCAAGCCGGCAACGCGGGTTCGAATCCCGTCGGGGGTGCTGCAAGCGAAGGCCCAGTTCAGCTGAGTTTTCGCCGCCTGGGCCTTCGTTGTTCTGGACCCGTCTCGCTACCGGGCTCGCCATCCATATGATAGGACGTGCGTGCCTCCTGCGCTGGTCCGGTAGATGCTGAAGCGCCTCGACGCCGGCACTGTCAAGGAGGTCGGTGACGATCGTGCCCACGAGGGCGGGCACCGAAGCTCTACGCCGCCGTTTGAGCCGTCCTCGTCTCACAGGCCCTCAGGCAGCCGTGCGGAGTAGGTGCCCAGTCCTTGAGTCCAGTGCCCAGCCGTCAGCCAGTAAATCCGCCGTGACGGCCTTGAGATCGAGGTTGCTGAGATCGAAGCCTTCACGGAAGCCGGTTCTCAGCAGCTCAAGATAGAGATGACTGGGGCTCTGCCCGCCAAGATGGAGAGTCCGCTGGACAATCGAACGTACCAAGCTCGCCGGGAACGGCTGCAGCGCCACGTCTGCCTGTTGTCTGCTGGCGCGCATCGTCAAGATGAGGTCGAGCGTCGCGACGTGCTCGAAGCCGGAGGCGAGGCCCTTCACCGAACGTTGGCCCTTGTTGAGCACCACGAGCTCGTCGGGTTCGATCGTCAACTCGGCTTCGCGGATGGCTTGCTGGACGAGTGACCACACTGCCCCGGATGAGTTTCCGAACACCATGCTGACGCGTCCACCTGGTCGGAGGACCCGCCTGCACTCTCTGAGGGCCTGCGTGAGGATCCGTGCGTACCGCTCGGTCGATGCTCGTCGGTCGCCGCCCCGACGAACGACGGCCTCCCGGGTAACGTCGGTGAAGCCGTCGAGCCAGGCCTCCTGGAACAACGCCATATCGGCGTAGAACAGGTTGGAGCCGAATGGTGGGTCGGTGAAGACGTAGTCAACGCTAGCGTCAGGGAGCGGAAGCGCCTCGGCGCTCAACACCTCGTAGCGCACGTTGGGCCATTCTCCGTCGTGATCTCCACGGTTCAGTACCGGCCGACGGACGAAGTCATCCGACCGAATCGCCGCTTCGACCTTGCGAAGAAACAGGTCGTAGACGTTCCACTCGTAGAAGACCGGAGCTACGTAGTAGTTGGCATTGGCGGCGTTCAATGGCCGCTGTCGGGACCACTGGTACCGCTTGGAGGCGCGGGTCAAGCTGGCCGTGAACGCGAACAGCAGCTTCGAGCGCAGACGTTCATCAGGAACCAGTCCGATCTGACGGCGCAACTCGGTCAGAACGGCGAGATTCCGAGCCGAGTAGAACGAGGCGATCGTGGTCCGGCCGGACTTGCCAAGTGATTGCGCTTGGTACATCTGCCGATCTGGCGTGATCTCGACATTAGGAGCCTCCGCGAGCACTTCGTTGAGGTGGCCCATGGGGAGCGGCGACGGTGGTTGCTCCCGCTGTTTGGGAGTACAGCCGCAGACGATGTGGTCGAGGACCGCCCGCTCGCCGACATGGGGGAGTCGTGCGCTGACCGCCTCCGAGCACTGCGGGCAGATCATGTTCGGCTTGGACCAGGCGGCGGCTTCCAGCGCCTCGTAATAGTTGACCGGCGCCGTGCATCCACCGCAGGCCACCTCGATGCTCCAGACGGCCTTGACGAGCCGAGCCACCTGGCCACAATGCTCGCAGGCCACGCTGTAAGAGCCCCCAAGCGGGGTCTCAGCCGCGGCGACGACCTCGGATGCCACCTTCCGAAGCTGGTCAGCGTCGACCAGGTTCACGTAGTTGCTGCCGATGTGCTGGCCCAGGACGCTGATGTCGAACAGCCTGGCTCGCCGGCCCATCATGGCCGCGGCCACCCCCGTCATGCCAGAGCCCGCAAACGGGTCGACAACGGTTCCGCCCTCCGGACAGAAGGCCTCGATGAACGGCAGAATCGCCGGCACCGGCACCTTCGTCAGGTAGCCGTGGGCCATGTACACAGGGTCGCTTCGGCCGACCACTAGCTCCTCGCTCACCGCGGGGATGTTACTCATAGGCTGTAGCCCCATAGTCGACAGAACCCTACCGTTCGGCTCCATCATGACGGAGGGGTACGACAAGTCGGGTCATCCTGGTCGCGTGGCCTTCGGGCAGCGAGTCCGGGCTCTCCGTGTGCGGGCCGGACTGTCACAGGAGGCCCTCGCCGAGCGGTCCGGAATCCACCGCACCTATCTGTCGGGCCTGGAACGCGGCGAGCGAAACGTCGGCCTCGACAACATCCTGGCGGTTGCGTCGGCCCTGGACGTGCCTGTAGCGGCGCTATTCGAGGCTGCGCCGTGACCCCCGCGCAGGAACTGTCCTCGCGGCGCCTCATCCCGACCGGCGACGTGGGTCATCTGGTGGACCTGGGCGTGGAACTCCAACATCACGCCTCTGACCGCGGAATTCACAACGTCTTCGACGACGGCGGCTTCAAGGAGTTGCTGATGCTCACGCTGTTCGACCTGACCAAGCTCGACCGGGAAGGCGACGACGCCATCGACGCCCAAGGGCGGCGCTACGAGATGAAGACGGTCGCTCGCGTCAACGCCCGGGGCGAACGCAAGACCAGCCTGGCAGTGACGACCGAGCACACCCTGACCCTGGCCAACATCGCGCGCTATCGACAGGTCCACCTCTGGATTGTGGCCGTTTTCGACCAGTCGTCCCCCGAAGCCATCTACGAGATCACGCCAGCGGCGCTGGAGTTGTACTTCTCCCGCTGGGAGCAGCGGCTGCTTGGCCAGGCTGCAGCCCGTTCAGAAGGCAGCGCACCCGACCACCTCAACAACCCCAAGATCCCCCTGGGCCACATTCAGAAGCACGGGACCCAGGTGTGGCCGGACCCCGACTTGCCCTTGCCGGAAGAGGTCGAAGCTGGCCTGGCAGAGGCAGAACAGCTCGACGACGACCCGTCGTAGCATCGCGATCGGTCGGCTTGCCGTCTCCATCGATGGCCGGACTCCTTCACACCCTCCGCCCAACCTGACATACCAGCCTCACCAGCAACTCTCTGGTCAGGGAGTTCGAAAGAGCGGTAATCAGGGGTGCTCAGCTCGGGACACGTACCCCTGTGTCGTCGTCCGTCACGATGGGGGAGCCAGGTGTCGCTCGGGAACCTGCACAGGATCATCGTCTCGATGGGGGTCGCCCTCGGGTGGTGGCCACTGGCGCCCTGGCCGGCGTCAAATTGGAACGGGTGGCTCGTGCTGGCGCCCCGCATCGGCATCGTGGCGGCCGCAGGCCTGATCTCCAACCACCTGGCCGATCGGACGATCCGACGGGCGCGGGTCCGGCGTCTGCTCGGCGGGAACGAATGGGTCGACGGCACGTGGGTGAACGTGGTCCGCGGCGAGGACGGCCGGCCGCTCAGGGTCGGGATCGTCCACTTCGTCCCCGACGGTCCCAGCGTCAGATACGGGGGCCAGAACTACGACCCGGAGACCGGGGTGTTCGACGGCGCGTTCTCGACCACGGCCAGCTCGTTCACGTTCCCCGACCTGCACTTCGTGTACGAGTCGGAGTCGCGGGCCGAAGGGAACATCAATCAGATGGGCGGTGGGCGGCTGCGGTTCGTGCCCACGCAGACCGGCCCCCCTCGACAGTCTCGGTCTGGTGCGATGGCAGCGTTACCGGCTCGTCGCACTCGATCGAAGGTGTGCGAGTGGTAGACGATCAGCACCTCAGAGCCCTGAACGACACGCCGGGCCAGTCGGCTATCGACCTCGCCGTGGCGTCGGGCCTCCTGCCCACTCCGGCCCCGGGCCCGACCGTCGCGAGTGGGTAAGGCCCGGTCGTCTCGCCCGGCCGACTCACACGCTCCCGCCGGGCCAAGTGGTCGGGGCCGGGGCTATGCCCTTCATCGTGGGAGCGGGTGCGAATCCCGTCGTGGTTCCTGAGTCGTCCGCATCCGGGCCGCCGATGTCCGCGACGTTCTTACTCTTACTGGTAGGATTCCTACCATGAAGGTGACTGAGAAGGGACAGGTGACGATTCCCAAGGATCTGCGCGACGCCATGGGCATCGGAGCCGGCTCCGATGTGGAGTTCGAACGTGAGGGGGACACGATCGTCGTGCGCAAGCGCAACGGTGATCCCACGCGGGGACGACGGGTCGCGGAGCGCCTGCGCGGACGCGGTGACGTACACCTGGGTACGGACGAGATCATGGCGCTCACCCGCGGCGACTGAAGATGGCGGCAACCCTGGTCGACAGCAACGTACTCCTCGATGTGCTCACCGAGGACCCGCGATGGCTCGACTGGTCGATCGAAGCGCTGGCCCATGCTGCGGAAGGCGGCCCGCTGATCATCAACCCGGTGATCTATGCGGAGGTCTCGATCCGCTTCTCCCGCGTCGAGGATCTCGAAGCGGCACTTCCTCGACAGGACTTCAACCGGGTTGCCATCCCCTGGGCGGCAGCGTTCCTCGCCGGCAAGGTGTTCGTCTCGTATCGGCGCAAAGGCGGCGCCCGGTCCTCACCGCTGCCCGACTTCTTCATCGGTGCGCACGCGGCTGTCGATGGGCTCGCCCTGCTCACCAGGGATGTGGCCCGCTACCACACCTACTTTCCTGCGGTCCCCGTCATCGCTCCTCGTTGAGCCCGCCAGCGAGGCGAGACGCCGCGATCACGGGGTTCGAAAGAAGCGGTCATCAGGGGACCAGTGTCCCTCCGGCGCGGCTGTGCCGCGGGGCGCCCGGAGGCGACCCGCGGCACAGCCGCGTCCACGCCGGGCCTCAGCCGAGGGCCAGGCGCCGGGCCCGGGTGAGGGCCCAGCCGAGGAGGAGGAGCAAGAGGCCGAGGCCGACCAGGCGACCATCGAACCCGGTGCTGGCCAGCGGCCCCTCAGCGCCGACGTCGGCGCCGGTGGGGATCCGCTCCAACACCGGGGTCGGGGAGACCTCGGTGCCGGGCTGCTCGACCGGCTGCTCGACCGGTCGCTCGACCGGCCCCTGGGGGAGCACGGAGGTGGGGTCCGCCGGGTCCCCGGGGTCCGCCGGGTCCACGGGGTCGGTGGGATCACCCGGGTCCGTCGGGTCGACGGGATCGATCGGATCGATGGGATCGACGGGGTCGGTCGGGTCGCCCGGGTCGGCCCCGCAGGTGGTGCTGCCGTCCCCGAGGACCGAGAGGCCGACGCCGCAGACGTCGATGGTGATCTCCACGTCCTCGTCGCTCTGGCGGCGGGTGCCGGGGCCGCCGGCGCAGGTGGTGCTGGAGCTGCCCAGCACGGTCCCGCCGACGCCACACACGTCGACGGGGACCGCGACGCTGGGCCCGACGGGCTGCTCGCCATCGCTGGACCCGCCGGCGGTGGCCTCGGCCGAACCCGCGCACGTGGTGGTGGTGTCACCCATCACCGAGCCGGTGACCCCGCACACCGAGACCGGGGCCTCGACGTCCAGGCCGCCCAGCGGGCCGCTGCCCCCGGAGCCGGTGCCGTCACCGGTGCCGACGGTGGGCCCGCAGGCAGTGGCCGAGTCACCGAGGACGGTACCGCTGACACCGCACACGTTGACGGGAGCCTCGACGGTCCCGCCCGCGGTGGGGGCGGCCGCGCCGGACCCGTCGTCGCCGGAGCCGATCGAGCTCCCGCACGTGGTGGCGGTGTCGCCCAGCACCGAGCCGGTCACCCCGCACACCGAGACCGGGGCCTCGACGTCCAGGTCACCCAGGGGCCCGGTGGCGCCGGCAGGGGCGCCCGAGGGGTCGTCGCCGGTGCCGGCCACGGGCCCGCAGGCGGTGGTCGAGTCGCCGAGGACGGCGCCCCCGACTCCGCAGACGGAGATGGGCGCTTCGACATCGCTGTCGGTCCCGCCCAGGCCGGTCCCGTCGCCGGTCGTGCCGTCGCCACCGTCGTCGCCGGTGGCCACCGCCGGGTGGCAGGTCGTGGTGGAGTCGCCGAGGACCGAGCCCCCGACGCCGCACACGTTGACGGGGGCCTCCACGTCGCCGCCGCCCACGGTCTGGGCCCCGGCCGTGCCGGAGTCGTCGCCGGTGGCGGTGGTGCCCACGCAGCCCGTGGAGCTCTCGCCCAGCACGGCGAGGCCCACACCGCACACGTCGACCGGCGCTTCGACGCCGCCACCACCGACGGCGTCGGTCGAGGCGGGATCGCCGTCGTCGGCGCCCGTGGTCGTGGTGGGCTGGCAGTCCGTCGAGCTCTCGCCCAGCACCGTGAGGCCGACGCCACAGGCGCTGACCGGGGCCTCGACGTCGCCGTCGGTGGCGGTGCCGGAGGTCGACCCGTCAGCCGGCTCGTCGACGTCCAGGGACGTCGACGAGCACTCGGTGCTGTTGGTGCCCAGGGCGGTGGCGTTGAGGCCGCACAGGTTGACCGGGGCCTCGACGTCGCCGTCCAGGGGGGCGCCGTGGCCGTCACCGGTGGAGGCGTCGCCCGTCTCCGCCGAGGCCTCACAGGTGGTCGAGGTGTCGCCGGCCAGGGTCACGCCGCTGCCGCACAGGCTGACCGGCGCCTCCACGTCGATGTCCGAGGCCGGGGCCTCGGGGTCCTCGGCCGGAGCCGGGGCCGGGGCGGGCGGCGAGGTGCAGTCCTCGCCCCCCGGGCCCAGCACGGTCACGCCGGTGCCGCACGTGTCCACGGTGACATCGGTGTCCACCCCGGTCGGCAGGCCGGCGTCACCGGCGTCGGTCAGGGCGGGCAACTGGCCCACGACCTGCTCGATGGGGGCCGAGAGGTCCGAGAGGGGGGTCGGGGGTGGGGGGTCGGCGGCTGATGCCGCCTTCGACCACAGGAACAGCAGTCCCATGGCCAGCAGTGCGACGCGCAAGGCGACGCGTAGTGCAGTTCGCATCTGAGTTCTCCTCGTCGTAGGGGGCCCGACCGGATGGCCGGTGCCGGGTACGTGGGCCGACCAGAGGTCGGCCGGAGGAGTCCGTCAGTCGGGCGAGTACCCGGGTCGGCGACAGGTGGCACTGTTCGCGTCGGGCGACGACGCGGGGACGAGCCCGGCAGCGGCAGCGGCCGGGCTCTCGAGCAGGGTGAGGACGCCGAGAGGGGCGCCGGGCCCGGGGACGGCCGGGAGGGCACCGGCCGGGGCCGGCGCGGGAGGCACCGGCACCAGCTCGGGGATCGCCCCGGCCGGCCCCGCGGCCACGCCGCCGCGATGCGGGGCCGGAACCGTCTCGCCGACCGCCGTGCGCCGGACAGGGGACGGATCGGGGCCCAGCTCCGCAGTCAGCGCGGTCGGCGCCCCGGAGACCCCGGCGCCGAGGGCCGGCAGCAGGTCTGGCAGGCCGGCCCCAGGGGCCGCCCCGGCGGGACCACCGGAGGAGGCCGCCACCGACGACACGGGGTTGGCCGCCGGGAGAGCGGCCCCGAGCGGGCCGGCGAGCTCCAGGACCGGCGACAGGACCGGGTCGAGCGCGGCCCGCCCCGCCGCCGCGACGGGGGCCAGCACGGGCCGGATCGGCTCGAGCACCGGCCCGAGCACCCGATCACCGAGGGCCCGCACGTCGGTGACCACATCGGCCACCACCGGCACCGGCTCCCCGGTCGGGACGAGGGCCTCTCGGAAGGAGGGGCGCTCGCCGGCGCCGGTGCCGGATGCGACTGGCGCCAAGGCCGGGAGGGCCGCCGGGTGCGGGATCGACGGGGCCGCCGGGGCGAGGGTGGATGCCGGAGCGGGGCCGGAGGGGGCCGCCGGCGCCAGGTCGAGGGTGAAGGCCGGAGCGGGAGCGACGAGGGGGCGGGGCGACGGTCCGGACGCCGGCAGCGAGCGAGCGCCGGCCGACCGAGCGACCGGGACGGCCAGGCTTCCGGCGCCCTGGCGGTCGGTGCCGGGCCGGTCGGTCGTGGGGCGCACGGCGGCGGTCGCCCCGGCCACCACGTGCGACGCCGGACCGAGGTGGGGAGCATCAGCCCCGGCCCGGGGAGACGGGACCGGCGGGAGCAGGTCACCTCCGGGAGCGGCGCCGGCGGAGGCGGAGCGGAGCAGGGCTGCAGCCAGGCCCAGGGCCAGCACCAGGAGCAGGTCCCGCAGCAGCCGCCGGGCGCGGCCCGTCCCCACGGTGGCGGGGGGGGCGGTGGCCCGGTCGGGTGCTGGTCGCTGTCTCATCGTGGTCTCCACCGCTCGCCGCGGCCAGGGAGGACTGCCCACCGGAACGAGGGAGTAACCCTCTCCGTGGTGTTATCACCACTTTTCGTGACAAAGGGCTGATGTCCTGCTCGGCGCGGTGGAACCGTCGCGCTCCCACCCGGGCGGAGGAACGGGTGCGCTCCGTCCGGGGCCTGCGAAGGTGGGGCCATGGGCCGACCACGCTGCCGACCGAGCTGGGGCGACGTGGCCCGAGCCGGGCTCGTCGCCTCCGTGGTGAGCGGCGCACCGTCGACGGCGTGGGCGCTCGCCGAGGGGTCCGACCCCCTGGCGGCGGCCCGCGCCGCCGGGACCCTGCTGCCGGGCCGCCGTCACCGGCCGGGCCTGGTCGCCGGGGCTGTGGCCCACGGCGCCGTCTCGGCCGGGTGGAGCCTGGCGCTCGGAGCCCTGGCCCGGCGGCGCCCGGTCGGGCCCCTGGCCGGAGCAGCGGCGGGGGCGGCCATCGCCGCCCTCGACCTCGGCGTGCTGGGGCGTCGTTGGCCGGCCGTGGCCGCCCTGCCCGCCGGTCCCCAGTGGGCCGACCACCTGTGCTTCGGTGCCGTGTTCGGCCTCGTCCTCCGGGCCCGATCGAGCTAGGCGAGGGATCAACCGCGGCCGCGCCCCGGCCCCGAGGTCGTCAGCCGGGGGCGACCACGTCGAACACCGTGGCCAGGCCGTCGAGCAGCCACCGGTCGTCCTCGGGGACGTCCTGGGGCAGCGGCCGCCGGAGGCTGAGGGCCTCGACCAGCTCGACGCTGGGCCCGGCCAGGCGCACGGCGTCGGAGGGCGCTTCCTCATCCCCGACGGTGACGGTGGCGCCGGCCCGGACCACGACCCGGAGGGCCGGGTCCGTGCCCTCGACCAGCAGGGTGCCGGTCCGCTCGGAGCCCCGGGTGGCCAGGAAGGCGGGCCCGAGGGCGGCGGCATAGCGGAGGCAGGCCCGGACCTCGTCGGGCGCCTCGACCGGGGTCAGGCCGAGGGGCAGCACGATGTCGCGCTCGTGGATCCAGGCGTCCCACAGGGCGTGGCTGGCCAGGGCGTGGAGGGGCACGTGGCCCGGCGGCGCCTCGGCCGGGAGCGACCACTGCTGCTCGTCGAGGCCGGAGAGGGTGGCGGCCAGGGCCTCGACACCCTCCAGGTAGGAGGCCAGCACCTCGGCGGGACCTGGGTCGCCCATGCCGTCGACCAGCGCCGGCGGGGTGGCCACCGGGTCGAAGGAGGCCAGGAACCGGGTGGGCTCGCCGCCCAGGCCGGAGGCGGCCGAGATGACCCAGAACTGGTCGGTGCCCACCAGGTGGGCCACGACGTCGCGCACCGTCCACCCGTCGCACCGGCTGGGGGCCGCCCACTGCCCCTCGTCCAGGCGCCCCAGGGTCTCCCCCAGCCGCCGCCGCTGTCGCAGCACCGGCCCGGCCGGGTCCCCGATGGGCCCCGTGAACCGCAGCACCGCCGGACCGTCGTACCGAGGCGTCAGCAACATCCCCGGACCGTACCTCCGCGGCACCCCGAGGGTCCGACGGGCGGGACTCGACGGGAGACCGCCAGCCCCGCCGGGCCCGGTCGAGGCCCCTGACGACCGCTCCGAAGTGGTGGGCGAGGGGGGACTTGAACCCCCACGGGTTTTCACCCACTGGAACCTGAATCCAGCGCGTCTGCCAATTCCGCCACTCGCCCGAGTGGAGTGCCCGAACCTAGCCGGGGGGGTCCGAGGGTGCCAAGGGAGAAGGGGCCCCCCGCCGCCGCAGCCGGGGCCACCGGAGGTAGGTCCCCGCCCGGGCCAGGGCCTCCAGCGGCCCCGTGGTGAAGGCCCGGAACCACAGGTGAGCCGCCACCACCTGCAGGGCCCACACCCCCACCATGATCGCCACCGCCGCCCCGATGCCCACCTCGGCACCGAGGCCCAGGCCGTAGCCCGTGAACAGCAGCGAGGCCACCAGCGACTGGGCCAGGTACAAGGTGAGCGACATGCGCCCGGCGGGGGCCAGCAGGTCCCGGGCCCGGCGGCCGACACCCGTCCCGGCGGCGAGGACGACCACCGCGGCCCACAACAGGGCCACGGCCGGGCCCAGCAGGGCGTAGGCCAGCCGGCTGGCCGCGGCCTGCGGGGCGCTGTCGGCCACCACCGCGCCCTGGCCCAGCGCCCACGCCGCCGGCACCGACAGGGCCAGGCCCCCCAGCCACAACGGCACGGCCCCGGACCGCAACCACCGGGGCCAGCGCCGGGGATCGACCCAGCCGGCCCGGGCCGCGGCCACGCCGAGGACCATCATCCCCAACACCGTCCCCCCCACCGACAGCAGCCCCAGAGGCAGGTCCACGGCCAGCTCGCCGGCCCGGTGGCGGGCCACGGCCCCGAACGACCCCGACCGATAGCGAGCCGCAGTGGCGGCCCAGTCGACCGCCACCTCGGCCCGGAGGTCCGCCTCCCCCTCCGCCGTCTCGCGCACCAGCAAGGTGGCCAGGCCGTCCAGGCCGGCGGCGAACAGCGCCTGCCCCGCCACCAGGACCGCGCCCACCGCCACCAACCACCCGGTCGGGATCCGACGCACCAGCAGGAGGGCCAACCCCAGCACGGCGTAGGTGGTCAGGATGTCGCCCCGGAACAGCAGCACCCCGTGGGCCACCCCGAAGGCGAGCAGCACCCCGCAGCGCCGGAGCCACGGCCCGGCCACAGAGCGCCCCCGGGCCCGGCTGCGGGCGTCCTGCACGGCGAAGCCCCACCCGAACAGGAAGGAGAACAGGGGGTAGAACCGCCCTTCGGCCAGGGCCGACAGCCCGACGGTGAGAGGCTCGACGTCCCCGCCGATGGGCCCGCCGGCGGCAGCCAGGTTGGGCCCCACCCCCGTCCGGTAGGCGGCCACGTTGACGACCACGATGCCCAGCAGGGCCACGGCCCGCAGCGCGTCGACCACCACCCACCGCTCCCCCTCGCCCACCGGCGCCGCCGGCGGACCGGCGCCGGGAGCTGACGGGGGGGCCCACGGCTGCACCGACCCATCCTCCACGACCGACCCCGACCCGGGTGCCTCAGGGGGCCGGCTCAGCTGGCCTGGAACCAGATGCGGGTGTTGCCGAAGCTGATCTCGGCCCCGTCGTCGAGGGGCTGGATCGACACCCGGACGCCGTTGACCTGCGACCCGTTGGTGGAACCCAGGTCGACCAGCACCCAGCCGGTGCCGGCGGGGCGGATCTCGGCGTGGTTCCGGCTCACGTTGGGGTCCGAGAGCACGATGGTCGAGTCGGCCCGGCGGCCGATGGTGACCACCTCCTCGCCCAGGGGGATCCGGTCGCCGGTGGGGAGGAGGAGCGACCCGGCGCCCGAACCCCCGGCCCCCTCCCGCAGGTGGGCCTCGACCCGGCACGTGCCGGTGCGGATGTCGGCCACCTCGAGGGTGACGCTCACCGGGCCGAGGAACGAGTAGCCCTCGGCCCGGGCGTGGTCGCGGGCGGCGTCGGCCAGCTCCCGGGTGAGGCTGTCGGCGATCTCGGCGAAGGAGGCGTGGTCCTCGGCGCTGATCATCACCGCGAACGAGTTGGGCACCACCGGCCGCCCCCGCACATCGATGGAGCGGTTGATGTCCATCTCCCGGGTGAGGCGCCGCCCGATCTCGATGGGGCGGAGCCCGGACTTGAACACGAAGGAGAACGTCCCCTCCACCGCCTGCTCCAGGCGCCGCTCGAAGCCCTTGAGACCCACGGGGCGGAGACTACCGGGGCCCCTGGCCCGATCCCGGGGCCGCGCCCCGGCCGGGGGCCCGGGGTGGGGGCCCCGGGGCTCGGCGCTCCGGGGTGGAGGGCGGCCGGTAATCTCCCCGCGACATGTCCGAGCAGCTCCTCACCATCATGAAGTTCGGCCTCCTGGCGCTGCTGTACCTCTTCTTCTTCCGCGTCCTGCGGGCCGTGTGGGCCGAGGTCAACCCGCCCCGGGGCCTGGAGCGGGCCGGGGCCGGGGGGCCGGCGGTCCCGGCCGGCGGCCCGCCGGCGGCGCCGGCCAAGCGCCTGGGCCGCAAGGGGGCGACCCAGCTCACCGTGGTCGAGCCGGCCGACCAGCGGGGCCGCACCTGGCCGCTGGCCCCGGAGATGACCCTGGGCCGGGCTGCCGGCTGCCACGTGGCCATCCCCGAGGACACCTTCGCCTCGCAGATCCACGCCCGCATCTTCTCCCGTGACGGCCAGACCTGGGTCGAGGACCTGGGCTCGACCAACGGCACCTACGTCAACCACGCCAAGGTGGCCGCGGCCACCGCCGTCCGGCGCGGTGACCTCGTCCAGATCGGCAACACCGTCATGGAGCTCGGATGACCGCCTCCCCGCCCACCGCTCCCGGGGGACGGGCCCGTCCCGCCCGGGCCCCGTCCCCGGCGGGGCCCCGATGACCCGCTTCCGGGCCGGCTCGGCCAGCCACGTCGGGCAGCTGCGATCCAACAACCAGGACTCCAAGCTCATCGCCGACGAGGTGTCCCTGTTCGCGGTGGCCGACGGCATGGGCGGCCACCAGGGGGGCGAGGTGGCCTCGGCCATCGCCGTGGAGACGCTGGAGGACGTCGTGACCGCCCCCACCGCGGCGTCGCTGGTCGAAGCGGTGAAGGAGGCGAACCGGCGCATCTTCGCCCACGCCAACCAGGCCCCCGAGCTGCGGGGCATGGGCACCACGCTGGTGGCCATCGCCCTGGTCGAGCAGGGCTCCGAGGCCGAGGAGCTGACCTGGGTCAACGTCGGCGACTCCCGGGTCTACGTCCTGCGCGACGGGCAGCTGGTGCAGCTCAGCCAGGACCACAGCCTGGTGGAGGACCTGCGCCGGGGCGGGCAGCTCAGCGCCGAGGAGGCCGCCGTCCACCCGCAGCGCAACATCCTGACCCGGGCCCTGGGCATCGACGCCGAGGTCGAGGTCGACTGGAGAGGCGTCGAGCCGTTCGCCGGCGACCGCTACCTGCTGTGCAGCGACGGCCTGTTCAACGAGGTCGACGCCGACGCCATGGTCGAGGTGCTGGGCGCCATCGACGACCCGGACGAGGCGGCCGCCGAGCTGGTCCGGCGGGCCAACGCCGGCGGCGGGCGGGACAACATCACCTGCGTGGTGGTCGACGTCGTCGACGACGACGGCCGGGCCGAGCGGGCCGCGGCCGGAGCCGGGGCCGGGGCCGGGGCCGCCGGAGCCGTCCCCGAGGGCCGGCCCGCGGACGAGCCGGCGGCCACCGACGGCGGGCTGCCGGTCACCACCGAGATGCCGGCGGTGGTCGTGGACCAGGCCGACGACACCACCCCCCCGGCCGGCACGCCCGCCCCGCCGCCGCCGGCTCCGGTGCCCGAGGGGCCCGGCCCGGGCGAGCCCGACCCGGCGGGCGAGCAGCCCGTCGTGGCCGGGGCCTCGGCCCTCCCCATGGAGGACGACCCGGAGGCCGCCGCAGCCGGGGACCTGCCCTTCGGGCGCCCCACCGACGACATCTACGGGGACATGGACCAGGTCGGTGGACGACACCGGGCCATGACGGCCCTGGTGGCCGTGATCGTCCTGGCCCTGCTGGCCGCCGGGGCCTTCTTCGGCCTCCGCTACCTGGACTCCGACGGGTGGTTCGTCCGGGCCGACGGCCAACGGGTCGTGATCTACCAGGGCAAGCCGGGAGGCGGCATCGTGTTCGACCCCACGGAGGAGGAGGTGGCGCCCACCCCGGTGGCCGACCTGACCGCCGCCGACCGGGCCGAGCTGGCCCGCACCCCCGAGCTGGACTCCCTGGCCGACGCCCGCTCCCTGGTCAACACGTGGGCGTCCCGGGCCCGCCAGGCCCAGGACGAGAAGGACGAGCCCACGACGACCACCACCGAGCGCACCACCACGGAACGGGACGGCACCACGACCACCGACCCGGCGGCCAGCCCCGTGCCCCAGAGCCCCGACGCCACCGCAGGGACCACCTCGGCCACCGGCGGCGGCGGGTGACCGCCGGACGGACGACCTGGTGATCGAACGGCTCCGGCGCAACGCCGAGCTCACCCTGCTCCTCATGGGGGCCGCCATCATCGGCGGCGCCTACGCCCTGGCCAGCCTGGGCACCACCGCTTCGCTGCCGGCCGACATCGGCCCGTTCCTGGGCCTGGTGCTCGGGTTGTTCGCCGTGGCCCACCTGGCCATCCGCAAGCTAGCCCCCGGGGCCGACGGCACCCTCCTGCCCCTGGCCATGCTGCTCAACGGCATCGGCTACGTCTTCATCGCCCGCCTGCGCGACGACCTGGCGGCCCAGCAGTCGCTGTGGACGGCGGTCGGCATCGCCGTCTTCGTGGCCACCCTGGTGCTCGTCCGCCGCCCCCGCGACCTGGAGCGCTACCGCTACATGGCCCTGTTCGGGGCGGTGGGCCTGATCCTCCTCCCCCTCGTCCCCGTGCTCGGCTACTCCTCGGGCGGGGCCCGCATCTGGATCGGCCTGGGGCCGGCCAACTTCCAACCCGGCGAGGTGGCCAAGCTGCTCCTCGCCGTGTTCTTCGCCGCCTACCTGGTGGAGAAGCGCGAGCTCCTGGCCCTGGCCTCGTGGCCCCGGCGCCGGCCCTTCCTGCCCGACCCCAAGCACCTGGGCCCGGTCCTGGCCGCCTGGGGGGTGGCCGTGGTCGTCATCACCTTCGAGACCGACCTGGGCACCGCCCTGCTGTTCTTCACCCTGTTCATCGTCCTGCTGTGGGTCTCGACCGGCCGGGTCGGCTACCTGCTGGTGGGCTTCGGGCTGTTCTTCGCCGCCGCCCTGGTGTCCTGGCAGGCCTTCGGCCACGTGCAGAACCGGGTCGACTCGTGGCTGAACCCGTGGGCCAACCCCCGGGGGCCCGGCGGCTACCAGATCCTCCAGGGCAACTACGCCCTGGCCGACGGGGGCATCGCCGGCACCGGCATCGGCCTGGGCGTGGGTGACGTGCCGGCGGCCGAGAACGACTTCATCTTCGCCATCATCGGCCAGGAGCTGGGCCTGCTGGGCAGCACCGCGGTGCTGGTGGCCTTCCTCCTGCTCATCGGGACGGGGCTGCGCATCGCCACCCAGACCGAGGGCTCGTTCGAGAAGCTGCTGGCCACCGGGCTCACCACCCTGATCGGGGTGCAGGCCTTCATCATCCTGGCCGGCGTCACCCGGGTGCTGCCCCTCACCGGCGTGGCCCTGCCCTTCATCTCCTACGGCGGGTCGTCCCTGCTGGCCAACTACGTGCTGCTGGCCCTGCTGGTCCGCCTGAGCGACGACGCCAACCAGCGCCGCCTGCGCCGGGCCACCCGGCCCACGGTGGAGGTGGGGGCCTGATGGCCGACCGCACCGCCGGGGGGATGGACCGGCAGATCCGGCGCCTGGGCCTGGCCCTGGCCGTGTGCTTCGCCGTGCTGTTCGCCCAGCTCAACTACCTGCAGATGTTCGGGGCCGAGCGGCTGAACGAGCGGCCCGACAACGCCCGGCCCACCCAGCGCCTCTTCGCCCGGCCCCGGGGCACCATCACCACCGCCGACGGCGTGCTCCTGGCCCGCTCGGTGGAGGAGCGCACCGACGCCAAGTACCGCCGCGAGTACCCCGAGGGCGAGCTGTTCGGGCCCATCACCGGCTACTTCAGCCGCCAGGCGGGCACCACCGGCGTCGAGCGGCAGTACGGCGACGAGCTCACCGGCAACACCCCGGACCTGTCCCTCGGTCGGCTGTCGGACCTGTTCGTGGACCGGGAGAACGTGGGCAACGTGCAGCTCACCCTGCGGGCCGACGTGCAGCGCATCGCCCGGGACATGCTGGGCCAGCGGCGGGGCTCGGTGGTGGCCCTCGACCCCCGGACCGGGGCCATCGACGCCATGTGGAGCTTCCCCAGCTTCGATCCCGCTCCCCTGTCCACCAGCACGGCCCGGGACCTCGAGGTCAAGACCCTCCTCGACGCGGCCGACGGCGCCCCCCTGCGCATGCGGGCCTACCGCGACATCTTCTTCCCGGGCTCCACCTTCAAGGTCGTCACCGGATCCACCGCCGTCGAGCGGGGCGCCGTCACCGAGGCCGCCCCCGCCTACCCGGTGCTGACCGAGTTCGACATCGACTTCACCGAGCGGGGCCTGCGCAACTTCGGCGGCGGGAGCTGCGGCGGCGCCCTGTTCGACCTGCTCCGGGTGTCGTGCAACACCGGCTTCGCCCAGATGGGAGCCGACCTGGGCGGCCCGGCCCAGGCCGCGGGGGCGGAGGCCTTCGGCTTCAACTCGGCGCCCCCCATCGACCTGCCCGGCGCCGAGGCCTCGATCTTCCCCACCGACTTCTCCGACGACGAGGGCAACGGGCCCGTGGCCCGGGCCGCCATCGGCCAGGGCGACGTCAGCGCCACCCCCCTGCAGATGGCCCTGGTGGCCGCCGGCATCGCCAACGGCGGCTCGGTGATGGTCCCCCACGTGATGGCCCGGGTGGTGGACGAGGAGGGCGAGGCGGTCGACACCTTCGAGGAGCGGGAGTGGCGCCGGGCCATCAACCCCCAGACGGCCGACGTGATGCGCCGGGGGATGATGGAGGTGGCCGGCCCCGGGGGCACCGCCACCGGGCTCCAGATCCCGGGCATGGACGTCGGGGGCAAGACCGGCACCGCACAGCTGGGCACCGACCCGCCCCGCTCCCACGCCTGGATCATCGGCTTCGCCGGTCCCCCCGGCCAGCCCGCCACCGTCGCTGTCGCCGTCCTGGTGGAGGGCCAGGAGGGCGCCAGCGAGCAGACCGGCGGGACGGTGGCCGCCCCCATCGCCCGGGCCGTGATGGAAGCGGTCCTGGCCAGCCGGGCCCCCCGGGGCGGCGGGTGACGGCCGTGCCTCCGGGCCGCCGCCGGCCGGGGGGGCCTCCCCGGCCCCCTCTCGGGGGAGCGGGGGCCCGCCCCGTAGTCTGGCTCGGCGCGCCCCGGGCCCGCCTCCCCGCGCCGCACCCCCGCCACCCCGTCGCCACCCCGCCACCCCCACCGGGCCAACGACCCGCCCCCCCAGGCCGAGCCACCGATGAGTGACGACGACCACCCCACCTACAACGGCCGCTACGAGGTCCAGCGCCGCATCGCCCGCGGTGGCATGGCCGACGTCTTCCTGGCCCAGGACCTGCTCCTGGCCCGGCCGGTGGCGGTCAAGGTCCTGTTCCCCGAGTTCGCCGGCGACCCCGCCTTCGTGGCCCGCTTCCGCCGGGAGGCGCAGGCCGCCGCCAACCTGAACCACCCCAACATCGTCGGCGTCTACGACTGGGGCCAGGAGGCCGGCACCTACTACATCGTCATGGAGTTCATCGACGGGCGCAGCCTGTCGGAGATCCTCCGCACCCAGGGCACGCCGCCGGCCAAGACGGCGGCCGGCATCGCCGCCGATGTGGCCGCGGCCCTGGGCTTCGCCCACCGCAACGGCGTCGTCCACCGCGACATCAAGCCCGGCAACATCATGATCACCAACGGCGGCCACGTGAAGGTGGCCGACTTCGGCATCGCCCGGGCCATGACCGCCTCGGCCGAGGACAACCTGACCCAGACCGGCTCGGTCATGGGCACGGCCACCTACTTCTCCCCCGAGCAGGCCCAGGGCCACAACGTCGACCAGCGCAGCGACCTCTACTCCCTCGGCATCGTCCTCTACGAGATGGCCCACGGGAAGCCGCCGTTCACCGCGGACAGCCCCATCGCCGTGGCCTACAAGCACGTCCAGGAGGCGCCGGCGCCGCTCCGGGACGCCCACCCCGACGTCCCCGAGGACTACGAGGCCATCACCCTCAAGCTCCTGGCCAAGGACCCGGCCGAGCGCTACCCCGACGCCGACGCCCTGCGGGCCGACCTCCGGCGCTTCACCGACGGCCAACCGGTCCGGGCCTCGCAGGGGGCGGTGGTGGCCGCGGCGGCCGGCGGCGCGGCGGCCGGGGTGGTGGCCGCCGGCGTGGCCGCCACCGGCGCCACCGCGGTGGTGCCCCCGCCGGTGGGCCCCGACGCCGAGGAGCCGACCTCCGGCGCGACCTACGGGCAGGCCCGCCGCTCGCGCACGGGCTGGTACGTCCTCCTGCTCCTGCTCGTGCTGGCCGCGCTGGGCGCCCTGCTCTTCGCCCTCGCCTCCACCCTCGGCATCGGCGAGGACTCCGGCGTCGAGGTGCCCGACGTGGTGGGCCAGCCGCTGGCCGGCGCTCGGGAGGCCCTGGAGGAGGCCGGCTTCGAGGTCGACCTGACCCGGCCCCGCCAGCCCAGCACCACCGTCCCCGTCGACGGCGTCATCGCCCAGGACCCGCCGGGGGGCTCGACCCACGACGAGGGCACCGTCGTGGCCCTGATCCTCTCCAGCGGGGCCCCCGCAGCCGAGGTGGCGGCCGTACCCGCCGTCGAGGGCCAGGTCCTGGCCCTGGCCCAGGCCACGCTGGCCGAGCAGGGGTTCACCGACGTGGACATCACCTACCAGGAGGACGAGATCGTGCCCCGGGGCAACGTCATCGCCCAGTCGCCCGAGGCCGGCATCGAGGTCGAGGTGACCACCACCATCCAGCTCATCGTGTCCATGGGACCCCCCCCGACCACCCAGACCGAGCCCCCGCCCGAGACCGACCCGCCACCCAGCAGCAGCAGCACCACGGCCAGCACCACCCCCGAGACCTCCAGCAGCTCCAGCAGCAGCTCCAGCAGCAGCTCGAGCAGCAGCAGCAGCAGCTCCTCCACCACCAGCACGGCGCCGGCGGGCGGCTGACCCGGCGCCCGGCCACCAGCCGGACGCGCCCGGCGGTCAGGCCGCGGGGCGGGCGGCGGCCAGGAAGGTGCGGAGCAGGTCGTGGCCGCCGACGGTGAGGATCGACTCGGGGTGGAACTGGACCCCCTCGGTGGGCGCCTCCCGGTGCCGCAGGCCCATCACCAGCCCGTCGTCGGTCTCGGCCGTGACCTCGAGGACGGCCGGCACGGTGGGCCGGTCGACCACCAGCGAGTGGTAGCGGGTGGCCTCCAGCGGGTCGGGCAGCCCGGCGAACACCCCGCCCCCCTGGTGGCGGACCCACGACGTCTTGCCGTGCATGACCTGCGGGGCCCGCACCACGGTGCCGCCGAAGACCTCGCCGATGCACTGGAGCCCGAGGCACACGCCGAGCAGGGGGACCCGCCGCTCGGTGAAGGCCCGGACGACGTCGTTGGAGATGCCGGCGTCGGCCGGCGTGCCCGGCCCCGGGGAGACCAGCACGGCGTCGGGTCGGAGGGCCACCGCCTCCTCCACCGTGATCTCGTCGTTGCGGACGACCTCGGGCTCCGCCCCCAGCTCCCCCAGGTACTGGACGAGGTTGTAGACGAAGGAGTCGTAGTTGTCGACGACGAGGACGCGGGTGCCCATGGGGGCGGCAGGCTACCCGGGCACCGGGCCGCCCCGGGCGGGCGATAGAGCCGACCAGCGGCCATCCCCTATCCTCCGGGCCATGCCCGAGCCCCAGCCCACCGATGACGACCTCGACGTCCCGGGCGCCGACGACGAGGCCCCCGCCGCGGAGGCCGAGGCCACGCCCGCCCCGGCCGCCCCGGCCGCCCGCAAGACGCCCGAGGAGCTGCGGGCCGAGGTCGAGGCCCGACGGGTCGCCACGTCGGCCCGCCTCGACAAGGCGGAGCCGGCGGCCCGGGCCACCAGCGACGACCCCACGGGCCGGAAGGCCCGCAAGGCCATGGGCAAGGCCACCAGCGACGACCCCACCGGGGCCAGCGCCGGCCGGGCGTCGACCAAGCCCTCGGTGCCCAAGCCCTCGAAGCGCACCGGTGGCCTGGACGCCAAGGCGGCCCGCACCGCCGCGGCCCGCTCCGGCAACCCCAAGAAGGCCGCCGAGGCGGCCGAGGGCAGCCGCTACACCGCCCCCATCCCCCGCTCGCAGATCGAGAGCCCGGCCTGGGTCGGGGGCCTGATGTTCGCCCTCCTGGGGCTCGGGATGCTGTTCATCTTCCTGACCTACGTGGCGTGGGGCGGACGGCCCGCAACCCTCGGGATCGGGCTGGGCCTGATCCTGGGCGGCATCCTCACCGCCACCCAGTTGCGCTAGCACTGACCTGGCTCTTCGCGCGTAGCGTGGTGTCTGCCCCACGTCGTCTGCACCCACGGCGCGCAGGGCGGGCAAAGTGTGACAAGGGTAACGCCGGAGTTACATCGATGTGACTCTCCCCAACCTTGTCCACACCTGGGGAAAACCCGTCCGGGTGAGCTAGAGGTCCTCCACCGGCGTCATGAGGTCCATGTCCTCCATGCAGTGGCGGGGCGGCTCCGGATCGGCGTCGACGGCCGCGGTCATCCGCACCTCGGTGCCGCAAAGGCTGCACCGGTAGAGGAGCTTCACCTTCCGGAGCTCGCCGGCCGGGGGGGGCTCCGGGACCGGCTGGGCCAGGCTCCGCAGCACGGCCACCCCGACCCGCATCAGGACCAGGGCGATGGCGACCGCCAGGGCGACCCGCAGGAGGAACGGCACCGCCCCAGGATGGAGGCCCGCCCCCACCCCCGCAAGGTGGAGCGCTCCTCGTGGCGACGCACCCCGGCCTGCACCCGCCCCTCACCCCGGCGGGGTGAGGGGCGACACGCAGCGAGGCCTAGCCCAGGCGCTCGATGATGGTGGCGTTGGCCAGGCCGCCGCCCTCGCACATGGTCTGGAGGCCGTAGCGGCCCCCCGTGCGCTCCAGCTCGTTGAGCAGGGTGGCCATGAGCTTGGAGCCCGAGGCGCCGAGGGGGTGGCCCAGGGCGATGGCCCCGCCGTTGACGTTGACCTTGTCGGGGTCGGGGGCCAGCTCCTTCTGCCAGGCCAGGACGACCGAGGCGAAGGCCTCGTTGACCTCGAACAGGTCGATGTCGCCGATGGACAGGCCGGAGCGCTCCAGGGCCTTGTGGGTGGAGGGGATGGGGCCGGTGAGCATGGTCACCGGGTCGACGCCGGCCAGGGCGAAGGTGTGGAACCGGGCCCGGGGGGTGAGGCCCAGCTCCCGGGCCTTCTCCTCGCTCATGATGAGCACGGCCGAGGCCCCGTCGGTGATCTGCGAGCTGTTGGCCGCGGTGACCTTGCCCCCCTGGTCCTCGGGGACGAAGGCGGGCTTGAGCTTGCCCAGGCTCTCCATGGAGGAGTCGCGGATGCCCTCATCCGCGCTGACGACCTCGTCGGTGTCGATGAGCTCGCCGGTCTCCTTGTCCCGGGGCTTGGCCCTCACGGCCACGATCTCGTTGTCGAAGCGGCCCTCGTCCCGGGCCCGGGCCGCGTTCTGCTGGCTGCGGAGGCCGAAGGCGTCCAGGTCCTGGCGGGTGAGGCCCCACTTGTCGGCGATGACCTCGGCCGAGACGCCCTGGGGGATGAGGCCCTTGAAGCCGAAGTACTCGGAGTCGGCGTAGCGGGCGAAGGCCTCGGGGCCGAACGGGAAGCTGCCCGGCGTGATCGAGGCCCCCATGGGCGTGGTCGACATGACCTCGACGCCGGCCGCCACCACCACGTCGTAGGCCCCGGCCATCACGCCCTGGGCCGCGAAGTGGACGGCCTGCTGGGACGAGCCGCACTGGCGGTCGACGGTGGTGGCGGGCACGGTCTCGGGCCACCCGGCAGCCAGGACGGCGTTGCGGCCGACGTTGAGGCTCTGGTGCCCGACCTGCATGACGCAGCCGGTGATGACGTCGTCGACCAGGGCGGGGTCGAGCTGGTTGCGCTCCGCGACGGCCTTGAGCACCTCGGCCAGGAGGTCGGCCGGGTGCCAGCCCGAGAGCTTGCCGTTGCGCTTGCCTCCGGGGGTCCGGACGGCGTCGACGATCACTGCGGTGGTCATGGGAACCTCGGGTGGGGTGGGCCGGTCAAAGGACCGGGTTCGACCGTGGCACCGGGTGGGCCCGGCCAGCGGACTAGACCGCTCGGTCAAGAGTTTGCTCGGGGCGCGGGCGCGATCGCAACCTGCGGGAGGGCCGGGCCGCCGGGGCGGGACCGGCCCCCGTCTGCTAGGTCAAGGGGCCGACGCCGCCGCATCCGGGGAGACGACGATGACCACCAGCGCCGAGATCGACGCCACCGTCGAGGGCCAGACCATCCCCTCCCTGTTCCGCGCCACCGTGGCCCGGGTGCCCGAGCGGGTGGCCCTGCGCTGGCGGGACGGCGACGACTGGAAGAGCTGGACCTTCACCGAGCTGGCCGACCGGGCCTGCCGGGCCGCCACCGGCCTGGCCGCCGCCGGGGTCGGCCCCGGCGACCGGGTGGTGCTCATGATGCGGAACTGCCCCGAGTTCCACGCCCTGGACCTGGCCGCCCTCCTGCTGGGGGCCACGCCCATCTCGATCTACAACTCCTCCTCCGCCGAGCAGGTCCAGTACCTGGTGGGGCACAGCCGGGCCCAGGTGGCCCTGGTCGAGGACGCCGGCTTCTTCGACCGCTTCGCCACCGTGCGCGACCAGCTCCCGGACCTCCGCACCGTGGGCGTGATCCGCCCCGAGGGCACCGACCCGGACCTCACCTGGGACGAGCTCGTGGCCGCCGAGCCGATCGACCTGGACACCGCGGCGGCCACCAGCCGGCCCGAGGACCTGGTCACCATCATCTACACCTCCGGCACCACCGGGCCGCCCAAGGGCGTGATGCTCACCCACCACAACGTGGCCTGGACGGCGGAGTGCCTGCGGTTGGCCTTCGAGGTCGACGACCTGACCGGCAAGCGCCTGGTGTCCTACCTGCCCATGGCCCACATCGCCGAGCGGGTCACCAGCCACTACTCGCTGCTCTCCATGGGCTACGAGGTGTCGTGCTGCCCGGACCCGGGCCTCGTCGCCGACTACGCCCGCGAGGTCAAGCCCCAGATCATGTTCGGGGTGCCCCGGGTGTGGGAGAAGATCCACGCCCGGGTCACGGCCGCCCTCTCCGCCGATCCCGAGAAGGGCCAGAAGTTCACCGAGGCGGTGGAGGCGGCCCGGCCCATCGCCCTCAGGATGGCCTGGGACGAGGCCACCGACGAGGAGCGGGCCACCTGGGACTTCCTGGACCAGGTGGCCTTCGCCGGGGTCCGCGAGCTGCTGGGCTTCGACCAGGTCGAGATCGCCATCAGCGGCGCCGCCCCCATCCCCGCCGACCTGCTGTCGTGGTACCGGGCCATCGGCGTGCCCATGTCGGAGATCTACGGCATGAGCGAGAACACCGGCCCCATGTGCTGGGCGCCGTACCGCATCAAGCCCGGCACGGTGGGCCCGGCGGTGCCCGGCCTGGAGGTGGCCCTGGCCGACGACGGCGAGATCATCTGCCGGGGCGGCCTGGTGTTCCAGGGCTACCTGGACCAGCCGGACAAGACGGCCGAGGCCCTGGACGAGGACGGCTGGCTCCACTCCGGGGACATCGGCGAGGTGGACGACGACGGCTACTTCCGCATCGTCGACCGCAAGAAGGAGCTGATCATCACCGCCGGGGGCAAGAACGTCAGCCCCGCCAACCTGGAGGCGGCCCTGAAGGCGATCCCCCTGGTCGGGCAGGCCTGCGCCATCGGCGACCAGCGTCCCTTCGTGTCGGCCCTGGTGGTGCTGGACCCCGACGAGGCCCCGGTGTGGGCCAAGCAGCACGGCCTGGAGGGCCTGAGCCTGGCCGAGCTGGCCGAGCACCCCGACGTGCGGGCCGCCATCGACACCGGGCTGCTCGAGGTCATGGCCCCGTTCAACAACGCCGAGCGGGTGAAGAAGGTGAAGATCCTGGGCGAGGAGTGGCTGCCCGACTCCGAGCTGCTGACCCCCACCTCCAAGCTGAAGCGCCGCGGCGTCCACAGCACCTTCGCGGCCGAGATCGACGCCCTCTACGCCTAGGGCCGCCGAGCCCCGCCGGTTGCCGCACGGCGGCGGAGCGGTGGCATCCTGGGGCCACGCACGCAGGGCCAGGAGGCACCGATGACGCAGGCCAACACGGAGACGTCGGCGACCACCCCCGGCGGAGGAGCGGCCCTGCGGCCCGGGCGCAAGGAGCTGGACCGCCTGGCCCACCGGCTGCGGGTGCCGGCCGAGGGGCGGACGCCGTTGGAGATCCGCTCACCCCTCACCGGCGAGGTCATCGGGGCGGTGCCCACCGGCACGCGCCAGGACGTGGAGGAGGCGGTGGGGGCGGCCCGGGCCGTCCAGCGGGCCTGGGCCCGGACCTCGCCCAAGGAGCGGGCCGGCATCCTCGACCGCTACCAGACCCTGGTCCTCGACCACCAGGACGAGCTGCTCGACCTGCTCCAGGCCGAGAACGGCAAGGCCCGGGGTTCGGCCTTCGAGGAGGTGGCCGACACCGTCCTCAACTGCCAGTACTACGCCCGCAACGTGGCCCGGTTCCTGCGGGACAAGCCCCGCCGCACCGCCCTGCCCGGCCTGGTGCGGGCCTGGGAGCGCCACGTGCCCCTGGGCGTCGTGGGCCTCATCGCCCCCTGGAACTACCCGCTCGCCCTCTCCATCGGCGACGGGCTGCCCGCCCTCATGGCCGGCAACGCCCTGGTGCTCAAGCCGGACTCGCAGACGCCGTTCACCACCATCCGGGCCTTCGAGCTCCTGGAGGAGGCCGGCCTGCCCCGGGGCCTGGTGCAGATCGTCACCGGGCCGGGGTCGGTGGTGGGTGAGGCCATCATCGACCTCACCGACTACGTGATGTTCACCGGCTCGACGGCCACCGGTCGCCGGGTGGCGTCCCAGGCCGCCCAGCGCCTCATCGGCTGCTCGGCCGAGCTGGGGGGGAAGAACCCCATGATCGTGGCCGCGGACGTCGACCTCGACCGGGCCGTCCGGGGTGCCCTGGCCGCCTGCTTCTCCAACACCGGGCAGCTGTGCATCTCCATCGAGCGGCTGTACGTGGAGCGCGCCATCGCCGAGGAGTTCACCGCCCGCTTCGCCGAGGCCACCGCCGCCCTCCGGCTGGGCGGCAGCCAGGACTTCGGGGTCGACGTGGGCTCGCTGGTCTCCCAGGACCAGCTGGACAAGATCACCGATCACGTGGCCGACGCCGAGGCCAAGGGGGCCAAGGCCGTGGCCGGCGGGCGGGCCCGGCCCGAGCTGGGCCCCTACTTCTACGAGCCCACCGTCCTCACCGGCGTCACCGCCGACATGGACGTGTACGCCGAGGAGACCTTCGGTCCCCTGGTGTCGATCTACCCGGTCGACTCGCTGGACGAGGCCGTGGACCGGGCCAACGACACCGACTACGGCCTCAACGCCAGCATCTACATCGACGACGTGCGCCGGGGCCGGCGCCTGGCCGAGCGCGTCCAGGCCGGCACCGTCAACGTCAACGACGGCTACCAGTCGGCCTGGGCCGCCACCGGCAGCCCCATGGGGGGCATGAAGGCCTCGGGCCTGGGCCGCCGACACGGCAAGGAGGGGCTGCTCAAGTACACCGAGAGCCAGACCATCGCCGTGCGCTCCGCCCTGGCCGAGAAGATCCAGGTGGCCCCCGAGCCGGCCGACACCGTGAAGCGCCTCACCGCCCTGCTGCGCAGCTCCAAGCACATGCCGTTCTGAGCGAGGGGCCCCGCCCAGGCGCACCGCCCGCCCTATGCGTAGGCGTAGACGTCGGAGCCGGTCACCGCCACCACCGTCTCGCCGTCCACCGCCACCGAGTCGACGCCGTCGAGTGGCTGGCTCCACCGCAGGCCCAGGCCGTCGAGCGAATGGGCCGTGATCGAGGTCGTGTCCCACCAGACCAGGAGGGACCCCTGGGCCACCGCGCCCCGCGCCGCGGGCAGCTCCAGGGTGGAGCGGGCCGCGCCGGTGTCCCCGTCCAGGACCACGGCCCCGGCCCCCGGCACGGCGACCACCAGGTCGCCGTCCGCGGTCGACGCCACCGAGGCGGGGCCGGACCCCTCCATGGGGCGCGACCACACCGGCTGGACCCGGCCGTCGGCCACCCGGTAGCTGGCCAGGCCCGGGCCGGTGTCGACCACCACGACCTCCCCGGCGGAGGCCAGGACCGTCGCCCCGGCCGGCACCGGGGCGGTGCCGCGGGCGGCGCCGGTGGCCACGTCCACGGCCCGGAGGGTGCGCCCGTCCACCCCGGCCACCAGCGGGCGGCCACAGGCCAGAGGGCTGCGGCCGTCGACGCTCCCGGCGGGGAGCGTCCAGAGCAGGGCCTGGTCGGCGGCCCGGGCCTCCAGCGACGAGGTCGTGCCCACCAGGACCAGGGGGCGGTGCGGGCACGGGTGGAGCACCACCTCGGGAGCCAGGCCGATCCGCCGCCACGCCGGCGCGCCGTCCTCGACGGCCCGGACCGACAGGTCGGCCACCAGGTCGCCGCTCCCGTCGAGGGCGGGGGCGGTGTGGTCGACCACCACGTGGGTCGAGCCCACCAGGCCGACGGGCGCCCCCGGCGCCTCCCAGTACGACCGGCCGTCGTCGTGGTGGACGCCCATCCGGTCGCCGCCGACGAACAGCACGCCCCCGGCGACGGCCTGGAGGTGGGTCATCAGGGGGAAGAGCTTGACGTTCCAGCGGAGCCGGCCGGTGTCCCGCTCGAAGGCCCGCAGCCGCCCCCCGGCGTCGAGCTCGGCCCCACCCTCGTAGATGGCGTAGTCGGCCAGGTCGGCCACGTAGGCCAGGCCGCCGCCGACGGCCGCCGCGCAGCGGGGCTCGTACGGCGACCTCCACCCGGGCGGGGCCTCGCACCGCACGGGCACGAGCCACAGCTGCGTCGGGGCCGGCGTGCCGATGCGCTCGGTCTCCCGATGCGACTCCCTGGCGGTGACGGCCCGGACGGTGGCCACCGCCGTCAGCAGCCCCAGGGTCACCACCACCACGACCAGGACCCGGCCTCGCCCGATCCGGCGGGCCCGCTTCGGGTCGGCCGCGAAGCGGGGCGGCTCGGGCGCCGGCGGCTCGTCGCCGGGGGCGTCACGGCCCCACACGGCGGCGAGGTCGTCGCCACCCGGACCCTGCGGGGTCCGCCGGTCGTCGCCGCCAGCCACGAGCCCGGTCTACCCCACGCCCGGGGACGGTGCCCGACCCGGGGCCGGGCGGCGCCGGGCGGGGAGGTCGTTCCCGTGGCGCACGGCTAGGTCCCGGCGAGGTCGGCGACGAGGGGGGCGAAGTCGCGGGCCTTGTCGCCGGGAACCACGTGGTACGAGTAGCCCCACCGCTCGCGGCGCTCGTGGAGCATCTCGGCCACGTCGCCGGGGCTGCCCACCAGGGCCAGGGGGCTCTGGCGCAGGGCGTCGACGTCCGAGCCGAAAAGGGCGGCGATGGCCTCGGCCATCGCCGGGTCGTCGGTGAGCTCGGCCGCGGCCAGCCAGGCGTTGATCTCCAGGTCGGCGAAGCGGTCACCGGCGCCCTCCCGGACCCACCCCACCTTCTCGTCGATGCGCTCGGGGAGGGCGTCCTGGGCCGCGGCCTCGTCGATCTCGCCGGAGTGGATGGAGGCGTTCACGCCCACGATGTCGGCCGTGGCGCCGGCCCAGCGCAGGAGCCGGGGCGCCCCCCCGCCGACCAGGATGGGCGGCCCGCCGGGCCGGTGGGGCGCCGGCGACCCGTCCATGTCGGCGATCTGGTAGTGGTCGCCGGCGAAGGTGAAGGGCCCCTCGCCCCACAGGCCCCTGAGGACCGCGGCGTGCTCCTGCAGGCGGGTGACCCGCACGCCGGGCCGGTCCATGGGGATGCCCGATCGGTCGTAGTCGAGGCGCTTCCACCCGGCGCCCAGGCCCACCTCGAGGCGGCCCTCGGACATGACGTCGATGGTGGCCAGCTCCCGGGCCACGACGGCCGGGTGCCGGAAGTCGCAGTCGAGCACCAGCGCCCCGACGTTCAGGGTGGTGGTCACCGCGGCGACGGCGGCCATGGCGGCCAGGGGCCCCGGGCCCTCGTCGAAGTGGTCGGGGAAGAACACCGTGGAGTAGCCGAGCTGCTCGACCTCCCGGGCCGTGTCGAGCCAGGAGCGCCCGGGGAACGGCTGGTGGAGCTCGGCGGCGAAGCGGAGGCGGCGGGGGTGGGCCATGCCGGGGGTTCTAGCCGGTGGCCGAGGGCGCCGGGCAGCGTCGGGAGGCGACGGGCATGATGGGCGGCGCCGGCGCCCACCCCTGGAGGACCCATGGCCGAGGACGAGCCGCTCCCGGTCAAGCTCGGACCCGTCTCCAACGGCGAGTTCCTGCCGCTGCCCCACAGCCCGACGGTGGCCGAGGCCATCCGCCGCACCCACGTCCTGGCCGATGCCAACGCCCGGCGCCTGGGCATCTCCCGCCGCCGGTTCCTCACCGGCTCCCTGGGCGCGGCAGCCACCTTCGCCCTCCTGGCTGCGTGCTCCGAGGAGGAGGCGGCCAGCCGGGGTGAGAGCCCGGGCGGCACCTACGACATCCCGCCCGACGCCACCATCGACGAGGACACGGCCCTCGACGCGCTGGGCGGCGACGAGTTCATCTTCGACGTCCAGTCCCACTACGTGAACCAGGACCTGGCGCTGCCGGGCGGGGAGTGGACCTCCGCCTTCCCCCACGCCGCCTGCCCAGAGGGGGCGACCGACGGCGATCCCCGGGCCTGCTTCACCGTGGACGCCTACTTCCGCGAGATGTTCGTCCGCTCCGACACCACCATGGCCATCCTGTCGGCCCTGCCCGCCCCCGGCCTGGGGGGCCTGCTGCCCGACGACATGGTCCACGCCGTGGACGTGGCCACCCGCCTCGGGTGCGACGGCCGGGTGCTCATGCACGGCGGCGCCTACCCCCACCGGGGGCCGATCGAGCCGGCCCTGCTGGGCATGACCGACGTGCGGGAGCGCTACGACATCGCGGCCTGGAAGATCTACGCCATGGTGCCCACCGACTCGCACTTCTGGTTCGACGACCACGACCCGTCCCGCCCCCAGATCGGGCAGCGCTTCATCGACCACGTGCGGGAGATCGGGCCCCCCATCATCTGCACCCACAAGGGCATCTCGTCCATCGTGGGCTCGACCCCGGAGCTGGCCTCCCCGGTCGACATCGGGCCGGCCGCGGCCCGCAACCCCGACGTGAGCTTCGTCATCTACCACTCGGGCTTCGAGCCCGGCGGGGGCGGCACCGGGCCGTACGACCCGGCGGACCCGAACCCCCAGGGCGTCGACCGCCTGATCCGCTCGCTGGCCGACGCCGGGGTGGGGCCCGACGAGAACGTGTACGCCGAGCTGGGCGGCACCTGGTGGTTCGTCATGCGCGACCCCACGGTGGCGGCCCACGTCCTGGGGAAGCTCCTCCGCTACGCGGGCCAGGACCGGGTGGTGTGGGGCACCGACTCGATCTGGTTCGGCACCCCCCAGGACCAGATCCAGGCCCTGCGCACGTTCCAGATCTCCCCCGAGCTGCAGGAGCGCCACGGGTACCCGGAGCTGACCGACGAGCTCAAGCGCAAGATCTTCGGCCTCACCTCGGCCGAGCTCTACGGCATCGAGCCCCCCACCACCGCCTGCCGGGTGAGCGCCCGCGACATCGAGCAGGTCCGGGCCGCCCTCCCACCGGCCACCACCTACGGCCCCACCACCTGGAGCGAAGCGGCCCGCCTCATCGCCGCCCACCAGGCCGGAGCCGCCTGGTAGGCGAGCCGTCACCGGGGCCGGCGAGGGCACCGCTCGCCTCCCGGCCGGGGCCCCACCACCGGGCGACGGGGGCCGAGCGGCCTCAAGTCCGGCGCGCCGGCGTCGATGGGACACCTTCGGCGAGACGGAGCTTGTCCATGGCGCAGAACCCCCCACCTGGTCCCGGCTGGACCCTCGGCGACGACGGGCACTGGAAGCCCCCGTCGCTGTTCGGGCCGCGCCCCGGTGCGGACGTTCCCGGCCCACCGGCCCCGGGGCCCGGGCCGTCGCCCGATGGCCAGCCCACCGCCCCCGAGCCCTGGCCCAGCGGCCCCGACGCGGCCCCGGGTGGCGCCCCGCCGGTCCCTCCCCCCCCGATGCCTCCCCCCAGCTGGCCGGCCGCCGGCGGTCCGGGCCCCACCGCCCCCCCGCCGGCCGCGGCCGTCCGCCCCCGGACCATGCCCCCCGGTCCGGGGCCCGGTTCGCCCCCACCGACGCCGTCGTCGCCGGTCCGCACCGCGCTCATCGTCGTCGGCGGTGTCGCCGCCGGGGGCGTCGTCCTGGTGATGGTGCTGGTGGGGGCCGTGACCTTCCTCGGCACCTCCTCCCCCGAGACCCGGTTCGAGCCCATCGACCAGGGCGGGCCGCCGCCCAGCGTCACCCCGGGCTCCGGCGACCCCGACGACCGGACCGGTGCCGAACCCGACGACCCCGACCCCGAGCCCGACCCCGGGGCCGAACCCGACGACCCCGAGACGGCGGCGGTGACCTCGCTCGACGACGCCGTCGAGGGCATCACCATCCGGCTGGAGCGGGAGGGCTGGGAGATCACGTCCAAGGACGACCTCGACCCATCCGACGGCCTCGACGTCCCCTCCGGCGAGGGCGCCGAGCCCTGCGACGGCACGCCCATCGAGGCCCTCGGTGCCCGAGCCCTCGAAGGGGAGCACCCCGACGTACCCGGGCTGGGGGTCGGCGACGTGCCGGAGCTGCGGGTGGAGGTCATCGCTCACCCCTCGACCGCGGAGGTCGACACCGCCCTGGGCGTCCTGACCAGCGAGGCCTGGCGCACGTGCGTCATCGACACCGCCACCGGGGACCTGCCACCGGGGTCCAGCGCCCACCTGGAGCTCCTGCCCGCCGACCCGGGCGCCCCCGGCGTGGCCTACGGGCTGGTGCTGCAGGGTCCCGCCTCCCCTGCCCTCGTCACCAACCACATCTACGTGCTGGTCGGCTCGATGCGGGGCTACGTGTTCGGCTGCGGCTGTGACCCCGAGGCGGAGTGGGCCGCGGCCCGCCACGTCGCCGCCGCCCTGGCCTCGGTCCAGGACCTGCCCGTCCCCGGCTGAGGCAGCCGGCGGGCCCGTCTCGGTCACGGTGCCGGCCGCCGGGCCCCGGGCAGGCCACGCGGCAACCGACCGCCGGGCCCGGCTCACACCGGCGCCACCGGCCGGGCGGAGCGGATCAGGGCCTCGATCCGGTCGAGGTCGAGGTGGCGCTCCACGGCATCGGCGATGCGGTCGAGACGGGCCTGACGGGCGGCGGCGAAGCCCACGCCGGGCAGGGCAGGCGCCTCCACCCCGGCTCGGGCCGCGGCCCAGCGGAGCACCCCGGCCCGGACCTCGTCGCTCACCAGCACGGCGTGCAGGGACGTGCCCGCCACCCGGTCGCTCCACCAGCCGATGGGCGCGCCGTCGCCGTCCTCCAGCCAGGTCCGGGCTCCGGGTACGGGCGCCACCCGGCCGTGGTGGATGCGGTAGCCGTCGGCCCGGTGTCCGGCGCCGGGCCCGTCGACGACCAGGGCCCGGGGCCGGTCGAGCACCTTGGCGCCCTCGAAGCGGGTGGCCACCGGCAGCCAGCCCAAGCCGTCGACGCCGCCGGGCGCCCCCTCGACCCCGGTGGGGTCCTCGATCCGCAGCCCGGCCATCTGCAGGCCGGCGCACACGGCCACCACCACCGCCCCCGACGCCTCGACGGCGGCGGCCAACCCCGAGGCCCGGAACCAGGCCAGGTCGTCGCGGGTGGCCTTGGAGCCGGGCAGCACCACCAGGTGCGGGCGACCGAGGTCGGCGGCGGAGCGCACCCAACGCACCGCCACCGACGGCTCCAGCCGCAAGGGGTCGAGGTCGCCGAAGTTGGCGACCTGCGGGAAGCAGACGGCGGCGACGTCGAGCACGGGGCCCGTCCCGGCGGTGGCCCTGCCGTCGGACCGGCTCAGGGCCAGGGAGTCCTCGGCGTCGATGTCGGTGCCGGGCACCATCGGGATCACACCCAGGGTGGGGACGCCGCTGCGGGCCTCGAGCTGGTCGCAGGCGTCGCCGAGCAGGTCAGGGTCGCCCCGCAGGCGGTTGACCACGAAACCGCGGACGCAGCGCCGCAGGTCGTCGGGCAGCAGGTCCACGGTGCCGTGGAGGGCGGCGAACACGCCACCCCGGTCGATGTCGCCGACCACGATGGCGGGCAGGCCGGCCGCTGCGGCCAGGGGCAGGTTGGCCAGGTCGCGATCGAGCAGGTTGATCTCCGCCGCGGCGCCGGCCCCCTCGCAGATCACCACGTCGAACCGGCGCCGCAGGTCGGCCAGGGCGCCGAGGACGACCGGGCGCAGCGCCGCGGTGGTGGCGTGGTGCTCGGGGGCGGTGCGGTGGGCGACGACCTCCCCCATCACCACCACCTCGCAGGTGCGAGGGCCGGTGGGCTTCAGCAGCACCGGGCTCATGGCCCGCTCGGGCGGCACGCCGGCGGCCAGGGCCTGCACCCACTGGGCGTGGCCCATCTCGCCGCCGTCGGCCGTCACCTGGGCGTTGAGGGCCATGTTCTGGGCCTTGAAGGGCGCCACCGACACCCCACGCCGGGCCAGGAGGCGGCACAGCCCGGCCACCAGCCACGACTTGCCGGCGTCGCTGGTGGTGCCGCACACGACGAGGCCGCCCCGCACCTCAGGCCCGCCCCGGCGTCACGTCCGGCCCACCAGCGCGCCCTGGGGACCTGCGACGGTCGCAGCCATCCGATGACCTCCATCCTCGTGGGGTGGGCGAGGTGCCCACGTCGACCACGACCGGTCTCCTGGCTCCCGGATCACCACTCCCCCCTGCCTTCCCAGGCCCGAGGGGCCCAGTGGCGCCTGTCGAGGTTCGCTCCCCGGTCACAGTGGCGGGACCGCGGCCGGACTTGCACCGACTTCTCGGGTTCGTGACCGCGGGGACCGTAGCGGCGCGGTCCCCGGAGCCGCCAGCGACCTCTGCCCAGCTCTGTTCACCCTCCCCACGCGTGGCCGGCAGAGATGTGCGTAGAGGGCGCTCGCGTGGGCAGAGCGGTGCCACCGGGTGCACAAGGCCCCGAGGTCCGTTCATCCAGCAGCGGCCACACGACCCGAAGGAACCGACGACACCGTGTCGCTCACCGCGTCCCACCCCGGCCCGACGGCCGCCCCGCCCGCCCTCGAGGGCCTCGACGAGGCGGAGGTCATCGCCGCCGCCACCGGGATCCTCATGGTCCAGTACCAACTGACCCACGAGCAGGCCGGCACCGCCCTGCGAACCCGAGCCGAGAACGCCGGCCGCCCCTCACGGGCCGAGGCCGAAGCCATCATCGCCGCCCAGGACGCGGCGGCCCGCCACTGGTGCTCGGGCCAGGCCGGAGGCGTCATCGACGGCCGCCGCCTCCACCTGCGCTAGCCCCGCCCGCCCCAGGTAGGCGGACCACCGCAATGCCCGACCAGCTCGGCACCAGCGACCGTGAGGAGCTGGCCGGCCTCTTCGACCTCGGCGGGACCGGCCGGTGGGCCTCTCGACGAGCGGGGCCCTGATCACCGCCCGTGCCAGGCGGTCCTCGTAGGGCGGGCTGCGATCGGCGCGCTCTGATGGCCTCAGGGCCTTCGTGACGAATCTCGGCGACGATGTCGAGATCTCGGGACCTGCTCCGTCCCAGGGATGCACCCGGCCAGCAGGGCCGGCGTCACAAGGAGACCACCATGGCCAAGTACCTGTTGCTCAAGCACTACCGAGGCGCACCGGCGGCCGTCAACTGCGTCCCGATGGACCAGTGGACGCCCGACGAGGTCGAGGCCCACATCCGGTACATGAACGACTTCGCCGCTCGACTCGAGAGCAGCGGCGAGTTCGTCGATGGGCAGGCGCTGTCGCCCGACGGCGTGTGGGTCCGCCACGACGGCGAGGGGCGCCCGCCGGTGACCGACTGCCCGTTCGCCGAGACCAAGGACCTGATCGCGGGGTGGATGGTGATCGACGTCGACAGCTACGAGCGCGCCGTCGAGCTGGCCGGCGAGCTGTCGGCCGCCCCCGGGGCCGGCGGCGAACCGATCCACGAGTGGCTGGAGGTCCGCCCGTTCCTGGCCGCACCGCCCACCGTCACCCAGTGACCGCGGACGACGCCGAGCGGCGCGAGCTCGTCCCCCGGGTCCTGAGCGTCCTCGTCCGTCGCGGGGCGGACTTCGCCACGGCCGAGGACGCCGTCCAGGAGGCGCTCATCCGGGCGCTCTCGGCGTGGGGGGAGGAGTGGCCCGCCGACCCCACGGGGTGGCTCATCACGGTCGCGTGGAGGGCCTTCCTCGACACGACGCGGTCGGACGCGGCGCGTCGCGACCGGGAGGTCCGGTTCGACACCGAACCGCCGGCCGGCGCCGGCCCGAGCGCGGATGACACGCTGGGCCTCTACTTCCTGTGCGCGCACCCCGATCTGACGCCGTCCTCCGCGGTCGCCCTGACCCTCCGGGCCGTGGGTGGCCTCACCACCCGCCAGATCGCTCGGGCGTACCTGGTGCCCGAGCGCACCATGGCGCAGCGCATCAGCCGGGCCAAGCGCACGGTCGGCCGGGCCGGGGTCGATCGTCCCGGCGACGTCCGCACGGTGATGCGGGTGCTGTACCTGGTCTTCAACGAGGGCTACTCCGGTGACGTCGATCTCGCGGCCGAGGCGATCCGGCTGACCCGGCAGCTGGCGGCTCTGGTGGACGAGCCCGAGGTCCACGGGTTGCTGGCCCTGATGCTCCTGCACCACGCCCGTCGCCGCAGCCGCACCCGCCCGGACGGGAGCATCGTGCCTCTCGCTGACCAGGACCGCGGCCAATGGGACACCGGGCTCATCGCCGAGGGGATCGCCATCGCCCAAGCGGCGCTGGGGCGCGATCGGCTCGGCGAGTACCAGGCGCAGGCGGCGATCGCCGCGCTCCACGCCGACGCGCCGCGTGTCGAGGAGACCGACTGGGTGCAGATCGTGGAGTGGTACGACGAGCTGCTCCGGTTCGCCGACACCCCGATCGTCCGGCTCAACCGTGCGGTCGCCGTCGGCGAGGCCGACGGTGCGCCCGCAGGACTGGCGGCCCTGGCCGCGGTCGACGAGAGCGTCCCGCGGCGCGCCGCGGTCGCCGCCCACCTCCACGAGAAGAACGGCGACCTCGAGCTCGCAGCCCGTCTCTACGCCGACGCAGCCCGCAACGCACCCAACCTCGCAGAGCGCGACCACCAGACGCGCCAAGCAGCGCGACTCAACCAGCACCTGCACCAACCCAGATGATGCCGGCCCCCCGTGTTCTCTCGGTGGAGACGATGGGACCCGAACCCACGACCCCCCTGCTTGCAAGTTCCGACGAGCCCGATCCCCCACCAGCCGAGGAGCGCTGATCCCCAGGTCAGCGGCGGTATGGCCTGTCCGCCAACACCCGCCATCAGCCCTCGTTCCCGTCCCGTACGGGCACGCGCAGGGCATGCTGACAACCCCCGCGGACCGAGCAACGAAAGGCTCCTTACCTTGGTGAGGGCCGCTATGAAAGCAAACTGCCCTTTGCTTTCCTTAGCTCAGTTCTCGTAGTGGAGGTCGAGCGACATCTGGTCGGCTGCATGGCCCGGAACCTCGACCTCGCCGTACACGGCCTCGAAGATGTGAGGGGCCTCGTAGATGCGTCCTCGCTCCCGACCGGTCGTCTCCACGAGGTCACCCCGCTCGACGAGGGCGTTGATCGCGGCGTGAGCCGTGGGCCGGGTCACACCGAGCAACGATTCGACCCGAGCCGCGGTGACGACCGGTACCGCGAACAGCTGCTCCGCGAGGCGCACGACGGTGTTCGGCCGCCCCTCGTCGAGGAGCTGGTTGCGGAGATCGTGCTGCAACTCGACGAGGCGAACCGTCCGCTCCTCGGCGTCACGAGCCTGGCGTCGCACGCCATGGAGGAAGAAGCGCAGCCAAGGGATGATGTCGCCCGTCTGGCTCGTCCGGAGGAGCAGGTCATAGTACTCGCTGCGGTGCTGCTCGAAGTAGGCCGAGAGGTAGAGCAGAGGCTGAGGCAAGGCGTCCCGCAGCACCAGCATCAGAGGGATCAGGAGCCGCCCGATGCGCCCGTTCCCGTCCAGGAAGGGATGGATCACCTCGAACTGGTAGTGCGCAAGGGCGAGCTGGAGCAACAGAGGCATGTCCCGCTCGTGGAGAAACCGCTCAAGGTCGTCGAGGGCGATGCCCATGGGGTCAGGTGGCGGCGGGACGAACACGGCATCAGTGAGGGTGTTCCCGCCGATCCATACGGGACTGGTGCGCAGCTCGCCAGGGAGTCGGTTCTGCCCGCGCACCCCCGACAGCAGGTGTTCGTGCATCTCGCGAAGGAGTCGGACCGAGACGGGGAACCCCTCGCCCACCCGCTGCAGCCCGTGCCCCATGGCCACGATGTAGTTCTGGACCTCTTGGGCGTCGTCGGCCTCGTCGGCCGCAGGCGCCTGGCCGGCCTCGAAGCGGAGGAGCTGGCCAACGTCGGTCTTCGTGCCTTCGATGCGCGAGCTGAGCACCGCTTCCAAGCGGAGGTGCGGCCCGATGAGCAGATGGGCGTTGGGGATGAGGCGACCGACGCCGCCCAGGCGGTGCACGGCGCCGGTGGCTTCGTCGAGCAGGGTCACGATCTCGGGCGGAAGCTGCAACCGCCGAGGCAGCGGCGCGGGATGGAACGCCCAGAAACCGCTCGAGTCCTTGCGGACCACCCCGCGCTCCTGCGAGCTGAACGCTTCTGGCTCCACCGCGTCTCCTTGTTGAGGTGCTCTTTCCTCCGCCGCATCCTAACTAAAGCAGTGGCCCAATAGCTTTACTACGCGAGTTAGTCGCCCGCTGCCAGGAGAGCCTCTAGTAGGCCGCGCCTCATGTCGATCCTTGAGGTCGTGGGGAACTCATCGCCCTCAACCGCTGGCGCCCACGAGAACGACCTCACCGTCGCCGCCAGACCATGACGGGACCAGACAACGTTCCACCGAGATCCGCCCCGGCAACGGCTCCACCCCCTCCCTCGCCAACCAGACCAGAATCGTCCGCGGCCCCCAACCAGGGTGCTCCCGGCGCATCGCCACGATCCGCGCCTCGACCTCCGCGGCCATCTGATGCGGACACGACGACGGCCTCGATGACCGATCCGCCAACCCGCCGAGGCCATGAACCGCGTACGCCTTCAACCACCGTGAACGCTCGGACGGCGAACCCATAGCGGCGGGCCACATCAGTGACCGTCGCTCCGTCATGAGCACCTCCAACACCGCTGCCAACCGTTGCTCCACCAGGCCCAACTCCACCAACACGACCGGCCTCCCACGCATCTGTGATCACACGACAACCACAGCGAAGGAGGTGGCCACAGCAGCAGGGGGACCCTCACCGGTGTCGCACAGGAACCGGGTCCGGTGTCGCACAGGAACCGAGGCCGCGTCCGAAAACCGTCACCCAGCTACCGGGGCCACGGTGTCCACCATGAACCGGGTCCTCACACCGGTGTCCGATCCGTACGGGCACGTGGAGGGCACGGCGAGCACTCCCACGGGTGACCCGCCCGAGGCGGAGCGCCCTGACCAGGGGGAATGTGGTGGAGACGATGGGACTCGAACCCACGACCCCCTGCTTGCAAAGCAGGTGCTCTAGCCAACTGAGCTACGCCCCCGAGGGTACGTGCCGTACCTGGGTGAGGACCCCGAGGCCCGATCCTACCGGTGCCCGGCGTGCCGACTGGCGGTCGCCGCGGCCCGATCCGGCGCTGGCGCAAGGAGTCGCACGCCCCGGGCCTGCGGTAGGGGCGGATCCCGAGAGCGGGCGCTCCCGACCACTGGTCGGGCCGGCGGTCGGTCGCGTACGGGCGGCTTCGAGGGGCGGGCCCGGCGGAAGGCCCGGCTCAGACGCCGAGGTGGGCCAGGACGGCGCGGACGGACTCGGTGGAGGTCACGTGCACCGCCTGCATCCCGGCCTGCCGGGCGCCGACGACGTTCTCCGGGCTGTCGTCGAAGAAGAGGACCCCTGAGGGCGCCACGCCGATGGCGGTGGCGACGGTGTCGAACGCGGCCCGGTCGGGCTTGCGGTGCCCGATCTCGGAGGAGACGAACGTCGAGGTGAAGACGCCCAGGACCTCGGCGAAGCGCTCGGACCACACCACCTGGTGGCTCGGGTTGCTGTTGGTGAGCGCGTAGAGCGGGAACCGGGCCCGAGCCCGGTCGAGCAGCGGGGCCATGCCGGCGGCCACGCCGAGGTAGATGTCGTTCCAGCCGGCCAGCAGCTCCTCGTCGGCCAGCTCGACGGCGAGGGCCCGCCGGAGGCCGGCGAAGTACCCGGCCACGTCCAGGACGCCCCGCTCGTGGTCCTCGTACGCCGCGTCGAAGGTGAACCGGGAGGCCACCTCCTCGACCTCGCGGCCGGCGCTGCGGGCCCAGCGGGCCGTGCACCGCCCGAAGTCGATGTCGATGACCACGCCCCCGAGGTCGAAGAGCAGGACCTCGACGGCCTCCGGTCGGAGCCTGGGCGTCACCACCACCCGAGTGTGCCCCACGGGCACCCCGACCTCAGAGGCGCTCGGGCGGTCCCCAACCGACGAAGGCGCCGTCGGGGCCGCGGAGAGCGGAGCGGACCTCGCGGATGGCGTCGAGGGGCAACGGGCCGTAGGCGTGGGGGTAGACGGGCGGGTCGGCGTCGAAGCGGACCTCGCAGCCCACGGCGCCGAGATCCACCGTCAGGGCCACGTACGGGCGCGGATCCCCTGCGTGGTAGCGGTTGGCGGGCACCAGGAGCCGGTCAAGGCCGAGGGTCAGGTGGACGAAGCCCTCGGCCTCGAAGCCCTCCGGGACCACGCGCCCGGCGTCCTGGGCTCGCCGCCAGCTTGAACACGGAGAGAGGTGATAGGCGATATTTGACCACGGAGGGTGATCGGGACTTGAATGGTCCCCACGCCCCGCCGGAGCCTCCTCCGGCCGTTCCCCGTCCTTCCTCGCAGCCATCGGATCCGTCCTCGTGATCGACTCGCCCGCAGCATCCCGCCCCTCGCCGCAGGCCCGCCGTAGCCTCGCGCGGGCCGGGCGCGAGGGTCTGGGGAAGACGGTGCGAGGTGAGTGACACGCCGGAGCTCTGGGACGGCCGCTGGGTCGTTTGCCGGGCCCCGACCCTGGCCCGGGCCACCGAGCCGGCCGAGGGCGACCCCGCCACCACGGCCGGCGGGCCGGCGCCCATCGTCGGCCTCGAGCACCTCCCCCCGGCGGCCCAGCCGCCGGTGGTGGCCCTGGTCGGGGACCTCTCGCGCCCCGTCGACGCCCAGCTCGCCCTGCCCCTCCCGGCCGGTGGCCACGCCCTCCTGACCGTGCACGGCGACCCCGCCCACGTCGAGGTGCTGGTGCGAGGGGCCGGCGAGCGGCCCGACGCCCACCCCGGCGACCCCCTGGTGGCGGTGCTGGGTGACGGCCGGCGGGTGGAGCTGGCCGGTGTGGCCGCCTGCGTCATCGACCCCGACGGCACCACCTCGTCGATCAGCCCGGCCCTGGCCGAGCTGGCCGGCGCCCCGGCCCGCACCCTGGCCGCCCGGGGCCTCGCCGCGGTCATCGCCCCCGAGGACCGGGGCCGGGTGCTGGAGGTGGCCCGACGGGTGGCCGACGTGGCCGACGGCGTCCGCCTCGACCCCCACGACGGCGGGCCGCCCCGCTGGATCACCGTCCGGGGCCTCGACGTCGGGGCCGACCCCTCCTCCATCGCCGATCCCGCCCCCACCGACCACGGCCGCCTCCTGCTGGTCACCGAGCTCCACGCCCGGGCCGGCGAGCTGGCCCGCGCCGCCCACCGGGCCAGCAGCGCCTTCCAGCAGGCGGCCTCGGGGCGAGCCCGCGTGAACCGGGAGGGCACGGTGGTGGCCTCCAACCCGGCGCTGGGCCGCATGCTGGGCGTCGACCAGGGCCGGGTCGCCGGGCACCGCCTGGTCGACCTGGTGGCGGCCGACGAGCGCCCCGCCCTCACCGCCCTGCTGGGGGCCGTCCTCCGGGGCGACCTGAGCGAGCTGGACCACGAGGTCCGCCTGGTCGCCTCGCTGCCCGCCGCCCCCCCCACCGACATCACCCCGCCCGGGGCCCGGAGCGCCGGCCCGGCGCCGGCCCCCGGGACGCCGGCCACGCCACCCACCCCCGTCGGCCCGCCCGGGTCGCCGTCCAGCGCCCCACCGCCCGAGCCCCCGGCCCGATGGGTGCGGCTCCAGGTGCAGGCCGTGGCCCTGGCCGGCCGGGACCCCGAGATCGACGTCGAGATCCACGACGTCACCAACCGGCGCCGGGCCGACGCCCTCGACCGGGACGCCGTCGAAGCCCTCCGCTCGGCCTTCCTCCACGCCCCCACGGCCATGGCCGTCATCGAGCTGGACGGCACCATCGGCGAGGCCAACTCGGAGCTGCGGGCCCTGCTCGACGTGGGCGACCTCGACACCGAGCCGGTGCGCCTGGCCGACCTGGCCCACGAGGACGACCGCGACCTGGTCGCCGCGGTGCTGGCCGAGATCTCGCTGGGCGGACGGGCCCGGGTGGAGTGCCGCCTGCGCCGCCACGACGGCGACGACCGGGTGGTCGAGCTGGCCGTGGCCGCCGTGACCGCCGCCGACCACCACAGCCCGTTCGCCATCGCCCAGGTCCACGACGTGACCGCCCGGCACGACACCGAGGAGAAGCTCCTCCACCAGACCTTGCACGACCCGCTGACCGGCCTCGGCAACCGGCTGCTGCTGCGAGACCGGCTGGAGCGGGCCATCGCCCACCGCGACGAGTCGCCCTTCGCCCTGATGTTCCTCGACCTGGACCACTTCAAGTGGACCAACGACACCCACGGGCACGAGACCGGTGACGAGCTGCTCATCGAGATCGCCCGCCGGCTCCGGGCCGCGGTGCGGGCCGAGGACACCGTGGTCCGCCTGGGGGGCGACGAGTTCGTGGTCCTGGCCATCGGCGTGTCCGACCAGGCCGGGGCCGACGTCCTGGCCGGCAAGGTCCGCACGGCCATCGCCGAGCCCTTCACCGTGGCCGACCACCTGCTCACCGTCACCGCCAGCGTGGGCGTGGTCATCGCCGGGGCCGACCACGACACCGCGGACGCCCTCCTGCGCGACGCCGACCTGTCCATGTACCGAGCCAAGAGCAGCGGGCGCGACCGCCACGAGGTCACCATGGGGGCCGCGGCCGAGGCCCGCCCCGCACCGGTGGCCGAGGCCCTGCGCCTGGCCCTCGACACCGACAGCCTGCTGCTCCACCACCAGCCCATCGTCGACCTGCGCACCGGCCGGGCGGTGGGCACCGAGGCCCTGCTCCGAGTGAACGACCCGGTCACCGGCACCCGGCCCCCGGACCGCCTGCTGGACGGCATCACCGATGCCGAGCTGCTCGTCGACCTGGCCGGCTGGGTCCTCGACTCCATGGTCGAGCAGATGGCCGGGTGGGACGAGGCCGGCATCGGCCCCCTGGGCGTGTGGATCAACCTCACCGGCGCCGAGCTGCAGACCGACTCCCTGCTGGAGCGGGTGAGCGGCATCCTGACCCGCACCGGCGTCGACCCCACCCGCCTCCACATCGAGGTGCCCGAGCCCGAGCTGCTGCTGGCCGACGGCCGGGCCCTGGAGCGGCTGCGCACCCTGGCCGCCCTGGGCGTGCAGCTCGGCATCGACGACTTCGGCACCGGCACCACGTCGCTGGCCCACCTGCGGTCGCTGCCCATGAGCTTCCTGAAGATCGACCCGTCGATCGGGCGTCGCCTCCGCGAGCCCGGGGGCCGGGCCGTGGTCGAGGCCGTGGTGGCGGTGGGCCGAGCCCTGGGGCTGGAGGTCATCGCCGAGGGCATCGAGGAGCAGGCCCAGATGGAGGCCCTGGCCCAGTTGGGGTGCACCCACGCCCAGGGCAACCTGTTCGCGGCCCCGGCGCCCGCCCACGAGCTGGCCCTCCCCGGTCGAGCGCAACCACCGCGATGAGCACCGAAGAACGCGCCCCGTGGGGGGCGCACGCCGCAGCGCGAGTCCTGGGCACCCCCCGCAGTGGTGAGGCCGTCGCTTTGGGTGCTTGCGAGCCGTCACGGGGGGTACGGTTGATCCCACGCGCCGCCCGAGGCGCGAGGCGAGAGCCGGGATGGGGGCCTGTGGTGAGCAGACCTGAGACGAGCCCAGCGGTCCTGGCGGGGCCCGTGGCCGCGGGCCCGCGACAGGTCCACACCGTGCTGTGGTGGGCCGCCACCGTGCTCACCCTCGTCCTGCTCGACGACCTCACCTTCGGCCCGGTCTTCTGGGTGGTGTCCCGGGTGGGCAGCCCGTCGGCCGGCTTCCTCGTCGCCCTGGCCGTCTACGTCCCGGCCCAGATCGCCCTCGTCCACCGAGGCACCTCCGACCGGCCCGGGCGCCTGGCCACCTTCATGCTGTCCCGGCTGGACCTCCAGCGCCGGTCGCGGCAGATCGCAGCCCGCGAGCAGGACATGCGGGCCCGGGTGACCGGCGTGGCGTCGGCCTTCGGCCTCTCGTTGGTGATCGGCGGCGTCCTGCCGGTGCTCCTGCTCCACCGGGCCGGCTACGGCACCGGCTTCGTGCGGCGCCTCGCGGTGGCCACCTCCGTCGCCTACGCCATCGAGTTCGCCCTGCTCCACGGCCTCCTCCCGGGACACATCTGATGAGCTCCAGCATCCACGCCCCCACAGCCATCCCAGCCGCCTTCCCGGTGGAGGTGACCACCTCCCCCATGGCGTGCTGGTCCGCCCCCGACACCGACCTGGGTCGCCAGCTCGCCGAGGCCGAGGCCGAGGCCTTCCCCGAAGCGCCCCAGCTCTTCGCCGGCGACGCCAGCTCGATCCTCATGGGCATGGCCTTCGGGGGGCTGGTCCGGCACCTGATGCGCCTCTCGGTCCCGGCCATCGCCCCCGGCGTGGCCATGCCCCTGATCCTCGACGACCTGGCCCGCTCCGGCCAGGGCCTCACCCACCAGCAGCTCCTCGACCACTACGGCGCCCGGGGCATCGCCCTGGACCGGGTGGTGAGCGTGGAGACCAACGTGCGGGTGGGCGAGCGGGAGGCGGACATCCCCTCGGCCGACATGTCCTACCTCTCGGTGTTCGACCTCATGCGCCGCATCGGCTCCGGTGCCGTCTTCGCCCACCTCAACGACGCCGCCCGCTCCAGCTTCGCTCGGGTCGGCCTCCAGGACGAGCCCATCGCCGGTGTCGAGGGCCTCCGCACGCCCGGCGTCCACCCCGGCGAGTTCGACGACCACTACACCCCGGTGTGCCTCCCGGTGACCGAGGGCAACGTCGCCGTGATCGAGGCCCTCAGCCCGGCCATGGCCGCCTCCCGCTGGTCCCCCGAGCCACCCCCCTGGTGGTGAGCCCCGGCCGACGATCTCCTTCCCCCACCGTCCCCCGGCCCTCTCGGGCCCTGCGTCACACCACCCCCGACCCGCCTCCCTCCCGGAACCGCGGGCCGAACCGAACCCACCCCCGCGACGGGAGGTCGCGCCGCCGATGAGCAACATCGTCCAAGAAACCGCACCCCGCCTGGATCAGAAGGCGACCACGCCGGGGCTCCACATCACCGTCCGCCTCGGCACCGGGTCGGGCCCGACCCACCTGGCCGCCTTCGACGCCGCCCTGCAGGCCGCCGGGGTCGCCGACCGGAACCTGCTGCTCCTCAGCTCGATCATCCCCCCCGGGGCCACGGTCGAGCGCACCCCGGAGGCCCAGACCTGCCCGGGAGGCTGGGGCGATCGCCTCTACGTGGTCATGGCCGAGGAGCGGGTGGAGCGGCCCCACGAGGAGGCCTGGGCCGGCGTGGGCTGGCGGCAGGACCCCGAGTCCGGGGCCGGCCTCTTCGTCGAGCACCACGGCCACTCCGAGCACCAGGTCGAGGCCGACCTCCTGACCTCGCTCCAGGCCATCTCCGACGGGCGGCCGCCCCGGGACTGGGAGCCCCCGCAGATCGCCATGACCGGGGTGGTGTGCGAGACCGACCCGGTCTGCGCCCTGGCTGTGGCCTGCTTCCAGAGCGAGCCGTGGCGGCCCGAGGTGATCGATCTGCGCGACGGCTGACGGCGGGCGGTGTCTCGCCGCGCAGAGAGTCGGCGAGAATGCCTGCAATCCCCGGTCGCGCCGGCCGATCATGACAGAGTGACCAGCGTGGGAGTGCGCGACACGAGCGAGGAAGCGCGGGCCGACGACGCTCCGCGTCCGCCCCGCCACTGGATGGCCATCATCGCCGTCGGCGTGTCGCTGGCTGCGCTGGGCACCGTGTTCACCGACTACCGGCCGATCGTGGCCGTGGTCACCGGCGCCTTCGCCCTGACCAGCTGCATCCTCTTCGTCACCAAGCACCAGCGCGAGACCATCCGCCCCCTGGCCGTCATCCTGGCCAGCGGGCCCATCGGCCTGCTGGGCGTGATCGCCCCCACGGTGCAGGAGGTGGCGACCGGGCGGCCCCCGGACTTCCCCGGCCTGTCCGAGGTGTTCTTCGCCGCCTGCTACGTCGCCCTCATCATCGGCATCGAGGGCCTGCGCCGGGCCCGGACGGCCCAGTCCGACAGCGAGGGCCTGGTCGACGGGACCATCGTGTCGGTGTCGATCAGCCTGGTGGTGTGGGTCGTGGCCCTCGGCCCCGCCCTGCGCCAGCCCGGCCAGTCCGGGGCCGCCATCGCCACCAACCTGACCTTCGGGGTGCTGAGCGCGGTGATCATCGCGGTGACGGTGCGCCTGGCCATCGGGCCCGGCGCCCGGGCCCCGTCGTGGTACCTGCTGGCCGTGGCCATCGCCGCCTTCGTCACCGCCGATGTGGCCGTGTCGATCTCGCCCGACATCCCCCCGGCCCTCTCGCCCATCGTCTACACGTTCTTCGGGGCCGCGGTGCTCCACCCGAGCATGCCCCGCCTGGTCGAGCGCGACCTGCGCCCCACCACCCGGGTCGGCATGGGCCGCTTCGTGATGCTGGCCATCGCCCTGGTGGTGGCCCCCCTCACCCTCGTCGTCCTGGCCACCGAGGGCGACGCCGTGGACCTGGTGGTCGTCTCCATCGGCTCGCTGGTCCTGTCCGGCCTGGTCCTCGTCCGCCTCACGCTGCTGATCCGGGCCGGGAGCGAGCAGGCCCGCCTCGAACAGGCCCTCCGGCAGGCGTCCGAGCGCCTCCTGCAGGCCGCCGACCGGCCGGCCCTGGAAGCCGCCGCCTTCGACGCCGCCCGCCTCCTCATCGGCCGGGTCAGCGACGTCGACATCGCCGTGGTCGAGCAGGTGTCCGAGGGCGACGTGGCCATCCCCCTCGGCGCCGGCCGGCCCTCGGTCCAGGTCCACGCCCCCGGCGGCCTGCCGGCGGCCCAGAAGCGGGCCCTCGGCGCCCTGGCCACCAACGTGGCCCTGGCCCTGGAGACGGCCGAACTGTCCGAGGCCCTCCAGCGCACCCGCTCCGAGCGCCGCTTCCGGGCCCTGGTCGAGAACTCCTCCGACCTGGTGATGGTCATCGACGCCGACGGCCTCCTCTCCTTCGTCAGCCCCGCCGCCCGGCGCCTGTTGGGCCGGGACGAGGCGACACTGATGGGCACCTCGCCCACCCAGCTGCCCTTCGCCGATGACGTCGCCCTGCTCTCCGGGCTGCTCGAACGGGCCGACGCCACCAGCTTCACCCACCCCGTGGAGGTCCGCCTCCGCCACGTGGACGGCACCCCCCGCTGGTTCGAGGTGGCCGCCCGCGACCTGCGCGACGAGCCCGAGATCGCCGGCTTCGTGCTCAACTGCCGCGAGGTCAGCGACCGCAAGGACGCCGAGCTCCGCCTGTTCCGCAGCGAGGCCCGCTTCCGGGCCCTGGTCCAGAACGTGAGCGACGTGGTGGCCGTCATCGACGACTGGGGCCGGTTCACCTACGTGTCGCCGGCGGTCACGCCCCTGCTCGGCTACCGGGCCGAGCAGCTGCTCGACACGCCGGCGACCAGCATCATCGCCACCGACCAGCGCCACTTGGCCCAGGACCTCCTCCTCTCCGCCCTGCGCGACGTGGCCGAGCGCTCCAACCCCAACAGCATCGAGCTGCGGGCCATCGCCCTCGACGGCAGCATCCGCACCCTCGACGTCACCGTCAGCGACCTGCGCCACGAGCCCGCCGTGCACGGCATCGTGCTCAACGCCCGAGACGTGACCGTGCGCAAGCAGCTGGAGTCGAGCCTGCGCCACCAGGCCCACCACGACGCCCTCACCGGCCTGGCCAACCGCACCCGCTTCACCGAGATGGTCGAGCACGCCGCGGCCGAGGGCGCCAGCGCGGCCTGCGTCCTGTTCGTCGACCTCGACGACTTCAAGACCGTGAACGACAGCCTCGGGCACGCGGTGGGCGACGAGCTCCTCATCGCCGTGGCCGGCCGGCTCAGCGCCAACCTGCCGCCCGAGGCCACGCCGGCCCGCCTGGGCGGTGACGAGTTCGCCGTGCTGGTCCGGCCCACCGCGGACGACCTGGGCCCGGTGGGCGTGGCCCTACGCCTGCTGCACGAGCTGCGGGTGCCCTTCGACATCAACGGGTGGGAGATCGTGGTCACGGCCTCCATCGGCATCGCCGCCATCGGGGGCGACGGCATCACCGCCGAGGTCGTGCTGCGCAACGCCGACATGGCCATGTACCTGGCCAAGGAGCGGGGCAAGGACCGCGTCGAGCTGTTCGAGGAGGCGATGCACGTCACCGCCTTCGAGCGCCTGGAGCTCAAGGCCGACCTGGCCCGAGCCATCACCTCGGGCCAGCTGGCCCTGGTGTACCAACCGGTCGTGTCGCTGGAGACGGGCCGCATCACCGGCGCCGAGGCCCTGGTGCGCTGGGACCACCCCCGGCGGGGCCGCCTCTCCCCCGACGCCTTCATCGCCATCGCCGAGGAGACCGGCCTCATCGTCCAGCTCGGCCAGTGGGTGCTGGAGGAGGCCTGCCAGCAGCTCCGCACCTGGCAGCTCACCCTGCCCCCGGGGGCCGCCCTGTCGATGAGCGTGAACCTGTCGGTGCGCCAGCTGGAGCAGGCCTCCATCGTCGATGCCGTGCGCGACACCGTCGACCAGTTCGGACTCGACCCCAAGACCCTGACCCTGGAGATCACCGAGACGGTGATCATCGACCACATGGAGACCGACCGGAGCCGGCTCACGGCCCTGAAGGAGCTGGGCGTGCAGATCGCCCTCGACGACTTCGGGGTGGGCTACTCGTCCCTGCGCTACGTCGACGACCTGCCGGTGGACATCCTCAAGGTGGACCGCAGCTTCGTGGGGGGCATCACCGGCAGTGAGCCCACCCCGGTGCTGGAGGCCATCGTGGCCCTGGGCGGCCGCCTGGGCGTCCACACCGTGGCCGAGGGGATCGAGAACCCCCACCAGCTGGCCGCCCTCAAGGCCATCGGCTGCGACCTGGGCCAGGGCTACTGGTTCTCGCCGCCGCTGGCCCCCGACGCCTACGAGGACCTGCTGGCCCGCAACATCGCCCACGGCGGCTTCGACACCAGCGCCGAGAGCGAGGGCGGGTTCAACCAGGAGCCCGACACCTCGGGCCAGGACGCCACCCGGCCCCGCGACCGCAACGACCGGTCCTGACCTGCGGCCCGGGCCCGAGCGGCCCCGGGCAACGGCGCTGAAGGGCCGGGGGACAGGGCGATAGCGTGCCCGCGTGCCCGGTCCGATCTTCGTCTCCCGCCTGGCGCGGCTCCCGCTGCTCGACGCCGACGGCCACGCCATCGGCCGGGTCGACGACGTGGTGGCCGTGCCCTCCGGCGCCGAGCCGGCCCGGGTGCTGGGCCTGGTGGCCACGGTCGAGCGGCGCCGCATCTTCGTGAACGAGGCCCGCCTGGGGGCCATCGACCCCACCGGCGTGCGCCTCCGCTCCGGCACCATCGACGTGCGCCCCTTCCGCCAGCGGGCCGGGGAGACGTTGCTCATCGGCGAGATCCAGGGCACCCGGGTGGGCGACGACTACATCGTCGACACCGCCATCGAGGAGTCGCCCCGCACCGGCTTCTGGTTCGTGGTGGCCGTGGCCCTGGGCGGCCGGGGTCCCCTCCGCCGCCGCGGCCGCACCCGGGTGGTGGAGTGGAGCGACGTGGCCGTCCGCTTCGACGCCGGCCCCGAGTACGCCGAGGTGGCCGAGCTGCGCAACATGCACCAGAGCGACGTGGCCGAACGCATCCGGGGCCTGCCCCACGCCAAGCGCCGGCGCCTGGCCGAGCTCATGGAGGACGACCGCCTGGCCGACCTGCTGGAGGAGCTGCCCGAGGACGAGCAGATCCGCCTCATCCAGGGCCTGGACCTGGAGCGGGCGGCCCACGTGCTGGAGGAGATGGAGCCCGACGACGCCGCCGACCTGCTGGGCGAGATGTCCGAGGCCGAGCGCCAGCGCCTCCTGGCCGCCATGGAGCCGCAGGAGTCGACGCCCCTGCGCCGCCTCCTGGCCTACGACGAGGACACCGCGGGCGGGCTCATGACCCCCGAGCCGGTGATCCTCCAGGGCTCCACCACGGTGGCCGAGGCCCTGGCCACCGTGCGCCAGCCGGACCTGCCCATGGAGCTGGCGGCCCAGGTCTTCGTGGTCCAGCCCCCCACGTCCACGCCCACCGGCCGCTTCATCGGCAGCATCCCGTTCCAGCGCCTGCTCCGCGAGCCCCCCGGCACGGCCCTGGCCGACTGCGCCTACCGGGACCCCGAGCCCGTCCCCCCCGAGATGCCCCTGCGCGACGTGGCCGAGCGCCTGGCCGCCTACGACGCCCTGGCCGTGCCGGTGTGCGACTCGGCCCACCGGCTGGTCGGGGCGGTCACCGTCGACGACGTGCTCGACCACGTCCTGCCCCGCGACTGGCGCCGGCGCCGGCGGTCGCGGTCCCACCTGGCCGGGGGCGGCTGATGGCCGGCCGGCGCACCGACCTGTCCCGCCCCCGTCGCCGCCTGGCCTGGTCGAGCTTCTACGACCCTGAGGCCTTCGGCCGGTTCTCGGAGGCCATCGCCCGCTTCCTGGGCACCGGCAGCTTCCTCATGGGCCAGACCGTCCTGGTGGCCATCTGGATCGGGCTCAACGTGGCCATGGTCCGCTACCGCTGGGACCCGTACCCCTTCACCTTGCTCAACCTGGCCTTCTCGACCCAGGCCGCCTACGCCGCCCCGCTGATCCTGCTGGCCCAGAACCGCCAGGACGACCGGGACCGCCGCCAGGCCGAGCGCGACCGGGGCCTGTACCAGCGCACCCAGGCCGACACCGAGTACCTGGCCCGGGAGCTGGCGTCGGTGCGCATCGCCCTGGCCGACGTGGTCACCACCGAGGACCTGCGCGACTCGGTCGACCGGGTCGCCACCGCCCTGGAGAAGGTGGCGGCCCGCCTCGACGCCCTGGAGCCCCGGCTGGGCCTGGCCGGCGACGAGGCCGACACGACCCCGGCCCCGTAGCGGGCTCAGCCGCCCAGCTCGTTGCCGACCAGGGGCTCGAGCCGCAGCTCCGGCTGGTCGGCGGCCACCCGGTCGAGCCAGAACCGGCTCTCGAACAGGGCCAGGCGGGTGCCGTCGGCCCGCTCCAGCACGGTGACCCCCCGCATGCCCCGAAGGGCCGGCGTGCTGTCGACGTCGGTGACCCGGGCCACCGTGTAGGACGTGGGGCTGAGCTGCACGGGGGCCCCGAACTCGTTCTCCAACCGGTGGACGGCCACCTCGAACTGCATGGGCCCCACCGCGGCCAGCACCGGGGCCTGGTCGCCGAGGTCGAGGTCGCGCAGGACCTGGACCACGCCCTCCTCGTCGAGCTGGGCCACGCCCCGCCGGAACTGCTTGGCCTTGCCGGTGTCGCGGGCCCGCACCACCGCGAACTGCTCGGGGGCGAAGCTGGGGATCTCGGGGTAGGCGACCTGCTCGCCCAGGTACAGGGTGTCGCCCACCCGCACGTCGGTGGCGTTGACCAGGCCCACCACGTCCCCCGGCCAGGCCACCTCGATGGTCTCCCGCTCCTGGCCGAAGACGGAGTGGGCGTACTTGGTGGCGAACGGCTTGTGGGTGCGGGCGTGGGTGACCACCATCCCCCGCTCGAAGCGTCCCGAGCACACCCGCAGGTAGGCGATGCGGTCCCGGTGGGCCCGGTCCATGTTGGACTGGACCTTGAACACGAAGCCCGAGAACGGGGCGTCCAGGGGGCGCTCCCGGCCGGCCCCGTCGGACCGGGGGCTGGGGGGCGGGGCCAGGTCGACCAGGGCGTCGAGCAGGAGCCGGACCCCGAAGTTGGTGAGGGCCGAGCCGAAGAACGTGGGCGAGGTCTCCCCGGCCCGGAACAGCTCGTCGTCGTGCTCGGCGCCCACCTCGTCGAGGAGCGACAGCTCGTCCGCGGCCCGGGTCCACGACTCCCCCTCCAGCTCGGCGGCGGCCCCGGCGTCGAGGAGCTCCTCGGGGGCCTCGGTGGCTCCCCGGGCCACCCGGGTGAAGCGCACGTAGGCGCCGGTGCGCCGGTCGACCACACCCCGGAAGTCGCCGGCCAGGCCCACCGGCCAGGTGATCGGGGTGGGGACCACGCCGATGCGCTCCTCGACCTCGTCGATGACTTCCAGCGGGTCGCGCCCGGGCCGGTCCCACTTGTTGACGAAGGTGAGGAGGGGCAGGCCCCGGGCCCGACACACCTCGAACAGCTTCAGGGTCTGGGGCTCGATGCCCTTGGCCGCGTCGAGCACCATCACCGCGGCGTCGGCCGCGGCCAGCACCCGGTAGGTGTCCTCGGAGAAGTCGCGGTGCCCGGGGGTGTCGAGCAGGTTCACGACGCAGTCGCGGTACGGGAACTGGAGCACCGTGCTGGTGATGGAGATGCCCCGCTGGCGCTCCATCTCCATCCAGTCGGAGGTGGCCGCCCGGCGCCCCTCCCGAGCCTTCACCGCTCCGGCGGCGGTGGTGAGGGCACCGCCGTAGAGCAGGAACTTCTCGGTCAGGGTGGTCTTGCCGGCGTCGGGGTGGCTGATGATGGCGAAGGTGCGGCGCCGGGCGGCCTCGGCCGGCGCCTGCTCACGGCCCCCCACCGGCCCCGTCGCCCGGCCGACGCCGGTTCCGTCGGGGTCGCTCACGCGCAGGCCGCGCAGCGGCCGACCAGGTCGAGCCGGTGGTGCTCGGCGGAGAACCCCTGCGACCGGGCCACCCGGGCCAGGGCAGCCTCCAGGGCGGTCTCGACATCCGCGGGCACGGTGAAGTCGGCCACCGCCCCGCACTGCAGGCAGATCAGGTGGTGGTGGTGGCCGGCCAGGTCCTCGGCCAGCTCGAAGCGGGTGAACTCGTCGCCCCCGGCGATGCGGAGGACCACGCCGGCCGCCTCCAGCACGCTCAGGTTGCGGTACACCGAGCTCTGGGCCAGGCCGTCGCCGGCGGAGACCACCTCGGCGGTGGTGAGGGGCCGGTCGGCGTCGGCCAGGATGCGCACCACCGCCTGGCGGTTGGCCGTGTAGCGCTGGCCCGAGGCGTGGACGCGGGCCCCGACCTCGCGGTCGAGCTCCGCGGGGGTCCGGGGCGGGGCCGAGGCGGGCACCGGGGCACCCTACCCGGGCCACCCATCAGGGTGAGAACGGGTGAGAACGGGTCCAGGACCGGGTGCCGGGGCCGATGGGACCGGGACGACTTCCCTTGCGAGGGCTGTCGTCGTAACCTGACCGTCACATCGGCGCCGGGGCTCGAGGCCCGCGGGGTGAGCCCACCCACGCCGACCACCCTCCCCTCCCGACCCACGAGGCCCGGCGCTCATGCCCGACTGCTCCTGCTGCCCGTCCCCGACCCCCCCCGTCGAGCGGGCCCTCAGCCGGCGCCACCTGCTCATCGGCGGGGCGGCCGCCACCGGCGCGCTGGCCCTCTCGTCCCTGCCCGCCGGGGCCACCACGGAGAGCCCGGCCGGCGTCGCCGCCGCCGTCGACCACCCCGAGAGCCAGACCCGCGACTTCGGCTTCCTGGAACCCCGTCCCGCCAACGAGGTCCACACCAGGCCCATCATGTTCCCGGTCCTCGGCCCCGTGAGCTGGACCGACACCTACCTGGCCCCCCGCGGCGGCGGGCGGCGCCACGAGGGCCAGGACCTCATGGGCAACAAGATGCTCAAGCTCCTGTCGTGCGTCGCCGGCACCGTGGTCGAGCTCCGGCACGAGAGCGGCGGCAACTCGCTCTACATCAAGGGCGACGACGGTTGGTACTACTGCTACCTGCACATCAACAACGACACCCCGGGCACCGACGACGGGCGCAACCCCCGGCAGTACGCCTTCGCGTCGGGCCTGGCCATCGGCAGCCGGGTCAAGAAGGGCCAACACGTCGCCTACCTGGGCGACAGCGGCAACGCCGAGGGGTCCGGCTCGCACCTCCACTTCGAGATCCGCATGCCCCACGCCAACTGGTACAACGCCGCGGCCGTCAACGCCAAGTACTCGCTGAACGCCGCCGCGCCGGCCCGCGAGGGCCCGGCGGTCCCCCCGGAGACCTTCACCCCGTGGGACACCTCCCGGGACCTCGTCACCCGCCAGTTCCGGGACCTGTTGGGCCGCGCCCCGTCCGCCACCGACCTCGCCTACTGGTCCGAGCTCCTCGACAGCGGCAACTGGTCGCCCCAGCAGATGATGGCCTTCATGCTCGAGGGCGACGAGTGCGACGGTCGGGTCCATGCCGTCACCCGGCTCTACCAGGCCTACTTCCTCCGGCGCCCCGACCTGGACGGCTTCACCTACTGGATCGGGCGGCGGCGCTCGGGCACGGCCCTCAGCCGCATCTCGGAGTTCTTCGCCACCTCCGACGAGTTCGTGACCCGCTACGGCGACCTGGGCGACGAGGCCTTCGTCGACCGCATCTACCGCAACGTCCTGGGCCGGGCCCCCGACCAGGAGGGCATGGCCTATTGGATGAAGAGGCTGGCCGGAGGGTCGAGCCGGGGCTGGGTCATGGTGCAGTTCAGCGAGTCGCCCGAGTACCGGGGTGACACCGACCGCGCCGTCCAGGTCATCGGCGCCTTCGGGTGCATGCTCCGGCGGATGCCCTCGGCCGACGACATCACCATCTGGAGCCCGCACAGCAACGGCAACATGCTGCACATGATGCGCCTGGGCGAGGAGTACGCCCGGGTGGTGGCGACCACCAACTGAGGGGCCGGCACCGGGGTGCAGCCGCTCCCGGGGCGGGTGCGATGATGCGGCCATGCCCGCCGCGCCCGCCGCCCCCGCCGCCGATCCCGCCCTGGTCACCGAGGCGGTGGAGCTGGCCCGCATGGCCGGCGAGGTGACGCTCCGCTGGTTCCGGGCCGACACGCTCACCGTCGACCGCAAGGTCGACGGCACGCCCGTGACCCAGGCCGACCGCGAGGCCGAGCGCCTCATCCGCTCCGAGCTGGCCGTGCGCCACCCCGACGACGGCGTGCTGGGCGAGGAGGAGCCCGAGACCGCCGGCACCAGCGGCCGGCGCTGGATCCTCGACCCCATCGACGGCACCAAGGCCTTCACCCACGGGGTGCCCCTGTACTCCAACCTCCTGGCCCTCGAGGACGAGCACGGCATCGCCGTGGGTGTCATCAACCTCCCGGCCCTGGGCGAGACGGTGTGGGCCGGCCGGGGCCTGGGGTGCTGGTGCAACGACGAGCCGGCCCGGGTCCGGGCCTGCGAGTCGGTGGCCGACGCCTACGTGACGACCAGCGGCCTGGGGGCCTGGTCCGACGAGGCCCTCATGGCCGTCCAACGCTCCGGTGCCTCCCTTCGGACCTGGGGCGACGGCTACGGCTACGCCCTGGTCGCCACCGGTCGCATCGACGCCATGGTCGACCCCATCGCCGAGCTCTACGACCTGGCGCCCGTGCCGGTCCTCATGGCCGAGGCCGGGGGCCGCTTCACCTCCCTGGAGGGCGAGGCGGGGCCCGGCCACGGCAGCGGCCTGGCCTCCAGCGGCCCCCTGCACGACGCGCTGCTGGCCCTGCTGGGCGGGCGCGCCGCCCGACGACCGGGGGGCACCCCGGGCTGACCGCGGCTCGGCGCCGACCCGCCGGTCGGGACGGCCACCCACCACAATGGCCCCGTGGCCCCCCCCCGGTCCCCCGCCCCCGCCCCCCCGCCGCGCCCGGGGCGCCGCCGGCGCCTGCTGCTGGGCGGGGCCGCGGCCCTGGCCCTGGTCCTCCTGCCGGCGGCGCCGGCCGCCGCCGACCCGCCGGGGCCGACCGACTACCGCTCCGAGGTGGTCCGGGTCCACCCGGCGGTCGAGGGGGTGCGGGCCTCCGTGGCCGGCGGTGACGCCTTCCTCCTGATCGAGGTGGTGCGGGGCCACACCGTCACCGTCCCCGGCTACGACGCCGGTGACCCCGAGCCGTACCTGCGCGTGCTGGCCGACGGCCGGGTCCAGGAGAACCAGGCCTCGGTGGCCTTCGCCGTCAACCAGAGCCGGGACGGCACCGGCGACGCCGACACCGCCGGCGGCCCGCCCCGGTGGCGCACGGTGGCCACCGACGGCCGCTGGGCCTGGCACGACCACCGCATCCACAACATGGCCGACCGGGCGCCCCCCGCGGCCCGCACCGACACGGGCCTGGCCTGGGAGGTGCCGTTGGTGGTCGACGGCGAGCCGGTGACCGTCGCCGGGCGCTACCGGCTGCTCGACGGGCCCACGCCCCTGCCCTGGCTGGGCCTGGCCCTGGTGCTGGCCGCGGCCACCGTCCTGGTGGCCAGGCGCCTGCCGCCGGTGACCGTCGCCGGTCTGGCCGTCCTGGTGGCCGGCAGCGCCGGCGTGGTGGCGGGCGTGGCCCAGCGGGCGGCCAGCCCGCCGGGGGCCCCGACCTCCCCCCTGGTGGTGGTCCTGCCGGCCGTGGCCGCGGTGGCCGGTGTCATCGCCGTGCTCCAGCGGGGCCGGGTCCTTCGGGCCGTGGCCGCCCTGGCCGGCGCGGCCGCGGCGGGGGGCTGGGCCCTGGTGCGGGCGGCCGTGCTCTGGCGCGCCGTGCTGCCCACGGACCTGCCCGCTGGCGTCGACCGGGCCGCCACCGCGGCGGCTCTCGGGGTGGCGGCCGGGGCCGCGGTGGTGGTGGTGCGATCCGGGGCGCTGGCCCCTCCGCCGGCCGACATCGGGGCCCAGGGCGCTCCCGGACCCGACGTACACCCTTCAACCACTTAGCGTCTCGACTTCCTCACCCCAGGTGCTCAAACTCGGGGTTCGGGAGCCGATGGTCCCCCCGGATGGATCGGATGCCACGACGGGAGGAGATCCGGGTGCAGGACCTCGCCGATGCGCTCCAGCACCAACGAGGGGCCCTGGAGCAGCTCCGCTACCGGTTCGTCGCCCTCCAGCTGCTGGTCGAGGCCCGTGAGGCCCGCTACCTGGCCTGGGCCACCCAGGATCTCCACCGGGCCCGCCGCCTGGCCTGCGAGGCCGACCTGACCCGGGCCGCCGTGGTCGGCCGCCTCGGCGTGGACCCCACCGCCGAGGGGTCCTCGCTGCGGGCCCTGGCCACCGGCGCCCGCGCCCCCTGGGCCGGCATCCTCCGCGACCACCACGACAGCCTCGGCGCCCTGGTGGCGGAGATCGAGCTCCACGGCCACCACATCGCCGAGCGGGGCCGGGACGGCCTGGCCGAGCTGGCCCGTACCGGCGCCTGGCCGTCGCAGGCCCTCCGGGCAGCGCCGCCGGGCGAGATCGTGGGCCGCACCCTCGAGGGCAGCGTGCTGGCCCCGGCCCGGTCCCTGGCTCCCGGCCAGCCCGCCGAGCTCGACCCCGGCAGCATCGAGTGCCTCCTCAACGAGGTCATCGCCGCCAGCGGCCGCCTCCGCATGCCCGCCCTCCTGGCCTTCCTGCGCTAGCCCGCTCCCCCGCCGGCCCCGCCCTGCGGCGAGCCGGGCCGGCCGCGGGCCGTCCTGTCCCGGACCACGGTGGAACGAAGGCCGCGCCGGGCGGCGCCCGGAGGCCTCGCCTGGCCCCGGGACCGGAGGCCTGACGCGGGCCGGGCGCGGGCCGGCCCCCGCTCTCGCGGGGGCCGGCTCGACTCGATCATGGTCCCGGGCCCGGCCGGGACGGGGGGGCGACTAGCTGAGGGCCACCGCGGTGAGGCGGTCGCCCCAGTCGGTGGCGCTGCCGATGGCGTTGGCGTAGCCGGCCTTGCGGCGGGCCACCCGGCCCGAGGGCTCTTCGTCGTCACCCGGCTGGTACTGGGCCTCGATGCCGTCGCGGAGCATGGCCAGGGCCTCGGAGCGCAGCTGCGAGATGCGGGACTCGGTCACGCCCAGCAGCTCGGCCAGGTCCTGGGACTTCCGTCCCTCCAGGAAGTAGCCCACGATCACCAGCTTGTGGCGCTCGGGGAGCAGGTGGACGGCGTCGCGCAGGTAGGCGTGAAGCTCCCGCGACTCCAGCTCCTCGGAGGGCTCCTTGGTGTGGTCGTCGGCCAGGACGTCGACCAGGGTCAGCTCCTCGTCGTCGTCGGCCACCTCGTACTCGAGGGCCAAGACGACCGAGCGGAACATCCGGTCCTGCAGGCGCCGCAGCTCGGCGGCGTCCATGCCCAGGGCGTCGGCCTTCTCGTGGGCGGTGGGGACCCGTCCGAGCTGGGTGGCGAGGCGCTGCTCGACCTGCTCCAGCTTGCGGGCCAGGGTGCGGACCGAGCGGGGGGCCCAATCGGCGGCCCGCACGGCGTCGAGGATGGCGCCCCGGATGCGCTGGGCGGCGAAGCGGTCGAACGGCACGCCACGGGAGTCGTCGTAGCGGCGAGCCGCCTCGACCAGCCCCAGGGCGCCGGCCGTGGCCAGCTCGTCGCGGTCGACGTGACGAGGGAAGTGCACCGCCACCTGGAACACCACGTGGCGCACCAGAGGCAGGTTGTCCTCGATCAGTCGGTGGATCTCGTTCTCGTCCCGGGCGGGCATCTGCCCCTCCAAGTTTCGTGGTCTCATCCCGGACCATCCGTCGGCCCTGCGCTGACTCGCATGAGCCCCGTCCTGCGAAATGGGCCGTTCGGCCCAACGGAACGGGGTCGTTCGCGCCAGATCAACACTCTATGTGGTGAGAAAACCACTCACAAGGGCCGAACGGCTCATCTTGCCGGCGCAAGGAATCGAGTCACCCAGTGAACGCCGCCGTCTTGACCCCCCTCTCGGCCAGGTGGGCCAGCAGATCGCGGGCTCGGGACGAGGCGGCCAGGCCGCCGGCGCCGGGAGCCACCCCGAGCTCGCGGCGCGCCGCCGCCGTCGCCACGACCGCGGCCACCGCCCCGCTGGCCACCCCCGGCCGGTCAAAGGCGCCGTACACGATGGTCTCGTACCGCCCGTCGATCCGGCCCCGGACCTCGGCCCGCACCGCCCCCACCGTCCCCTCGGGGTGCGGCCGGCGCAGCATGGGCAGCCGGGCCGTCAGCCGGTCGCGCCGCGTGGCGGCCAGACGGGCCGTGACCCGGTCGATCTCGCCCAGGGCGTTCACCAGCAGGAGGGCGTCGGGCAGGGCGGCCCGGTAGCAGTCGGCCGCCCCCACCGGATCCGGGAACCAGCACAGCTCCCGCCCCGAGCCCGCCGGGCGGCGCTGCCAGCCCCCGTCGCGCCAGTCCACGGCCGTGCCCCCCAGGGCCCGGTGGTGCTGGCGGGCGCACTCCGGCCCGCCGGTGCCCAAGCGGGCCACGTGGATCTCGGTCACCTCGTCGAACAGGTCGGCGGCGTGCCGGGCCAGCAGGCAGGTGAGCCCCGGCGAGAAGGCCGCCCCCACCACGACGTGCACGCCCCGCACCTCGGCCGCCGGCCCCAGGTCGAGCAGGGCCTCGACGTCCTCGACGGCGTCCGAGGTGGAGACCACCGAGATCCCCCGCTCCACCAAGGGGAGCGCGGCGGCGGCGTGGGAGCCGGGCGGGAGGGCCAGGACCACGACATCGGCCTCGGGCGGCGCGGTCACCGCCTCGTCCTCGGCGATCGCCACCTCGCCCAGCGAGGCCGCCACCTCCTGGCGCCGGTCGCGCCGGGGGTCGCGCAGGACGACCTGGTCGATCCCCGGCGTCGAGGCCAGCTGGCGGGCGACTCGGGCCCCCACGGCGCCGAGTCCCAGGACGGCGGCCCGCATCAGCGCAGGTCGGGGCCGGAGAGCTCCCGCCACCCACCGGACTGGGGAGGGGTGCCGCCCGTGCCACGCAGGCGCACGAAGGCGGCCACCAGGCCGGCCAGGCCGAGCGCCACGAGTGCTCGTCGGAGAAGGGTCACGGGGTGCGCTCCAGGTCGGTCGGCGGGATCGGCACCACGGGCGTCCCGGCCACCAGCCTGGCACCGGGGGCGACCCGGGCCGAGGGATGGTGGGCCCGCCGGGTCGCGGGGGGCACACCACCGGCCACGACCAGGTGCTGCGTGGGGCTAGCTGGAATCGAACCAGCGACCTCACCCTTATCAGGGGTGCGCTCTAACCGACTGAGCTATAGCCCCGGGGCCGGTGGACACTATCCGTCGGCTGCCGGCGGTCGCCACCCACCCGCCACGGGCCGGCGGGGCCGGTCAGGGAGCCGGCGGGGCCGGATCGGCAGGGCCCGGGGCACGACCGGCGCGACGGCGCGAACCCTGGGTGCCCGGTGCCCGGGGACCGGGCCGGCCATCACCGTCCTCGGCCGCCCGAGCGGCGCCGGGCCGGCCCGAGCGCGCCGGGCGATCACCGGGAGCCGGAGCGCGGCGGCGGACCGGAGCTCCGCCGTCGATCGGATCTGGCGGCGGCGGCGGCGGACGGGCCGGGGCCGGCCGGGCGGGGGCGACGGCGGGAGGCTGGGGGGCCGGGGGCCGGGGCGGCGCCGGCGGGGCCGAGAGCGCCGGGGACGGGCGCGCCGGCTCGCCGTCCACGATCTCCTCCAGGACGATCAGGCGGATCCCCCCGGTGACCTCGCTGATCAGGTTGACCAGGGCCGTGGCCAGGACGGTGAAGACGGTGAAGGCCAGGGCGCCGACCGCCCCGATGAAGGCCACCTGGCGGAACATGCGATCGCCCTGGAAGCGGAAGTCCTCGAAGCCGGAGTCGCGGAGGAAGCCCTCCAGGTCCTCGATCAGGCCGGTGGTGTTGGCCAGGCCCCACAGCATGGCCACCGCGCCCAGGGCGACGCCCAGCATCACGGTGTTGAACACCAAGCTGACCTTCAGCACCGACCAGAGCTCGATCCGGCGCAGCACCCGCCGGACCCGGCGGGCCTGCGGCCGGGGCTGGCCCCGTCCCCCGGCCCGCAGCGGGGTGCTGACGGCATCGGCCAGCGCGGGGCCGGATCGCCGAGCCCGGGCCTCGGGACGTGACCGGGCGCGCTCCCCACCGGCGGCGGTGGGGGCGGCCGCCGCCCGGTCGACGGGGGCACCTAGCCCTGACTCGACGGACACGGTGGCGAAGTGTACGAGATCGCCGGGCCTTCCCCCGTCTCCACGTCGCACCACGTGCCCTCCCGCCGGGCCCGGGCCGTGGCCGAGGCCCGCCCGACCCGCACCGTCACCACCACGTCGTCGCCCACGGCGGCCACCTCGACCACCGTGGCGCCGTTGGCCGCGGCCAGGCGGCGGGCCGACTCGGCCCCCTCGGCCGCCCCGGCCAGGGCGGCGGCGTCGGCCGCGGTCCGGGCCCGCGCCGCGTCGAGGGCGGTGGCACCGTGGTGGACGAGGCCCAGGACCAGGGCCCCGGCCAGGGCCACCGCCCCCACCAGCAGGGGGACGGCCTGGCCCCCCTCGGGGGCGGGACGGCGGCGGGTGGAGCGGTGGCGGTGCACGGGGACCTCCGGCGGGGCGGGACGGCGGCCCCACGGGGGGCGATCCGGCCCCGGCGGGCCGTCGGAGGTCGGCGCCCGGGGGGCGCGTCGAGCTCTAGGCGGCGTCGTCGTCGCCGGAGAGCACCGGGGCCACCGCGGCCACGGACTGCCCGTCGTCGACGTTCATGACCCGGACGCCGGTGGCGTCCCGGCCCTGGGACGAGATGTCCCGGACCGGCATGCGGATCACGACACCCCCGGAGGCCACCACGAAGACCTCGTCATCGAGGCCGACCATGAAGGCGGCCACCACCGAGCCCTTCTTGGCCGTGAGCTTGATGCCCCGCACGCCCTGGCCCCCGCGGCCCTGGGCGTTGAAGTGCTCGAGCTGGGTGCGCTTGCCGTACCCGGCGTCGGTGACGATCAGCATGGCCACGTCGTCGCGGCAGACGTCGCAGGACACCACCTCGTCGCCGGCCCGCAGCTTCATGCCCCGCACGCCGGCCGCGGCCCGGCCCATGGCCCGGACCTGGTCCTCCGGGAAGCGAATGGCCTGGCCCAGCTTGGAGATCATGAGGATGTCGGCGCCGCCGTCGGTGGGCAGCACCCGCACCAGCTCGTCACCGTCCCGCAGGTTGATGGCGATGAGGCCGGTGCGCAGCGACGAGTCGTACTCGGTGAAGCGGGTGCGCTTGACCTGGCCCAGCTTGGTGGCGAAGAACAGGTAGGGCTGCGACTCGTAGTCGCGGGTGTCGATGATGGCCTGGATCCGCTCGCCGGGCTGGAGCTGGACCAGGTTGGGCATCGCCGTGCCCCGGGCCGTGCGCTCCTTCTTGGGGATCTCGTGGGCCTTCAGCCGGTACACCCGGCCGAGGTTGGAGAAGAACAGCAGGTAGCTGTGGGACGTGGTGGTCAGGATGTGGCTGACGTAGTCGCCGTCGCGCAGCTTGGCCCCCGCCACCCCCCGCCCGCCCCGGCCCTGGGCCCGGAACGTGTCGGCCGCCACGGTCTTGATGTAGCCCTTCTCCGACAGGGTGAGCACCAGCTCCTCGTCGTCGATGAGGTCCTCGACGTTCATCTCGCCGGGGTCCAGGGTGATGATCGATCGGCGCTCGTTGGCGAAGCGGTCCCGCACGTCGGACAGCTCGTCCTTGATGACGGTCCGCAGCTTGGCCTCGTCGGCCAGGATGGCCTGCAGCCCGGCGATCTCGCCCTGGAGCTCGGCGATGCGGCGCTCCAGGTCGATGCGGGCCAGGCGGGTGAGCCGGCCCAGGGCCATGTCCAGGATGTGCTCGACCTGGACCTCGGAGAACTCGAAGGGCTCGGCCATGAGGCCGACCTTGGCCGCGGCCCGGTCGTCGGAGCCCCGGATGAGGGCTATGACCTCGTCGATGACGTCGATGGCCTTGAGCTCGCCCTCGCGGATGTGCAGCTTCCGCTCGGCCTCGGACAGGCGGTGTTGCGACCGCCGGGTGATGACCTCGACCTGGTGGTCGACGTAGGCCTGGAGGGCCTGGACCAGGTTGAGGGTGCGGGGCACGCCGTCGACCAGGGCCACGCAGTTCACCGCGAAGCTGGTCTGCAGGGAGGTGTGCTTGTAGAGGTTGTTCAGGACCACCAGGCCCGGCGCGTCGCGCTTGAGCTTGATGACCAGGCGGGTCTTGCCCCGGGCCGACTCGTCGTTGACGTCGGAGATGCCGTCGATGACCCGGGCGTCGACCAGGGCCTTGATCTCCTTGGCCGTCTTGGAGATGGAGGTCTGGTACGGCATCTCGGTGACGACGATCTGGTCGGTCCGGGCCCCCTCCTCGATCTCGGCCACGGCCCGCAGGCGGATGGAGCCCTTACCGGTGCGGTAGGCGTCGACGATGCCCTGGCGGCCCATGATGAGGGCGCCCTTGGGGAAGTCCGGCCCCTGGACGAACTTCATCAGGTCCTCGGGGGTCGAGTCCGGGTTGTCGATCAGGTGGATGGTGGCGTCCACCACCTCGCCCAGGTTGTGGGGCGGGATGTTGGTGGCCATGCCCACGGCGATGCCCTGGCTGCCGTTGACCAGCAGGTTGGGGAACCGGGCCGGCAGGACGGTGGGCTCGGTGACCTCGCCCGAGTAGTTGTCGACGAAGTCGACGGTGTCCTCGTCGATGCCGTCGAGCAGCACGGTGGCCAGCGGGGCCAGGCGGCACTCGGTGTAGCGCGAGGCGGCGGCGCTGAAGTCGGGCGAGCCGAAGTTGCCGTGCCCGTCGACCAGCACGTGGCGCAGCGAGTGGGGCTGGGCCATGCGCACCAGGGCGTCGTAGATGGAGCCGTCGCCGTGGGGGTGGAAGTAGCCCATGACGTGGCCGGTGATCCGGGCCGACTTGAGGTGGCTGCGGTCGGGGCGGGCCCCGATGTCGTGCATGCCCCACAGGATCCGGCGGTGCACGGGCTTCAGGCCGTCGCGCGCATCGGGCAGGGCCCGGGACACGATGACCGACATGGCGTAGTCCAGGAAGGAGCGCTCCATCTCCTCCTGGATCTCGATGGGCTCGATCGGCTCGCGGGCCACCACCTCGCTGGCGCCGGGCGGGGGCGCCGGCGGGGGGGTCGGGGTGGGGGTGCTGTCGTCAGTCATGGCGTGCGGGTCCTCAGATGTCGAGGAAGCGGACGTCACCGGCGTTGGTGACGATGAACTGCTTGCGGGAGTCGACGTCCTCACCCATCAGGATCGACATCACCTCGTCGGCCAGGGCGGCCTGCTCGACGTCCACCCGCAGGAGGGTGCGGTTCTCCGGGGTCATGGTCGTGACGTGGAGCTCCTCGGCGTCCATCTCGCCCAGGCCCTTGAGGCGCCCGAAGTCCTTCTTGTGGTTGGGCCGCTCGGCCAGGAAGGCGGCCCGGGCGGCATCGTCCTTCAGGTACACCTTCTCCTTGCCCACCTCGGTGGAGTACAGCGGGGGCTGGGCGATGAAGATGTTGCCGTTCTCGACCAGGGGCTTCATCTGGCGGAAGAAGAACGTGAGCAGCAGGGTGCGGATGTGGCTGCCGTCGACGTCGGCGTCGCACATGCAGATGACCTTGTCGTAGCGGCGCTTCTCGAGGTCGAACTCCTCGCCCACGCCGGCCCCGATGGCCGAGATCAGGGCCTGCACCTCGATGTTCTTGAGCATCTTGTCGAGGCGGGCCCGCTCGACGTTGAGGATCTTGCCCCGGATGGGGAGGATGGCCTGGGTGCGGGGGTCGCGGGCGTCCACCGCGGAGCCGCCGGCCGAGTCGCCCTCCACGATGAACAGCTCTCGCTCGGAGCGGTCCTTGGCCGAGCAGTCCTTGAGCTTGTCGGGCATGCCGGCCCCGTCGAGCAGGGTCTTGGACCGGATGACGTCGCGGGCCTTCTTGGCCGCCATGCGGGCCTGGCTGGCCGCCACCGCCTTCTTGACCACCTTGTTGGCCTCGGTGGGGTTCTCCTCCAGCCAGGCCGCCAGGTGGTCGTTGGTGGCCTTCTGGACGAGGGTCTTGATGCTGGTGTTGCCCAGCTTGGCCTTGGTCTGGCCCTCGAACTGGGGGTCGCGCAGGCGGACCGAGATGATGCAGGTGAGGCCCTCGCGGATGTCCTCCCCCATCAGGTTGGGGTCCTTCTCCTTGAGCGTGTTGCGGGCCCGGGCGTACTTGTTGACCGCGGTGGTCAGCGCGGCCCGGAAGCCCTCCACGTGGGTGCCGCCCTCGGGGGTGTTGATCCCGTTGGCGAAGGAGTGGATGCCGTCGGTGTTGTAGCCGTTGCTCCACTGGAAGGCCACCTCGACCTCGGAGTCGTCGCTGCCGTCCTCGTACGACCCGACCTTGGAGAACAGCGCCTCCTTGGTCTTGTTGATGTGCTTCACGAAGTCGACGATGCCGCCGGCGTAGCAGTAGGTGACCGGGGTGGGGTCGTGCTCGGGCCGCTCGTCGTGGAAGCGGATCTCCAGGCCCCGGTTGAGGAAGGCCATCATCTGCAGGCGCTCGAGGATGGTGCGGCTGCTGAACTCGAGGGTCTCGAACACGGTCCCGTCGGGCCAGAACGTCACCGCCGTGCCGGTGCGGCCGCGGGGCGACTCCCCCACCACCAGCAGCTTGCCCTGGGGCTTGCCGCCGTCGGCGAACTCGATGCGGTGGTGCTGGCCGCCGCGGTCGACCTCGACCACCACCCGCCGGGACAGCGCGTTGACCACCGACACGCCCACGCCGTGGAGCCCACCGGAGACCTTGTAGCCCTCGCCGCCGAACTTGCCGCCCCCGTGCAGCTTGGTGAGGGCGATCTCGACGCCGGACATCTTGTGCTGGGGGTGGATGTCGGTGGGGATGCCCCGCCCGTCGTCGACCACCCGGCAGCCGCCGTCGGCCAGCAGGGTGACGTCGATGCGGGTGGCGTGGCCGGCCATGGCCTCGTCCACCGAGTTGTCGACCACCTCCCACACGCAGTGGTGGAGGCCGGTGGGGCCGGTGCCGCCGATGTACATGCCGGGGCGCTTGCGCACGGGGTCGAGGCCCTCGAGCACGGTCATGTCCTTGGCCCCGTAGGAGCCCTCGTTCTGCGCCACGGCGCGACCTCTCAGGAGATGGGGGTGAGCAGGCGGCTCACACGGAGCGTGCGGGGTCGCCAGGACCCGGTCTGACCGCTGTCCACCGGGGCCTGACCAGGGTGCGAGGCCTTGTGGGGACTGGCGATCACGATGCGGGCAGCTTACCAGGAGGGGCCGGTCGCGGGGTGCATCCGCAGCGCTCCGGCGGCCCCGGCCCGGGCCCGCTGACCAGGGCCGGGTCAGGCCCCGGGAGGGCTCCCGGGAGGTGCCGTCCGGGCCTGGAGGGCAGTGACGACACCGGGCCCGAGGAGGGGGGCCAGGCCCTCGACCACGGCCGACTCCAGCCACCGGGCCTGCCCGGTCCAGACCGGGTCGCTGGCCTGGACCACCAGCACCCCGTCCCGCACCGCGGTGGGGCGCAGGGCCCGGGCCGCCACCGGGCCCACCAGGTCGGGCCAGGCCCGGGCCACCACCTCCAGGGTGGTGGCCGGCGGGGCCCCCAGCCCGGCCAGCACTCGGTCCAGCGCCTCGGACAGGCGGGCCGGGCGCGACCCGGCGCCGTCACCGGCTCGGCTCGTCCGTGGGGGCACGGGAGCGAGTCTCGCACGCCCCGCCCCCATCCCGTCCTGGGGCGCCCGGCAACGGATCAACCGTCGGCCACCACCTGCCCGGCGGCGATGCGGAGCACCAGGTCGGGGCGGCTGTCGGGGGGGAGCACGGCCGCGGTGGTGATGATGGTCTGGCCCGGCGGCAGGTGGGCCAGGAGGCCGGCCGAGCGGTCGGGGTCGAGCTCGGAGAACACGTCGTCGAGGAGGAGGAGCGGCGGGGTGTCGAGCACCTGGGCCACGCGGCGGGCGGCGGCCAGGCGCAGGGCCAGGGCCAGGCTGCGCTGCTCGCCCTGCGAGGCGTGGGTCCGGGCCGGCATGCCGGCCAGGTCCACGCCCAGCTCGTCGCGGTGGGGGCCGACCAGGCTCACCCCCCGGCGCAGCTCGTCGACCCGCACCGCGGCCAGGGCGGCGCGCAGGCCGTCGGCCCGCCACGGGGGGGCATAGGCCAGGCCCACGTCACCGGCGCCGGCCAGGTCCCGGTAGGCCACGTCGACCTCGGGCCCCAGGGCGGAGACCAGCGCCACCCGGGCGTCGGCCAGCGCCTCCCCCGCCCCGGCCAGCCGCTCGTCCCACACGTCGAGGGTGGCCTCCACCTCCGGGGTGAGCCGGCCCCCGGACTGCTTGAGCAGGGCCCCCCGCTGGCGGAGGACGCGGTCCAGGTCGTTGCGGGTGGCCTCCAGGCGCGGGTCCAGGGCCACCAGCAGGTCGTCGAGGAAGCGGCGGCGCTCCCCGGGGCCGCCCTTCACCAGCTCCAGGTCGTCGGGGGCGAAGACCACGGCCCGGAAGGCGTCCAGGCCGTCACGGGCCCGGCGCACGGGCTGGCGGTTGACCAGCGTGCGGCTGCGGCCCCCGGGGGCGATCTCGCACTCGACCAGCAGCGACCGCTCCCCCCGCCGCCCCTCGCCCCGCACCACGGCCCGCTCGGCGCCCACCCGGACCAGGGCCTCGGTGGGCGCGGCCCGGAACGAACGGAGCCCACCGAGCCAGCCGATGGCCTCCAACAGGTTGCTCTTGCCCTGGCCGTTGGACCCCACCACGGCCGTCAGGCCCGGGGCCAGGGTGACGTCGGCCTCGGCGTAGCTGCGGAAGTCGGCCAGCCAGACGCGATCGAGCTGCACCGGTCGCCGGGCCCCTCAGGTCGTCAGATGCGGACGGGCATGAGCAGGTACAGGAAGTCCGAGCGACCGGTGGCCCGCAGGACGGCCGGCTTGTTGCGTCGGTGGTCTCCAGGGCGACCTCGTCGCCGGGGGCCACCTCGATGCCGTCGAGCAGGTACTCGGGGTTGAAGCCCACGGTGAGCTCGGCGCCGTCGAAGGTGGCCTCCACCGCCTCGCTGGCCTGGCCCACGTCCTGGGTGACGGCGTCCAGCTCCAGGCCGCCGGGGCCCATGGTCAGCCGCACCGGGGTGGCCTCCCGGGCCATGAGCCGCACCCGGCGCACGGCGTCGCCCAACGCGGCGCGGGAGACGACCATGCGGTTGGGGTAGCTGGAGGGGATGAGGCCCCGGTAGTTGGGGAACTCGCCCTCGATGAGCCGGGTGGTGACCCGGGTGGAGCCCACCTCGAAGGTTGCCTCGCGCTCCCCCAGCCGGAGGGTCACGTCCTTGTCGTCGTCCAGGGCCCGCACCAGCTCCCGCAGGGCCCGGGACGGCACCAGGACGCTCTGGCCCTCCTCGAGGACGGCGCGGCCCTCCAGGTCGCGGACGGCCAGGCGGTAGGAGTCGGTGGCCACCAGGCGCAGGCCCCCGCTCTCGGCGGCCATGAGCACGCCGGTGAGGATGGGGCGAGCGTCGTCCGAGCTGGCCGCCGGGACCACCTGGGACAGGGCCTCGGACAGGTCGGCGCCGGCCAGGGTGACGGCGTGCTCGGCCGGGGCGCCCAGCCGGGGGAACTCGTCGGCGGGGAGCAGCCGGATGGACGAGGTGAAGCGCCCGGAGGTGATCTGGGCCTCGTCGCCCTCCACCGCGATCTCCACCCGGCCCGAGTCCAGGGACCGCACCACGTCGGAGGCGATCTTGGCCGGCATGACGGCCACGCCGTCGGCCTGGCCCGCCACCTGGGTGGTGACCGACACGGTCAGGTCCAGGTCGCTGCCGGTCAGCCGGAGGGTGTCGCCCTCCAGCTCCAGGCGCACGCCCGACAGCACGGGGAGGGCCCCACCGCGGTTGGCCACGGCTCGCCCCGCGGTGCCGAGGGCCTCCACCAGCTCGTCACGCTCGCAACGGAACTTCACCGTCGTGGCTCGCTTTCTCTGCGGGGTGCAGTCGTCGTCGGGCAGAGGGGCGGCCCGGGGGGTGGGGTGCAATCTCCCACAACATGGTGGAACATCAGGTCATTGGAGTAGGGGTGCCTGTGGATGGTGGACAACTCACCGTCGGCCCTGGTCAGGCCCGGTCGCCGTCGTCCCCCGTCGTCCACAGCGTTCCACAGTCGGCGGCCGGCGCCCGCGGATGGCCCCTCCGTCGTCCACCGCGGGGCCCCGTCGTCCACCGGTGCGTCCACGCCCGGTCCGGAGCTGGCCCACACGGTCGTCCACCGGTCGCCCACAGGCCGCTGGTGACGCCACCGGCCCGCGCCGCCCCTCACACTGAGCCCTTCTTCAGCTCCTGCACGATGGCCTGGACCTGGTGGAAGATGGGCTTCCGCTCGGCCATCAAGTTCTCGATCTTGCTGACCGCGTGCATCACCGTGGTGTGGTCGCGGCCGCCGAACTCCCGGGCGATGGCCGGGTAGCTGAGGTCGGTGAGCTCCCGGATGACGTACATGGCGACCTGTCGGGCCGTCACCAGCGGGCGCCGCCGGCTCTTGCCGGTGATCTCCTCGATGCTGAAGCCGTAGCGCTGCGAGACCTTCTCCAGGATCAGGGCGGGGCTGACGGTGCGGCTGGCGTTGTCGCCGAGGATGTCGGAGAGCACCTGCTCGGCCATGCTGACGCCCAGGTCGCGCTGGTAGAGGTTGGCGTAGGCGGTGACCCGGGTGAAGGCGCCCTCCAGCTCCCGGATGTTGTCGGTGATGTTGGTGGCGATGAACTCGAGGACGTCGTCCGGGACGTCCAGGGGCGCCCGCTCGGCCTTCTTGCGCAGGATGGCCAGGCGGGTCTCGACGTCGGGGGGCTGGATGTCGGTGATCAGGCCCATCTTGAACCGGCTGCGCAGGCGGTGCTCCAGGGTGGCGATGGAGTCCGGGGCCCGGTCGGAGGTGAGGACGATCTGGCTGCGCCGGGAGTGCAGCTCGTTGAAGGTGTGGAAGAACTCCTCCTGGAAGCGCTCGGCCCCCTCGATGAACTGGATGTCGTCCACCAGGAGCACGTCGAGCTGGCGGTAGCGCCGCTTGAAGTCGTTCATCGTCTTCAGCCGGATGCACTCGATGAAGTCGTTCAGGAACCGTTCGGTGGAGACGTAGCGCACCACCTTGCCGGGGTAGTTCTGGGCCACGTAGGTGCGGATCGACTGCAGGAGGTGGGTCTTGCCCAACCCGGCGTCGCCGTAGATGAACAGCGGGTTGTAGGCCCGGCCCGGCGTCTCGGCCACCGCCATCGAGGCCGCGTAGGAGAACCGGTTGGACTGGCCGATGACGAAGTCGTCGAAGGTGTAGACGATGTCGCCACCGGCCTCGGCCCCGGCGCCACCGGCCACCGGGAACGGGGCCGACACCGGGGACCGGGCCAGGTTGACGGTGCCCTGGTCGTCGCGGCCGGTGGCCGCCCCGGATCCGTCCGGCGCGGCCCGGTCGGCGGCCGCGTCCTGCGCGGCGCGCTCCTGGGCCACCACGTCGGGCCCGGCTCGGACCTCGACCACGAGGTTGACGGGGGCGCCGTTGGCCGCCTCGAGGGCCTCGGTGACCAGGGACCGGTAGCGCCCCTGGACCCGGTCGGCGACCACGCCGCTGGGCACGGCGATGACCAGGGTGTCGGTGTCGGCGGAGACGGCCTGGATCCCGTGGAAGGTCGATTTCCACACCCCGTCGGTGACCTGCTCACGCAGGAAATCGCAGCATGTACCCCACAAGCTCTCGGCGTCGCCCACGGCTCGGGTGCCTTCTCTTTCTCCTCGTCCACACGGGGATCCACAGAATGTGGACAACGACTGTTGGAGGCCCGAGGGCCCCGAGTCTGGTCGCTGGGTGCCACCGGTCGTGGCGGGATCGGCCGGTGACGAGGAGCGGACCGTACCACCGCGATCGTGGCCCGTCACACGAGCGCGGACGGCGCTCCGTGCCCCGGTCCGGCGGGGCCGCCGGGGCCGCGTGTTGCCCCTGTTCCCGGGCGGGATCTACCGTTGTCGGCGGTCCCGTGATGTCACGGGGCTGCCGCGCCCGCCCACCGGTCTGGTCGGCGCCGGGGCTGCGGTCCTGGTGGATCGTGTCCGGTCCAGGGTGCTCGACGTCGCCATTCGGCGGGTCGGGCCCGGGAGGAACCCCGCGGTGTCCGAGGAGGAGAGCAGTGAAGCGCACCTACCAGCCCAACGTCCGTCGTCGCTCGAAGCGTCACGGGTTCCGCAAGCGGATGGCGACCCGAGCCGGTCGCGCCGTGATCCGGAGCCGCCGCCAGAAGGGCCGGGCCCGTCTGTCGGCCTGATCGCGCCGCTCCGTGATCGTCGCGTCCTGCGCCTCGTGCGCTCCGAGGGCCACCGAGGCCGGTCCGGCCCGGTGATGGTCCGCGCCACCGGCCCGTCCCCCGACGGCGGGTGCCACGTCGCGTTCGCCATCGGGCGCCGCACCGGCACCGCCGTGGTCCGCAACCGCATCCGGCGCCGCCTCCGGGCCGCGCTCGACGACCTGGCCCGCGACGGCGGCGTCCCACCCGTCGCCCTGCTGGTGACCGCCGGCGCCCCGGCCGCCACCGCGCCCTTCCCCCAGCTCCGCTCCCACCTGGCCCGGGCCATCGCCCGGGCCACGTCCCGCTCGTGACCGCCGCCCCGGCTCCCTCGCCACCGGCCCGCCTGGTGCTGGGCCTCATCCGGGCCTACCAGGCGGTGCGGGCCGGGCGCCCGTCGCCCTGCCGCTTCCAGCCCACCTGCTCCACCTACGCCGCCGACGCCGTCGCCCGCCACGGCGCCGGGCGCGGCTCCTGGTACGCCCTCCGGCGCCTCGGCCGTTGCCACCCCTTCGGCGGGCACGGCTGGGACCCCGTCCCCGACGTCCGCCCGACCGCTGAACGGACCGCCTGATGGACTTCCTGTTCGACACCATCGCCAGCGTCCTGGCCTTCTTCTACGACCTCACCTCGTCGTTCGGGGGGGCGATCCTCCTCCTGACCCTGACGGTCATGGTCGTGGTCACGCCGCTGACCCTCAAGAGCACGCGCTCGATGATCGCCATGCAGCGACTGCAGCCCGAGCTGCGCAAGCTCCAGGCCAAGTACAAGGACGACCGCCAGAAGCTCAACGAAGAGATGATGGCGTTCTACAAGGAGCACAACATCAACCCCCTGGGCGGCTGCCTGCCCCTGGTGGTGCAGATGCCGGTGTTCTTCGTGCTCTACCGGGTGCTGGTGGGCATGGTGAAGCCGCCCTCCTACGGCTACGACATGGGCAGCGCCGTGGGCCTGGCCGCCCGCAACCCCTCCGGGGGCGGCACCTTCAGCGGCTTCGGCACCTTCGACCCCGGCTACCTCGACCACAGCACCGCCCTCTACAAGGCGCTCAACGTGGCCCGGGAGATGAACTCCTTCGGGCTCGACCTGGCCGACACCTTCACCAACCGCCTCTCCGAGGGGCTCCTGCACGCCATCCCCTACCTGATCCTGGTGGTGCTCATCGGGGTGACGGCCTGGTACCAGCAGCGCCAGATCCAGGCCCGCAACTCCGGCAACCAGCCGCAGATCAACCCGCAGCAGCAGATGCTGATGAAGGTCCTGCCGTTCTTCCTGCCGCTGATCTCGCTGACCCTGCCGGCCGGCATCGTCCTGTACTTCCTGGTGTCCAACCTGTACCGGATCGGCCAGCAGGCCTTCATCACCCGCACCATGTACTCCGGGGACAAGGACGGCAGCGCCAAGGGCAAGGGCGGCGGCAAGGGCCGTGGCCCCGTCGGGTCCGGGTCCGACGGGTCGGCCGGCGCCGGCCTCCTCGGAGGCCTGCTCTCGCGGCCCGGCCGGACCCCGGCCGATGACGCCTCGGCCGATGACGGCGCCCCCCCGAAGGGGAGCAGCCGCCCGTCGGGCAAGGGCGGGGCCGGTCGTGCCCCCACCAACGGAGCGAAGACCCCGGCCAAGGGGGGCACCAAGAGCCCCGCCAAGAGCCCGGCCAAGGGAGGCGGAGGCCCGTCGGGCACGACGACCAAGGCCACGGCCCCGGCGCGCCAGGCGCCCAGCCGCACCGCTCCGTCCAACCAGAACCGATCGAAGAAGAAGAGGAAGAGGAACTAGAGCCTTGGAATGGGTTGAGATCACTGGCCGTACCGTCAAGGAGGCCACCGAGCTGGCCCTGGACGAGCTCGGCGTCGACGAGTCGGATGCCGAGGTCCAGGTGCTGGAGGAGCCCCGAGCGGGGCTGTTCGGCCGCACCAAGGGCACGGCCCGGGTCAAGGCCCGCGTCGTCCCCCGGCAGCACCGCCCCAAGCAGGAGAGGCGCGATCGGAAGCGATCCACGGGCAACCGTGGCCGCTCCGGCGGCCGGAACGGCGCCAGCGACACCGCCGACGACGCGGCGCCGGCCGACGACCGGGCCCCCTCGCCGCCCGTCGAGGCCGAGGCCCGCGGTGGCACCCCGCGCTCCGACGACTCGAGCAGCCCGGGCGGTGGTCGTCGGCGCCGCCGCTCCGGCTCCGCCTCGGGCTCGGGCTCCGGGTCCGGCTCCGGCCGGGGCGACGCCGGACGGCGTCCGTCGCGACCCTCCAACGAGGCGGCCCCAACCGCGACCGACGGGCCGACCGGCCCCCAGCAAGGAGACACCGTGGACACCGAGACCATGCCGCTCGACCAGCACGTGGCCATAGTCGAGACCTTCGTGGCCGGGCTGGTCGACGCCTTCGGGCTCGATGGCACCGTCGAGGTCGTCGAGGTCGACGACGAGACCCGGGAGGTGCGGGTGATCGGTGACGACCTCGGGCTCCTCATCGGCCCGCGGGGGCTGACGCTCCAGGCCGTGCACGAGCTGGCCCGCACCGTCGTCTACCGGGCCGCGCCCGACGGCCAGGACGGCCGGGTGCGGATCGACATCGGCGGCTACCGCGAGCGGCGGCGCGAGGCCCTGGAGCGCTTCGCCACGTCGGTGGCCGAGTCGGTGCGTGAGGCGGGCCGGGCCAAGGCCTTGGAGCCGATGTCCCCACCCGACCGCAAGATCGTGCACGACACCGTCAACGGCATCGACGGCGTCCGGACCTCGTCGGAGGGCGAGGAGCCCCGCCGCCGGGTCGTCGTCCATCCCGACGACTGAGCCGGGCCCGCTCGGTGGCTGGCGCGGGGCGTGACCGAGCAGCCTGATCCCGTCGACGTGCCGTCGGCGCTGGCGGCCGCCCTGGGCCGCCAGCGCCAGCGCGACCTGGTCGGCTCCGATCCGATCGAGGCCCAGGTCGGGCACAGCCTCGGGTTCGCCACCGCCCTCGGGCGGGCGCCGGGGCGGGCCCTCGACCTGGGCAGCGGCGGCGGCCTCCCGGGCCTGGTCCTGGCCCTGATGTGCTGGCCCGACACCGAGGTGGTGCTGGTCGACGCCAGCCAGCGCCGGTGCACCTACCTGGAGCTGGTGGTGGACGAGCTGGGCCTCGCCCCCCGGGTCGGTGTGCGGTGGGCCCGGGCCGAGGAGCTCGGCCGCGACCCAGCCTGGCGGGCCGGCGCCGATGCCGTGGTGGCCCGCAGCTTCGGCCCCCCGGCCGTGGTGGCCGAGTGCGCCGCTCCCCTGCTGCGGCCCGGCGGCCACCTGGTGGTGAGCGAACCCCCGGAGGCGCCGGCGGAGCGCTGGCCGCCGGCCGGCCTCGCTCCCCTCGGCCTGGTGCCCGCAGCGGTGGTGGCCGAGGGCGGTGCTCACTACGCCCGGCTCCGCCAGGACGGTCCCTGCCCCGACCGCTTCCCCCGGCGCCCTGGCCTCCCCGCCCGCCGTCCCCTGTTCTGACCTCTGATCCACGGCGACGGGCCCGCCTTGAGATGCCGTGAGCGTGGCGATCCGGGGCCAGCGCCCCCACGGGTCCGGGTACCTGTGGAGAACGGCTCTCGAGCCATCCTGAGCGATGCCCAACAGGACAGTTCATGTCGCTCCCTGGCTTGAGCGGACATCGCTACTGACAAACCGCCATCTGCGGCATCGGTGGATTGAAAGACCGAGCTCTCCGACGACGAGACGCCGTCGGGGGAGGCCCGTTCCCCCCGAGGCGTCGGCAACGGGCCGCCCGCATCGCGCCCGTCCCCCTGGGCCCCGCAGCCCGCAGTCGTGGCCGCGCCGTGCCCCATCCGAGCGATTCGGCACCGACCCCCGACCCGGGCGACCGGGCCGAGGGAGCCGGTGCCGGGCCTGCTCCCCCCTCCGGGTGAGTTGGGCCGAGTGGGCCGGGCACCGGCCCCCGAGCCGAGTGACCGGGGCCGAGGGCGTCGGTTGTGCCCACCCAGGCGAGTTGGCCGAGCGGTCCGGGCCACCGACCCGCCTCTTCACGCGAGCGACCCGGACCGAGCGGGCCGGCACCCGGTCCCGCGGCGCGAGCCGCGACCGTCCCGACCTGCCTTGTCAGGGCTAGGACGACGGGTCCCCTCGCGAGTGGGGAGCGAGGGAGCGGCCAGGCGCGCTGTGGCGCGCCGAGGCCCGGCGGCGGCGGTGCCGGAGCGAGATGTCGGCCAGGAGACGACGGCCAGGGCGCGGCCGCCCCCCCCCGAGCTCGGACCGGCCCGTCCGCTCGACGGCAAGCGGGTGGGGGCGTGTTCGGGCGGCCGCGTTGGCGGTCCGACGCCAGGAGACGACGTCGGATGCGCCCTCGTGCACTGAGCGGGTGCACGCGGGGTGAAGCCGCGGCGTCGCTGCTGAGGGTCCCTGGCAAGGCGCTGGCGAGCGCCTTGCTGATGGCCCAGCGATGTCGACCGCGCCCGGTCGGTGCTCGGGGCGCAGCGACCGAGGGCACCCCCGCGCACGGCGCCCGACCACCCAGTGGGCGTCAGCGCGCGGGCCACCGGGGGCCGTGCCCGGAATCGTGCGGCGCCTCCGACGCGGCGTGGACTCCGGGACGAGGAAGCCGAAGGCCTCGGCGGGCCAGGCGAACCCGGCCTGCTTTGGGCCTGTCGGTGGGTCGCCGGGCCCTGCACTGTGTGGCCCTCCCAGTGGATGACGAAGCCGTGCCGCCCAGTGGCGCATGCATCGTTTGTCAGCTCGGAACGGGGGCCAGCCCCGAGGTGCTTCCGGGGCTTCTGGCGACAGGACCGCCGCCGACGTGGACATGTGCAGTCGGGCTGAGAGCCCGTCGGGCCAGATCATCGGCCCGCGGAGGCCGTCCGGCGGGCCGCTGGCCCCGGCCCATGTTCCACGGGAAACATGACAAGTCGCCGTTGGTCTGGAGCGAGTCCGGGTGGCATGGCAGCTCGGGCAGGTCTACCCGACAGGTTCTTGGCCGAGGCAGCGCCGGTCCAGGTCGCCGCCACAGACAGCGAAGTGGCGGAGGCCCCCGACGCCGCGTCCCAGGCCTTCGTCGAGTCCCCGAGTCGATGACACCCCGATCGATGCCTGTTCTCCCCCCGGCTCACTCCGCGTCTCCGCCGGGCCTGCGGAGAGGCAGTCCGACCCCATGCTGGAAGAACTCGTCCCAGCCCCCGCAACGATGTAGCCGTCGGCGGCGCCTTCTCGATCGTTCACGCCAGCAGGACACCGTGAAACGGAGGCGGCATCTTCCGGCGGGTCCGTGGCCGCCAAGGGAGAAGGTGGGGCGAGCGCAGGCTGGCAGCGATGTCGTCGAGCCGGCAAGCTCAAGTGAGGACGACGCCTGGCGGCGCTCAGGCCGCCGCGCCGCCGTCGCCTTGGGCCCGGTCGATCCCGGCCTTGTCGGCGGGGCGCCGACGGGAGACCGGTGCGCCCCGCTCACGGCTCCGTATGGCACCGTTCGCGGGTGAGCCAGGCCCTGTCTGGCCCGGAGCGTCCTGGCCCTCCGCGGCGGAGGGCCCGGTGCCGGGGCTCGACGGAGGGCTGACGGCCCACCGTCACCGCTGGCGCCCGAGGCTGCGGTCGAACGCCGACCAGTGGCTCCTCCACCGTTCCTCCTGGTCTGCCGCAGTACCACCCCCTTGGCCGTCCCCGCGAGTTCGAACCGATGCCCTTCCACGGGCCGTCCGTGCTGGAGGTGGAGACGAGTGCTGCGCCAAGCGGTGTCGAGGCAGGCATGGCCTGATGCGAATGGTGGGGGTGCGTCACCGCCGGCTCGGCCTCGTCCGGCCTGGCGGGCCCGCCGCCCCGCTCCCCCGGCGGCGGCCCCCGGGCGTCACCGCCGCTGCTGCTGCCCGTTCCGGGGCAGCGTCGGCCCCATGGCCGTTCGGGCCTCGTACCGATACCCAGCCGAGACCGCCAGGGGTCGCCAGCCGAGATCGCCAGGGGTCGCCAGCCGAGATCGCCAGGAATCGGTGGCTGCCCACGGGTCGGGAGGATCAGCGGGCCTCGGCTCCGCGTGCGCCGCTTCTGCCGGCCTTGGGGGGACGGTGGTGCACGCCCTGGCGGCTCGAGGGGGTCTGGGTGCCGGGTGCCGGGTGCCGGGTGCCGGGCGCCGGGGGGCTGGGGTTGGTCTGGGCGCTGAAGTGCCTGTGGTGGCAGGGCGAGGAGCGGGCGCGCGCCGGGCGTGGCGCCCCGCGCCAGGTGCGGTTGGAGAACGATGGTCACCCCCTTCCCGTGGTCTGGCCCCGCGTCCGGCAGCCCGGATGACTCTGACCTGCGAGCCAGATGGGAGCGAGTGCGACGGCATCGTCTCTGGAGGTTGTGAGCCTCGCCCTCGGCCTGCTCGGCACGAATGGTCGATGCTCTCCGCATGGCGGGATCCAGGGGTCGGCCCGGGGAGGGTGCGGTACCCGGACCGCACGGGCGGGCGCCGGCGGCCATCTCCATGGGGCCCGCCGTCTGGGCGGTGGAGACGGGTTTGGCTCGCCGACCGCCGACCGCCGACCGCCGACCGCCGACCGCCGACCGCCGACCGCCGACCGCCGACCGCCGACCGCCGACCGCCGACCGGTGGCCATGGCGTGACAGCGACGGGGCCGCCCGCTCCCGGTCGGTCGCTGGCCCCGGCGCTGATGTGGGTGCCCGCGGGCCCGTCGATGACGGCCCTGACCTGGGTGATGGGAGGACCGATGTCGACATGGCCAAGGTCGACGAACCGAGCTGGTGGGGGAGCGGAGAGGCTCCGCACCGCTCCGCCATCGCCGAAACCCAGGGCACCGGTGAGCGCTCCTCCTCGACTATCAGTGGTGGGGAGCTGACACTCAGGAGTCGAGGAGGTCGACATCGGCGGGGCAGGGCCGGAGCGTCTCGACGGTCCGCATAGCCTCCCCCAGGGCGGTTCCCCCGGCCGCTGAGGCCTGGCCACACCGCACGGGGGACCACATCGCTGCCACCATGACCATCGGGGCCGGGCTCGAAGCCACCGCCGGCCGCCTCCCCTGGGCACCCAAGCGCGCCCGGTGACTCGGCCACCCGTACTGGGAGAGCCCGAGCGGGGGCGCCTGTGGGTCGTCTAGCCCCCCCGGCTGGCCTGGTTTGGTCGGCAGGCCCGACCTGCAGTGGTTGCAGCGCATCCTGGCCGTTCCCGGTCAGCTCGAGTCTGACCAGCGGCGACCGTTCTAGCGACGGTATGGCACGCCATTCACCGACCGGCGACCGATCGGCACCCCGGCGCCAATGTGGCCCCTCTGGGCGGCGCCGTCGCCCGGAGCACCAGGCCGCCCGCCGCTGACTCAAGCGACTGCGAGGCGAGCCGAGGCAGAGCGCACGAAGCGCAGGGCCAGGGAATCGGCTGATGCCGCCCACTGCCCGGTCGTTGCCTAAAGACGTTTCACGTGGAACAGTCGCGATCGGAGGTCGAGGGTCCTTGCCTTCGGGGGCGAGAGGCTGCGAGGATGGCGCCGTGCCATCCACTTCACCGGAGGGGGCCGTGGCTGATCCGGGCCGGGCCATCTTCGAGCAGTTGCGGGCCGCGGGGGAGCCGCCCGCGTCGCCGCCGGCCCCGGCGACCGAAGTCCCGGACCCCGCGCCGGTCGTCCGCGACGCCGCTGACGACCTACCTCGCGATGGCCTGCCCCGGGTGATCGCCATCGCCAACCAGAAGGGCGGCGTGGGCAAGACGACCACGTCGGTGAACCTCGGCGCCTGCCTGGCCGAGATGGGGTACCGGGTCCTGGTGGTCGATCTGGATCCCCAGGGCAACGCCAGCACCGGCTTGGGCATCAACGTCCGGGAGCTTCAGACCTCGATGTACGACGTGATCCTCCACGACGCCCCCATGGAGGACTGCCTCGAGGGGACGGCGGTGCGCAACCTGCTGGTAGCCCCGTCCGCCTTGGACCTGGCCGGGGCCGAGATCGAGCTGGTCCCGGCCTTCAGCCGGGAGATGCGCCTCCGCAACGCCCTGGACCAGGTGCGCGACGACTTCGACTACGTGCTCATCGACTGCCCTCCCTCGCTCGGCCTGCTCACGGTGAACGCCATGGCCGCGGCTGAGGAGGTGCTGGTCCCCATCCAGTGCGAGTACTACGCCCTGGAGGGCCTGGGCCAGCTGATCCGCAACGTCTCCCTGGTACAGAAGAACCTCAACCGCGAACTACGCGTGTCGACCATCGTCCTGGTCATGTACGACGCCCGGACGAAGCTCAGCGACCAGGTGGCCCGTGAGGTGCGCGAGCACTTCGGTGACAAGGTCTGCCGGCAGGTGATCCCCCGGACGGTGCGGCTGTCCGAGGCCCCGTCCTACGGCCAGCCGATCATCACGTTCGACTCCTCCTCGCGGGGTGCTCTGGCCTACCGCGAGCTGGCCCGGGAGGTGAGCCATGGCCCGACGTAGCGGCCTGGGGCGGGGTCTCGACGCCCTGATCCCCGGGTCCGGCGCGGCCGACCCGCCGGCCGAGCCGGCCGCCGGCCTTGGTCTGGCCGAGCTTCCCATCGAGGACATCGAGCCCAACCCCCACCAGCCCCGGGTCCACTTCGACGACGAGAACCTGGCTGCCCTGACGGCGTCGGTGCGGGAGCTGGGCGTCCTGCAGCCCGTCCTGGTGCGTCCGGTGGGGGAGCGCTACGAGCTGATCGCCGGGGAACGCCGGTGGCGAGCCGCTCGCCGGGCCGGCCTGGCCCGCATCCCCGCCGTGGTGCGCACCGTCGATGACGGGGCGTCCCTGGAGCAGGCGGTGGTCGAGAACCTGCACCGGCAGGACCTCAACCCCTTGGAGGAGGCTGGCGCCTACCAGCAGCTCATCGAGGACTTCGGGTTGACCCAGGAGGAGGTGTCCCGCCGGGTCGGTCGATCCCGGTCGGCGGTGGCCAACATCCTCCGCCTCTTCCAGCTCCCACCCTCGGTCCAGCGGATGGTGCGCGACGGGCAGTTGAGCGCCGGTCACGCCCGGGCCCTGCTGGCCAGCCCTGATCGCGCCTTCCAGGAGGTGCTGGCCCGGACCTGCCTCGAGAAGGGCATGACGGTGCGCGATGTGGAAGAGGCCGTGCGGGTCCGCCACGCCGACCCGGAACCTGCCCCGCCGCCGGCCTCACCAGGGACGACGCGCCCAGCCGGCCTCTTGGAGCTGGAAGGCCTGCTGTCGGATCGGCTCGACACCCGGGTGTCGGTCACCATGGGCTCCAAGCGGGGCCGGGTCACGATCGACTTCGCCGACGTCGAGGATCTCGAGCGCATCTACCGGTTGCTGACCGACCCGACCCTGACAGCTTGAGGCTCACGATCGCCGATGGCGGGCCCGTCGCCCGGGCGGTGGGGTTGAACCTCACCTTCCCGGTTTGCCACAGGCTGTGGACAAACTGGTGGAAAAGGTTGACTCTCATCTAGCGCTCGATGGAGGTCCAGGACGCACCCGGCCTGGGAACGACTCCCTCCGGGGCCGGCGGGGCCACCAGCGCCTGACGACCGCCCTCCCTGACGTGGTGTCAGTGCGCCGAGGGGAGTGGGTCGACGACCCAGTGGCCCACCGTGTCGCGCACGATGGTGGCCAGGGCGGGTGCGTGCTCGACCACGGCTCGGGCCGGCGCCAGCTCGCACACCACGGCGGGCATGCGCGTCTCCCGCAGCACCGACAGGCGCATCCCCTCGGCTGCCACCGGTCCGGCCAGGGCGACAGCCCCCGCCAGCTCGGCAGCCAGGAGGGTGGCCAGGCGCTGGCCGCCCTCGGAGGTGAAGCCCTCGGTGGCGTAGTAGGCGCAGCGGGCGGTGTCGCCGACGACCAAGCCGATGTAGAGGTCGGCCCCCAGGGCGTTGGCCTCCTGGGCCTGGGCCGATCCGTCGGGGTGGGAGGTCACCGTGACGGCGGCGCCGGCGGCGTGGAGGCCCCGCTCCACCGCCGAGGCCAGGGCGCCGACCCCGCCCAGGTCACCGACCAGGATGCGGCGCCCGGCCAGCTCCCGGGGCGTCGCCCGCAGGCGCTCCCGCTCGACCACGCCGGCCTTGACCGCGGTGGGGGTGCGGGCCCCGAGCCGCTCCAGCTCTCCGATGGTCTCCGGCCCGCAGATGCCGTCCACGGTGAGGCCGGAGTTGCGCTGGAAGTCCTCCAGGGCCCGGCGGGTGCGCGGGCCGAGGATCCCGTCCACCCGGTCGTCCAGGAAGCCGAGGCCGCCCAACCGGGACTGCAGGTCGGCGACGTCGTCGCCCCGCAGCATGGCCGCCCGCTCGTAGAGGAGCCGGTCACCGAGGCGCCAACCGGCGTCGACCAGGGCGCTCCAGGTCTGCCGGCCGCACACGCCATCGACCCTGATGCCCCGGTGGCCCTGGAACCGGCGCACCGCCTCCTCGGTGACGGGGCCGTAGCGCCCGTCGTCGTCGGGGAGGAGGCCGATGCGGCGCAACCGGTGGTGGAGGTCCTCGACCGCGGGCCCGTCGGTGCCCGGGCGGAGGGGCAGGCCGTCGGGAGCCGAGTCGGGGGTTCGGGGGTCGCCGGACGGGGGACCGAGGGTCACCGTCGCAGGCTAGATGGTCACCCTGGCGCGCCGCCCCGGCCGGGCGGGCGGACCCTCACAGGTAGGGGCTGATCTCCTCGACCAGCTGGCCCTTGCCCTTGGCCCCCACCAGGCGGGCCTGGGGCTGGCCGTCCTTGAACAGGATCAGCGTGGGGATGCTCATCACGTCGAAGCGGCGGGCGATGTCGGGGTGGTCGTCGACGTTGAGCTTGGCGATCTGGACCTGCTCACCGTGCTCGTCGGCGATCTCCTCGAGGATCGGGGCGATGGCCTTGCAGGGGCCGCACCACTCGGCCCAGAAGTCGACCAGGACGGGCTTCTCGGCGCCGGCCAGGGCCTCGTCGAAGGTGGTGGTGCTGAGGGTGTCGATGCCGTTGGCCATGGTGTCTCCTAGGGTCGGACGTGTTGGGCGATCAGGGGGTGCGGTGCCTGCAACGCCGGCGGGGCGCTCAGACTTCCGCCGTCAGTGCTGGGCCTCGAGCCAGCGCTCGGCGTCGATGGCGGCCATGCAGCCCGAGCCGGCTGCGGTGATGGCCTGGCGGTAGACGGTGTCCTGGACGTCGCCGCAGGCGAAGACGCCCTCCACGTCGGTGCGGGTGCCCGGGCCGGTGCGGACGTAGCCGCCGTCGTCCATGGCCACCTGGCCCTTGAAGATGTCGGTGTTGGGGCGGTGCCCGATGGCCACGAAGAGCCCGGTCACGGCCCGGCGCTCGAGGGCCCCGGTCTGCACGTCGCGCAGGGTGATGGCGCTGAGGGTCCCGTCGCCCTCGATGCCGTCGACGACCCGGTTCCAGGCGAAGTGGACCTTGTCGTGGGCCAGGGCCCGCTCCTGCATGATCTTCGAGGCCCGGAGCTCGTCCCGGCGGTGCACGACGGTGACCGACCGGGCGAACTTGGTCAGGAACAGGGCTTCCTCCAGGGCCGAGTCGCCGCCGCCGACGACGGCGATGTCGTGGTCCCGGAAGAAGAAGCCGTCGCAGGTGGCGCAGGTCGAGACCCCGTGGCCGACCAGCTCCTGCTCGCCGGGGAGGCCGAGCATGACGGGCCGGGCGCCGGTGGAGATGACGACCGCCTCGGCCCGGTAGGTGGGCTCGGCCGCCTCCGGGTCTCCGACCCAGAGCGAGAACGGCCGGGCCGACAGGTCGATGCGGCTCACCTTCTCCATGCGGACGTCGGTGCCGAAGCGGGCGGCCTGCTCCTTGAAGCGGAGCATGAGGTCGGGGCCCATGATCCCCTCGGGGAAGCCGGGGAAGTTCTCCACCTCGGTGGTGGTCATGAGGGCGCCACCGGGCTGGTCGGTGGTGGACGACGGCTCGCCTTCCAGGAGCAGGGGCTCCAGGCTGGCCCGAGCGGCGTAGATGGCGGCGGTCAACCCGGCGGGGCCGGAGCCGACGATGATCAGCTTGTGGGTCTGGTTCGGCACGCTGTCTCCCGGTGCGGGGTCGGTGGGCCGGTCACCTCGCCGACAGGGCGGGCGTGAGGGCCCGTGAGCAGGAACACGACACCCCCCCGGGGTATTCCGGCCGGAGGTCTCAGTCGGCGGCGGCGGCTCGGGTGCCCCGGCGCCAGAGGGCCAGCCCCGGCACCAGGAAGAGCAGGCCGGTGACGGCGTGGGCGATCCACGTGGACCGGCCCGGGTCGTCGATGTCGGCCAGGTCGAGCAGGGCGTCGACGCCCACGTCGATGGCCCGCACCAGCAGCACCACTGCCAGCACCAGGGCGGCGGTGCCGACCAGGGTGGCCAGCGTGCCGTAGACGAGGCCCCGGGCGAGGGTGGTGGCGGGCCCGGTGGTGCGGTCCTTCACCGAGTCGACCAGGCCGACGATGGCGTCGGTGGCCTGGGCCGGCCAGTCGGTCGCGGGGCCGGTGCGGTCGGGGCCAGCCGGGGACGGTGGCGTGGGCGCGGTCACGGCCGTGCACCCTATCCGCGGCGGCTCGCCCGGGCCTCGGCCCGCGGGCCGCGGTTCAGCGCTGGACGGCGAAGAGGGGGGTGCAGCTCGTCGGTTCGAACACCGTGAGGCGCGTCGAGGCCGGCGCCTCCGGGGTGGCCGAGACCGGGTTGCTCATGACCAGCACCTCCTGGTCATCGACCATGACCAGCCGGGAGGCCTGGACCGCTTCCAGGGCCGGCTCCACCGACCGCAGGCCCTGGTCGCAGAGGGCGGTGGCGTCGGGGGCCCGGTCGAGGCGGCCATCGGCGGCATCGGCCGCCCCCGGCGGTTGGAGGGTCCGCGGGTCGACGGCCTCGAGCTCCCGGCGCAGCGCGGCCTCGTCGGCGAAGCGGGGGAGGGCGCCTTCGGCGGTGGAGGGGACGGTGGCGGCGGCGTTGTCCTCGGCCGACCCGGCATCAGAGGGCCTGTCCTGGGCCTCGGCCCCCAGGTCCCGGGCCTGCTCCTCGGCTCGGGCCTCGTCCTCGGTCCGGGCCTCGTCCGCCGTGGCCAGCTCCGCGGCGGTGTCCCGGTTGCGGTCGTTCACGATCAGGGCCAGGCCGACCCCCACCAGCAGGATCACCACGGCGGCCACGGCCGGCCAGGCCGGCAGGCGCCGGCTCGGGCGGCGCGGGCGGCGCGGGGCCAGGGGCACGACGGCACCGGGCTCGTCGGGAACCTCGTCCGGCGACGGGTCGGCCGGGTCCTCCTGGGCGGCGTCGGGCGAGCCGAGGGCGGTGTCCAGGGCGCGGGCCCGCAGCTCGGCCAGCGTGGACTCGGCCACGGGTGGGACGGGGGCGGCCACGGCGGCCCGGGCCGCCCTCTGGTCCGCCAACCGGTCCCGCAGGGCGGGGTCGCGAGCCACCCGGCGGCGCTGCTCGGGGCTGGCGGTGTCGTCGAGGACGGCCAGGACGGCGTCGTCGTCGGGATCGAGGGCGTCGGGGCCGTCGGGCGGGAGGGGAGCGGTCATGGCTGGAGGCTGGGACGATCGGGGGCCGGGGTCTGGTTCCCGGCGGTGGGGGAGCCGGGGTCGGCGGCGGCGGCGGCGCCCAGGGCCCGGGCCAGGTGGGCCCGGCCCCGGGCGATGCGCGAGCGCACCGTGCCGGGGGGCAGGTCCAGCAGGGTGGCGATCTCCGCGTAGTCGTGGCCCAGGACGTCGCGCAGCACCACGGGGGCCCGGAACTCCGGGGCCAGGGAGGCCAGCGCGGCGTCCAGGTCGGTGCGGTCGGCCACCCCGTCGGCCACGCCGGGCGGCCCGGCCGGGTCGGGGGCCTCCTGCTCCGGGAGGGCGTCGGCCGGACGCCGCCCCCGACGGCGCAGCTCGTCCAGGCAGGCGTTGGTGGCCACGCGGTGCATCCAGGTCGAGACCTTGGACCGGCCGTCGAAGCGGGGGAGCCCCCGCACGATGGCGATCATGGCCTCCTGGAGGGCGTCGACGGCGTCGGTGGGATCACCGGTGACCCGGCGGCAGAGGGCGTGGAGCTGTTGCTCGTGCCGGCGCAGCAGCGCGTCGAGGGCATCGCGGTCACCGGCCCGGGCCGCCGGGAGCAGGTCGGCGTCGGGGTCTGCCGCGGTCACGAGCGCACCGTCACCACGGCCTCGGCCACCTGGACGGTGCCGTCCTCGCTGGCCCGGGTGATCCACAGCAGGACGTAGCGGCCGCCGGTGCCGCCCAGGTCGAGGCGGATGTCGCCGTCGATCCCCTCCGACCGGCCGAGGGCCTCGCCCCACGTCGTGACGTCCGCACCGGGCCGATCGTCGAGCACGTAGGCCTCGGCCGTCCAACCGGAGCTGGGAGAGGTGAGGGCCAAGGCCTCGGCGGTGCGCGACGTCCCCAGGTCGAGCAACAGCCCCACCCCGGGCTTCCGGACGGTGATGTCGGGGTCGCGGTATCGCTCGGTGTGCCACGCCGTGGCCGGGTCCCCGTCGACGGCCAGCCCGACATCCCCGTCGTTCTCGCCCGGCGGCCCCGTGCCGAACGGGTCGAAGGTGGTGGCGCCGGCCAGCTCGGCGGCCTCGTCGGACGGGCCCACCACCTGCCAGGCCAGGGCGCCGGCGACCACCACGGCCACCACGACCACGCCCAGGAGGAGCGCCGACCGGACCGTCCGCCGGGGGCGGGCCGCCCGGGCCGGGACCGGGGCCGGCGCGTGGCCGGTGGGGGACGGTCCGGAGGGGGCCGGGGACTGGGATGGGGGAGAGGGCGCCGGCGGTGAGGCGGTCGGGGGCTCCGGCGAGCGCCAGTCGTGGGCCGGGGGGCCACCCGGTGCCCGGTCCCCGGCCGGCGAGGCGGGGACGACCGCGGCCCGCCCGGCGGCCAGGGCGGCCAGGGCCCGGCCCAGGGTGGTGGCGTCGGCCCACCGGTCCTCGGGCCGTCGGGCCAGGGCCCGCAGGACGACCTGCTCGTAGGAGGGCTCCAGGTCGGGCCGCAGGGAGCGGGGGGCCGGCGGGTCGTGGTGGAGGCGGGCCAGGGCCGTGCCCGCCTCGGTGTCGGCGTGGAACGGCACCCGTCCGCACACCATCTCGAACAGGACCACGCCCAGGGCGTAGACGTCGGCCCGACCGTCGACCCTGGTCCCCTCGACCTGTTCGGGGGCCAGGTACTTGGCCGTACCCAGCATCTGGCGGCCGGTGGTGATGTCGCCGGTCTCGGTGGCCTTGGCGATGCCGAAGTCGGTCACCACCACCCGCCCGCCCACGGCCAGCAGCACGTTGGCCGGCTTGATGTCGCGGTGGACGATCCCGGCGGCGTGGGCCACGGTCAGGGCCTGGGCGATCCGGGCCGCGATCCGGGCCGCCTCGGCCGGGGCCAGCCGGCCCTCCTGGTCGAGGCGGTCCCGCAGGGTGGTCCCGTCGACGAGCTCCATGACGATGGCCTCCAGGCCGTCCTCGGAGCAGGTGTCGTACACCGAGACGACGGCCGAGTGCCCGAGGCGGGCGGCGGCCAGGGCCTCGGCCCGGAACCGGGCGACGAACGAGCTGTCCTGGGCCAGGTGCTCGTGGAGCACCTTGACGGCCACCGGCCGGCCCAGCACCTCGTCCCGGGCCACCCACACCCGGGCCATGCCCCCGCTGGCCAGGGGTCGCTCCAGCCGGTAGCGGCCGGCCAGGAGGGTCCCCGGGCGGGCCGCACCGGGCGCGCCGAGGTCAGGAGGTGGGGAACCCATCGGGAGGACGATAGGGGCCGGCGGCGGGCGGCCGTGGTCGCCGGAGGGGCCGGCGCCCGGTCGTCGCCCGCCGGGCGATCAGGCCGGGTCCAACCAGGTGAGCCCGATCATCCGGGGCCCGCCGTGGGTGCCGATGACCGGGCCGATGGTGCTGCGGGTGTAGTTGCCGCGCCCCGCCACCTCGGCGATGAGGTCGACGAACTCCTCGGCGTCGGGCGCCTGCCCGTCGCAGATCACCAGCTGCTCCACGTCCCCGGCCTCGACCAGGCGGTCGCGGATGAAGAGCATCTGCTTCTTGCGGGTCCGGACCTTGCCGGCCTCCTCGACGGCGCCGGAGCTGATGTCGATGAGCGGCTTGATCGACAGGAGCGTGCCCAGCATGGCCTGGGCCCCGCCGATGCGGCCGCCCTTCTTCAGGTTCTCCAGGGTGTCGAGGCCGCCGAGGACCCGGGTGCGGGGCCGGGTCCGCTCGACCAGGGCCACCACCTCGTCGGCGCCGGCTCCGCCGGCCGCAGCCTCGGCGGCCAGGGTGACCAGGGTGCCCTGGCCCGAGGTGATCGACTTGGAGTCCACCACCCGGACGTCGAGCTTGCCCTCCAGGGCCCGGGCCGCGTTCTGGGCCGAGGCCATGGTGGCCGAGAGGTCCGACGAGATGGTCACGCACACGACAGCGTCGGCCCCGTCGGCCGCCGCCTTCCGGAAGGCCTCCTCGAAGGAACCGGGGCTGGGGGCCGAGGTCTCGGGCAGCCCGTCGAAGGTGGCCATGCGGGCGTAGAACTCGGCGGCCGAGATGTCCTCGCGGTCGACGAGCTCCTCGTCGCCGAAGCGGATGTTGAGGGGCACGATCACGATGCCGTGGGCGTCGACGACGTCCTGGGGGAGGTCGCTGGCGCTGTCGGTGACGAGGCGGACTCCAGCCATGGGGTTCCCTTCGGGTGGGGCGGGTGGGGTGGCGGCGGGGGACCCGGCCGATCCGGCCTTCGACCGCCGGGCGGCGTTCCGGGTTACCTCCGGCCCGACCCGGGGGTGACGGGGACCTCGGCGCCGGGCCCGGCCGAGGCCCCTCGGGGCCCCTCGACCAGGGCGTCGGCCGCGGCCCGGGCCGCGGCCTCGCGCCGGGCCCGCCGGCTGCGGCGCCAGTGCCGGGCCCACCACAGGACGAGGAACACCACCGCCCCCACCGACAGGAACAGGCCGATGCCGGAGATGGCGGTCGAGCGCACCGTGTAGCGCACCTCGTCGAGCACCTCGACGCCGTCCGGCGTCCGGACCGTGATGTCGAAGGCGGCGTCGCCCGGGGCGCGGGCGTGCACCGCCACCGGGACCCGCGTCGTGCCCGGCTCCAGGGTCACCAGCTGGCGGGCGCCGTCGGGCAGCTCGATGTGGCTGCTGGCGTCGATCTCGACCAGGACCTGCACCGGCTCGTCGAACCCGCTGCGGAAGTGGAGCGGCACCGTGCCGTCGCTGGCGGTGAGGGTGATGGTCTGCCGGGGCGGGGCCTCGATGCCGGTGAGGCCGCGGTCGACGGTGGCCAGGACCCGCTCGACGTAGCGGCGGCGTTCGGCCGCGGTCGACGTCGCCGCCCCGGACAGCAGGAGGCGCTGGTCGAGGGCGAGGACGGTCCCGTTGCGGGCCCCGGTCATAGAGGCGTAGGAGGCCAGGCGGGCCCGGGCCCGGCGCAGGGCCTCGGGTTGGTCACCGAGGTCCTCCAGCATCACCCCGGGCAGGGCTCGCTCGGGACCGACCGCCACCCGGGCCACCAGGTCGGTGATCGTGGTCGGCTGGACCGGGGCCGCGGGGTCGAGGAGGAGGTCGGCCAACCCGGCCAGTTCCTCGCCCCGGCCCGGCCACCCGGGCGGGGCCACCAGCGTGACCCCCGCCGGGCGCTCCTCCCTCGCCGCCAGGAGGGCGAGCTGGGCGGCCAGCCCGGACCGGTCGAGGACCGGGTCGCCCCGGAAGGTCAACAGGGTGGTCAGGTGGGTGTCGGCCGGGACCGCCACCACGGAACGGCCCTCGCCGGCCGAGACGGTGAAGGGCACCTCGGGCACCGAGGTGTCGAGGGCGCCGGGGCCGAAGACCACGGTGCGGACCCCCACGTTCCACAGCTCGGCCACGGCCGGCGGGGTCAGGCCGCTCCGGCTCAGGAACGTGCTGCTGTCCACCGGTCCCAACCGGTCGGTGAGGACGGCGTTGCCCCGGACCCGCTGGCGCGTGAGCTCCTCCCCCAGGCCGGCCTCGACCCAGGCCGACAGCGGCACGTCGACGTAGGGGGCGTCGAGGACCTGGCGGTCCCGGGAGGCGCGCCGCAGGTCGGCCAGGAGCTCCGTGCCCGCGCCATCGCGGGCCAGGGCCTCGATGGTCTCGGGGCGGGGGGCCAGGGTGGCCGGCAGGTCGGCGCTGAACGACAGCCCGTCGACGATGACCTCGCCCTCGTCCACCACCTCCGGGGGCAGCCGGGCGGTGCCGTCGGCTCCGACGGTCGGCTCGGCCCCGAAGGACAGGACCGGGGCCACCAGCAGCGGTGAGCGGTCGGCGCCCTGCTCGCGCCCGCTGGGCACGCGGGTCAGGAAGGCGACCGTGCCCCCCACCCGGCCGCCGTCGCCGTCGCGCACCTCCACCTCGACCGGGTAGACGCCAGGCCGCAAACCGTCCGGCAGGAACTTCCAGCCCGGGATGTCGGCCGCCTCGCTCTCCAGGGTCACGGCCAGGGACACCCGCCGCCCGCCGCCCTCGGCAGTGGGCTGGGTGGCCAGGTCCACCGGCGGGATGGTGGCCTTGCGGTCCCCCTCCACCACCCCGAACAGGGCGCGGTCCAAGGCCTCCCGGTCGGCCAGCCCGTCGCGGATCACGGCCCGCACCTGCCCGTCGGCCGGCGCGCCCTGGACCCGCAGGTCCAGGGTCCAGGTGCCGGTCCGGGGCACCCACGACGACGCCTCGATCCCGGTCAGGCGCACCTCGGACGCGGCCGGGTCCTGGGCCGCCGCGGCCGCCGGCCGGGCCAGGGCCACCGCGGCCAGGACGAGGACGGCCAGCACGGCCCCGGCGGCGCGCCGGCCGGGGCCGGCACCGGCCCCGGCCGTCCGAGCGCTCACCCGGGCCCGTCCACGGGACGGGTCAGCACGGTCAGGCCGTCGGGCTGGAGCACGAAGCCGAGGCGCCGGTAGAGGTGGAGCGCCCCCTCGTTGCCGACCTGGGTGTTGACCACCACGTCCAGGGCCCGCCGCCGGCGGAGCCAGTGCAGGCCGTCGAGGACGAGGGCCCGGCCCAGCCCCTGGCCGCGGCGGTGGGGGTCCACGGCCAGCCGCTGCAGGTAGCCACGGTCACCGGACCGGCCGGTCACGGCGTAACCGACCACGTCGGGATCGGCCAGCACCCGGAAGCGAGCCGTGGTGGTGGCCCGGACGGCGTCGTCGAGCCCGGCCCGGTCGAGGCGCCAGAAGGGCTCGAAGGCCCGGGCGTCCACCATCAGGGCAGCATCCTGGTCGCGCCGCCGGGCCCGGCGCGGGCCACCGGCGATCGGGGGCACGGCGTCCACCTCGACCAGGTCGTGGCGCAGCAGGTGCAGGCGTTCGTGCACGGCGAACCCGGCGGCCAGGAACGGCTCCACCTCGGCCTGGGCCAGGGCCCCGGTCACCACCCGGCGGGCCCCCCGCCGGGCGGCGAGGTCGACGGCGACCCGGAGGTCGCCGGGGGTGGGCGCGGCGCCGGGCCGGACGGCCACCAGGGCCACGTCGTTCCGGCCCCGCCACGCCGCCACCCGGACGCCCCGCGGCACCCCCGTGGGCACCGGTGGCGCGGCCCCCGGGCCGTGGAGCCGGGGCGGAGGGAGGGCATCGGCGGCGTCCACGCCCTCCGAAGCCTAAAGGCGCCCGCCCGGGAGGGCGGGATCACCCGGCCCGGGCCGGCCACCGGTGGGGGTGGCGAGGCGGCCCGGTAGCGGGTCCCGGGACAGGGCCGTAGCGTCGAGGTGTGACCCTGCTCGTCGCCTCCGACCCCCGGTTCTGGGAGCACGAGGCCGGCACCGGGCACCCGGAGCGCCCGGCCCGGCTCGACGCCGTGGAGCGGGGCATCGAGGCGGCCGGCCTGTCCGAGGCGGTGACCCGGGTGGCGCCCCGGCCCGCCACCGACGAGGAGCTGGCCCGGGTCCACGATCCGGCCCTGGTGGCGGCGCTGGACCGCTTCGGCGAGGCCGGCGGGGGGGCGATCGACGCCGACACCGCCATCGGCCCGCGGTCCATGGGCGCGGCTCGCCTGGCCGTCGGCGCCGGCCTGGTGCTGGCCGAACGGTTGTCGGCCGGCGACGGCGAGGCCGGCTTCTGCGCCGTGCGCCCTCCCGGGCACCACGCCACGCCCCGGCGGGCCATGGGCTTCTGCCTGTTCAACAACGTGGCCGTGGTGGCCGCCACCCTGGCCGCGGCGGGCGAGCGGGTGACGATCGTCGACTACGACGCCCACCACGGCAACGGCACCCAGGACGCCTTCTGGGACGACGGGCGGGTGCTGTACGCATCGCTGCACGAGTGGCCGCTGTACCCGGGGACCGGCGCCCTCCACGAGACCGGCGCCGGGCCCGGCGCCGGGTCGACCATCAACGTGCCCCTGCCCGCCGGGGCCACCGGCGACGTGTACCGCCAGGCCGTGGCCGACCTCATCGCCCCGGCCGCCGAGGCCCACGGCACCACGTGGCTGCTCGTCTCCGCCGGCTTCGATGCCCACCGGGCCGACCCCCTGACCGGCCTGGGGCTCACGGCCGCCGACTTCGCCGATGTCACCGGCGACCTGCTGGCCCTGGCCCCGCCCGGGCGCCGCCTGCTGTTCCTGGAGGGCGGCTACGACCTCGACGGGTTGGCGGCGTCGGTGGGGGCCACGTTGGGACGGGTGCTGGGCCTCGACCACCGGCCCGAGCGCCCCACGTCCGGGGGCCCGGGGGCCGAGGTCGTGGGGGCGGCCCAGGCGGTCCACGCCCGGGCCGGCGCCTGAGCGGCCCGTCGGCTCCTCACATCGGGCCGGCATCCGCCGACGGGACAGGGGTCCGGTGCGCTGGCACCGGGTCGCTGACCCCTCCGAGCGGAGACCCATCCCGTGCCCGACCTGGCCCAGCTCCTCAACCACTTGGCCGAGCGCCGGGGTTCCGACCTGATCGTGAAGGTCGGCTCGGCGCCCCACCTCCGCATCGACGGTCACCTGCACGCCACCGACATGGCCCCCCTGGGCCCGACGGAGATCGAGGCGATCCTCACCGAGCTGCTGCCGGTGGCCAAGGCCGAGGAGCTCCTGGAGCGGGGCGAGGTCGACGTGGCCCACGGCCTGGCCGGCGTGGGCCGCTTCCGCATCAACGTCTTCCGGCAGCGGGGCTCGCTCAGCCTCGCAGTGCGCCGGGTGGTCCCGGGGGCGCCGGCCATCGCCGATCTCAGCCTGCCCGGGGTGGTGGAGAAGCTGGCCATGGAGGACGCCGGCCTCATCGTCGTGGCCGGCCCGGCGGCGTCGGGCAAGACCACCACGGTGGCCGCCCTCCTCGACCACGTGAACGCCACCCGGGCCCGCCACATCGTGACCATCGAGGACCCGATCGAGGTCCTCCTGGCCGACAAGCGCTCACTGGTGAGCCAGCGGGAGATCGGCAGCGACGCCCTGACCGTCTCCGACGCCCTCCACCGGGTGGGCCGGCAGAACGCGGACGTCATCTTCGTGAGCGACATCCCCGACACCGCAGCGGCCGAGCGACTGGTCTCCGAGGCCCTGTCGGGTCGCCTGGTGGTGGTGACCATGCCCGCCCTCTCGGCGGCCGAGACCGTGACCCGGCTGGTCGACTTCTACCCGCCCCACCTCCAGCGCCAGGCCCGCTACTCGATCGCCCAGGTGCTGCGGGGCGTGGTGGCCCAACGCCTCTTGGACCGGGTCGACGGGCGGGGCCGGGTCCCGGCCGTCGAGGTCCTGATCGGCACGCCCAAGGTCAGCGAGGCCATCTCCGCCGGAGCCGACGAGTCGGTGCTGGAGGGCCTCATGCGCGAGGGCGAGTACCACGGCATGCAGACCTTCGACCAGGCCCTGCTCGGCCTCTACCAGGACTCGGTCATCAGCGTGCGCGACGCCGTGCACGCCGCTGCCCGCCCCGAGGACCTGCGCATCGCCATGCAGCACGCCGGCATGGCCGCGGCCTACTGAGAGGGCCAGCCGGCGAGCCGGCGGGTCCTGGTCGACGGGACGGGCGGGGCCGGGGCCCAGCCGACCTCGGCCTGCACCGACGAGGCCGAGGGCCGCTGGCGCCCCCCGGGTGACGGGCATCGGAGGAGGATCGGCCGGAGGTCGGCGCCTACCGTGAGCCGGTGACCCCGGACCGCTTCCAGGCCACCCTCGCCGAGGTGCGGCCCCTGGCCGACGCCTTCACCGCCGCCGGCCACCGGCTCTACCTGGTCGGTGGCATCGTGCGCGACCACTTCCTGGGCCGGGACCTGGGCCCCGACGCCGACATCGACCTGACCACCGACGCCCGGCCCGACGCCATCCTGGACCTGGTCCGCCCCCTGGCCGACGCCGTGTGGGAGCAGGGCGCCCGCTTCGGCACCATCGGTTGCCGGATCGGCGGGCGCGCCTTCGAGGTCACCACCCACCGGGCCGAGGCCTACACCTCGGAGAGCCGGAAGCCCGAGGTCACGTTCTCCGACGCCATCGAGGCCGACCTGTCCCGCCGGGACTTCACCGTCAACGCCATGGCCCTGGAGGTGCCCGAGCCCCGCCTGGTCGACCCCTTCGACGGGGCCACCGACCTGGCCGGCGGCCGGCTGCGCACCCCGCTGGCCCCCGAGGTCTCGTTCTCCGACGACCCCCTGCGCATGATGCGGGCGGCCCGGTTCATCGCCGGCTACGGCCTGGAGCCCGACCCGGACCTGCTGGAGGCGGTGCGGGCCATGGCCGGCCGGCTGGAGATCGTCTCGGCCGAGCGCATCCGCGACGAGCTGGACAAGCTGATGGTGGTGGACGACCCGGCGGCCGGGCTGTGGTTCCTGCACGACACCGGCCTGGCCGACCAGTTCTTCCCCGAGCTGCCGGCCATGCGCCTGGAGCAGGACCCCATCCACCGGCACAAGGACGTGCTGGCCCACACCCTCGCCGTGGTCGGCAAGGTGCGGGCCCGGCACGACGACGGCACCCCCAACCGCATCACCCGCCTGGCCGCCCTGTTCCACGACGTGGGCAAGCCCAAGACCCGCTCCTACGCCCAGGGCAAGGGCGTGTCGTTCCACCACCACGAGGTGGTCGGGGCCCGCATGACCCGCGAGCGCATGACCGCCCTCAAGTACTCCAACGACGACGTCGAGGCGGTGACCTCACTGGTGGAGCTGCACCTGCGGTTCCACACCTACCGGCTGGGGTGGACCGACTCGGCGGTGCGCCGCTTCGTGCGCGACGCCGGGCCCCTGCTGCCGGAGCTGATCGAGCTCACCCGCTGCGACTGCACCACCCGCAACCAGCGCAAGGCGGCCACCCTGGCCCGGCGCATGGACGAGCTGGAGGAGCGCATCGCCGAGCTGGAGCAGGCCGAGGAGCTGAAGGCCCTGCGCCCCGACCTGGACGGCCGGGCCGTGATGGAGCGCCTGGGCGTCCCCCCCGGTCCCGTGGTGGGCCGGGCCATGGCCTTCCTCATGGAGCTGCGCCTGGAGGAGGGTCCACTGAGTCCCGACGAGGCCGGCCGCCGCCTGGACCAGTGGTGGGCGGCCCAGCAGCCCCCACCCCCACCGGGCTGACCATCGGGCGGCCGTCCGCCGACGGCGGAGGCTGGGCCGCCTCACCGCCGGTGCGAGGTCGGGCCACGCTGCGGCCGGTGGGACGGCCAGCAGTGGGTGGTGATGTAGTCGGTCATGGCTTCCACCGCGGCCTGGATCTCCGGCGGCCAGCTCTCGGTGAGGTTGGAGCCCGGGTCGTCGGGGTCGACGCCTCCCTCGGCCAGGAAGGACCGGTAGGCCTCCAACGAGGTCCGGATCTCGGCGGGGGCCACGTCGCGCAGAGCGGTGATGTCGGCCACGTGCTCGGCCGAGCCGACGTAGGCCTCGGGCTTCTCGCCGGCCAGGGCGTCGGCGGTCGAGCAGAACCGGGCGAGCTCCTCCGGGCTGGGGGGCTCCGGGTCGAGGTCGGTGCGGGGGCCCGCGGTCTCCGCGGGCTGGTCGGGCTCGGCCGCCCGCGGCCCCCGGTCGGTGCTCACCCGTCGGTCACGGGCACGACCCTGACACGCACCACCGCCGGCCATCGGTGACACGGCCGGCGAGAAGGTGGGGCCGGCGGTGAGGCTCCCCGAGCCGCGACCCACCCCGGGACGGCCCGGAGGATGGGGCGTGCCATGATCGGCCCCGCCGCCGACGCCGAGTCCAGGGGGACCGAGCAGCATGGCCGACACCACCGTCCGCCCCGACCTGATCGACGCGCTGGTCGCGGTGGTGGGCGAGGCCCACGTCGCCACCGGCGCAGCCATCGCCGAGGACGACACCCACGACGAGGCCCTCACCGTCACCCCCGTCACCCCCCTGGCCGTGGTCCGGCCGGCCACCACGGCCGAGGTGGCGGCCGTGCTGCGGGCCGCGGACGAGGCCCGGGTGCCGGTCACGGCCCGGGGCTCGGGCACCGGCCTCTCCGGGGCCGCGGTGCCGGTGGAGGGCGGCATCGTCGTGGCCTTCGACCGCATGAAGGCCGTCCTGGAGATCGACACCGAGAACCACATGGCCGTGGTCCAGCCCGGCCTCACCCTGGCCGAGCTGGACGACGCCCTCCGGCCCCACGGCCTCGTCTACCCGGTGTTCCCCGGTGAGAACAGCGCCAGCCTGGGCGGCAACGTCAACACCAACGCCGGTGGGATGCGGGCCGTGAAGTACGGCGTGACCCGGCACCACGTCCTGGGCCTGGAGATGGTGCTGCCCTCCGGCGAGGTCCTCCGCACCGGCGGCAAGGTGGTGAAGGCCACCTCCGGCTACGACCTGACCCAGCTGGTCATCGGATCCGAGGGCACCCTGGCCCTGGTCACCGAGGTGACCCTCAAGCTCCACCCTCGCCTGGAGCACTCGGCCACCGTGCTGGCCCCCTTCGCCACCCTGGACGAGGTCACCGCGGTGGTGCCCGAGGTGGTGCGCAGCGGCATCCAGCCCATGATCGTGGAGTACATCGACCTGCTGACCATGGCGGCGGCCACCGCCTTCGTGGGCCTGGACCTGGGCATCCCCACCGACGTCAAGGAGAAGGCCCTGGCCTACCTGGTCATCGTGGTCGAGGGCCGCACCGCCGAGCGGGTCGAGGAGGACACCGCCCTGGTGGCCGAGATGCTGGGCGGGGCGGGGGCCATAGACGTCTACGTGCTGCCGGCGACGGCCGGGCCCGGGCTGATCGACGCCCGGGAGAAGGCGTTCTGGGTGGCCAAGGCCAACGGCGCCAACGACATCGTGGACGTGGTCGTGCCCCGGGCCTCCATGCCCGCCTACCTGGCCCGGGTGAGCGAGGTCGCCGGCGCCACCGGGTCGTGGATCGCCGGCTGCGGCCACGCCGGCGACGGCAACGTCCACCTCTCGATCTTCCAGGCCGACGACGCGGTGCGCACCGCGGCGCTGCGGGACGTGTTCCAGGCCGGCATCGACCTGGGGGGCGCCATCTCCGGCGAGCACGGCATCGGCACCGAGAAGCAGCACCTGTTCCTGGATCTGGAGGACCCGGCCAAGCTGGCCCTCATGGGCCGGGTCAAGGCTGCCTTCGACCCCCACGGCACCCTCAACCCCGGCACCCTCCTGGGCTGAGGCCCGCCCTGGCGGTGTCGGCGGCGCCGACCTGTCATCCTGAGCGCCGTGAACGGCGCTCAGGCTCTCATCCGCACGCTCGTCTCCTGTGGGGTCGAGGTGTGCTTCACCAACCCGGGGACCTCGGAGATGCACTTCGTGGCTGCCCTGGACGACGTGCCCGAGATGCGGGGCGTGCTGGGCCTGTTCGAGGGGGTGGTCACCGGGGCCGCCGACGGCTACGCCCGCATGGCCGGCAAGCCGGCCGCCACCCTCCTCCACCTGGGGCCGGGCCTGGCCAACGGCTGGGCCAACCTCCACAACGCCCGTCGGGCCCACACCCCGGTGTTGAACATCGTGGGCGACCACGCCCTGCCCCACAAGCCGCTGGACGCCCCCCTGGAGAGCGACATCGAGGCCGTGGCCGGCGCGGTGTCGGGCTGGGTGCGCACCTCCGGCGCCACCGAGGACCTGGCCCAGGACGCGGCCGAGGCCGTGCGCGCCGCCATGGGGCCGCCGGGGCAGGTGGCCACCCTCATCCTCCCGGCCGACGTGTCGTGGGGCGAGGCCCGCGGCCCGGCCGAGCCGGCCTCGGCCCCGGCCGTGCCCGCTCCTGACGCGGAGGTGATCGCCCGGGTGGTCGACGTCCTGCGGGGCGACGAGCCGGCCGGCCTGCTGGTCGGGGGCCGGGTGGTGGTGGCCGAGGCCGGCCTGGTGGCCGCCGCCCGGGTCGCCGCCGCGGGGAGCGCCACCCTGCTGTGCGAGACGTTCCCGGCCCGCCTGGCCCGGGGCGCCGGCCTGCCCCCCGTCGACCGCCTGGCCTACCTGGCCGAGTTCGCCGAGATGCAGCTGGCCGGCCTGCGGCACCTGGTGGTGGTGGACACCAAGGTGCCGGTGAGCTTCTTCGCCTACCCGGGCAAGGCCAGCGAGCTGGTGCCCGAGGGCTGCGAGGTCCACGTCCTGGCCCAGGGGGCGGTCGACCCGGTGGCCGCCCTGGAGGCGGTGGCCGAGGCCCTGGGGGCGCCGCACGAGGTGGCCCGGGCCGAGCCGTCCCGCCCCGAGGCCCCCACCGGGGCCCTGACCGCCCAGACCATGGCCGAGGCCCTGGGCCACCTGCTGCCCGACGGGGCCGTGGTGGCCGACGAGGGCAACACCGCCGGCCTGTTCGTCTCGGGGGCCACCGCCGGCTGCCCGGCGCACGACTGGCTGACCCTCACCGGCGGCTCCATCGGCCTGGGCCTGCCTTTGGCCGCCGGGGCGGCGGTGGGCGCCCCCGACCGCAAGGTGGTGTGCCTCCAGGCCGACGGCTCGGCCATGTACACGCTCCAGGCCCTGTGGACCATGGCCCGCGAGGACCTGGACGTCACCACCATCCTGCTCAACAACCGCAGCTACGCCATCCTGAACCTGGAGCTGGCCCGGGTGGGCGCCACCGACCCCGGCCCCGCGGCCCTGTCCATGCTCGACCTGAGCAACCCGGACATGGACTTCACCGCCCTGGCCCAGGGCATGGGCGTGACCGCCGAGCGGGCCACCACGGCCGAGGAGTTCACCGCCGCCCTGGCCCGCGCCCTGGCCCACCCCGGCCCTGCCCTGGTCGAAGCCATCCTCCCCCCGACCCTGTAACCCCTCGATCCGGGACCGGCGATCAGGTGCCGTGCTTGCGGGCGCGGAGGAGGAGGGTGGGGGGGACCCAGGCCATGGCCTCGGTCCACTGGGCGGCCGGGACCTGCTCGCGGCGGGCCGGGGGCTCCAGGAGCTGATCGACCCGGAAGTTGGCTCGCAGCAGCGACGTGAACACCCCCGAGGTGGTGCGGGGTACGTCGGTCACCCGGTCGCCGCCCCGGTCCACGACGTAGGGGGTGTCGTCGTGGTAGGTGCGGACCGGCGCCGGCGGCGACCCCGACGAGGGTTGGAGGGCGGTGGGGCCGGCCACGAACATGGTGAGGGCCGGGTGGGGGAGCGAGAACACCAGGGGCGCCTCGGGGCGCAGCACCCGGTGGACCTGGCGGAACACCCGGTCCAGGTCGGGTACCTCGGCCAGGGAGTAGGCGGCGAAGGCCACGTCGATGCCGTCGGCCCGCACGAAGGCCAGCTCGGCCAGGTTGGCCTGCTGGACCTCGATCCGGACCTCGGCCTCCTCGGCCGCCCGTCGGGTGGCCTCGACCTGCTCGGGGGCGGGGTCGACGGCGATGACCTTGGCCCCGGCCCGGGCGAAGGCCACCGAGGCGTGCCCGGCCCCGCACCCCAGGTCCAGCACCCGCTTGCCCTCCAGCGAGCCCAAGAGGCGCAGCTCGGCCTCGGTGGGCAGGCCGGGCCCGTAGGTGGCCACGTCGGTGGGGAGGCTCGCCCCGTCGGGGGTGGCGGTGGTGAAGCGCGACCAGGGGGGGCGGGACGCGCCGGGTGACGGGGATCCGGGGGAGAGGTCGGCCATCACCCGAGTCTCGCCCCGCCCCCGGCCGGTGGCGCGGATGTCAGGGGGCGGCGCGCCGGGCCTGGTCGCCGCGGCCCAGGGCCCAGGTGCGGGCCAGGTGGTTCCAGCCGCAGCCCGGGCACACCTCGACCACGTAGCAGGTGTAGGTGCCGGCCTGGTTGTTGAACCGGCGCAGCTCGGCCTTGGTGGTGATGCACCGGCCGAAGGCCGGCAGCCGGGGGCCGAACACGTAGGAGACGAGGACGAGCTTCTCCTCCTCGCAGATCGGGCAGTCGGCCCGGGTGACGTCGCCGACCTGGCGAGCGGCCCGCAGGAGCTCGGGGTGGGCGTCGCACACCTCGTTGCGGGCCAGGCGGCCGCGCTTGTGCTCGGCGATCAGGTGGCGCCGAGCCAGGCGGTAGTCGATCTGCCCACCTGGTCGGGCGCCCCGCATCTCGTCGGGGCGGAAGGGCACGGCCCGAGGCTAGCGGCGGTCTCCGGGCCCTGCGCCGGCTCCCCGGCATCGCCCCCGCCGGGCCCGGCCGGTACGCTCTGCCGTCGGCCCGGGTCCCGCCGGCCCCTCCGCCGCGGACCCTCCCTGCCGCCCCCCGCTCATGGCCCTGCGTCGACGCCGCACCGTTCCCGCCCACAACCTGAAGGTGACGCGCTCGGGCGCGGTCAAGCGGCGGAACGTCTTCTGGCGCTGGCGCCGGCTGTTCTACCTGGCCACCCTGGTCCTGGTGGTGGCCGTGGCCGGGGTGGGCTTCGTGGTGTCGCAGATCGAGTTGCCCGAGGCCCCGGCCGCCGCCGACCAGACCACGTTCATCTGCACCATCGAGGTGGCCGCCGGCCAGTGCGACGAGTCCACCGCCATCGCCCAGCTCCACGGCGAGGAGGACCGGGTCAACGTCACGCTCGACCAGGTGCCCCAGGTGGTCATCGATGCCGTCATCGCCGCCGAGGACCGGGACTTCTTCGCCCATGGCGGCGTCGACCCGGTGGGCATCAGCCGGGCGGCGTGGAGCGACATCCGGAACAGCTCGGCGTCGCAGCAGGGTGGCTCGACCATCACCCAGCAGTACGTCAAGAACGTCTACCTCTCCAACGAGCGCACGCTGTCGCGGAAGGTCCGCGAGGCGGTGATGGCGGTGAAGCTGGAGCAGGAGCTCTCCAAGGAGCAGATCCTGGAGAACTACCTGAACACCATCTACTTCGGGCGCGGGGCCTACGGCATCCAGGCCGCCAGCCGGGCCTACTTCGTGAAGGACGTGGGCCAGCTCACGTTGCCGGACGCGGCCCTGCTGGCCGGTCTGATCCGCTCCCCGCAGCGGGCCGAGCCCTACACGTTCCCCGAGGAGGCCCGCCGCCGCCGGCGCACGGTGCTCGACGCCATGCTCGAGGAGCAGATGATCACCGAGGACGAGCGGGACCTCTCCGACGCCTGGCCCTTCGACCTGGCCCACGGCCTGGCCCTGTGGAGCCCCAGCGACGGGGTCGAGGTGCGAGGCGACGCCCGGGCCGTCGGCGGCGAGTACTTCGTGGAGTACGTGCGGGCCCAGCTGGCCCGCCGCTACGGCGACGACGCCGTGTTCGGGGGCGGCCTGCGGGTCTACACCACGCTCGACATGCGGTTGCAGGCCAACGCCTTCGAGGCGGTGACCACCACCCTGAACCAGCTCGGTGACCCGGCGGGCTCGCTGGTGGCCATCGACGAGGCCGGGCAGGTCCGGGCCATGATGGGCGGCACCGACTACGCCAACCAGTCGGTCAACCTGGCCGTGGGCGACGAGGGGGGCGGCAGCGGCCGCCAACCCGGGTCCACGTTCAAGGCCTTCGCCCTGGCCCAGGCCCTGCGGGAGGGCTACTCCATCGAGTCCCTCATCCCGTCGCCGTCCCGGAAGATCTTCCCCGACGCCAACGACGGCAGCGACTGGGACGTGGTGGGGGGCTGCTGCGGGGGCACGGCCACGCTGGTGGAGGCCACGGCCGCCTCGTCCAACACCGCCTACGCCCAGCTGGCACTGGACCTGGGCATCGAGAACGTCATCCAGATGGCCCGCGACCTGGGGGTCGCCTCCGACTTCCCGGCCGTGGTGCCGTCGGTGGTGCTGGGCTCGTCGGACGTCTCGGTGCTGGACATGGCCGCCGCCTACTCGACCTTCGCCAACCTCGGCACCCGCATCGAACCCCGGGTCATCACCAGGGTCGAGCGGGCCGACGGCTCCCTGGTGGAGGAGTTCACGGCCTCCACCCAGCAGGTGCTCACCCCCGACCAGGCGTCGCGGGTCACCTACGCCCTGGAGAAGGTGGTCCAGGACGGCACCGGCGAGGAGGCCGACTTCGGCCGGCCGGCGGCCGGCAAGACCGGCACCACCACCGAGAACAAGGACGCCTGGTTCGTGGGCTACACCCCGAAGCTCACCGCCGCGGTGTGGATGGGCTACGTGACCCCGGCGGTGATGGACAGCGTCCACGGTGAGACGGTGCAGGGCGGCAACCTCCCGGCCCGCATCTGGCGCCGGTTCATGGAGCTGGCCACCGCCGGGGTGGACACGGGGGCCTTCACCGCGCCCGCCGACCTGTCCGTGGGGCGTCCGCTCGACGAGGGGCTGGGGGCGGCCGGCGACGCGGGCGACGGCCCGTCCGGCGGCGCGCCCGACGGCACGGGCCCGACCCCCGGGACCTCCCCCGGCTCGGCGGACCCCACCGGCCCCACCGACCCGTCGGTGCCCGAGGGCCCGTCCCCGGGGGGCACGGCGCCCACGCCGGGCTCGGGCCCCGGGCTCCCCGTGGACCCGGCCGACCCCGACGGAGGCGGCCCGCCCGGGGGCGCGGGGGCGGGTCCCTAGGCTTCGTCGCCGGCGGCCAGCAGGCGGTGGGGGTAGTGGGTGCGGCACGGCACGCACCAGCGCTCCACCCCCTCGACCTCGGTCACCTTGCCCTCGGCGTCCCACGCCTCGGGCGTCACGTAGAGGCGGTGGAGGGCGGTGAGGTCGTCGCGCCCCTCGTCGCCGCAGCTGTCGCAGGTCCCGGTGTCCACGCCGCGAGGCTACGGCTCGGCCCGCCCCGGCCGGGTCGAACCCGTCCCGGGCTGGAGGAGACGGCCCCGGGTCGGTACGCTGCAGGCAACCGCTGGCAGCCACCTGGCGCTGGACGGAGACGAGGAGGACGCCCCATGGGCCCCACCGATCCCGACGCCCGTCGTCGACCCCTCACCGCGCCGGCCATCCGGTCCCGCAAGGTGCGCGACGGGGCGGAACCGCTGGTCATGGTCACCGCCTACGACGCCCCCGGCGCCCGCATCGCCGATGCCGCCGGGGTCGACCTGATCCTGGTGGGCGACAGCCTGGCCATGGTGGTCCTGGGCTACGACGACACCCTGCAGGTCACGGTGGAGGACATGGCCCACCACACCGCGGCGGTGGCCCGGGCCCGGCCCTCGGCCCTGGTTGTCGGGGACCTGCCGTGGATGAGCTACCACGTCGACCGGGCCGACACCGTCCGCAACGCCGCCGCCCTCATCCGGGCCGGCGCCGGCGCGGTCAAGCTGGAGGGCGGCCGCAAGCGCCTGCCCATGGTGGAGGCCCTGGTCGACGCCGAGATCCCGGTCATGGGCCACGTGGGGCTCACGCCGCAGTCGGTGAAGACCATGGGCGGGTTCAAGGTCCAGGGTCGGACCAGCGAGGCCGCCACCCAGATCGTCGGGGCGGCCAAGGCCCTGGCTCACGCCGGGGCCTTCGCGGTGGTGCTGGAGGGGGTGCCCGAGGAGGTGGCCGGCCTGGTCACCGAGGCGGTCGACGTGCCCACCATCGGCATCGGCGCCGGTCCCCACTGCGACGGCCAGGTGCTCGTGTACCACGACGTGCTGGGCATCGAGGATCGCATCACCCCGAAGTTCGTGCGCCGCTACGCGGAGGTGGGCACGGCATCGGTCGAGGCCATCGGCCGCTTCGCCGACGACGTGCGCTCCGGTGCCTTCCCGGGCCCGGCCGAGAGCTACCACCTCTCGGCCGAGGTGGCCGAGACGCTGGGCCTCTACGGCTCGGAGGGCTGAAGGGCCAGGGACTGGCCGGCGGGGGCCGGCTCCGGGGCGGGCACGGCCCGGCCGGTGGCGGTCAGCCCCTTGACGTTGGTGCGGTGCATCCACCGGCGGTGGCGCGTGCCGTCGTACCAGGTGGCCCGGTGCATGGCGCTGCGGTTGTCCCACAGGACGATGTCGCCGGGCTGCCAGCGGTGTCGGTAGGTGAACTGGGGCCGGACCGAGAGCTCCTGCACGAAGGTGACCAGCGGCGCGCTCTGCGACTCGGGCATGCCGTCGATGCGCCAGGGGACGTTGCCGCCGGCGTAGAGGGCCTTGCGCCCGCTCACCTCGTGGCGCCGCACGATGGGGTGGATGATGTCGTCCCACTCGTCCCGCTCCTCGGCCGTGGGCAGCGGCCGGTCGGGGTAGTTGTAGGGCCGGGACTGGACCCGGCTGATGACGACCTCCAGGTCCTCGATCCGCTCCTTGGTCACCTCGGGCAGGGCGTCGTAGGCGGCCACCATGTTGGCGAACCAGGTGTCGCCGCCCACGGGCGGCACCTCGAGGGCGTAGAGCATGGAGCCGGCCGGCGGGTCGACCAGGTAGTGCCCGTCGGTGTGCCACACCCGGCCGCTGACCGGTGAGCCGATCAGCTTGCCGCCCTTGGTGATGTTGGAGAGCACCAGGATCTCGGGGGCCTCCTCCTCGTTGAACTCCGAGCGGGTGTAGGACACCACCTCCCCGAAGCACCGGGTGAAGGCCACGTGCTGGGCGGGGGTCATGGACTGGCCCCGGATGAGCAGGATGGTGGTGTCGATCCACGCCTCGTAGATGCGCTCCACGTCCTTGGCGCTCACGTCGTTGACGTCGACGCCGCGCACCTCGGTGCCGATGGTGTCGGTGATGGGGACCAGGTCAAGCATGGTGGGCCTCGCTGGGGCGGCCGGCCGGGGCCGGGTGGCCCGTCAGCCGGGGGTCGCTTCGGTGGGTGGGGTGCCTGCTCACGCCGCCCTCGCCCGGTCGGGGGGCCACCACGGCCCGGAGCCGGGTGAGGGCGTCGTGCAGGGTGGCCTCGTCGTGGACCAGGGCGACCCGCAGGTGGTCGCGGCCGGGGTTGTCGCCGATGGCGTCGGGGGTGGCCAGGTAGCGGCCGGGCATGACCGAGAGGCCCTGGTCCCGCCACAGGGCCCGGGTGGTCTCGATGTCGTCGACGACGGGGAGCCAGAGGAAGAACCCGGCGTCGGCCCGGCGGTAGGCCGGCAGGTGCCCGAGCACGGCGTCGGCCACCTCCCAGTTGCGGGCCAGGGCGGCCCGGTGCTCGGCCACGTGGGTGTCGTCGGCCCACAGGGCGGCGGCCGCCGCGCACACCGGGGTGGGGGTGGAGACGCCGCACGAGCGGTTGTGGGCCGCGTAGGTGCCGACGGTGGCCGGGTCGCCGGCCACGAACCCGCTGCGCAGGCCGGGGGCCGCGGAGCGCTTGGACAGGGTGTGGACGACGACGAAGGCCCCCGGGCCGGCCAGGCCCCGCTCCACCAGGGAGAGGTAGCCGGTGGGTTCCGGGCCCACGGCCAGGTCGACGTAGCACTCGTCCACGATGAGCACGGCCCCGGCGTCGGCGGCGATGCGGCTCAGCCGGCGGAGGGTCCGGGGCGGGAGGACGTCGCCCTGGGGGTTGCCGGGGGTGCAGGCCACGATGGCGGCCACCCGGCCCCCGGCGGCCTGCACGGCGGCGGCCACCGGGCCCGGGTCGCCCGGGTCGTCGAGGTGGTAGGGCACGGCCCGGGCCCCAACGGTGGCGGTGCCGGCCCGGTAGGTGGGGTAGCCGGGATCGGGCAGCACCACCACGGGGGCGACGCCGTCCTGCCGGGCCGCGGTGGCGGCCAGGGCGATGACGGCGGCCACGGCCTGCTTGGCCCCCGGGGTGGGCTCCACCGTCACCCGGCGGTCGCCGAAGGCGGTGCGGAGCCCGAAGCGGCGCTCCAGCCACCCGGTGTAGGCGGCCCGCAGCTCGTCGGTGCCGCCCAGGGGCGGGTACCGGGTCCACCCGTCGAGGTCGGCGGCCAGGGCCGGGCCCAGAGGGGGGGTCACCAGGCGGGACTCACCCAGGTGGAGGGCCACCGGCTCCCGCCCGGCCGGCGCGTCGATGTCCTCGAGCAGGGCCCGCAGGCGGGCGAAGGCGCTCGGGGCGGCCCGCATCGGTCAGTCCCGCACCAGGTCGTTGAGGGCGGTCTTGCCCCGGGTGCGGTCATCGGCGTACTTGACGATCACCGCGCAGTACACGGAGATCTCGGGGCGGATCCGGTCGGGGCGGGAGCCGGCCACCACCACGGCGTTGGCCGGCACCTCCCCGTGGGTGACCTCGCCGGTGGCCCGGTCGACGATGGGGGTGGAGCGGCCCAGGTAGACCCCCATGCCGATCACCGCGCCGGTCCGGACCCGGACCCCCTCGGCGATCTCGCTGCGGGCGCCGACGAAGACGTCGTCCTCGATGACCACGGGCTGGTCGCCGATGGGCTCCAGCACGCCGCCGATGCCGGCCCCGCCGGAGATGTGGCACCGCTCGCCGACCTGGGCACAGGAGCCGACGGTGGCCCAGGTGTCGACCATGGTGCCCGCCCCGACGTGGGCGCCGATGTTCACGAAGCAGGGCATCAGCACCGCGCCGGGGGCGACGTGGGCGCCGAAGCGGACCACGGCCCCCGGCACCACCCGGACCCGGGCGGCGCGGAAGGCGGCGTCGTCCCAGCCCTCGAACTTGAGCGGCACCTTGTCGAAGGTGCGGGGCCGGCCCGGGCCGGAGTCGGCCACCACCGTGTCGTGGGTCAGGAACGAGAGCAGGATCAGCTTCTTGACCCAGGTGTCGACCACCCAGCGGTCGCCCTCGGGGCGGGCGGCCCGCAGGTCACCCCGGTCCAGGGCGGCCAGGCCGGCCTCGACGTGGGGGGCCAGGGCGGCCAGCTCCGCCGGCGACAGCTCGGCCCGCCGGTCGTAGGCGCCGTCCACCACGGTCGGCAGGTCCAGGTCGGTGTCGGTCACGTCACGCTCCTCGGGTGGTCCCGTGGGCCAGGAGCTGGCGCTGGTCGCCGGCACCCCCCACGGGGACGGGGACCGGCTGGACGGTGGCCAGGTAGTCCTCGACGGTCTCGGCCCGCCGGATCTCCACCAGGTCGTCGTCACCGGTCAGCAGCAGCTCGGCCGGCCGCAGGCGGCCGTTGTAGGTGAAGCCCATGGAGTGGCCGTGGGCGCCGGTGTCGTGCACCAGGGCGATGTCGCCCTCCTGGGGGTCCGGCAGGGGCCGGTCGATGGCGAACTTGTCCATGTTCTCGCACAGCGACCCGACGACGTCGAAGGGCGAGAGGGGGCGGTCGCCGGCGAAGGGGAGGCTCACGTGGTGGTAGGCGCCGTACATGGCCGGGCGCATGAGCGACGACATGGAGGCGTCGAGGCCGACGATCTCGTGGCCCTTGCTGCACCGGGTGACGACCCGGGTCACCAGCACGCCGTGGGGGCCGGTGACGCTGCGGCCCAGCTCGGTGAGGACACGGGGGCCGTCGGGCCCGAAGCAGCGCCGGCGGGCGGTGGCGATGGCCTGGGCGTAGCGGCCGAAGTCGAGCGGCCGGTCCTCCGGCCGGTAGGGGATGCCCAGGCCGCCGCCCACGTTGACGTACTCGAGCTCGACCCCGGCGTCGCGGGCCACCCGGGCCCCCATCTCGACCACGCCCACCGCGGCCTGGACGGCCCGGTCGGTGTCGAGCTCGTTGGCACAGGTCATGCCGTGGATGCCGAACCGGGTGGCGCCCCTGCGGCGGGCGGCCCGGTAGGCGTCGGCCAGGGCGTCGACCGGCACCCCGAACTTGGAGTGGGCGGCATCGCCCATGAGGGTGGAGCGGGCCGCCAGCCCGTTGGGCGAGACCCGGAAGGCCACCACCTCGGGCAGCGTGTCGACCTTGTCGAGCAGGGACCGGTCGTCGAAGGTGATCAGCGCCCCCGCGTCGAGGGCCAGGTGGTACTCCTCCAGGGAGGTGTTGTTGGACGTGAACACCACGTCGTCGCCGGTGGCGCCGAGCCGGCCGGCCAGCACCAGCTCCGTCGTCGACGAGCAGTCCAGGCCGCTGCCCTGGCCCTGGAGCAGGGCCAGGACGTGCGGGTTGGGCAGGGCCTTGACCGCGAAGTGTTGGCGGAACGGCGTGCCTTCGAAGGCGTCCACCATGGCCCGGTGGGTGGCCACTATGCCCCGCTCGTCGTAGACGTGGAACGGGGTGCCGTAGCTGGCCACCGTCTCGGGCAGGAGGGGCAGGAGCCGGCGCGCGAAGTCGTCCGAGAGCGGCACGCCTCAGCCTCCCCGCGCCCCGCCGCGGCCGGTCACGGCACCCGGGCGGTGCAGATGGTGCGGTAGCGCACGCCGCTCACGGGCCGGCTGTAGGGGAAGTAGTAGCTCTCCAGCGGCTCGAAGCCCACGGCGGCCAGGCTCTTGCTCAGGTGGCCCTTGGAGATGAACCAGAAGCCCTCGACCGCGGGGTGGGAGGCGAAGGCGGCCCGCCCGTCGCCCGGGGCGTCGTTGGAGAACACCAGGGTGGCCCCGGAGCGGGGCTGCAGGTCGGCCAGCTTGCCCAGCACCGGCCGCAGCTCCTCGTCGGCGTCGAAGAGGTGCCCGAGGAACCCGTCGGCGTAGATGATGTCGGTGCCGGCCACGTCGGCCGGCTCCAGGGCGTAGTAGTCGGCGGCGAAGGCGTCGACGCCCTTCCTGCGGGTCAGGGCCACCGCCTCCTCGTTGCAGTCGATGGCTCGCACGTCGAGCCCGGCGCTCACCAGGTCGCCCTCCACGAAGCCGTTGCCGCAGCCGAAGGAGAAGACCCGGGCGCCGGCCGGGGCCAGGGACAGGATCTTGCGGGCCATGTAGTCCCGGTACTCGGGGTTGTAGGTGGACGGGGTCACCGAGTCGTTGAAGGCGCCGCCGTCCTCCCAGATCTGGTAGATCGTCCGGTCGTCGGCCCCGGCCGGGCGGGGCACGCAGTAGTAGTCGTGGACCTGGTCCAGGTCCTGGCGGGTGTCGGTCATCGTTGTCTCCTGGTCAGGTCGCGGAGCCGACCGGCGCGTGGACGTGCTCCTGCGTGTACTCGATGGAGCCGGCGGGGTGCCGGGCCATCTCGTCCACGAAGGCCCGCAGCGGGTCGGCGGAGGTGGGCCCGAAGGCGCGGTGCAGGGCGACCGCGGGTCCGGGTTCGGGGGCGAGGAGGGTGTCGCCCAGCACCCGGGCCAGGGAGCGCAGGCCGGCCCGGACGACGTCGGGGTCACCGACCAGGCGCGGCCCGTGGTCCCGCTCGATGGTGAGGGCGCCCAGCTGCACGAAGTACGAGAGCTGGAGGAACATGCCGTCGCTGTCCGGGAAGTGCCCCAGGCCCCGGTTCACGTAGCGCAGGCACTCGGACAGGTAGTAGGCGATGGTGTCGGCCGGGTCGAGGCCCAGCCGCTCGCACCAGACGTCGGCCAGGATCAGGATGCCGAACACGTCGGCCGCCGTCTCCTGGAGGACGACCGATGCCCACCGGTCGGACGTGTTGAGGGGCTTGTAGGCGGTGGTGGGCCGGTGGACGCAGTGGCCCAGCTCGTGGCCCAGCACCCCGAGGGTGGGCACCACGTCCGCGCTGCCGGTGGGCAGGCGATCGACGCCGATGTCGAGGAAGCGGGCGGCCAGGGGGGCCGACTGGCTGGCCAGCAGGCCTCGGTGGGTGTTGGCGAAGTAGTAGGTCTTCTTGAACGGCGAGTACTTCACGCCCTCGTCCTCGGGGAGGAAGTAGGCGATGTGCTTCGGGTGCAGGTTGCCCTCGCCGGCCATGAAGAAGAGCTGGGTGGCCAGGAAGGCCGGGGTGTCGCCCAGGCGCAGGTCGGCGTGGAGGCCGGCCAGGTAGGCCGACACGTCGCCGAGCTCGCCGGTGGCGGCCTGGACCTTGGCCTGGTGCGTGTCGTCGCGCCGGCAGGCGAAGGCGGTGGGCAGGCCCCCGAGCTGCTTGCCGTACCAGGTGGCGATCTGGCCGGCGACCACGGCGACGTCCTCCTCGACGTCGGCCAGGGCCTTCAGGATGTCGTCGTCGTAGCCGTCCTCGATGGCCGCGGCCCGCAGGGTGACGGCGTGGCGGTCCACCTCGCTCCGCAGGTGCTGGCCGACGGCCCGCAGGGCGGCCGCCACCGGCCGCGGGTCGGTGAAGCGGGTGCGGCCCGGTGCCCCCGCCTCCTTGGTGCGGCGCCACTCGGCGTCGATGGCGTCGCGCAGCTCGGTCAGGCCCCGCAGGGCGTCGTGGCCCAGCTCGGGGGCGGTGGCGGCCAGGTCGAGGCAGGAGACGACGTGGCTCTCGGCCGGGGGCCAGAAGGCCCCACGGTGGGCGCGGTAGGTCCCGGCTCGGCCGAGGTTGGCGGCGTAGTCGAAGCGGCTCCCGGTCATCGGTCGGCAGGGTAATCCTCAAATGGACACCGAGATAGGGGGGTGACCAACTTTTATCGGACCATTTCATTGCCGGTTGTTTGCACTCAATTGCCGTGATTGGGACTGGCAATGAAGTGGTCTACTTCTGCGCGATCCAGAGACGCTTCAGAGGTCACCTTTCCCCTCAGATCACCATTGCCGATATCGGTGATGTGCAGTACTGTCCCTCCCGTCGCCGCTTCGGCGACGACATCGAGCGCTCGTAGCTCAATGGTCAACGGTCAGGCTCGAGGCACCCAGCAGACACCGACCATCGATGGCCACGCCCCGCACATGCGACGGCGTGGGAGGCAGGTCATGAACTTGTCGCATCATCACGCGAGGGGCAGGCAACTGCGTCTCGCAGTGGACGGCCGAGCTATCCGCCGACAGCGCAGCCGGAAGAGCATCGGCCTTGTACTCCGAAGGTTGCGGGTTCGAATCCCGTCGGGCGCACGTCGAGGCACGAGGAGGGGGGCCGCCGGGGGCGGTCCCCCTCAGGCCGTCGGGGCGGGGGCCGCTCGCTCGGACCGGTTGAGCGTGGCGCTGCACAGGTAGCTGTGGGCCGACGAGTTCGAGAAGCCGCGCTTGAACACGGCCAGGCCGTCCAGCGGGTCGTCCCGGAAGTGCGCCGATCCCCCGAAGAACACGTAGCGGCAGTCCGGCGTGTCGTCGATGGCGTGGGCGAACGCGGTGTACGACGCCGAGACCTCGAACCCGGTCTCGCTCGACGCGCCGTCGTGGTAGTAGAGGACGTCCTGGTGGCGGATCCACATGGTCATGGAGACGATCTCGCCGTCGGCCAGCACGGCGATGGTGCGCAGCCCGGCCACCTGGGCGAGGCGTTCGAAGTACGTGGCGCTGAAGGGCTGGGCGATCTGCCGGTTGTCCACGTTCAACTGGTAGAGCTCCAACCACCGGCTCAGGGTGTCGGCCAGCTCCACGTCGCGGATCTCCACCGTGCGCCGGGCCTTGTTGACGATGTTGCGGTGCCGCTTGCGGAGGTGGGCCGCCCCCTTCTCCCGGTCGATGAAGTAGTTCTCCTTGAACGGCCGGCAGATCGGGAACGCCTGCTGGAGGGCGGGCAGCTCCGGGCACCACATGGGGTCGGTGATCAGCGAGACCGAGGTGACGCCCTCCTGGCGGAGGGCGTCGAGGCCGGCCTGCAGGTCGCAGCCGGGGGCCAGGGGGGCCAGGGGCCGGACACCGGCGGCCTGGCGCCGGCCGCCGGCGGCGTCGCGGACCAGGACGTAGGTGTCCCACCCGGGCACGTGGAGGGCCCGGGCCCCGGGCTCCTCCATGGCGCGGCCGTAGGCCTCGGAGCAGAACGGGTGGGGCGGGGCGCCGGCCGCCCCGGCCCGCTGGAGCAGCGTCAGCCGCCGGTCGAGGTCCCGGTTCTCGGCCTCCAGGGTGGCCACCTTCTCGGTGAGCTCGTCCCGGGCCCGGCGCAGCGCCTCGGTCTCGGCCGCGTCGGCCCGACCGTCCAGCGCCGCCTCGCCCCCTTCGAGGAAGCGCCGGCGCCAGGTCGAGATCTGCTTGCGAGGGCGGCCGGTCTCGCGGGCCAGGTCGGCCAGGACCTCGCCCCGCAGCGAGCGGAGCACGAGCTCCACCTTGACCTCGGTGGGGCAGGGCCCGTCGGGGCGCTCGACGCGACCCGGGGCCGCCGGCGCCTCCTCGGGCGGGGCCCCGGGCCCGGCGTCGCCGTCGGCGGTCATGGGCCCTTGCCCCCGGGGTGTGCACCGGTCAGCATGGGCGACCGTCCATATCTGCTGTCATGAGGGGAAGCGCGCGGATGACGTCCTTCGAAGACCAGGGCCCGCCGACGGACGTGGAGGCCACCGTGGTCCGGGAGTTCCAGCGCTACCTGGACACCACCGACGACCTCCCGCTCGACAGCCACCTGCTCGATGACCTCGGGCTGGAGTCGATCGTGCTGGTCACCATCCTGCTGGACCTCTCCGAGCAGTTCGGCCTGGACCTGGCCTCGCCGGATGTGAACCTGGCCGACGTCCAGACGCTGGGCGACGTGGTGGCCCTGGTCCGGTCGCTGGGCGACGAGGCCGCCCCGGCTCGCTGAGGCCCTCATCGGGCGCCGCCCCCCGGGCCGGCGTGGGCCGGCACCGCCACCGCGGTGACGATGTGGCCCCGGCCGTGGTGGGGGGCCACGGCCCCGCTGACCCGCCACCGGCCGGTGAAGCGCTCGACCCGCCGGCCGCCCACCACCGGGCCGGGCACCAGCAGGTCGGCGGTGAAGGTGCCGTCCCGGGGCTGGAGGGTGATGCGGCACTGGTCGAAGCCCAGCCAGCGGCCGGTGAGCGGGAACCAGGCCTTGTAGACGCTCTCCTTGGCGCTGAAGAGCACCCGGGACCAGGCCACGCCGGGGTGGGCGGCGGCCGCCCGGGCCAGGGCGTCGCGCTCCTCGGGGCCGGCGATCACGGACTCGACCCCCCGGGGCAGCACCTCGTGGGGCTCGGCGTCGACCCCGACCGAGGCCACCGCCGCCCGGTGGGCCACCGCCGCCGCCCGGAAGCCCTCGCAGTGGGTCATGCTGCCGACCACCCCGTCGGGCCAGCGGGGTGCGCCCCGGGCCCAGCGGGGCCCGTCGGACCCCTGGGGCAGGACCGGCCCGGGCGGCGCCCCCAGGCGGGCCAGGGCGGAGCGGGCGCAGAGGCGCACGGTGGTGAACTCGCGCCGCCGGCGCTCCACGGCACCGGCCACCACCGCGGCCTCCTCGGGGTAGGGGGCGGGGCCGGGCGCGTCGCCGTAGCGCTCCTCGGCCACCACGGCCGGGGGCAGGAGCTGTTCCAGCAGGGGTCGACCTGTGCACCGTCCGGATCCCACCACTACGGCCCCGATCAGAGCGCTCGGGTCATGAACACGCTGTTGGGGTCCTCGCGGTAGTCGGCGAAGGGGCCGCTGTAGCGGAAGCCGTGGCGCAGGTAGAGCCGGCGAGCCGGCGCGAAGAAGTCGTCCGAGCCCGTCTCCAGGCTCAACCGGGCCAGGCCCACCCGCCGGCACTCCGAGATGATGTGCTGCAGCAGCAGCGAGGCCACGCCGGACCCCTTGGATGTCCGGGCCGTGCGCATGGACTTGATCTCGGCGTCGTGGGCGTCGAGGGCCTTGATGGCGCCGCAGCCCACCAGTGTCCCTGCGTCCAGGACGGACCAGAAGGCCACGTCCGGTCCCCGGAGCCCGTCGAGGTCGAGGGCGTGCTTGCTCTCCAGCGGGGTGACGGCCCGCATCTCCTCGACGTGCTCCTCCAGGAAGGCGGCGATCTCGGGGCCGGTCAGGTCGTCGACGACGATCCTCACGCTTCGGCCTCCCCGTCCCGGGCCACCAGCAGGGCCGAGGCCGAGAAGCCGGGGGCCGAGCCCTGGGCCAGGTAGGCCCCGCCGGGCACGAACCCCTCGACGCGGCCGTGGTCGGCCAGGTTGAGCATCCAGTCGCAGTTGCCGCAGTGGGCGTAGGTGGCCAGGGTGCTGGCGAAGTGGAGCTTGCTGCGGTGGAGGCGGGCGGCCGAGGCGTTGAAGATGGCCAGCGGCGCGAACAGGTTGGTGGGGAACACCTTGACCACGTCGTCGGTGGTGCGTCCGGCGGCGTCGAGCACGGTGGCCAGGGTGGACCGGGCCACCTGCTGGCGGGACTGGAACGTGTCCCGGCTGTGGAGGCCCTCGGGGTCGACGCCCACCGCCGAGGCGGCCAGCCCGAAGCCGTCCCCGCCGCGGCGCAGCAGGCAGGTGGTGACCGCGTCGCCGAACAGGGCGAAGGACCTGATCCGCTCGCGGTCGTCGGGCCACCGGTCGAACGCCACCAGGAGCACGGTGTCGACCCGCGGGTCGGCGAAGAGGTCCCAGGCCTGGCGCAGGGCGGTGAGCGAGCTGCAGCACTGCTGGAAGGAGACCATGGCCGGCACGGCCCGGCCCAGGCCGGCGGCGTCCAGGGCCCCCACCGCCAGGGTGGGGGCGAGGCGGCCCAGCCCGGCGTCGGTGGTGGCGAAGATGGCGTGGTCGACCGAGTCGCCACCGACGCCGGCGGCGGCCAGGGTGCGGGCCGTGCTGGCGGCGATGGCCTCCTCGATGGGCCCGGTCAGCCGGCGGAACGTGCCGCACCCCATCTTGGCGAAGTCGGCACCCGGGGACTCGGCCGCCCAGGTCTCCTCGAAGCCGGGCAGGTCCTGGGCCTCGACCTCCACGTCGCCCACCTCGCAGGCGAACGAGCCGATGCCGACCGGGGCCGCCGACCCGCTCACGCCGACGCCTTCCGGGTGCGCTTGTCCAGCAGCCGCCGGGCGTTGCCGTGGAAGAACAGGGCGCGGTCGGCCGCGGTCATGGTGTCGGGGAAGGCGCCCTCGGCCTCCAGCCGGGCCACGAAGTCCGCCTGGTGGCCCTGGAGGCGGAAGATGGGCCAGTCGGTGCCGAAGAGGACCTTGTGGGTGATCCCCCGGCGGAACAGCTGTTGGAGCCCGGTCATGGCCATGGTCTCGTACCCGCTGACGTCGAGGTAGACGTTGGGCCGGTTGGTGCACAGCATGGCGCACTCGTCGGGGTAGTGGACGCTGCCGTGGGCCAGCACGAAGTCGACCCCGGGGAAGTCGCGGGCGGCCCGGTCCACGTGGATGGGCTGGGCCAGCTCGAAGTCGAGCACCGGGGAGGTGGCCCCGATGTGGGACAGCACCGGGAGGCCGTACTCGGCGCAGACCTCGTAGAACGGGTAGAGGGCCTTGTCGGCCAGCGTGTAGCCGCACGGGGGGTAGGCCTTGAGGCCGGCGCACCGGCCGGCCCGCACCTCGCCCTCGAACAGGGCGATGCCGTCGTCGCCCCAGCGGGGGTCCACGCCCACGAAGACGTGGAACCGCCCGGGGTGCCGCTCCTGCACCACGCCGTGGTGGGCCACCAGCTCCTCGATGGTGTGGGTGCTGTCGCGCAGGGCCCAGGTGAAGTCGGGCAGGAGCAGGACGGCCTCGCCGATGCCGGCGTCGTCCATCTCCTTGACCAGCTGGTCGCACAGGGGGTCCTGCAGGGTGCCGGCCTGGGCCCGGGCCACCTTCTCCCGGGGGATGGGGATGCCCTTGCTGGCCAGGGCCAGGGTGACGTTGTCGACCACGCCGTCCTGGAAGGAGCGGGGGAAGCACATCTCCGAGGCGACGTGGCAGTGGAAGTCGACGATGGGTGTTGGTTCGCTCTCGACCATCGTGCTCACGCCTGCCGGACGATCTCGATGATGTCGGACACGTACTCGGCCCCGATCACGTCGTCGACCCGGTCGAGGACGTCGATGCCGGTCTCCTCCTCCAGGAGGAACACGATGCTCATGAGGCCGATCGAGTCGATGTCGAGGTCGCCCCGCAGCCGCATGGAGGGGGTCACGCCCCTGGCCGCCGCGCCCGGGATGGCGCTGCCGATGATCCGGCAGACGCCCTCGTCCAGGGTCGAGGACGTCACTGGGCGACCCGCTCGCCGTCGGCGAAGACCTTCTGCATCACCGCGTTCCGGTCCACCTTGAGGTTCCGGGTCAGCAGGCCGGTCTCGGGGGTGAGCTCCTGGTCGGGCCGGAACACCACGTTGGAGATCTTGTGGGCCGAGTCCTTCTTGGCGTTGGCGTTGCTGATGTAGGTCTCGATGGCCTGCACCCGCTCGGCCTCCTGCCACTCGTCCAGCCACACCACGCAGCTCAGGGAGCTGCCGTGCCCGTTGGACACCACCACCGCCTTCTTCACCTGGCAGGACGCCTCGATGTCGTGCTCGAGCTCCTCCGGGTTGATCTTCACGCCGCTGCGGGTGACGATCACGTTCTTCTTGCGCCCCACCAGCTGCAGGTAGCCGTCGCCGTCGAGGTGGCCGAGGTCGCCGGTGGCGATGGTGCCGTCGGGCCGGAACACGGCGTCCTGGGTCTCCACGCCGTCGAAGACGTAGCCCAGGACCTGGGGGCAGCGGGCGTCGACCAGGATCTCGTCGTCGGACCCGATGGTGACCTCCACGCCCTTCACGGGGCGGCCGGCCGTCCCGATCCGGTAGGCGCCGGGGAGGTTGGAGGTGACCCAGCCCACCTCGGTGCACCCGTAGATCTCGTACAGGGGCCGGCCCAGCTGGTGGAACAGGGCCACCAGGCGGGGCGACACGGGGGCCGAGCCGGTGAGCAGGAGGCGGGCCCGGCGCCCGTAGATGTCGGTCCACCGGCGCCCCAGCCGCTGCCGCAGGCGCAGGCTGGCGTCGCCCGGCACCAGGTGGAGGGCGGCGGCCAGGTGGCGGGGGAGGGCCTCGCGGGCGCTGGCCGCCCGCAGGCGGGTCTCGACGATCTCGAAGAACGACGGTGGGCCGAGGATGATGGTCGGCGCCAGGTCCCGCAGCTTCTGGAACATGCGCTCCGGGGCCACCACGGTGGCGTCGAACCCGAACCAGATGGCCACGTACAGCATCACCCGCTGCTGGAGGCTCGAGAACGGCATGGCGATGAGCACGTCGTCGTCGGGGGTGACCTCCCAGGCCAGCCCGGTCTGCTGGATGGTGTTCGAGATCCCCAGCTGGGAGACCATCAGGCCCTTGGTGGTGCCGGCCGTCCCCGAGGAGAAGGCGATGGTGAACACCTCCTCCGGCAGGGACGGCGGGTCGGCGACGATCCGCTTGCGCAGGGTCGACCGGCCGTCGCCGAGGACGGCGGCCTCCGGCGGGAGGTCGCCGTCGACCCGCAGCGGGCCGGTGACGAGCACGGCCGAGAGCTGGTAGCGCTCGGAGATGCCGCGGATGTCGACGGGCCGGTTGGAGGGCTCGGTGGGCACGGCCACCGAGACGCACCCCAGCCCCAGGAGGGCGAGGTCGGCCACGGCCCACTCATAGGAGTTCGGGCCGAGGACACCCACCAGGTCACCCGCTCCCAGATCGCAGTCGCGCAGGTCCGACATGAGCTGTTCTACGTCGGTGCGGACTTCTGAGTAGCTTTTGACGAGGAGCTTCCCGTCTCGGGTCATCACTCGCAACCGGCGATCGGGATGAGCCGACAACTTCTTGTACAAAGCGTTTAAGGGCACGACGGATCCTTCTCCGTATGGGAACGCGACGCCACCAACCCAGAGGACGCGGGAGGAACGGTCACGGGAACGTGTGGGGAGCAGACCGGCACCGACGCCGATGAACGACGACACGAGGACGTGTCCATGGGTGCGGTCCCTCCAAATCGCTCGATGATGAAGTCGTAAGGCAGTTGTGCCGTTTACGGCCTCTTGGAGCGAGAGTTGCACGCCTCACATTGCAACCCATGCGCGAATCAGGTCAGTCCTTCTTTCGGTGTGGTGACCACCTCGATGGGCGAGACGACTGATGAGAGGCGGACCGGCCAAGATGGTGGCCGTGTCCCGGACATCACCGCCTGCGCCGGCCTCTCGGGCCCCGCGCCCGGCGGCGCGGCGTCGCCCTCGCGCCCGGCGGTGGGCGGTGGCCGCCCTGGCCGTCGCCCTCCTGGGCGGGGCCGCGTGCTCGGGGGGCGGTGACGGCGGGACGGGCGCGCCGCCCGCCGGTTCGCCCACCACGCCCTCGACCGGGTCCCCGGGTGTGGCCACTGCGTCCAGCTCGACCCTGCCCGAGGTGACCGGGCCCTTCGCTCCCGGGCGCACCCGGCTCCCGGGCTTCGGCGAGGTGGAGGTCCGCATCGTCCCCGGCCCCGACGGCGAGCCCCTGGTCCTCTGCGTCCTGCTGGCCGAGACCCCCGAGCAGCGGGCCCGTGGCCTCATGGACGTGACCGACCCCGCCCTCGGTGGCTACGACGGGATGCTGTTCACCTTCGACACCGACAGCACGGGCGGCTTCTACATGAAGGACACCCCGCTGCCGCTGTCCATCGCCTACCTCGACGCCGAGGGGGCCACGATCGACACCGCCGACATGGAGCCGTGCCTGGACCGGGGCGCCCGCTGCCCCACCTACCCCCCCTCCGGGCCCTACCGCTCCACCCTGGAGGTGCCCCAGGGCGGCCTCGACGCGCTGGGCCTGGCCGCCGGCTCGCCGGCTCGCCTCCAGGTCTCCGGCCCCTGCCGCGCCCCGCCCTAGCGGCCCCCGGCCCCGCTGTCACACCCCCCTCCCATGATGGAGGCCATGGCTCCCCTCCCTCGGCCCCCGACCCCTTTGGGTGCCCGGCCGGGGGGCCCGGTAGGGTTCCTCGTCCAATCGACCCCTGCTCCGGACCGACCGGGGCCCCGGTGCTCACCGGGTCCAGAGGGAGGAGCACACGCTGATGCGTGCCTATGAGCTGATGGTCATCTACGGCGGTGACCTCGACGAATCCACGGTCCAGCAGAGCATCAACCGCCTGCACGTCCAGGTCGAGGAGGCCGGCGCCACCACCGTCACCACCGACAAGTGGGGCCGGCGCCGCTTCGCCTACGAGATCGACCACAAGAACGAAGGGTTCTACGTGGTGTTCGAGATCCGGGCCGAGCCCGGCGCCCTCGACCGCCTGGAGACCTCCCTCCGGCTCGCGGACGAGGTCGTCCGCCACAAGCTCATGCGGCTCCCCGTGCACGAGGCCGCCCGCCGCGGCCTGTCCGGCGAGCCCGCTCCGGCCGAGGCCGGGGCCTAGATCGGAGGACGACACATGCCTGACAACAACGTGACGATCGTGGGCAACATCACCCGCGACCCCGAGCTGCGCTTCACCCCCAGCGGGCAGGCGGTGGCCACCTTCGGCCTCGCCGTGAACCGCCGGTGGCAGAACCGCCAGACCAGCGAGTGGGAGGAGCAGACCTCCTTCTTCGACGTGAAGTGCTGGGCCCAGATGGCCGAGAACGTCTCGGAGTCCCTCGGCCGCGGCTCGCGCGTCGTGGTCTCGGGCCGGCTGGAGCAGCGCTCGTGGGAGACCGACCAGGGCGAGAAGCGCTCCAAGGTCGAGGTGGTCGCCGACGAGATCGCCCCCAGCCTGCGCTGGGCCACGGCCAACATCACCCGCAACGAGCGCCGCGACGGCGACGGTGCGGGCGGCGCTGGTGGAGGAGGTGGCGCCCCCCGATCCGGTGGGGGCAGCCCCAGCGGGGGCGGCGGTGACCGCCCGTCCGGTGGCGGCGGCAGTCCCAGCGGTGGCGGCGGAGGCAACGACATGGACGAGGAGCCGTTCTGATGGCAGCAGCGAAGCCCAAGCGGGGCAAGAACAAGGACAACGCCCGGCGCAGCAAGAAGAAGATCTCCGTCCTCACCCAGGAGAAGATCGACTACGTCGACTACAAGGACGTGAACCTCCTCAAGCGGTTCATGTCCGACCGGGCCAAGATCCGGGCCCGCCGTGTCACCGGCAACGACGCCCAGCAGCAGAGCGACATCGCCATGGCCATCAAGAACGCCCGGGAGATGGCTCTGCTGCCCTACACCAACCGCATCACCCAGCAACGGGGTGGCGGGGGCCGTGACCGGGGCGAGCGAGGCGATCGCGGTGACCGGGGCCTGCGCCCCGACGGGCCGCCGCCCCGCCCGACCGCGCCGCCGCCCACGGGTGGCGGTGACGCCGAGGTCGAGGCCGGGCCCGAGGTCGAGGTGCAGGAGGTCGAGGCCTGATGCGCGTCGTCCTGCACACCGACGTCGAGGGCGTCGGCACCAAGGGCCAGGTGGTCGACGTGGCCGACGGCCACGCCCGCAACCTGCTCCTGCCCACGGGGCGGGCCGTCAAGGCCACCCCCGGGGCCGAGGCCCAGGCTCGGGCCATGCGCCGCTCCCGGGCGGTGCGCGACGCCACCGACCGGGCCTCGGCCGAAGAGGTGGCCAAGACCCTCGTCCCGGCCACCATCACCGTGACCGCCAAGGCGGGCCCCGAGGGGCGCCTGTTCGGCTCGGTCGGCACCCACGAGGTGGCTGACGCCATCGAGGCCCAGACCGGCATCATCCTTGACCGCCGCCGGCTGGTGGTGGACGAACCCATCAAGGAGACGGGCGAGCACCAGGTGACGGCCCGGCTCCACCCGGACGTGCAGTTCCCCGTCCGCATCGAGGTCGTGGGGGCCTGATGGCCCGCCGGCACCGCCTGGTGCCGGCCCCGACCGCAGAGACCACCACGAGGGGCCCCGGCGCGCGCCGGGGCCCCTCGTCGCGCCCCCGGGCCCGGGGACCCGTGCCCACCGCGTCGGCCCCCGGCCCGGCGTGGCCCCGCGGGGCGGAGGGGGCCGGGCCGGCCGTGGTGGCGCTGTCCACAGCTCCGGCCCGCCGTCCACAGCGGACCCGGCCGGTCGCCCGGGGTGGGGCCCGCTCGGCGGCCCCGTCCACAGCCCGCTCCCCGGCCCCGGGCCGGTCATCCCCAGGACCGCCCTCTCCTCCACAGGGCAATCCACGGGCCGCGCCCCTGTTCTTCCCCAGGCCGGATCGGCGAGGGTGGGTGCCCTTGGGGTGCGTGCCGCACGCGCCCTCCGGTGCGGGCCACGGTGCCGGAGGACGAGACCCGTCGCGCCCCGCCCCATCGACCGCCACCGCCTCCCCACGGCGCCCCGCCCCCCGAAGGTCTCCATGAGCGACGCCGCCCCCGTGTTCGACGACGAGCCGCCGTTCGACGACGGCCCCCGGCGCCCCCGCCCGGTCCGGGCCCCGTCGGGGACCCGCGTCCCCCCCCACAACCTCGACGCCGAGCGGGCCCTGCTCGGGGCCCTGCTCCTGTCGCGCGACGCGGTGGCCTCGGCCGCCGAGGTGGTGCCGGGGGCCGACGTCTTCTACCGGCCGGCCCACGCCCACGTCTACGAGGCGGTGACCATCCTCACCGCCCGGGGCGAGGTGGCCGACCCCATCACCGTGGCCGACGAGCTGCGCCGGCGCGACCTGCTCGACGCCGCCGGCGGCACCGCAGCCCTGGTCGAGCTCCAGGCCGACGCCCCCGGCACGGCGAACGCCGCCCACTACGCCCGCATCGTGCGGGACCACGCCCTGCTCCGGCGCCTCATCGGGGCGGCCGGCACCATCGCCGAGACGGCCTACGGCGTGCCCGACGACGTCCGCAAGACCGTCGACGCCGCCGAGTCGCTGGTCTTCGACATCGCCCGGCACGAGGGCGAGGGCACCACCGCCCGCATGACCGACCTGCTGAGCGAGACCCTCGATCGCATCGAGATGCTGCACGAGCGGGGCTCGGAGATCACCGGCACGGCCACCGGCTACTACGACATCGACGAGATGACCGCCGGCCTCCAGCCCGGCGCCCTGGTGGTGGTGGGGGCCCGGCCCGCCATGGGCAAGACCGCCCTGGCCCTGGGCATGGCCACCAACGCCGCCCTGCGCCACGACAAGTCCATCCTCATGTTCTCCCTGGAGATGAGCAAGGTCGAGCTCGTGCAGCGCATCCTGTGCGCCGAGGCCCGGGTCGACTCCAAGAAGATCCGCAACGGCCGCCTCAACGACAGCGACTGGATCAACATCAGCAACGCCATGGGGCGCCTGGGCGACGCCAAGATCTGGATCGACGACAACCCCAACGTCTCCATCATGGAGATCCGCTCCAAGGCCCGCCGGCTCCGCAGCGAGGTCGGCGACCTGGGCATGGTGGTGGTCGACTACATCCAGCTCATGACCGGGCGCACCAACGCCGAGAGCCGCCAGGTCGAGGTGGCCGAGATCTCCCGGGGCCTCAAGCTCCTGGCCCGCGAGCTGGAGTGCCCGGTGGTGGCCCTGGCCCAGCTCAACCGGAGCCTGGAGCAGCGGGCCGACAAGCGGCCCATGCTCTCGGACCTGCGCGAGTCGGGGTGCCTCACCGCCGGCACCCGTCTGCTCCGGGCCGACACCGGGGCCGAGGTCACCCTGGGCGAGCTGGTCGAGTCCGGCGAGCGAGACGTCCCGGTGTGGAGCCTCGACGATCGCTGGCGCCTGGTTCCGGCCACGCTCACCCACGCCTTCCCCAGTGGCACCAAGCCCGTGCTCCGCATGACGTTGGCCTCGGGGCGTGCGGTGGAGGCCACCGCCAACCACCGCTTTCGCACCCTCGACGGCTGGGTGTCGCTCGGTGAGCTCGAGGCCGGGTCCCGGCTCGCGGTCCCGCGGTACCTCGATGCCCCGATCGACGAGGTCCCGATGGACGACGACGAGCTCGTCCTCCTCGCGCACCTCCTGGGCGACGGCTGCGTCCTCCCTCGCCAGCCGATCCACTACACGAGCAACGACCCCGCCAACCTGGACGTGGTCGAGGAGGCCGCTCGGCGCCGGTTCGGCATCACCCCGCGCCGTGTGGCCCAGAAGGCGTGGTGGCACAGCTACCTGCCCGCTCCGACCCACCTCACCCACGGGGTGCGCAACCCCATCTCGGTCTGGTGGGACGCCCTCGGGTTGCACGACTGTCGCAGTGGCGAGAAGTTCGTGCCCGCCGCCGTCGACGCCGCTCCGGTGCGACAGGTGCGGACCTTCCTGCGCCACCTCTGGGCCACCGACGGGACGGTGGTGGTACGCCGCAGCGACCGGGGACCGAGGGTGCGGCTGGTGTACGCCACCACGTCACGGCGCCTGGCCGACGACGTGCAACGGCTCTTGCTCCGGTGCGGGATCCAGGCCCGCATCACCGTGGTGCCGCAGGGCAGGCATCGGCCGTCGCACCACGTGCGGATCGAGGGGGTGGAGCACCAGCGCCGGTTCCTCACCGAGATCGGCGTCCACGGGGCCCGGGGGGAGCGGGTCGCTCCCGCCCTCCACCTGCTCGAGGGCGTCGAGGGCAACCCGAACGTCGACACCATCCCTCACGAGGCGCGCTCCCGGGTCGTGGCCGCCATGGCCGAGGCCGGCATCGGCCACCGACGGTTGGCGGCCGAGCTGGGGGAGCAGTACTGCGGGTCCTACATGCTGGGGACGACGGCTCGTCCTCGGGCCATGCGCCGGGCCCGCCTGGCCTCGATCGCCGAGATCACCGGCGACAAGGAGTTGGCGGACCTCGCCCTCTCCGACGTGCTCTGGGACCGGATCGTGGCCATCGAGCCCGTCGGCGTCGAGCCGGTCTTCGATGCGACGGTGCTGGGCACGCACAACTTCGTGGCCAACGGCATCGTCGCCCACAACTCGTTGGAGCAGGACGCCGACGTGGTCATGTTCCTGTACCGGGACGAGGTCTACGAGCCCACCCCCGAGAACGCCGGGCTGGCCGAGGTCATCGTGGCCAAGCAGCGCAACGGGCCCACCGGCGTGGCCCGACTCAGCTTCCTGGGCCACCTGACCCGGTTCGAGTCGCTGCCCAAGGAGTGACGGCCCCGGCCGCCGCTCGATCAGCCGTTCTGCGCCTCGGGTCGCGGCGCCACCTTGGTGAAGCTCCGCTGCCAGGTCTCGTGCGTCTCCCCGTCTAGGGAGAACCGCCACACGTAGCGTCCCGGCTCCAGCGGCAGCGGCCCGATCTGGAGGGCCAGCGGCGGCAGGGCGATGGGGATGCCGTGGGGGAGATCGGCGGGCCGCTCGGCCTTGACCGTGCCCTCGACGATGATGGTCTGGGTCCCTTTCGGCCCGCGCAGCCGCACCGCCTGGCCGTCGGCGTCGAGCAGCTCGAGAGTGAAGCGCCGGTCGGGGTCCGTCTGGTCCCACGGCACCTCGATGAAGACCACGACGGCCATGGCCGTGACGCCCCGGCTCAGGCTCCACCCGGCGCCCAGCATCGAGACCTTGCCCTCGGCGGCGTGTGCGGCATCGGCCAGGATCACGTCGACTCGCATGGTGGCCCTCCCTGCGTCGCCTCGTCGCGCCCGCCGCCGACGCTACCGGACCCGCCCGGCCCGTCCCCGGCGCCCGGGCCGCCGCCCGTCGTAAACCGTGGCGCCGGGCCCGCGCCCGTGGGCCAGACTCCTCGGCGTGACGGGCGGCATGGTGTTGGAGGTGGAGGGGCTGACCAAGCGCTACGGCGATCGGGTGGCCCTGGACGAGGTGTCCCTGACCGTGGCGCCGGGCGAGGTGTGCGGCCTGCTGGGCCCCAACGGCGCCGGCAAGACGACGCTGGTGTCGATCATCGCCGGCCTGCGGTCCCCCGATGCGGGCGTCGTCCGGGTCGACGGGCGCGACGCGGCCGGCGGCGGCCGGGCCGTCCGCTCGGCGGTGGGCCTGGCCGCCCAGGAGACGGGCATCTACCCCACCGTCACCGTGCGGCAGAACATCGAGCTCTTCGCCGGCCTGGCGGGGCTCTCCCCCCGCGACACGGCGGCCCGCCTGGCCGAGACGTCGGCCGTCCTGGAGCTCGACCACCTGCTCGACCGCCAGGCCCGCCAGCTCTCCGGGGGCGAGAAGCGCCGGCTCCACACGGCCATGGCCATGGTCCACCGGCCCCGCCTGCTGATGCTGGACGAGCCGACCACCGGCGTGGACATCGCCACCCGGGCCCGCCTCCTGGACGCCATCTCCCGCCTGGCCCGCGAGGACGGCTGCGCGGTGCTGTACTCCACCCACTACCTGCCCGAGGTGGAGCAGCTGGGGGCGTCGGTGGCCATCCTCGACCACGGGCGCATCCTGGTGCGGGGCAGCCTCGACCAGCTGGTGGCGGCCCACGGGTCCGGCGTGGTGGAGTTGAGCTTCGAGGGGCCGGCGCCGGCCCTGCCCGGGGCCGAGGTCGACGGGACCGTGGCCCGGGTGGTGACCGACCAGAACCCGGGGCCGGTGGCCGCCGCCGTGCTCGGCTCGCTCGGCGCCGCAGCCGAGCGCCTGGTCTCGGTGGACCTGGTCCGCCCCAGCCTGGAGACCGTCTTCCTGGCCCTCACCGGCCGGGCCTACGCCAGCGACGGCGAGGCCGCCCCCGAGACCGTGGAGGAACCCGCGTGAGCGACCGCCTCAGCCCCAGCCGGGTGGCCGCCGTGGCCCGCCACGACCTGCGCATCCTCCGCAGCGACCCGGCGTTCCTGCTCATCTTCACCCTCATGCCACTGGCCTTCATGGCCTTCAGCGAGCGCTCCATCGGCGCCGCCCTCTCCGTCGAGTTCCCCGGCCGGGACGTCAACGGCGCCGCCTACGCCGTGCCCAGCGCCACCGTGCTGTTCAGCGGGTTCCTGGTCGGCAACGTGGGCTTCGGCATCTTCCGCGAGCACGGCTGGGGCACCTGGGAGCGGCTGCGCTCGTCGCCCCTCTCGCCGGTGGAGCTGATCCTGGGCAAGAGCCTGGTGCCCATCCTGTGCCTGGCCATCCAGCTCACCGTCCTGCTGGGCGGCGGGGCTCTCCTGTTCGGCATGGAGCTGCGGGGGTCGCTGCCGGCCTTCGTGGCCGTGGGCGTGGCCCTGGCCTTCATGGAGCTGGCCCTGGGGTTCATGCTGCTGGCCATCTGTCGGTCGGTGGTGCAGCTCAACGCCCTGTCCAACGCCGGGGCCATGCTCCTGGGCGGCCTGGGCGGGGCGGTCACCCCGGTGGAGTTCCTGCCCGGGTGGGCCCAGGCCGTGGCCCCGGCCACCCCGGCCTACTGGGCCATGCGGGGCTTCCGGGCCGTCACCATCGACAGCGGGGGGATCGGCGACGTGTTGCTGCCCCTGGCCGTGCTGGCCGGCTTCACCGTGGCCTTCACCGTGGTGGCCCTGGTGCGCTTCGAGGTCGAGGACGCCAAGGTCTCCTGGGCCTGACCCGGTCGTCCCCGGGTGGGGGGCGCTGTGTGAGGATCTGGGCGTGGCGGTCGGACGTTTCGCCCCCAGTCCCACGGGCCCCCTCCACGTGGGCAACCTGCGCACCGCCTTGGTGGCGTGGCTGGCGGCCCGCTCGACCGGCCGCGCCCTGTTGCTGCGGAGCGAGGACCTCGACCCCGGGGCCCGGCCCGAGCACGAGGCCGGGCAACTGGCCGACCTGCGGGCCGTGGGCGTGGACTGGGACGGGCCGGTGGTGCGCCAGTCGGCCCGGCGCCACCTCTACGAGGACGCCCTCGCCGACCTGGTGGCGGCCGGCCTGACCTATCCGTGCTTCTGCACCCGGCGGGAGATCCAGGAGGCCACCCGGGCCCCGCACGGTGAGGCGCCCGAGGGGGCCTACCCGGGCACCTGCCGGGAGCTCACCGTCCGGCAGCGGGCCGCCCGCGCCGCCGGGGGCCGCCCGCCGGCCCTGCGCCTGCGGGCCGGCGGGGCCCGGGTGGTGGTGGAGGACGGCCTGGTGGGCCGCCACCAGGGGGTGGTCGACGACCTGGTCCTGCGGCGCAACGACGGCGTGCCGGCCTACAACCTGGCCAGCGTGGTCGACGACGCCGACCAGGGGGTGGAGGAGGTGGTGCGGGGCGACGACCTGCTGAGCTCCACCCCCCGGCAGGTCCACCTGGCCGGCCTGCTGGGGCTGCGGTCCCCGGCGCACCTCCACGTCCCGCTGGTGGTGGGGGCCGACGGGCAACGCCTGGCCAAGCGGGACGGCGCCGTGACCCTGGCCGACCTGGCAGCCCGGGGGGTGGGCGCCGGCCCGGTGCGGGCGGCCCTGCTGCGCTCGCTGGCGCCGGCCGTGGCCCTGGCCGCCGACGGGGAGCCGGAGGTGGCCTCCTTCGCCCCCGCCCGCCTGCCCCGCCAGCCGTGGCGGTGGGCCCCGCCGGTGCCGGGGACCACCGGTCGGCCCTGAGCCCCGGCGCGGCCCGGCCGGGCCAGCGACGGCTCAGGGTCGGGCCCGGAGTGGCCCTGGCCTCGGCCCGCAGCCGGAGACCGGCCGCGCCGGGGCGGCCGCGGCTCGGCGTCGGTAGCCTCGGGGCGGTGGGTGCTCCCCCTCCCACCGGCGTGAGCCGATCCTCGACCCGCCCGGCGTGGCCGGGCCGCGGGCCCGTCCGGCCGCTGGCGCTGGCGCTCCTGGCCGTCGCCGTGGTCGTCGCCGGGTGCGGGGGCGACACGGTGACGGCTCGGGTGTCGGGCCCGTCGACGGCGGGCGGGACCGAGGTCGAGGGGCGGTGGCCGGCCACGACCACCACCACCACCGCCGCCCCCACCACCACGACGACCACGGTGCCCGCCACCCCGGCCGGGGACGGGCTGGCCATCGCCCCCCCGCTGCCCCGGCCCTGGGCCAGCCGCTTCACCGTGGCCGACGCCACCGGCCCCACCGTCGAGCTCCACACCAGCCCCGGTGTGCGGGTGCCCAGCGGCCGGGCCATGGCCAACCCGACGGGGGAGGGCCTGGCCCTCACCTTCCTGGTCCGGGGCCGCCAGGGGCCCGACTGGCTCCAGGCCCAGATCATGTCCCGGCCCAACTCGGCTCTGGCCTGGATCCGGTCCGACCAGGTGACCGAGCGGCAGGTCGAGCACCACGTGGTGATCGAGCGCGGGGCCCGGCGGGCCACCGTGTACGCCGCCGAGGAGGTGGTGCTCCAGGTCCCGGTGGCCACCGGGAAGGACAGCTCACCCACCCCCCTCGGCACCTTCTTCGTGGACGGGATCGTGCCGCTGTCGCCCCCGCACCGCGCCTACGGGACCGGCCAGGTGAGCTTCACCGGCTTCTCCGAGGTGTACCAGAGCTTCGGGGGCGGGGTCGGCCAGGTGGCCATGCACGGCACCCAGAACCCGGCCCTCGTCGGTACGCCGGCCAGCAACGGCTGCGTGCGCATGCGCAACGCCGACATCGAGGCCATGATGCTGCTGGCCCCCACCGGCACCCCGGTGGAGGTGGTGGCCTAGGCCGAGCCGGCCCGGGTCGGACGGTGACCGGGATCGGGCGCGCCGGGTGGTGCGGGAGGTGCGGGCCGGGTGGTGGCGTGCGACGCTGGGCCCGTGCTCGAAGGACTGCGCCGCCGGCTGACCCGGACCAACGAGGAGCTGCACGCCGCCAGCCTCCAGACCCGCTTCGCCGACGAGACGTGCTCGGCCATCGGCGAGGTGACCGAGCGGGGGGTGGTGCGCATCCGGGGCGAGGTGGCCGGCCTCCAGGTGGTGCCCCGGGCCGGGGCGCCCTCGCTGGAGGTCACCGTGGACGATGGCACCGGCCGGGCCGTGGCCGTCTTCACCGGGCGCAAGCGGGTGGGCGGGCTCGACCCCGGCCGGCCGGTGCGGATCGAGGGGGTGGCCCGCCGGGAGCGGGGCCGCCTGGTGCTGCTCAACCCGGCTTACACGCTGCTGCCCTGAGGCCCGCCCCGGTGCCGGGGCGGGCGGGTCAGCTCTCGAGGCCGATGGCCGCCTCGTCCTCGGCCGCGTCGGGGTCGCGGACGCCCAGCAGCACCCGCACCACCTCGTCCTCCACCTCGGGCGTGGTCAGGACCAGGACCTCGTCGCCCTCCCGCAGCACGGTGTCGCCCCGGGGGACGATCACGTGGGAGTCGCGCAGGACGGCCACCACGGTGCAGTCCCGGGGGAGGGGCAGCTCGGCCAGGTCCTGCCCCACGCTGGGTGAGGCGTCGGTCAGGGTGGCCTCGGACAGGCGGGCCCGCCCTCCCTCGAAGGACAGCAGGCGCACCAGGGTGCCGACCGAGACGGCCTCCTCGACCAGGGCGGTCAGCAGGTGGGGGGTCGACACCGACACGTCGACGCCCCACGCCTCGGTGAACATCCACTCGTTGCGGGGGTTGTTGACCCGGGCCACCACCCGGGGGACGGCGAACTCCTGCTTGGCCAGCAGGGAGATGACCAGGTTGTCCTCGTCGTCGCCGGTGACGGCGGCCACCACGTCGGCCTGGCCGACCTCGGACTTGGCGAACTCGGTGACCTCGCAGGCGTCGGCCACCACCCAGGTGGCGCCCGGGGCCTCGTCCTGGGCCTCGGCGGTGGTGGCCCGGTCGCCGTCGACCTCCACGATGGTGACGGTGTGCCCGGCCTGGATCAGGTCCGAGGCGATGAAGGTGCCGACGTTGCCGCCGCCGGCGATCACGATCTTCATGAGCAGGTGCCCTCTCGCAGCGGGGTGACGGGGGGGAGGCCGGCCATCAGTGGCCGCCCTCGGACGGGGGGGTGGCCAGGCGCTGGTCGAAGGGGTCGACGGCGTCGCCGGCCAGGGCCACGTGGATGGTGTCGCCGTCCTGCACCAGGAGGTCGGAGGCGGGGACCTGGGCCACGCCCAGCCGGGTCACGGCCACCACGCGGGCCCGGCCGTCGGTGTCGAGGTCGAGGACCCGCTGGCCGGCCCACGCCGGGGGCACGGTCCGCTCGACCAGGACCACCTTGGCGCTGGGGTCGATCCAGTCCACGGTGGGCCGCTCGGGCAGGACCCGCTGCAGGACCCGCTCGGTGGTCCACTGGACGGTGGCGATGGTGGGGATGCCGAGGCGCTCGTAGATGGCGGCCCGGCGGGGGTCGTAGATGCGGGCCACCACCCGCTGGATGCCGAAGGTCTCGCGGGCCACCCGGGCCACCAGGATGTTCGAGTTGTCCCCGCTGGTCACGGCGGCGACGGCGCCGGCCTCCTCGATGCCGGCCACCCGGAGCCGGTCGCGGTCGAACCCGACGCCCACCACCGCCCGGCCGCTGAAACCCTCGGGCAGGCGGGTGAAGGCCTTGGACCGCCGGTCGACGACGGCGACGGAGTGGCCCTCGGCCTCGATGGCCCCGGCCAGCCCGGCCCCGACCCGGCCGCAGCCCACGACGACGACGTGCACCTGGTCACCTCCGGCCTGCCGTCGGCCCCGGTGGCGGACAGCGGCCGCGGACCCTACCCCCGGCCCCCGCTCGTCTCCACCACCGACCGGCCGGGGGAGCGGCCCGAGCCCCGTCCCGCCCGGCGGCCGCCGTGGCCGAACGCCAGGGGTCGGCCTCGTAGGCTGCCCGCCCGTGGCCCCCGAGGGCCGAGTGGAGAGAGGTGGCGATGGCGTCGGTCCTGAAGCGGGTGCTGGTGGGCCAGCCCCTGGCGTCCAGCGAGGAGCACAACCAGCGCATCAGCAAGCCGGTGGCCCTGGCCGTGTTCGCCTCCGACGCCATCTCGTCGACGGCGTACGCCACCGAGGAGATCCTCCTGGTGCTGCTGATGGCGGTGCAGTTCCCCCACACCCACTCCTACCTGGTGCCCATCGGCATCGCCGCCGTGGCCCTGCTGTTCATCGTCCTCACCAGCTACCGCCAGACCATCCACGCCTACCCCAACGGGGGCGGGGCCTACGTGGTGGCCAAGGAGAACCTGAGCCCCACCGCCGGCCTGGTGGCCGGGGCTTCGCTGCTGGTCGACTACACGCTCACCGTGGCCGTCTCCATCTCCTCGGGGGTGCTGGCCATCGCCTCGGCGGTGCCGTCGCTGCGCCCCGACCAGTACCGCATCGCCCTGTGCCTGGGCTTCCTGGTGCTGATGACCCTGGCCAACCTGCGGGGCCTGAAGGAGGCGGGCAAGGTCTTCGCCGTCCCCACCTACGTCTACGTCCTGCTCCTGGGCTCGCTGCTGGTGTTCGGCCTGACCCGGGTGTTCGCCTTCGACCTGGGGCCCATCCAGAGCAGCCCGGAGCTGGCCAAGACGTTCGCCGCGGAGCACGCCCTGGCCTCCAGCGCCGCCCTCTTCGTCCTGCTGCGGGCCTTCTCGTCGGGGGCGGTGGTGCTCTCGGGGGTGGAAGCCATCTCCAACGGCGTGCCCACGTTCCGCAAGCCGGAGTCCCGCAACGCCTCGACCACCCTCACCTACATGGGCCTCATCCTGGGCGCCGGCTTCCTGGGCCTGGGCGTGCTGGCCCACCACCTGCGGCCGGTGGTCGACCACGACGGCGAGACGGTGCTGTCCCAGATGGGCAAGGCCGTCTTCGGCGAGAACATCGTGTACTACGGCTTCCAGATCGCCACCTTCGCCATCCTGATCCTGGCGGCCAACACCGCCTTCGCCGGCTTCCCCCAGCTCAGCTCCATCGTGGCCCGGGACGGCTACCTGCCCCGGCAGCTGGCCACCCGGGGCGACCGCCTGGCCTTCTCCAACGGCATCATCGTCCTGGCCGGCATGGCCGGCGTGCTCATGATCGTGTTCCGGGCCGAGGTCAGCTCGCTCATCCCCCTGTACGCGGTGGGCGTGTTCACCGGGTTCTCCCTCAGCCAGGCGGGGATGATCCGCCACCACCTGCGCGAACGGGAGCCGCAGTGGCGCAAGGGCCTGGTCATCAACACCGTGGGCTGCGTGGCCACCTCGGTGGTGCTGCTGGTGGTGGTGACGTCCAAGTTCTTCCAGGGGGCATGGATCCCAGCGGTGGTGATCCCGCTCATCGTGGCCCTGTTCGCGGCCATCCACCGCCACTACGCCCGGGTCGACCGGGCCCTGGCCGTGCCCCCCGGCTACAAGGCCCGGCGCCGCACCCACACCGTGGTGGTGCTGGTGGGCCGGGTCACCAAGGGCTCCCTGGAGGCCATCGCCTACGCCCGGTCGCTGCGCCCGGACCGGCTGCTGGCCGTGTCGGTGGTGGCCTCGGCCGAGCAGCAGGAGGCCATCACCCGGTCCTGGGAGGAGCACGAGATCCCGGTGGAGCTGCGGACCCTGTACTCCCCGTTCCGGGAGTTGTCGCGCCCGATCATGCGGTTCGTGGACGAGTACGACGCCGAAGTGGAGGACGACTTCCTGACCGTGGTGCTGCCCGAGTTCGTGCTCGACCACTGGTACTCGCAGGTGCTGCACAACCAGAGCGCCCTGGTGCTGCGGGCCCGGCTCCGCACCCGGCCCAACACCGTCGTCACCTCGGTGCCGTTCCACCTCCGGGGCGGCGGGGTCGAGGTGGTGGGGACCCCGCAGTAGGTCCCGGCCGCGGCGCCGCCTCAACGGGCGAACATGGCCATCCACTGCTCCTGGGTCTCGGGCCGGAAGACCACGTTGCGCTGGCGGACCTCGCCCATGGGGGCGGCCGGCTTCTCGGAGTAGAGGTGGCCGGGGAAGAGCACCGTGTCGTCGGGCACCTTGGCCAGGCGCTGGGTCAGCGACAGGTACATCTGCTCCGGGTCGCTGCCGGGCAGGTCGGTGCGGCCGCAGCCGTCCAGGAACAGGGTGTCGCCCCCGAGCAGGCGCTCCCCGACCAGGAAGCACTGGCTGCCCGGGGTGTGGCCGGGGGTGTGGATGAGGGTGATGGGGACGTCGCCCACGGTGACGGTGTCACCGCTGGCGTGGCCCACCAGGTGCTCCTCGCCCACGCCGGTGGCCCGGGCCACCCACGGCACCTCGTCGGCGTGGACGTGCACCGGCACCTGGACCCGCTCCAGCAGCTCGGCCAGGCCGGCGATGGGGTGGCCCATGAGCGAGCCGCCCACGTGGTCGGGGTGGTAGTGGGTGGCCAGGGTGCCAACCAGGCGCATGCCGTCGGCCTCCAGCACGTCGAGCACGCCGCCCACGTCGTAGGCCAGGTCGACGGCCACGGCCTCGCCGGTCTCCCGGTCGCCGACCAGGTACACGAAGTTGACCATCTGCTGGGCGATGTGGTCGTCCTCGGCCACGTCCATCCCGGCGAGCAGTTGGCGGAAGTAGAGGCGGTCGTCGGCCATGGCCGCCATGCTGGCACGACCTCCCCCGGCCCGCCGCCGCCTCAGTCGACCGGGGTGGCGGCCTCGCCGGTCTGCACCCACGTCCTCCGACCCCGCCCACCGCCCTGAGGGCCCGGCGAGGCGGCTCGGTCCGCGAGCCTCAGTCGACCGGGGTGGCCGCCTCGCCGGTCTGCACTCGCCAGAGGGCGGCGTAGAGGCCGCCGCCGGCCACCAGCTCGTTGTGGGTGCCGGCCTCGGCCACCCGGCCCCGCTCCAGGACGTGGATGCGTTCCGCGTGGCGGACGGTGGAGAGGCGGTGGGCGATGACCAGCACCGTCCGGCCGGCCCCCACCGCCTCCAGCGATCGCTGGATGGCGGCCTCGGTCTCGTTGTCGACCGCCGAGGTGGCCTCGTCCAGCACCAGGATCCGCGGGTCGCGCAGGATCGCTCGGGCGATGGAGAGCCGTTGCCGCTGGCCCCCCGACAGCTTCTGGCCCCGCTCGCCGACCACGGTGTCGTAGCCCCGGGGCAGCCCGACGACGAACTCGTGGGCCTCGGCCTGGCGGGCCGCGGCCACCACCTCGTCGTCGGTGGCGTCGGGCCGGCCGTAGGCGATGTTCTCCCGCACCGTCCCCTGGAACAGGAACACGTCCTGGCCCACGTAGCCCATGGCTCCCCGCAGGGCGGCGAAGCGGAGGGTGCGGACGTCGGTGCCGTCCACCGTGACGCTGCCCCCGGTCGGCTCGTAGAGGCGCAGCAGCAGCTTCACCACCGTGGACTTGCCGGCGCCGGTGGCCCCCACGATGGCGTGGGTCTCGCCCGCGGGGACGTGGAGGTCGAGCCGGTCGAGCACCGGCGGCCCGTCGGCGTAGGCGAAGCGCACCCCGTCGAAGCGCACGTCGCCCCGCACCGGCTCGGCCAGGGCCGCCGCCCCCGGGGTGATGGTGGGGGCCACGGCCAGGAGGTCGAGGATGCGCCGGGTCGAGGCCATGGCCCGCTGGTACAGGTCGAAGGTCTCGCCCAGGCGGGTCAGGGGCCACAGCAGGCGCTGGGTCATGTACACCAGCACCGAGAACACGCCGACCTCCAGGTCGCCCCGGAGGGCGGACCGCCCGCCGGTCAGCAGGGTGGTGGTGAAGGCGGCCAGGATGGCCATGCGGATGATGGGGATGAAGGCCGACGACAGGCGGATGGCCCGCCCGTTGGCGTCCCGGTAGGCCTGGCTGGAGGCCCGGACCCGGTCCAGCTCCCGGTCCTCGGCGGTGAAGGCCCGGATGGTGGCGATGCCCGAGAGGTTGTTGGCCAGCAGGCCGCCCAGGTCGCCGGCCGCGTCCCGGACCCTGGTGTAGAGGGGCTCCAGGCGGCGCTGGAACAGCACCGAGCCCCAGATGATGAGGGGGATGGGCAGGAAGGCGACGGCGCCCAGGACGGGGTCGACGGCGAAGAACACGGCCCCCACGAACACCACGTTCACGGCCACGGCCAGGATCTCCATGGCCCCGACGTCCAGGAAGCGCTCCAGCTGGTTGACGTCGTCGTTCAGGATCGACAGCAGCCCGCCGGTGGACTGGTCCTCGAACCAGGCCAGCTCCAGGTCCTGCACGTGGCGGTAGGCGTCCATGCGGGCCTCGTGCTCGATGGTCTGGGCCAGGTTGCGCCACAGCACGTGGGCCACGAAGTCGGTGGCCGACTCCACCACCCACACCAGCACGTTGGCCAGGGCCAGGGCGGTGAGCTGCCCGGTCAGGCTCTCGATGCCCAGCAGCTGGCCCACGAACGAGTCGCCCCGGCGGACCACGATGTCCACGGCCACGCCGATGAGCAGCTCGGGCATGACGTCGGCGCCCTTGTTGAGGACGGTGAAGGTGATGGCCCCCACCACCGTGCGCCGATGGCCCCGCGAGTAGGCCCACAGCCGACGCAGGGGCGATCGGCCATCGACCTCGTCCGCCCCGGCGGCCCGGGCGACGTCGGGGCGGGGGACGTCCACCGCCGGAGGCTACGGCGGCCCTCCGGGCCGCTCCGAGCCGGTTCCCGGGCCCGCGGTCCTCAGGCCGGCCGACCGGCCTCGCGGGGCGCCCGGTGGCGTGCGGCGTGGTACCAGTCGGCCCACACCTGGCTGAAGGCCCGGTCCCAGGCCTCGTAGCGGGCCCGGAGGTCGTCGCCGGGCCAGCCGTCGGGCAGCAGGGCGGGGGGGAGGAGGGGGTCGGACTGCAGGTGGCGCAGCACCGCGGCCGAGAGGACGAAGGCGTCGGGCAGGGCGTCGCGGTCGCCGGCGTCGAGGGCCGGCCGGCTCCCGCCGAGGGCGGCGCCCAGGCGGTGGGCCCGCCGGGCCCAGCCGTCCAGGTCCCACAGCGACGCGGCCAGCGCCGCCTCGTCGTCCTCGGGGTGGGCCCGGAAGGCCCGACACTGGGCGGCCACCACGGCCTCGTCCTCGGGCAGGGTGCCGGGCGGCAGGTTGTCGGGCCGCAGCCACAGGCCCTCCCGCAGCTCGGCCAGACGGAGGGCCGAGGCGGCCCGGCGGAGGGCGGCCCGCTCGGGAGCGGGCCGGGCCTCGCCCACCACGACCGCGGTGCGCCACCCGTCGCCGCCGGGCCGCCAGGGTCGGGTGGCGGCCCGGCGGCTGAGGTCCTGGCGCTCCTGGCGGGCGCGGAGGCCGCCGCTCAGGGCGTAGCCCCCGTCGTCGGCCACCAGCTCGCCAGCCGCCACCATGCGGGAGATGGCCACCCGGGCGGTGCCGTCGCTGATGCCGAACAGGCCGCAGGAGCGGACCAGCAGGCTGGTGGGCAGCCGGGAGGGGCGGACGCCGAGGAGGGTCGAGGCGATGACCGAGCGGGCCGGGAGGGCCGGCTCCTCGGCCGGGCTCCACACCGATCCGTCCTCACCGGAGGGGACGGGGCGGTCGGGCGAGGTCACGGCCGCCGAGCCTACCGGGTGGGTCGGCCTCATTACGGTGTGGCAACGAGCGTGTCATCAGCGTAAGATGACGGTGTGGAGACGACCACCACCCGCCCGACGATGGCCCCGGCGCCCGAGCTGTTGCCCGACGTGCTGCCCACCGACCGGCTCGGCCCCACCGGCAAGGCCGTGCCCCCCATCCGGGCCGAGCTGCGCCGCATCCCCGTGGCCCGCAACGTCCTGGCCGTCGTCAGCGTGTACGCCCAGTCGGTGGGCCTCGTCGCCCTGGCCGCCTGGATCGCCCACCCCCTGGCCTACCTGGTGGCCTTCGTGTGGATGGGCCGCACCCTGGCCGCCTTCGCCGCCCTGTCCCACGAAGCCGCCCACCGGCTCCTGTTCCCCAACAAGAAGGTCAACGACTGGGTCGGGCGCTGGCTGGTGGGCTATCCGGGCTTCATCTCCACCGACGTCTACCGCCGGGGCCACATCGCCCACCACAAGGAGGAGTTCGGGCCCCACGAGCCCGACATGAACCTCTACGTGGGGTACCCGGTGAGCCGGGCGTCGCTGCGGCGCAAGCTCACCCGCGACGCCCTGGGCCTCTCCGGGTGGAAGAACCTCCGCAGCATCCTCCGGGGGGCGCGGCTGAAGGGCTACGGCACCCACGCCCGGCGCATCCTCGCGGTCCAGGCCGGGTTGTTGCTGGTGGCCACCCTGCTGGGTCGGCCCGAGCTGTACCTGGCCCTCTGGTTCGTGCCGTGGATGACGTCGTGGCGGGTCATCAACCGGCTGCGGGCCATCGCCGAGCACGGGGGCATGGAGCGCTCCAAGGACCGCCGCCGCACCACCCACTCGGTGCGCCAGCACCCGGTGGCCCGGTTCTTCCTGGTGCCGTACAACATCGGTTGGCACCTCGCCCACCACGTGGACATGGGCGTGCCGTGGCTCCACCTCCCGGCCATGCACCGCGAGCTGCGGGCCAGCGGGTGGGTGCCCGACGAGCTGGAGCACCCGAGCTACCTGGCCCTGTGGCGGGCCCTGGCCCGGGGCACCGAGCGCCCGGCGGCCTGAACCACCGGCCTCCGGTCGCTCCGATCCCCCGGGAGCCCGGGCCGGGACCGCGATAGGTTCCGCCCCGGAGCGGTGGCAGAGCGGACGAATGCAGTCGCCTTGAAAGCGACCGGGCCTCACGGCCCCGGGGGTTCGAATCCCCCCCGCTCCGCTCCCCGGGTCCCAGGTGGCGCACCGACCGCTGACCGCTGCCAGAGGCGCTCAGTCGGGCTCGGTGGGGCAGGGCCGCCGCCGGCGGCCGGAGGGTGCAGACGGCGGCGCGGAGAGGTCCGGGGAGCGACGGCCGGGTGCCTCAGGGGCCGGAGGGCAGGTCGGCGACGGCGGGGGCGAACCACGTGCGCCACCCCCAGGCGGCTCCCCGCGGGCCTTCGGCCCAGTGGAAGGCGCCTTCCCTGGCGGCCGACCCGGCGGGGGTGGGGAGGCCCTCGGGGTCGCCCCCCACGCACAGCTCCGGAGGCGTGGCGGCGATGACGGCCACGGCCGGCCGTCGGGCCACCACCTCGTCGAGGATCGACCGGACCCACCGGACGTGGGTGGTGCTGCGCAGGTCGGCCGGCGTCTGGCGACCGACGCAGGCCCACTCGGGCAGGACCACCTTCCGCACCGTGCGCGCCGTCCAGATGTCGATGCGGCGCACCATCTCGGCGGCCAGCTCGCTGCGCAGGGCGGGGGACCGGGCCGGGAGGACCGTGCCGTCGGGGCGGCGCACCGCCGTCCCCTCCCAGGCGCCGATGGGCCAGATGACCACCTGGGCGCCCCAGTCGAGCATGGCCCGCTCGATGCGGGACACCTCCTGGGGGCACAAGCCGTCGCCGGGGAGCCCCCAGCCGGTGTGGTCGGGGAAGTAGGTCGCTCCGGGGGGCAGGTCGTAGCCGGCCCGGGCGGAGATCACGCCGCAGGCCAGGCGGCCGCCGAGCCGGGGCCGTTGCCCGGCGCCGGTGACCACGGCGGGCAGGGCCTGTCCCACCGCCTTCTCGGTCAGCGAGAAGGCCACCGAGTCGCCGGCCACCGCCACCCGGAGGCCGCCGGGGGCCAGGGCGGCCACCACCTCGGCCCGCAGGCGCTGGGGGTTGCCGCCCGCCGCGGCCAGGGTGGCGACGCCCCGGTCGCGCTCGGTGGCGCCGGGGGCGCGGCCCAGGACGGCGAGGTAGATGGCGGTGACGGTCCGGCGGCGCGCCTCGGGCGTGGCCAGGACCTGGCGGGCCAGGACCCACCGCGGCGTGCCGCTCCCCAGGCGGGCCACCCAGAAGGCCGATCCGGGGGCGTCGACGCCCCGACCCAGCGCCTGCTGGTAGGCCCAGGCGACCCAGGCCGGATCCGCGGGGCGCCGGGCCGAGGCCTCGGGTGAGCCCAGCAGGTGCGCCACCATGCGGTCGTGCGTCCAGCCCGAGGCCAGCCGGGTCGCCCACCACCTCCGATCCGCGTCCGAGGACGGGCGGGCCAGGCCCTGTTCGTAGGCCCAGCCGGCCTGGAGGCGCCGGGCTTCGGGTGACCCGGCCAGGGCTCGGGCCACGTGGCCGGGGCTGGTCAGCACGGCCTGGTGGGCGTGGTAGCGCCGGTCGCCGCTCGGTGCCGGCCGGCCCAGCAGCGCCGGGTACGCCTGGGTGCCGACCCAGGCCTCGACCTGGCCGCGCCACGTGCCGGGCGGGGCGTCGGTCGGGGGGACGGCAGCCCCGGCGGCGCCCCCGGTGAAGGCGACGAGGACGGGGACCAACAGGAGGGCCGCGGTGGCCAGGAGACGGGAGTGGTGGGTCGGTCGCACGGTGGCGGCAAGGAAAGCAGGTGGGGGTGGGTCGAGCCAGGCACGGTGCCCGTGAGCGGCGCTCCGGCGGGCGGCGTCGGCATCGTCGGGCTCGGGCTCGGGCTCGGGCTCGGGCTCGGCGTCGCGGGTCGGGTCGGTGCGGCTCGGCGGGCCGAGCGCCACCGGCGCCGGCCGGGGCGCCGGGGCCCGATCAGGTGGGGGCGACGGGGTCCTCGGCCATCGTCGGGGCCCGGTCCTGCTCGGCCAGCGTGGTGAGGGCCACGCCGGCCACCAGGACGAGCCCCCCGACGACGACCAGGCCCCCGGGGACCTCGTCGAAGAGGACGACGGCGCCCGTGGTGGAAGCCAGCGGCTCGAGGAGGATCACCACCGACACCAGGGTGGGGCTCATCCATCGCACCGCCCAGGTGAAGGACGAGTGGCCCACCATCTGGGGGACGAGGGCCAGGGCCACCGCGCCCAGCCAGAAGCCGGCCGGGTAGGGACCGTCACCCGGCGCCGTCAGCACCGCCAGGGGGAGCACGGCCACGGCGCCGATCCCGGTCACGACGGCCGTCCACCGCCAGAGCCCCAGGCCCCGGTGCTGCACCTCCCGGCCGAGCAGCAGGTGGCCGGCGTAGGTGATGGCGGCGACCAGGGCCAGGGCGTTGCCCAGCGGCGGGTTCGATCCCTGGTCCAGGCCCCCCACGTCACCGAAGGCCACCAGCGCGCCCCCCAGCAACGCCACGCCGATGCCGACCGCCGTGCGGGCCCGGGGCCGCTCGCCCCGGAGCCACAGCAAGAGGACGATCCACACCGGCCCGGTGGTCACGATGGTCACGCTGGCCGCCACCGAGGTGAAGGCCAGCGACGGCAGCCAGGTGGCGAAGTGCACGCCGAGGAGCAGGCCGGCCAGCGCGGTGCGGCGCCCGGTCCCGGCCGGGAGGGGGCCGGGCCCCGGATCGACGTCGGCGGGCTCGGACGGCAAGGACTCCGACGGAGGCTCGGACGGCCGGTCCGGCCCGGTGGGCGGGGTCGCCGGGCGCCCCGGGCGGTGCCGCAGCCACGCCGGCGCGGTGAGGGCACAGGCCAGGGAGAGGCGCACCAGGGCCAGCAGCATCCCGCCGCCCAGGGTGCCGGACCCGGCGGCGTCGTAGGCGGCCCGGCTGAAGAGGGCGCCGGTCGACACCGCGGCCACGCCACAGGCCAGCACAACGGCCAGGACCGAGGCCGGGGGCGCCCCGTCGGTGGTCGTGCCCCGACGCCGACCCGGGCGAGAACGCACCCGGGTCGTGGCGCCGTTCCGGAGCGGGCGGCCTGGCACCCGCCGATCATCGCAGCCGGGCCCGTCGCCGCCGTGCTGGTGCGCCCGGCACACCTACCGGCCGTGGTGGTGCGTCAAACGTGATGGCCTGACCGACCGCAGGCATCGCTCAGAGACGGGATCCGTCGGGTCGTCTCAGCCCGGCGCGGTACTCTCTGCCGGAACGGAGAGGTGCCAGAGTCTGGTCGATCGGGCCTCCCTGCTAAGGAGGTGACGGGTAACCCTCGTCCGTGGGTTCAAATCCCACCCTCTCCGCCAGTCGCTCGGGCCCGGCACGTCGGTGCCGGGCCCGGTCGCGTCCGGCCGTGGCGCGCCTCGCATGGTCGGTGGCGGCTGCTCTGCCTCGGTTCGGCCCGGGGCGGACGAGATGACGGAGCGGTGACGTTCGCTGCGGAACGGCGACGGCGCTCAGGCCCGCACGACGCGGCAGAGGGCGAGGGTCGACGGGAAGCCGACGAGCAGGGTCTGGCCGGCCCAGCGTCCGGCGGGCAGGCCGTGGCGGCGGGCCAGGCGATGGGCGTAGAGGCCCTCGGCCACGTGCGCGGCGGCGGTCCCGGCCAGCAGCTTCTGCAGGACCGGCCGGGGCGGGAGCGGGAGGGCTTCGGCCGCGGCCCGGTGGGCCCGGTCGTTGAGGGCCAGGGCGGCCAGGGCGGCGATGCCCCCGTCGAGGACCAGGAACCAGGCCAGGGAGGGGCGGGTGACGGCGGGGCGGGAGGCCATGGTGCGGAGCGTACGGCCCCGGGCCGGGGCCCTCGCCGCCCGGCCGTGCGCCGGACCTGGCCCAGCCGGGGTCGGCGCTGTGCCGGCCTCGCCTCGGCACCAGCACGCGGGGCGGGCCGCAGACGCGTTCCAGCGTGCAGAACTGGACGGGCCGGGCCACCGTTGAGCCGGCCCCATGGGAGCCTCCGCGCGGTCGTCGGCGGGCTCCGCCGAGGGCCCTGTGACAGCGTTCACGTCACGAGTTCTTGCGTTTCGTAACCGGTCTGTCATATCTTGCGTGCTCCAGCCGCCACGGGGTCCCGTCCCGAACTTCCTCGGAGCAGTGCCGCTCCCGCCGGAATCCCCGCACCGTGCCCTCGTCTCTGCCCGCAGGGCACGAGCGCGTGTAGGCGGGCCGATCGACCCAGGAGCTCATCAGTGAAGCGAATCCTCCTCAGCCTCGTGTGCGTCGCCGGCGTCGTCCTCGGACTCAGCGCCTGCAACCAGCAGGAGGTCTCGAAGGATGCGATCCGCCAGCAGTTCCCCGAGGCGTCCGACAAGGCCATCGCCGTGGCCCGGTGCGAGTCGGGCCTCAACCCGGAGGCGGTCAGCCCCGGGGGCCGCAACGTGGGCCTGTTCCAGATCAACTCGGTCCACCAGCCGATGGTCCAGCGGATGGGCTACCAGTGGGCCCAGATGAGGGACCCGTACGTGAACACCAGGGTCGCCCGCCGGCTGTACGACAGCGCCGGCGGCTGGGGCCCCTGGTCGTGCCGCCACGCCCGCTGAGGCGCTTGACCTGACGTCTGTGGAGGCGGCGCCTGCGGGCGCCGCCTCCGCCGCGCCCGGACTGCGTGGGAGAAAGATGCCCGACCGCGTCGCCAGCCTACCGACCGGTCGGTAGGCTGAGTCCGTGCTGCCGGACACCTCACTCCTGACCGACCTCACGCCCACGCTGGAACAGCTGGTCGAGCGCCACCTGGCCGCCAGCCGGGAGTGGTTCCCCCACGAGGTCGTGCCCTGGGAGCGGGCCGGCCCCGAGACCCGGTCGCGGGAGTGGGACCCCGAGCGCGCCCCGGTGCCCGACGCGGTGCGCAGCGCGCTGTTCGTCAACCTGCTCACCGAGGACAACCTGCCCTACTACTTCGCCACCATCGACCGGATGTTCGGCGCCGACGGGATCTGGGGCGAGTGGGCCCGCCGCTGGACCGCGGAGGAGGGGCGGCACTCGATCGCCATCCGCGACTACCTCACGGTGACCGGGATGGTCGACCCCGTGGCCCTCGAGCGGGCCCGCATGCACCAGGTGTCCCACGGCGTGGTGCCGGTCCCACCGTCGCCGCTGGACGGCCTGGTGTACGTGGCCCTGCAGGAGCTGGCCACCCGCATCGCCCACCGGGCCACGGGCAAGCTCCTCGACGACCGGGCCGGCTACGAGGTGATGGCCCGGGTCGGCGCCGACGAGAACCTCCACTACCTCCTGTACCGCGACCTGGTCAGTGCGGCCCTGGAACGGGACCCGTCGCCGGTGGTCGAGGCCATCGAGCGCCAGGTCACCGACTTTGAGATGCCGGGGACGGGCATCATCGGCTTCGACCGCCACGCCCTGGCCATCGCCCGAGCCGGGATCTACGACCTGGTGGTCCACCACGAGCAGATCCTGGTGCCGGTCGTCCTCCGGCACTGGGACGTCGAGGGGTTGGAGGGCCTGTCGCCGGCCGCCGAGGAGGCCCGCCGGCGCCTGGTGCGCCGCATCGAGCGGGTGGGCCGTGCCGGTCGTCGCCTGGCCGAGCGCTGGGCCGAGACCGCCTCCTCGTCGGCGGAGGCCATGCCGGCCTGACCCTGGTGCCCCGGTGGGACGTGCGTCCCGCCTGGGTGGGCCCCAGGGGACGGTGGGGGGCGCCCCGGGTGCCGCCTGATCGCCCCGGAGCGGAGGGTGGGGTCATGCCCCGCACCGTGTCGTTCCCTGTTCCGGCCGCCGACCGCTGTCCCGTCTGTGACGGGCCGCTCACGTCCCCGCGCTGCCCCCGGTGCGCGGTGAAGCTCGACTCCCGCGACGGCGCCCTGCTCTGGCGGGTCGACCACGACCTGTCCGACCTGTCCCGGGTCCGCAACGAAGCCGTCGACCGCCTCCTCTCCGTGCCTGTGACGTCTGGGCCGCGGTCCACTGCCCCGGCGTCGCCAGGCGGTGTTCCTCTCGGCAGTGCTGCGCCGACTTCCCCCGGCCCCGATACGACGCCATGCGCTCCGGTGGCCGCCCCGGGGCCCGCCGGCCGGGTACCGGGTGGACACCCGCCGAGCGGGGCCGAGCCGCGGTGGCCGTCGGGCGGCAACGGGGTTCGGCCGAGCCGGGACGTGAGCCTGGCCGAGCTCCTGGTCGGGCTGGGGGCGGCCAGCCTTGTCGCCGCGGTGGCTGTGTTCGCCGCCGTGACCTGGGACCGCCTGGACGCCGCGGTGCAGGGGATGGTGCTGGTCGGCGTGACCGGGCTGGTGCTGGCCGTCGCCGTGCTGGCCCGGCGGCGGGGGCTGGTGGCCACCGCCGAGGCGCTGGGGGCGGTCGGCGTGGCCCTGGGCCTGGCCGATGTCCAGGTGTTGCGGGTGGCGTTGGCTGGCGTGGGCGATCCGGTGGTGGTGACGGCGGCCGGTCTGGCCGCCGTCGCCGCGGGGGCCATCGGCCTGGGCCGTTCGGCAGGCGTGCGGAGCTTGACCGCGGCGGGTGCGGCGGTGGCCTTCCTGCCCGGCCCTCTCCTGGCTGCGGGCTCCGGCTCGCTCATGGCGGTGGCTGGTGTGTTGGTGGCCCAGGTCGGCCTCGGGTTGGTGGCCGCCGGGCTCCTCGGTCGGTGGCGGCTCGAGCGGGCGGTGGTGGTGATGGCCACCGCAGGGTGCTGGGCCCTGGCCGGTTCCATCGCCTTGGGCCTCGGCGTCGAGGGGCTGGTGTCGGACCGCATGGTCGCCCCGGGCGGGTCGGCCGCTCTCCTGCTGGCCCTGGCCGTGGTGACGACGATCGGCGCCATGCGGGTGCCGCCAGGCCACCCAGTGGGCGCCGCCCTCCTGGCTCTCGCCCCCCTCCCCGCGCTGGCGGCCCTGGGCCTGGGCACGGCGTGGTGGGCGGACGACGCCGAGACGTGGGCCGCGGCGCTGGTGGTCGGCTCGGCGGCGGCGGCCGTCGCCGCCGGGCTCCTGGATCGGCTCGACCGAGGCCGGCCGTGGTCGGCGTCCGCGCTCCTGCCCGCCCTGGTGACCCTGGCGGCCGGGACGTGGGCCGGCATCCAGGTGGTGGCCACGGCGACGGCCGTGGCCGGATCGGTGGAGCTCGGGGGTGGGACGGCCGGTGAGTCGGTGGCGGCCCGCCTGGGCCGCGCCCTCCCCGACGAGGTGTTGCTGGCCGACGGCACCACCCTGTGGGTCCTGATGACCGGTGCGGTCGCGCTGGCGGCGGCCCGTGCGCTGGGCCACCGCTGGGCCCGGGCACCGCTCGGCCTCCTCGCCGTGGCGTCGGCCGTGGCCGTGCCGCCGGCCGTGGGGTTGGCGGTGGGGACGACGGTGGTCGCTCTCCTCGTGATCGCCGGGGTGGGTGCCGTGCTCCCGGTCGCCGCCCGTCCCGTCGCCTCGGCCTCGGTTTCACCGTCCGGCGAGCAGCCTCCGTCGTGGTGGAGCACTCGACCCGTGGCTCGGGCGCCCTGGTCGGTGGGGAGGGGGCGTGGTGCTCCCTGGAGGGAGACCGACCGTGAGCCGGGCTCGACGCCGGGCCCGTGGCCGGGTCGTCCCTTGCGGCCCGTCGAGGTTCTCTACGGAGGGGGACAGACCTCGCCGCTCGCCCAGGCGGTGGTGGGGGCACTGGCCGGTCTGGCCGTCGCCCTGGCCCTGCCGTCGGAGGAGCTGGGCTTGGTGGCCCTGGTCGTGGTGGCCACCGGGGCGGTGACCGGTGCCGTGGTCGCCGTGGTGCGGGACCAGCCGCGGGCCGACACCCACGTCGGTGGCGCCCTGGCCGTCGCGCTGGGCGCGGTGGCCGTGGGTTCGGTGCTGGTGGGGGCCGGGGGGAGCCGCCCGGCTCTGGCGGTGGCCGTGGCCGCCGCCTTGGGCGCCGGGGTCGGCCCCCTGGTCGAGCGCCGGGGCGAGGTCCGGGCGGCCGCCGTGGCCGGGAGCGCGGACGTGGTGGCCGCCATCGGCCTGGTGTTGGCCGGGGTGGCGTGCAGTTCGCTCGACGCCGTGAGCGGGGTGGTGGCCGTGGCCGGCCTGACGTTCGCGGCCTCGGCGCTCCGCCCGACGAGGCGGGATGCCGTGATCGCGGCGCTGGGTTGCGCGGTGCTGTTCGGCTGGCTGCGCCTGGCGGCCGCCGAGGTGGACGTCCCCGAGGCCTACTCGCTCCTGCTGGCGGCTGGTTTGCTGGTGGCCGGAGCGGTGGCGACCCGCGGGCAGCAGGTGGGCTCGTGGACCAGGCTGGGGCCGGGCCTGGCCGTGGCTGTGGGGCCGACGACGATGGCGGCGCTGGTCGGTGGGGGCCTGGGCCGCACCGCGGTGGCGGTGGGCGCGGGCCTGGCGTTGGTGGTGTGGGGGGCGGTGGGTCGGCTCCAGGCCCCCCTGGGGGTGGGAGCGGCGGTGCTTGGTGCGTTGGCGCTGCGGCACCTGGGCCCGGTGGCCTCGGACCTGCCCCGCTACCTGGTCTTCGCGGTGGCCGGGGTGGTGCTGGTGGCCCTGGGCGCCACGTTCGAGCAGCGCCGCCAGGACGTCCGCCACGCCCGTGACACCTTCTCCCGCCTGGGCTGACCGGCGACCCATCGGGCGGAGCACTGCGACACCGGTCGTGTGGGCGGCCGGTGTCGCAGTTGGCAGCCGGGGCCGGACGTCCTGGCCCGGCATCGCGTCGGGGTCGCCTCCGGGACGAGGTTGCGCCGGCCTCGCCGGCCCGAACACCGGCGGTAGCGTCTCGACGGTGGAGGACGACGACGACCTGCCGATCCGCTCCGGTCGTCGAGGGCGGATCGCAGCCCTGGTGTTGGCGGCCGTGTTCTTCGCGGTGCCGGTGGTGAGCCTGCTGTCCGCGTTGGCAGGCCTGCGCGACGGCGACCGTGACTGGGGCCCGACCCTGGTGGGGTTCGGCGTCCTCGCGGTCCTGGTCGGCCTGGTTCTCGTGGCCCGGCGGGCGCTTGGGGCGGAGGACGACGGGTTCGACTGATCGTTCACTTCCAGCCCGGGCGAACGGGCTGGAGCCACCGATCGGCGAGCGGTAGGGTCAGCGTCCCTGCGCTCGTAGCTCAATTGGATAGAGCATCTGACTACGGATCAGAAGGTTGGGGGTTCGAGTCCCTCCGAGCGCGCCACGTACGTCCAGGTCAGGGCCTTATTTGGTGGAGGCTCTTGCGCCGGACCCGCTCCGTGAGAAGCATATGAGAAGCAGAAGCCCGGGAATCCTGGGGTTCGCTGCTTCTCACGCTTGCTTCTCACGGGAGGCGTCATGCCGAAGTACGACGGCGTGTACCAGGACGGCAAGGGCCGCTGGTACTTCAAGGTCTGGCTCGGTCGGGATCCCCTGACGGGCCGCCAGCAGCAGGTGACCAAGCGCGGGTTCGTCACGGCCGCCGATGCGGCCCGAGCCCGGCGCAAGGTGCTCGACGAGGTGGACGAGCGCCCCCGGGCCGCGACCCTGCCGGCCACGCTGTCGGTCGACGACCTGCTCGACCTGTACCTCGACGGCCTCGACGCCGACGAGAAGCTCTCGGCCAAGACGAGGTTCGACTACCGCCACAACGCGGCGTCGTACGTGCGGCCGTGGCTCGGCAAGAAGCGGGTACGGGAGCTGACGCCCGAGGTTGTCCTGGCCTGGCAGCGCCAGCTCCTGGCCGGTGGAGGGACGAAGAGCGGCAAGCCGCTGGCGGCCAACACCGTGCGCCTGGCCCGCTCACCGCTCACGGGTGCGCTCAAGCTCCCTGTCGAGCAGGGCGTGATCCGGACGAACCCGATGACGTCGGTGGCCCGCCCCCCGACGAAGCGGTCGGTGCCGAAGCACTGGAGCCCGGAGCAGGCTCGCCAGTTCCTCGACAGCCAGAACGGCGACCGTCTCTACCCGCTGTGGGCCTTTCTGCTCGCTCGGGCTTGAGGATCGGCGAGCTGGTGTGGCTGCGGTGGGAGAACGTCGACATAGTCCGCCAGCACGCCCGGATCGTGGAGTTCGCCTCGACCCTCGGCTGGGACCTGGTCGAGTCGCAGGGCAAGAGCGCCACGGCCACCCGCACCGTCGATCTCGACGCCGGCCTCGTGGCCGTCCTCAAGCAGCAGCGAGAGATGCAGCGCTTCGAGGCCCGTCAGGAGGACTATGTGGAGTCCGACTACGCCTTCACCAAGCCCGGCGGCGGCTACTACCACCCGCAGGTGATCTCCAAGGCCCTGGGCCAAGCCTCAACCGACGCCGGCCTGCCCCGCCTCACCGCCCACGGCCTCCGCCACACCAGCGCCACCCTCATGCTCGCCAGCGGTATCCCCCCCAAGGTCGCCGCCGAACGCCTCGGCCACAGCGACCCCTCCCTGTTCATGAACCTCTACAGCCACGTCACCCCCACCATGCAGCGCGAAGCCGCCGACAAACTCGGCCAAGCCCTGTTTGGACCAGCTAGGGGCTGATAGCAACCTCGTTGAGGAGGGGGAGCCGGCCGCCCTCACTGCGGCCCTCGATGTAACGCGAGTGGGTCAGCCGGCGCTACAGGTACCAGCGTTCCGCTTGGCAAGGCATTCGTTGCAGCGCTCACCACTGTTGCTTTCGATGTAGTTGCTCGTCGGCCAATTCGAGCAGTTGGTGCAGAAGTGAACGGTGTCAGAGCCCTGGCGCTTCCTTGGCATGGTCCCTCCGATGCTCGAACCGCCAATCTGGCGGTCGGCGCCGGACATCCTGGCATAACCCGTCCTTCCCTGCTTGGTGACAAGTGCCGTACTCCCGGCGCTCCACTTCGGCTGCCCGTATCGCTGCTGGGCGCCTTGGGCTGAGGTGCCGATCTGAGTTCCGATGTGCTTCCAGGAGAGGCCGGCGCTTCGAGCGGCGGCGACGGCTTCGGCCACCTGGCGCTCGCTGCGTGCCCGGCCGAGAGCGGCCCGGCGGAGGAGGTACTCGGCGACATCCACCTCATCGTCAGGGGAAGGTTCGTAGTCCTCCAGCTTCCGGGCCAGCTCGTCTGCGTGGTCGAGGATCTCCTGTAGGGATCGGGGCATCTGGATCACCTCAGGTACTTGGGTCGTGCGGTCATGGCGTGGACTATGAACTCGGTGCCTTCATCGGCGGTGGCGAGGCCGACCTCTAGGAGCTGGCCGGCCCGATCTCCTCCGACGATCATCGTGAGGTCATCGACCTTGAAGACGCGGATGGGGTGTCGGTGGGCGTGGAGCATGTCGTCGTCGGTGATTCCGTGTCGTCGAGCGCTCGGCAGGATGACGGGATCCACTGCCGTCAAGTTATCTTGACGAGTCCGAGGGGGCAACTGTCCATCGTCGTTCTCCCTGCCGAGCTGTTAGAGCCCGAGGCCGAAGTCGTCATCGATGCTCCTTGAGGCGTTGCGTGCCTGTAGGGCGTCGAGTTGCTTGATGATTCTGGCGGCGTCCTGGTTCAGCGTGGTTTCGATGTCGTCAGGCTCAGCTCGTTCCTGGGTGGCAGGCCCACGAGGCTGCGTGGTATCGGTGATCCAGCGTTGGTGGGTGGGGGTGGTCCAGTCGGTGGCGAGGTCGTGGCGGAGTTGGGGGAGGTCATCCGCGATGGCGTGGAGGGTGGTGCCGTTGCGGGCGCGGCTGAGGGCGACGTAGACGAGTTCTCGGCCGCCTGGAGTTCCCCTGCTTGTCCGGACGGGGTGGGTGTGGTGGTCAGGATCATGCCGCAGAGCCGGTGTGGGCTGCTGCGGCGTAGGTGATGGGCGGGTGCATGTCGAGGGTTGAGTGGCGGCGTTGCTGGTTGTAGAAGACCTCGATCCACTCGAAGATCGCTTGTGCCAGCTGGGCTCGAGTGGCCCAGCGGTGCCGGTCGAGCAGCTCGGTCTGCAAGGTGGCGAAGAAGCTCTCGGCGACCGCGTTGTCGAGGGCGTCGCCGACGGTGCCCATGGAGCCGAGGAGGCCCGCTGAGCGGAGTCGTTGGCCGAAGGCCCATGACGTGTATTGGCAGCCGTGGTCGCTGTGGTGGATCGTCTGACCGGCCACGGGGCGCTGTCGCCAGCAGGCCGCATCGAGGGCATCAATGATGAGCTCGGCGCGGAGGTGATCGGCGATGGAGTGTCCGACGACATGGCGGTTCCAAGCATCGATCACCACCGCGCAGTACACCTTGCCCTCGGCGGTGGGGTGCTCGGTGATGTCCGCGACCCACAGCTTGTTGGGCCCGTCTGGTCGGAACCGGCGGGCCACCAGGTCATCGGAGGACACCGCGTCGGCGGCGCGGCTGGACTTGCGGCGTCGGCGGGTCACGCCGGTGATCCCTGCGGCCCGCATCAGGCGTTCGACCCGTTTGCGTCCGACTCTGATGTCGAGGCCCAACCGGAGCTCGGCGTGCACCCTCGGCGAGCCGTAGGTGCCCCGGGACTGGCGGTGGATCTCGATGATCGTCTCGGTCAGCTCGGCGTCGGCGCAGCGCCGACGGCACGGCTGGGCCTGGGCCCGGCGCCAGTCATAGAAGCCGCTGGTCGACACCCCGAGGGTCCGACAGGCCCACGCGATGCTCAGGTTCGGGTTGGTGGCCTTCTCCGCGTCGATGAACGCGAACGTCACTGCCGAGGCGGCAGGACATTCTCCTGGGCGAAGAAGGCCGCGGCTCGAGAGAGCAGATCACGCTCCGCCTTGAGCACCCTGTTCTCCCGGCGAAGGCGAACCAGCTCCTCCCGCTCGGCCTTGGTCAACCCGGGCCGCTCGCCGGTCTCGACCTGGTCCTGGGCCACCCAGTTCCGCAGACACGACTCGGAGATCTTTAGATCCCGAGCGAGCTGCGCCACAGGGTGCTTGCGGTTGCCGTCCTCGTCGACCTCGAGGGCCAACGCGACAGCTCGACGACGGAACTCCGGCGGATGCGGAGGCGGCATGACGGACTCCTTCCCGCGGCCTCAGCCGCGAACGGTAGGTGTCCGGAAGAACGGGGGAACTCCACGCCGCCGTTGGTGAGGACGTGGGCGTGGTCGTAGGTGGCGCCTTGGGCGCGGTGGACGGTGAGGGCGTAGCCGTGGTCGAGGTGCTGGCTGTCGATGGCGTCGCCGGTGAGAAGGACTCGACGGCCGTCGGTGGTCTTGGCTTCGAGGGCGTGTTCTTGGGGGTGGGCGCGGGTGATGGTGAGGCGTTGGCTGGTGACGAGGCCGTGGTCGGGGAGTGGGGCGAGGACGACGGCTTGGTCCCCGGCGGCGTAGGCCCGCCCCCCGGGAGCGACCACGTGGGGTCCCGAGAGTCGTCCCGATCGGTGCATGTGCTGGCGGGCGAGACGGTTGAGGTCCCGGACATCGTCCCGGCGCCACGCCAGCAACGCAGTGTCGTGCCCGTTCGTGACGTCCCGGGCCCAGGCTTGGGTCATCTCGATGAGGGCGTCGGTGCGGTTGGCGTTTAGGGACGTGCGACCACGCCCGAGGTACCAGTCGATCGCTTCATGGACATCCCCGTTGCGGAGCTGGGCGAGAGCGCGGCGTTCGGCCGGGTCGCGTTGGCGGACGTTCTGGCCGAGCGTGGTGAGAACCTCGGGGTGGCGCTCGAGGAGGGCGGCGAGGGCGCCACCGGGGCCGATGGATGAGAGCTGGCGGGGGTCGCCGACGAGGACGAGCTTCGACCCGGCCTGTTCGGCATGACCGATGACCCGGTGGAGCTCCCGGTCGGCGGTCATGGCCGCTTCGTCGAGGATCAGGACCGTGTGGCAGTCGAGGACGATCTGGTGGTTGTCGAGGCGCCAGAGGAGCGAGGCGATGGTGCGGGACTCGATGTGAGCCTCGGCGCCGAGGGTCCTGGCCGCTTGACCCGAGGTGGACGTGCCGACGATCCGGTAGCCGGCCCGGTCGAGGGCGGTGGTGGCGGCGTCCAGGGCGGTGGTCTTCCCTGAGCCGGCGACCCCGACGATGACCTCGACCGCCCGCCCGGAACCGCAGACGGCTTCGACGACGTCCCACTGGCCTGGCGTGAGCGACCGGCCGATCTCACGACCCTTGGCAACGAAGGCGTTGGTGATGTCGTGTTCGGGAAGAGCGGGGCCAGGCTGGCGGGTGAGACGCTCGATGCCATCCGCGATGGCCTGCTCGGTGGCCAGAACCTCGACCGTCGCGTAGGCCCGCTCATGAACCGCACCGGAGCCAAGGAGCGGAACGACGTGACGCCCACCGAGGATGGTTGCGACGACCCGGTCCAACTCGGCCGGATCGTGGCCGTAGAGCAGAGGCGCGACCGCGGCGACGAGGTGGGTGCCGGTGAAGACCTTGTGCTTGGCCATCAGATCGCCATCGACATGCAGGACCTCGGCCGCAAGGTCCTCGACCTTCTGCTCGGACAGCAGCGCCGGCAGGCCCGGTTCTGTGCGTGCGGCATCGAGCGCGGCAGTGAGGCGCTCGACAGTCCATCCGATGGACTCCAGCTCGGCACACCACACGGGCATGAGCTGGTCGATGCCGGTGTGGCGCTTCACCGCCCGGCTCTGCCGGGCGGCCACCGATCGGGCCCGGTGGCTGTCGTTGTGACCGGACTCGGCTAGGTAGGCGGTGATCTCGTCGCTGCGCTTCGAGAACATCTCGCACACCTCGTCAGGGATGCCCACGATGCGCCAGTGGCGCAGGTTCCCCGACTCCCCCGGATCAGGGGCGATCACGAACCCCATCTCGGCCGCTCGGGCTGCGGAGTGGAGACGGCCGACCATCGTGGCCGCCTCGACGGTGTCTCGGAGCGACGCACTGTCGAGGCCCTTGTAGCCGCCGGTGCGATCGAGCATCTCGACGACGTTCGCTACCAGGACGTGATCGTGCGGCTGGGGTCACCGGCCCGGGACGTGCCATGCCGCGTCCGGGCATAGACGAGACCGCCCGTGCCGGTGCGGACCTGCGCCCGGCCCCGACGACCACCGCGCTGTTGGAACCAGTCATCGAGCCAGTCCATCGTGGCCTGGGTCTCCACATCCAAGAGGGCGTGCATGGTGTCGGCCTGATCGATCACCCCGAGGACAGCGACGGACTTGTGCGCGCTCACGACCAACTCGAACCCCGGGCGCTTCGTCCTCACCAACCGTACCCCAGAGGCCGGGTCGCGGAACCCGCCCGGCCCGAACGCCGCCTCATACGCCTCGGCGGTCACCTCACCGTGCAGACCGAGCCGTGCGGCTCCGGCGCCGCCCCACCGCAGGGGCGTCTCACCTCGGGTGCCGTAGTAGTCCAGTGCCTGGCCGGGGTGGTCGTCGGCCCGGCCGACGATGGTCGCCTGGTGGTAGGCGACCTCGTCGACACCCATGCGCCGGAACCAGGCCATCACGACGTCCCGGGCAAGGTCCCGCAACCAACGGTTGCAATCATGTTCCTCATCGGGTCCAGGTGTCCTACGGATCAGTGGGGCTGGTCCAGGACTTCGTGATGGCCGGTAACTGGCGGGGTGCAGTGGTCAGGGTTCTTGGGGTCGTGATGGGTAGGTCGTGCTTGAGTGCGGAGGGCTTCGTTGGCGGCGATCGAGTCGTGTTTGAGGCCGATCCGAGCCGAAGGCCACGACGCAGCAACGGACGGGTGGGCGTCACCTCGGATCAGGTGAGAGAGATCGGTAACGAGACCGGCCTAGTGGCGTGGGTTCAGTCGTAGAGCTCACTGATGAGCCCTCGCCGGACCTGCCGGCGACCCGCCGTCGGACCGACCGATCGCCAACCTGAAAGGGGCAACGATGTCCCAGCCCTGCCTGCCGTCCTCGCCGAAGGACCTACCTCGACTGCTCAACGTCACCCAGGTCGCCGAGACGCTCGGTGTGGACGTTCGTCACGTCCGTCGCCTCATCCATGAACGACGCATCCCCTTCATAAAGTGGGGCCACCTCATTCGGTTCGATCCGGATGAGATCGCCGAGTGGCTCGACCGCCACCGCTATGTCGGCGGTGGCCCTCGATGAGGTGCGTTGTCGTCGTCACCCGACGTTGGCCTGCGACGCAGGCTGGGATCTTGAGCGGGCGCCTCGTGCCGGGTTGGCGCCCTGGCCTGTGAGCGCAGGGTGGGTTAGTCGTCAATCGTCCAGAAGCGGCCCGGTTCTCCCTCGTGCATGGCGAAGCCAGCGATGCTGTTGCCTCTGTCGACCAGCTCGACACCGATGTAGATGCTGTCGCTGTCCTCGGCGTCGAGGGCGAACATCTCGACTTGGGTCACCTCGTCCCCCGGGGGGCGGCCGGCGATGTTGATGAGCCCGATGTTGGGCTTGGAGACGAGGTGGATGCGCTCGAAGCCGTCCTCGTCGAGCAGGACGAAGCCACAGTCCCCACCCGACTCCGCCGTGATGCGAGCGCGAGCCACGCCGGCATCATCGACAACGACGAGTTGCCGCGTCCTCACCCCCTCTTCGATCTGCAGCCGGAGATCGCTGACCTCGCGGCGGAGCCGGGAGAGCACTGCCGCGTCGACCGTGATGCTCTCGCCGTCTGGGACAGGACTTCCAGATTCTTCTGTGTCGTCCACACCTCCTGGGCGTGGGCGCGTATCGTCAGCCATCGTCGGGACCTCCTCGGGGGTTCCGGCCACGGCCCCGGGCAGTTAGGGCTGCGCCGGGGCCACTCATCGGTTTGTGTACCGCCAGAGCGGCGGCCCACCCAGCAGTACCACTGCGTATCCCAATAGTCAAGCATCGGCGCGTAGCGTGTCGCTCGCATGGGCCGAAAGATCGACGCTGACGACCTGGTGCTCGCTCAGGACATCGCCGACCGCGTGGACCTGGCCCACTACCAGCAGGTCCACTCCTGGCGCACCCGCCATCCCGACTTCCCCGCACCGGTTCGGGAGTGGGGCCGCATCCGCATCTGGTACTGGCCCGACGTCGAAGCCTGGCTCCGCTCGACGGGCCGCCTTCGCAAGTAGGCACTCTTCCTAGGTGCCTGTCGCCCACCGGTGATCGTTGCTTCGACTCTTGCAGGCCACCGACGGGCTTGCAGGCCAGTGGCGGTGTGACTGAATAGGTGCTCGGATCACGCTTGGACGCGGACGACCAGGGCCTCGGCGATCTCGTCGATGGTCATGAGGGCCGTGTTCAGGGCCTTCACCCCGGCAAGGGATGGACTGCGTGCCAGTACGTCGTCCTTCGAGAGGTGATGCCAGATCGGCAGGATGACGGTCTCCCCGGTGGTCGTGGCCTTGGCCGTGAGGCCGTCGAGTTCGATCTGGGTCCACTCCTTCTCGAAGAAGTGTGGCGACAGGATGACCACACCAAATCGCGAACGGGCGAGGCCATCGTCGATCTTTCGTCGGAGGCTGTCGCCGACTTGCAGCGTGAGTTCGTCGAACCACACGTTCAACCCAGCCTGGATAAGCGCATCAGCCAGCGGACGGGCAATCTCCTCCTTGTCCTCCGATGCGTGGGAGACGAATAGATCGCAGTCGGGGGCGGTCGCGGAGAGGCGGGTGTTGAGTGGTGGCGCGGGGCGTATGGCTGGCCGGGTGGGTCGGAACTGTCGTTCGGAACGTCGGATGGCATCGTCAAGCTGTCGAAGGTTCCGCTGCTGGGTAGCGGCCTGTTCCTTGATGAGCTTTGCTTCCGCGTCGTAGAGCTGCTTGTTGCGCGCAGCGAGCTGACCTTCGAGCTTGGCCCGCTCGGCCTCAGCCTTGTTCGCCTTCTCGTTCTCCCGTTCGGCCTCTCGGTACCTGCTCGTCTGGGTGGAGGCCGAGGTCGCTCGCTGTGCCGACTGGAGCGCGCTGGCTGCCTTCTTCCGCGCCGTCGCCACCTTGGTCGACTCTTGGCCGATCTTCTTCTGGAGGTCGAGTACCGCGCTCCGGTGACGTCTCACATCGGACTCGGCACCCATGATCGCCTCTCGGTCGTCCAGGCAGCAGCGTGGGCGCTGCACGGCAACGAAGGTACAGCGGAGGTGTGACAGCGAAATGCTCGGTCGAGTCGCCGGCGGTGGGGGGTGCCTCACTGAGGATGATCGGGGTCGAACTCACTGTCACACCTTCTCCTCATACTGGAGAGGTCGTGGACAGCCTCGACCAAGATCCGAAGGAGTTCGCCGTGGCGCCCAGCAATGAACGACATGTGACCCCCCACGAGGACGGCTGGCAGGTCGTCGCCCCCAGCGCGGACCGCGCCTCAGCCGTCGCTCCCACCCAAGCCGACGCCATCGACCGAGCGCGTGAGATTGTGCAGAACCTCGGCGGTGGCGAGGTTGTGATCCATGGCCGAGACGGTCGCATCCGCGATTCCGACACGGTGGCGCCAGGCAACGACCCTCATCCGCCTCGCGATCGGAAGTAGGAGGATGGAGACGTCGAATCTCACCAAAGTCGCCGCCAAGGCCATCGTGACCTTGGGCACCGGGTGGGGCCTCAAGGAGCTGTTCGGCACCAAGGCCGGAGTTCTCGGCGCGATGGCGATGTTGGCGGCACACGAGGCGTTCGATGCCAAGGTTGCCGGGTACTTGGACCGAGCCGTCAAGTCTGCCTAGCTGCTCGTCCGTTCGGGCCGGCGACCCTGTAGCTCTGGTGGCAATCGCCGCCGTAGTCGTGTCCGGAACGTGGCAGCGCCCACCAGGTGCGGTCTGTGGGCGATGATGAGAGGTATGCAGATTCGCCCAGGGCTTGGTATCGACGACGAGGCGGTGGCCGCCTTCGCGTCGCGTCATGGGATCCGGCATCTGGCGGTGTTCGGATCCGCCTTGCGCGACGATTTCGGGCCCGACAGCGACATCGACCTCTTGGTCGAGTTCGAACGTGGTCGAACGCCGGGACTCCTGGGCCTTGCCGCCATGGAGATCGACCTGGGCGAGCTTCTGGGCCGAGAGGTCGATCTTCGGACCTACGCCGACCTGAGCCGGTACTTCCGGGACACCGTCCGCGACACCGCCCGAGCGCTGTATGCCGCCTGACGACGATGCTCGCCTTCGGCACCTCATCGAGGCGGCCGAGACGGCGATGCAGTTCGTGGAGGGACGATCCCGCTCCGACCTCGATGACGACGAGATGTTGCGACTGGCATTGACCAAGCTGGTCGAGATCGTCGGCGAGGCGGCCAAGCAGGTCACGGGGGCGACCCGGCAGGACCATCCGACGGTCCCGTGGTCGGCCGCCGCTCGCATGCGGGACCGCTTGGTCCACCACTACTTCGACATCGACCTGGACGTGCTGTGGAGCACGGTCATGATCGATCTCCCAGCGCTCCTCGCCGTCATCCCCCGGCCACCAACGACCACTGCGTGAGAAGCGGGGTGAGAAGCAAAACTCGGACCAACCGGGTTACTCAGGGGTTCTGGCGGTCCCTCCAGGCTTAGCTGCGGCCGTTGGCCGCCATGTCGGTGGAGGACAGCTGACGACCACGCTGGTGAGGACCCTCGCAGTTCGATGAGCCCGGTTCGTCCCCGTCGCCTGGCGCTCCTCACGACGACTGCTTCGTCCCTCAGGGAGCGGTCGCTTCATGCAAGGCTCCTTGGATGCCGATTGATTGGGAGAGAAGCTGCATGCATGGCGGCAACATGGACGGTGCCGTTGAGCGTCAGTGTCAGCAGTTCATCGACGAGGTCGTTGACGGCCTGGAAGCGCTCCTTGTCGGACGAGGCCTACGGCGGGAGGTGTCATTTCTCTTTCGGCCGTTCTCGATCTACGTGATCCTCGGACGAGATGTAATGACGGCGGTCTTCCTTCCATCACCGGGCGGCCTGCCTGACTCGATCTGGAACGACCTACCTGACGCTGATCAGCCACCTGACGTGTGGCAGAACGAGGTGCAGCTGCGGAAGGGCGGACCGGCACTTGGCACCCTGGCGGCACCGAAGAGCGTTGTTCTCCAGGACGATCATCGGGATCGAGGAGCTGTCGTTCAAGCCATCGCTGACGGTGCTCTTCGGGATATCGAGCGAGCTATCGCTCTGGGCGCCTTAGGTGACCTCACCGGGCTCACTCATCTCGAAACGCCCCTGAGGGCGTTCCTAGCTGACCACCCAACGTTTGACCGGAACGTGTTCGTGATGATGCGCTTCAAGCCGACTGCCCAGCACCGTGCGATTATCGAGACGATTAGAGCGAGCCTGGCTGCCAACGGCTACGACGCTGTCCGGGCCGATGACAAGGCCTACGTGGACGAGCTTTGGTCCAACATTCAGGTGTACGCCCTTGGCTGTCGCTTCGGCATCGCCGTATTCGAAGACATCGACGCAGAGCCCCTCAACCCGAACGTTGCTCTGGAGCTCGGCTATATGATGGCCAGGCGCAAGCGAACCCTGATTCTTAAGGAGCAGAGGCTCGCCGCTCTGCCGAGCGATGTGATAGGTCACCTGTACAAGCCGTTCGACATGTTCACAATCGAGCGGTCGATCAGGGATCGAGTGAATGAGTGGGTGAACGTCGATCTTGCCGGCTGACGATTCGGCCCATGTTCCTCACCGATCTCCTCGTCTCGCTCAACGGCCTGCGCTGACGTCCAGGGTCGTGGCTACCGTCCTCGGGCATGCCGGTTGTTGGACAGAAGCCTGGCGGGATGGCGACGCCGACGGCCCTCGCCGAGCGGGTGCGGCATCGCCTGATGGCTGCCGAGCACGCCGCGGCGTTTCGTGAGGTCGTCCAGTTCGTCGACGATTTCGCTGCCTTCGACCCCGAGATGAGCCGCGCCGCCGTCGAGGAGGAGCCTCCGACGACCGGAGACCTTCGGTGGGATGCGCTCATCGCCGCTGCTGTCGATTGGGTGTCGTCTGTTCGCCACTGGCCGGCACCGGCTTGGACGAGTGGTGCTCGATGGAAGCTCGACGCTCCCGGCTGGGTCGTCTCGCCCTACGAACGACTGCACCCCTCGATCCGGGAGCAGACCCCCGAGGAGTTCGCACGTCACGGGGTCTACGTGGACCGAGCATCGCTCCAGAGCGTCTGACGGGGGGGTGGGCTCCAGTGGGTCCGCCGTGAGAAGCAGGGTGAGAAGCAAACTCGGACTAACCGGGTTACTCAAGGGTTCTGGCGGTCGCTCGGGATAGCCCGAATCGGCTGCTCAGGGGTCAGAAACGGCTCTGAAGGTAAGTGGCGGAAATACATTGAAACAGACCTACGAATCAGAAGGTTGGGGGTTCGAGTCCCTCCTCACCGACGCGAACCTGCGCCGCCTGCTGGAGATCGGCGGGCGGGGCAGCACCCGGCCCGCCACTACGCCTTCCTGCCCCGTCTGGACGACGCCGCCCTGGTCGACGGCGACGAGCGGACCCGGTCCGTGCCCGCGCCGCCCGGGAGCGCTTCCTCGGGATCCACCACGCCCTCCAGGTGCCGACGTTGGCCGAGCTCGGCGTCAACGTGATCTGGTTCGACGCTTTCGACGCCATGCCGCCGCCCTCCTCGACCTGCCCGGTCGCTGACGGCCTGGTTGACCGGCGCCCTCCGGTGTGGAACAGTTAGGCATATGCCTAAGCGATCGAGAGGGCAGCTCGACCTGGTGTTCCAGGCGCTGGCCGACCCCACCCGGCGGGCCGTCGTCGAGCGGCTGGGGCGCGGCCCCGCCACCACCAGCGAGCTGGCCCGCCCCTTCGCCATGGCCCTCCCGTCGTTCACCCAGCACCTCGACGTCCTCGAGCGCAGCGGTGTCGTCCGCTCGCACAAGCGGGGCCGGGTGCGGACCTGGCACCTGGTCGAGACGCCCCTGCAGGCCGCGCAGGGCTGGATGGCCGTGCAGCACGACCAGTGACCCGACGGCTCGACCAGCTCGACACCTTCCTGAAGGAGCGACCGCAGTGACCCTCCCGACCGGCTTCACGCCGAACCCCGACCTCGACCTGGTGCTCGCACGGGAGGTGGACGTGCCGCCCGAGAAGGTGTGGGCGGCGTGGACGCAGCCCGACCTGCTCACCCGCTGGTTCGCCCCCGCCCCGTACACCACGTCGGCCTGCGAGATCGACCTGCGGCCGGGCGGGATCTTCCGCACGGTCATGCGCTCGCCCGAGGGCGAGGAGTCCGACGGGGCCGGCTGCTTCCTGGAGGTGGTCGAGAACGAGCGCCTGACGTGGACCTCGGCCCTGGGCCCGGGCTTCCGCCCCGAGGCGGCCGAGGACCTCGCCTTTCACCGCCATCATCTCCCTGGAGCCCACCCCGTCGGGCACCCGCTACACCGTGGTGGCCCTGCACAGCGAGGCGGCGGTCTGCGCCCGCCACGCCGAGATGGGCTTCCACGAGGGCTGGGGCACGGTGCTCGACCAGCTCGTCGCCCTGGTGAAGGAGGGCTGAGCCCGGGCCTCCAGGGTGCTGAAGCGCACCGCCTTGGCCCGACCGACGCATCCGGACCAGACACCAGGGCGTCGTGGAATGACGGCGCGGCCGCCCCGGCCGAGATGGGGGCCGGCCTCAGCGTCGGGGAGACGGCGGTTCGGGGTTGATGACCGGGGGGCCGTCCTGGCCTACGTCGCCCCGGGCCGCGTCGTCCCGCCCCGCTGCCGGGGCGTCGCTGTCGACCGCGGTGGCGCGAACCCGCTCGGTTCCGGCGTCGTGCCGGAGGACGGCATCGTCGAAGCGGCCGTCGCGCTCACGGTCGAGCCGGTCGGCCTCGGCCCGGGCCTCGGCCGCCGGCCCGATCTCGGGATCGGCGAACCGCCGGGCCAGCTTGGTGTGCCACCGCTCGCCCAGCACGCCGCCGAGCAGGCCGCCGACCACCAGGCCCAGCAACGAGAGCAGGGCGCCGGCCACGGCCACGTCCTCGATCTGGTCGGTCGTGGTGGGCACGCCGATGCTGCGCAGGTTGTCCTCGATGGCGCTGCTGTCGCCCAAGCTCACCACCGCGCCGACGACCGCCCCGATGATGAGGCTGAGCACGACCACCGCCGCGCCGTGGAGGAGGCCGGCGCGGCGGGCCATCCGGCCGGCCACGTAGCCCCCGAAGAGGTAGGCGACGAACAGCGCGACGGCCGATGCCAGGCTGGCTCCGGCCCCGCTGCTGGTCCAGTCGTCGGTCCGGAACTCGGTGTCGACGTCGGCGGCGGCCAGGAGGGCGCCGACCACGGCGGCCACCACGGCGAACGTGCCGTAGGCGGTGACCACCCCGGCGATGATGCTGACCAGGGAGACCTGGCCCACTCCGGCTTCCCGGGCGACCTCCCGATGCTCCTTGGACGGACGGGGTGCGTGGCGTTCCATGGTCGACCTCCAGGGTCGGGGGCCTCGACGAGGCCCGGGATCCTCCGCTGCCCACGCCCGGGCCCCTGACACACCCGCCGATGGTCGAGTCGTCGCCGGCGCTACCGCCGGACGAGGGCGACCAGCACGACGGCCCAGGCCAGGACGAGCGCCCAGGGCACGAGGTTCCAGATGTAGAGGTGCGGCAGGTACCTCTCCCAGCCCGGCAAGCCCCGGAAGTGGGCGCTGTCCACGGCCCGAACCGGCGGGAGCGGCGGCTGCCCGTCGATCACATCGGCCGCCGACAGCTCGTCGAGGTGCCTGATCGCCTCGTCGCTCACCCGCATGGTGGCGACGGCGCTGATCCCCACCACGACCCCGAGGCCGGCCAGGCCGGCGAGGAGCCCCCCGGTCTCGGGGTGCTGCCAGGCCAACCCCACGCTGGCGAACATGAACCCGTTCAGGGTCAGGAGCCAGCCGAGTCGGTGGTCGCGCAGCTGGTCCTCGTGCTGGACCATCGACCGGATGATGCGGTTCCGTTCCTCCGCGTTCATCGCTCTCCGTTCCTCCGCGTCCATCGCTCTCGTCCTCCCCGCCTCGTCGGCCGGGCTCAGTGTCGCGCGGGCTCGTGGTCACCCGGCCGATGCACGTGGTCCGCCGACCCCCTCCTGGAGGGCGACGCCTCCGCTCGGGTCGGACCCCGTCAGGAGCCCTCCGGTCGATCTGGCGCCTCCCACCGCAACAGGTCGCCGGGCTGGCACTCGAGGACCTCGCACAGCGCAGCGAGCGTGGTGAAGCGCACCGCCTTGGCGCGACCGTTCTTGAGCACGGCCAGGTTGGCGGGCGTGATCCCCACCCGCTGGGCCAGCTCGCCGACGGACATCTTGCGCTTGGCCAGCATCACGTCGACGTCGACCACGATCGGCATCAGATGACCTCGTCCAGCTCGGCCCGCAGCTCGTGGGCCTCGGCCTCACGGGAGATGGCCTGGGCCAGCAGCGTCCGCATCACCAGCACGATGAGCCCGATCCCGACGGCTCCCACGGTCCCTCCGCAGACGAGGAGGACCACACCAGGGGCGATGGCTTCGCCCGGGGCGAGGATGACGGCGAGGGCGAAGGTGAGGACCGCGGCCGCGGCGGCGGCGCCGATCACGACGTCGACGTAGCGGAAGGCGTCGGGCGAGAAGAGCGTCCCCCGGCGCACCATCGTCACCAGCCGCCACACGCAGAGCAGGGTCACCTGGGCCGTGAGGATGACCAGGATCATGACCACGGCGAACGGGATCTGCAGGTGCGCCAGGTCCGAGTCAGCCTCCTCCAGGTCGATGGCCATCAGCGGCACCATCGCCACCTGCACGAACAGCGAGCCGGCCAGCATCATCGCCATCACGGCGCGCAGCGCCAGGACCATCAGGCGTCCCACGGCATCTCCTTCGATCGAGTCACGGCAGGAATCTATCGAATAACGATAAGTAACGCAAGAAGCGACCCCTCCCCGGGGGCGACCGAGGGATCCGACCTCGCCCCAGAAGGTGTCGCCGTCCCGTCGGGGTGCGACGCTCGGAGGCGCATGTTCACCGTCCACGCCACCAAGAAGCTGCTGGAACGGGTGGGGGCGGCGGTGGAGGACCCCGTCGACCAGCCGACGAACGTGCTGGGCAACTGGTACGCCACCTCTCTGCCGTGGAAGCCGCAGGTCGCCCTGTTCGTCAACGAGGCCACGCTGCTGCCCGTCCTGCTACCCCTGGCGCCGGCCCGGACCGTGGCCGACCGGCTCCCCGACGCCCTGGGCCGGGTGCTCGACGCCCTCGGCACCGATGCCCGGTTCGTGGCCACCGAGGTGGCGGCCACCACCGGGCCCCGCTACGCCCGCACCGCCAGCCGCAGCGTCATCGGCATCATGAACGAGTTCACCCACTTCGCCGCCCACCGCCGGAGCCGCCTCGGCGTCCATGACCACGTCGAGCTGGCCGTCTACCTGGCCGGCATCCCGTGCACCCCGCTCTACGCGCGGCACACCTCGCCGGACCGGGAGCTGGCCGCCCTGGTGGCCACCCACCTCGGCCCCTGAGCGACGGTCCCGCCGGCGACGCGTCGCCGGCGATGCCCGCCGGCACGCCCGCTGGCGGATCTCGTCGATCGGCCCGTCGAACGGCGCCGACTGGCCCCGCCGAGGGGCGCCCGCCGCCGGTCCCGCCGCCGCCGCTCGTCGGCCAGCCCCGGCGCCTGTCGCTTGGCCCCGTCAGCCGCGCTCGCCGCCGGCCCGTCAGCCGGCGCCGGTGGAGGGGAGCGACACGGTGAAGGCGGCACCCCGGCCGGCGGGGCCGGTGCCGACCTCCACGGTGCCGCCGTGGCGCTCGACGATGCGGGCCACGATGGCCAGGCCCAGCCCGGCCCCGGCCCGGTCCCGGGCCCGGGCGTCGTCCAGGCGGGTGAAGCGCTCGAACACCGCGGCCCGCTCGGTCTCGGGGATGCCGGGCCCGTCGTCGGCCACCACCAGCTCCACCCGGCCGTCGCCCTCCCGTACGGTGAAGCGCACCTCGGAGCCGGCGTGGCGGGCGGCGTTGGAGGCCAGGTTCTCGACCATCCGGCCCAGCGCCTCCTCGCTGCCCAGCACCTGCCCCCCCGACACGGTGGAGGTGTCGACGGCCAGGGCGCTGGTCCGGCGCAGGACATCGGCGTGCTGGAGCACCAGCTCGTCCAGGTCGACGGGCCGGCTGGGCGGGGTGTCGGGCAGGTCGTGGCGGGCCAGCTCCAGCAACTGGTCCACCAGGGCCTGGAGCCGGGCCAGGGCGTCGAGGGCCATGGCGTCGTGGCGGCGGGCCTCGTCGGGGTCCGACGGCCGGGACTGGATGAGGGCCTGCGCCGCGGCCAGCGGGCTGCGCAGCTCGTGGCTGGCGTCGGCCACCAGTCGGCGCTCGCGCTCGGCGGCCTGCTCCAGGCGGGCCAGCATGGCGTTCATGGTGGAGGCCAGGCGGTCCACCTCGTCGTCGGTGCCCGAGGTGACCACCCTCTGGGACAGGTCCCGCTCCGTGATCTCGCTCACCGTGGAGCGGATCTGCTCCACCGGGCGCAGCGACCGGCCCACCACCAGCCAGATCAGCCCGCCCAGCACCAGGGTGAGGAGCGGCACCACCACCGCCAGGGTGGCCCGCAGCGAGTCGGTCGACCGTTGCACCGGGTCGGTGGAGCGGGCCACCACGATCCACGGGGCCGCGTCGCCCACCAGGGGCGTCACCCACACCCGCATCTGCCCCAGGGTGGGGTCGTCGATGGTGAGGGCGGTGGTCGGGTCGTCCTCCCACGGGAACGGCGCCTGCAGCAACGGCCCGTAGCCCTCGCCGTCCTCGTTGGTGCCGATCACCGCCCCCTCGTCGTCCACCACCTGGACGATGCGACCGATGGGCCCCAGGTCGGGGATGGGCTCGCCGGAGAGGATCAGCCGCTGGGCCACCTTGGCGTCGGAGCGGAGCTGGCCGTCGATCTCGGCCACCTGGCGCTCGGCGGTGTAGCCGGCCAGCCACAGGGCCACGGCGCCCACGGTGACGGCCACGCCGATGGTGGCCACCGCGGTGATGCGCAGCCGGGCCGAGCGGCGGAGCCTCACCGGGCCCTCCGGGGGGCGGGATCCGGGGCGGCCCGGAGGCGGTAGCCGACGTTGCGGATGGTCTCGATGGTCTCGCACCCGAAGGGGATGTCGACCTTGCGGCGGAGGTGCCGGACGTAGACCTCGACGATGTTCGGGTCGCCGGCGAAGTCCTCGCCCCACACGTTGTCGAGCAGCCGGGCCTTGGACACGGCCTGGCCGCTGTGGGTCATGAGCTGGACCAACACGTCGCGCTCCCGGGCGGTGAGGGCGATCTCCACCTCGCCCCGCCAGCACCGGTGGCGGATCGGGTCGAGGCGCAGGTCGCCCACGGTGAAGGGCACGGACCCGGCGAACCGGGGCCGGCGCATCAGGGCCCGGATGCGGGCCACCAGCACCACCATGTGGAACGGCTTGGTCAGGTAGTCGTCGGCCCCCAGCTCCAGCCCCTCGGCCTCGTCGTGCTCGCCGTCCTTGGCCGTGAGCATGAGGACCGGCGTCCAGTCACCCGCCTCCCGCAGGGCGGCGCACACCCGGTAGCCGTTCAGGGACGGCAGCAGGATGTCGAGCACGATCACGTCGTAGGAACCGGACCGGGCCGCGGCCAGGCCGTCGGCTCCGTCGGCCTCGTGGTCGACCGAGAAGCCCTCGGCCTCCAGGGCCTGGGTCACGCCGCGGGCCACCCCGGGCTCGTCCTCGACAACCAGGACCCTCACGGCCCGCTCCCGGGCCGGAGCCCCGCCGGGCGCACCGGCAGGGGGGTCGCTGGTCGCGCCATCCCCCCATCCTGGCCGCTGGCGGGGTGACCGGTGTCGCAGGACGGCCGAGGCGGGCGGGGCCCGCACGGGAGGGCCAGCGTGCGCCTAGGGTCTCGACCCGGCGCAACCCCTTCCAGTGGTCCCGACGCACGCCGCCCCTCGTGCCGGGGGCGCCCGCTCTCGGAACGGTCCGCCCGTGTCGACCCGCATCCTGCACTTCACCCACCAGTCCAACCTCCCGTCCATCGTCGAGCACGGGCTCCTGTCGGACACCCGGGCCCAGGGCACCGTGGCCGGCGTCGAGGTGGGCAAGCCCGAGATCAAGACCTACCGGCGGGAGACCGAGGTGCGCGTCGGCCCTGGCGGGGTGGTTTCCGACTACGTCCCCTTCTACTTCGCGCCGAGAAGCCCCATGATGTACGTCATCCACCGGGGCGCGGTCCCGGGGCTCCAGGGGGGCAGCGACATGCTGGTGTACCTGACGACCACCATCGAGGGCCTCGTCGCCGGCGGCGGCGAGCTGGTCGTCACCGACCGCAACGCGGTGCTGGCCTACGCCGACCAGACCGACGACCTGGAGCGCCTGGACGACATCGTCGACTGGGAGCTGATGCGGGCCATGTTCTGGAACGACACCCCGGAGGAGCCGGACCGCAAGGAGCGGCGCATGGCCGAGTGCCTGGTCCACGGCTCGGTCCCCTGGACGGCCATCGACGGGATCGTGACCAAGACGGCGGAGCGGTCCGCCGAGGTGTCCAGCCTCCTGGCCGACGCTCCCCACCGACCGCCCGTCGCCCCCACCGGCGACTGGTACTTCTGAGAGGCGGACCCCCATGATCACCGACACCGACGGCGACCTCCTCGACGACGACGCCGACGCCCTGGTCAACCCGGTCAACCTGGTCGGGGTGATGGTCCAGGGCCTGGCCCTGGCGGTGAAGCGGCGCCACCCGGACATGTTCAAGGACTACGAGCGGGCCGCCCGCCGGGGCGAGCTGGACCTGGGGCGCATGCACGTGTGGGCCACCGGCGGGACCGCCCCCCGGCTGGTCGTCAACTTCCCCACCCGTCGACACTGGCGGTCCAAGGTCCGCCCGGCCGACATCGAGGCCGGCCTGGACGACCTGGTGCGGGTGGTGGCCGAGCACGGCATCACCTCGCTGGCCGTGCCCGCCCTGGGCTGCGGGAGCGGCGGTCTGGCGTGGTCGGAGGTGCGGCCCCTCCTGGAGCGGGCCCTGGCCGCGGTGCCCGAGGTGGACGTCCGCCTCTACGGCCCCGGTGGCCGGCCGGGCCGCGACGCCGGGACGGGTGAGGCCCGCCGGGTGCCCATGACCCCGGCCCGGGCCGCCCTGGTCACCCTGGTCGACCGCTACGCCGCGGTGGCCCCCGAGGTGACGATGATGGAGGTCCAGAAGCTCCTGTACTTCCTCCAGGAGGCGGGCCACGACCTGCGCCTCACCTACGTCCGGGACCGCCACGGGCCCGACGCCGAGGACCTCCGCCACGCCCTGGTCCCCCTGGAGGGGTCGCTGGTGGCCGGCTACGGCGACGGCTCCGAGCCGGCCGCCTCGGCCGGGCCCATCGAGGTGCTCCCCGGCGCGGTTGACGACGCGGCCGCGGTGGTGGCCACGGTGCCGGGGCTGGCCGCCCGCATCGAGCGGGTCCTGGCCCTGGCCCGGGGCTACGAGTCGCCCTACGGCCTGGAGCTCCTGGCCACCGTGCACTGGGTGGCCACCCGCGACGACCCGGCCGCCGCCGACGACCCGCAGCGGGCGGTGGCCCTGGTGGGCAGCTCCCGTCCCGGCCGGATGTTCACCGAGGCCCATGTGGCCTCGGCCTCCGGGCACCTGGCGGCGCGGGGCTGGTTCGGCCCCCGCCCCCTCGTCCCCGCCTCCGCGCCGGCCTGACCGGCCCACCCCCGATGGCAGTCCCTGCCGGCTCTGTTGCTACGGTCAGGCGATGCGTCGCCTGATCCTCTGCGCCATCCTCATCTCCTGCGTGGCCGTCGCCCGGCCGGACCCGGTCGGGGCCATCCACGGGGGGACGCCGTCCTCGAAGCCGTGGGTCGTCAGCCTGGTCAACGGCACCCCGACTCAGGGCACGCCTGACTCGATCCGTCGCTACGTCTGCTCCGGCGTGCTCGTCCACCGCTCCTACGTGCTCACGGCGCGGCACTGCCTCAGGGACATCAGCAAGGCCGGGACCAAGGTGGTCATCGGCCGGCGGGACGTTCGCAGCGGGGGACAGGGCCAGGTCCGGGCCATCAAGCACATCTACCCAATGCCCGAGTACGCCACGGCGTCGTCGGCCTCGGGGATCTACGCGGTGAGCAGCGACCTGGCGCTCCTCCAGCTGTCCACCCCGTCCACCCTGCCGGCCCTGCCCCTGGCCGACTCCTCCGTCACCGGCGACTGGGGCCCCGGCAAGGACATCCGGGTCTACGGCTACGGCCCGACCGCCGGTGGGGGCGCCCCGTCCCGGTACCAGCGACAGGCCGTCTTCCGGATCAACACCTTCTCGCCGTGGAGGCCCACGGGCCTCTCCCGTTCCTTCCGGGCCCACCACTTCTTCACCGCCACGTGGACGGGGCGCCACGTGTGCCCGGGGGACAGCGGGGGACCGGCGGTCAAGAAGACGGCCAAGGGCGAGCGCCTGGTCGGGATCACCTCCGCCACCTACAGCTACGCCTGCGATGGCTCTCGGGGTGCGATCTACATGAAGGTGGGTTCCCGGGGCTCGCTGGCGAGCTCGCCCGGCTACGTCTGGGTGCGACGCTGCATCGCCAACACTGCGACCTGTTCCGGCTATCCACGCTAGAGGCCGGTCAGAGGCGCTCGGCCAGCCGGCGGTCCGCAGGATTGGGTGCGCCGGGTGGTCCCCGTCGGGGTGTGGCGTCCCCTCTGAGCCGCCGGCTCAGGCCGGCCTCGCCCCCGAGGTCGCGGCGGGCGGCACCTCGACGCCCCCGGTGAGGACCTGGGTGACGAAGGGGGAGGTCATGGCCCGGACCAGGGCGCCGTAGCCCACCTGGAACGGCACCTCGTCCCCGACCGCCAGCGTGTGGCGACCGGGGTCGAGCACCAGGTGGTCGCTGCTGGCTCCGAGGACGGTGACCCCGGGTGGGGGCAGCAGGCCGGCGGGATCGGTGTCCTGGTGCCCGAGGGCGACGATCACCCGGGGCCCGACCTCGTCGCCGTCCCGCCCCTCGGGGCCCGTCCCGTCGCTCCGGCCCGCGCCGCTGTCCCCGTCGGCCGACCCGGTGCCCGGATGGGCCGGCACCGGGCCGAAGGCGGCCTGGGCCCGCTCGCCCCGGGGCTGCGACGGCTTGACCTTGGCCTCGATGACCTCGGCCACCAGGGTGAAGGCGTCGGCGTGCAACCCGTCGAGGGGGCGGCGGTGGAGGGGCTCGCGCCCCAGGAGGATGGCCTCGCCCAGCCGCAGGTCGTCGACCCGTCCGGGATCGGCACCGGAGAGGGCCCAGCCCAGGTTGGCGGAGTTGCCCCCCGAGACCACGTCCAGGGTCACGCCGCAGGCCGCCTCGACGGCCCGGGCCAGCGCCGACAGCTCGCCCATGTTGGCCGGGTCGGGCACGACCCCGCTCTGGCAGGCCAGGTTGGTGCCGATGCCCCGCAGCACCAGGTGGGGGAGCTGCAACACCTCCCGCGCCGCCGCCTCCAGCTCGGTGGGCAGGAGGCCCTCGCGCAGGTCCCCGAGCTCGACCATGAGCACGATCCCGTGCTCCCGCCCTGCGGCCTGCGCCGCGCCGGACAGGGCCCGGACCACGGCCCGCTCGGTGTTCAGGCTGACGTCCGCGGCCCGCACCACCCGGTCCACCTGGCTGGGCATGGGTGAGCGCACCAGGACCAGGGGGGCGGTCACGCCGGCCCGGCGCAGCCCCTCCAGGTTCTCCACGCGGGAGTCCCCCAGGGCCCGCACCCCGGCCCGGAGGAGCGTCCGGGCGATCTCCGGGGAGCCGAGCGCCGCCTTGGTCACGCCGGTGACCGAGATGCCCCGTGCCCCCAGGGCCTCGACCAAGGTCCGGGCGTTGTGGTGGACCTTGCCGAGGTCGATGTCCAGTCGCGGGGCCGGCGTCGGCCTCGGAGCGGGCATCAGGCGTCGAGGGCCGAGGCCTTCCGGAGGCCGGGGAAGGCGGCCAGGACCATCTCCACCAGCTGCTCGGGCGGCCGGGTCAGGGCGTCGGTGGCCGGGATGCCGAGCTCCTCGGCGTAGCCGTCGATGGCCTGGTCGACCTCGGCGTCGCTCATGTTCTCGTGGTTGACGGTCAGGCCGATGACCCGGGTGTCGGCGAAGGTCTCGATGAGGTCGATCTCCGACGCCGGCGTGGGCATGGTGACCTGCCCGAAGTCGCCCAGGTGCGTGCGCCCGGGGGCGTGCTGGAGGATCACCCCGTCGGGCCGGCTGCCTCGGAGGATGAAGGTCGAGGTCAGGTAGGCGGGGTGGCTCAGCGCCCCCTGGCCCTCGACCACGATCACCTGCGGGTGCTCACCCTCGAAGGCGGCCAGCACCGTCGCCTCCATCTCCCCGGAGCAGAACTGCGACGGGATGGCGTCCAGGGCGATGCCGTAGCGGGCCCCCTGGATGAGACCGGTCTGGCCGGTGCTGACCATGACGGCCCTGATGCCCTGGTCGTTGAGGGCCCGGGTCAGGATGGTGGCGGTGGTGCGCTTGCCGATGGCGCCGTCGGTGCCCAGCACGGCGATGACCGGGCAGGTGACCTCGGTGATGCGGCCGCTGAACATCCGCAGGTCCTTCTTGGCCCGGGGCCGGCGCACGTCGAGGATCTCGACGTTGCAGGCCGCGGCCGCGGCGGCGAGCTCGGCGTCGTCGTTCAGGAACTCGTGGAGCCCGTTGACGATGTTCATCCCCCGGCCGATGGCCCCCAGAACGACCGTCCGCTCGTTCGGCGACAGCATCCCGCTGGAGGGGGCCATCCCGAAGATGAAGTGGTCGGGGACGTGGCCGGCGTGGGCCACGGCCCGATCCAGGTCCTGGCACACCGGGATGCCGTTCGGGACGTCGTCCAGCACCGCCCCGGCGTCCTGGCCGGCCTTCTCGCTGTCGATGACCGAGAGGATCTCGTAGGTCTCGGAGTGGCGGACGAGCCCGTTGGCCGTCTTCCCGTCGATGGCTCCGAGGTTGGCCTCGCAGTAGACGACCGCGGTGGGCCGGCGGTGGCCGGCCGCGGCCCGGGGGGCGGTTCCGGTCGCCGGGGCGGGGCGGGCCGCTCGATGGTCGCCGTCACCGTTGGGGACGAGCGACAACCGGGGGGTGGGGACGACGGACATGACGCTCCTCGAGATCGGGCTCAGAGGAGGCGACGGATCGTGTCGACCCTGGTCGGGTCGACCGTCAAGGACGGAGGTCCACTAAGTCAGGTGGGGCCCCGAGAGTACTGGAGCGGGGGCTTCGTGGCCTCTTGCTGGGTGCGGGCTCGGTGCCCCTCAGCTCGGCCGGGGGCCCCGTCGCGGGCGGGCTCCGCCGTCGAAGACGGGGCGCAGGTCCAGGAGGGAGGACACGTCGACCCCGTCGGCGAAGGCCTCGCAGCCCTGGCGGCGGAACAGGCGAGCCGGCCCGGTCACCGTGGCCCGCTCGCCGCTGACCCGTAGCCAGGTGCCCTCGTAGAGGGCCAGGACCGGGCAGTCGTTCTCCTCCAGGAACTCCTCGATGCGCTCCTCGCGGGTCTCGCCCATGTAGGTCGAGAGCGGGTCGGCGTCGACGTAGTGGAGGTTGATCTGGAACGGCACCAGGCCGAGGGCGGTGAAGCTCGGGGGACGGCAGATCGGCATGTCGTTGGTGGTCCGGATGGTGGGGCAGGCCATGTTGGTGCCTGCCGAGGCCCCCATGTACCGGGTCGCCCCGTCCCGGACCCGCTGCCCCAGCCCCTCCACCACGCCCAGCCCGTACAGCGCGTCGAGCAGGCGGAAGGAGTTCCCCCCGCCCATCATGATCACCTCGGCGGACAGGATGGCCTGGTCGGGGGCGGTGGCCCGGTGGGCCGAGGTGACCTCGATGTCGAACCGCCCGAGGGCGGCGGCGGCCCGGTCGGCGTAGCCGTCCCAGTCGGCCAGGGCGAAGGGCACGAACGTCACCCGGGCCCCGGCGGCCACCTCGGCGAAGGCCGCGGCGGCGTGGGAGAACATCTCCTCCCCGTGGTTGGTGGAGTTGGAGAGCAGGAGGAGCTCCACGTGCACCGACCGATCGCTCGAGCTGCCGTCGTGGGCGCGCACCCTAGGCGCCGTCACCGGCCCCACCGCCACCCATCGGCGCCGGCCCGACCCGCCCGCCCGGGGAGCGGCGTCGTCGGTAGCTTGTGGCCATGCGGACAGTGATGGTGCAACGGCGATGAGTGCCGGCCAGCGACAGGACATGACCGAGCCTGCGGGGGCAGCCCCACCCCAGGACGGGCGCACCGCCCGGCGGGACCGGAACCGGGAGGCGGTCCTCGACGCCGTGCTCGAACTGTTCCGGGAGAACCCCCTGACGCCCTCGCCCGCCGACGTGGCCGAGCGGTCCGGGGTGTCCCGTCGCTCGGTGCAGCGCTACTTCGACGACATGGACGCCCTGGTGCGGGCGGCCATGGTCCGCCACCTGGAGCGGGTCGAGCACCTGTTCGCCCTGGAGGACGTGGGTGTGGGCCCCCTCCCGCAACGCATCGAGCGCATCGTGGACGCCCGCCTCCGGCTCTACGAGGCGGTCGCCCCCATGGCTCGGGCCGCCCTCCTGCGGGCCCGGGCCAACCCGCTCATCGCCGAGCGCCTGCGCCAGGGGCGGGCCCGGCTGCGGGACCAGGTCGGCGCCATGTTCGCCCCCGAGCTGGCCGCCCTGCCGGCCGACGGGGCCGAGGACGTGGCCGCCGCCCTCGACGTGCTGCTCGGGTTCGAGGCCCTCGAGCACCTGGTCCAGGTGCGGGACCTGGACGAGCCGGCCAGCCGGCGGGTGCTGGTGCGGGCCGTCGGCTCCCTCCTGGCCGTCCCGGGCTGAGGCGCCCCCGGCCGACGGCCGGCCGGCGTCCCGGACGGCACCCCTGGCGCCCCCGGGGGTTCCTGTCTACGATCTTCTGTCATGTGGGGAGCCAAAAGATGAGCCGACCCCGGACGGGCGGTGCGGTGTCGGCCCGCGGTGAGGCCTTCGAGGGCCGCATCGGGCGCACCCAGGCCGAGTCCACGCCCTGGTGGCCCACCCGATCCCACCCGGGCGAGGACGCCCCCAACGTGGTGGTGATCCTCCTCGACGACACCGGCTTCGCCCAGCTCGGCTGCTACGGCTCCGACCTGGCCACCCCCCACATCGACGGCCTGGCCGCCCAGGGCCTGCGCTACACCAACTTCCACGTCACCCCGCTGTGCTCGCCCACCCGGGCCGCCCTGCTGACCGGGCGCAACCACCACGAGGTCGGGATGCGGGCGGTGTCCAACTTCAGCAGCGGCTACCCCCACATGCGGGGCCACGTCTCGGACCACGCCGCCACCGTGGCCGAGGTGCTGCGCGACGAGGGCTACACCACCTTCGCGGCGGGCAAGTGGCACCTGTGCCCCATGGAGGACGCCTCGGCCGCCGGGCCCTACGACCAGTGGCCGTGCCAGCGGGGCTTCGACCGCTTCTACGGGTTCATGGAGGGCGAGACCGACCAGTTCCACCCCGAGCTGGTCTACGACAACCACGCCGTCGACCCCCCGGCCGGCCCCGACGAGGGCTACCACCTGACCGAGGACCTGGTCGACCGGTCGCTGGGCTTCATCCACGACACGGTGTCGATCCGGCCCGACCGGCCCTTCTTCCTGTACCTGGCCCTGGGGGCCATGCACGCCCCCCACCAGGCCCCGGCGGCCTATCGGGAGCGGTGGCGGGGCCGCTTCGACGACGGGTGGGACGCGGCCCGCCAGCGGTGGTTCGCCCGCCAGCAGGAGATGGGCCTGGTCCCGCCGGGCACCGCGCTGGCCCCCCGCAACCCCGGGGTCGAGGCCTGGGACGACCTGCCCGAGAACCACCGCCGCCTGGCCGCCCGCCTCCAGGAGGCCTTCGCCGCCTTCCTGGAGCACACCGACGACCAGATCGGCCGCTTCCTGGCCGGCCTCGACCGCCTCGGCCTCACCGACGACACGCTGGTCGTCTTCCTCTCCGACAACGGGGCCAGCCAGGAGGGCGGGCCCTTCGGGGTGCTGCACGAGATGAAGTTCTTCAACTTCATCGTGGAGGCCCCCGACGAGGCCATCGACCACATCGACGACATCGGCGGGCCCCACAGCCACACCAACTACCCGTGGGGCTGGGCCCAGGCCGGCAACACCCCGTTCAAGTGGTACAAGCAGAACACCCACGAGGGCGGCGTCCACGTGCCCCTCATCGTGCGCTGGCCGTCACGCATCGCCGATGGCGGGTCCCTGCGCCACCAGTTCCACCACGTGAACGACATCGCCCCCACCATCTACGACATCCTCGGCGTCACCCCGCCGGAGGTGTACCGGGGACGGGAGCAGATGCCGGTCACCGGCGTCCCCCTGACCTACACGTTCACCGACCCCGAGGCGCCCAGCCGCAAGCACGTCCAGTACTTCGAGATGATGGGCCACCGCGGCCTCTACGCCGAGGGCTGGAAGGTCGTCACCCGCCACCAGCCGGGCACCTCCTTCGACGACGACACCTGGGAGCTGTACCACGTGGAGGTGGACCGCTCGGAGTGCCACGACCTGGCCGCCGCGCGACCCGAGAAGGTGGCCGAGCTGGTCGAGCGGTGGTGGCAGGAGGCCGAGGCCCACGGCGTGCTGCCCCTCGACGACCGCACCATCGAGCTGTTCGGCACCCGCTTCCGCGACCGCTCCCCCCACCCCGCCAGCCGGCGCTACACCTACCACCCGCCCATGACCCCGCTGCCGGCCCAGGTGGCCCCGGCCCTGGGCGGCCGGAGCTGGGACCTGGAGGCCACCATCGACCGCCCGGCCGGGGCCGGCGGCGTGCTCTACGCCTCGGGCACCGAGAACTCCGGGCTCAGCCTGTTCGTCCAGGACGACCACCTGACCTTCGACTACAACTGCTTCGGCGACCACCAGGTGGTGCGCTCCGACCGGCCGGTGCCCGAGGGCCCGTCGGTGGTCGGCGTGCAGTTCCGGCGCCAGGGGCGCGCCGGCCAGGCCACCCTGGTGGTCGACGGGGCCGAGGCCGGCTCGGTGGCCATCCCCTTCGTGATGTCGGTGATGTCGAGCATCGGTCCCAGCGTGGGCTTCGACCACGGCTCGGCGGTCAGCGACCTCTACCAGGCGCCGAACCCCTTCGCCGGCGACCTGCGCCGCGTCGACATCGCGCTCGTCCGCCCGCCCCGCGCCGACGACGGCGACGCCGCCGCCGCCGAGCGCCGGACCATGTCCCGCCAGTAGACCCGAGGAGCACCGATGCAGACCCTCCGCACCCCCGACGAGCGCTTCGCCGACCTCCCCGGCTACCCCTTCGCCCCCCACCACGCCGAGATCGACGACGGCGAGGGCGGCTCCCTGCGGGTCCACTTCCTGGACGAGGGCCCCCCGGAGGCGGCCCCCGTCCTGCTGCTGCACGGCGAGCCGTCGTGGAGCTACCTGTACCGCCACATGATCCCGCCCCTGGTGGCCGCCGGGCACCGGGTGATCGCCCCCGACCTGGTGGGCTTCGGGCGCAGCGACAAGCCCACGGCCATGGCCGATCACACCTACGCCCGCCAGGTGGAGTGGGTGCGCCAGCTCCTCTTCGACCACCTCGACCTGCGCGACATCACCTTCTTCGGCCAGGACTGGGGCGGCCTGATCGGCCTGCGCCTGGTGGCCGCCGACCCCGACCGCTACACCCGCGTCGTGGTCGGCAACACCGGGCTGCCCACCGGCCACGGCCGGCCCAGCGACGCCTTCCTGGCCTGGCAGGCCTTCTCGCAGGAGGCCGAGTCGTTCCCGGTGGGGGCCATCATCAACGGGGGCTGCGCCACCGACCTGGCCCCCGAGGTGATCGCCGCCTACGACGCCCCGTTCCCCGACGACAGCTACAAGGCCGGGGCCCGGATCTTCCCCGCGCTGGTGCCCACCTCCACCGACGACCCGGCCTCGGCCGACAACCAGGCGGCCTGGGAGGTGCTGTCCCGCTTCGAGAAGCCGTTCGTGTGCGCCTTCAGCGACAAGGATCCCATCACCACCGGGGGCGACGCGCCGTTCCGGGCCAAGGTCCCCGGAGCCGCCGGCCAGCCCCACACCACCATCGAGGGCGGCGGCCACTTCCTCCAGGAGGACCGGGGCCCCGAGCTGGCCCAGGTGCTGATCGACGTCATCGCCGCCACCTGAACCGAGCGCTGGTCCACGCCACCGCGCTCCTCGGGCGCCTGCCCCTCGTCACCAAGGACCAGCGGCTGCACGCCGCGCCCGAGGCACGGGACGACGTGACCCTCACCTGTGATCGGGCGGGCGGGCGCGGCGGAGGTCGGCCCGACCCCGCGGAACCTCGGCCGGCTCGGCGGCGTCATAGGGTCCGAGCGACGTCGGGAGGCGCCATGGAGACCGAGGCGGGCACCACCACCGAGCCGGAGCGGTGGGCCGCACCCGGCCGCCCCGCCCCATGGCGGCTCCGGGCCACCCTGGCCGGGGCCGCCGCGGTCGTCGTCCTGGTGATCCTGGCCCACGGCGAAGCCGCCACGCGGCCCGGCGACGGGGAGGCGCTGCTCGCCGCCGTGGTCGGAGCCGCGAGCCTCCCCGCCCTGGCCGCCCTGGCCGGCCGGGCCCGGGGCCGGGTCGCACCGGGGCTCCTGCTGGCCCTGGGGGGCGTGGCCGTGGTGGCGGTGGGCAGCGGGGTGGGCCGGGCCCGCCGGGTCTCGCTGGTCCTCGCCCCCGATGGCCTGTCGGGCTCCTCCCAGCGCATCCTGCAGACGTGGTGGCCGGTGGTCGTCCTGGGCCTGGCCCTTGTGGCGGCGGGCGTGGTGGTGGCCTGGGTCGAGCGGCGCCCGGCCCTCGGCGTGGACGATCGGGTCCGGGTCCGGGCCGTGGTCGGAGCGTGCGTGGCCCTGGCCGGGGGCATCGTGGCCATCGCCGTGGTGCTGCGGGAGGTGACCGGCTACTCGTTCATCTCGGGTCGGCCCGAGCGCCGCCGGGGCCGGCGCCAGCCGGCGACCCCGGTCCGGGCGACGTCGGGGGGCAGGGTGACGGCGGCCGGGGCGAGCGGGCCCGGGGTGGCAGCGGTCGACGCCGTCGATCTCGACGTGATCGGGACGACCTCGGCGGACGGGCCGGGTCGGGCCCCCGGGCCGGTGTCGGTGGCCGGTGACCCGGCGACGTGGTGGCAAGAGGCCGCGGTCGAGGAGGCGGCCTCGGTGGCGGCCTTCGAGAACCTGGCCGCCCGCCTGGAGGCCGTCGGTGGCCCGTCCGAGCTGGCCCAGCGGGCCCGGACCGCGGCCACCGACGAGGTGCGCCACGCGCGGGCCTGCCTCCGCCTGGCCGGCGGGGCCCCGACCGCCCCGGTGCATCGTCGAGCGCCCCGCGACCCCTTCGACGCGCCCGGGGCCGGGTCCGTCGGGGCCCGGCCCGGCGCCAGGGTCCCGGGCCGAGGGCTGCGGTGGCGAGCCGAGGTGGTCGGCCTGGCCGTCGAGTCATGGGCCGACGGGGTGGTGGGGGAGCGCTCGGCCGCGGCCCGCCTCCGGGCCGGTGCGGCCACCGCTGTCGATCCGAGCGTCGGGCCGGTGTTGCGGGCCATGGCCCGGGACGAGGACCGTCACGCCGACCTCGGCGCCGACGTGGTCCGTTGGTGCCGGGGGCAGTCACCCCGCCTGGTCGGGGCCGTGCTCCGCCGTGCTGCGAGCCGCCTGCCGGAGGACGCCCCCCTCCCGCCCTCGCAGCGATCCGCCGACCCGGCTCGGCTCCGGGCCGCGGGCCTGCCCGACGCCGCCACCGTGCTCGCCCTCTGGCGCGAGGCCCGGGTCGTGGCCCGGCGCGGGTCCGGGACCTGAGGCCGCCGGTGCCAGGCTCGGAGCGCGGCGCGCTGGTGGTCGCCTCCGGCCTCGCCGTGGCCCTGCCCGGGAGGACCAGGCGACGGCCGGCCGGCGGGGTCCCGGTTCCGGTGGGCCGTGTCGGGTAGATCGGGGGGGTGGAGGAGTCGGCGACGACGTACCGGGCCGGGCGCCGAGAGGTGGAGATCACCCACCCGGACCGGGTGCTGTTCCCCGACGACGGGCTGACCAAGGCCGACCTGGCCGCGTACCACCACGCCGTGGCCGACGTGCTGGTGCCCCACCTGGCCGGCCGGCCCCTGATGCTCCAGCGCTTCCCCGAGGGCATCGGGGCCGACGGCTTCTACCAGAAGGACGTGGGCCGGGGGACGCCGGGGTGGATCCGCACCGTCGAGGCCCGCAAGGCCGGCGGGACGGTCTGCCACCCCGTGGTCGACGACGAGGCCGCTCTGCTGGCCCTCACCAACCTGGGGACCGTGTCGTTCCACCGGTGGCCCAGCCGGGCCCCGGACCTGGAGCACCCCGACCTGATCCTGGTCGACCTCGACCCCTCCGACGACGACTTCGACGGCGTGCGCCGGGCCGCCCACTGGACCCGGGACCTGCTGGACGAGCTCGGCCTGGCCTCCTACCTGCAGGTCACCGGGTCGCGGGGCATCCATGTGGTGTCGCCCGTCGACCGGTCCGCCCCCACCGAGGCGGTGGGCGCCTTCGCCCAGGCCCTGGCCCGGGTGCTGGCCCTCCGCCACCCCGACGAGCTCACCGACGCCGGGCGCAAGGCCAAGCGGAAGGGCCGCCTCTACGTGGACGTGGCCCGCAACGGCTGGGCCCAGACGGCGGTGGCGCCGTACTCCGTACGCCCCCGGCCCGGCGCCCCGGTGGCCACCCCCATCACCTGGGACGAGCTGGACGACCCGGACCTGCGGCCCGACGGGTGGACGGTGGCCACCGTGCCCGACCGGCTGGCCGCCCACGGCGACCCGTGGGCCGGGATGGCCCGCCACGCCCGGTCGTTGCGGTCGCGGTGGCAGCAGCTCGACACCCTGGCCCACTCCGAGGACGGCCGCGCCTGACCCGGCCGGGCATTTCGCTCGTGCCCCGGTCGTGCGGGACGTGCCGCGGTGCTGGCCCGGCTGGCGCGGGTGATCCCGCTGGTCACGGCGCTCGGCGGCCTCCCTGGGGGCGGCCCCGGCGGCGGGCCGGGGAGGGGCACCCGGGTGGCGGGCCGACATTTGCGTAGGGGCCACTCAGGACAGGCCGGCCGTCGGCCCGCACCATGACGGCGCGGTTCACCCCGGGCCGCCGAGACGCCACGGGCGAAGGGACGTATCAGATGCGACGCAAGCTGGGATGGTTGTTGGTGCTGACGCTGCTGGTCGGAGGAGCAGCGGCGTGCGGTGACGACGACGGCGATGGTGGCGACACCACGACCACGGAGCAGACCGACGAGGGCGGCGACTCCGGTGACGGTGGCGACGCCGGCGGCAACGAGGCCATCGAGGCCTTCTGCGACTCGGTGCAGGAGCTGGTCGACAAGTCGGCCGAGCTCCAGGACGACCCCACCAACTCCGACCTGCAGCAGGAGGTCACCCAGCTCTCCACCGACCTGGGCACCCAGGGCGCGGAGCTGGCGGCCGAGATGCCCAACTTCACCCCCGAGGACTCGGAGCGGTTCCAGGGCTGCCAGACCGACCTCAGCGGCATCGGCCCCGGCTGAGGATCGCCCTCCTTCGGTATGCCCGCGGGGGCGGCCCATCGGGCCGCCCCCGCGGCGCGTCCCGGCCGCGACGCCAGGGGAACTGGCTGGCGGCCCGGGCGGCGCTGGCCGCTGGCCTAGCGTCGAGGCGAGCCGCGGGCACGGCCGATGGGACGGTGACGCATGGACAGGAGAGCGCCGCTCACGGGACGAGGCGGCCCGGCGTCCGTCCGGCGATCGGGCCCGCCCCTCCCCGTGGCGGTGGTGCTGCTGGCCGTCGTGCTGGTGGCCGGCGCGCTGCTCCCCGGGGTGGGCTCGGGCCCCGCCGGGGCGGCGCCCGACGAGGAGGGCTGCTTCGTCCAGCGCGGCCACCAGGTCTTCCTGGACCGCGATGCCACCGCGTCGGAGATCGCCGGCTGGACCGCGCTGTTCGATGCCGCCGTGCCCCGGAGCCGCCTGCCCGAGGCGCTGGCCACCAGCGACGAGTGGCTCTCGGTGGAGGTCACCGCCCTGTACCAGCAGGCCCTCGACCGGAACCCCGACGAGGCCGGGCGGATCTACTGGATCGACCGGCTGCGCCGGGGGGCGATGGTCACTCGCATCGGGAGCCAGATCTACGGCTCCGACGAGTTCTACGCCCGAGCCGGTGGCACCGACGACGGTTTCGTCACCGACCTGTACGCCCGGATCCTGCACCGGGCCCCGGACGCCGCCGGCCTCGAGTTCTGGCGGCCGCAGGTGCTCACCCGGGGGCGCCCGCGGGTGGCGGCCGACTTCCTGGCCTCGTCGGAGTCGCGCCGGGATCGGGTCACCCGGCTCTACAACGAGGTGCTGGGCCGCGCCCCCGACGCCGAGGGCCTGGCCTTCTGGGCCGAGCAGCTCCGCACCGTCAACGACGTGCGCCTGGCCGTGCAGCTGGCCTCCAGCGGCGAGTTCTTCACCCGGGCCCAGGTCGGGTGCGAGCTGCCGCCGCCCGGCGTGGTCACCTTCACCGGCCACGGTTGGGGCCACGGTCGGGGCATGGGCCAGTACGGCGCCCTGGGCTACGCCATCGACCACGGGTGGAGCGGCACCCAGATCCTGAACCACTTCTACGGCGGCACCAGCACCGCTACCCGTCCTACCAACGTCAACCAGCGGGTCTACCTGGTGGCCAGCAGGGGCCAGGAGCTGGTGGTGCAGCAGGGGGCCGGGGTGCTGCGGGTGGACGGGTACGGCGCCGACGTGGCCGCGGTGCGCATCGCCCGGCTGGGCGCCGACCGGTTCCAGGTGTGGACCGGGCCGGGGTGCAGCGGGCCGTGGGCCAGCCGGGGCGAGCGCCTGGCCTCCGAGGTGGCCGTGCACTCCCGCCTGGCCCAGGGTGACGACGCCAGCCTGATGCTGCAGCGCTGCACCGGGGCCAGCGCCCGCTACTACCGGGGCAACCTGCGGGCGGTGGACACCACGGTGGGCGGAGGGCGGACCATCGTGACGGTCAACGAGGTCGACACCGAGTCGATGCTGCGCTCGGTGGTGCCGGCCGAGATGCCGGCCTCGTGGGCCGACCTGGCCGGTGGGGCCGGGGCCGCGGCCCTGCGGGTCCAGGCGGTGGCGGCCCGGTCCTACCTCCTGGCCGGCGACACCCGCTGGACCGACGGGGGCGTGGCCTGGGCCACCAGCTGCGACACCACCCAGTGCCAGGCCTATGCCGGCTACGGGTCCCGCTCGTCGATCGGCGGGGCGGTGACCCGGTCCGAGGACAGCCGCAGCGACGCCGCGGTGGCGGCCACCGCCCGGCAGGTGCGCCAGCGGTCCGGGGGCGCCGTGGCCCGCACCGAGTTCTCCTCCTCCACCGGGGGCTGGACCGCGGGCGGGGACTTCCCGGCGGTGATCGACGAGGGCGACGACACCAGCCGCAACAGCCGGCACACGTGGACGGTGGACCTGGAGGCGTCGGCGGTCGAGTCCGCCTTCGACGGGCGCCAGGGTCACGACGTGGGCGCCTTCCTGGGCTTCGACTCCTACGTCCGCAACGGCCTGGGCGACCAGGGCGGCCGGGTGCTGTCGGTGCGGGCCCGCTTCACCGGCGAGAACGTGACCCTGACCGGCGACCAGGTCCGGTCCCTGTTGGGCCTGAACTCCAACTGGTTCGCCACCCCGTAGCGCGACGGCCAGGAAGACGGCGGCGGACCGCCACCTGACGACGTCGAGGCCCCGATCAGGCCGGGGCGTCCTCTCGGGTGGCCACGGTGGGGCCGGCGTCGTCCACCACGGCGGCCAGGCGGTCGGCGCCGTCGGGGTCGTCCTTGAGGTGCTGGTCGAAGAAGGCCAGCGCGGACAGGGTCACCACGGTGGTGTCGGGGTGAGCCAGGCCCTGCACGTAGGGCGGGGTGTGGGCGCCGCCGATCAGCGTCACCAGGGTGCGCGGCGCGTCGATGCGAGCGAAGGCATCCTCGGCCCGGTCGTAGGGCACGGTGTCGTCGGCGTCGCCGTGCACGATCAGGAGGGGCGGCCCGTCGGCCACCGGCTCTCCGCCGCCCTGGCCCAGGTCGGTGGCGTACCCACCGGCCCACTCGGCCACGGCGCCGACCCGCGGGTCCTGGCAGCAGGGGTTGTAGCCCACGGCCACCGAGGTGATGGCGCCCAGGGAGTGGCCGGCCAGGCCGACGCGCTCGCCGTCGATCAGCCCGGCCAGCGGCCCGTCGTCAGCGCTCGACGCCTGGCGGGCCCAGTCGATCACGAAGGCCACGTCTGCGGTCTGCTCGGGGATGTCGCTGGGGGTGCTGCCGCCCGGCGTCTCGTCGTTGGCCAGGGGGTAGGTGGGGGCGACGACCACGTAGCCGGCCGAGGCCCAGACCCGGAGGGTGGTGGTGTAGGCGGGGCCGTTGCCACTCAGCCCGTGGGAGAACACCACCAGCGGCCACGGCCCCGGCGCGGGAGGGGCGTCGACCACGATGTCGGCCTCGGGGTCAGGGGCGGTGCCGCCGTCGGTGGGGTAGAGCACCAGCACCGGCAGGGTGCGGTCGGGCTTCTCGGCCTCGCCCCCGTGGGCCTGGGTGGTCCGGGTGTCGTCCACCAGGGTCTCCTCGTGGGAGCCCACGGCGTAGGTCCCGACGGCTTCGACCGTCGGAGCCGTGGTCGTGCCGTCTCCCGGGGTGGACGGGTCGGCCGGCGTGGTGGTCGTGGCGCCGCCGTCGGGGTCGCCGGGGGCGGTGGTGGTCGCACCCGACGCTGCCGTCCCGTCGCCGGGGTCGGAGGAGCAGCCCGCCCCGGCCACCAGCAGCAGCCCGGCCAGGGCCAGCGCCGCGGCCCGGCGCGGCGCCGGACGGCGAGGGCCGGTTGAGGCGGCGGGCGGGTGAACGGTGGGCAGGGGCACGCCGTGCAACCTACGCCTGGCGCTTGACCTCGACTTCTCTCGAGGTGTGAAGCTGTCGGCATGCAGATGGACTTCACCCACTGGATGGCTCTGGAGAGCGCGGTGCACGGCGACCGCAGCGGCCGCCGCATCAGCCGAGAGACGTTGCGCCGCGTGGCCCGCTTCGCCCGCCCCCATCGGCGGGCCATCGTGGCCTACCTGGTCCTCAGTGCCATCGGGGCCGTCCTCACGGTGGCCACCCCGGTCCTGGCCGGCCGGGTGGTGGACGAGATCGTGGGCCGGGGCTCGGAGGGCACCGTCATCCGCCTCGGCCTGCTCATCGCCGCCATCGCCGTGGCCGAGGCCATCACCGGCGTGGCCGAGCGCTGGCAGTCGTCCCGCATCGGCGAGGGCCTGATCCTCGACCTGCGGCGGGCGGTGTTCGGCCACGTGCAGCGCATGCCGGTGGCCTTCTTCACCCGCACCCGCACCGGTGCCTTGGTCAGCCGGCTGGACAACGACGTCATCGGGGCCCAGCGGGCCTTCACCTGGACCCTCTCCGACGTGGTCAGCAACCTCATCATCCTGCTCCTGACCCTGGGGGTGATGCTGACCCTGTCGTGGCCCATCACCCTGCTGTCGCTGGTGCTGCTGCCGGTGTTCCTGATCCCGGCCCGGCGCATGGGGGCCCGCCTGGCCCACCTGGAGCGGGAGGCGGCCGACCACAACTCGGCCATGACCAGCCAGATGACCGAACGGTTCTCGGCCCCCGGCGCCACCCTGGTGAAGCTGTTCGGCCGGCCCGAGCAGGAGGAGGCCGAGTTCGGGGCCCGGGCCCAGCGGGTGGCCGAGATCGGGGTGCGCACGGCCATGGGCCAGTCCATCTTCCTCACCGCCCTGGCCTCGGTGTCGGCTGTGGCCCTGGCCCTGGTCTACGGCCTGGGGGGCTGGCTGGCCCTGCGGGGCTCCCTGGACGCCGGCACCATCGTCACCCTGGCCCTGCTGCTCACCCGGCTCTACGCCCCCCTCACCGCCCTGGCCAGCGCCCGGGTCGACGCCTCCACCGCCCTGGTCAGCTTCGAGCGCATCTTCGAGGTGCTGGACCTGGAGCCCCTCATCGCCGAGCGGCCCGACGCCCGGGCCGTGCCCGAGGGCCCGGTGTCGATCACCTACGACGACGTCCGCTTCGCCTACCCGGCGGCGGACAAGGTGTCGCTGGCCTCCCTGGAGGAGGTGGCCACCCTGGACACCCGGGGTGGCGTGGAGGTGCTGCACGGCATCTCGTTCCGGGTCGAGCCGGGCCAGATGGTGGCCCTGGTCGGCACCTCCGGCAGCGGCAAGTCGACCACCGCGTCGCTGGCCGCCCGGCTCTACGACGTGGACGGCGGGGCGGTGCGCATCGCCGGGGTCGACGTGCGGGACCTCACGTTCGCGTCCCTGCGGGAGACGGTGGGCTTCGTCACCCAGGACGGCCACCTGTTCCACGAGTCGGTGCGCGACAACCTGCGCCTGGCCCGGCCCGAGGCCACCGACGAGGAGCTGTGGGACGCCCTGCGCCGGGCCCGCCTCGACGGCCTGGTGGCCGGGCTGCCCGACGGCCTGGGCACGGTGGTGGGCGAGCGCGGGTACCGGTTCTCCGGCGGCGAGCGCCAGCGCCTCACCATCGCCCGGGTGCTGCTGGCCCGGCCCCGGGTGGTGATCCTGGACGAGGCCACCGCCTCGCTCGACTCGACCTCGGAGGCCGCGGTCCAGGCCGCTCTGGCCGATGCCCTGGAGGGCCGGACGGCCATCGTCATCGCCCACCGGCTCTCGACCATCCGCCGGGCCGACACCATCCTGGTGGTGGAGGGCGGCCGCATCGTGGAGCGGGGCAGCCACGCCGACCTCCTGGCCGCCGAAGGGCGCTACGCCGAGCTCCACCGCACCCAGCTGGCCGGCTCCGACCCGACCGCCGCCGCCGACGACGAGGCCGGTGGCGACGACGCCACCCCGGTCGAGTCGCTGGCCTGAGCAGCCGGAGGCGGGGGAGGTCGGTCCTCGGCTCGCACCGTGGTCGACGTCCGCCGCCCCCGGAGGCGCTGGCCGGCCGGTGTCAGCCCTCGGACATGGCTTCGGTGGCCCGGCGCTCCATCTCTTCCATCGACACGTCCTCGATGTGGGAGGACATGCTCCAGCGGTGGCCCCACGGGTCGGCGATGACGGCCATGCGGTCGCCGTAGAACTGGTCCGACGGTTCGCGCTCCACGGTGGCGCCGGCCTCGACGGCCTTGGCGAAGAGGGCGTCCACGTCCTCCACGTACAGGTGGAGCAGCACCGGCGAACCGCCGAGTGACCGGGGGCTCAGGGCGCCGGCCTCGGGCGCCTCGTCGCTGAGCATCAGCACCGAGCTGCCGAGGGCCAGCTCGGCATGGCCGACGCGGCCGTCGGGACCGGTCATCACCCCGCCCCGGGACTCGAAGCCGAGCACGTCGCAGTAGAAGGCGATGGCGTCGGTGGCCCCGTCCACGGCCAGGTAGGGGGACAGGCGGGGATAGCCCTCGGGGATGGGGTTCACGGCCACGGTCGGCTCCTCGGGTGGGGGGTGGTGTCGGCCCCAGTGAACCAGCCTCGACGGCCGGGCGCTGACCGTCCGGATGGTTCCGGACCAGGTCACGGCAACGGTGTTGGTGACTCGGCGGCGGTTAAGGCGTTGCCGGGACCTCAGGTTCGTTGTCGACCGAAAGCGCGAGGCAGAGGCCGAGGAAGGCCAGAGCTTCGTGGAGCTGCTTGCCCTTCTGGATCACCTTGCCGCGATGACGCGGGTTGAAGTGGGCTGGCGATACCCTGAGGCAGACCAGTCGATCCTCTTGCACCTCGGTTGCCAGGCGTCGTCGGAGGGCTTTCTCCCACGTCTGACCGGCTCCTTTCTTGCTCCCTTCCACGTCGTCGATAGCTGCGCTGCGGAAGTTGTCCAGGGTCTTGATCAGCCTGCGCACCAGGATGGTGTCAGCCTGGTCACCCGGCTGCGTGCGGCCGGCATCGGCGAGCTTGGAGCCGTCGATCCAGACCCATAGGTTCGGCAGGTCCGTGACAGCATGGGGCAGGGTGGGCGCCGTCCTCGCTGCCTCGCCCGACCAGAAGGCCGCGGCCGTCCTCACCAGCTTAGAGTCGAACCCCCGTACGTCTAGATCGTCGATAGGGTCCTCCCACTGTGGAGGGACGAAGTAGCGGAGTTGGGGTCCCCACTCCCGGACGATGTTCTTCCACTCCTCCGTGCGATTGATCTGGGAGCCCAGGAGACCGGGAAGGGTCTCGCTCCTCGACGGGTGACCAGGTCCTCGGTCCCTGTGCCACTTCGGTCCCTTGCCAGGGAGGAGCACGCAGACGTTCCTGTCGTCGTCTCCCTCGTTGTCTCGCAGCGCGACACGGCGGTCGCGGAGCCCGGCGAGGTAGGCCACGACGGCGTTGTCCGAGTGGTGGAGTGCGATCGCTCGTTCACGCATGCCTTCGGGTCCGAGGAGGAAGGCGGGCAGCGTGCTCTGGGCAATGAACAGAGCCCCGCGGCGCCACTCCGTGACATCACGTCGTTGGGGGCCCCGAGGCCGGTCGAGACGGGAGATCGTCTCGTCCAGGAACTTCTCGAACTGGGGGCTTGGGAGATCGGCGCCCACTGCCGGCAGATCCGCGTCCTTCAGACGATCCGAGACGTTCTCCCAGGGGGTCACCAGGTCTCGAAGCCACCCGCACGTCAGGTCCTCTCGGCGCGCCTCGTCGGATTGGTTGCTGAAGCGACGCGTGAGGCGGCCGATCTCCGGCAGCCAGTACTCGCGTTGCTGTTGCTCCACCCCTTTTGCCTTGTGGCCAAGGAAGTGAGAGAGGTTGGCGATCTGCAGGAGGTTCACCCCAGCCTTCTCGGGGGCTGCGTCGATGACGTTCTGGGTGCTGACGATCTCGTCGCTCCCCCCGACGACGAAGAGCAGACGACGGCTGAACTCCTCGACGCGTGACTGGTAGGCGTTCCGATACTCCTGCTGGAAGACGTCGTAGAACACACGCAGCATCGCCTCGAAGTGCTGATCCGGCAGTCCGAGGGTGAAGCCGGCCGTGGGGCTGGACCTCTGGATGCGCTTTTCAAGCAAGCTGCCGTCCAGCTCGTAGCGGAGAGCGTGGAGGACGGTCTGCCACTCCTCCGGGTTGGCGAAGGCGGTAGGCGTCAGGGTGCGGAGGGCGCCGCCAGACAGGAGGGTCGTGCACCCTCCTATGAGGTAGGGCCAGGCGAAGAAGATGGACTGAGCCACGAACCCCCCCAGGCTGTAACCAACCACGTGAATGCGAGGGGTGGCCTCGTCCAAGACGCGGTGTACCCCGTCGGGCGTCTCCTCCTCGCAGGTGATGGGCTCGCCAGTGAAGTCCCGCAGGCGGTCGACCGAGCGGCGGAAGTCCTTAAGATCAGGAGGGTCCCGCGGGGGCCTGGCGACTCTGTTGCTGGCGTGTCGCGCTGGCGGGTTGGCCCTTTGGAGGTTGGTCCACTCCTCACGCATCTCCACAGCGATGTCCGTCGGTGAGCGGCGAGACCGCTCACCGTTGGCTGGCGCGCAGAGGAGGTCGAGGCCGATCGGCGTCTGGTAGTTGGTCACTGGGGCGATCGCTGAGAGCATCCAGCGACTTTCGACCATGTACCGGAGGAACTGGCGGAAGAGATCTCCCGCATCGGTGAGGTAGCGGTCCAGAGGCGTCTGGGAAAATGGCCCGCTGAAGGGGTGTCGGGTCAGGTGCCCTGGGAACGGCCTCACGATGCAGATCGTGTTCTTCGCCTGGTCGCTGGCCATCAGATTGGACGCGAAGTCGTAGAAGAAACGCATCTCGTCCACCTCGTTGAGCCCATGGAGCAGGAGGTAGACATCGGAGGCGGGGGGCTTGAAGTCGCTGCGGGCCAGGATTCGGTAGCTGTGGAACTTCGGCTGTGGCTTGGCGACCTGCAGTTGGTGATCCACCAGCCGGTTGGTGCGGTAGATCGGGGCCGACGGAAAGCCCAGCAGCCACTCCCGCAGCGCTTGTCGGCCCGAGAGCGACGGGGGGATCAGGCGCGACGGAGGTTGCTCGGGTCCGTCAAGGCGCGACCACTCCTCGGTCATCTTCCAGAGTCCGTCCCCCAGCTGGTAGTCGCGTTCGGCGGTGGGGAATTGGGCGGCTCGGATTCGCTCGCCCCCTTTGAACGCGTCGTCCGCGTCGCGACCCTGGGTGCTCATCGATGGCACGGTCCTGGCCTCCCCATCCGTGAACGCTCGACCCTAGTCTCCCACTGCCATTTTTGAGGACGTGGCGGTCAGTGGCGGGACAGGACAGCCTGCTCGAACAGGGCGAAGGTGTCGTCGGCCAGGGCGGCCCAGTCGAGGTCGGCCCGGCGGGCCAGGGCTGCGGCCCGGGCCCGGTCGAGGGTCTCGGGCGTGAGGGCGTCGATGGCGGCGGCCACCGAGTCCACGGTGTGGCCGGCGGGCAGGCCGGCGTCGCCCAGGGCCTCGACCAGGTAGCCCCAGTCGCTGCGCAGGGCGGGCAGGCCCAGCCCCACGGCGTCGGCTGCGGCCCCGGTGCCCAGCATCTCGCCGTCGGGGTCGAACACCAGGGCCAGTACGTCGCAGGTGGCCAGCCGGGTGGCGTAGGCGGCCGGCTCGACCATGGCGTAGGGCTCGGCGATGGTGATGCGGGGGTCATCCGGCACCGTGTCGCCGGGACCCAGCGACCAGCACACCAGCTCCACGTCGTCGCGCCGGCAGGCCGCCACGGCGTCGATCACCACCTGGACCAGCTTCTCGGCCCGGGGGGCGCCGACCACGCCGATGCGCAGGGCGGCGGGGGCCAGGTCGAGGCGCTCCTCGGCCTCGTCGCGGCTGGGGAGGCCGGCCCGGGCCCACAGGCCGCCGAAGTGGCCGTGGGGGATGACCTGGTGGAGGCAGTCGTCCCGGAACCGGTAGCGGTCCCGCATGCGCTCCTGGCCCCAGGCGCTGTGGTGGATGACGCCCCGGACCGCTCCCGCCCACGCCTGGTAGATGGGGTCGAAGGCCTCGGGCCGCTTCTCGTGGGGGGTGAGGTTGTGGGCCGTCCACACCACGGGCACGTCGGCGTCGGCCAACCGGTCGATGACGGCCCGGTGGGTGTCGAGGTCGTCGAAGGCCAGCCACTCCGGCCAGTGCAGGTGGAGCACGTCGGCGTCGGCCAGCCGGTCCGTGGGCCGGGCCCGCCAGCCCACCGGCGGTCGCCGGGCGATGACGGCCCGATCGGCCAGGGGCCGGTAGAGGGAGCGGCTGTAGTGGTGGTCGGGTTCGGTCGAGGCCACCCGCAGCAGGGGCGTGACCCGGGCCGTGTAGGCCAGCTCGGTGGCCGGCTCCAGGTCGATCTGGTGGACCCGGCCGATCTCGCCGGTGGGGGTGCGCCACTCGCCCAGGCCCTCGACGGTGACGGCGGTGGCCAGGTGGGGCGAGGCGCAGTCCCACTCGACCCGCAGGGGACGGCCGGCCACCTCGGGGACGGCCAGGCCCACCGCGGTGGGGGGGCGTTCGAAGGTGAGCCGATCCTCGACCACCACGGTGCGGCCCTCGACGGCCAGGCGCACGGTGCGGGTGCCGGGCAGCGGGGGCCCGGGGTCGTCGCCGTCGAGGCCCTTGCCCGAGACCGGGAACCCGTCCCAGGCCACGGTGACGGCGCCCGGCTCGTGGACCACCGAGGTGGGCACCCCGCCGGCGGTGTGGCGGCGGAAGCCGGCCACCACCAGGGGGGTCCAGCACGGCAGGTCGCGGTCGACGGGCACCTCCCACGTGCCGGGCTGGTGCAGGGCCGGGAGGTAGTGGCTGCGGGTGGTGCCCACGAACGGGACCACGGTGTCGACCCCGGTCGAGCGGTGGGCCCACACCCCGGCCGGGCGCCCGTCCTCGAAGGAGACCCAGTGGTCGCCCTCGGGGTAGGCCTCCGCGATGGGCGCGGCCTGCAGGTCGGCCGGGGCCCGGCCCAGGGCCCCGGCGGCCCAGGCCACCTTGCCCAGCAGGTCGAGGGTGAGCTGGAGGCGCCGGGCCGGTCCCCGGTAGGAGTCCTGGTTGCGGCCCCGGTGGGCGGTGGACACCCCGTCGGGGTCGAAGCCGGCCATGACGGTGGCGGCGGCGTCGGTGGCCCGGCGGAGCCACACCCCGTCCCGCTCGCCGGCGTGGCCCTCGCTCAGGGCCAGGGCCCCCAGCTCCAGGGTGAGGGCGGCGGACAGGTCGCCCACGGAGCGGCCCCAGGCCACGGCCGAGCCGTCCCGGGCCCCGACCAGGAGCACCAGGTCGAGGGCGGCGGCCAGGCCCTCGCCCCACACCGGGCCGAGGAGGGGGGCCAGCGGCTCGCAGAACAGCCAGACGTCCGCGGTGTAGATGTCGTAGCGGCCGATGCGGTCGTTGGAGTCGTCCAGAGCCCGCCGGGGGTTGCCGGCCAGCACCTTGCGGGCGCGGTCGACCAGGCGGTCGAGGGTGGCGGTGTCGTCGATCAGGCCCAGGCGATGGCGGCCCAGCTCGCAGCGGGCCAGCACGGCGGCGTAGTTGCGGGGCAGGACCTTGGCGTCGAGCAGCTCCAGCCAGTCGGAGCTGTCCACGGCCCGCTCCAGCTCGGCCCGCTGGCCGTCGTCGAGGCCGGCGGCCAGGCGGTTGCCGGCGAAGGGGCCGCCCCGCAGCAGGGTCTCGGCGATGCGGTAGGAGAAGAAGGTGTGGGTCGAGCGCCCGTCGACCCGGCCCAGCAGGCGGGTGAGGACGGTGTCGACCGGCTCGCCGGCCACTTCGGCCACCCCGGCGTCGGCCAGGTGGGCCAGGGTGAAGCACGCGTCGGCCCGGACATCCGCGCCCACCTCGTGGCCGGCGAAGGTCCGGGGGATCTGCCACCCCGGCAGGTGGTGGCGCTCCAGCGCCTCCAGGGTCTCGACGCAGAAGCGGGTGAGGCGCTCGGCCAGCTCGCCGGTGGTGGTCGGCATGGCCGCCGACCCTAGAGGTCGCGGTGCCGGGCCTTGACCTGGCTCATCGCCCCGGCGTCCGCGGCTCCGGCGGGAGAGCCGGTGGACGGGCAGACTCCGGCCATGGAGAGCGAGCAGGTCGACGTGGTGGTCATCGGCATGGGCCCGGGTGGCGAGGAGGTGGCCGGGAAGCTGACCGAGGCCGGCCTGGCCGTGGTCGGTGTGGAGGCCGAGCTGGTGGGGGGCGAGTGTCCGTACTGGGGCTGCATCCCGTCCAAGATGATGATCCGGGCCGCCCACCTGCTGGCCGAGGCCGGCCGCATCCCGGGCATGGCCGGCACCGCCACCGTGGAGCCCGACTGGGGCCCGGTGGCGGCCCGCATCCGCCAGGAGGCCACCGACACCTGGGACGACACCGTGGCCGTCGACCGCTTCGTGGGCAAGGGTGGGCGCTTCGTCCGGGGTCGGGGCCGCCTGGCCGGGCCCGGGCGGGTCGAGGTGGAGGGGGCCGACGGCCAGCGCCTGGCCTTCCAGGCCGCTCGGGCCGTGGTCCTGGCCAGCGGCACCACCGCCTCCATCCCCCCCATCGACGGCCTGGCCGACGTGCCCTACTGGACCAACCGGGAGGCCATCGCTGCCCCCGAGGCGCCGGCCAGCCTGGTCGTCCTCGGCGGCGGGGCCGTCGGCGCCGAGCTGGCCCAGGCCTTCGCCCGCTTCGGCACCGAGGTCACGGTGGTGGAGGCGGCCGACCGCCTGCTCCCGCTGGAGGAGCCCGAGGCCGGCGCCGTGGTGGCCGAGGCCTTCGCCGCCGACGGCATCACCGTGATCGCCGGGGTGGGGGCGGCCCGGGTGGCCCACAGCGACGACGGCGTCACCGTCACCCTGGCCGACGGGCGCACCCTCACCGCCGAGCGCCTCCTGGTGGCCACCGGGCGCCGGGCCGACCCGGCCGCGGTGGGGGCCGACACCGTCGGCGTCGACCCCGGCGCCCGCCGGGTGCCGACCGACGAGCGCCAGCGGGTGGCCGACGGGGTGTGGGCCGTGGGCGACGTCACCGGTGAGGGGGCCTTCACCCACGTGGCCATGTACCAGGCCCACGTCGCGGTGGCCGACATCCTGGGCCGCGACCACCACCCCGCCGAGTACCGGGCCCTGCCCCGGGTGACCTTCACCGACCCCGAGGTGGGCTCGGTCGGCCTGTCCGAGGCCGCGGCCCGGGAGCAGGGGATCCCGGTGGCGGTGGGGTCCACCCCGGTCCCGTCCACGGCCCGGGGGTGGATCCACAAGGCCGGCAACGAGGGCCTCATCAAGCTGGTGGCCGACACCGACCGGGGCGTCCTGGTCGGGGCCACCAGCGCCGGCCCGGCCGGGGGCGAGGTGCTGGGCCTGCTGGTGCTGGCCGTCCACGCCCAGGTCCCCCTGGCCACCCTGCGCTCGATGATCTACGCCTACCCCACGTTCCACCGGGGGATCGAGGACGCCCTCCGCGACCTCGACGCGTGAGATCCTCGCTCCGGTAAACCTTTCCGGGGCGAGGCGGGTGTGTAGGGATCTGTCGATCGACGTGGTGGAGCCCGGCGCCGGGCGGCGACCTCCCGGGGCGAGGGCCACGGTGAACGGCCCCCCGGGCGACTACGAGACCTTCTTCCGGGCCGAGTACCCCCGCCTGGTCACCCTGGCCTCGGCCATGACCGGCGACCGGCGGATGGCCGAGGAACTGGCCCAGGAGGCGCTGTTGCGGGCCCACAAGCGGTGGGCCCGCATCGCTTCCTACGACATGCCCGGGGCCTGGGTCCGCCGGGTGACCATCAACCTGGCCACCAGCGCCCGGGCCCGTCGGGGCCGCGAGCAGCGGACCCTCGACCGGCTGGGGGCCGAGCGGCCCCCTCTGGCCCCCTACGACTACTCCGACGACGACTTCTGGTCGCTCGTCCGCCAGCTCCCCCGGCGCCAGGCCGCGGCGGTCGCCCTCCACTACCTGGAGGACCGGCCCGTGGCCGAGGTGGCCGCCGTCCTGGGCTGCGCCGAGGGCACGGCCAAAGCCCACTTGCACAAGGGGCGGGCCGCCTTGGCCCGCCGACTCGACCTCCCGGAGGCCCCCGATGGACCTTGACGCCCGCGGCGCCCGTGCCGCCTCCTCGCTCCGCCAGCAGGTCGAGCCCACGCTCGACGTGGAGGGCGCCCGCCACGCCGTGGCCCACGGCGCGGCCCGGCGCCGGGCCCGGCGCTCGGTGGTTGCCGGCGTGGGCCTGGCCGCCGCCTGCCTGGCCGTGGTGGGAGGCCTGGCTGCGCTGTCGCTGCATGCCCCGGGCTTCAACCGGTCGCCCGACGGCGTGGACTCCGGCCGCGACGCCGCCGACATGGCCATCCTGGGGGACATGCCCCGGTCGCCCATCGACGGCCGCGACTCGTGGCGGCTCCCGGTGCTGGCCCAACCCCAGGCCGACGTGGGCGACGGGGAGACGGTCACCGTCTACGCCCGGGGCTTCGAGCCCAACGAGCTGCTGGGCGTGGTCATGTGCGCCCGGGAGGCCGAGTCCGAGGGCGTCGGGGCCTGCATGTTGGGTGATGCCAGCTACCAGTTCGCCCACGTCACCTCGGCCAACGCCTACGAGGACGGCACCGTGGTGCAGGAGTTCGCGGTCAGGCGCCACATCGTCACCCCGGCCACCGGGCCCGTCGACTGCGCCTCGGAGGCCGAGCGGTGCATCGTGGCCATCGGCGCCGCCGCCAACTACGACCGCTCCGGCGGCACCTACGTGAACTTCGCCGGCGCCCCGCCGTTCCCCCAGCCGACCATGGCCGTCACCCCCGAGGGGCCGTACACGCCGGGCCAGACGGTCCACGTCGAGGGCCGGGACATGATCCCGGGGCGGCTCAACCAGGTGCAGCAGTGCGCCGGCGAAGTGTGCGTGCCCCTGGCCCGGGGCTTCACCGCCCCCGACGGCGCCTTCGCCTTCGACGTGATCGTCAACTCGGTGGTGTACCAGGACGGCCAGCCCGTGGAGTGCGGGGACGCCTGCACCCTGCGCATCATCGGCGTCGGCATCGAGGGGGCCACCTCGGCCCCGCAGGCCGAGCCGGTGGGCCTGGCCTTCGGCCCGGGAGCCCCCCTGGCCGCGGACCAGATCCCGCCCCCGTCGACCACGGCCCCGGCCGGTGAACCCGAGCCGGTGCTGCCCGTCCCCGAGGACGGGTCGGAGCCCACCACGTCTGCCCCTCCGGCGTCGACCACCACCGAGACCTCGGTCGCCGGGTCGGCCGAGCCCAGCACGGCCCCGGCCGCACCTCCGTCCTCGCCCGAACCCACGTCCCCGCCGGCCGGAGGCTGACCGCCGAGGTCGTCCCGGCTCCGACGCTCGTCCCGCTGCCCGGCGGCTGATCGCGGGGCGTCGGGGCTCCGACGGCCGGTCCCGCCGGACGGTGCTGTCCCGCGGCGCGGGCTCGCGCCGGCAGGCGGGGGGTCAGGCCTTGGTGACGGTCACCGCGTCGACGGTGCCCACCGTGACCTCGACGGCCAGGGTCTCGGCCGCGATCCAGTCCTGGTGGGGGGCCAGGTCGGCGTCGGAGGCCGGGAGGGCCAGGACGATGCGGTCGGTGATCTCCAGGCCGGCGTCCTTGCGCATGGTGTTGACCCCGTGGATGAGGTCGTAGGCCCGGGCCTCGAGGCGCAGCTCGTCGTCCAGCTCGGTGTCCAGGGCCACGGTGACGCCGCCGTCGGCGGCCACTGCCCACCCCTCCTTCTCGGTCCGCTCGACCAGCACGTCGGCCGCGGCCAGGTCGTGGCCAGCCACCCGGAAGCCCCCGTCGGGCAGCTCCTCGAACTCCCCGGCGGCCAGGGCGGCCCGCACCCGGCCCACGTCGGGGCCCAGGCGCGGCCCCAGCACCGGCAGGTTGGGCCGGACCCGGAGCTGGGTGGCCTCCACCGGGCCCACCACCACCTCCTTGACCCGCAGCTCCCCGGCGATCTCGTCGGTGTGGCCGGCCACCCGGTCGGCCCCCTCGACCACCAGGCGGCGCAGGGGCTGGCGCACCCGGAGCTGGGCCGCGCCCCGGGCCTGGCGGCCCAGCTCGACCACCCGGCGGATGGCGGCCACGTCGGCCAGCAGCTCGGGGTCGACGGCGCCGGCGGCCGGCCACCCGGCCAGGAACACCGACTCGGGCGCGTCGCCCACCGGCACCACCAGGCGCTGCCACAGGTGCTCGGCCAGGAACGGCATGATCGGGGCCACCACCCGCACCACCTGGGCCAGCCCGCGCCACAGGGCCCGCAGGGCGGCCTCCTCCCCGTCCCAGAAGCGGCGGCGGGAGCGGCGGATGTACCAGTTGGACAGGTCGTCCACGTAGGCCTCGACGGCCCGCAGCACGTTGACGGTCAGGTAGGCGTCGTAGCCGGCCGCGGCCTCGGTCACCATCTGGTCGGTGCGGGCCACCAGCCAACGGTCCAGCGCCTCGCCCCCTGACGGCGGGGTGTCGAGATCGGCGTAGGCCGGGGTGAAGCCCTCGACGGTGGCGTACTGCACGAAGAAGCTGACGCTGTTCCAGAGGGTCAGCAGCTTGCGTTCGATGGCCTCGGCGGGGCCGTAGCCGAACAGCAGGTTCTGGTTGGGGGGTTGCGCGCAGTACTGCCACCGCATCACGTCCGCGCCCATGCGGTCGAACGCCTCGTCCGCGGTGATCATGTTCCCCCACGAGCCGTGCATCTCCCGGCCCGTCTCGTCCAGCATCTTCTCGTAGCCCAGCACCTTGCGGTACGGGGCCCGGCCGGTGAGCACCACCGACATGAAGAGCTGGGAGTAGAACCACAGGCGGATCTGCTCCCGCATCTCCGACACCCAGTCGGCCGGGAACCAGTCCTCCCAGTACGTGTGGTCGGGTAGCTCCGCGGTGGTGAGCCCCTTCGCCGCCCCGGTGGCGTAGCCCTGGGGGACGGCGGTGGGGTTCTCCCAGCCCAGGGTGGAGAAGGGGACGATGCCGGCGTCGAGCCACACGTCGCCCACCTCGGGGATGCGGCTCACCACGTCCCCGCAGGCCGCGCAGCGGATGCGGATGTCGTCGATCCACGGACGGCGCAGCTCCTCCAGCCCGTCGAGGGGGTCGACGGCCCGCTCGGTCAGCTCCTCCTTGGAGCCGATGACCGTCACGTGCCCGCAGGCGCAGGGGTAGAAGGGCAGGGGCAGGCCGTAGTAGCGGCGACGGGAGATGTTCCAGTCGCCCATGTTCACCAGCCAGTCGTCCATGCGCTTGCCCATGTAAGCCGGCGTCCACTCCACGGTGGCGTTGGCGTCGCGCAACCCCTGGCGCAGCTCGTCGTCGACCCGGATGAACCAGTCGTCCGACAGGCGGAAGATCAGGGGCGTGTGGCAGCGCCAGCACTCGGGATAGCGGTGCTCGATGGTGCCGGCCTCGACCAGGCGGCCCCTTTCCCGGAGGTCGGCGATCACCTCGTCGGCCACGCCGCGGGCGGGCTTGCCGGCCAGCCAGCCGAAGTCGGGGTAGAAGAGGCCGGCCTCGTCCACCGGGGCCACGTGGGGCAGGCCCAGCTCGGCGGCCAGGCCGAAGTCGTCGGTGCCGCAGGCGGGGGCGATGTGGACGATGCCGGTGCCGTCGTCCATCGACACCTCGTCCCACGCCACCACCCGGTGCTCGATGCCGTGCTGGGGGCGCAGCTCGTCGTAGGGGCCCTCGTAGCGCCAGCCCACCATGTCGGCGCCGGTGAGGATCCGGTCGAAGGCGTCGTCGTCCAGGCCGGTGCGCTCGACGGCCACCCAGTCGCCGCCGCGGAGGCCGTAGCGGGCGGTGGGGGAGACGGCGGCGGCCACGTTGGCCGGCAGGGTCCACGGGGTGGTGGTCCAGATGACGACGGCCTCGCCGGCCCGGTCGAGCAGCGGGAACCGCACCGACAGGGACGGGTCCTCCTGGTCGACGTAGCTGCCCACCAGCTCGTGGGCCGAGATGGACGTGCCGCAGCGCGGGCACCACTCGGTGGCCCGGTGCCCCCGGTAGAGGCGGCCCTGGCGCTCGACCTCCTGGAGGAAGCGCCAGATGTAGGTGATGTTGGTGTCGGAGAACGTGAAGTAGCTGTTGTCCCAGTCCATCCACTGGCCCAGGCGGATCGAGCCCCGGGTCAGCTCGGCCGAGGACCACTCCACGACGGCCCGGCACCGGCGGGCGAACTCGGCTAGGCCGAACTCCTCGATGTCGCGCTTGGAGTCGAGGCCCAGCTCCTTCTCGACGCCGACCTCGATCCACAGGCCCTGGCAGTCGAACCCGTTCTGGTAGCGCTGGTGGAAGCCCTGCAGGGCCTTGTAGCGCTGGAACACGTCCTTGAGGGTGCGGCCCCAGGCGGTGTGGACGGCCAGGGCCTTGTTGGCGGTGACCGGACCGTCGATGAAGCTGAAGCGCGGCCCGTCCGCGTTCTTGGCCCTGACCTGGTCGAAGGTGCGCCGCTCGGCCCACAGGGCCAGGACGTCGGCCTCGATCTGCTGGTGGTCCGGCTTGTCCGGCAGGGCCTCGAACACGGCGGCCGACGCTACCCCATGCCGTTCGCCGCCCCTCTTGCGGTTGGGGGCGGCTGTCACTCTGGTCGGCGTAGTCGTTTGCGAACACATGTTCGTGGTGATGATGGAGTGCATGGCTGGCGGTGTGCTGGACGAGCTGAATGAGGCGATCGACGGGTTGGACCTGCCTGTCGATGGTGACGTCCTCGCCGGCGCGTTCCGCCTGCTCGATCGGTTGACGGCGAAGGTGTCCGAGGCTGCGGGGGCCTTCGACGCGGCGGAGCTGTGGAACGGAGAGGGCGCCGCGTCGCTGGCGTCGTGGCTCCGGGTGCGGGCGGGGCTCTCCAACCGGGCCGCGACGCGCCACGCGTCGACGGCGCGACGCCTGCGGGACTGCCCCGTCACGAGGCGGGCCTGGGTCGACGGGGCGTTGTCGGGTGGTCAGGTGCAGGCCGTGGTGGTCAACGTGAGCGACCGCACGGTGCCGCTGTACGCCGAGCACGAGGCCGCTCTCGTGCCGTCGTTGGTCTCTCTGGACGTGCCGGAGACAGCCGCCGCCATGCGCGACTGGTCGGCGCGGGCCGAGGCCCTCCTGGACGAGCGGGATCCGGTGGAGGAGACGGGCCGGGCGCATCTGTCGCCGCTGATGGACGGGCGGGGCCGCCTTGACGCGGACCTGACCGCGGAGGGCTACGCCACGGCCCGGGCCGCGCTGCGGGTCGCGCTCGACCCCAAGCGGGACGAAGACGAGCGCACGCCGCCCGAGAAGCGCCACGACGCCCTGGTCTCGGTGTTCCGGGTCTTCCTCGACCACCAGTCCACCCACGCCGCCGCCCGGCACCGCCCGCACCTCAACGTCACCGTCGACCTCGCCACCCTCACCGACCGCACCGGGGTGGCCCGCCTCGCCGACGAGGCCACCGTCGACGCCGAGACGGCCCTGCGCCTGGCCTGCGACGCCGATGTCCACCGCGTCATCACCCGAGGCCGCTCCGAGGTCCTCGACTACGGACGGGCCACCCGCGTCGTGGCCGCCGCCCTCTTCGCCGTCCTCGTCCTCCGAGACCGGGGCTGCCGGTTCCCGGGCTGTGACCGCCCCCCCGATCGCTGCGACGCCCACCACGTCCGCCACTGGATCGACGGAGGACCCACCAACCCCGGCAACCTCTGCCTGCTCTGCGCCTACCACCACCACGTGATCCACCGACCGGGTTGGTCACTGGCGATGGACGCCGATGCCACCATCCGGGTCACCGACGCCGATGGCCGATGTCGTTCCAGCCGGCCACCTCCGGGGTCCACGGACGCCTTCGCGGCCTGACCCGGGTCCGTCCCAAGGCGACCCGACATGCCCACCGAGGCCGAGCGTCGAAGCGACGAACGTCGGGGCGTCGCGCTCGATGTCGCACCGTGATGTCGGGGGCCCCGCTCTCGGCGTCCACCGGAACCGCTAGCGGTACTCGGGTGAGGACGAGTGCTTCCCCACGGTCCAGGCGCGCGCCTGAGGACGCTGGGTGAGGGCGTGTGCGCTTACGGGAGGCTGGCCGAGGAGGCGAGATCGGCCGTGGCCGGCGCGGCCGGCGCGGCGGGCGCCGTGGTCAGGCCCCGAGCGTGCTGCGACTGGTGCCACTCGAGCGCCTCGGCCTCCTCCACGAACTCCAACAGGTTGACCTCGGTGCCCTCCAGCAGGGCCCGTACCTGCGAGGGGGTGGCGAAGAAGAACTCGCGCCGCAGGTTCACCTGGTTGAGGCGGTGGTCGGCCAGCGCCCGGTGGAGGGTCCCCTCCAGGCCGACGGCGTCGTTGCTGAACACGATGGCGTGGACGTCGTAGCGGAAGGGGACGGACGCGTCACCCAGCTCACGGATCCGGTCCATGGGCTCGAGCCGCCGGGTCATTCCCACCTTGACCACGCCGGGCCCGAAGGCGCCGACGTTGGAGATTACGTACACGTAGCCGGCCCGGGTGTTGGCCTCCCTCTCGGACAGGCCCTCGATCGAGTCCTCGACCGCGCTCAGCTCCGCCTCGGCCCGTGCGATCTCGTCGGCGCTGGCCGCCCCGGCCCGGAGGGTCTCCAGGACCCGCCGACGGTGCTCTGCCTCTTTGGCCAGCTTCTCCTTGGCCTTGGCGATCTCCCGACGGACCTTCTCCTCCTCGCGCAGGCGGGCGCGTTCCTCCCGCTCGCGCTCCTTCTCCTCGGCGGCCTTGCTGGCGTAGTCGGCGGTCAGCTCCAGCTCGTAGATGCGGAGCTGGTGGTAGTACTCGGTGATGGCGATGCTCATCGAGCGGCCGAGCTTGGAGATCCGCGTCGCCACCTTGTCGAGCCGCTCGATGGCTCGGGCCAGGCCGTGGGGCTTCAGGGCTCGCACCAGGCTGTCGGCCTCGGCGTTGTAGGCCCCGATCATCAGCTTGGAGAAGTCGGTGACCATCTTCTGGCCCTCGGTGGTCGAGCCGTTCACCGTCCACCCTGACGCCGACTGGATGGCCTGGCCCTGGCGCACGGCGGCCTTCATCTTGTCCTGCACGTCCGCCAGGCGCGCCTTGTAGGCCAGGGCGTCGTGCAGGGGGTGGCGGTAGGAGTAGAGGCCCGCCTCCTGGAGGAGCACGGCGTCCTCGGTCGCCACCAGCTGCCGACGGAGGTCGGCGACCTCGACCCTGAGCTGTTCGGCCTCGGCCAGTACTCGCTGGTGCTCGCGCGCGGCCATCTTCCGGGCCACCCAGCCTGGATCGCTGGCCTCGGGTTGGTACATGACAGGAGCCGGAGCGGTGCCAGGCGTCGTCGTCGGAGCCGGATAGGGCGCGGGGGGCGGGGCCTGAGCGGGGATGGGTGCGGTCGCCGGGCCGGGGGTGGGCATCGGGTCGGGGGTGAGGGCCGATCGGCCCTCGACCTCGTGGGTGTGCTCGGTCCACACCGACCCGTCCCACCACCGGAGGAGTGGGTGGCCGTAGGGGTCCGGATGCCAGCCCGGCTCGGGGGCCCCCGTCACCGTCGGGGTCGTGGTCGGTCGGCGGGGGCGGGCGATGCCAGGTTCACATGGCGGATCATGCCACGTGGCCCCGGACCAGAAGCCCCGAGGGGGTCAGGTTTCGAGGAGCTTCTCGATGTCGGAGGTGAGCTTCTCGGGCTTGGTGGTGGAGCCGTAGCGCTTCACGGGGCGGCCGTCCCGGTCCACCAGGAACTTGGTGAAGTTCCACTTGATCCGGTCGCCCAGCACGCCGCCCTGCTCGGAACGGAGCCATCGGTACAGAGGGTGAGCGTCGTCGCCGTTGACCTCGACCTTGGCGAACAGGGGGAACGAGACGCCGTAGTTGACCTGGCAGAACTCCTGGATCTCCCCCTCGTCCCCGGGCTCCTGGTGGCCGAACTGGTCGCAGGGGAAGCCCAGGATCACCAGCCCCTGGTCGCGGTAGCGACCGTAGATCTCCTCCAGGCCCTGGTACTGCGGGGTGAAGCCGCACTTGGACGCGGTGTTGACCACCAGCACGGCCTTCCCCTCGTACTCCGAGAGGTCGACCTCGGTGCCGTCGATGGCGGTGGCGGTGAAGTCCTGCAGGCGGGTCATGGGCCGATGCTCCCACGCACGGCCCACCGGCCGGGGACGTGTGGCGCGCGCCACAGCGACCGGAGTTGATAAGAGCAGACTCAACTTTTATCCTGCACTCCAACACAGAGCCGTCCTCCCCCAAGGAGCCCCCCATGCCCAAGGCCGTCGGAATCGACCTCGGCACCACGAACTCGGTCGTCAGCGTCCTCGAGGCCGGCGACCCGCTCGTCATCCCTAACGCCGAGGGGTCGCGCACCACCCCGTCGGTGGTCGCCTTCTCCAAGGCGGGCGAGGTCCTGGTAGGTGAGGTGGCCAAGCGCCAGGCCATCACCAACCCCGGGCGCACCATCCGCTCCGTCAAGCGCCACATGGGCACGGACTGGAAGATCGAGATCGACGGCAAGGACTACACGGCCCAGGAGATCTCGGCCCGCACCCTCATGAAGCTCAAGGCCGACGCCGAGGCCTACCTGAACGACACGGTCAGCCAGGCCGTCATCACCGTCCCGGCCTACTTCAACGACGCCGAGCGCACCGCCACCAAGGAGGCGGGCCAGATCGCCGGCCTCGAGGTCCTCCGCATCATCAACGAGCCCACCGCCGCGGCCCTGGCCTACGGCCTGGAGAACGAGGGGGCCGAGGAGACGGTGCTGGTGTTCGACCTGGGCGGCGGCACCTTCGACGTGTCGGTGCTGGAGATCGGCGACGGGGTGTTCGAGGTCAAGTCCACCCACGGCGACGTGAACCTGGGCGGCGACGACTGGGACCAGGCCGTCATCGACTGGATGGTGGCCAGCTTCAAGGGCGCCCACGGCATCGACCTGTCCAAGGACCCGATGGCCGAGCAGCGCCTCAAGGAGGCGGCCGAGAAGGCCAAGATCGAGCTGTCGTCCACCCAGCAGACCCAGATCAACCTGCCCTACATCACCGCCGGGGCCGACGGCCCGCTGCACCTGGACGAGACCCTCACCCGGGCCAAGTTCCAGGAGCTCACCGCCGATCTCCTCAACCGGTGCAAGGGCCCGTTCGAGCAGGCCATCACCGACGCCGGCCTCCAGAAGGGCCAGGTCGAGCACGTCATCCTGGTGGGCGGCTCGACCCGCATGCCGGCGGTGACCGAGCTGGTCAAGGAGATGACGGGCAAGGACCCCAACAAGGGCGTCAACCCCGACGAGGTGGTGGCCGTGGGCGCCGCCATCCAGGCCGGCGTGATCAAGGGCGAGGTCAAGGACGTGCTGCTCCTCGACGTCACCCCCCTCTCCCTCGGCATCGAGACCAAGGGCGGCGTGACCACCAAGCTCATCGAGCGCAACACCACCATCCCCACCCGCAAGACCGAGGTGTTCACCACCGCGGACGACATGCAGTCCCAGGTGGAGATCCACGTCCTGCAGGGCGAGCGGGAGATGGCTCAGTACAACAAGACCCTGGGCAAGTTCCAGCTCGTCGACCTGCCCCCGGCGCCCCGGGGCGTGCCCCAGATCGAGGTCACCTTCGACATCGACGCCAACGGCATCGTCCACGTCTCGGCCAAGGACCGGGCGACCAACAAGGAGCAGTCGATGACCATCACCGGCCAGTCGTCGCTCGACAAGGACGCCATCGACCAGATGATCAAGGACGCCGAGGCCCACGCCGAGGAGGACCGGAAGCGCAAGGAGGAGGCCGAGGTCCGCAACCAGGCCGACACCCTCGTGTACCAGACCGAGAAGGTGCTCCGGGAGCAGGGCGAGAAGGTGGAGGGCTCCGAGAAGGAGGCCGCCGAGACCGCCCTGGCCGAGCTCAAGACGGCGCTGGAGGGCTCCGACACCGACGCGGTGAAGGGGGCCACCGAGAAGCTCATGACGGCCAGCCAGACCCTGACCCAGAAGCTCTACGAGGCCAGCAAGTCCGAGAGCGACGGCGCCTACGCCGGGGCCGGCGGGACGGGGGCCACCGACGGCGGCTCCGACGACGACGTGGTCGACGCCGAGGTGGTCGAGGACGAGGGTGACGGCGCCGGCAAGGCGGTCTGATGTCCGATCCCACCCCCGAGCCCGACGAGGGCCCGACCCCCGGACGCAGCCCCGGCCCGGACGCGGCCCCCGGCGGCCCCCGGGACGGTGACGCCCCGACCCCCGAGGCGGCCCCCGGTGGGCCCCCGGACGGCGATGCCCCGGCCCCGCCGGCGGGCGCCGCCCCCCGGGCGCCGGCTGGCGACCCGGTCCCCGGCGACCGGGTCCCCGACGACCTGTCGTCGCTGGCCGACGCCCCCCCGGCCCCGGCCGGCGGGCCGCCCGCCGACCTGTCCGTCGAGGCCCTGCTGGACGACGTCGAGCGCCTCACCACCGAGCGCGACGCCCACTTCGATCGGCTCCAGCGGGCCCAGGCCGAGTTCGAGAACGCCAAGAAGCGCCTCCAGCGCGACGCCCAGGATCGGGCCGACGCCGCCGCCGGCCGACTGGTCGAGGACCTGCTCCCGGTGCTCGACGCCTGCGACGCGGCCCTGGCCCACGGCGAGAGCGGTGTGGAGCCGGTGTTCGCGGCCCTGCTCCAGACCCTGGAGAAGAACGGCCTGGAGCGCATCGACCCGGCCGGGGACGTCTTCGACCCCACCCGGCACGAGGCGGTGCTGCACGAGCCCGCCGGCGAGGGCGACGACCCGGCCCTGTCGGTCGTGCTGGACGTCCTCCGGATCGGGTACGCCTGGAAGGGGCGCGTGGTCCGGGCGGCCATGGTGAAGGTCAGGGGTTAGGGCCGATGGCGCCGCAGCGCGAGTGGCTGGAGAAGGACTACTACGCCGTCCTCGGCGTGCCGTCCGACGCCGACCCCAAGGCCCTCACCAAGGCGTACCGCAAGCTGGCCCGCGAGCTGCACCCCGACGCCAACCCGGGCGACAGCCGGGCCGAGGAGCGCTTCAAGGAGGTCTCCGCCGCCTACGACGTGGTCGGCGACGCCGAGCGCCGCAAGGAGTACGACGAGGTCCGGGCCATGGCCGCCGCCGGCGGTGGCTTCGGGCCCGGCGGCCCGGGCGGACCGGGCGGCTTCGGCTTCACCGGCGACGTCGGCGACCTGGGCTCGCTGTTCGGCAACCTCTTCGGCCGGGGCCGCGGCGGCCGGCCCGGCGGCCCGGCCGGTCCCGGACCCCGCCGGGGCCCCGACCTGGAGACCGAGCTCCACCTCTCGTTCGTCGACGCCGTCCAGGGCGTCACCACCGCGGTGAGCCTCCTGGCCGACGCCGTGTGCGGCACGTGCCACGGCGACGGCGCCCGACCCGGCACCACGCCCACCGTCTGCCCCCGGTGCGGGGGCCAGGGCTCCGTGGCCGAGGACCAGGGACCGTTCTCGTTCAGCACGCCGTGCCCCCGGTGTGGCGGGCGGGGCTCGATCATCGAGGACCCGTGCCCCACCTGCCAGGGCGGCGGGGTCGAGCGCCGCCGCCGCGACGTGAAGGTGCGCATCCCCGCCGGGGTCACCGACGGGACGCGCATCAAGGTCAAGGGCCGGGGCGGCCCCGGGCGCGACGGCGGGCCGGCCGGCGACCTGTACGTGGTGTGCCGGGTCCAGCCCCACGAGCTGTTCCGGATCCAGGGGCGGGACCTGGCCCTCACCCTGCCCGTGACCTTCCCCGAGGCGGCGCTGGGGGCGGACGTCCCGGTGCCGACCCTGGACGGGGGGACGGTCACGGTGCGCATCCCCGAGGGCACCCCCACCGGGCGCACCTTCCGGGTCAAGGGCCGGGGCGTGCCCCACACCAAGGGGCCCGGCGACCTGCTGGCCACCGTCGAGGTGGCGGTGCCGGCCCGGCTGAGCGCCGCCCAGCGCCAGGCCGTCGAGGAGCTGGCCGCCCTGACGGCGGACGAGTCCCCTCGCGCCCACATGGACGGGTCGGCGCGATGATGGGGAGCGGAGGCTGAGATGCGAGGTCCCACCAGCGCCGTCTACGTGATCTCCGTGGCCGCCGAGCTGGCCGGCGTCCACCCCCAGACCCTGCGCATCTACGAGCGCAAGGGGCTGGTCGACCCGGCCCGCACCCCGGGCGGGAGCCGCCGCTACAGCGACGACGACATCGCCCTCCTGCGCCGCATCACCGAGCTGACCAACGAGGGCCTCAACCTGGCCGGCGTCCAGCGGGTGCTGGCCCTGGAGGACGAGGTCCGCCGCCTGCGGGACCGCCTGGACGACGTGGAGCGGGCCGCTCGACGCGAGGTGGCCGAGGCCACCCGGCGCCGGGCCGACCTGGTCCCCGTGCCCCGGTCGATCGTCCTCTACCAGGGCCGCCGCCGCTGACCTCCATGGATGCGGGGCGGGCGGTGCGCGCCGCGCACGAGTGGTTCGAGCGCACCAGCGGGTGGGCGCCCCCGGACCCGGACACCATGGCCGACTGGGCCGCCGAGGGGTTGTCCCGCTGCCCCGACGACTGCGTCGCCGCCGTCGACGGGTGGTGCGAGCACGGGCTGGCCTCGTGGGCGCTGATCCTGCGCGACCTGGAGGAGCGCCCCGGCGGGCGCCACATCCTGGGCTGACGCGGATCGCCGCAGAGAAAACTTGATGGTGACATTGGCAAGTTTGGGAGGCGGGCGTATCCTGGGCCCATGGCGATGGACCCGAACCGCTGGACCCTCAAGACCCAAGAGGCCTTCACCGCCGCCACCGAGGCGGCCCGGGCCGCCAACAACCCCGAGGTCACCTCCGACCACCTCCTCCTGGCCCTCCTGGGCCAGGCCGAGGGTGTGGTGCTGCCCATCATCGAGAAGGTCGGCCTGGCCCCGCTGGCCCTGCGCAACGCCACCCAGGAGCGCTTGGCCAAGCTGCCCAAGGCCTACGGCAGCGAGGTCCGCATGTCCGGGGCCCTCACCCGGGTCATGGACCAGGCCGAGGCGGCCCGGGTCGAGCTGACCGACGAGTACCTGTCCACCGAGCACATCCTGCTGGCCCTGGCCGACCTGCTCGGCGTGGCCCGGGAGGCGCTGCTCACCGCGCTGCGCGAGGTCCGGGGCAGCCACCGGGTCACCACCCAGAACCCCGAGGACACGTTCCAGTCGCTGGAGCGCTTCGGGCGCGACCTCACCGAGGCCGCCCGCCAGGGCAAGCTCGACCCCGTCATCGGGCGGGACGAGGAGATCCGCCGCACCATCCAGGTGCTCAGCCGCCGGACCAAGAACAACCCGGTCCTCATCGGCGAGCCTGGCGTCGGCAAGACGGCCATCGTCGAGGGCCTGGCCCGCCGCATCGTCGAGGGCGACGTGCCCGAGGGGCTGAAGAACCGCCGGCTCATCTCCCTGGACCTGGGGGGCATGGTGGCCGGGGCCAAGTACCGGGGCGAGTTCGAGGAGCGGCTCAAGGCCGTGCTCAAGGAGATCACCGACGCCGAGGGCGAGGTCATCACCTTCATCGACGAGCTCCACACCATCGTCGGCGCCGGCAAGGCCGAGGGGGCCATGGACGCCGGCAACATGATCAAGCCCATGCTGGCCCGGGGCGAGCTGCGCCTCATCGGGGCCACCACCCTGGACGAGTACCGGAAGTTCATCGAGACCGACGCCGCCCTGGAGCGCCGCTTCCAGCAGGTGTTCGTGGGCCAGCCCTCGGTCGAGGACAGCATCGCCATCCTGCGGGGCCTCAAGGAGCGCTACGAGGTCCACCACGGCGTCCGCATCCAGGACTCGGCCCTGGTGGCCGCGGCCGTGCTGTCCGACCGCTACCTCACCGGCCGGTTCCTGCCCGACAAGGCCATCGACCTCATGGACGAGGCCGCGTCCAAGCTGCGCATCGAGATCGACTCCCTGCCCACCGAGATCGACGTGGTGGAGCGCCGCATCCGCCAGCTGGAGATCGAGCGGGTGGCCCTGGCCAAGGAGACCGACGAGGCGTCCAAGGAGCGGCTGGAGGCCCTCGACCGGGACCTGGCTGACCTGACCGAGCAGGCCAGCGGCATGAAGGCCCACTGGCAGGCCGAGAAGGAGGCCATCGAGGACATCCGGGAGCTCAAGGAGGCCCTGGAGGCCCGGCGCTCCGAGCTGGAGCGCGAGCCGGACCTGGAGAAGGCCTCGGAGATCCGCTACGGGCAGATCCCCGCCCTGGAGAAGCAGGTCGACGCGGCCACCGACCGCCTGGCCGGCCTGCAGGAGACCCAGCGGATGTTGAAGGAGGAGGTCGACGAGGAGGACGTGGCCGACATCGTCAGCGCCTGGGCCGGCGTGCCGGTCAGCCGGATGATGGAGGGCGAGGTGGCCAAGCTCGTCCGCATGGAGGAGGTGCTGCACGGCCGGGTGGTGGGCCAGGACGAGGCCGTGAGCGCGGTGGCCAACGCCATCCGCCGCAGCCGGGCCGGCCTGTCCGACCCCGACCGGCCCATCGGCTCGTTCCTGTTCCTCGGTCCCACCGGCGTGGGCAAGACGGAGCTGGCCCGCACCCTGGCCGAGTTCCTGTTCGACGACGCCAAGGCCATGGTCCGCATCGACATGAGCGAGTACATGGAGAAGCACACCGTGAGCCGCCTCATCGGCGCCCCGCCCGGCTACGTGGGCTACGGCGAGGGCGGCCAGCTCACCGAGGCGGTGCGCCGCCGGCCCTACTCGGTGGTGCTGCTGGACGAGATCGAGAAGGCCCACCCCGACGTGTACAACGTGCTGCTCCAGGTGTTCGACGACGGGCGCCTCACCGACGGGCAGGGGCGCACGGTCGACTTCACCAACACCGTGCTGATCATGACCTCCAACATCCCCGGCGACCCGCGGGAGTTCTTCAAGCCCGAGTTCGTCAACCGCATCGACGACATCGTGCGCTTCCGGTCCCTGACCGAGGACGACCTGGGCGCCATCGTGGAGATCCAGCTCCAGAGCCTGCGGAAGCGCCTGGAGGAGCGGCGCATCGGCCTGGAGGTCACGCCCGACGCCCTCACCACGCTGGCCCGCGAGGGCTTCGACCCGGCCTTCGGCGCCCGCCCCCTCAAGCGGGTCATCCAGCGGGAGGTGGGCGACCGCCTGGCCGTGTCCATCCTGGAGGGCGACGTGGCCGACGGCGACACCGTGAAGGTCGACACCGCCCCCGACGGCAGCCTCACCGTCGCCAGCTGATCGTCCTCCCTGCCTCCCTGCCTCCCTGCCGCCCGGCCGACTGGCCGTCAGGTCCGTTAGGTCCGTCAGGCCCGACCGGCCGTCAGGTCGTCAGGGTCCCGGCGGGCGGCCGTCAGATCCCGGCCGTCAGGCGTCAGGCTCCGGGCGGGGGCGGGACCGGAGGTGCAGCAGGTGCTCGACGGCGCCCCGGTGGCCCGTCATCGCCGAGCGCACCGACCCGAGCACGTCCCACCCGTGCTCCTCGGCGCCGGCCGCGGCCCGGGCCACCGCTTCGGCCAGCTCGGCCTCGTCGGTGGGGGGCTGGGCCCGGCGCAGCTCGAACATGGGCTTCACCAGGCCCACCAGCTCGGTGCCGGGGGCGGGGTCCAGGTTGGCCGTGAGCTGGGCCACTGCCGCGGCGAGGGCCAGGTTCGACACGTCGACCACGATCAGGTCGGGTTGCTCGTCGAGGTGGTCCCGGGTCAGCACCCCCAGGTTGGTGCGCTCCAGGTTCCGCACCCGGGGGTCCTGGCGCAGCGAGCCGAGGAGCTGCCCGAAGCCCACGTCGACGGCGTGGACCAGGCGGGCCCCCCGCTCCAGCAGGGCCACCGTGAACCCCCCGGTGCAGGCCCCCACGTCGAGGGCCACCCGGCCGGCGACGTCCACGCCGAAGTGGTCGAGGGCGAAGCCCAGCTTGCGGGTGCCCTGGAGGGTGCGGGGGGTGGCCACCTCGATGCGGGCGTCGGGGCGGACCTGCGAGCGGGGGTTGGTGATGACCACGCCGTCGACCCGCACCCGCCCGGCGGCCAGCGCCGCCTCGATGTCGTCCAGGTCGGGGTGGCGGGTGAGGAGCACGGCGGTGAGCGCCCGGCGGGCGGCCATCAGCGCGGCCCCGCCCGGCCCGTCCCGGGGGCGGCGGGGGAGAGCTCGGCTCGCGTCACGGGACCGAGCGTACGGCCGGGGACCGGGGCGGGCGCCCGGGTCCCCGGCCGGGTCACTGGACGATCTTGAACAGGGCCCCGGTGGGGTCCGCGGCCTGGGCCAGGACGCCGTAGGGGGTGTCCTCGGCCGGGAGCACCACCTTGCCCCCCAGCTCCTCGATGCGGGCCAGGGACGCCTCGGCGTCGTCGACCCCGAAGTAGATCGACCAGTGGGCGGGCACGCCCTCGGGCAGGAAGGCGCTGGCGTCCATGACCCCGGCCAGCTGCCCGTCGCCCTGGCCGAGGGTGGCGTAGCGGAACTCGTCGGTGTCGCTCGTGATGTGGGTGTCCCAGCCGAAGACGTCCTGGTAGAAGCGGACGGTGGCGGCGTGGTCGCGGGTGTGGAGCTCGAACCAGCTCGGCGCCCCCGTCTCGGCCCAGACGCCGAAGCCCTTGTGGGCCCCGGGCTGCCAGGCCCCCACGGCCGCTCCCCCGGCGTCGGTGAGCACGGCCATGCGGCCCTGGTCGCCGACGTCCATGGGCGGCACCATCACGCCGCCCCCGTGGGCGGCCGCCTTCTCGGCGGTGCTGTCGAGGTCGGCGGTGGCCAGGTACACCGACCACAGGTCCGGCGTGCCCGAGGTGCCGTCGTTGGCCATGGCCCCGGCGACGGCCACGCCGTCCCGGGCGAAGGTGATGTAGCCGCCGTACTCCTCGCCGGCGACCTCCGAGGTCCAGCCGAACAGCTCGCCGTAGAAGGCGCGGCTGGCGTCGGGATCGGAGGTGAACAGGTCGATCCAACAGGGGGCACCCTCGGGTGCGGGCGTCGCGGGCGGGCATGGTCGTCTCCTCAGGTGGATGGTCGACAGGGTGTCGTCCATCCGACGGGATGCCGGCCCCGAACTCATCGCGACTGTCGCGGTCGTGGCGTGTCCAGCCCGGCGTCGGTGGTGCTGAAGCGGACGGCCGAGCGGCGGCGGCTCCGTGGCGTCACCGCCCTCGGCGCGACTGGCTCATGACCGGGTGTGGTCGGGTGGCCCGGCCGTCCTGGCGTTCGCGAGGCCACCATGGGGCGGGAGGGGCTGGGTACCATCCGCTCAGCCGGAGGGAGGGGCCATGGGCAGCAGCAAATCGGACGTGGAGATCCGGCCGGCGACCGACGGTGACCTCCCGACCATCACCGAGATCCACAACGCCCTGCTCGACACCACCACCTATGAGTGGACCGAGGTGCGCCACACCGTGGAGGAGCGGGCGGAGTGGCTGCGGCAGAAGCGTGCCGACGGGTGGCCGGTGCTGGTGGCGGTGGACGGCGGGCAGGTGGTGGGGTGGGCCACCTACGGCCCGTTCCGCGACAACGCCCACTACCCGGGCAACTGGTGCACGGTCGAGCACACCCTCCATGTGGCTGCCAGCCACCAGGGCCGGGGGGTGGGTCGGACCCTGCTGGAGGCCCTGGCTGATCGGGCCCGGTCCGAGGGTCGGTGGGTCATGGTGGCTGGCGCCGATGGCACCAACACCGACTCCATCGCCTTCCACGAGCGGCTCGGCTTCCGGGAGGTGGCTCGCATGCCCGGGGTGGGGGAGAAGTGGGGTCGTCGCCTCGACCTGGTCTTCCTCCAGCACGAGCTGTCGGAGCCGTTCCTGTGACCGCCGGGGAGGCGGGTGGCCGGCTGGTGACCGTGGTGTTGGAGGTGGCCGACCTCGATCGCTCGATGGCCCTGTACCGGGACGGCTTCGGCCTCGACCTGCACCTCTCCGACCACCAGGGCGGCGATCACGGCGGTGACGACCGGTGGATCAGCGGCCGCCACGCCGCGGTCACCTGGCGGGACGGGGCGTTCCTGCACTTTGCCCTGTACGAGTCCCGCCAGGGCGGGCGGACCTCGGGGGCCCAGGTCAGCCTGGCCGTGGACGACATCGACTCGGCCCACCGCCGGGCCGTGGCCGCCGGGGCCGAGGTCCTCCACCCGCCGCGGGCCGAGCCCTGGGGCACCAGCGCCCGCTACCGCGACCCCGACGGCAACGTGGTCGAGCTCACCCAACCGCCGTCGCCCTGACCGCCCACACCCGGCCCCAGGGCCTGGCCTCCGGCGTCGAGGGCGGGGCCCAGGTCTGCGGGGTCACCCACGGCCAGGGTGACGCAGGTCGGTCCGCTCGGCCAGGCCCTCCAGCCAGGGGGCGCCGCGGGGGTGGCAGCGGGGCGGGCACGGACGTGGACGGCACCGCCGCCAGGCGTGACGCCGGCCGCCGCGGGTAGGGCGGGCCCGTGGCTGGTCCCGACCGCAGGCTCCGCGCCGTGCCGACGATGCACCCGGTCGACTCCTCAGCCGTGGCCGCGGTGGGGTACGACCCCAGGACCCAGGATCTCTTCGTCCGGTTCGTCGGCCCCGGCCTGTACGCCTACGCCGGCGTCGAGGAGGCGACGTACACGGCGCTACGCGCCGCGGAGTCGGTGGGCGCCTTCGTCAACGAGGTGATCAAACCCCACCATCCCGTCACCCGATGCGGTTGAGCACCTCGCCCGACGTCGCTGGGCCTCCCCGAGCCGACCGCCCGTCGGCTTCACTCTTCACGGTAGTACGCATCCTCCGGACCGACGCACTCTGCCACCCGTGGCTGATCTGGGCCGTGGGTCACCTGGTTCCCATCGCTCCGATCGAGATCGAGCGGGTGCACCTGGAGCATGCCTAGGGCCACGCCGTCTCGTACGACGTCTACCACCTGTCGCCCGATGCGGTCTCGGATGCGCTCGACACGGCGGGGCTCGACGTCATCGCCAGGATGACGCGCAACCCGATCCCCCCCGAGCCTCAGGATCAGGCCTACCTCCTGGCCCGCAAGCGAGTAGTTCGACCCGCTCCTCCCGCATGACTTGGGAGGCGAGTGAGCCCGAGCCAGGGGAGCATCCAGGAGGATGTGGTGTGGCCGACGCTATCTTCGCCCATCCCCGGCTGGCCGAGATCTACGACGCGGTGGACGACGACCGCTCCGATCTCGACCTCTACCTGGCGGTGGTCGCCGAGCGGGGTGCTCAACAACTGCTCGACATCGGGTGCGGGACCGGCAGCTTCGCGTCGCTCCTCGCCGGACGGGGTGTCGATGTGGTGGGGGTCGACCCGGCCGCCGCCTCGCTGGCGGTGGCTCAGCGGAAGCCTCACGCGTCGCGGGTGCGGTGGGTGCTCGGGGACCTGGCGAACGTCCCGGAGATGGAGGTCGACCTGGTCACCATGACCGGCAACGTGGCCATGGTCTTCCTGGACGATGCCGAGTGGCGAGCGGTCCTGGCGGGGGCCCGTTCCCGGTTGGCGCCCGGCGGATCGCTGGCCTTCGAGGTGCGCCGCCCCGAGCGCCGGGCGTGGGAGGACTGGACCCCGGAAGCGACCCGGCGTCGCGTGGCCCTGCCCGAGGGGTCGGTCGAGACGTGGGTCGAGCTCACCGCCGTCGACCTCCCTCTGGTGTCGTTCCGCCACCACTGCGCCTTCTCCGACGACGCCACCCTGATCTCCGACTCCACCCTCCGCTTCCGCTCCCTCCCCGAGATCGAGGCTGACCTGGCCACCGCCGGCCTTGAGGTGATCGAGGTGCGCGACGCCCCCGACCGCCCCGGCCTCGAGCACGTCATCCTCGCCCAGCCGACCTGACCCGACCCGAGCCGTGGGGCACCAGCGCCCGCTACCGCGACCCCGACGGCAACGTGGTCGAGCTCACCCAGCCCTCACCGCCCTGATCGACCGGGCCCGGCGTGGACGCGCCGGTGCTCGTCCACCTCGTGCCCCTCGGCCCGGAGGAGGGGGGCCTGGCTCGGGGCGTGGGTCCGGTACAGGCGGCCCTCGGCCGGGAGCACCCGCCACCACGGCAGGCCGGGTGCGGAGCGGAGGACGTTGGCCACGGCCTGGCCTCCGCCCGGGCGGCCCAGCTCCTCGGCCAGCTCGCCGTAGGTCACCAGCTCCCCCGGCTCCAGAGCGGCCACGGCGGCGACCACCGCCCGCTGGAACGGCGTCGGCTCGTGGTCGTCAGGCCAGGGCGCGCCCCGAGGCGGCGGAGGACCGGTTGTCGGTCCACCGGTGGTCGGTCCGCGGCGGGAGCGGGAGCGGCCGGTGGCGGTGCCCCTCGAGGCGGTCGTGATCGGCTCGGCGTCCTCCACGAGGGCAGCCCACTCGCTCCCGGGCCCTCGTCGCAACCGGCCCCCGATGAGATCCTGGGGGCGGAACCGTCGAAGCCCCCGACATCGGTACCCAAGGAGCGAGACATGCGGATCGTCATCAGTGAGTTCATGAGTCTCGACGGCGTGGTCCAGGCCCCTGGTGGGGCGCAGGAGGACACCGACGGTGGCTTCGAGCACGGCGGCTGGTCGATGCCCTACTTCGACGTCGAGGTCATGGGGCCCGTGCTCGACGAGGTCATGCAGCAGACCGACGGGCTGCTCTTCGGCCGGCGGACGTGGGAGACCATGGCCGGTGCGTGGCCGGACCGGGCCGGCGACCCCTTCGCCGACAAGATGAACGCCATCCCCAAGTACGTCGCCTCCCGGACGCTGACCCAGGCCGACCTCCAATGGTCGAACTCGACCTTGCTGCCGGCCGACGACCTGGTCGGCGCCGTACGCGACCTGCGAGCCAAGGAGGGTGGCAACCTGCAGTTGATGGGCAGCCCGACGCTCGCCGGCGCGCTGATCGAGCACGACCTGGTCGACGAGTACCGGCTGATGATCGAGCCGGTGACCCTGGGCGGCGGGAAGCGCCTCTTCCCCGACGACGGCCAAGCTCGCCCCCTGGAGCTGGTGTCGACCATCACCAGTGACACCGGCGTCCACATCTGCACCTACCGCCCCGCCGGCTGACCCCCCGGGCTGCGTCGTGGCCCCACCGACGGGCGATGGATCCCAACGCTGGCGTTCAGGCTGTCTCGTCGGATGGGCCGAGGCAGAATCGGGGCGTGCGTCTCGGCATCGCCCATCACCTCGGCTGGGCCGTAGCCGTCACGGCCTCGGCCGACCACCAGGTCGTGGACCGTCGCCGGATCGAGCTGATCGAACCCGGCATGCCGACGGCACCGATCCACCACGAGGGCGGCCCACACCTCCTCCACCGGCAGGGTGACCCTCTCGACGATGACGCTCTCGCCGCGTTGGTGGCGGACGTGCGAGCCTCCGCGGTCCGAGCAACCTCAGCAGCAGTGGACGAGCTCGCGACCGCGTTGCCCGAACCGATCGTCTCGATCTCGCTCCGAGCCTGGCCCGCCGACTTCCCCGACGACATCGCCACCCAACGCCGGGTGCCCTACGAGAGCCGCGCCGACTCCGTCATGTATCGCCAGGTGCTGGTCGACCTGGCCCATGAGCGCAGCTTGGACGTCCACCTATACGAAGCCAAGGACGACGTTGAAGCCGAAGCAGCCCGCGTGCTGGGCAAGCGAGCGAGGAGGTCCTCCGCGGCCCCCGGAAAACGCTGGGCCGCCATGATCGAAGGACCATCGGATGGCGCTCGCGGCCACGCTTGTGACCCCCTGACCTGGTCTCGCAATTGCTGTGCTCATTCGTCGCGGCCCCTCATCCACGTGCTGGGACTGGCTCGTGATCCTGGAGGTCCCATGCATGTGCCGAGCGCCTGCGCGTTCTCAGCTTGGGAACTAGGCCGACGGGCTCCTGACCACCTCCGACGCGAGTATCCCCAGGTCAGACGTGGTGAGCGCTGTCCGCCCCTACCCGTGAAAGACCACTGTTCTCCGTCCGATCTGGCACGCATCTGGCACGCCTGTGGCCCCAGATGGTCGCCTTCACCCGTCGCGACGGGACAGGTCGGCGTGCAAGAATTGTGCGGCGAGGAGGGGAGGGACCATGGACTTCACTGATCAGCAGGTCGACGATGCGATCGCGTTCGTGACCACCGCCGCCGAGGACCGCGGCAGCACCGTCTCCTACACAAAGGACCCGGATTCGGTGACCCAGTTCATGAAGGCCTTCCACGACCGATGCATCGAGCGAGAGTTGCCGCCGATGGACGCACTGGTGGTGCACGTTGGGCCACCACGTGAGGCGCGACCAGGCGGTGGGTACTTCAAGGTGAACGGCCTCCCGGATCCCTACGGACGAGGCGGCTCTCGCTCCAGAGCGGATGAGGCGTTGATGTTCTGGGGCGCTCAGGTCGAGGGATGCAAGCAATGGGGCATCCAGCGCCGACGAAGCCGCATGCGGCGTCCGTAGCCATGTCGGGATATGACCCTGCGACAGGTTGGGTGAGCTTCTCGCCCTCAAAGGTGAGCCGCTACTTCCGGGCCGTGCCCGGCAGGAGCGGCGACATCGAGAGGCGTCTCGAGGAGAGCGGCTGGAGTGGTACTGGGGCGTCTCAGGTGAGCTGCACGCCCACTGCGACGACGCGCTCCTCTGGACGGTCCTGAGCGGCCGGCCGCCGGCGTTTAGTTCTTCCTCGCCAGATGATCCCTGCGATCAGCCCGAGTGGATCAAGGTGTCCGACCTCGGTGCGGTGACGGACCCGCCGATGGGGACTAGCACGGTTCTCGCCAAGTTGCGCCGTACCGGCTACCTCGAGCGAGTCGATGGCAAGGATCAACCCACGGAGAGGGCGCGGGGCCACTTCATCGAGCGACCCGTGGACGTCCATTCATCCAGGTACCCCGTCCGTGAAGGCGCCGTGCAGCGGCTGTGGTCCTACGACGTCCTAATCGAACCTCGCGCCACGGCCGGCGACTGACTGCGCAGCCGCTCCGAGGTTGCCCGAGTCGGTCGATCTCGTCCGCTGACTGTCACACCCCCCCTGTATGGTCGAAGCGGCTTGAGGACGGACGGAGATTCTTGTGACCGAGGTGCACGTACCGGAGCGGTTCGCCGACGAGATCGATCAGCACCTAGTGATGAACCTCGCCGAGGTGCAGAGCTGGCCGCTCGTTCTCGGCATTTTCGGTCGCCCCGGTGACGGTAAGAGCTTCCAGGCCCGCACCCACCTGGAGAGGCGAGGAGTGGAAGTCATCTCCATCAACGCTGCCGATCTCGAGAGCGATCGTGCTGGTCAGCCCGGCAAAATGGTGCTGGCCAAGTATGTCGAGGCTGGGAACTGGGGGAGGGAAGGATTGCCCGCGGTCCTCCTGATCGACGACTTCGACACGACCGTCGGGGAGTGGGAGCACAGCACCGGGACGGTCAACCATCAGCAGGTGCTGGCGCAGGTGATGCACCTGGCTGACTCACCCACGGAGACTGCAGACAGCGAAGTTCGCCGAGTGCCCGTGATCGTCACCGGTAACGACCTTGGCAAGCTCTACCCTCCGCTGCGCCGTCCAGGTCGCATGCGGCCGTTCACATGGGACCCTACGGAGAACGAGCGCCTTGCGATCGTGGTGACCATGCTTGCCGACCTGATCAACGAAGCGGAGGTAGAGGAGCTGTTGACCGCCTGTCCCGGTGCGCCGGTGGCGTTCTTCGCTGAATTCCGGGCCGAGATCCAGGCGAGCCGAGCGCGAAGGAGCATTGCGCGTCTCGCCGCCGACCTGGCCTCGCTCGTCAAGGACCCTGGGTCGGCCGGGGCACAGCTTCATAAGGACCTGCGATCTGGATCTCGCAAGGGTGGCCAATCAGTTGTCGAATTGGCCTCAGCGAGCTGGCAGCAACGGCTCGCCTCGAACATGTCGTATCTGGAGGATTGAGTGTCCCCTCCTCGCACCTACACCTACACCCGCACCGAGGCGCTACTCGATCAAGTTGACATCTTCCTGACGTTGGCCGGAATCGATGAAGGCCTTCGCAAGACGGTCATCGACGCTGTCGGCGCTAGGTGGCTTGATGAGGTTGGCATCTATGTTGCCAAGAATGGCAAGCGAGTTCTAGAGGGATCGGTCGAGATCAGCTGGTCCTTGCACTCCGATCACGCGGACTTGACCGTTTCCTCTGACCTCCCTGGATGGGAGGGTGGTGCTGCGCCTGAGTTGAGGATCATCGCCAAGCGACTGGCCGCATTTGCAGCTGAGTCCGGCCTGCCGGTGAGCGTCTGGGTTCGCTTCACGCCGGCGATCCGCAACAACGAAGCCCTGTACCAGCAACGGCGAGTACAAATGGGCTTCACTGCTGATGCCCCGGCCTGGAGGGTTGCGCCGCAAGTGCAGCGGATTGTGCTGCAGGATATGACTGAGGCTCACGCCTCCCTACGGGACGCAAGGTAGCAACTATGGCTAAGCGGAAGATCTTCGTCGCCTACCACGCCGACGATGAACTCGAGGTCACCGTCTTCTGCAGGCGTTACGCGCAGTACTTCTCTGAGATTCGGACCTTGGGAATTGCCGAAGAGGGCGAGACTTACGCAGAGAAGATCGAAAGCGGCGACAGCGACTACGTGATGCGGCGGATTCGCGAGAGAAAGCTTGCCGGCACCTCGTGCACTGTGGTCTTGATCGGCAAGTGCACGTGGGCCCGGCGCTACGTCGACTGGGAAATTGCAGCCACCCTCAAGACCAACACAGGTGATCCGCGAGGGGGTCTCATTGCTGTGCAACTCCCGACTGCTGCCGAGAATGGGTTCGAGAGGCTGCCACCACGCCTAGAACTCAACCTGGTGATGAACGAGGAGGGCGGTACCGATGCCGGCTATGCGCGGTCGTACGGTCCTCCGCCCAGCGATGGGACGATCGCCGCCTGGGTCGAGGCTGCGGCCCGCCGGCGCGACTCGATGGAACCCGCCGAGGGATCGACATCCGCTCTGCGCGTCAGGAGTTCGCCGTGTTCCTGACGGCGGTGTCAATCCTGAGACGCGCTTTGACGTCGGGCTAGCCAGACAGTGTGCTCTCGGCTGAATGCCGCCTCGCTGTCGTGGACGATGGTCGCCCAGGTGTCTTCGGACGTTGCGGTGTCGATTGACGCTAGTAGCGCCGACACATCATGACTCGTCACTGAGTAAGACTCGGCCAGAGACTCAAACTGCTTAGTCTGTCGCCAGGCGAGGATTGCCGCAGCCAAGGTGACAAACACTCCCGACCAGTCGACATCGATTAGCCCGAGACCTCGCAAGAGGCCCAGGAGCGCGGCTGCGCCCTCCGCAGCGAACAGGGTGCTGCCCCACTGCCGTGCGCGCTTACGATTGTGGTTCGCCTCGTTCGAATACCACTGCTGCTGGTCGAGCACACGATCGTCTCGATAGCTCGCCTGACGAACGCTGCGGTCGGACTGTCGAAGGTCCTCGACTGCCGGTGAGAGTTGGGCCGCCGGGGAGGCCCCGGCAGGGATATCAAGGTGAGGGAATTTCTCGAGGAGAGCCCTCATGCGCTCGAGGTATCGGCTGCGGGCGGTCTCATCGTTGTAATGGAATGCCTCTCCGCCGACGGCGTATTGCCAGCAGAGAGTCTTCGCCGACTCTGCTAGCGCCCGGGCGTCGTACCACCTGCGCTCCGGATGAGCGGTTGCGACGTAGCCTCGCACAGCGACCGCGATCAGGAGGGCTGTGGCGCCCACTAACGCTGCGATGTTGATGCTCCCGGTGTGCCACGAGAGGGCCCCTCCTGCGGCTGAGGCGAGAAGAGCCCCAAGTTCTGCTTGCTGGAGGCGCAGGAATCGATCCTGCTCTCGCTGCGACACTTCGTCGGCTGCTCGATGAAGTGCTGGAAGATCCTCGGCGTTCACATGATCAGCATGCCATCAGATGGGACGCGTGATGTGGGTGCGCCCGGCCGCCTCCGCTTGCTGCTCCCACGATTCACCTGAAGTTGGGACGAGGGCGCCTTCGCCGTCTAGCGACGTCTGCGCCCCACCGCCCTATCAGATCCCGGTTCGAGGTCTGGGAAGACGGACGACGAGCAGGCGGACGCGAGTGAATGCATCGATCTCATCCACCGGGTGCGCTCGCGCAACAGGTCCGAGACCGTGAACCTGTGCGCCCGTCGGTGGAGCGCCGACTCGACTGATCAGCTTCAACGCTGATGAGATTGGCTTGTCATCTGAATTGACTACTCATCGCCGTCGCCTGTTGAAAGGTGATGGACGAGGATGAAGTTGCCACTGCCGTCAGCCCTGACAGGCAGGCCTTGCTCAATTAGCGCTTTGTGAAGTGGAAGGCCCTGGAGAAACACCTCGTAACTTGCCCCCAGCTCGCGCCGAAAGCGCCTACGAACTAGACTCCCGTGGACTCCGTGCGGGCCGGACTCCTCTAGTTCGATCCGCAGCTCTCGCACAAGACTCGCGATGAGACCGGCGTCGACGCTCGGAGAACTGATTTCGGCATACCGTTCGACGATCTCCGCCAGGCGGTCTACCTTTGAGTGAAGGGAGGCGTCCGATGGGTCCAACTCGGCAGCCGGTAGAGCATCCGACGCCGTCCCAAAGAAGCGCCATAGCTCATTGCGTCCATCGGATTTCTCGAGCGTGGCAATTATAAAATCCGACAGTCGATCGATCTCTTGGTTCAGTTCGTAGACTGGTCGCGGGTCGTACTTGTGCGCGTTGAGCGTCGCAGTGTCGAAGGGCAGGATGTCAAGGCCATCCCACACGAGACAGACTGGCTTATCCAGCGCCGACCTGATACCCAATTCTAAGAAGACATTTGGGTTGAGTGCTGATAGGTCCGCAAGGACCAAATCTGCATCTCTTAGGTCGTTGATGATAGCCGCCTGAATATTCTCAGTTCCCGACCTCACCGTCGGCATCAGCGTAAGACCCGCCTTCTCTACTGCCGGTGCGATGAGAGCGTCAGCAATCTTCACGAAGTGATCAATGCGACTCCCATACCGATCAGAGAGATGGGGCGCGACCGAGATGGGCATAACTACGAAGCACGATTTTGTCGCCCCCGGCTGCATCTATGGAGCATACATCTGGTGTCCGGGGAGTTCGACGGAGCCGACCGACCTTCGCATGACCTTCCTTGACTGCATCGGGGAGATCTGGCGAACGACGTCGTACCGATCCCCGGGCTCTGGCGCCATGAACCAGCGCTGTAGTTAGAGCCCGATGCCCTGGTCGGCGCTGAGCGTCCTCGACACCCTCCCGGCGATTGGGACATCGCGCGAAGGAGGGGCGGTTGACTCTGCGATCCAGCGCTGATGGCGTGCGTGCTCCAGTCGGCGCCGAGGTCGTGGCGGGCTTGATCGAAGTCGTCGGCGACGGCGTGGAGAGTGGTGCCGTGGCGGGCGCGGCTCATCGCCACGTAGGCGAGCTCTCGACCGCCGCCAGCGGCGCGCCACCTACGACCGAGCCCACGTCCTCGCGTCCATCTTTCGTCTCGGCGGCGAGGTAGCCGTGGTCGAGGTGGTCGGCGTCGACGCCGTCACCGTTTACCGCGCCCAAGGCGTGACGTACGGACGTCGACGGCGGTGACGGTGAGGCGCTCACTGGTGACCAGGCCGTGATCCGGGAGCGGGGCGAGGACGACGGTCTGGTCGCCTTCGGCGTAGCGGCGGCCTCCGGGAGCGGTCAGCTCAGGTCCCGACACCCGGCCTCGGTCCCGGTGCAGGTCCCGGGCGAGCCGGTTGAGGTCGCGGACGTCGTCCCGTCGCCAAGCCATCAGGGCGGTGTCGTGCCCGGCGTCGACGTCGGTCGCCCAGGCGTCCGCCATCCCCGCGAGGGCTTCGGTGCGGTTGGTCGAAAGGGTCGTGCGACCCCGGGCCAAGTACCAATCGACGGCCCGCTCGACCGAGCCATGGCGCAGCTCCGCCAACGCAGCTCGCTCGGCCGGGTCCCGCTGGCGGGCGTTGCGGTCGAGTGTGGTCAGCAGTTCCGGGTGCCGGTCGAGGAGTGAGGCGACCGCACCGCCGGGTCCTATGGCCGAGAGCTGCCGTGGGTCGCCGACGAGGACGACCTTCGCCCTCGCCCGCTCGACGGAGGTGACCAGACGGAGCAGGTCACCATCGGCGGTCATGGCGGCCTCGTCGACGACGACGACGGTGCGATCGTCGAGTCCGATCCGGTCGTGGTCGATCCGCCAGAGCAGCGAGGCGATGGTGCGGCTCTCGATGTGAGCCTCGGTCCCGAGGGTCCGGGCGGCCTGGCCGCTGGTCGAGGTCCCGATGACCCGATAGCCGTCGATCTCGAGCGCCGGGGCGGCGGCGTCGAGGGCGGTGGTCTTGCCGCTCCGGCGACGCCGACGATCACCTCGACCGACCGTCCCGAGGAGCAGACGGCCCGGACGGCGTCGACTTGGCCGGGTGTGAGGAAGTGGCCGATCTCATCGTCCTTGGCCCCGATGGCCGTGTCGACGTCGGCCGTCGGGATGGTCGGTCCCGGCGCGGTGACAAGTCGCTCGACGGCGACGGCGATCGCCTGCTCGGCGGCCAGCACCTCGACCGTGGCCTAGGCCTGCTCGTGCAGAGCCCCGGCGCCGATGAGCGGAACGACCGAATGGCCAGCGAGGACTTGGTCGATGCGGTCGAGCTCCCTCGGGTCCCGGCCGTAGAGCTTCGGCGCCAGGACGGCGACCAGCTGGGTGCGGGTGAAGACCTTGTGGCGCGCCATCAGGTCCCCGTCGGTGTGAAGGACCTCGGCCGCCAGGTCCTCGACCTGCTGGTCGGTCAGCCAGAAGGGGAGCGCCCCGTCCGGACGGCGAGCGGTCTCCAGTGTCTCGAGCAGGCGGTCGACCGACCAGCCGACGGAGTCCAGTTCGGCCCGCCATCGCGGCATCAGCTCGTCGACACCGGTGTCCCGCTTCGCCGCGCTACTCTCCCGTGCTGCGACGGCTCGGGCCCGGTAGCTGTCGTGGCCGGTCGCGGCGGGGTATGCGCTGATCTCGTCCGAGCGCTTGGAGAACAGGTCGCACACGTCTTCGGGAACGCCCACGATGCGCCAGTGCCGCAGTTTCCCGGACGGGCCGTTGTCGGGTTCGATCTTGAAGCCGAGTTCGACGGCCCGAGCAGCGGAGTGCAGCCGGCCGACCATGGTCGCTGCCTCCCCGGTGTCGCGCAGGGCGGTGGAGTCGAGCCCCTTGTGCCCGCCTCGGTCGTCGAGCATCTCGGCCACGTTGGCGACCAGCACGTGATCGTGCGGCATCGGATCGCCCGCCCGGGAGGTCCCGTGGCGGGTCCGGGCGTAGACGAGCCCACCAGTCTGGGTGCGGACCTGCGCTCGGCCTCGGCGGCCGCCTCGCTGCTGGAACCACTCGTCCAGCCAGTCCCTCGTCGACTGCGTCTCGACGTCGAGGATCGAGTGCATGTCGTCGGCCCGGTCGATGACGCCGAGGACGGCGACGGACTTGTGGGCGCTCACCACTAGCTCGAACCCCGGCCGCTTCGTCGCCGCCAGCCGGCGTCCTGTGACCGGATCGATGAAGCCGCCCGGACCGAACGCGGCCTCGTAGGCCCCCGGCGTGACCTCGCCGTGTAGGCCGAGCCGAGTGGCGCCGGCGCCGCCCCACCGCAACGGCGTCTCGCCTCGGGAGCCGTAGTAGTCGAGGGCGGCGCCGGGGTGGTCGTCGGCCCGGCCGACGACCGTTCTTCTGGTGGTACGCCACCTCGTTCACGCCCATCGGGCGGAACCACGCCATCAGCCCGTCGTGCCCGGGATCGTGCAGCCGAAGGTTGCAATCTTGTTCGCCATTGGGGTCGTTGTGGACCGGGATGAGGATCGTGGTCCAGGTGTTCGCGATGGCTGGTGAGTGGTGGACTCTGGCGGTCAGATCGGGCGTGGTCGTCTGCGTCGACGTGGTCGGGTCATGGGTCCGGCGAGGTTGGGCCGAGTGCCTCGGGCTGGCGTCGTCGGGCTGGCGCCAGCGGTCGTTCTCGGGATCTCCATGTAGGGGATCTGCAACGAAACGGACCTAGGCGAGTGGGTCAAGACGTACAGGTGCCCAGCGCGCACCTCTCGCCGATCGACCCGGCGCACGCACTCGACGGAAGGACGATCCCGATGGGCGCATCGACCGACACACCGACCACCTCGGAGCTGCCTCGGCTGCTCAACATCACCCAGGTGGCCGACCATCTCGGCGTGAACGTCCGCCACGTCCGGAGGCTCGTGTACGAGCGGCGGATCCCGTTCGACGCTCCTATGGATCGTCAAGCCGGTGGCGGGTCAGCTTGGAGTTGTCGGTAGAGGTGGCGGGCGATGTAGCGCTTGAGGCAGCGTTGGATCTCTCGGTTGGTCTTGCCCTCGGCTCGTCGGCGTTCGGCGTAGGCCCGGGTGTTGGGGTCGTAGCGCAGCCGGCAGAGCATCACGACGTGCAGGGCTTGGTTGAGCTGACGATCTCCGGAGCGGTTGAGCCGGTATCGGGTGGTGAGGCCGCTGCTGGCGGGGATGGGGCAGGTGCCGGCGAGCATGGCGAAGGCGGCCTCGTTGCGGACCCGGCCGGGGTGAGACCAGGCGCAGAGCACGACGGCGGCCACGATCGGGCCGACGCCGCACTCGGCGAGGAGCTCGGGTCGCCAGTCAGCGACGATGGCGCGGATCTGGCGCTCATGGGATGCGGCCTCTGTGGTGAGGTCCTGCCAGCGCCGGGCGAGGGAGCGGAGCATGTCGGCGGTGGTGGCGGTCTCGAGGTCCCAGTGCTTCGAGCTGCGGAGTCGGGCGGCGGTGGCGACCATGACGACGCCGGTCTGGCCCCGGAACTTGGCTCGGAGGCATTCCGGTGCAGCGGTGACGAGCGCTTGGAGCTGACGGTTGGCCACCGCGGCGCCCTCGACTGCGGAGCGGCGCCCGACCAGCAGCACCGCCAGCGCGGCTCGCTCGCCGGGGGCTCGCGGTTCGGCCAGGTTGTCGCGTGCCAGCGCCTCGCGGGCGGCACGGGCCGCGTCGATGGCATCGGACTTGGCGCCGTGTCGGCGGGCGACGCGGCTCGGGCGGTCCAGTTCGATGACCCACTCGCCGAGGTCACGGAGGTGGCGGACCAGGCCAGCGCCGTAGCTGCCGGTCCCTTCGATCGCCCACGCTCTCAGCCCGCCGTGGCCTTCGGCCATCGAGACGAGGGCGCGGTAGCCGTTGGGGTCGGTGTCGATGGTCAGCTCATCGAGCTGGCCGCCGGTGCCCACGGCGATGACCGCGGCGGTGTGGGTGTGCTTGTGGGTGTCGACGCCGATGACGACCTCGACGAGGTCTGCGAGGCTGGCCATGCGTTTCTCCTTTTCCGGAAGGGACGTGAGTCGGTTCCGGTCCGGGTCGAGCACGGCAGGACTGTGATGGGACACGTCCCGGCTGCCACCGGGACGGTCAAGCTCCTGATCAGGCCAGCACCTCGACCCGGGCCGGGGCCGGCGATCACGAGCGGACAAGTCGAACGAAGGGCACGAAGCCAATCAAGTGGCGGGTCACGCTCGCAATCACCGACCCGCAGCCCAGCGCAACGGATGAGCTGCGCCGGTGATCCTCACAAATCAAGTGGGGCCACCTCATCCGCTTCGACCCGGCAGACGTCCAGCGGTGGATGAAGGAGAACACCATCCAGCGACCGCCGATCCGGCCGGGACGCCCGCCCGTGGCGGGACGGCGCTAGGGGAGTCGGCCGGTGGCCTTCGCCCACTTCTCGACGTCGGGCCACGCCCAGATGCGAACGCGCCCGACGGTCGCCACCGGCTCGGGGAAGTCGGCATGACGGCGGAACAGGTTGTGCGCGGATGGCACATGCGCCAGGCCCAGCCGCTCGGCGATCTCCCCTGCGCCCACCAGGTCGTCCGCATCGACCCGTCTGCCCATCGGGGTCACGGTAGGCGTCCGCTGTTGACTATTTCCTTTGCCGGTGCTGTCATGGGGCGTCCATTGAAAATCAAGGTGGCCCCGGCGCAGGTGGTGCTGCCCGGGGCCGTGGCCGGAACCCCCGAGGAGGTCCCGACGATGAGTGATATTACGCGTCCCCCTGAAGACAGCGGAGACGACCCGAGCCGGGTGCAACGGTCGACTGCCAGCGGCGGCAGGGAACGAGCCAGTAGCGATGCCGAAGCGGTGGCGCGCCTGCGTGCCGAGGTGACTGACCTCCGGCTTCAGCTTGCCGACGAGGTGCGGACACGGCGGGTCGTCGTGGTCGACGAGACCGGTTTCGGCCGCGTCCGCATCTCCTCGAACGCCGGCGAGAGCCGCGTCGACCTGCTCGGTGCCGACGGGTTCCCGCAGATCCGGATCGCTGGCGTACCCGGGCGCGGCACCGTGACGCTGAGTAGCCCCTCCGCCGACGGTGGGACGACCCAGGTGGAGGTGTTCGCTCTCGATGGCGATGAGACCGACCCGCCCTACGTCGGCGTCGAGCTGATCGACCAGGGCGACAGCGTGGCCGGCTTCGTGCTCTACGAGGGGCGACCGCCGCGCACCTGGACCGAGCCTCGCTAGGTGCGCGCTCCGGCACCGGGCAGGAAGGCGGTGAAGCGTGGGAGGCAAGCGTCAGTTCGGGAGCATCCGCAAGCTCCCGTCCGGGAAGTACCAGGCGCTACCCCGACGCGGTCGGGCAGCTGATCCCGGCGCCGACGACGTTCGCCACGAAGGCTGACGCCGGTCGGTACCTCGACCAGATCCGCACCGACCAGGACCGGGGGGCCTGGATCGACCCGCGGGCCCGGGCAGATGACCATGTCCGACTACGCCTGGGGTTGGCTCGCCCTGCGCCCGGAGCTGCGCCCTCGCACGCAGGAGCTGTACGAGGGCTACTTGCGGCTGCACATCCTTCCGACCCTGGGCGAGGTCGAGCTGGGCAGCCTCTCGACGGCCCGGGTCCGGGCCTGGCACGCCGGCCTGATCGCAGCCGGCAAGCCAGGACGGTCGACCGTGGCGAAGGCGTACCGGCTCCTGAGCACGATCATGCGCACCGCCGTCGAGGACGAGCTGATCATCAAGAACCCGTGCATCCTCAAGAAGGCGGGGTTCGAACGTCCAGCCGAGCGACCCATCGCCACGGTGGCGCAGGTGTACGAGATCGCCGACACCATCCATCCGCGGTTCCGCATCCTCATCCTCCTCGCCACCTTCACGGGGTTGCGCCTCGGCGAGCTGCAGGCACTCAAGCGGCGGCGAGTCGACCTCGAGCACGGCTCGCTCCGGGTGGTCGAGCAGACCCAGTTGCTCAAGGACGGGACCCTCATCACCGGCCCGCCCAAGACCGACGCCGGGGTCCGCACGGTCGCCATCCCAGCCGCCATCCTGCCGGACCTCGCTGCCCACATGGATGAGCACTCGGTGCCTGGGCCCGAGGGACTGGTGATACCGGGCCCCGGTGGCGTTCCGTTCCGGCGGGGGACCTTCTACACGGAATGGAAGAACGCCACCCGAATCGTGGGCATCGAGGGCATGCGATCCCACGACCTCCGCCACACGGGCAACACACTCGCCGCGTCGACGGGTGCCAGCACCAAGGAGCTGATGGCACGCATGGGCCACGCCAGCCCCAGAGCGGCGCTGATCTACCAGCACGCCACCGCCGAACGAGATCGGGCGATTGCAGGCGCGCTCAGCGCCATGATCGAGAGCACATTGCCGACCGCTCGCTGACACGCATGCGGGCACGGTCGAAGGACTGCCCGGAAGGCCCTGGGCGGGCTGACCCAGGTGTCCCGGGGACCGTCCACGGTTTGCGAGGTGCTTTGGAAGTGCAGAGCGCAGGCCGACGATCAGAGCGTCGACGATCGGTGTCGCTCGACTTCGACCCTCAAGGCGCTGGCCACTGCCGGATCCTTGAGCAGAGCACCGTCGAAGTAGTCGTCCGCGTGGCTCACGGCCACCGCTAGCCGCAGCTGACCCGAGATGGGATCTAGCAACACGCCATCCACATCTACGAGGAAGCTCTGCCCGACTCGACGTAGCCGCGTGGTGAGCAGTGGGGTGTCGACTCCCTGGCGGAAGAGCGCAGCGCACGTCCTGCCTAGCCGGCTCCGCACCAGGTGCTTTCCTGGTGCCAAGGCACCTCGACCTCCGCACAGGTCGAGGGCTACGACCAGGGCCGCCATGTCAGTGATCGTGTACCGAGACCACCCGGACGGCACGCCTTGCGTGCCGTCCGGATCTCTCACGAGCCGATAGAAGGCGCGGAGCTGGGCGTAGTCGATCGCCCGGATCGAGAGGGCGCTGGCGACCTCGTTCGGGAACATGACGGCTCGCGGAGCGCCGCCATCGACGTCTTGAAGCCGCGCCTTCGGTGCGACCGGCTGGTGCTGGGAAAGACGACGGGCCATATCCAGTCTCGAAAAAGAACCTACTAGACAACATACCAAAAATCGGTATATTACAACTGCGCCGTTTGACCCACACGAACATATGTGCGAAACTGCGTCAGCGGCCCGATGTCAGCATCCCTCAGCCAGCCCTCAAGATGTGCTATTGCACGACCGAAGGGGCACGGCTACTGTCGACCGCTTGGAGCAACCCGACATGGGCAAGCTCACCTCACCCCAGACCGAGCGACCCGACGTCCCTGGTCGGCAATCAGGGATACCTATGGCCCCTCATCCCAGCATCTTCCGAGCCCCGCGCGGTCGTCGCCTCGACACGTTCGTGAGTCAGGACGTGGTCGCTGAGACCGGTGCGTTCGCGATTGGCGACACCGACTCGGCCGACTCGTTGGTGCTCCTCCAAGGCGAACAGGACCCCCACTCCGCCGCTTCCTGACCGACGGAGGCCCGGGGAGGGCTTGTCGTGTGCCAAGACCGAACGAAGGGCACAGACGCGGACCTCGCGCGGGTGATACAGCCCTGTCCGGCGTTTCACGAGCACCTCCTAACGCTGTTCTTCGAAGACCAGCAGATACGCGACACCGACGTTACCAGGGCTACCCTTCGGGCCTTCGGCACCGTGAGCCTCATTGTGCTCGAACTCGAGTACTTCGATATCGACTATCGGAGTGAGTTCAGCGCCGTCCTTGAGGATTCCTTCGGTGTAGATGATCACCGCACAGCACGGCTGCACTTCTTCCGAGACACCGAGGATCCCGCAGCAGAGGTCGACCTTCGAGTCTGTCTCGAGGCAGCGCTTACGCCGTACGAGGCTGAAGCAACAGACCGTGCCGACGTGGCGAATGAGGGTCTACAGCGCCCGCGGAGCCGATACCTCGGTTACGTCATTGTGCGCCCCCAATCACCCGGCACAATTGGCCGGTCAATTGTGTCGCCGGTAGAAGAGCGGGTGGAGCTGGCCGAAGGCGAGGCGCTCGAGACGCGAGTGCGGACCATCGTTCGTGAGCCCGTCGACATCTTCGGCCTGCAAGCGCAGGCATACGGCGTGCCATTCATGGAGCAAGACGGGCGACTTCTGAGGTGCGCCCACGTCGCTGCCTGGATGTGTCACTACACCGCAGTGCTCAGAGGCTTGGCCCATCGTCTCCGGACTGCCGAGTTCAATCCGTCTAAGGGTCCGCATCCCAGCCTCAGTCGGAGGTATCCCTCTACAGGGCTCACCGATGTGATGCTGGCGAAGGTTCTCCGCAACATTGGTTTCCCCGCCGAGGCCATCACCGTAGGAACACTCATCAAACGTCGTCCGGCACTGTGGACTGATCGCCCTGCGATGTACGAGCACGCCATGACCCCGGACGTACCTGGAGAGCGGAGGTCCAGGGATGACCTGGAGTTTTGGTTGCGAGAAAGTTTGACGGCAACGGCATGTCGATACCTGAACTCTGGATTGCCTTTGGTTCTCGCGAGGAACCATCGCGGTCACGCTCAGGTCATATGCGGCTACGTCCGTGACGAAGACCTAGCCGGAAACGCGAATGCCGATCTCGATCCATCACACTCTGATGTCTCCGCCTTTTTGGTCAACGACGATCTAGTCGGCCCCTTCCAACTTGAGTCAATCGATGAGTTGATTTCCGACACGCTGGACGGTCCACGCCTTGAGGCGAAGTCTTGGCCCTTCTCGCTTCTAGTTCCACTGCCGCGTGGTCTGTGGCTTGAAGGAGGTCTCGCCGAAGCTGCGGGAGCCAACGCTATCGCGGGAGCTTGCGAGCAGTTGGAGACCTGGGCAGCCGGCCACGAGGCGTCGATGAGCGACGCGGCCCAGGCGCTGCTTGAATTCATTCGAACTCGGCGGGCAAACGAGACGACCACGGCGGCCGGCTATGCCGTCCGTAGCTTCGCCATGACCGGCACCGATTTCAAACGCAGCTACTCCGAAGTGGTGGAGGACGAGCGAGCAGCGCGGGCAGTGAGCAAGATCCAACTTCCGAAGTTCGTCTGGGTTGTCGAGATACTCGACCGCTCACTCCGTCCGGGCCCGAACGATCAGCCCCGCCCAGCAGTGGTTGCCACCGCTATAGTCGACGGATCTGCAGTCGCCCATTCCGGCTGGGGAACCGAGCGCATCTCAGTCCTAGCGGTCCACCTTCCAGGTCACCTGTCGACCTATCGGTCCGACTGGGAGGAAGTCACCGACGCGCCCCGTTACACGTGCCGCTGGAACCACTATCGGGAATGGTTGACGTCTCCCCAAGCCTCCGCCGAACGGGGGAAGGAGATCTGACGACGGGCTCAGCGCTACGGCCCGCCGAGTAGATCGATGTCGTCCAAATTCTCGAAGTCTAGATCGACGAAGTTCCAAACTTCGTCGCGCTCGGCTTCGTCCTCCGAAGTTTCGATGGGCTCGTCAGGCGAATCGGGCTGAACATCGGTCACTCAAGTCGCCTCCCTGTGGGCTAAGGCTGTCCGACGAGGACAGTGATAACCCACAATAGGATGGAGAGGCCGAGTAGCGCCACCGTCCAGTAGAGTTCCTTCTGTGCGGCGCGAAGCGTGCTGTTTGAACTCTTGACGTTGCTAGCGACCTTCTGGGCTACTGCCATCCGGACTGACGGACCGTCTGCGGGCGGAAGACTCAGCAGCGAACCCGGATCCAACTCCTTCCCGAGGCCGGATCGAAGGCGGAGGGCAACCATGGCCATTATAAGGAATGCTCCGGTTGCGGAAGCGCTCGCAACAACCCAGCAGTCCTCCACATCTGGAGCTTTGAGAGCTGCGTTTGCGAAGAAGCCGAGCGTTACGCTCCCGCCGGATACGACGAAGATTACGTGGCTGCGAAAGGCTTCCACCGATCTCGATACGACTGCTTGGCCTCGGAGTGCAGCCTCGTAGGCGAGCGTCGACAGCACTTCCTCCCGCGTCGCGGCCATGAACGCAGACTAAGGGAGGTGGGTGTGGACCTCAATGGTCATCCCGCAGGGGGATGTTCAGGTAGCCAGCCAGCGTCCGTCGCCGCCGAGCCTCGGTCTGCCTTGGGTATGGGCGAGCCGATCTGGCACGGATCTGGCAGGGCGGGGCTCCGACGGGCCTCCGGAGAGGTTCCAGGGAGGCGCTCTACGCCTCTGACCTGGGGGTTTGCTTGGAGCGGGTGACGGGAATCGAACCCGCGTTCTCAGCTTGGGAAGCTGATGTTCTGCCTCTGAACTACACCCGCAGGTGTCGGCCGGAGCCGGATGCGTGAGGGGCGAGCATAGCGGTGGGTCCGGAAGCGACGCCCGCCCAGAGCCATGACCGCCCGGGGTCAGGTCGAGGGGAAGGTGACGACGGGGCCGAGGACGGCGAGGCCCACGTCATCGCCGGGGCGGGGGAGGTCGAGGCTGACCCACCGGGCCCGCACTGGGGTGGCGTCAGGCGTGACGACGAGGTCGATCAGGGCGTCGTGGCCCAGGTAGTGCACGGCGGTCACCGTGGCTCGCTGAGGGGAGGCGTCGTCTCGGCCCACCTGCTCGGGGCGCAGGCACACGGTGAGCCCGATCCCGTTGGTCTCGGCCTCGGCCCCGGCCTCGATGGCGGCGATTGGGGCGTCCAGGTCGGATGGGCCGCTACCAGAGGCCGGCGAGCCGGCGTGTGTGGGCGAGGCCATGGGGATCACCGGGCCCAGGGCGCACTCCAGGCGTCCCCCCACCACCTGGGCCGGGAGCAGCACGGCCTCGCCCAGGAAACGGGCCACGTCCACGTCCACGGGTCGGTGGTACACCTCGCTGGGTGGGCCGGCCTGGACGATGCGGCCCTCGCGCATCACGGCCAAGTGGCCGGCCATGGCCAGCGCCTCGCCCTGGTCGTGGGTGACCAGCACCGCGGTGGTGCCCGCCGCCTTCAACGTGGCCGCCACCTGCCGGCGCAGGGCATCGCGGAGGCTGGCGTCCAGCGCGGTGAACGGCTCGTCCAGGAGCACCACCGCTGGTCGGGGGGCCAGGGCGCGGGCCAGGGCCACCCGCTGCTGCTGTCCCCCCGAGAGCTCGTGGGGCCGCCGACGCTCGAACCCGGCCAGGCCCACCAGTTCCAGCACCTCGGCCACCCGGCTCCCGCGCTGGCCCCGGAGACCGAAGGCGACGTTGGCGGCAACATCCAAGTGGGGGAAGAGGGCACCCTCCTGGGGGACGATGCCGACGCGGCGGCGCTCGGGCGGGACCGCTCGGCCGGGCCGGCTGACCTCCTCGCCGTCGAAGGTGATGGTCCCGCCGTCGGGCTGGTCGAAGCCGGCCAGGATGCGCAGCAGCGTCGTCTTGCCGCAGCCCGAGGGTCCGAGCACGGCCGTGAGCGACCCGCCGGGCACGTCGAGGTCGACACCGCCGAGGGCCGTCACCGGGGGCCGGGCCGCGTAGGTCCGGCTCAGGGACCGGACGGCGACCTCGGTCATGCCCGGGCCACCATCGGGTCCGGCGGGCTGCAGGACGGGGCGTGGGCAGCGGAGTCCGTGCGGGTCATGCCGGGACGGGAGTGACTGGCGGTGGCTGACCCAGCGTCGGACGGCACGGGGCGGGGCGGGGAGGGCCGCGCCGACGGGTGGAGGGGGGCCGGCATCAGCGGGACCGGCCGGGGAGGGTGAGGAGCGCGGTGGGGACGGCGGCCAGGATCACGATGGCCGCCGCGTAGGGGGCGGCTGCGGCGTAGGAGGAGGCGCCGGTCAGGCCCCACAGCCGGGTGGCCAGGGTGTCGACCCCGAGGGGGCGCAGCAGCAGGGTGGCCGGCAGCTCTTTCATCACCGTCAGGCACACCAGGGCCGCCCCGGCCCCGATGCCGGGCGAGGCCAGGCGGAAGGTGACGGCCCGCCACGCCCCCCAGCGGGACCGGCCCAGCGACCGGGCCACCTCGTCGAGGCCCGGCGGCACCGACGCCACCGAGGCGTGCACCGACCCCACGGCCAGGGACAGGAACAGCACCACGTAGGCGGCGATCAGCACCGGTGTCCGCTGGTAGAGCCCCGGCACCACCCGGATGCTGAAGAACACCATGGCCAACGCCACCGTGATCCCCGGCAGGGCGTGGCCGGCGTAGGCCGCGCTGGTCACCGCCCGGGGCAACCGGCCGGGGTGCCGGGCCGACAACACGCCCACCGGCAGGGCCAGGGCCACGGTCACCACCGCGGCCAGCGCGGCCAGGCCCAGGGTGGTGCCGGCGGCCGAGGCCAGCTCGCCGTGGCCGGCCACCGACGTGCCCCGGTGCAGCCACCGGACCAGGTTCCAGGCCGGCACCCCGAGGGCCAGGCCGGCCATGGCCGCCGATCCCAGCAACGCCGGCACCGTGGCCCGTCCCAGCCGCACCGGCGTCAGCGGCCGGTCGGTGCCCGCCCCCACCCGGTCCTGGCGCTCGGCCCGCCGCCACCGCGCCTCGCCGGCCACCACCACCAGGGCGATGAGCACCAGCACGCAGCCCAGGATGGCGGCCGGGGTGCGGTCGAACGAGGCCCGGTACGAGCGGTAGATGGTCTGGGTGAGGGTCTGGTGGCGCATGATCGACACCGCCCCGAAGTCGCTCAGGGCGTACAACCCGGCCAGCAGGGCGCCGCCGGTGGCCGCCACCCGCACCTGGCGCAGCGTCACCGCCAGGAACACCCGCACCGGGCCTCGCCCCAGCGAGCGGGCCACCTCCTCCAGGGCCGGGTCGGCCCGCCGCAGGGCGGCCAGCACCGGCAGGTACACGTACGGGTAGCTGACCGAGGTCATCACCACGAACGCCCCCCAGAAGCCGGCCAGCCCCGGCCGCCAGCCGATCCACGCCCAGGCGGCCACGTACGACGGCAGGGCCAGCGGCAGGCCGAAGACCACCTGCCACACCCGCCGCCCCGGCAGGTCGCTGCGCACCACCAGCCACGCCCCGGCCACCCCGATCACCAGGGAGGCGGCGGTCACGGCGGCGGCCAGGCCCAGCGACCGGCCCACCAGCTCCAGGGTGCGGGCCCGCCACACCGTGGCCTCCACCTCGTCCCACCCCCGCTCGGTGGCCCGCAGGGCCAGGTGCCCCAGCGGGGCCACCACGGCCACGCCGACCGCCGCCGCCAGCACGGTGAGGCCGGCCGGGGCCCGACGACGGGCCGGCACCGGCCCGGGCCGGTCGGGACCCGCCGAGCCGGGGCCCGCGGTGTCGACGGGGGTGGCGGTGGCGGTCAGCTGATCAGCCCCACCTCGGACAGCAGGGACTGCGTCTCCTCCAGCGAGTCGAGGTCCGTCAGGTCGATGGCCGGGCCCTCCAGCTCCTCGAGGGGGGGCACGCCCTCGGGGTCGTCGACCCCCTCGACCAACGGGTACTCGAAGACCTCCTCGGCGAAGTACGACTGGCCGGCCTCCGACAGCAGGTACTCCACGAAGGCCTGGGCCGCCGACTCGTCCTCGGCCCCGGCCAGCACGCCGACCGCGGTGGCGTTGACCAGGGCGCCGGGGTCGTCGCCCTTGGGGAAGATCAGCCGCGACCCCATGTTCTCGGCCCCGCCCACCTCGGGGAGGGCCCGGGCCCAGTAGTAGTGGTTGATGAGGCCGAGGGCGATGTCGCCGTTGGACACCGCGTCGAGCACGTCGACGTTGCTCTCGTAGTCGCCGTCGACCCCGTTGGCCTGCATGTCCTCCAGCCACTGCCGGGCCGCATCCTCGCCCCGCGTGACCCGGAAGGCGGTGACGAAGGACTGGAAGCTGGCGTTGCCCGGCACCCAGGCCACCTGGCCCTCGTACTGCGGATCGGTCAGGTCGAGGACGCTCTCGGGCGGGTCGTCGACCAGGTCCGGGTTGTAGACGATGACCCGGGACCGGCCGGTGACGCCGACCCACGCCGTGCCCTCGTGGGGCCGGAACCGCTCGTCGACCCGCTCCAGCACCTCCGCCGGCAGCCGGCCCATGAGGTCGGCCTTGGCCAGGGCGCCCACCGCCCCCACCTCCTGGGAGTAGAAGACGTCGGCCGGGGTCTCGGACCCCTCCTCCAGGATCTGGGCCGCCATCTCGGCGGAGTCGCCGTAGCGGACCTCGACGGTGATGCCGGTGTCGGCCTCGAACCGGTCGATGAGGGGCTGGACCAGCTCCTCGTCCCGGCCGCTGTAGACGGTGATGGTCGTCCCCTCCAGCTCGCGGTCGGTGCCGTCGCCGACCGACGAGGGCACCGGGCCCGAGCCCGAGGCGGACCCGTCGTCGCCGCCGCAGGCCGGGGCCAGCAGCACGAGGAGGGTCAGGACGGCGGAGGCGGCCCGCCAGCGACGCGTGGGCATCAGTGTCTCCAGGGGTGGGGGCGGTCCGGAGGGAGCCGGACGGGCCGATGGTAGGCATCCCGAACACGAGACGGCCAGCTCGGTGACGATCGATGCGCCGGCACGATCCCGGCCGACCGGCCGTCGCTCGCGGGGGAGGGCTTGGCCCCGGCGACGGCCAGGGGCGAAGATCGGCCGATGATCCTCGCCGGCCTCAGCGACTTCGTCTTCGGGGACCTGTCCCGCTGGGTCGAGGACGTCATCGATGCCATCGGCTACCTCGGCGTGGCCCTGCTGGTCGCCCTGGAGAACGTCTTCCCGCCCATCCCCTCCGAGGTGGTGCTGCCGGCGGCCGGGCTCTACGCCGAGAAGAACGGCGGCGTGCTCCCCCTGATCGGCATGGTTCTGGCCGCCACCGCCGGCTCCGTGGCTGGCGCCTGGGTGCTCTACGCCGTGGCCGCCTGGGTCGGGCCCGACCGGCTGCGGGCCTTCGTGGTCCGCCGGGGCCGCTGGTTCGGGGTCAAGGAGGGCGACCTGGACAAGGCCGAGGGCTGGTTCGACCGGCGCGAGGACCTGGCCGTGCTGGTCTGCCGGTGCATCCCGCTGGTCCGCTCCGTCGTGTCCATCCCGGCCGGCTTCCGCCGCATGCCCAAGGCGCGCTTCACCCTCTACACCGCCCTCGGCTCCCTGGTGTGGAACACGGCGCTGATCCTCGTCGGCTATGCCGCCTCCTCCTACCAGGACGAGGTGGAGACCATCATCGGCTACGTCCAGTACGTGGTGGTGCTGGCCATCGTGGTCGCCGTGGGGTGGTTCGTGTGGCGCCGCATCATCAGGGCCCGCCTCCACCCCGACCACGGCGACGACACCGGCCCGACCGGTGCCGAGGTCCGCGACGAGGTCCCCGGCTCCACCCGCTGACCCGCCGAGTCCGCTGGCCGTGGCTACCGCCGGCTGGCGTCTTCCCGGTCGTCGTCGTCCAGCCAGGTGACCTGGTCGCCGCGGCGCACCGACGGTCGCTGGCCGTCGCGCAGGTCGATGACGGTGTCGGTGACCAGGTCCTCGTCCTCGACCCGCTCGGCGCCGGCGGGGCGCGCCACCCGGTCCCCCGGCCAGGCGAACGTGCCCACCAGGAGGAACAGCAGGCAGGCGCTCAGGGCGCTGCGACCCCCGGCGCTGATCTCGCCCCTCGTGTGGGCGATGGTGATGACGTTGAGCACGCAGTGGGCCGCGCTCATGGGCAGCAGGCCCCGCGACCGGGACACCACCAGGGCGCTGATCACCGCGAAGGCCGCGAAGGTGAGCAGCTCGGCCACCGAGTCGGTCTGGGCCTGGTGCCCCGGGAGCAGCACCCACCAGGCGCCGGCGGCCAGGTAGCCCACCACCCGGGCCGGCGAGGCCGGCACCTTCACCACCATCAGGGCGGTGGCGATCACCACCGGCACCGCGAACCGGTAGACGACCTCCTCGTTGGCCGCCGCCACCACCAGGCCCAGCAGGTCGGCCAGGTCGCCGGTGCGGGCGAAGAGCACCGCCCCCAGGGCCAGGCCGGCCAGGATGGCGATCCAGAACGGCACCAGCCGATCCCGGTCACCCGGCGTGCCCACCGACCGGGTGCCGAGGGCCAGCAGGAGGGCCAGCGACGGGACGATCGAGGCCGACAGGGCCAGGCTCCCGATGTGGACGTCGGGGCGCAGCAGCAGCCACCCCATCTCGACGGTCATGGTGACGATGGCCAGGCTCAGGACCACGGTCCGGCCCGGCTTGGTGCGGACCAGGGACGAGGCCCGGAACAGCGGGGCGGGCCGGCCGGCGGCCGGTGGCGCGCTCATGCCCCCACCCCCACCGGGACGGCGGCGGCCGGGCCGGGGGCGGTGCCGGCGGGGCTCGCCGCACCGTCCTCCAGGGACGTGGTGGCCCGCAGGGCGGCGATGGCCACCTCGATCTGGTCGTCGTCGGGCTCGGCGGTGGTGAGGCCCTGCAACCAGGACCCGGGGGCCATCAGGATGCGCCCCACCAGCTGGTGGCGACGGGTCCCGGCCAGGCGGATGGCCTCGTAGGCCACGCCGGCCACCAGGGGCAGGCCCACCAGGCGACTGGCCACCAGCACCGGCCAGCTCGGCGAGCCGACGATCACGTGGGCCAGCAGCGCCACCAGCACCACCAGCAGCAGGAAGGCGGTGCCGCACCGGGGGTGGCGGCGATCGAAGCGGCGGATGGCCGCCGGCTCCAGGGCCACGCCGTGCTCGTAGGCGTGGATGGTCATGTGCTCGGCGCCGTGGTAGGCGAAGGTGCGCCGCACCTCCGGCGACAGCGACAGCAGGGCCATGTAGCCGACCAGGACGGCCAGCCTGACCCCGGTCTCCACCAGGTTGAAGGCCCACCGGCCGTCGAGGCCGAGGAGCTTGGGCACCGCCGCGGGCAGCAGCACCAGGAAGGTCACGGCCAGGGCGCCGGCGATGGCGGTGGTGAGAGCCAGCCCGCCCTTCGAGTAGCCCTTGCCGTCCTCGGTGCCGCGCTCCTGGGCGCCCCACAGCATGGCTCGGGTGCCGAGGCGCACCGATTCCCACAGGGCGACCGAGCCCCGCAGCAGCGGGATGCGGCGGACGCCGTCGCCGTCGCCGGGCAGGGCGGTGACCGTGGTGGCGATGGTGCCGTCGCTGCGGCGGACGGCGGCCCCCCAGGCGCCGGCCCGGCGCATCATCACCCCGTCGATGAGGGCCTGGCCGCCGATGGGGCCGAGGTCCTCGACCAGGCGGGGCGGGTGGTCGGCGGCCGCCGACGTGGCCGTGGGCGATGGCGTGGCGGGCACGGGGTTCCTCCTGGACGCACCCGGGCGCCGCCGGGCATCAGCCACCCTCAGTGGTGGCAACGCCCGGCACTGTACGGACTCGGAGCCGACCTGTCTAGGTCGAACGGCCTACTTTTCGTCACGGATCGTGCTTTGGCTCGGCCTACGGATCACTCTGAGTCACGAGCGAGGGCGCTCTCCTCGGCGATCTCCAGGAAGGCCTCGGGCGCCAGCACGCGCCGCCCAGACGGCCAGCAGAGTCGCTGGACCTCAGGTGCATCAGGCGCGGGCGCCCCGCGCCGAGGCGGTCGGGCTCAGGAGGTGGGAGCGGTGGTGGAGGGGGGCGCGGCGTGGACGGCGGCGGCGTCCAGGCGCTCACCGTTCTCCAGGGCCTCGACCAGGTGCAGGGCGATGTCGGCCACCTTGACCTCCTCGTCCTTACCGGCCCCCTTCACGCCGTCGTCGATCATGATGTAGCAGAACGGGCAGGCGGTCGCGACCCGGCTGGCCCCGGTCTCGATGAGCTCGGCGGAGCGGGCGTCGTTGACCTTGGTCCCGATGGTCTCCTCCATGAACATGCGGGCCCCACCGGCGCCGCAGCACATGCCCTTGGTGCCGTTGCGGGGCGCCTCGACCACCTCGACGCCGCCCAGGCGGCCGATGACCTGCCGGGGGGCCAGGTAGACGTCGTTGTGGCGGCCCAGGTAGCAGGAGTCGTGGTACACGATGCGGTCCTCCAGCCGGGCCCGGCTGAGGTCGAGCTGCCCGCTCTCGGTCAGGTCCTCCAGGAGCTGCGAGTGGTGCAGCACCTCGTAGTTCCCGCCCAGCTGCGGGTACTCGTTGAGCAGCGTGTTGAAGCAGTGCGGGCACTGGGTGATGATCTTCTTCACGCCCATGCCGTCGAGGGTCTCGATGTTCTGCATGGCCAGCATCTGGAAGATGTACTCGTTGCCCGAGCGGCGGGCCGGGTCGCCGGTGCAGTTCTCGGCCGGGCCCAGGATGGCGAAGTCGATGCCGGCCCGCTGGAGCAGCTTGGCCATGGCCTGGGTGACCTTCTGGTTCTTGTCGTCGAAGCTGCCGGCGCAGCCCACCCAGTACAGGTACTCGTGCTCCAGGGCCGAGGTGCCGTCCACGATGGGCACGTCGCCCAGCTTCTCGGTCCACTTGGCCCGCTCCGTCTGGCTCATGCCCCACGGGTTGCCGCTGTTCTCCATGCCCCGATAGGCGCTGCCCAGCTCGGTGGGGAAGTTCGACTCCATGAGCGACAGGTAGCGCCGCATGTCGAGGATCTTGTCCAGGATCTCGATGTTGACCGGGCAGATCTCGTCGCAGGCCTTGCAGGTGGTGCAGGCCCACACCTCCTCGGGGGTGATCCGCTCGAACAGCGAGTCGGCCCCGATGGTGATGTCGGAGTCCAGCCCGATGGGGGGCGAGACCTTGGGGTCGCCGGTGGCCGCCATGACCTCGCCGGTCTTGAGGACGATCTCCCGGGGGTCGAGGGGCTTGCCGGTGGCATGGGCCGGGCAGACGCTGGTGCACCGCCCGCACATGGTGCAGGAGTCGGTGTCGAGGAGCTGCTTCCAGGTGAAGTCGGAGACGACCGAGGCGCCGAAGCTCTCCATCTCCGTCTCCATCAGGTTGGGCATGGCCTTCATGGCCCCCTTGGGGCGCTCCTTGTCCCGCAGGTACATGTTCAGCGGCGAGGTGAACATGTGGCGCAGCATGGTCACCGGCAGGATGGCCAGGAACAGCACGAACGTGCCCACGTGGGCCAGCCACCAGATCTGGTGCCCGCCCGAGAGGGTGCCACTGCCCTCGATGAGGCCCGACAGCGGGTAGCCGATGACCGACCACCGCTCGAAGGCGGGCCGCCCGTCGAGGGCGATGCGCCACGCCTCGGCCCCGAAGCCGGTCACGGCCAGCGACAGCAGGGTGCCCAGGCCCAGGGCGTGCTCGGGCTTGGACTTGATGCGGATGCGGTACGGCCGCTGCACGTAGCGCCGCAGGATGGCCCAGGCCACCCCGGCGAAGAGGGCCAGGCCGGCCAGGTCGCCGACCAGGGAGTAAGCCTTGTACACGTCGCCGTGCAGGAACTTCATCGACTCGGGGACCTGGTGGTCGGCCTCGAGGATGAGCGTCACGGCCAGCAGGATCAGGAAGCTGAAGTAGATCAGCGAGTGCATGATCCCGGCCGCCGGGTCCCGCAGCAGGGTCTTCATGTAGACGCCGGCCCGGAAGTCGGCCATGCGCCGCTTCACGTTCTTGGCCGTGGTGGCCCGGTTGTCGGGGCCGCCCCGCTGCCAGTTCTTGGTGCGCTGGGCGAAGAGGATCGAGCCGGCCAGGATGGCCGCCGGGACGACCAGGTAGAAGGCCAGCTTCACCGCGCTGGGGACGTTGTGCCAGACCTCGCGGCGCACGGGGGAGTCGTCGTGCCACTGGGTCAGCAGGGGCAGGCCCCCGCCGACCACGGCGGCGGCGACGGCGACGCCGGCCCCGAGGCCGATCACGAGGTGGTGGGGGCGGATCCGCTTCGCCTGGGAGGAGGCGACCTCTGAAGTCTCCATGGTGCGGCTGACGCTACTTCCGACCCCGGGAAGCGGCCCACTCGTGGCGGCGTCCTGACGTCAGCTGCTGGCCCGGCCCTGGGCCGGGGCGCCGGCCTCCAGCAGGTAGCCCCGGCTCCGCACCGTGTGGATGGTCAGGTCGAGGGGGGCCAGGCGCCGCCGGAGCCGCAAGACGTGCACGTCGAGGGCGTTGCGCCCCGGCGCCCCCTCGGGCCAGCCGGCCCGGGCCAGGGCCTCCCGGGTGACCACCGTGCCCATCCTGGCCAGGAGGGCCTGGGCCAGCCGGTGCTCGACCGGGGGCAGCGCCACCCACCGGTCGCCGACGCGGACGAGGCCGTCGTCGTCGAGGACCGGCTCGCCGCCCTCGGCCCCGGCGCCCGCCCGGCCCGGGCCGGCCGAGGCCACCCGGTGGGCCAGCCAGCGGACGCGGGCTCGCAGGTCGGCCTCGGCCACGGGGATGCGGACCCAGTCCTCCAGCGCGTCGCCGGGCTCGGGGGCCGGGGTGCTGGGGTGGAGGAGCAGCACCCGGGGGTGGCCGGACTCCCGGAGGGCGGCGCAGGTCGACTCCTGCTCGGGCCAGCGGACGAGGGCGATCTCGGGACGCACGCCGGCGAGGTCATCGACCATGGCGCCGCACCGTACGCAGGCGACGTTTCGCTCCTGTTTCGCAGTTGTGAACGGGAGCCCGCCCCCCGGGCGGCGCGCCGTCGCCGCCTAGGAGAACAGCTTGGAGTCCAGCTCCCGCACCCGGCTGGCCAGGGCGGCCATCACCTTCCGGGACAGGCTGGGCACGTCCTCCAGCACCCCGGCGAACTGCCGGGCCCCCAGGACGAACACGGTCATGGGGCCGTCGGCCACCACCGTGGCCGTGCGGGGGCCGTGGTCGAGGAGGGCCAGCTCGCCGACGCAGTCGCCGGGGCCGAGGGTGGCGACCTTGCGGGTGCCCCGCTTCACCACCGCCTTGCCCTCGATGACCACGAAGCACTCCCGGCCGGCGTCGCCCTGGCTGACCAGCACGTGGCCGTCGTCGACGGTGAGCTCGTCGCCGGCCTTGGCGATCTTGCCCAGCTCCCGGCGCGAGCAGGCCGAGAACAGCGGCACGGAGGCGAGGTGGTCGAGGTAGGTCTCACGGCGGGCCATGGGCCGGGAGCATACGGCCGGGCCGGGCGCGGCGCTGGCGACGCCCCCCACACGTGTCACGCGGCCGTCAAGGCCGCGAAATGTTGGCGAAACAGTCCCTCCTTACGGTGCCCCGCCATCGGAGGCCCTCTGGGGCCCAGACGCGAAGGGTGAGTTGATGAGCGAGGAAGAGCTGCTCAGTGCAGCCGCAGTCGACGGCAACGTGGCGTGGGTGTTGATCTCTGCGGCCCTCGTGCTGTTCATGACCCCGGGCCTGGCCTTCTTCTACGGAGGCATGGACCGGTCCCGGAACGTCCTGAACATGCTGATGATGAACTTCTGGTGCCTGATCACCATCCCGATCCTCTGGGTGGTCGTCGGCTTCTCCCTGGCCCAGGGCGGGGACCCGCTGCTGGAGACGGGGGCCAACAACTTCATCGGCAACTTCGACTACTTCGGCCTGAAGGACATCGGGGTCAGCGAGGACGGGGGGGCGTTCCTCATCAGCATCGCCTTCCTCGGCATGTTCGCGGTGATCACCCCGGCCCTGATCTCGGGGGCGGTGGCCGACCGCATGAAGTTCGCGGCGTGGGCCATCTTCGCCCCGGTGTGGATGCTCCTGGTGTTCGTGCCCGTCTTCCGCTGGGTCTACGGCGGCTTCCTGGGCGACCGGGGCTCGCTGGACTTCGCCGGCGGAACCGCCATCCACGTCAACGCCGGCATCGCCGCCCTGGCCGCCGTGCTGGTGCTGGGCAAGCGCAAGGGCTGGCCCAGCGAGGGCCACCCGCCGCACTCCATGCCCCTGGTCATGATCGGCACCGGCATCCTGTGGTTCGGGTGGTTCGGGTTCAACGCCGGCTCCGCCCTGGCCGCCAACGGCACCGCCGTCCAGGCCTTCATGAACACCTTCCTGGCCGCGGCGGCCGCCGGCCTGGCCTGGGCCCTCATCGAGCGGCTCCGGGACGGGCACTTCACCAACCTGGGCGTGGCCTCGGGCATCGTGGCCGGCCTGGTGGCCATCACCCCCGGCGCCGGCTTCGTGGCCGGCATGTCGCCCATCTACATCGGCCTCATCGCCGGGGCCATCTGCTGCTTCGCCGTCGGCCTCAAGACCAAGGCCGGCTACGACGACGCCCTCGACGTGGTGGGCGTGCACTTCGTCGGCGGCCTGGTGGGCTCGCTCCTGATCGGCCTGTTCTCCGACCCCGAGTTCTTCGGCACCGAGGTGAAGGCCGGGCTGTTCAACGGCGGTGGCCTCGGGCTCCTCGGGGAGCAGGCCCTGGCCAACGGTGTGACCATCGTGTACTCGTTCATCGTGACGGCGGCCATCATGTACGCCCTCAAGGTCACCATCGGTGTCCGGGTCTCGGACGAGATCGAGGAGGCCGGCCTCGACCTGGCCGAGCACAGCGAGACCGCTTACCACGACAGCACCGCCAGCGCCTGAGCACCCGACCGACAGAGGAGACACAGCCATGAAGATCGTCACGGCCATCGTCAAGCCGTTCAAGCTCGACGACGTCAAGAGCGCCCTCAAGGATGCCGGCGTCGTCGGCATCACCGTCACGGAGGTGAAGGGCTTCGGCCGCCAGGGCGGCCACACCGAGACCTACCGGGGCACCGAGTACAAGATCGACTTCGTCCCCAAGGTCAAGCTGGAGGTCGTCATCGACGACGCCGAGGTCGACCGGGTCGTCCAGGCCGTGGTGGCCGCGGCGGCCACGGGCAAGATCGGCGACGGGAAGGTGTGGGTCACGCCCGTCGAGAGCATCGTGCGCATCCGCACCGGGGAACAGGGCAGCGACGCCCTCTAGGCGCCCCGGTCCTCCCCGCCACGACGCCCCCGGGTCCGCCCGGGGGCGTCGTCGCGCCCGCCCCCCGGTCGCACCGGCCCGCACCGTCCGGCGCCCGCTGGCCCGCCCGTCCGCCGGTGGCGGGTACCCTGGCCGTGGCGTGCCGGGAAGTCTGGTCGGCGACCTGATCGTCGACCCCGAGGACGCCCGTGCCCCACCGCCCGACCCCCTCCCGGCCCGCTGCCCCGGTCCGCCTGGCCCAGACCGTGTGGGCACCGGTGCGGCGCTTCCTGCAGGTCGAGGCGGCCGGCGGGGCGGTGCTGGCCGCCGCCGTCGTGGTCGCCCTGGTGTGGGCCAGCTCGCCGTGGTCGTCGTCCTACGAGCGGCTCTGGACCACCGAGCTGGCCCTCGGCGTCGGCGGCCACAGCATCGGGACCGACCTGCGGCACTGGCTGGACGACGGGCTGATGACCCTGTTCTTCTTCGTGATCGGCCTGGAGATCCGGCGCGAGCTCACCGACGGGCACCTGGCGTCGGTCCGGGCCGCAGCGGTGCCGGCGCTGGGGGCGGTGGGCGGCATGGTCGTCCCCGCCCTGGCCTACCTGGCCGTCAACGCCGGGGGCGAGGGCGCCCACGGCTGGGGCATCCCCATGGCCACCGACGTGGCCTTCGCCGTCGGGGTGCTGGCCCTGCTCGGGTCCCGGGCGCCGACCGAGCTCAAGGTCCTGCTGCTCGCGCTGGCCATCGTCGACGACATCGGCGCCGTGGTGGTGATCGCCGCCTTCTACTCCGAGGGGCTCGATCTGCGCTGGGCGCTGGTCGCCCTGGCCGGGCTGGGGGTGGTGGTGGCCGCTCGGGTCGCCGGCCTCCGCATCGTCCCCGCCTACGTGGTCCTGGGCACCGTGGTGTGGTTCGCGACGTGGCGCTCGGGCGTGCACGCCACCATCGCCGGGGTGGCCCTGGGCCTTCTCACCCCGGCCCGGCCCCAGGCCGGGCCGGACGGCGCCGAGGCCCCCTCGGTGGCCCAGCGGCTCCAGGACCGGCTGCACCCGTGGACCAGCTTCGTGGTCGTCCCCCTGTTCGCGCTGGCCAACGCCGGCATCGAGCTCTCGGCCGACGCCCTGGGGGACGCCGCCACCTCACCGGTGAGCCTCGGCGTGGTCGTGGGCCTGGTCCTGGGCAAGCCGGTGGGCGTGGTCGCCGCCGTCCTGCTGGCCACCCGGCTGGGCCTGGGCCACCTGCCGCCCGGCCTCTCGACCCGCCAGGTCGTCGGCCTGGGCACCCTGGCCGGCATCGGCTTCACCGTCTCGCTGTTCGTGGCCGGGCGCGCCTTCCCCGACCCGGTCCTGGCCGGCCAGGCCAAGGTGGGCATCCTGGCCGCCTCGCTCGTGGCCGCCGCCGTGGGCGCAGCCGTCCTGTGGACCGCCGGGCGATCGGAGGAGGCCGACCCCGCCGCGCCGTGACGCCGGCTCGGCTCGTTCAGGTGCGGGCCTGGGCCGCGACCGCGGCTGCGGCGGCGGCCACCGCGGCTTGGTCGCCGAGGCTGCGGCTGAGGGGGTCGCCGGGCTCGGCCGGGAGCATGGTGGCGGGGTCGAGGGCGTAGACGAGGGGGACACCGGTCGGGATGTTGAGCCCGGCGATGTCGTCGTCGCCGATGCCGTCGAGGTGCTTCACCAGGGCCCGGAGGCTGTTGCCGTGGGCCGCCACCAGCACCGTGCTCCCGGCGGCCAGGTCGGCGACGATGCCGTCGTACCAGTAGGGCAGCATGCGGGCCACCACGTCGGCCAGGCACTCGGCGGTGGGCAGCACGTCGGGCGGGAGGGCGGCGTAGCGGCGATCGGCGTTGGGGTCGTGCGGGTTGTCGGGGGCGATGGGCGGCGGCGAGACGTCGTAGCTGCGGCGCCACACGTGCACCTGCTCGGCGCCGTAGCGGGCCGCCGTCTCGGCCTTGTCGCGGCCGGTCAGGTCGCCGTAGTGGCGCTCGTTGAGGCGCCAGTGGCGCCGGACCGGCAGCCACGACAGGCCCATGGCCCCCAGAGCCAGCTCGGCGGTGCGGATGGCCCGGGTCTGCAGCGAGGTGTGGACCACGTCGAGGGCCAGGCCGGCCTCGGCCATCAGCCGGCCGGCCTCGACCGCCTCGGCCTCGCCCTTCTCCGACAGCGGGCAGTCCCACCACCCGGTGAAGAGGTTCTCGGCGTTCCAGGTGCTCTGGCCGTGGCGGACCAGGACGAGCGTGGCGGTCATGGCCGGCCAGCGTAGGAGAGCCCGGGGCCCGGCCCGGTCCCGCCCCCACACGGGACGGGACCGATCGGTCGTGTTCAGCTCGAGGAGCCGGGCTGGTCGAACCCCGCTGCGGCCAGGCGGATCTCGACCCGGCGGAGGTCGCGGGTGCTGTCCAGGACCCCGGCGAAGAAGGTCAGCCCGCCGGCGTCGGCCGGGCGGCCCAGGATGCGCTGGTAGGCGTCCCGGACCCGGCGGCGCTCGACCTCGTCGGTGTCGAGCAACAGGTTGGCCACGGTGCGCCGCCTGGTGCTCGCGTCGAGGCGTCCCTGCCAGTACGTGAGGGCGGCCGGCTCGGGGGCCCGGCCCAGGAGCAGCTCGTAGAGCAGGGCGACGTAGCCGCCGTTGGTGCCCCCGGCCCGCTGGTAGAGCTCACCGGAGGACAGGATGGCCAGCTCCAGGTCCAGGAGGGGCCGGCCGCCCTGGAGGCGGGGAACCCAGTAGGCCAGCGCCCCGGCATCGGCCGGGCGGCCCAGCCAGGCCTGGTAGCGCTGCTCCACGACCCAGCTCGTGCCCTCCGTGGAGAAGGCGATCAGGGTGGCGACGTCCTTGGGGGAGGCACCGTCGGCCAGGAGGCCGGACCAGTACGCCAGGCCCTCCGGGTCCGACTCCCGGCCCAGCAGCGACTCGTAGGTGTGGTCCACCGCGGCCTCGTCGGGGGTGAACCGGGGCAGGGAGGTGACGGTGACGGTGTCGGTGTCGGTGCGTCCCTGGCCGTCGTCCACGGTGAGCTCGAAGGTCAGGACGGCCGGGGTGTCGGGCATCGTGAAGGTGGGCTGCGCCGTGGTGGCCCCGGCCAGCGTCACCGCCGGCCCCGCCGTCTGGGTCCAGCTGTGGCCCAGGGTCGTCCCGTCGTCGGGATCGGCGGAGCCGGTCCCGTCCAGGGTGACCACCGTGCGCTCCACCGCGTCGGCGTCGTCCCCGGCACCGGCGGTCGGGGCGCCGTTGACCCGGATGGCCACGGTGTCGGTATCGGTTCCGCCCCGCCCGTCGGACACGGTGAGGGTGAAGGTCAAGGTGGTGGGGCCGTCGGGGGCGGTGAAGGTGGGCGAGGCGGTGGTGGCGCCGGTGGGAGTGACGGTGGGGGTGCCGCCGGTCTGGGCCCACGAGTAGCCGAGGACGTCGCCGACGTCGCCGTCGGTGGAGCCGGCGCCGGTGAGGGTGACGGTGTCACCCAGGTTCACCAGCCGGTCGGGGCCGGCGTCGGCGTTCGGGATGGAGTTCACCGTGACCTGCACGGTGTCGGTGTCGGTGCGGCCCTGGCCGTCGTCGACGGTCAGCTCGAAGGTGAGCGTGGCCGGCCCGGTCGGGGCGGTGAAGGTGGGCTGGGCGGTGGTCGCACCGCTCAGGGTGACGGCCGGACCGGTGGTCTGGACCCAGGAGTAGCCGAGGGTGGTGCCGCTGTCCGGGTCGGACGACCCGCGGCCGTCGAGGGTGACGGCGGCTCCGTCGTTGACGGCCTGGTCGGGCCCGGCGTCGGCCTCGGGCGGGCCGTTGACCCGGGTGGTCACGGTGTCGGTGTCGGTGCCGCCCCGCCCGTCGTCCACGGTGAGCTCGAAGGTGAGGGTGGCCGGCCCGGCCGGGGCGGTGAAGCTCGGCGTCACCGTGGTGGCCCCGGTGAGGGTCACGGCGGGCCCGGCGATCTGGACCCACGAGTAGCCGAGGACGTCGGTGACATCGGGGTCGGAGGAGCCGGCACCGCTCAGGTTCACGGTGTCACCGGTGTTGGCCAGCTGGTCACCCCCGGCCGCCGCCGTGGGTCGGCGGTTGATGGAGATCTCCACCGTGTCGGTGTCGGTGCGCCCCTCGCCGTCGGACATGGTGAGGCTGAAGGTCAGCGGGACGGCCGACGCCGGAGCGGTGAAGGTGGGCGAGGACGTGTCCGGCCCGATGAGGATGACCGTGGGCCCGGCCGTCTGGGTCCAGGCGTAGGTGAGGGTGTCCCCGGCGTCGGGGTCCGACGACCCGGTGCCGTCCAGGGTCACGGTCTCGCCCTGGACCGCCAGCTCGTCGGGACCGGCGTCGGCGTCGGGCGGGCCGTTGACCCGGGTGGTCACGGTGTCGGTGTCGGTGTCGGTGCCGCCCCGCCCGTCGTCCGCGGTGAGCTCGAAGGTCAGGGTGGCCGGGCCCTCGGGGGCGGTGAAGCTCGGGGTGTCGGTGTTGGCGCCCGTGAGGGTCACAGCCGGGCCGGCCGTCTGGACCCACGAGTAGCCGAGGACGTCGAGGGGGTCGGGGTCGGACGACCCGGTGCCGTCCAGCTCGGCCAGGTCGTCCTTGTTGACCACCTGGTCGGGCCCGGCGTCGGCCTCGGGCGGCTCGTTGACGGTGATGGCCACGGTGTCGGTGTCGGTGCGCCCGTCGCCGTCGTCCACCGTGAGGGTGAAGGTGAGCGTGGTCGACGCCGCCGGGGCGGTGAAGGTGGGGCTGTCGGTGTCGGCCCCGGTGAGGGTCACGGTGGGGCTGCCGCCGGTCTGCACCCAGGAGTGGGCGAGGACGGTGCCGCTGTCCGGGTCGCTCGACCCGCTGCCGTCGAGGGTCACCGTGGACTCGGCCAGGACGGTCTGGTCGGGCCCGGCGTCGGCCTCGGGCGGGCCGTTGACGGTGATGGTCACGGTGTCGGTGTCGGTGTGGGGGCCGACCCCGTCGTCGTCGACGGTGAGGGTGAAGGTGAGGGTGGCCGGTCCGGCCGGGGCCTCGAAGGAGTGTGCGACGGTGTCGGCCCCGGTGAGGGTCACGGTGGGGCTGCCGCCGGTCTGGGCCCAGCTGTAGGTGAAGGGGTCGTCCTCGGGGTCGCTGGAGCCGGTGCCGTCCAGGTCGACCTCGTCACCGGCGTTGACCAGCTGGTCCTCGCCGGCGTCGGCCTGGGCCGCGGCGTTGGGCGGCGGGACCACGGCGATGGTGGTGGTGTAGGTGGTCTGGCCGCCGTCCTTGTCGGTGATGCGGCCCCGGATCACGTGGTCGCCCAGGGTGGACAGGTACGAGGCCGGCACCGTGGCCGAGGCCGAGGTCGAGCCGCCGGCGTAGGTCCCGTTCCCGACCTCGAAGTCGCTGTCGTCCTCGAAGTCGTAGGAGTGCCGGAGCCCGGCGGTGACGTCCGCGGCCGACGGGTCGGCCTGGCCGGCGAAGGACACCGTGCCGTCGCCGCCCAGGACGACGTCGCCGCCGTCGCCGAAGGTGGCCGTGGGGACGACGTTGGTGATGGTCAGGGTGGTGGCCGTCGAGGTGATGACGGCCGACCCCGCCGTGGCCCGGACGCGGACCGACGACGAGTCGGGCCCGTCGCCCAGCCCGATGCCGGCCAGGGTTGCGGCGCTGACGGTGGGGCTCTGGCCGGTGGCGTCGTCGTACTGGCCGTCGCCGTCGACGTCCCACTCGTAGGTGGCCCCGGACACGTCGGGCGTGGTCGAGCCGGCCAGGGTCACCGGCGAGCCCTCGGCGGCGGTGTAGGGCCCGCCGGCGCTGGCCGTGGCCGTGGTCAGCGAGAGGGACCAGCCGCCGGCGATCTGGCCGATGTCGCCGCCGGCGTCGTCGTAGACGTAGAGGCTCCAGGTGCCGTTGGGGCTGGTGCCGTCGAGGGTGGCCAGGGTCGTGCCCCAGGGCTCGGCCGGGGCCGGGGCCGGGAGGTTGTCGGGGATCTCGTCGTCGAACCGGGACGGCTTGTAGGGCCCGGTGGTGATGGGGGCGGACTGGCCGATGCCGCCTGCGGCCTCGTCGCTGAAGGTCAGGTTCACGTTGGAGGTCGGGCTGCTCCCACCGGGCCCGACATCGCCCATGAGGAGGGTGTCGGCCCCGTTGGGCGCCACCAGCACGACGTCGAGGTCGCGGATGAGGGTGTGCGACAGGCCGGTCAGCGTCACGTCGACGTCGGTCACCACCCCGCCGGCCCCGGCCACGACGATGTTCGACGGGTACGGGTACGAGGCCCCGAGGGTGGGGCCGCTGGCCGGGACGGTGATCGGGAAGGTGTTGGCCCGGGAGTCGTCGTCCTGGATGCGGATCTCACCCGTGGTCGGCGAGCCCAGGGTGGCGCCGCCGGTGGGGGAGCTGAGCGTGATGGGGACCAGCTCGTCGGTGCTCTCCTCCACGGCGTCCTGGGTGATGGGCACGTCGACGGTGCGGCTGGTCTGGCCGTCGGCGAAGGAGACGGTGGTGGCCACCGGGGTGTAGTCGGAGCCGGCGGTGGCCGAGCCGGCGCCGGTGGCGAAGGTGACGCCCACGGGGCCGTCGTCGCCGGTGACGCGGCTGATGGTCACGGTGGCCACGCCGCCGCCCTCGGTGCCGCGGTACTCGACCGCGCTCAGCTGGAGCTGGCCCGGGAAGGTGGAGACGCCGGTCTCGACGGTGAGGGTCCAGCCGCCGGCCAGGGTGCCGGCGTCGCCGTTGGCGTCGTCGGAGACGTACAGGTTCCAGGTGCCGTTGGGGTTGGTGCCGTTGAAGGAGGCGAAGGTGGTGCCGTAGGGGCCGGCGGGAGCCGGGGGGTCCCAGTCGTCGCCGGTGAAGCCCGTGGCGTTGTTGGTCGGCTTGTAGGTGCCGGAGCCGATGCCGCTGACGTTGTTCACGGCGGCGGGGACGGTGCCGGCGGCGGCGTCGTCGAAGGTCGGGGAGGTGTTGCTGATCGGCGCGTTGCTGCCGGCGTCGGAGACCACCACCACCGTCTGGCCGCCCGGGCCGACCAGGAGGACGTCGAGGTCGGTGCCAAGGGTGTGGCTGAGGTTGTTGAGCTTCACCGTCACCTTGGTGGTCACACCGGTCAACCCGCTGATGGTCACGGGCGACGGGTACAGGCTGGCGGGGCTGTGGTCGGGGGCCGCCGTCCCACCAGCCGGGATGGCCATGGACGTGGTGTTGCTGACGGTCTGGGTGGCGGCCCCGGCGGGCGCCGGCGGGACCCCCAGGACGAGCAGGGTGGCGGCCAGGGCCGCCAGGGTGGCGGCCGCGGTGGCCCGCAGCAGGTGCCCCGGACGCGACCTGGTGGGACGGACCTCGGTCCCCCGTTCCCGCATGTACTTCCTCCACATCCGCGCCGCAAGCGACAGGTGTCGCCCGACGAAAGGTACTGTGTCGGGGCGCCGTGGGCCCACGGGACGTCACGTCCAGTGAAGATCCCGCCGTGCACCCGTGCTGGCGCGACGCCCCCGTCATCGCCCGGGAGGGGCCTCGTCCCGTCACGCCCCTGAGGCACCGGCCGGTAGCGTCGACCGGACCGGGGGACGCGCCCCCGGTCGCCGGGCAGACGAGGAGAGGCACGTGGTCGATGCCGTGGTGGTGGGGGCCGGGCCCAACGGCCTGGCCGGTGCCGTGGCCCTGGCCCAGCAGGGCCTCGAGGTCACCGTCCTGGAGGCCCACGAGGCCATCGGTGGCGGCACCCGCACCGAGGAGCTGACCGTCCCCGGCCTGCTGCACGACGTGTGCTCGGCCGTGCACCCGCTCGGCGTGACGTCGCCCTTCTTCGCCTCCCTCCCCCTCGACGCCCACGGCCTCCGCTGGCGGTGGCCCGAGGTCGACCTGGCCCACCCGCTCGACGGCGGGCGGGTGGCGGTGATGGTGCAGGACCTCGACCGCACCGCCGCCGGCCTGGGGCCAGATGGCCCGGCCTGGCACCGCACGTTCCGGCGCCTGTCGGAGGGCTTCGACGCCCTGGCCCTCGACGTCCTGCAGCCCATCGTCCACGCTCCCCGCCACCCGCTGGCCCTGGCCGGCTTCGGCACCAAGGCCCTGCTCCCGGCCACCACCCTGGCCCGCCGGTGGAAGACGGAGGAGGCCCGCGGGCTCTTCGCCGGCATCGCCGCCCACGTCATCCAGCCGCTGGATCGACCCACCACCGCGGCGGCTGGCCTGCTGCTGGCCGCCGCCGGCCACCACCGGGGCTGGCCCGTGGCCGAGGGCGGCTCCCGGGCCATCACCGACGCCCTGGCCGGCCTGCTCCGCAGCCTGGGCGGCACCATCCGGACCGGCGCGCCGGTCCGGTCGCTGGCCGAGTTGCCGCCCCACCGGATCGCCCTGCTCGACGTGTCGCCCCGGTCGATGGTGGAGCTGGCCGGCGACGCGCTGCCGCCCCGGGTGCGCCGGGCCTACCAGCGCTTTCGCTACGGTCCCGGCTCGTTCAAGCTGGACCTGGCCGTGGAGGGGGGCGTGCCCTGGACGGCCGAGGTCGCCCGCCGGGCCGGCACCGTCCACCTGGGGGGCACGTTTGAGGAGGTGGCCGCGGCCGAGGCCGAGGTGCACCTCGGGCGCGTGTCCGAGCGGCCGTTCGTGCTGGTGGCCCAGCAGCACGTGGCCGACCCCACCCGGTCGGTGGGCGACGTCCACCCGGTGTGGACCTACGCCCACGTGCCCCACGGCTACGACGGGGACATCAGCGAGGCCATCCTGGCCCAGCTCGAGCGGTTCGCCCCCGGGGCGCGTGAGCGCATCGTGGGCCGCCACGCGGCCGGGCCCACGGCCCTCCAGGCCGACAACGCCAACTACGTCGGCGGCGACATCGCCACCGGCGCCAACGACCCCCTGCAGGTCGTGTTCCGGCCCCGGATCGGCGGCGACCCCTACGCCACCGGGATCCCGGGCGTGTACCTGTGCTCGGCCGCCACCCCGCCGGGCGGTGGCGTGCACGGCATGAGCGGCTTCCACGCCGCCGCCACCGCCCTCCGCCACCTGCGCCAGGGGGACCGGGCCGGGGCGGACGATCACGTGGCGTGACGGCGAGGCTCCGGGCGTCGCTCAGGCGTAGCCGACCGACGAGGCCCGGTTGTCCATGGAGCTCAGGTTGAGGAGGGTCCCGCCGGCGCCGTCGTGGGCCTCGTTGTCGCCGGTCAGGTTGATGTTGTCGAAGTGCTTGATGACGCCGCACGACCGCTGACGGGTGGAGCTGATGAGGTTGTTCCAGGGGTCGTTGGTGGCGAAGGCGATGCTGCCGTCGCAGCTGCCGCCCACGTCCAGGATGGCGCCGGCCCCCCCGCTGTTGGCGTAGTGGGTGGCGACCACGCTCAGGAGCGAGCGGTTGGACAGCTCCTCGGGGTCGACCCAGTCGCAGTCGAGGGTGGAGGTCGCCCCGTTCTGCACGTCCTCGATGGCCAGCGTCTCGGTGGTGCACAGCTCGACCAGGTCGAAGGAGGCGGCCGGGGCCGGGGCCTGGGCCACGACGGCCACCGGGGTGGCGCTGACCGCGGCGACGGCGGCGATGCGGGCGACGGTGGGGCGGGTGCGGGCGGTTCGGGACATGTGGCTTCCTTGGTGGGTCGGCGGGTGATGTGGGGGACCTGGGAGGAGGAGCTGGGCCCCGGCGGTCACTGGGCCGGGCGGATGGCGACCTCTTGGTACACGGTGAGGGCAGGGTCGGCGATGCTGGCGCCGGCGCCCTTGCGGGTGATCGAGCGGACGGTGGCGGTGGCCGGGTCGACCACGGCCTCCAGCTGCCCGCCGTCAGGGGCCGAGGCGACGATCACGACCCCCGAGGGGCTGCCGGCGCGGCCCGGGGCCGAGCCGAGGACCTCCACCCCCAGGGAGTCCAGGATGTCGAAGAGCGCAGCCCGTGTGGGCCCCGGCGGCAGGGGGGTGGTGAGCACCTCCAGGACGTACCGGACCAGGGTGAGCCCGCTGGGCCGGGGGGCCACCTGCTGGCGCATGGCGTCGAGCAGGGCGGCGGGGTCCTCCGGCAGGGCGGAGACCTCGTCGGGGGTCAGGCCGCCGACGAGCAGGTCGCGTGGTGTGTCGTAGACCTCCGGGTCGGGGCTCGGGGTGCCCGGGGGGTCCGAGGTGGCGAGGACGTCGACGCGGCCCTGCCCGTCGCCGGCGATCTGCTGGACCTGGCGCTGCTCCGGCACGTCGTCGGGCGACTGCTCCGGGCTGCGGAGGAGGTCGACCCAGACGTAGAGGACCTCGCCCTCGGAGAGGCGGGACCCCGGCTGGTCCCGGGCCACAGCCCCCAGCTCGGCCAGGGTGACGCGGGCCCCCGGCTCCGCGGTGGTGGCCGTGGCCAGCTCGTCCTCGCCGGCCGGGTGCCGCTGGACGACCAACAGCGCGACCAGCAGGACGCAGGCCACCACGGCCAGGGAGGCGACCAGCGGACGGCGGTCCGGGGTCGGTCGCAGGCCGGGCCGGCCGGCCGGGCCCATGTCGATGCGCCGCTGGACCTCGGCCCAGATGCGGTCCTCGACCTCGGGCGCCATCTGGCCGTCGTCGTCGTGGTTGGTCGGTCGGCGTCGCCGGGGGCCGATCATGGCGGCCCGCGCCGCGCGGCGCGAACCGTCCCCGCGCTTGCCCCTCTGGCGGTGTGCACCCGTTCACCCCTTGCCCGACCCAGACCCCCACCACTCGTCCTCGACCATCAGAGCACAACGATGGTCCCTTGTCATGCGGTCTCACCCGGGAGTGAGCCCCCCGCCCGGGGCCCGCCCCGCCCCGCCGGCCCGGGTGGCCCCTCCGATGCCCCCTCAGGCCACGCCGGCCGTGGGCTGGGGCTCGTGGCGCTGGGCGTGGCGGTCATAGGCCCAGCCCGGGCCCCGGAACACGAAGCCCAGGCGGTCCGACCAGGTCTCCGACCGAGCCACGTCGCGCAGGATGTCGACGTGCTCGTGGGTGGCGATGCGGGCCGGGTTGAAGGTGTCCACGTTCTTGGTCAGGCCGTAGGTGACGGGCTCGCCCTCCCGCTCGAAGGTGCCGAACAGCCGGTCCCAGAGGATGAGGATGCTGCCGTGGTTGCGGTCCAGGTACTGCCGGTTGCTCCCGTGGTGCACCCGGTGGTGGGAGGCGGTGTTGAACACCTCCTCGACGGGGCCCAGCTTGGGGACCGCCTCGGTGTGGATCCAGAACTGGTAGATGAGGTTGACGCCGCGGGCCGTCTCGATCACCGCCGGGCGGACGCCCAGCAGGCTCATCACCCCGTAGGGCACGAACATGCCGAAGACGTCGGCCACCGGTTGCCGGAGGGCGGTGGAGAGGTTGTAGCGCTCGCTGGAGTGGTGGACCACGTGGATGGCCCACAGCCACCGCGTCTCGTGCATGAGCCGGTGGTTCCAGTAGTAGATGAAGTCCCAGGCCAGGATGGCGCCGGCCACCGCCAGCGGCCCGGTGCCGAGGTCGCGCCGGGCCCCGTGGCGCGACCACAGGCGCGTGGCGGCCGTGCGCGACGCCCAGGTGGTGGCTCCCGCCGTCACCCCGGCCGCCACCGCGGTGGCGCCGGCCGAGGAGGCCACCTTCCGGGCCAGGCGGGCCATGCGCCGCCGCCGGTCGCGCCCGGGCGGGAGCTCGCCCTCCCCCGGGGGGGCGAGCTCGGCAGCGCCGGCCGCCTCGTCGCCGCGGGCCGGGGGGAGGGTGCCGGCCTCGGGCAGGCCGTCGGTGCCCCGGCGGGCCAGCACGTCGGCCACGGTGGTGACGGCGGCGGCCCCCACGGCGGTGGCCACCAGGGCCTTGCCGTAGCGGCCCTTGCCGGGGACCACGGGCGAGAGCACCTTCCCCAGGGCGAGGGGCACGACCAGGCTGCCCACGCCCATGGACAGGCTGGCCAGCGTGTCGCGCCGCTCGTAGTCGCCGGCGCTGGGGGGCCGGCCGGCGGCGGCCTGGCGCTTGAGGTAGAGGTGCTCGGCCCCCATGCTCCCGAAGTAGAACGGGATGGCGGCGACGGTGAGATCCACGGTGTCCCCCTGGTGAACGGACCGGCGTCCATGGTGCCACCACCCGCCGCCCCGGACCCAGGGGCGCCCTAGGGGCGTCGCCGGGCGCCGAGGCCGATGAGGCGTTGGTAGACGGTCGGGGCAGGCGGGCCAGCACGTCGATGGCGTGGCCGTCGGGGCCGATCATGGCCCGACGCTTGTCGAGCTGGACGGCCCGGACGATGACCCGGGCCGCCTTCTCGGGGCTGGTGATGAACAGCTTCTCGAAGTCCTGGCGAGCCTGCTCGGGATCGGAGCCGATGTCGACCAGGCTGGCGTGCATCCGGGCGTTGCGGGCGATGTTGGTCCTGATGCCCCCCGGGTGCACGGTGGTGGCCGACACGCCGCAGCGGGCCATGTCGAGCTCCAGCCGCAGGGCCTCGGTGAAGCCCCGCACCGCGAACTTGGCCGCGTTGTAGGCCGACTGCGAGGGGATGCCGATCAGCCCGAAGACGCTGGAGACGTTGACCACGTGCCCCTCGCCGGACGCCTTCAGGTGGGGCAGGAACGCCTTGGTGCCGTGGACGACGCCCCAGAAGTTGACGCCCATGAGCCACTCGATGTCCTCGTAGGGCATGGCCTCCACCGTGGCCCCCAGGGCCACGCCGGCGTTGTTGACGACCAGGTTCACCCGCCCGTGGCCCTCCACCACGTCGTCGGCCCAGGCGTGGACGGCGTCGCGGTCGGCCACGTCCACCGCCGCGGTGGTCACGGTCACGCCCCGGGCCTGGGCCCGATCGGCCGTCTCGGCCAGGCCGGCCTCGTCGACGTCGGAGAGGGCGAGGTGGGCGCCTCGCCGGGCCAGGTCCAGGGCCAGGGCCCGCCCGATGCCGGAGGCGGCCCCGGTGACGGCGGCCACCCTGTCGTCGAAGTGCTTCACCGGGCGACCTCCAGGTTCGGGGACCGGCCGGTGCACTCTGGCCGGGGTCGGCTCCCCGGGAAAATCGGGGGCGGGGCGCGCCCGGGGGCGCGTACGGTGCCCCGCACGGTCCGGTGACCGACCCGGGCGGTGACGGCGAGGCGCAGCCCCGTCATCGCCTGCCGGTCCTCACCGGATCCCGGGCACCCCCGGGGCGGACGCGGCCTCCCGCGCCGCGCCGCCACCGGGGCCCGGCCACCCGGCGGCCACCCGGCGGGCCCGGTGGCGCGACCATGGGCCGGTGACCGGCGAGCGGAGCGACGGTGGGTCGGTGGATGGTGGGGGGATCGGTCCGGGCGGGCCGAGCCCCGCCGGCGGGGGCGGCCCGGTCCGTGGGGGCGGGGCGCCACCGTGGCGCGTCGATGCCGGGCTGGCCCGGGAGCTGGCCGAGCTGGTCGGCTGGGACCCCGGCGACGGCCCCGGCGCCCTGGTGGCCGCCCTGGCCGCCCGGGTCCCGGCGGGGACGACGGCCAAGCTGGCGGCCGTGGCCGCCGGCCAGGTGCCACCGGGGGCCGACCCCGAGGCCATCGCCCGGCAGATCGTCACCGACCGGGTCGAGGGCCGGCCCACGCCGGCCTGGTCGTGCTGGGCCCTGTGCACGGTCCTGGCCGCCCTGGTCGACACCATGGGCGGGGGCGGCGCCCGGGTCGTCGCCCTGCGCCGCATCGACGGGCGGGCCCCCGAGGTCGACCTCCACTCGGTGGTCCTCGTCCCCCACGCCGGGGCGACGTTGCTCTGCGACCCCTACTTCGCCGCCGTCGTGGGCGGTCCCGGCACCCCCCAGCGGGAGCGGGCCCACCTGGGGGTCTGGGCCCAGCGCACCGACGAAGCCGACGGCCGGTGGACCTACGAGGTGGGCCACGGGCGCTGGCGCCACCGGCTGCGCTACCGCGTGCTCGGGCCCGCCCTGGATCGGGGCGACGTGCGGGCCTGCTGCGCCATCTCGGTGGTCCACTCCGGGGTGCCCCCCACCCCGTTCGCCGGGCTGTGGCGGGACGACCTGGCCGTCGACGCCCACACCCACAGCGGCGGGGGGTGCGCGGTGCGAGAGTGGCGGCGGGCCGGCCCCGACGCCGTGTGGGAGGGGGAGGTGACCCTGACCGAGCACCCGGACTGGGCCGCGGCCACCGCCGATCTCGCCACCCGCACCGGCATCGCCGTGCGCTGAGCGGAGGGGCGACCGAGGCCCTCGGCCGCCCCCGTCCTCAGCCCGGCGTGGCGACGGGGCAGATCCGGGCCAGGGCCCGGGCCGCGGTCCGGAGCGGGTGGTGGCCGCTGGAGAGCCACCGGTTGGTCACCACGGCGTGCTGGTCGCTCGACACCGGCACCTCGGCGCCGCAGGGGCGGCTGATGGCGGCCCGGACGCCGACGGCGGTGGCCTCGCCGGTGCGCCCGAAGGCCAGGGCGGCCCGGCGGGTGGCGGCGCCGTCGGACCCCTCGAGCCGGGCGGCCCAGTGGGCCACGCCGGCGGCGTCGCCGGCCCGCCCCAGGTAGGTCCGGTAGAGCAGCTCGGCCAGGCCCTCGGGGGCGCCACCGCTGTGGACCCCCGCCTCGGGGGTGGCGACGAGCCGGGCCAGCAGGTCCTCGGCGGCCAGGCCCCCGGCCAGCCGGCCGGCCCAGTAGCTGCGGCCCGACGGGTCGGCCGGCCGGTCGAGGACGGCGGCGTAGGCCTGGTCGACGACGCGGCCCTGGGCCTCGCCGCTGCGGGCCACGGCATCGGCCACGGCCGCCCGGGCGGCGCCGCGGTCGAGCCGGTCGAGCCAGTGGGCCAGGCCGCCGGCGTCCACGCCCCGGCCCAGGAGCACGTCGTAGGCCCGGCGCACGAAGACCTCGTCGTGGCTGACGACCCGGAAGGTGCGGGTCACCGGCTCGGCCGCCTCCCAGTTGTCGTCGCCGCCCTGGCTGGCGGTGACGGCGCAGGTCCCCGACCCCTCCAGGGTGACCTCGTCACCGTCGATGGAGCAGGCCCCCTCGGCGGTGAGGTCGACGGCCAGCTCCGAGAAGGCTTCGGCGGTGACGGTGAAGGGTGGGTCGCCCTCGATCCGGTCGGGGAGGGGATCGAAGTTGATGGCCTGGTCGGCCTGGGCGATGGTGAGGGTTCCCGAGAACGGGGTGGCCGAGGTCAGCTCCTCGTCCAGGGCGACCGACACGGCGTAGGTGCCGGCGTCCGTGGGGACGGTGGAGCCGCCGTCGTAGGTGACGACGGTGTCGAGGCCCGAGGGGTCGGTGGTCACGGTGACCGGGCGGGGCGTGCCGTCGTAGGCCTGGTCCAGGCCGGTGACCGAGATGGTGGCCGGGCTGGCGTCGAAGCTGACGGTGAGGGGGGCCGGGGCCTTGTTGGGATCGGCGGCGACCGAGCCGGTCTCCTGGAAGTGGCCGTCCAGCGAGGCCGGGAGGACGTCGAGGAAGGGCTGGGGGAACCGGCGCCATCCGGCCAGGTTGGGAGGGTTGTCGGTGCGGAGCACGAAGTCGGGCGTGACGGTGAAGCTGACGTTGGTGCCCTCCTCGGCCACGCTGGCGTCCGCGACGGTGAAGGTGGCCACGGTGGTGCCCTCCGCCGGGGTGGACCACACGTGGCTGCCCGAGGTGAACAGGGCGTAGGACACGGTGGCCTCGACCCGGCCGGTGTCGGCGGCGTCCACGACGACCACCGGGTCGGCCACCTTGACGCGGTAGTTGCCCTGGGCGATGTTGCCCAGCTCGAAGGCGCCGGAGTAGGCGACCCGGGCCGCGCCGGTCGCGGCGTTGTACTGGGCCGAGGTGACGGTGGGGAACACGAACCCGTCGGCGGTCTTGGTGGCCGGGGCGGTGGTCGCCTGCGCCGGGGCCAGGCTGCTGCTGGTGAAGGCGTGGGCGGACACCTTCCAGGTCAGCCCGACCGGCACCGCGGCGCCGGAGGGCGCCGGGGCCGCGCCCACCAGGGCCGCCGCCGTGGCCAGGGCCAGGGCCAGCAGGGCGCCGAGGGCCCGGGGCGCCGATCGGCGGTCGGTGGGGTGCAGCATGGTCATCGATCTCCTGATGGGTTCGTCGCCTGAGCCACCCAGGCGTGTAAGGCTTGCCTATCACACGACGGTGGGCGGCCGGCAAACCTGACCCCCACCTGAAAGGGCAATCTGCACGGCCCGTGCGAGTTGCCGTACGCTCATGGCGCACGTCACACCACTGGAGGGCCGTGACAATGAGCGTTCTGACCACCGATGCCCCGAGCCCGGATCACGCCGACGGCGAGACCGGGACGGCGGGCCCCCACCTCGGCTGGGCCGTGGCCGGCCTGTCCGCCGGGGCCGCCGCCATCCACTTCGCCATGGTGCCGGGCCACGCCGACGGCAGCCTGGTCGACCCCATCGGCTTCGCCGTGGTCGGCTGGTTCCAGCTCCTCGTGGCCGCGGCCATCATGGCCGACCGGGCCGGGCGCAACCTCTACCGCGTGGCGGTGGTGGGCAACCTGGCCGTCCTGGGCCTGTGGCTCTGGAGCCGCACCGCCGGGCTGCCGGTCGGGTCCCACTCGGGCACGGCCGAGGACTTCGGCACCGTCGACGGCATCACCGCCCTCCTGGAGGTGGGCGTGATCCTGGTGGCCGCCCGCATCCTGCTGGCCCCCGCCGGGCAGCGGGTGGCCCGGGGCCGCATCGCCCCGGTGCTGGCCGCGGTGGCCGCCCTGGGGCTGGCCACCACCGCCATCACCTCCACCGACGCCGCCGAGCACGGCGGCGCCGACCACGGCCACGGCGAGGAGGCGGCCGCCGGCCACGCCCACGGCGAGGACCCCGCGGCCCACACCACCCTCATGACCGAGATCGACCAGAGCCGCTGCGACGAGGGCTTCAACATCCCGGCCTACTGGGAGGAGACCAGCTACCTGGGCATCGACACCTACCAGGGCGGGGCCATGGCCGGTGACGAGCACGCCCACGACAGCGCGGGGGCGACCGCCGAGCCCGACCCCACCGAGGGCAAGGGCTCGCCCGACCTCGACCGCCTCGTCGGCCTGACCACCCTCGCCTCCGGCGGCGAGATCGCCGCCGCCCAGCTGGTGGCGGCCCTGGGCGAGGTCGACGACGAGACCTACGACGCCTGGCTGTGGTGGCTCCGCAGCTCCGGCACCGTCGGCGGCAGCCACGAGCACGCCGCCTCCGCGGCGCCCGGCGACTCCGGCGGCCACGGCGGCCACGCCGGCCCCCAGCCGTGGGCGGCCATGACCGATCCGGCCCAGTGCGCCCAGCTCGAGGACGAGATCGACCTGGCCCGCGAGACCGCCCTCCGCCACCCCACGGCGGCCGACGCCGTCGAGGCCGGCTACATGCGGGTCACGCCCTACGTGGCCGGCATCGCCGCCCACTACATGAACTTCGACCTGGTCGACGGCACCTTCGACATCGAGGGGCCCGAGATGCTCCTCTACGACGGCAACGAGCCCGACGCCCACATCGTCGGCCTGAGCTACTACATCAACCAGGAGGGCACGGCCGAGCCCACCCAGGGCTTCACCGGCGCCAACGACCACTACCACCGCCACGTCGGTCTGTGCGTCGGTGCCGGCGGCGTGATCGGCGACAGCACCACCACCGAGGAGGACTGCGCCGCTCGGGGTGGCACCAAGGCCAACGGCTCCAAGGGCTGGATGGCCCACGCCTGGGTGGTGCCCGGCTGCGAGAGCCCGTGGGGCGTGTTCAGCGCCGCCAGCCCGACCCTCGACGGGGCCCTGCCCGAGGAGTCGGGCCAGAACGACGGGGGCTGCTCGGCCAGCGGCGTCCGCCAGCGCTACGACATGGGCGAGGCGCTGGCCACCGAGCCCATCAGCAACGACGGGGGCTGAGCAGCCCCTCTCCGGCGGCCGAGGGGGCCGGGCCCTAGCCGGTCCGGCCCTCGGCCTCCCGGGCCGCCATGCGGGCCCGGACCTCGGGCCGGCGCAAGGGCGGCACCGTCTTGGGCGGCTGACGTCGGTCGGGCAGCTGGGCCAGCAGGTGGCCGGTGGCGTGGGCCACCGCGGCCACCGCCTCGTCGAAGGCCTCCTGGGTGGCGGGCGTGGGGGCTCGCACCCCGCTGACCTTGCGCACGTACTGGAGGGCGGCGGCGTCGATCTCCTCGGCGGTGGCCGGAGGTTCCAGGCCCCGCAGGGTGGTGATGTTGCGGCACATGCCCCCAGCCTCGCAGCCGCGACGCCGGTCCGCGCCCCCGGGGCCCGACGGGCCGGTGTCAGCCCCGCCCGAGGTCGGCGGTGGGGGCGATGGCCCGCTCGCCGTAGGCGGCCAGCGACGCGGCCGGGTCCGAGAGGAAGGCGAAGGACGGCACCACCACCCGGTCGACGCCCAGGGCGGCCAGCTCCTCGGCCGCCCCCACCGGGTCCTCGCCCATGAGGCCGGCGCTGCCGGCCGTCACCTCGAGGTCGTCGGGGTCGCGCCCGCAGGCCACCGCGGTCTGCCGGGCGATGTCGATGAGCTCCCCCAGGTCGCCCTTGCCGGGGAAGAAGCCGTCGCCCAGGCGCCCGGCTCGCTCGGCGGCCCGGCGGCTGTGGCCCCCGACGTGCACCGGCACCCGCCCGCGGGGCGGCTTCGGGTTGACGCTGGCCCCGGTGAAGCGGACGTGCTCGCCGGCGTGCTCGGCGTGGTCGCCGTCCCACAGGGCCCGCATCACCGCCACGTACTCGTCGGTGCGGGCACCGCGCCCCTCGAAGGGCACGCCCAGGGCGTCGAACTCCTCCCGGAGCCAGCCCACCCCGATGCCCAGCTCCACCCGGCCGCCGGCCAGGGCGTCCAGGGTGGCCAGCTCCTTGGCCAGGATGACCGGGTTGCGCTGCGGCAGGATCAGGATGCCGGTGCCCAGGTGGATGCGCTCGGTGACCGCCGCCACCCAGGTGAGCCAGATCAGGGGGTCGGGCAGGTCGGTCTCCGCGGCCATGACCATCTTGCCGGAGCGGTCGTAGGGGTACTCGCTCTGGTAGCCGTCGGGGAAGATGACGTGCTCGACGGTCCACAGCGACTCGAACCCGGCCGCCTCGGCGCCCTGCGCCAGCTCGACCAGCCCGTCGCGGCCCGCGAAGCGCATGGTGTTGGAGAAGACGATCCCGAACTTCACGAGGCCTCCCGGAGCTCGACGGCCCGGCGACCCTAGGCCGCGGTGTCGGGGTCCCGCGGCCAGGTGCCCGTGGCGGAGACGCCCAGTCCCCGCAGCAGGGCCCGGATGCCCAGCTCGAAGTCCTGGGCCGCCTCGGTGGGGTCGAAGCGGTGGGTGAAGGTGCGGACGCCGAGCTCCGGGGCATCGGCCGGGGCGCAGTCGGTGCTGAGCAGGCGGGTCCGGTAAGCCTCGGGCCGCTCCCCCATCCGCTCCCGGTAGCGCACCTCGCCGGCCTCCTGGACGATGAAGCCCATGCTGAACCGGGTGATGGTGTTGGTCACCTGGGGGATGTCCTCGTCGGCCACGCCCGCGGCCCGGCACAGGTCGAAGGCGACCCGCACCACCTCGGCCCAGTTGCCCTTGGGGAGGGGCCGGCTGGCCACCAGGGGCGCCAGGTTGGGGTGCTCCAGGAGGACGCGCCGGTGGTGGAGGGCGACGTGGACCATGATCTCCATGGGCTCGGTCGGCAGGGGCTCGGGCACGGCGTGGAGCCGGGCGGCCTCGTGGTCGACGATGGCGTCGAACAGGGCGGCCTTGTCCTCGAAGTACCCGTAGACGGTCATGGGGTCGACGGCCAGGGCCCGGCCCAGGTTCCTCATGGTCAGGCCGTCGAGGCCCCGCTCGTCGATCACCGCGATGGCGGTGGCGATGATCGCCTCGCGGCTGAGGGTGCGCCGGTCTCTCCCTCGAGGCTCGGTGTCGCCAGTGGCCATCTGTCCTCCGGTCGTGGCCCGTCGTCGGGCCCCAGCCTGTCATGGGAGGAGCATCGATGGTCACATCGAAGTCTCTAAACCAATGTGAGTGGTAGAGGTGTTCAGTCCCGCCGACTGATCACGAGCGCATCGGCGCCCTGTCGCCGACCAGCCACGCCACCCGCCGGTCCCAGCGGGCCAGGGCCCTCTCGTCGATGGTGGCGGGGTGGCGACGGCCCATGGCCTCGGCCCCCTGGGCCCCGGCCAGGCGGGGCAGCATGGTGGCGGCCAGGCGCGGGTGGCGGGCCAGGCGGGAGGCCAGGGCCGGTAGCTCCGCCACGGGCACGGCGTCCCAGCGCTGGTCCAGGCCGCTGTGGGTCATCCGCTCGGTGACCAGCCCGGCCCGCAGCATGGTGCGGACGCCCTCGCCGCCCAGGGCCGAGCTCAGGCGGCGCAGGCCGTCGTAGGCGGCCAGCAGGCCCCCGAGCTCCCGCTGGAAGCGGGCTTGGTACCCCCACAGGACGGCCTCGTCGCCGGGGTCGTCGGCCCCGGCCACCGCTTCGGCCAGCACCCGCCCGGCGATGAGGCCCACCCCGATCCCCGAGCCGTGGGCCGGGAAGACCTGGCCGGCGGCCTCGCCCACCAGGGCCAGGCCGGGGGCCGTGAGGCGGGCGTAGGGCCGGCGGAGGGAGATGACACCGGTGCCGCTCTGGACCGGTTCGCCGATCCAGGGCTCCTGGGCCCGCACCGCGGCCAGCATCGCCGGGGCGTGCCCGTGACGACCGTCGGCCAGGCAGCCCACCAGCACCGACACGTGCTCGAAGTCCTCCGCCACCTTGATCGACCGGGTGGAGAAGCCCCCGTTGGTGCCGACCACGTTGACGGCGTCGCCGGCCTCCACCCCGAACCGGTTGAGGAAGCGCTTGGCCCCGTCGGTGTCGCCGATCCGCAGGTGGGAGTCGCTGGCCGAGCACAGCTCGTCCTTGCGCACCGGCGGGCACCACCGGTGCAGCACCGAGGACTCACGGCGCAGGGCCCCGCGCCGCCCCGAGGCATCGACGAACAGGGCCGCCTCCAGGCGGAGCGGGACGGGCGCCCCACCCACCGGTGCGGCCCGGAGGTCGAGGGCCACGATCCGCCCGTCGCGCTCCTCCACCTCCAGGTCCGAGGCCCGCTCCCACATCTCGACCCCGGCCTCGGCGCCCAGGCGCCGCAGGCGGGCGCCCAGGCGGGCCATGTCGACGCTCGGCACCGGGTTGTGGGTGACGGTCACCCCCCGGCGGCCGTCCGGATCGAAGAGGTGGAGCGCTCCCCCGTCGGACACCCGCTCGGGCGGCGCCGGCAGGGGGAGGTGGGCGCGGGCGACCTGCCAGTCGAGAAGGCCGTTGTGCCACTGGGCCCCGCCCTCGTCCAGGGCCCGCCGCTCGACCAGCACCACCGAGGACCCCTGAGCCGCCAGCTGGTAGGCGACGTTGGCCCCCGACGTCCCCGCCCCCAGGACGGCGACGTCGACCTTCACCGTCCTGCGCTGCACGGCCGGCAGGCTACGCCGGCGGCCGGGTCCGGGCCCGCCGGGCCGGGCTCAGCGACGCCAGAGCCGGCCGGAGCTGGGGGGCGCCTCCACCGGGATGCCGGCCTCGGCGGCCAGGGCCAGGACGGCGCGGGCCGACGGGTTGACCAGGAAGCGCCCGGCCACGTGCACGGTGGGGACGGTCTCGTTGCCGCCCGCCACCGCCCGCACCTGGGCCGCGGCGTCGGGGTCGTCCCAGATGTTCACCTCCCGGGGGGCCAGCCCGCCCTTGGCCAGCCGCCGGAGCAGGGTGGTGCAGAACGGGCACCCCGGCCGCCAGTAGACGACCACCTCCGGCCCGCCGACCGGCGGTTCCTCGACCTCCGGCCCACCGGCGGGCGCGGCCTCGGCCTCCTGCGGGCTGCCCGCAGGCCCGGGCCAGGCCTCGCCGGCCTCGTCCTGGGGGTCCGGGTCGGTCACGGGCGAGAGGGGGCGGAGGCGGGCGACGGGGCGCCGGGGACGGGCCGGTCCTCGGGGTCGACATCCTCGACCCGGCCATCGGGGCCGACCTCCTCGAGCCGGCCGTCGGCGTGGCGGGCGAAGCGGCCCCGCTCCGCCGGGTGGACCGGATCCTCGTCGGCCCAGGGCCAGCCCCCGAACTGCGTGCGCCGGTAGTCCTCGAAGGCCTGCTGGACCTCGGCCCGGGTGGTCATGACGAACGGCCCGTAGCGGGCCACCGGCTCGCCGATAGGGCGGCCCTGGAGCACCAGCACGTCGGCCCCGCCCGGGCTCGACACCTCCACCGGCCGGTCGGCCCGCACCACGGCGCCGACCTCGATGGGCAGCGGGTCGTCGTGGCCGGCCACCTCCAGGGCCTGGCCGTCGAACACGTACAGGGTGCGGACGGTGTCGGGCCCGGCGGCCGGCGGCATCGTCCAGGCCGCGCCCGGCTCCAGCCGGACGTGCCAGATGGCCACGTCGGCCTCGGCGCGGCTGGCCCACGAGCTCGGCGGCGGCGACGGCGGCTCGGCGTCGCCCAGGCGGCCGGCGATCACGGTCACCTCGGCCACGGGGCCGTCGGGCCGGGCCCGGTGCCGGAGGCGGGGGACGTCCGCGTCCCAGAACATGGTGAAGTACGGCTCCACGAGCTTGTCCGAGGCCGGGAGGTTGAGCCAGATCTGGAACAGCTCCAAGGGGTTGGGGCGGTCCCGGTCGAGCAGGGGGAACATCTCGGAGTGCTGGATGCCGGCGCCGGCGGTGAGCCACTGCACATCGCCCAGGCCGAAGCGGGCGGCGGCCCCGAGCGAGTCGGCGTGGTCGATGATGCCGGTGCGCACGTAGGTGACGGTCTCGAAGCCCCGGTGGGGGTGGGGTGGGAAGCCCGGCACCCGCCGGCCGTGGTACATGCGCCAGCCGTCCCGGCCCTCGAAGTCCATGCCGATGTCCCGCCCGTCGAGGGGGGCGTCGGGGCCCAGCTCGGCGGTGCCGGCCGGGTAGGCGTCGTCGTGGTGGGCGCAGAACAGGAAGGGGTCCATCGTGGGCCACTGGGCGCCGAGGGGCATGGTCTGGAGCACCGGATCGCTCATGGGATCCAGGCTACGGGGAGGCGGCAACCTCCCGACCCGCTGGCCGGCCCGCAGCACCGGGGCGCGGCACCGGCGCCCGCCTGCTCAGGTCGCGCTACGGGAACCTCGACGGGGGCACCTCGGCCTCCAGCCAGGTGGCGAAGAAGTCGGCCAGGTCGCGACCGGCCACCTCCTCGGCCAGGGCCACGAAGTCCTCGGTGGCGCGGCTGGTGCCGGCGTTCTCGGCCACCCAGCGCCGCAGGAGGGTGAAGAAGGGCTCGTCGCCGACCTCCCGGCGCAGGGCGTGGACCACCACCGCGCCCCCCTCGTAGACGGTGGGGCCGAACATCTCGTCCCGGGTGGGGGCCCCGGTCGGCGGGCCGCCCCGCTCGACCCGGTCGGCCAGGGCCTGGGTGGCCGAGGTGGCCAGGGCCCGCTCGCCGGTGTGGTCGAGCCACAGCCACTGGCCGTAGGTGGCGAAGCTCTCGGCCAGCCAGATGTCGTCCCAGCGGGACGCGGTCACGGCGTCGCCGAACCACTGGTGGGCCAGCTCGTGGGCCGCCACCTGCAGGTCGACCGCGTCGCGGCCGAAGACCGACCGGCCCTGCTGCTCCAGGGCCAGGCCCAGGGGCTGGCCCACCACCGCCACCCCGTAGGCGGCGAAGGGGTAGGGCCCGAAGGCCTCCTCGAAGAAGGCCACCTGGTCGCCGACCCGGTCGAGGAAGGGGGCCAGGGCCTCGGCGTCGTCGCGCAGCACGGCGCTGGACAGCGGGAGCCCGCCGGGGGCCGTCCCCTCGACCAGCACGAAGTCGCCCACCAGCACCTGCAGCAGGTAGGTGGCCATGGGGTCGTCCATCTCCCACACCCAGGCCCCGGCCTGGCCCTCGGGCGGGGACGACACCCGGACCCCGTTGGCCACGGCGATGGTGCCCGGCGGGGGGGTGACGGCGATGCGCCAGGTGGCCTTGTCGGAGGGGTGGTCGAGGGAGGGCAGCCAGTCCCGGGTGGCCTCGGGCTCGTTGATGGTGAAGGCGTGGTCCTCGGCCACCACCCAGCCCGGCCCCAGCTTGCCCTCGCTGTCGACGGGGGTCGGGTCGTCGGTGAAGGTCACGGCCAGGTCGACGGTGGCGCCGGCGGCCACCGGCCGGTCCGGGGTGACCAGCAGCTCCGGGTCCTCGAGGGTGAAGGCCACCGGCTCGCCGTCGAGGGTCACCTCCTCGACGTCCATGGACCGGGCGTCGATGGCCAGGCGGGGCAGGTCCTCGGTGGCCCGCAGGGTGAGGGTCACGGTGCCCGAGGCCAGCAGGTCGGCGTCCACGTCCAGGTCCACGTCGTAGTGCCGGACGTCGATGCCCGGCGCCCCGAGGTCGGGGAAGTACGGGTCGCCCAGCCCGGTGGCTGGGAGGCCGCCCGACCTGCCCGGGGGGCCGGCCGTGGTGGGGGCCGAGCGGGGCGCCGTCGTCGGGGCCGAACGGTTGCCGTCCCCGTCACCGTCCCCCCCTCCGCAGGCCAGGGCGGCGGCCAGGACGAGAACGGCGAAAGCCGGGGCGGTGCGGGCCCGGCGGGCCGGGCGGCCGGCGGCGAGGGGCATCGGGGCCCTCATCGAGGGGCCGGGTCGAGGACGGGCCGGAAGGGCTGCCATCTCGGCGCCGCGGGGGCGGTCACCACGGCTCAACGGCGGCGGTGGGGCTCGGAGTGCTCCCAGTCGGCCAACAGGGTGCGGAGGGCCGTGAGCAGGATGAGGGGCTGGTCGAGCATGGGGTGGTGGCCGGCCTCGGGGATCTCGATGACCGGGGCCACCCGGCCCAGGGCCTCGTTCATCGACTGGCCGATGTCGAGGGTCACCAGGCCGTTCTCCGAGCGCAGGAGGGCGAAGCGGGCCACCACCCGCCGCAGGTGGGGCAGGGCGATGGCCCGGATCGACCCGCCGGCGAACTGGGCGAACACCGTGCGGTCGAACTTCCAGCGGTAGCCCTCGTCGCCGGCCACCAGGGACCGGCGGCCGACGTGGTCCATCACGTAGTCGAGGTAGCGCTCCTGGGCCGGCACGGTGCGGAACCGGGCCAGGGCCTCGGCCTCGGTCGGGTAGGTCCGGGGCCGGCCGAAGGCCTCCTTCAGCCGGTACGACTCCACCTCCGGGTCGGGCTCGGTGACCGGCGAGTCGCAGATGACCACGCCGGAGACCCGGTCGGGGTGGAGGGCGGCGGTGGCGATGGTGACGAAGCCGCCCATGCTGTGGCCCACGATGGTGGGCAGGCCCTCGATGCCGGCGTCCTCGGTGACGGCCATGACCTCGTCGGTCCACTGCTCGAAGTCGTAGACCGGGCGGTGGCCGCTGTCGCCGTGGCCCGACAGGTCGATGGCCACCACCCGCAGCTCCTCCGCGAAGGGGGCGGCCACGTGGGTCCACCAGTGGGCGTGGGCCCCGCCGCCGTGCACGAAGACCAGGCCCCGGCGGCCCCGCTCACCCCAGGCCAGGTAGTGGATGGGGCAGCCGGCCACCTCGACCTGCTCGTCGGTGAAGGGCACGGCCAGGGCCCGGCGGAACCAACCCGGCGCGTCCGGGTGGAGGGGCACCTCGGCGGTCACGGTCCCCGAACCTAGGGCCCGCCACTGGCCAGCCGACAAACTTGCACGCCTAGTGTAGGAAGATGCCCACCCCGGGAGGTGACCGCCACCACGAGGCCCCGGTGGACGCCCCGCCGGCCCCCGAGGCCCGCGCCTTCCCGCTGTGGCCGCTGATGGTCATGGCCCTGGTGGCCCTGGTCGACCAGATCGACGTGTCGGTGGCCCGGGGCGTGCTCCCGGTGCTGGAGGACGAGTGGGGCCTCAGCGACACCGAGCTGGGCCTCATCTCCTCGGTGTTCATCGTGGTCAGCACCATCGCCACCATCCCGGCCGGCTACGTGGCCGACCACTACCGGCGCACCCGGGTCATCGGGTGGACCCTCCTGTCCTGGAGCGGCCTGATCCTGCTCTCGGCCACCGCCGTCAACTACGTGAACCTGCTGGTGGCCCGAGCCCTCATGGGCGTGGGCCAGGCCGTCGACGACCCGGCCTCGACCTCGTACCTGGGCGACAGCTACCCGGCCCGGATGCGGGCCCGGGTGTTCTCGTTCCAGCAGGTCAGCTTCTTCCTGGGCGGCGGCATCGGGCTGGCCGCCGGCGGGGCCATCGGCGAGTGGCTGGGCTGGCGCTGGGCCTTCGCCCTGGTCGGGGTGCCGGGCGCCCTGGTGGCGCTGGCCGTGTTCCGCCTCCGCGAGCCCCGCCGGGGCGAGGCCGAGCTCCCCGCGGCCATGACCCAGGCCGAGGTCGACGCCCTGCCGCCCCGGGCCACCGACCGGCTCTCCGGCGCCGGGGGCCTGTCGTTCCGGCAGTTCACCCGCCTGGCCGGCACCGAGCTGGTGAGCCAGATGCGCATGATCTTCGGCATCCGCACCATGCGCTACGTGCTGGTCGGGGTGGCGGCCCTGCTGTTCACGGTGGCCGGCATCGGCACCTGGCTGGCCATCTACCACGAGCGCTACTCCGACATGTCGGCCACCCAGGCCACTGCCGTCACCGGCGGGCTGCTGGGCATCGGCGGGCTGCTCGGCACCCTGGGCGGCGGAGCCTTCTCCGACCGGTACCACCACCGGTGGATGGGGGGCCGCATCGTCATCGTGGTCTGGTCGGCGGTGGCCAGCGCGGCGCTGTTCATGGCCTCCTTCGCCGTCGACGCGGTGCCGCTCCGCCTGGCCCTCCAGTTCGTGGGCGTCACCGCCGCCGCCGGGGCCGCCCCCGGCCTGCGGGCCGTGATGCTGGACGTGGTGCCCCCCGAGTCCCGCGGGGTCGGCGCCTCGGCCCTGGCCCTGACCTCGTCCATCTTCGGCCAGGCCCTGGCCCCCGTGCTGGTGGGGGCCATCTCCAGCGCCACCGGCTCGCTGGTGGTGGCCTTCTACATCGTCTTCCCGCCGGTGATCCTGGGGCTCCTGCTGCTGCTGCGGGCCCGCCACACCCTGGCCGACGACGCCCAGGCCATCATCACCGCCATCATGGAGGAGAACCAGCTCCTGGAGGCCGAGCGCCGGGCCCTGGGCGTGCTCGACCCCGACACCGCGCCCTGACCGGGCGCCGGCTCAGGGCACCACGCGGCTGAGGGTCTGGCCCAGCAGGGCCACCCGGCCCTCGACGTGGCCGTTGGCCGGGGCGCTGACGGTGAAGCCGTCGATGCCGGTGGCCATCTGCTCGGAGAACAGCTCGCCGATCTCGTCGGGATCGCCGTGGGGGACCATGGCCCGCACCCCGGCGGCCTGCTCGGGGTCCATGGAGGCCACGTCCAGGCCCCGGGAGGCCAGGAAGGCGTCCAGCTCGGCCACGGCCTGGTCGTGGGTGGGGGCCACGCAGGCCCGGCCCTGCCAGGTCACGGTGATCTCCGAGCGGTCGCGGCCCAAGTCCGCGCAGTGGCCGGCCAGGGCGTCGAGCTTGCGGGGGATCTCGTCGGCCCCGCAGATCAGGTTGGAGTCGGTGGCGAAGCGGGCCACCAGGCGCAGGGTCTTCCTCTCGCCCCCGCCGCCGATCATGACCGGGATGGCCGACAGCGGGGCCGGCGAGTTGATGGCCTCGGTGACCTGGTACCACCGCCCGTCCAGGCTGGGGCGCTCCCCGGCCAGCATGCCGGTGATGATCTGCAGGGCCTCCTCCAGCTTCTCGAACCGGTCGGTGAAGGTGCCGAACTCGATGCCGAAGGCGTCGTGCTCCAGCTCGAACCACCCGGCCCCGATGCCGAGCTGGCCCCGGCCCCCCGACACCACGTCCAGGGTGGTGACGGTCTTGGCCAGCACCGCCGGGTTCCGGTACGTGTTGCCGGTGACCAGGGCGGAGAGCCGGGCCGTGGAGGTGTGCTGGGCCAGGGCCGCCAGCAGCGTGTAGCACTCCATCATCTCCAGCTCCGGCGGGCCCAGCATGGGCAGCTGGTAGAAGTGGTCCATCACCATCACCGTGTCGAAGCCCGAGGTGTCGGCCTCGGTGGCCTGGCGGGCCACGGTGGGGAAGAGGTCGGCCGGGGCGACCCCCTCGTAGGTGAAGTTGGGGATCTGGTAGCCGAGGCGGGTCACGGCCGGCCACCGTACGGGCGTCCCGGACCCGCTGCACCGGGCGCCCGGGGAACGGAGCGAAGGGTCCGTTCCTCTTGGGGCCGGGCCGGCCCGCGAGCGATGATGGAGAGCGTGGACACCCCATGGCAGAACGATGCTTGCTCCCTGGTCGACGCCTTCCGAGCCGGGGAGCGATCCCCGGTCGAGGAGCTGGACGCCACCCTGGCCGCCATCGAGGCGTCGGACCTGAACTGCTTCTCCTTCCTCGACCCGGAGCGGGCCCGGGCGGCGGCGCGGTCCGCTGACCTGTCGCTGCCCTTCGGTGGCGTGCCCACCGGCATCAAGGAGCTGGAGGCGGTGGAGGGCTGGCCCGACACGGGAGCCTCCCTGGTGTTCAAGGACCGGGTGGCCGACCACACGATGCACAGCGTGCAGCGCCTCCTCGACGAGGGCGGGGCCGTGCCCGTCGGCCTCACCACCTCCAGCGAGTTCGGCGGCCTCAACGTGAGCGTCACCAAGCTCAACGGCGTGGCCCACAACCCGTGGCGCCACGGCCGCACCGTGGGCGGCTCGTCCGGCGGCGCCGCGGCCTCGGTGTCGGGCGGCCTGGTCAGCCTGGCCACCGGCGGCGACGGGGGCGGCTCCATCCGCATCCCCGCCGGCTACACCGGCCTGCTGGGCATGAAGGGCACCTTCGGGCGCATCACCCGCGGGCCCTCGGCCATGAGCCGCCCCAACACGGTGGTGCTGGGCAACCTGGCCCGGTCGGTGCGTGACGCGGCCCGCTTCTACGACGTGTGCGCCGGCGTCGACCCCTACGACCCCACCAGCCTGCCCTCGCCCGGGCGCTGGGAGGCCGGCCTCGGCAACCAGGACCTCCGCGGCCTGAAGGTGGCGGTGGTGCCCGGCCTGGGCGGCGTCACCCTGGAGCCCGGGGTGGAGGAGCGCATCCGCGAGCAGGCCGAGCTGCTCATCAGGGACAACGGCATGGTCCAGGTCGACCTGGACGTGCGCCCCCCGAACCTGGCCGCCCAGTGGATGATGGGCAACCTGTCGACCCTGCTGGCCGAGCTGGGCGACCAGTGGCCCCGCTGCGCGTCGCAGCTCACCGACGAGGTGGCCCTGGGCCTGTTCCTGTCGCAGGCCTTCTACAACCTCCACACCGCGGCCTCGGCCGAGGCCCTCCGGGTGCAGGCCAACACGGCCATGGCCGATGCCTTCGCCGAGGTGAACCTGATCATCGCCGCCACCAACCCGGGGCCGGCGTTCCCGGCCGAGTCGGTGACCAGCAACCCCGAGGACGACCTGCTCGACTGGGTCCGCTCCAACCCGGCCTTCCGCTACGCCTTCCGCGGCGCCCTGATGGGCACCCGGCTGGCCACCACCTTCGCCCCCGCCCTCCCGACCCGCATCCTGGACTTCTTCAGCAGCCGGTTCCCGGACATGGTGAACATGGGCGCCCTGACCATCATCGCCAACATCTACGGCAACCCGGCGGTGTCCATCCCGGCCGGCACCGTGGACGGCCTGCCGGTGGGGTTGCAGGTGCTGGGCCGCCACCACACCGACGACCTGCTGTTCGACGTGGCCCTGTCGGTGGAGCGCGAGCGGCCGTGGCCGCTGGTGGCCCCGCCGGTGGCGGTGGCCGGGGGCTCCTCGACCACGGCCTCCTCGGAGCCGGCCCCGGCCTGAGCGGCCGCGCCGTCGCCGCTCAACCGGAGCGCCTAGGGCGGACGGCCCCCCTGGCCGTGCAGAGGACACCCCGGAGTGGTAGCGACCTGTCAGGAGGCGCCAACGCCGGTGGTCGTCCGGGCGCGTGAGGAGACGGGCGGGCCGTCGCGGTCGTAGGCTCGGTGCCGCGCCGGGCCGCCACGGGCCGGGCGGAGGTTGGAGGCCTGCCATGACGACGACCGAGCCGGAGAGCCGGGTGGAGCCCACCACGTTCACGCGGATGGACGAGTCCACCGCCGAGCAGTGGGCGGTGATCGGCGGCGAGACGCTGAAGAACCAGCCCCGGGTGGCCGAGCAGTTCCTCACCATGCTGCGCCAGCTGGCCGACATCACCGACGGCTTCGCCACCGACCAGCTCACCCACGTGCTCCAGACGGCCACCCTGGCCGAGCGGTCCGGGGCCGACGACGAGATGGTGTTCGGGGCCCTGTGCCACGACATCGGCAAGGTCATCAGCGTGTTCAACCACCCGGCCATCGCCGCCGAGATGATCAAGCCCTACGTCCGCTCGGAGGTGTACCACGCCATCCTGTACCACCAGGACTTCCAGGGCCGGCACTACTACGAGCACTTCGGCAAGAGCCCCGACGAGCGCGACAAGCACCAGGGCCAGCCCTGGTTCGACCTGGCCGCCCAGTTCGCGGACGAGTGGGACCAGGTGGCCTTCGACCCCAACGCCGAGACGCTGCCCCTGGAGCACTTCGAGCCCCTGGTGCGGCGCCTGACGGAGATGCCCAACAGCTTCTAGGGGTCGCGCCCGCCGCCCGGACCAGGGCATCCTCGGCTCGTCGCGGGCCAGGGCTCACATCGGGCCCGGTTCCGACGATCAGTTCTTCGTGGCACGGGCGGCGACACAACCAGTGGACATCGACCTGGCGTGGCGACGGGCCCGGGCCGACCACGGCGCCCGCCGGGGCACCGAGGCCGCCATCCAACGGTGCCGGGGCTGGTGCCTGGCCGTCGGCGTGATCCAGTCGGCCCTCTACCCCGGGGACCGGGCCTGGCTGGGGTGGCTGGGCATCGCCCTGGTCGCCGCCACCTGGGCCGCCACCGGCGCCGTCCTGAGCCGGCCGCTCGCCCCCCGGGCCCTGCACCGGCTGGGTGTCGCCTCCATGGCCGCCGACGTCGCGGTCATGTCCCTCGTCCTGGCCAACCTCCTGCGCGATCCCACCGACCCGGTCCAGATGCTGCCGCTGGTCATCGCGGCCGAGGGGGCCATGCGGTGGGGGCGCCGGGGCGGCATCGCCGCCGGCCTGGGCGCCGGCCTGATGACCGCCACCTGGTCGGTGGTGGTCCACACGAGGGCCGACCTCCCCCTGGAGCCCGCCTTCGTCACCGTCCGCGTCCTGATCGTGACCGTGATCGGCGCCCTGCTGGGCTCCACGGTCAGCGCCGTCCGGCAGCACCAGCGCCTGGCCACGGTGGTCTGCGACGGCACCAGCGACCTGATCGCCTCCTTCGACCTGGACGGGCGGATCCGCTCGGTCAACCCAGCCTGCGAAGCGGTCCTGGGCTACACCCCCGAGCAGATGGTGGGCCAGGACCGGGCCGCCTTCATGGCCCCCGGCCCGCAGGACCGGCCCGCACCAGCCCCCGGGAGCCCGGAGGCCGCCGCCCCGCGCCGGGTCGAGCGCTGCTTCCTGCACCGCCGTGGCCACGAGGTGTGGCTGGAGCTGGAGGTCCAGCCTGACCTGGACGCCGGCCTGGTCTACGTCATCGGTCGGGACGTGAGCGACCGGCGCCGGACCGAGGACGAGCTCCGCCACCGGGCCGACCACGACGCCCTCACCGGGGCGGCCAACCGGTCGCGGCTGCTGGCCCGGCTGGAGCGCGAGCTGCGGGGGCCGCGGCGCCTGTTCCTGCTCTACGCCGACCTGGACGGGTTCAAGGCCGTCAACGACCGCCACGGCCACGCCACCGGAGACGCGGTGCTGGTCGAGGCGGTGGACCGCATCCGGGCCGTGGTCCGGCCGGCCGACCTGGTGGCCCGCCTGTCGGGTGACGAGCTGTGCGTGCTCCTGCCCGCCCCGGTGTCGGAGGGCGACGCGCACGACACCGCTCGCGACATCGCCGCCACCATCGCCCGTCCCTTCCTGGTGGGCGAGGACGAGATCCGGGTCACGGCGTCGGTGGGGGTGGCGGCCAGCCTCCCGTCCGACCAGCCGGGCGACGTCCTGGAGCGGGCCGACCAGGCCATGTACGAGCGCAAGCGGGCCCACCGGGCCCGGCGGGCCGCGCTGCCGGCCCGGGCCGGCGGAGTGCAGGCCCTCTCCTGTCGTGAGGTTCCGGCCACCCACCCATAGTGGTGAGATGGCCCCCATAAACCTCCTCTGCGTAGTGATAAGGTGGCGCCGGCGAGGATCCGGGGTGGATCTCGCGTCGTCGCACGGTCCGCGGGGGTCGTGCCCTCACCAGCACCCGGGGAGCACCTCCATGCCTCGAGCTCATGGCCGCCGCCGCTTCGTCCTGGGGGCCGTCCTGGCCCTCGTCACCCTCGGGGCCGCCGCCGTCCCGGCCTCGGCCCAGGACCCGGCCCCGCCATCGTGGCGGGCCGTCGGCCAGCCCACCGTGGGGGCCCGGTTCGCGGGCACCAAGGGCCCCTCGTCCTCGTCCCGATCGGCCACGCCCCGGGCCATCGGTGACGTCACCATCCAGTCGCTGGGCTGCTCCCCCTCGTCGGTGGCCCACGGCGCCCAGACCACCTGCTCCTTCCAGGCCCGGAACACCACCACCACGGCGACGACGGTCGACCTGAGCGCCACCGGCGACGCCGAGCTGGCCGTCACCGGGGCCACCCTGGGGGCCTCCACGTCCGGGGGGACGGCCACCGCCGAGGACGCCCCCCTGCCCCCGGCGAGCTCCTCGCCGATCCAGGTGAACGCCGGCGCCACCTTCGCCGGCTACTACCCGCTGCAGACGCCCGGCCTGGCCATCCCGCCGACGCCCATCCAGGACGACCAGATGTTCAACATCACCACCCAGCCCTTCCGCTGGAGCGGCGGCGTCTACGTCGGCCTCGGCGTCTCGGCCAACGGCTACATCGTCGTCGGCGGCGCCGACACGGCCAAGGACGCCACCGCCACCCCCCAGGACGTGCCCAACGCCGGCCGACCCGACAACGTGCTGGCCCCCTTCTGGACCGACCTGACCCCGGCCGGCGGCGGCGCCCTCCGCCTGGCCACCGTGGCCCCGACCGGAGAGGGCTTCTCTCCGTGCAACCGGCCGTACTTCATCGTGGTCCAGTGGGAGATGTTCGAGTACGGCACCGACACGATGCGCAAGGCGCAGCTCTGGATCCAGGCCGACGATCCCGAGTGCGCCACGGACACGGCTCCGGCCGAGACCATCTACTTCACCTACGACCACTCCACCATGACCACCCCGCCGGCGCGGCCCTTCCGGATCGCAGCCGAGAACAGCACCGGCACCGTGGGCGGCATGCGGCCCGTCGGCGAGCTGCCCTCCGGCAACTTCCGCGTCACCAGCAGCGGCGCCACCCAGCCCGGCTCCCCGGTCACCTGGGACGTGGTGGCCACCGGGACGGCCGGCGGGACGGGCACCATCGCCGCCACCGTGGCGTCGTCGCTGATCCCGGGCTCCTCCACCGTCTCCCAGGACGTCACGGTGACGGGCCAGCCCGCCCCCACCGTCACCGACGACCCCGACGACGAGACCGTCACCGCCGGCCAGCAGGCCGTGTTCACCGCCGCCGCCACCGGCGCCGGGAGCGTGGCCTGGCAGGTCTCCACCGACGACGGGGCCACGTGGGACCCCGTGCCCGGGGCCAGCGCCACCACCCTCGCCGTCACCGCCAGCGGCGACCACGACGGCCACCAGTACCGGGCCGTCTTCTCCAACCCCACCGGCACGGCCACGGCGACCACCGACCCCGCCACCCTCACCGTGGAGCGCATCGGCACCACCACCACGGTGGTGCCCAGCCCGTCCGCCCCGTCGGTGGGCCAGGCCGTGACCTTCACCGCCGAGGTGTTCCCGGCCGGGGCCACCGGCACGGTGCAGTTCTCGGTCGACGGCACCCCCCTGGGGGGGCCGGTGGCCGTGTCCGGCGGCAGCGCCACCAGCCCCCCCACCTCCTCCCTGGCCCCCGGCGACCACACCGTCACCGCCGTGTACTCCGGTGACGGGGACCACGCCGGCTCCACCGGCACCGGGGGCGTGTCGGTGGGCAAGACCCTGACCACCACCACGGTGGCCCTGGCTCCCACCGCCCCCCTGGTCGGCGAGGGCGTCACCTTCACCGCCACGGTGGCCCCGCCCGGGGCCACCGGCACCGTGCAGTTCACGCTCGACGGCGTGGCCCTGGGTGGCCCCGTGGCCGTCGCCGGGGGCACGGCCACCAGCCCGGTGGCCTCGGGCCTGGAGCGCGGCGCCCACGTGGTGGTGGCCGCCTACTCCGGCGACGCCACCCGGGCCATGTCCACCTCCGGCCCCGTCGCCTTCACCGTGGCCCGCCGCACCACCACCACCGGGGTGGTCGTGGCCCCGGCCGCCCCCCAGCGGGGTGACGAGGTGACCTTCACGGCCACGGTCACCCCCGGACCCACCGGGGGCGCGGTCCAGTTCTCGGTGGACGGGAACCCGGTCGGCGCGCCGGTGGGCGTGGTCGGGGGCACGGCCACCAGCGCCCCCGTCTCCGACCTGCCCGCCGGTGACCACACCGTGTCGGCCAGCTACTCGGGCGGCGACGCCCACTGCCCTCCACCTCGTCCCCGGTGACCTTCACCGTCAGCCGGAACCCCTCCACCACCACGGTGGGCGAGGTGCGCCCGGCCATCGCCGCGGTGGGCGAGGACGTGGAGGTCGACCTGGAGGTCACCCCCGTCCCGGCCGGCGGCACCGTACAGGTGGCGGTGGACGGCACCCCGGTGGGCGCCCCCCTCGCCCTCGACGGGTCGGGCCGGGCCACCGCCACCCTCACCGGCCTGGCCGTCGGGGACCACACCGTGACCGCCGACTACAGCGGTGACGGCGACCTGTTCCCGTCCTCGACCAGCACCTCCCTCACCGTCCACACCGTGAACGAGGCGTTCGTGCGCCGGGCCTTCGAGGTCGTCCTGGGTCGCCCGGCCGACCCCGGTGGGGTGGCGTACTGGCTCTCCGTCCTCGACGGGGGCGCCACCACCCACCAGGTCGTGGCCCGCATGGCCCGCACCCCCGAGGGCCGGGCTTTGGTGGTGGCCCGGCGCTACGTGGACGTGATGGGGCGCGCCGCCGACGCCGACGGCCGGGCCTACTGGGCCGGGCGCCTGGCCGGGGACATGACCGTCGAGGAGCTGACCGCCACCCTGCTGGCGTCGGCCGAGGCCTACCAGCGGTCGGGGGGCGACCCCGAGGGCCTGGCCCTCACCCTGTTCCGCGTCCACCTGGGCCGGGCCGCCTCCACCGCCGACCTGGCCTACTGGCGGTCCCGCATCGCCGCCGCCGACACCCCGGCCGGGCGGTACCGGATCGCCCTCCGGTTCGGGCGCACGCCCGAGGCCACCCGGGTGGCGGTGCGCACCGCGCTGGTGGCCGCCTGCGGGAGCCCGTCGGCCACCGACGACCAGATCCAGACCCTGACCGACCGTTGGGCGACGTGGGGCCGCGACCCCGTGTGGCTGGCGGGCGGCGCCCTCGCCCTGGTGTGCCCACCCGGCGCCTGACCGCTGGCGTTCCTGCCGCCGCCGGCCCGAAAGGCTCCCGACGGTCGTTCGCGCCCCTCCCCCCGGGGTGCGGACGACCGTCGCCGTCGGCCCGGGTCTCCGGTCAGCCCCGCCGCGGTCGGCGGGCCGGGGTGGGGCGCCGGCCCTCGCCGGCCCGCCAGGCCCGGGCCTCCGCCCTCTCCTCGGCCTCGGCGGCCTCGTCCTGGAGGGCGTGCCAGGCGTCGAGGCGGGCCCGGGCCAGGTGCCCGGCCACCACCGCCGCCTCCACCGCGCAGCCCGGCTCGCCGGTGTGGGCGCAGTCGGAGAACCGGCACGCCCCGGCCAGGCCCTCCACGTCCTCGAAGGCGCCGGCGATGGCGTCGACGTCGCCCCACAGGCCGACGGCCCGGATGCCGGGCGTGTCGATGAGGACGCCCCCGGAGGGCAGCACGTGCAGCTGGCGGGAGGTGGTGGTGTGGCGGCCCTTGGCGTCGCCGGCCCGGACGGCCCCCACCGCGGCCACGTCCACCCCGGCCAGGGCGTTGGCCAGGCTGGACTTGCCGGCCCCCGACTCGCCGATGAGCACCACCGTCCGGTCCCGGCAGGCCTCCTGCAGGGCGGCGATGCCTCGCCCCGTGGCCGACGCCGTGACCACCACCTCGACCCCCGGGTTGCCGGCCTCCACCTCGTCGCGGGCCCCGTCCGGGTCGGCGGCCAGGTCGGCCTTGGTCAGGGCCACCAGCGGGTCGGCCCCGGCGTCGCGGGCCAGGGCGGTGGCCCGCTGGAGGCGGCCCGGCTTCACCGGCCGATCCAGCCCGCACACGATGACCACGATGTCGACGTTGGCGGCGATGGGCTGCTCGGCGTCGCGCATGGGGTCGCGGCGGCGCAGCAGGGACGTGCGCTCCAGGGTGGCGCACACCGCGTCGTCGGCCAGGACCCAGTCGCCCACCACCGGCCGCGGCTCCACCGCGGCCAGGACGGGCAGCGGCGCGACCCCTTCGGCGGTGGCCACCGTCACGGTCAGCCCGTCGTGGCGCACCACCCGCCCCGGCCGGACCCCCTCCCGGTCGCCGGTGGCCGCCGCGGCCCGCGTCGCCCACCGCTCCGACCACCCGAAGCCGACCAAGGGGCCGGCCGGGTCGGAGGTCGGCGGGAGCGGCATCGCCCCCGAGGCTGCCACACCGCGCCGGGGCCCATGGGGGAGCGCCCGGAGGCGCGCCCGCCTCTCGTCGGTACCCTCGCCCCCGACAGCGGCCCCCGCCGCCCGACCCTGGAGGACCCCGTGGCCGAGAGCGACCCCTTCGCCGACCTGGCGGCCGGCGGGCCCCCCGTGAGCGGCTTCGGTGAGACCCTGGGCCTGGCCTACGAGGAGGTCGGGCCGGACGAGGTCGTGCTCCGCCTGCCGGTGGCGCCCCACCTCCACCAGCCCTACGGCATCGTGCACGGCGGCGTGTGGTGCTCCCTGGTGGAGACGGCGGCCAGCATCGGCGCCGCGCTGTGGCTCGGCGACCGGGGCCAGGTGGTGGGCGTCTCCAACCACACCGACTTCCTACGGGCCATCCGCGACGGGGAGGTCACGGCCCGGGCCACGCCCGTCCACCGGGGCCGCACCCAGCAGCTGTGGCTGGTCGAGGTCCGCGACGAGGCCGACAAGCTGGTGGCCCGGGGCCAGGTCCGCCTGCAGAACATGGCCGAGGCGGTCCGGTGAACCGCATGCGGGTGGTCGCCGGTTGCGAGGCCGGCGGCCGGGCAGGGAGACTCCGACCCGTCCCGCCGCCCGACCCCCCCGAGGAGCGCCCGTGACCAGCGAGGGCTACCACGAGCCGCTCGACAAGCTCAGCGCCCGGACGCTCGACCACCACCGCGCCATCGTGTCGCTGATGGAGGAGCTGGAGGCGGTCGACTGGTACGACCAGCGCGTCGACGCCACCGACGACGAGGAGCTGGCCGCTCTCCTGGCCCACAACCGGGACGAGGAGAAGGAGCACGCGGTCATGACGCTGGAGTGGTTGCGACGGCGCGACCCCTGCCTCGACCAGAACCTGCGCACCTACCTGTTCACCGACGGCTCCGTCCTGGCCGTCGAGGAGGAGGCCACCGGCGAGGGCGGCGCCGTGCCCGCCGACGACCACCCGGCCCCGCCCGCCGCCCCGTCCGATGGCAGCCTCGGCATCGGCAGCCTCCGTGCCCACGACGCCTCGTTCTGACCGCACCGCCCCCCTGGAGACCTCCCCGTGAACCACCTCTTCCGTGACCTCGCCCCCATCTCCGACGCGGCGTGGGCCGAGATCGACTCCGACGCCAAGCGCACGCTCGAGCACTTCCTCGCCGCCCGAAAGCTGGTGGACTTCGTCGGCCCCTGCGGGTGGGAGCACTCGGCCGTCAGCCTGGGGCGGGCCGACGACCTCGGGGCCTCGCTCCACGACGGGGTCACCGCGGCCCAGCGGCGGGTGCTGCCCATGGTGGAGCTGCGCCGCCGCTTCACCCTGGCCCGGCCCGAGCTGGAGGCCGTCGACCGGGGGGCCAGTGACGCCGACCTGGCCCCGCTGGACGACGCCGGCCGGGACCTGGCCCTGGCCGAGGACGCCCTGGTGTTCAACGGCTACCCGGCCGCGGGCATCACCGGCATCGGCCCCGCCTCGCCCCACCAGCCGGTGGAGCTGACCGAGGAGTTCGACCGCTACCCGAACCACGTGGCCAAGGCGGTGGCCACCCTGAAGGCGGCCGGCGTGAGCGGGCCGTACGCCATGGCCCTGGGACCCCGCTGCTACCGCGGCGTCATCGAGACCACGGAGCGGGGCGGCTACCCGATCCTCCAGCACCTCCACCTCATCCTGGGCGGCCCGGTGGTCTGGGCCCCCGCCGTCGACGGCGCCATCGTGCTCAGCCAGCGGGGCGGCGACTTCCAGCTCACCGTGGGCCAGGACACCTCCATCGCCTTCGTGAGCCACGACGCCGAGGCCGTGACCCTGGAGCTCCAGGAGAGCGTGGCCTTCCAGGCCCCCTCCCCCGAGGCCGCCATCGCCCTCCGCTACACCGACTGAGGCCCGTCGACCCGGGGCCGGGCCAGCCGGCGCCGGGCCTCCACCGCGATGGCGGGCGGGGGGAGCAGCGCGCCCAGGCTGCGGACCAGGCCCCGGCACAGGGCCACGTCGGCCGGGTTGGGCCGGCCCAGGCCCATGAGCCGGCGGGCGAAGGGGGGCAGGCAGGCCAGGGCCCCGGTGTGCAGGGCCCGCCACAGGGGCCGGGCCGCCGCCGGCAGGAACGGGGGCGAGGCCAGGTAGCGCAACCCCTCGCTGGCCTGCTCGCCGATGGCCAGGTTGGGGCGGTGGCGATCGAGGGCGGCCATGGCCTCGTCCCACGTGGTGGGCGGGTCGAGGACGCCCACCGCCGCGCCCACCCTCGTGTTCTCGGCGATGTAGCGGTCGAGGCCCGCGTCGTCGAGGGGGTGGCTCCCGAAGCGCTGGTGGGCCGCGGCGGTGGCCACGAACTGGGTGACGTGGACGAAGTCGAGCAGCTCGGGCTCGTTGGCGGCGTAGGGCCGCCCGTCGGGGGCGGTGCCCACCACCCGGTCGTGGATGCGGGGCAGCATGGTCGTGAAGCGCTCGGCCTGCCGGGTGGTGCCGAAGCTCACGTTCAGGACGTACTCGCCGGTGCGGCGGGTCCGGCCCATGAAGTCGTCGTCGAAGGCGCTGTGCTCGACCACGCCGGCCAGGGCCCGGGGGTGGAGGGCCTGGAGGGCGAAGGCGGCGAACCCGCTCACCAGCATGGAGTGGTCGCCGTGGACCGCCCAGGTGGCGCTGCCGGGGCCGAACCAGCCGGGGTCGCCCCAGCCCTCGATGTCGGCGTCGCTCTTCTCGGCCGGCCGCTCGCCGCCCAGGGCCCGGCCGAAGGCGACCTGGAGGGGGCCGGCCAGGAGGGGGGCGGCCAGGCGCCCACTCATGCCGGCCGACAGCCCCACGGCCAGCTCGGCGGGGGTGGGGAGGGGAGGTCGCCACCCCACCGAGGGCAGGGCGAGGACGCCGGTGGACGCTCTCCCGGAGGGGGCGGTGGTGGTCATCGGGCCTCCGAAGGTCGGTACCGGTCACTCACCGACGAGCAGCAGAGCAACACGATCCGCATCTTGTACCGCGCGGGTGGCCATCGGGCAACGAACGCGGTCAGCCGATGCCCGGCAAGACCCGTTGCCCGGCTTCGGCGTAAGGGTCATCTGTCGGGCGCGGGGGGCGCTGGGCCCGGATGTCGAGCCAGGCCTGGCGGAGCTCCGGCGTCGGGCCGTAGAGCCGCCCGCGCTTCTCGCCCTGGGGGTCCAGGAGGCCGGCGGCCACCAGGGCTCGGAGGTTGCGGGTGGCGGTCGCCTCGGTGATCGGTTCCCCGCTGCCCGCCACGGTGAGCGAGAGGTAGAGGGACCGGCGGAGCCGGCGACCCCGGGCCGCGTCGCACAGGGCGTCGACCGTCCGGGGCGGGAGCCGGTGTCGACGGGTGAGCTGCTCGCAGGCATCCCACAGGGCCTCGGTCTCCCGCACGCGACGGAGGACGGTCTGGGCTTGCCGGTAGTGGGCGGCCAGGCAGAAGCGGACCCACGGGCGGGCGCTCCGCTCGGGGGACCACGACCCCTGGGCCACCTCGGTGAGCACCCCGTAGTACGCCGGGGTGTTGTGGCCCAGGTGTTCCTCGATGCTGGAGAACTCGGGTGTGACCACGCCGTCCGAGGCCAGGACCAGGGTCTGGACGCACCGAGCCATCCGCCCGTTGCCGTCCGAGAACGGGTGCACCAGGGCCAGGTTCAGGTGGGCCATGGCCGCCCGGACCAGCACGGGGCCGGTGTCAGCGGCAACCTGGTCCAGGGTCTCGGTCACCAGCCCGTCGATGAGGTCCCGATCCGGGGCCTGGTACACCACCTCACCGTCCCCGTCCTCGACCCACACCGCCCCGGGCCGCCACTGGCCCGGGTTCCGGGGCAGGTCGTGCTTCAGCATCATGAAGTGCAGGGCGCGCAGCAGGCTGGTGTCGATGGCGGGAGGGTCGGAGGCCAGGCGGAGGACGTAGGTCATGGCGTCCCGGTAGCCGGCGATGGCGGCCCGGGTCTCGGAGCTGGCGTCCAGGGGCTCCTCGTCGTCCAGGACGGCGGCCACATCCTCGACGCTGGCGTGGTAGCCCTCGATCGAGTTCGACCCCTGCACGGCGCGAGCGACGGTGGCCCGGCGGAGCGTTCCGATCCATCGGCGCGGGGCCACCACGTAGTAGCGCAGCGCATGGCGGAGCTCGTCGATCTTCTCGATGACAGCTTCGTCGGCGCCCTCCAGGGGCGGGGACCGGTAGATCATCCTGGTTCAGGGTACAGATATCAACTATGTATGTCGATAATCAAGCGACATACCCCGTTGTTGATGGGTGGTGTAAGCGACAGGGTCGAACATCTCGTCGGCGCTGGGGCTAGCCGGCCCCCGCCTCCGACGAGGTCACCGCCGGGCCAGGGCCAGGGGGAGGACGGCACCGGCGCCGGCCCGGCGCAGGAGGGCGGCCACCACGGTCATGGTCCAGCCCGAGTCCCACAGGTCGTCGAGGACCAGCACCGGCCCGGCCAGGACCTCGGCGCCGGGCAGCTCCGAGGCCTCGATCGAGAAGGCCCCCCACACGTTGCCCAGCTTGTGGGCCGAGTTCTGCTGGTCGGCCTGGGGGGCGGCGGGCCGGCGGCGGACCACGGCGTTGGCCACCGGCAGCGAGCCCAGGGCCCCGAGGCGCTCGGCGGTGGCGGCCAGCAGGGCCTCGTGGCGGGTGGAGGGCACCCAGGTGACCCAGGTGGGGCGGTCGGCCCACGGCCAGCGCTTCAGGGTGGCGGCCAGGCCCTCGACCAGCTCGTCGTCGGGGGCGCCGGCAGCCCGGGCCCGGGCCACCACCGGCCACCAGCCGGCGTCGTCGACCCGGGACAGGGCCCGGCCCTCCTCGGCCCGCTCGCCGGCCTTCACGTTGCCCTTGGGATCGGCCAAACCCCGGGCCCACTGCTTGCGGGGCTCCAGGGGCACGTCGATGCCCCGCAGGTGCTCCACGGCCCGGCGCAGCACCGCAGGGTCGAGGGCCACCGGGTCGCCGGCGCCGGTGCACACCGTGCACCGGCCACAGCCGGTGTCCTCCACCGACGGGTCGTCCAGGCTCCGGCGCAGGAAGGCCATGAGGCAGTCCCGGCCCTCGGCGTAGGCCACCATGGCGTCGGCCTCGGCGGACCAGGCCGCCCGCACCCGCTCGACCCGCTCGGTGTCGTAGGTCCACGGGCGGTCCGTGAGCACCCAGCCCCGGCCGTCGCGGGCCACCGCCCCGTCCACGTCGAGGATCTTCAACAGGGTCTCCAGTCGGCCCCGGCGCAGGTCCACGGCCCGCTCCAGGTCGACCACGCCCACCGGCACGCCGCCGGCCTCGGCCACGGCGTCCAGCACCCGGCGGGCCAGCGGCTCGGGGGGCAGGCCCACCGACGCGAACCACGACCAGATGGCCCGGTCCTCCTCCCCGGGGAGGAGCCAGGCCTCGGCCCGGGGCACGGAGCGGCCGGCCCGCCCGACCTGCTGGTAGTAGGCGATCGGTGACGGTGGGGCACCCAGGTGGTGCACGAAGGTGACATCGGGCTTGTCCACCCCCATGCCCAGGGCCGAGGTGGCCACCAACGCCTTGACCCGGTTGGCCTTGAAGGCGGCCTCCAGGCGGAGCCGGTCGTCGGGGTCGGTGGCCGAGGAGTAGGCCACGGCGTCGATGCCCTCGGCCCGGAGGAAGGCGGTCACCTGGTCGGTCTGGGCCACGGTGAGGCAGTAGACGATGCCGGTGCCCGGGACGGCCGGGATGCGCTGGGCCAGCCAGGCCAGCCGGTGGGCCAGGGTGGGGAGCTGGGCCACGCCCAGGTGCAGCGACTCGCGCTCCAGTGTGCCCCGCATGACGGTGACGTCGGCTCCGAGCTGCTCGGCCACGTCGGCGCACACCCGCTCGTTGGCCGTGGCCGTGGTGGCCAGCACCGGCGTGCCCGGGGCCAGGCCGGCGATGGCGTCGCGGATGCGGCGGTAGTCGGGGCGGAAGTCGTGGCCCCAGTCGCTGATGCAGTGGGCCTCGTCGACCACCAGCATCCCCAGCCCGGCGGCCAGGCGGGGCAGGACCCGGTGCACGAAGCCGGGGTTGTTGAGCCGCTCGGGGCTGATGCAGAGCAGGTCGACCTCACCGGCGGCCACCGCGGCCTCGATGGCGTCCCAGTCGTCGATGTTGGTGGAGTTGATGGTGGCCGAGCGCACGCCCAGCCGCTCGGCTGCCGCCACCTGGTCGCGCATCAGGGCCAGCAGGGGCGACACCACCAGCGTGGGCCCGTGGCCGGCCTCGCGGCGCAGCTTGGTGGCGATGAAGTAGATGGCCGACTTGCCGAACCCGGTGCGCTGCACCACCAGGGCCCGCCCGTCCCGGCCGGCGGTGACCTCGATGGCGGCCAGCTGCTCGGGGCGGAGGCGGGCGTCGGGGCCGGCCAGGGCGGCCAGGAGCTCCTGGGCCCGGTCGGCCAGGGGGACGGCGGGGGCAGGGGGCATCGCCCCATCATGGCCACCCCGTGGGACACCCGGTCCGGTTGGCCCCGGTCCGACGGCGGGGCCGGGCTCCGCCCGCGGTCGCGGCGCCGGCGCCGGCCCGGGGGCCGGTCCCCCCAGCGCGGCGGCCCGGGGCGCGCCACACTGTCGGCGCCGGGTGACCGCCACCTGGCGGGGTGGAGCGGGGCCGCGACCCGGTGCTTCCGCCCGTGGGCGAGCGAGGGAGGCCGCCGTGGCCGACGACACCAGCACCGACACCGGCCTCGACGGCGGCGACCCGCCCGCCGCCCCCGTGGCCGACACGTCCGCCGATGACGGCGACGTGTTCGTCGACGCCCTGCGCAAGCTGGACCACGCCGCCGCCTTCGGCGGCGTGGACGCCGAGGTGGTCGAGCGCCTCCGCCACCCCAAGGCCATCCTCCAGGTGGCGGTCCCGGTCCGCCTCGACGACGGCTCCCTGCGGACCTTCGAGGCCTACCGGGTCCGCCACGACGACACCCGGGGGCCGGGCAAGGGCGGCATCCGCTACCACCCCGACGTGAGCCTCAGCGAGGTCAAGGCCCTGGCCCTGTGGATGACCCTGAAGTGCGCGGTGGTGGGCATCCCCTTCGGCGGGGCCAAGGGGGGCGTCATCGTCAACCCCAAGGAGCTGTCCCGGATGGAGCTGGAGCGCCTCAGCCGGGGCGTGGTCTCGGCCTTCGGCGACTTCATCGGCCCCGACACCGACATCCCGGCGCCCGACGTCTACACCAACGAGATGGTGATGGGCTGGATGATGGACGAGTACTCCAAGGCCCGGGGCCGCCGCACGCCGGCCGTCATCACCGGCAAGCCCCTGGCCCTGGGAGGCAGCCTGGGCCGGGACCAGGCCACCGGGCGCGGCGCCTACTACGCCATCAAGCAGATCGAGGCCCGGCGGGGCTGGCAGCCGGGGGAGGTCCGGGTGGCGGTGCAGGGCTTCGGCAACGCCGGCCAGCACGTGGCCCGCCTCCTCCACGCCGATGGCTACCGCGTCGTGGCCGTGAGCGACTCCAAGGGCGGCATCCACTCCGACGACGGCTTCGACGTGCCCAGCCTGATGCAGCAGAAGAACGAGAGCCGCGAGCTGCGGGCCGTCTACTGCGACGGGGCGGTGTGCGAGATGGTCGACGCCACCGAGATCAGCAACGACCAGCTCCTGGAGCTCGACGTCGACGTGCTCATCCCCGCCGCCCTGGAGGGCGTCATCACCGCCGAGAACGCCCACGACATCCGGGCCGGGCTGGTGGTCGAGGTGGCCAACGGGCCCACCACCAGCCGGGCCGACACCATCCTGGCCGAGCGGGGCATCGACGTCCTGCCCGACATCCTGGCCAACGCCGGCGGGGTGGCCGTCAGCTACTTCGAGTGGGTCCAGAACCGCTCCGGTCTGTCCTGGAGCCTGGACCAGGTCAACGACGGGCTGCACGAGATCATGGTCCGGGAGACCGACCACATCCTCGACCGGGCCGAGGAGCGGGGCTGCGACCTGCGCACCGCGGCCTACGTCCACGCCCTCCAGCGCATCGCCGCCGCCGTCGAGGCCACCGGCACCCACGCCTACTTCAACGACGGCCGGGCCTGACCTCCTTGGATTGATGACGGGCACATGTGTCTCGCCGAAGGCCTTCGGGCCTGAGAGGTAACTGGAAGAGGTTGCGAGTGAGTCGGCCCCCGTCCGGCTGTCTGAGGTCCTCCGTACTTCCGATCTACCCCTCACCGTGGTGCGCCTCTAGGCCGATCAGGAAATGGTTGACGTGGGGCAATTGTCTGTGTTTAGCTTCGCCCATCTAGAGGTGGACTAGAGCATCAACCGACGGGGAGGACGGACTATAGATGTCGCATTCATGTGCGCGCCTGACAGTAATGCAGACCGGCATCAGAGAAGATGTTGCGGATAAGCATTTGTGGCGGCGCCGCACGATGCCAGTCTTGGCCGTAGCGGCACTGATGGCGTTTCCCGCGTTGTTCGGTGGATGCAATCTCGGAGGCGGTGAATATTCACCTAATCCTGTGAGCTGAGCGCCCATCACCCTCACCCTTCGGGTCATGTCGTACCAAAGTGCACCAGAATCAACGCCACCTCGGACATCTCATGTGGGACCGGCATCCCTGTGACGAAGCTCGCAATCAAGAACCAATTGTGGCGACACCGGTGGTGGGGCTGGCAGAAGATCGGCTCTCCTGGCAGTAATTCCAACTTTGGCCGTGCCTTCATTGAATCACATGCGAGTGACGAGTGTGATGGCACTTTCAACTACCGCCAGACTGCGCAAGGCTCAAGCATAGAGGGCGGCCGAACGTACCAAGCTCAGAGTGTCACTAGCATTGCTAGGAGAATAGAGGAGGAGAACGATGGCCGTTGCGCCTTTGCCGAGTAGCGTAAGGAGGTACCTCCGTTGGTGGGTGACGCTCGGTGGGGTTGTGACTGCCTTGCTGATCTTTACGACGAGCAGAGCGTGGGCTCTATCTTCAGGGGATCAAGCGTCCCTGAGTCCGTGGGCGACGGGCACCACGTTGTGGCCAGAGGTGCCCGAAAGTGTGCCGAGCGCACATTTCGCACTTGGTGTCCCAGCTAAGGCCGGCCTGACCGGTGGGCCTACTTCCTTCCCTGCATCTGACGATCTCATGGCGCTGCCATCGCTACAGGTGATAGCTGCCGATTGGTCAACCCGCGCAGGGCAGCAGCGTAGTAACCACGATGCGCAGGCAACTCTCTTAGAAGAGCCTTCGCTACCCATCGATTGGCCCGCAGCCACATCATTGCCTCCAGGAGATCAGCAGGGCTTGCTCTACTTCGATAGTCCTGCTCCCCCGAGCATTCTCCATGTGCAGCTATTTGATTCCGTGCATCCGGTAACGGGGGAGCCGGTCGCGGAACCGATCCATGAGATCTTGTGTGAAATGAAAGGGTTTGAAGTTCCACCGAGCTGCCCTTTTAGTGGGTATCAGAACGGCACGTCAAGTGTTCAGATTTCCGTACCACCACTGGATCAGAACCTTTATGCAGTAGTGTTTGGTATTTGGACCGTTGACCCTACTGCCATGGAGGAGGATTCCACGGCCTCCTATCTTATGCAGTTTCAACCTGGTTGATTCCGCCCTGTGAATAGTTGAAGCGCACTGGGTCCGTAGATGGCGGCTGTGGTCTCCGAGATCGCAGTTACTCTGGGGCGCGGAAATGGGGACTGCAGATGCCTGATCAACCGAACAAGGCGGCGAAGCGGCGCCTGAAGCAACAGAGCGCCCTCGCGCGCTTTGCTGGGAGGAGGTCGATTGCGGCGGCGAAGTCAGAAGCCGCGGCACTGTACGAAGCTTTTCTTCAGAGCGACCGCCCTATGTATTGGCTGCAAGACGATTCCTCCAATGTGAGCATGCGCTATCTGAGCTCATTCCTCGATGACGGCGTCAGTGGGCATGTCGATCTTGTCGGTCGAAATGGAGTTTCAGGTCGTGCCACCGCCAACGTGCTGGTACGAACCTGCTGGTACGGACCATCTGCCGCGATCGACCACGTCCGCATGGAGCGGGACGGTCTGGTGCGCGAAGTGAGATCGCTCATCGCCAGTCCGGAACGTGTGCCCTTCGATCCCGAGTGGACCGTGGAACAGGTCGAAGTTGATGGCCGACTCGTCGACTTCCACGTGGCTGAGGGGGTGGGATGCCTGGTCATGGCCGGACGCCCAGCCCCTTCGTGTGTTGTTGCGCTCCATGTGGAGGGCGAGCGACGCAAGATGCTGCTGTCATCTTCGATTGTGCGGTCTGCCTTCATGTCGCCTGCTGAGTTGTTCGACTGAGCTCACGAGGACACGAGCCCTCTCTATGAGGATCGGGGCCGGTTCCGGGGGCGGGGCGGCTCGGCGGTGGCGGGGTCGGCCGGCCACGGGTGCTTGGGGTAGCGGCCGGCCATCTCCCGGCGGACCTCGGCCCAGGTGCCGGCCCAGAAGCCGGGCAGGTCGGCGGTGACCTGCACGTCGCGCCCGGCCGGCGACAGCAGGTGGAGCACCAGCGGCACCCGGCCCCCGTCCACCGTCGGGTGCACCGCGGTACCGAACAGCTCCTGGACCCGGACGTGCAGGGCCGGGGCCTCCCCGGCGTAGTCGACGGCCACCTGGCGGCCGGAGGCCACCGGCACCCGGTCGGGGGCCACCTCGTCCAGGCGCCCCAGCCACGGCCACCCCAGGCGCTCCCGGAGGGTGTGGGCCAGGTCCACACGCTCCAGGCCGGCCCGCCCCGTGGCCCGGTCCAACCGGGGCCCGAGCCAGGCCTCCAGGTCGGCCAGCAGGGCCTCGTCGGACAGGTCGGGCCACTCCTCCCCCGCCCCGACCCGGGCCCGGCGGGCGAAGGTGGCCCGTTGCTGGAACCGGCGGGCGCCCTCGGTCCAGCGCAGGACGCCCAGGCCCCGCTGGCCGACGTGGGCCAGGAGGGCGGCCACCGTCGTCGCCCCCGGCGGGGGGGCGACATCGCGGGCCGACAGGACCAGGGCCCCCAGCCGCCGCTCGGTCCGGGCCCGCAGGTCGTCGCGCCCCTCGTCCCACCCCACCTCGGTCACCGTCTCCACCGCGTCGCCCCCCAGGGCCACCACGTCGGCCTCGTCCAGGGCGGCGGCGATGCGCACCCGGTGCCCGCCGGGCACCGCCGGCCCCGGTCCCGGTCGCCCCCCGCCGACCCGGCGCCCCGCCCCCGGCCCCCGGGCCCCGGGGCCGTCCGGGGCGGTGTCGAGGTCGGCCACCACCAGGTACGGCTCGCCGGCCAGCGGGTCGCCCTCGGGCAGGGCGGCCCCGGTCCCGTTCCGGAGCCGGACCCGCCCTCCCGGGCGGGCCTGGGCCAGGCGGTCCGGGTAGGCCAGGCCCAGGAGGGGGCCGCAGGCGGTCAGGTCGACGGCGCCCCGGGGGCGGACCCCGGCCCGGCGGGCCACCTGCCGGGCCCGGCGGCGGGCGCCCCCCACCGCCCCGTCGTCGGCGGCCGGGTGCGAGGCCCGCTCGTCGGCCAGCACCCGCAGCCGCTCGGCGGCGTCGACCGGGACCTCGCCGGGCCGGCCCCGCAGCACGTCCCGCTCCTCCAGGGCGGTGGCCAGCAGGCACGCCTCCCACCCGTGGCCGGCCCGGTCCCCGTCGACCACCATCCGGGCCAGGCGGGGGTGCAGGGGCAGGCCGGCCGCGGCCCGTCCGGTGGCGGTGGGCCGCCCGTCGATGTCGAGGACGCCGAGGGTGGCCAGGAGGGCCCGGGCCGCGGCCAGGGCCGGGGCCGGCGGCCGGTCCAGGAAGCGCAGCTCGTCCTCGGCCGCCCCCCACAGGGCCAGCTCCAGGGCCAGGCCGGCCAGGTCGACCTGGGCGATCTCCGGGGTGGCGAACCGGGCCCGGGGGGCGTGGTCGGCCTCGGACCACAGGCGGTAGGCCACCCCCGGGCCGGTGCGCCCGGCCCGCCCGGCCCGTTGCTCGGCCGAGGCCTTGGAGGCGGTCACGGTGGTGAGCCGGGTAAGGCCCCGGCGGGGGTCCAGGCGGGGCACCCGGGCCCGGCCGGCGTCGACCACCACCCGCACGCCGGCCACGGTCAGGCTGGACTCGGCGATGTCGGTGGCCAGCACCACCCGCCGCCGCCCGGGGGGCGAGGGGGCCAGGGCCTGGTCCTGCTGGGCCGGGGGCAGGGCGCCGAAGAGGGGGCGCACGTCGACGGCGGGGGGGAGGGCATCGCCCCGCAGCCCGTCACCCACCCGCCGGATGTCGGCCGCCCCGGGCAGGAACACCAGCACGTCGCCCTCCTCGGCGGCCACCGCCTCCCGCACCACCCGCACCGTGTGGGCGTCGGGGCGCTCGCGGTCCCGGGGTGGGGCCCACCGGAGGGCCACCGGGTGCTGGCGGCCCTCGCTGGCCACCGTGGGCGCCGGCCCGTCGGCGTCGCCCAGGGCCTCGGCCAGCCGGTCGGCGTCGAGGGTGGCCGACATGGCCAGCACCCGCACCTCCGGGCACAGGGCGGTGCGGGCGTCGAGCAGCAGGGCCAGGGCCAGGTCGGTGTGCAGGTTGCGCTCGTGGACCTCGTCCAGGACCACCAACCCCACCCCGTCGAGGGACGGGTCGCGCTGGAGCCGTCGGACCAGGATGCCCTCGGTCACCACCTCGATGCGGGTGGCCGGGCCGGTGACGTCCTCGTCCCGGGTCCGGTAGCCGGCGGTGGACCCCACCGGCTGGCCCAGGAGCTCGGCCGTGCGCCGGGCCGCGGCCCGGGCGGCCAGGCGGCGGGGCTCCAGGACCACGATCCGCCGGCCGGCCAGCCACGGCTCGTCCAGCAACCGGAGGGGCACGACGGTGGTCTTGCCCGCGCCCGGCGGCGCCTGGAGCACGGCCACGCCCCGCTGGCCCAGGGCCCGGCGGAGGGCGGGGACGCAGGCCTCGACCGGCAGGTCGGTGGGGGGCGGCGCCGTCACCCCGCCAGTGTGGAGGACCGCGTCACCGAGGACCGGGCCGGCCCGCTGGTCAGCCGGCCCAGCCCTCGGTGACGCGACCGGTGGCCAGGTCGAGCACCTGGGGGATGGACTCGGTGGTGAACACCACCCGCCCCCCGGTCACCCGCTCGATGCGGGCCGACGGGCTGGTGCTGCCCTCGTAGCGGAGGGCGAAGGTGTCGCGCCCCACCGGACGGGCTCGGCCCGTGGCCACGGCCACGTGCTCCACCGTGAGCCGCTGCCCGGGGGAGGCCAGGGTGACCAGGGCGACGTCGTCGGCGCCGGCCGGGGCCAGCAGGAACCGGGCGTCGCCGGCGAACAGGGTCTCGGTGGAGCGATCGGGGCTCAGGTCGAAGGCCTCTACCCCCCGGGGCAGGGCCCGGTCCCACAGCGCCTCGCCCCGGCGCAGGTCGAAAGCCAGCAGGCTGAGGCGGGCCGTGCCCCGGCTGGAGGTCACCGCCGTCACCAGCCGGCCCCCGGCCAGCACCGCGGGCCCGGCCGGGGCCGTGTCCCGGGGCAGGGGCAGGGCCGTCATCGAGCCCTCGGACAGGCCCACGTGCACCAGCGCCGAGGAGTCGGAGATCACCAAGTCGGTGCCGTCCGCGGTGGTGGTGGGATCGGTCAGGCCGGAGCCCAGCTCCGCCGCCCGGGACCACCGCATCCGGGGATCGGGGAGCGTCCACCGCTGCACGCAGGTGGTGGTGGACCCGAAGGCGAGGACCACGTCATCGCTGCCCGGCACCGGGATCACCGGGGAGTCGGGCTGGAAGGCGATGACCTGGGCCAGCTCGGCCGGGTAGGCCGGGTCGGGGCAGGACGGGGTGATGCGCCCGCCCACCTCGCCGGTGGCCGGGTCGGTCACCGCCAGCGAGGCGGGGCCGGAGAGGTCGACCTGGTCCACCACCAGCAACGTCCCGCCCACCACGTGGGTCGACCCCCGGGGCGACTCCAGCCGGCGGCTCCATCGGCCCGAGCCGTCGGCCACGTCCAGGGCGGTCACGGTGGCATCCCGCCCCAGCACCACCAGGGTGTCACCCAGGACGGCGAAGCAGTGGCGGCAGCGGGGGTCGACCTCGTCGGACGCGCTGGCCCGCCACCGGGAGGCGCCGGTGGCCCGGTCGAGGGCCACCACCTCGGCCCCCAGGCTGGCCAGGACCAGGTCGTCGGTGACCCGGAACTGGGCCGAGTAGACGTCGGCCGGCACCACCGGGGCCGTCCACGCCACCTCGCCGTCGATGGCCACGCGGGCCACGACGCGGTCGCCGGAGCCCACGGGCTGGGCCAGGCCCACGACCTCGGTGGGCCGGCCCCCGGCGCCGGTGACGACCTCGCTGTCCCCCGTGGTGACGGTCAGCTCCAGGTCGGTGTCGCCGCCGCCGGCCCGGGAGACGGCCCGGCCGGCCTGGTAGACGGCGAAGCCGATGGGCACCAGCGTGGCGGCCAGGATGACCAGGGCCAGCAGGCACCCGAGGCCCGGCCCTCGCCGGCGCCGGCGGCCGGGCGTCGGGGTGGTGCCGGCGGCCGGGGGCGCGGTGGGGCCGAAGGTGGGCACCCCGGCTCCGACCGCGGCCCCGGCCCCGAACGGCCCCCCGGGAGCGGCGGCGCCCGGGCCCCCGAGCGGGGTCGGCGGGGGCGGCGATGGCGGTGGCGGGGGCAGGCCCGGACCGCTGTCGCCCACGTGGTGGAACAGGCCGCACCCGGGGCAGACGATGTTGTCGTCGTCGTCAGGTGGGGGCAGCGACCCGCCGCAGCGGTTGCAGCTCGACGGACGGGACATGGGGGCGCTCCTCGTCGGTCCGTCACCGCCCGGTGGGACCGGGGCCACGCTACTCGCCGCCCGCCGGTGGGCTCGGGGAAGCGATCCCCGGATCGGTGGCCCAGGCCGTAGGTTCGACGCCGTGGATCGCCGCCGGATCGTCGCCCCGCCCGGGCCGAACGGGCCGCACGGGGCCCTCCGGCACCGGGCCGGCGACCGGACCGGCGTGGGCTCGGACCGGGCCCGGTGAGCACCGGTGACGTTACCGCCCTGATGGCCGTGCTGGCCCTCCTGGGCTCGGTGGTGCTCGCCGGCTTGGTGGTCGGGGTGGCCGTGCCCTCGCTGCGGGTCGGCCTGCGGCGCCAGCTGGCCGGCCAGGGCGTGGCCCTCGCCACCGTGGTGGCCCTGGTGGCCACCCTGGGCAGCCTCTACCTCAGCGAGGTGGCCGACTTCCCGCCCTGCCGGTTGTGCTGGTTCCAGCGCATCGCCATGTACCCGTTGGTGGTCGTCCTGGGCCTGGGGGCGCTGCGCCGCGACGCCGGGGCCCGCCTCACCGGCCTGGTCCTGGCCGGTCTGGGCCTGGCCGTGAACCTGTGGCACGGGGCGGTGGAGATCCGTCCCAGCCTGGAGGGCAGCGGGTGCGACCCGGCCAACCCGTGCTCCATCCGCTGGGTCGAGGAGCTCGGGTTCTGGACCATCCCCCGCATGGCCACCGTGGCCTTCGTCCTCGTGCTGGCCCTGCTGGTGCTCGACCGCCCGGCCCGGCACCCCAGCGCCAGCCCCGGCCCCGATCCCCGTCCGCTGTCCCAAGAGGAGCCCGTCCCATGAGCACCCTGCCCCCACCCGACCCACCCGGCCCGCCGGGCCCCAGCCGCGTCGATGCCGCCCGCGGCGGCTCCCGCTTCCCCCTGGTGGCGGCGGCCGTGGCCGCCCTGGTGGTGGTGATCGTGGTGGCCGCCGTGGCCATCGTCCTGGTGGGAGACGACGACGGGGGCACCACCGCCGGCCCCGACCCCGCGGCCGTGACCGATCCCGAGGCCGGGCCCGACGACGCCCCCTCGGACGAGCCCCCCGGGGAGGAGGCCTTCGGGCCCGTCGCCGTGGAGGGCCCGGCCCTGGAGCGCCTGCCCCGGGACGGCGACGACCCGGCGGTGGGCGAGCCGGCCCCCCGGTTGGTGGGCCGGACGCCCGGGGGGGCGGAGATCGCCGTCGAGCCGACCGCCGGCCCGGCCGTCATCGCCTTCGTGGCCCACTGGTGCCCGCACTGCCAGGCCGAGGTGCCCCGCATCGTCGAGCTGGCCGGGGGCGAGGCCGACATCCAGGGGGTGGAGCTGGTGGCGGTGGCCACCGGGACCGACCCCCGGGCCCCCAACTACCCGCCCGGCTCGTGGCTGGCCGGCGAGGGGTGGCCGGGGACCGTGCTGCTCGACTCCGAGGAGGCGACGGCCGCCGCGGCCTACGGGGTGACCGGCTACCCGTTCCTGGTGGCGGTGGACGGCGACGGGACCGTCGTGGCCCGCTCGTCGGGGGAGCTGGGCGACGAGGGCCTGGCCGACTTCTTCGCCGAGGCCGCCTCGGCGTCCTGACCCGGGCCACCGACCGTCGGGGAGCGCCCGAGGTGCGGACCGGTCACCGATCGGGAGCGATGGCGGGCGACACCGGGCGCGGCCGCCCGGTGTCGCCCCGTCGGGACCCGCTCAGCCCGGGACGGCCATGGTGTCGAGCACCACGGCCACGCCGGTGACGGTGGCGGCGATGCGGCCCACGTCGCGGATCTCCTCGGTGCTCCGCCCCGCCTTGCGCAGCTCGGCCACGTGGGAGGCGATGCAGGTGTGGCACTGGCCCACGATGGCGGCGGCCAGGGCGTAGAGCTCGAAGCGCTCGCGGCCCACCCCGCCGTGGGTGGTGAAGGCGTTCATCCGCAGGCCGGCCGGTGCCGTCTGGAGCTCGGCGTCGTCGGACAGCTCGGGGAACGGGTACCACGTGGTGTTCATGGCCATGAGGGCAGCCGCCGTCCGGGCCCCGGCGGCCTGGGTGGCCGGCAGCTCGTCGGCGGCCTCGAACGCCTCGACCAGGTCGCGGGAGCGGGCCATGACGGCGGCGGCCAGCGCCGCCCCCAGGGCCTCCTCCAGGTCGAGGGCGCTGCGCTCGATGACCGATCCGAGGTTGAGGCGCAGGTCCTTGGCCTCGTCGGGGATCACCGCTTTGACCGGGGCCAGGACGTCGGCCAGCGTCGCCATCAGAGCGTGTCCCCGCCCAGGGACCGGTTGCAGGGGCACAGCTCGTCGGTCTGGAGCCCGTCGAGGATGCGGAGCGTCTCGGACGGGTTGCGGCCCACGTTGAGGTTGTTGACCGAGACGTGCTGGATGGTGTTGTCGGGGTCGACGACGAAGGTGGCCCGGAGGGCGACGCCCTCGGGGGAGCGGACGCCGAGCTGGTCGACCAGCGAGCCGGTGCTGTCGGCGAAGCTCCACTGGTCGAGCTTGTCCAGGTCCGGGTGATCGCGGCGCCAGGCCAGCTTGGTGAACTCGTTGTCGGTCGAGCCGCCCAGGACCACGGCGTCGCGGTCGGCGAACTCGGCGTTGAGCTTGGCGAAGGCCGCGATCTCGGTGGGGCAGACGAAGGTGAAGTCCTTCGGGTAGAAGAAGATGACCTTCCACTTGCCCTCGAAGCTGGCCTCGGTGATGTCCTCGAAGGCGGACTCGCCCCCCTGCTCGTGGTCGTTGAAGCCGGGCTTCACGCCCACGACCTTGAATGGCTCGAGGGTCTCTCCGACGGTCTTCATAGATCCTCCTGTGTGGGCCGGCGGACCGGCCCCGGTGCAGTTGTTAGGTGTGCTTATCAAACTACAGACACAATCTCGGTTCCCAACCCGGGCGGGGAGGATCAGCCGCCGGCCAGGGCGGCGCGGAGGCTGGAGTCGAAGGCCTGCTGGGCCTGGTCGAAGCCACCGGCGGAGGCCAGCACGGCGCCGGCCCCGCCCAGGGCCTCGGCCAGGTGACGACGACCCTGGCGCCCCCACTCGTCGTCCACCCAGCGCTCCAGGAAGTGGGGCTCCCGCTCGGCATGGGATCGGGGCGTGCCGGTGGCCACCTCGTCGAGCAGGGCGGCGGCCAGCTCGGGAACGCCCAGCCCGGTGCGGGCGCTGGTGCGGTGGACCTCGGGCGGCTCCGCGTCGAAGGGGCGGGCCAGGCCCAGGCTGGCCGTCAGGTGGTGGTAGCTGCGCCCGGCGGTGGGTTCGTCGCACTTGTTGAGCACGAAGGCGTCGGGCACCTCGACGATGCCGGCCTTCAGGAACTGGACCTCGTCGCCCCCCAGGGGCTGGAGCACCAGGTACACCCGGTCGGCCAGGTGGCGGACGTCGGCCTCGCTCTGGCCGATGCCCACCGTCTCCACCAGCACGCAGCGGAACAGGCGGGTCAGCAGCCGGCACACCTGGAAGCTGGAGGGCGACAGGCCCCCCAGCTCGGCGGCCGAGGCCTGGCTGCGGAAGAACAGGCGCCGGTCGTCGAGGGGGCTGCGCATCCGGGTCCGGTCGCCGAGCAGGGCCCCGCCGGACACCGCGCTGGACGGGTCGATGGCCAGCACGGCCACCGTGAGCTCGGGCTCGGCCCGCAGCATCTCCACCGTGACCCGGGCCAGGAGGCTGGACTTGCCCGAGCCCGGGGTCCCGGTCACCCCCAGCACCGTGCAGGGCGAGGCCTCGCCCCCGGCCGCGGTGTCGAGCAGGTCCAGGGCCCGGGCCCGGCGGGGCGCAGACTCGGGCCGTGAGTCCTCGAAGACCCCGATGAGCCGGGAGACGGCGTGCTTGTCCAGGCCTCGGGCCCGCTCGACCAGCTCCTCCAGCGCGCTCCCCTCGGCGTGGTCACCCACCGGATCGGGTCACGCCGCGCCGGAGGCGGCGCCGGCCTCGATGATGGCGACGAAGCGCTCCATGATGTCGATCAGCTCGTAGTCGGCCGGCGTGAACACCTGCTCGACGCCGATGGCCTTCAGCTTCTCGACGTCGCCCTGGGGGATGATCCCGCCGAACACGACGTGGACGTCGGCCCCGTGCTGGCGCAGGCCGTCGATGATCTGCTGGGCCAGCTCCACGTGGCTGCCGGAGAGGACCGAGGCCCCGATGAGGTCCACGCCCTCCTCCACCGCCGACTGGACGATCTCGCCGGGGCTGAGGCGGATGCCGGAGTACACGACGTCGAAGCCCACGTGGCGGGCCGACACGGCGATGACCTCGGCCCCGTTGGAGTGGCCGTCCAGGCCGGGCTTGCCCACCAGCACCTTGGGCCGGTGGCCCAGCCGGTCGGCCAGGCCCTGCACCCGGGCCCGCAGGTCGTCGACCCGGTCGCCGCCCAGGCCCAGCTTCTGGCCCTCGACGCCGGTGGCCGGGCGGTACTCGCCGAACACCTGGCGCAGGGCCCCGGCCCACTCGCCGGTGGTGACCCGGGCCAGGGCGCACTCGATGGACGGCTCCATCATCGACGAGCCGTCGCGGGCGGCGGCCTTGAGGGCCTCCAGGGCGGACTGGGCCCGGTCCTCGTCCCGGGCGGCCCGGACCGCGTCCAGGTTGCCCAGGGCCTCGGCGATGGCCGACTCGTCCAGGGTGAACAGGCCGCCGTCGTCGCCGGCCAGCAGGGGCGAGGGCAGGCCCTCGGTCCACCGGTTGAGGCCGACCACGATCTGCTCGCCGCTGTTGATGGCGGTCATGCGCTCGCTCATGGAGCGGACCAGGGCCGACTTCAGGTACCCCGACTCGATGGCGGGGATGACGCCGCCCATGCCCAGGATGGCCTCGATCTCGGCCTTGGCGTCGCGCTTCAGCTCGGCCACCTTGGACTCGACCACCACCGACCCCTCGAACAGGTCCGGGTACTCCAGCAGGTCGGTCTCATACGCCAGGATCTGCTGGAGGCGCAGCGACCACTGCTGGTCCCAGGGGCGGGGCAGGGACAGGGCCTCGTTCCAGGCCGGGAGCTGCACGGCCCGGGCCCGGGCGTCGCGGCTGAGGGTGACCCCCAGGGCCTCGATGAGGATGCGCCAGGCGTTGTTCTCGGGCTGGCTCTCGGTCAGGCCCAGCGAGTTGACCTGCACGCCGTAGCGGAAGCGGCGGTACTTCGGGTCCTCGACGCCGAAGCGGTCCCGGCAGTACTCGTCCCACAGCTCGCCGAAGGCGCGCATCTTGCACATCTCCTCGACGAACCGGATGCCGGCGTTGACGAAGAAGCTGATGCGCCCCACGGCCCGGCTGAACTGCTCGTCGGTGAAGTGGCCCCGCTCCTTGATGAGATCGAGCAGGCTGATGGCGTTGGCCAGGGCGAAGGCCAGCTCCTGGGTGGGCGTGGCCGCCGCCTCCTGCAGGTGGTACGAGCAGATGTTGGAGGCGTTCCACTTGGGGATCTCCTCCAGGCAGTACTCGTACATCTCGGCGATGATCCGCAGGCTCTCCTCCGGGGGGAAGATGTAGGTCCCCCGGGCCAGGTACTCCTTGATGAGGTCGTTCTGGGTGGTGCCGGTGAGCTGGGCCACGTCGACCCCGCGCTCCCGGGCCAGGGCCACGTACAGGGCCAGCAGCCACATGGCCGTGCCGTTGATGGTCATCGAGGTGTTCATCTTCTCGATGGGGATCTCGTCGAACAGCACGTGCATGTCGTCGAGGCTGTTGATGGGCACGCCGACCTTGCCCACCTCGGGGCGGGCGATGGGGTCGTCGGAGTCGTAGCCGCACTGGGTGGGCAGGTCGAAGGCGATCGACAGGCCGGTCTGGCCGGCGGCCAGGTTGGCCCGGTACAGGGCGTTGGAGGCCCGAGGGCTGGAGTGCCCCGAGTAGGTGCGGATGATCCACGGCCGGTCCCGGACGGGCTCCCCGTCGGCGTCGTGGAGGCGGTGCGCCTGGCGCTCCTGCGGCGTGTCGTCGCTCATGCCCGAAGGCTACGCCCGCCCCACCGGGACCCCCCAGCCCGGGCCGGGCCCGGAACGGGGGCGGGCGCCGGACCGGCAGCCGGAGCAGCCGACCCGACACCGGATCGGGGGAGGGGATCCGCCGGTCAGGAGGCGGGGCGGCTCCGCAGCAGGGCGGTGCCCCCGGCGGCCAGGCCCAGCAGGCCCAGCACGATCCCGGCGATGGCCAGGCCGTTCGTGCCGCCGTCGCTGTCGTCACCGTCGTCCGACCCGGTGGAGGAGGCCGGGGTACCGGCCGCCGCCTCGGCGTCGCTGCTGGTGGCGGCGTCGCCGTCGTCGGCCGGTTCGGTGGCGTCGTGGCCGTCGCCGGCCTCGGCCTCTCCCACGGTGACGAAGGGCGCCGGGCTCTCGGGCTCCTCACCGCCCTCGGGGGTGTCCTCGATCCAGGCCGTCTCCCCCTCGACGCAGGTCTGGATCACGCCGAACTGGAGGCGCTGGCCCACCTCCTCGGGGGCCGTGAACCCGATGGTGAACACCTGGCGGAAGTGGGGGTCGAGCTCGTTGCCGTCCTGGGCCGTCCAGGTGATCTCCGAGACGCGCTCGGTCTGGGGCTCGCCGTGGCTGCTCTCCACCGGCTCGTCCAGCGCCGTCTCGGTGGCCTCGACGTCCCAGCCGACCAGGACCTGGGGCGCGGCGTTGAGGACGCCCTCGGGGACCTGGACCGCGATCTGGCGGGTGGGCGAGTCCTCGCAGCCGTGGCCCACCGTGAACGAGAGGGTGGTCGAGCCGCCGGCCGGCACGGTGTCCTTGTCCGCGGTGACGTGGGCCCCGGCCGGGGTGGCCAGGCCCAGGGCCAGGGCCCCGGCGGCGAGCAGGCCGAGCCCCAGGCGGGCGGTGCGGGTGGTCATGGTGGGATCTCCTGTGGGTGGGACGGAGGGTGGAGGGAAGATGTCGAAGGGGAGACGAGCGGAGAGCGGCCGGGCCGGCCAGCAGCGGGGGCGGGAGGGAGCAGGTGGCCTCAGGCGACGATGCGGACCTGGAAGGTGGCGATCTCCTCCTCGTAGAGGGAGGTCCGGGCCGCCACCTCGACGGTCCAGGTGCCACCGATGGAGAGGTCGTCGCTGATCAGGGTCCAGTGGCCGGGCCCGGTGGGGGCGGGCGTCCGCTCCAGGCCGGCGACCTCCGCGGCCGGGAGGGAGAAGCGGACCTCCACCCCCTCGGGCAGGTCCCAGGGCTGGCCCTCCGTGTCGTAGGTGTAGAGGTGCAGGGTGGTGCGCCCGGCCCGGGTGGGGTCGATGTCCATGGCCACCTCGCCGTCACCCAGGGGCTGGCGGTCGGCGAAGGGGGCGGCCACCGCGCTGCGGGCCGGGGTGATGTCGACCAGGGCACCGGTCACCCCCACCACCAGGGCCAGCAGGGCCACCTCGATCACCAGGGTGCGCCGCAGGACCGAGAGGGCCGTCGCCCCCCGGCCGGCGGCCGGGGTCTCGCCCGACGGAGCCTCGCCTGACGGGGCCGCGGTGGCGGGCCCGTCCAGGTCGTGCTCCACCAGGGGCACCAGGCGGTAGCGGTTCCAGCCCCCCAGGAGGGCCACCAGCCCCACGATGGCCACCTTGGCCAGCAGGAGCTGGCCGTAGGGGGTGGTGACCAGGGCCCGGGTGCTGCCCACCTGGGTCCAGCCCAGGGTGCCTCCGGCCACGGCCACGACGGCCAGGGTCAGGCCCGCCACCCCCGAGAAGCGGAGCACGGCCGGGGCCGGCGAGGTGCCGGCCCGGCGTCGGGCCGCCACCACCACCAGCAGGCCGGCCAACCCGCCCAGCCACACCGCGGCCGCGGTCACGTGGGCGGCGTCGGCGCCGATGGCCACCGCCGCCGGGGAGGAGGTGGCGGTGTGGCCGGCCACCGCGAACGAGGTGGCCACCGCCACCAGCCCCGCCCCGGCCACCACCCGGTCGCGCCCGGCGTCGACGGCCACGAACAGCAGGGCCAGCAGGGCCACGGCGGTGGCCAGGCCCACGTTGTCGGCCAGGATCTGGCCCAACACCCCGGGGGCGGTGATGGAGTCGGGCCCCAGGCCGGTGGCCAGGGCGGCCCGCAGGGGCAGCTCCAGCACCAGGCCGACCGCGCCCACCCCGGCCGCCACCCGCACCACCCGGCGCAGGCCGGCCCGCTCGGCCCCGCCGTCGTGCACGGCCACCAGGAACAGGGCCAGCCCGGTGGCCAGCAGGGCGCCCCCGTAGGCCAGGACCCGGGCCGCGGTGCCGGCCAGCCGCCACGCCGACTCGTCACCGGAGCCGACCAGGGCGTCGACCACCGAGTCGTCGAGCCGTTCGGCCCCGTCGCCCACGCCGAAGGTGAAGGCCCCGTCGATGGGGTGGCTGTCGGCCGAGACGGCCCGCCAGACCACCACGTAGGCCCCGTCGGCCAGGTCGCCCCGCAGGGGCACGGTCACGGTGTCGCCCCGGACCTCGACCCCGCCCCGGTCGACCCGCTCGCCCTCGGCGTCGAGCACCCGGACCTGGCCCACGCTCACCGACACGCCCTCGTTGAAGGTCAGGGTCACCTCGGTGGGGGCCTGGCCCAGGGACCCGCCGTCGGCCGGCGTGCTGGTGAGGAGCTGGGCGTGGGCCCCGGCCGGGGCGGCCCCGAACCCCAGGACGGCCAGGGCGGCCACGGCGGCGAGGGCGAGGCTGGCTCGGGGGACGAGGCGCCGGGCTCGCCCGCGGCGGGCGGGATCCGCCGTGTCCCGGCCGGCCCCTCCCGGCGGGCCGGCCGGCGGCTGGGTGACGTGACGCCCGGCGAGGAGGGACCTCGGTGGGGCGGTCGGGGGGGCGCTCACGCCGGGGCCGGGGCGGTGCCGCCCCGCAGGTCCCGGCCCGGACGGGCCGGGAGGAGCCACAGCAGCAGCACGCCGGCCAGGTCCAGGACGTGGTGGGCCTCGGTGAAGGCCAGGGTGGCCCCCTGGGCCATGTCGACCCCGGCGGTCACGGCCATGGCCCCGGCCAGGGCGCCGGCGAAGGGCAGGAGGCCGGTGGCCAGGCGGGGCCGCCAGGCGGCGCTGAGCAGGCCGACGGCCAGGGCCAGGTCGAAGGCCCCCATCTCCCGGGCCACGTGCACCGGGGCCTCCGCGTCCTGGGCCAGGAAGATGGCCGGCACGGCCAGGACCAGCTGGGTCAGGCCGATGGCCAGGAGGCCGTAGCGCACCGCCTCCCGCACCGGCCGGGGCCGGGACGTCACCGGCACCCGGGCCAGGATGTCCTCGGTGCGGTCGGCCACCACCTGGGCCGGGCGGACCCGGACGGCCCGGTGGAGGTGGGCGGCCTCGGCGGCCCAGGCCCGGCACGCCCCGCACCGATCCAGGTGCACGTCGACGGCGGTGTCGTCGACGCCGGGGGGGAGGGCCTCGTGGTCGAGCCGGGCGGAGAGGGCCTCGCGGCAGTCGGGGCAGCGCATGGAGGCCAGGTCGCTCCCGGGCCGAGGATGGTTCCCAACCTGAACGACGATCCCGCGGGGTGGTGGACAACGACCGTCGCCAGCCGCCACGCTCGCGGGTCGTGGACCCGCTGACCCGCCTGGCCCTGGAGGCCCGTGACGGCGACGAGCTCAGCCTGGCCGGCTTCGTGCGGGCCTCGCAGGCCGACGTCTGGCGCCTGGCCGCCCACCTGGTCGATCGGCCGTCGGCCGACGACGTCGCCCAGGAGGTCTACCTGCGGGCCATCCCGGCCCTGGCCCGGTACCGGGCCGAGGCGCCGGCCCGGGCCTGGCTGCTCGGCATCGCTCGCCGCACCTGCGCGGATGTGATCCGCCGCCGGGGGCGCGAGCGGCGGTTGTGGCGGCGCCTGGTGGCCCAGCCCGACCCGGCCGGTGAGGCGGGGGCCGCACCGGCCACCGGCGACGTGGAGCTGGACGCCCTGCTGGCCGCCCTGGCCCCGGACCGGCGCGACGCCTTCGTCCTGACCCAGGTGATCGGCCTGCCCTACGCCGAGGCTGCCGTGGCCTGCGGGGTGCCGGTGGGCACCATCCGCTCCCGGGTGGCCCGGGCCCGCGCCGAGCTGGCCACCGCGGTCCAGGACGAGGCCCGGGACGAGGCGGCCGGCACCGACGGTTGACACCTGCCTCGGACGAGGGCGGCGGCGAGGCAGACTGCGGGGCATGGCCGGACCGTTCGATCCTGACGGCGTGGTCCTCGCCAGGGTGCGCGAGGCCTGCCACGCCCTGCCCGAGGTGGAGGAGCGACCGAGCCACGGCTCTCCCGCCTTCTTCGTGCGGGGCAAGAAGACGTTCGTGATGTTCCTGGACGACCACCACGGCGACGGCATCCTCGGCCTGTGGTGCGCGGCCCCGCCCGGGGTCCAGTCCGACCTGGTCGACACCGAGCCCGAGCGCTTCTTCGTCCCGCCGTACGTGGGGCACCGGGGGTGGTTGGGCGTCCGCCTGGACCTCGACGTGGACTGGGACGAGGTGCGCGACATCGTCACCGACGCCTACTGCGCGGTGGCCCCGGCCCCGCTGGTTCGCCAGGTGCGTCCCGACGACGGGTGAGGCGGGGCCGTCGACGAGTTCGCTCCAGCCTCTTGCCATTTGCGCCCGCCGGGTTCAGCCCGGACCGGCGACGTCCCCGGCCACGGCGGTACCGAGCGCCGTCGCCCCCGAGGGGGCCCCGGCGGGGACGTGGAGCACGGTGGGCCGGCGCCGGCCCCGGAGGGTGACCCGCTCGCCGGCTCGCCAGTGGTCGGCCTCGGTCCCCCCGGCCGCGGCCACCGCCTCGCCCGAGGCCAGCACCAGGCCGGGCACGTCCTTGGCCAGCTCGGTCAACCGGGCCGCCTCGTTCACCGGGTCGCCGATCACCGTGTACTCGAAGCGCTCCTCGGAGCCGATGTTGCCGGCCACCGCGGGGCCGGCGGCCACCCCGATCCCGGCCCGGCAATCGGGCACCTCGGCGGCCAGGCGGGTGGCCAGGTGCCGGGCCGCGGCCAGGGCGGCGCCGGCCGGGTCGGCCCGGGGGCCCGGCGCCCCGAACACGGCCAGGGCGGCGTCGCCCTGGAACTTGTTGATCCAGCCGCCGTGCTCGTCGACGGTCGACACCACCACGGTGAAGAACCGGTTCAGCACGTCGACCACGTCGGTGGCCGGCCGGCCGGCGGCGATGCCGGTGGAGTCGATGATGTCGACGAACAGCACGGCCACGTCCCGGACCTCGCCGCCCAGCCCCGGGCCGCGACCCAGGGCCTCTTGGGCCACGTCCTCGCCCACGTGCCGGCCGAACAGCTCCCGGAGCTGCTCCCGCTCCCGCAGCCCGTCGACCATGCGGTTGAACCCGTCCTGCAGCAGGCCCAGCTCGCTGGCGTCGTAGACGTCCACGGCCACGTCCAGGTCCCCGTCGCCGACCCGGGCCATGCCCTGGCGCACCTCCCGGACCGGGTCGGCCACCGCCCGGGCCCCGAGAAGGGTGACCCACAGGCCCACGCCCAGCGCCACCCCGCCGATGACGACCATGGTGACGGCCAGCGAGGTGCGGGTGGCCGTCCCCTCGGCCAGGGCGAAGACGCCGGTCACCACCAGGCCCAACAGGGGCACCCCGGTGCCCAGGGCCCAGGCCAGCACCTGCCGGAGGGCCACGCCGGGCAGGCGGGGCCGGTCGACGTCGCCCTGGGCCAGGGCCCGGGCCGCCACCGGGCGCATGATCCGCTCGGTGGTCAGGTAGGTGACGGCCCCGGCCGACAGGCCGCTCAGGACCACGGTGAAGGCCACCCTGCTGATCAGCCGGGGGTCGAACAGGCCGTTGACCAGGCCGAACAGGCCGGCCGAGGCCATCCACAGGAGGAGCTGGACCCGCAGCAGATGGCGGGGGGTGCGCAGGACGGCGCCGACCTCGCCGGTCGACGGGTCCCGGCCCTCGACCAGCCAGCGACGGGCGGGGGCCAGCACCCGGGCCCCCCACACCGTCCCCGCGGCCACGGCCAGGGGCGCCCACACGGAGACCAGCACGGTGTTGACCAGCAGGACGCGGCCCGGGTCGTCGAGGGGCTCGCTGGGCAGGACCCAGGCCACGAAGGCGAAGGCGGCGGCGGCCGCCCCCAGGTTGGTGACGGCGCTGCTGGACGACACCCCCACCGTCACCCGGCGGGCCAGGCGGGGCCCCTCGGCGGGCGGTCGGGTCCTGGCCCGGGTCCGGTGGCCCATCAGCGTCGGGGCCGGTCGGGGGGGCGGCCGGGCGTCACCGCCCCAGCGTGGCACCTCCGGCCCGGGGCGGGCGCGGTCGGGGCAGACTGGCCCCCCGCCACCCCCGGAGGAGCGCCCCCATGGCCATCGACTTCACCCTCGAGCCCGAGATCGAGGAGCTCCGCCTGCGGGTCCGCTCGTTCGTCGACGAGGTGGTCAAGCCGGGGGAGGCCCGCATCGGCGGCCTCGACACCGTCGACCAGCGCGACGAGTACGTCCGCACCCTCATCGAGATGCGGGGCCAGGCCCAGGAGGCGGGGCTGTGGCTGCCCCACATGCCGAAGGAGTGGGGGGGCATGGAGCTGGGGCACGTGGGCCTGGCCATGGTCCAGGCCGAGGCGGCCAAGTCGACCTACGGGCCGTGGGTGCTCAACTGCCAGGCCCCCGACGAGGGCAACATGCACACCCTCCTGCACTGGGGCACCGACGAGCAGAAGGAGCGCTACCTGCGGCCCCTGTGCGAGGGGCGGGTCATGAGCTGCTTCGCCATGACCGAGCCCGAGGTGGCCGGCTCGGACCCCACCCTCATCAAGACCCGGGCCTACCCGGACGGCGACGAGTGGGTGATCGACGGGCACAAGTGGTTCATCTCCAACGCCCACCGGGCCGGCTTCGCCATCCTGGTGGCCCGCACCGAGGACGACCCCGACCTCCCCCAGGCGGCCAACACCGCCTTCCTCGTCGACATCCCGTCCGAGGGGTGGACCGAGGTGCGCCAGATCGAGACCATGCACGGCTCGACCGGCCACTCCGAGATCCGCATCGAGGACCTGCGGGTCCACCAGGACCAGATGCTGGGCGGCCGGGGCCAGGGCCACCTGCTCGGCCAGTACCGGCTGGGGCCGGCCCGCCTGGCCCACTGCATGCGGTGGATCGCCCAGGCCGAGACGGCCCTGGACATGATGGTCGAGCGCTCCCTCGACCGCTTCGCCCACGGCTCGCTGCTGGCCGAGAAGCAAGGCATCCAGTGGATGATCGCCGATTCCACCATGGAGCTGTACCAGTCCAAGCTCATGGTGCTGCACGCCGCGTCCAGGATCGACGCCGGGGTGGACTTCAAGAGCGAGGTGTCGATGGCCAAGCACTTCGTGGCCAACGCCCTGGGCCGCATCATCGACCGGTCGATCCAGGTCCACGGCGCCCTCGGCTACTCGACCGACACCCCGCTGGCCTCCATGTACCAGCACGCCCGCTGGGCCCGCTTCGCCGACGGGGCCGACGAGGTCCACCAGATGCGCATCGCCCAGCGCACCATCGCGGCCTGGAAGGACCACGGCTCCACCCGCACCGCCACCGGCGACCTGCCCCTCTGACGGGGGCGCAGAGCTGGGGTTTCCGGGAACGCATGGGCTCGATCCGGCGCGCGTCGGCTCTGCGCGGGGTCAGGCGGCGAGGGCTGATGTGGGGGGAGGTGGTCGGGTAGTGCGACATCGGCCGTCGGGGTCGGTGACCCGGACGGTGGCGTCGGGGTCCATGGTGAGGGACCAGCCGGGTCGGTGGATGACGTGGTGGTGGTAGGCGCAGAGGAGGACGAGGTTGTGGGGGTTGGTGGGTCCGCCGTCGATCCAGTGGCGGACGTGGTGGGCGTCGCACCGATCAGGCGAGCGGTCGCAGCCGGGGAATCGGCAGCCTCGGTCTCGGAGGACGACAACGGTGAAGAGGGCGGCGGCCACGATGCGGGTGGCCCTGCCGTAGTCGAGGACTTCGGAGCGGCCTCGGGTGATGACGCGGTGGACATCGGCGTCGCAGGCCAGGCGTCGGGCCGTCTCGGCGTCGATCGTCGCTCCCTCGGGCAGGCGGGCAGTGCCGGCGCGGTCGGTGAGGGTGTCCAGGTCGATGGTGATGTTGAGGTGGGGGCGGTGTCGGGCCGCGACGTGCATCCCTTGGTGGTCGAGGAAGAACCGGAACACCGAGATCAGGGCGTCGTGGCGCTTCTCGGGCGGCGTGCGTGCGTCGTCGTCCCGCTTGGGGTCGAGCGCGACGCGCAGGGCGGCCTGCGCGGTGGCGTACCCCTCGGTGGTCAGGTCCGCGTCCAGGCGGCCTCGTCCGTCCATCAGCGGCGACAGGTGCGCCCGGCCCGCTTCCTCGATCGGGTCTCTCTCGTCCAGGAGGGCCTTGGCCTTGGCGGCCCAGTCGCGCATGGCGGCCGCCGTCTCGGGGACGTCCAACGGGGCCAACGCGGGCACGAGGGTGGCCTCGTGCTCGGCGTAGAGGCCTGCGGTGCGGTCGTTCACGTTGGCCACGACGGCCTGCACCTGACCACCCGACAGCGCCCCGCCGGTCCAGGCCCGAGCCGTGACCGGGCACCCCTGCAACCGTCGTGCCGTCGCCGCGTGGCGCGTCGCGTCCCGGTTCGAGAGCCGGGCCCGCACCCGGAGCCACGACGCCATCGACGCCGCGTCCTCCACGTCCCACAGCTCCGCCGCATCGAAGGCCCCCGCAGCCTCGGACACCTTCGCCGTCAACCGATCCAACAACCGGAACGCCTGAGAGCCAGGGCGTCGCCGTCGACGGGGATGTCCACGTCTTCGATCGCTCGGCGCAGCTCGTCCAACGGCATGGAGCCGACGTACCCGAGCCGCTGACGAACAAACGTTCGATCCATTGGACTTGTCGCGGCCTCCCCCGACCGTCAGCCGTCAGTGGTCGGCGGTCAGCCGGGAGGGGTGGGCTCGAACGGGGGCACGGGGACCGAGAGGGCTGCGGCCTCGGCCCCGCCGTCCACCTCGACCACCTTCCCCGTGACCCACGACCCGGCCGGTGAGGCCAGCCACAGGGCGGCGGCGGCCACGTCCTCGGGCTGGCCCACCCGGCCCATGGGCGTGCCCACCTCCAGGGCCCGGCGCATCTCGTCGTCGGCCATGACCACGTCGAGGGCCCGGGTGGCCACCGCCCCCACCGACAGGGCGTTGACCCGCACCCGGGGCGCCCACTCGGCAGCCATGGCCACCGTCAGCTTGTTGAGGGCGGCCTTGGCCGTGCCGTAGGCCGCGAAGCCGGGCACCACCTGCTGGCTCGACCGGGACGAGATGTTGACCACAGCCCCTCCGCCCGTGGTGTCGACCATGGCCCGGGCCGCCCGCTGGGCGAGCAGGAACGGGCTGACGGCGTTGAACTGCAGGGCGCGCTCCAGGAAGCGGCGACTGGTGTCGGCCGCGGCCCGGGGCGGCGTGCCGCCGGCGTTGTTGACCAGCACGTCGAGGCGGCCCAGCTCCGCGACGGTCCGGTCCACCAGGGCGTCCAGGGCCTCGTCGTCCATGACGTCGGCGGGCAGGGCCAGGGCCCGGCGGCAGGGCCCGAGCCTCCTCCGCCACGACCTCGACGTCGGCCGCGGTGCGGGCCGCCACCACGACGTCGGCCCCGGCCTCGGCGAAGGCCAGGGCGATGGCCCGGCCGATGCCCTGGCCGCCCCCGGTGACGAGGGCCACCTGCCCGTCGAGGCGGAAGCGGTCGAGGATCACGGCGCCTCCCGAGGCAGAGATCTGATGGGTCGTCAGGTTACGACCCGGCGAGAGCCCCTGCCGTCCTGCGGGGGCGATGGCGGTCCGGGCTCACTGTCCCGTCCCTGGCCGGCCGATGACGTAGCACGCGATGCCGGCGGCCACGCCGACGTTGAGCGAGTCCACGCCGGGGGCCAGGGGGATGCCGGCCCGCACGTCACAGGCCGCCTCGGTGGCCGGGGTGAGGCCCGGCCCCTCAGATCCCAGCACCAGGGCCACCCGTTCGTCGGGGCCGAGCGCGTCGGCCCACCGGTGGAGGTCCACGGCGTCGGAGGCCGGGGTCAGGGCCACCACGGTGAAGCCGGCGTCCCGCACGGGGGCCAGCCCCCCGGGCAGGTCGGCCAGGCGAGTGTGCGGCAGGGCGAAGCCCTCGCCCATGGAGGCCCGGTTGGCTCGCCGGTACAGCGGGTCGCACGATGCCGGGTCGAGGAGCAGGGCGTCGATGCCCAGGGCCGCCGCGCTGCGCAGGATGACGCCCATGTTGGTGGGGTTCACCACGGCCTCGGTGACGATCACCCGGCGGGCCGGGGCCAGCACCGCGGCGACGTCCGGAAGGGGCCGGCGGGCGAAGGCCACCAGGGCCCCCCGATGGGTCTGGTAGCCGGTGATGCGGGACACCACGGCCGGCCCGACCCGGTAGACGGGCACGTCGGGGCCCAGCCTCGGGGGCAACGGGTCGCGGCGGGCCCGGTCGACCAGCACAGTGGTGGCTCGGTAGCCGGCGGCCAGGGCCCGACCGGCCACCAGCTCCCCCTCGGCCACGAACACGCCCTCCATGTCGCCGCCCGGGGCCTCCCGCCGGCGCCGCAGGTCGTGGTCGCGCAGGCCCATGAACACGGCCAGCCGCTCGTCGTCGGGGTCGTCCACGTCGACGCCCCCCGGTCCGGCCGGCGCCGTCCGGTCGGGCCTCGTCGGCTCCGGTCCCACCGCCGGCCCCCGGGCTCAGGCCGAGTGCTCGGCCACGATGATGCCGACCTCGACGGCGTCGGCCGCGGTGGCCGGCTCGTCCAGGGCCGGGTCGTCGTCGGTGGCCGGCTCGGCGGCCATGAGCCGGTGGCTGAGGCGCGACGCCACCACGGCCACGACCGCCGCCACCAGGTTGCCGATGAACCACGCCGCGCTGGCCCCGTCGATGCCGTCGTCGCACACCAGCACCAGGGCCGGGATGACGATGGCCAGGGTCAGGGTCAGGGTCATGGCCACCGTGGCCACGTGGCGGTGGAGGATGCGGACCTCCGACAGCAGCATCGAGGTGACGGCCCACGGGACCCCGGCCGCCACCATGATCGGGACGACCCGGGCGGCATCGGCGTAGTCGTCCCCGTAGACCAGGGTGACCACGTCGCGCCCGACGAACATCACCGCCGCGCCGGCCACCATCAGCCCCAGGGCCAGGCCCAGGCCCAGCCGGACCTGCGAGCGCAGGTGGGCGCCGTCCCGGCCGCCCTCGGCCAGGAGGGCCTGGCCCAGGGCGGTGGGCACGTAGAAGGCCACGGCCACGATGCCCCAGGCCACGTTGAAGCTGGCGTAGCTCTCGCCCGACACCGAGGCCAGCACGATGACCGGCAGGGCGAAGTAGGGGGCCTGGTAGGCCAGGGTCGACAGGTAGTTGACGGCCGAGTAGCGCACCGCGGCCCGGGCCGCGGCCGGCCGGGGCCGGAAGCGCAGGCGCCCGCCGGCGAACCGGGGGGCCAGGGTGGCCCCGGCGAAGCCGGAGAGGGCCACCGGCACCGAGGAGAACACGAACAGCCACAGGGCCCGGTGCTCGTGGCCCCGGAACAGGAACAGCAGCGGGAACCGGGCCAGGCCCACCAGGGCGATGCGGGCCATCACCAGGTTCCAGCGCCGGGCCGTCATGCACCGCACATCCGCGATCATGGACAGGGCGGCCCCGGCCACGGTGAGGAGGAACAGCACCGGCCCCCCCACCGGGTGCCAGTCGGTGAGCACGTCGATGGGCGACTCGTCGCTGGCGGCGTGGACCACGACGGCGAAGCCCAGCCCCATCACGCTGGCGGCCACCGCGGTGGCCACCGCGGCCCAGGTGAAGGTGGTGTCGGAGTCGTCGTCGCGGCCGGCGGCGTAGCGGGCCAGCGCCACCGGCAGGCCCAGGCCGGCCAGGTAGGTCACGAACAGGACCGACTGCGAGAGCTTGGCCGCCGCCCCCACGTCGGCCTCGACGTCGAGCCGGGCGGCGACGAGCCAGAACACGGCGCCCGAGAGGGCCTGGATGCCCGCCCCCACCACGAGCAGAGCCGACCCGGTGAGCAGGTGGCGGTGCCCGGCGCCGCGCAGGCGGGCGAGGGCGGCGGGAGGCTTCACGAAGGCGCCACGCTACCGGTCACCCGGTGGCGCGGGGGCAATGGCGGCCGGGGCCCACCGCTCTTGACCCCGCGGTCAAGTGCGGCGGTAGCCTGCGCCGGTGACCGAGACGGCCCCCGCTCCCCCCGCCACCGGACGGGCCCGCCTGGCCTCGGAGGCGCCGGTCCCCGCCGACCACTCCCACCCCGGGGCCCGCCGGCCCGACCGCCACCGCTGGGTCGACAGCCACGGGCTACGCCTCAGCGTCTGGGAGTGGGGCCCCACCGACGCCCCGCCCGTGCTCCTGGCCCACGGCGGCTTCGACTTCGCCGGCACGTTCGACACCCTCGCCCCCCTCCTGGTCGACGGGGGCTGGCGGGTCGTCTCCTGGGACCAGCGGGGCCACGGCGACTCCGACCACGCCACCCTCTACTCGTGGGAGGCCGACGTCCGCGACGCCGCCGCGGTGCTGGCCACCCTGGGCCCCGACCCGGTGCCCGTCGTCGGCCACAGCAAGGGCGGTGCCCTGGTCCTCCAGCTGGCCGAGGCCTGCCCGCACCGGGTGGCCCGCCTGGTGAACCTGGACGGCCTGCCCTCGGCCCGGAGCTGGCCCGACGTGCCCGAGCACCACCGGACCCGGCTGCGGGCCGAGGAGCTGGGAGGCTGGCTCGACCGCCGGGCCGGCACCGCGGGCAAGGCTCGGCGGCCCGGCACCCTGGAGGAGCTGGCCGAGCGCCGGGGCCGCATGAACCCCCGCCTCGGCCCCGACTGGCTGCGCTACCTGGTGCCCGTCGGGGCTCGGTGCGACGTCGACGGCTGGCGCTGGAAGATCGATCCCACCATGCGCATGGGCGGGTTCGGCCCGTGGCGCCCCGAGTGGTCGATGTGGCGCCTGCCCAGCCTGGGCATGCCGGTGCTGTGCGTGCTGGGCCTCGACCTGGAGGTGATGGGCTGGGGCACGCTGCCCGAGGACGTGGTGCCCCACCTGCCGCCCGGCGGGCGCTTCGTGGGCCTCGACGGGGTGGGCCACTTCGTCCACATCGAGCAGCCCCGCCGGGTGGCCGACCTCGTGCTGGAGCACCTGTCGTGACCGGCACCGTGACCCTCACCCACAACCGGGTGGCCCTGGCCCTCCACCCCCTGCGGCCGGCTACTGGCCCCGACGGCCGGCCCCTGCTGCTGCTCCACGGCCTGGGCGAGCGGACCCCCGACGGGCCGCCAGCGTGGCTGGAGGCGTGGCCCGGCCCGCTGTGGGGCCTGGACCTCACCGGCCACGGCGCCTCCAGCCCCACCGTGGGCGGCGGCTACACGGCCGAGATCCTCATGGCCGACGTGGACCAGGCGCTGACCCACCTCGGGCCCACCACGCTGGTGGGCCGGGGCCTGGGCGCCTACCTGGCCCTGCTGGCCGCCGGGGCCCGACCCACCGCGGTCCGGGGCGCCGTCCTGCTCGACGGGCCGGGCCTGGCCGGCGGGGGGCCGGCGCCGGGCTCCCCGCTGATGATCGCCGGGGCCCGCCTCCCGGCCGGCCCGCCCGACCCCTACGCCCTGATCGAGCTCAGCCGCGACGTCCGGCCCCCCGACTACGCCGTCTCCTTCGCCCACCAGGCCGTCCAGCTCTCGGGCCTGGACACCCCGCTCACCGTGGCCGCCGTGGTCCGCCCCCCGTGGCTGGAAGCGGTGGCCCGCGCCCCGGGCGTGGCCGAGGGCTCGCTGGCCGACGCCCTGGCCGCCTACGCCGCCCCGGCCTGAGCGGGGTCGGCCCCCCGGCCCGGCGCGCCGGCCGGCGGCGAGGGTCAGTCGCTCCCCATCGGGGCCCGGGACCGGCCCCGGGCCTTGGCTCGGTACATGGCCGCGTCGGCGTCGCGCACCAGGGCCTCGGCCTCCCGGGTGCCGTCGGAGGTGGCCACGCCGACGGAGACCGTCATGCGGAGCTCGGTGCCCTCGATCCGGAGGGGTCCGGCCACCGCCTCCTCGATGCGCCGGGCCACGGCCACCGCCTCGTCCCTGCCGGCCAGGTCCTCGCACAGCACCGCGAACTCGTCACCGCCCAGCCGGGCCACGGTGTCGCCGGGTCGCACGGCGCCGTCGATGCGCCGGGCCACGCGGGCCAGCAGCTCGTCGCCGGCGGCGTGGCCCAGGCCGTCGTTCACGGCCTTGAAGCCGTCCAGGTCCAGGAACAGCAGGGCGGCCAGGGTCCGGCCCCGTCCGGCCCGGCCCACCGCCACCCGGAGCCGGTCGAGGAGCAGCGTGCGGTTGGGGAGCGAGGTGAGGGCGTCGTGGGTGGCCCGGTGCTCCAGCTCGTCCTCGAAGGCGGCACGATCACTGACGTCGCGGGCGATGGCGGCCACGGTGTCGATGGCGCCGCCGTCGTCGCGGAGGGCGACGACCACCACCGACAGGGCGACCACGTCGCCCTCGACGTCGTGCACGGCCAGCTCGCCCTCCCACGTGCCGGTGGCCTCCACCGCGGGCAGCAGCTCGGTGAGGGCCCGGTGGCGAGCCCACGGCGCCAGCCGGCCGACCAGCCCGGTGAGGTCGGTGGTGGCGTCGGGGCCGAGGCCGAGGGTGCGGGCGCAGGCCGCGTTGCAGAGGATCCGGTCCTCGCCCCGGAGGGCCAGGGCCACCAGGTCGGGCGAGGACGCCAGCACCAGCGACAGGCGGGCCCACGCCCGCTCGGCCCCGATCCCGCGGCCCGCCGGGCTCGGGAGGTCACCTGTCGTCATGCCCCTCCTCCCTTCCCCTGGACGCTCGGGGGGCGGATGCGGCATCGGAGGCTAGGGCCGGGCGGCGCGCCGGGTGGGGCGCCCCGGCCCGGCCGGGTGGGCCGGCCCGGGGCCAGGGGCCACACTGGGGGCCCGCGACCGGGCCCCGGCCCGAGGGAGGACACACGCGATGACCGACCCGCCCGGCGCTCCCGGACCGGCCCCGTCGCCCGAGGCGACCCAGCGCCTGCCTCCGCCGCCGGGCCCGCCGCCCGATCCCGTGGCCCCCGGCCCGCCACCCCACCCCGTGGCACCCGGCCCTCCGAGCGGGGCGACCCAACGCCTGCCTCCGCCGCCGGGCCCGTCGCCTGATCCCGTGGTGCCCGGCCCGCCGCCGGCCGCCGGCCCCCCCGGCCCGCCCCCCGGGGCCGCGCCGACCGGCGGCGCCCCCGCCCCGCCCCACGCGGCCTGGCCCGCGGCCCCGGCCGGTGCCCCGCCCGCCACCGGGTGGCCCGGGGGACCGGCCGCCCCTCCTCCGGCCTCGCCCCCCCGACGTCGGGGCGCCCTGCGCATCGTGGGCCGCGCCCTGCTGGTCCTCCTGGTCATCGGGGCGCTGGCCGGCACCACGGCCTGGGGCCTCACCAACCGGTCCAGCGCCGAGCGGTGGCGCGATCGCAGCGAGGCGGCCGACGCCGACCTGGAGGCCAGCATCGGCCGGCTGGAGTCGACCTCCGCCCTGCTCGAGGACGCCCGCCAGCGCCTGCGCGACCTGGCCGCCGAGAGCGCGGGCCAGACCGACCAGAACCGCATCCTGTCCGAGGTGGTGGCGGCCGCCCCCGAGGTCACCTCGGCCATGCGCCAGTGCCAGGAGGAGACCACCGAGCTGGCCAACGACGTCCTCGCCGACCTGGGCAACCCGAACGCGGATCGGGTCGCCCTCCAGGAGCGCGTCGACGAGGTCAACGACACCTGCGCCCAGGCCCTCGATGCCGCGGCCGAGCTGGAAGCGACCATCGATGAGCTCGGCCTCTGAGAGCCGGGCCCCTCGGTGGGCCCGGTCGGGGCGGGCTGCCGCCTTGGCCCTGGCGGTGGCCGTGGTGGCCGCCGGGTGCGTGGCCCCGCCGGAGGGCGCCGTGGTCGACACGTCGTTCCTGGACGAGCCCCCCGTGGTCGACCCCCGCACCTACACCGTCCGCATCCGCAGCCAGACCTGCGAGGGCCTGGGCGTGGGCTCCGGCTTCCTCATCGACGAGAGCACCATCGTGACCAACCGTCACGTGGTGGAGGGGGCCGACAGCCTGGAGGTGGAGACGTCCGAGGGCGAGGACCTCACCGTGGGGGTGGCCTCCCAGGGGCTGCTGGCCGACCTGGCCATCGTCCGGCTGGACCGACCCATGGCCTCCGGCATGGGCCAGGACACGGCCGAGCTGGCCGCGGCCAACCCGGAGCCCGGCACCGACCTGCAGGCCTTCGGGTACCCGGGCGGCGGTCCCCTCACCGTCACCGACGGCCAGGTCGAGGACTACCAGGTCGACCCCCGCCTGGGGAACCTGTCGAAGGTCATCCGCTCCGACGTGGACATCGAGCCCGGCAGCTCCGGCGGGCCGGCCGTGGACGACGAGGATCGGGTGGTCGGCGTGGTGTACGCCATCGAGGTGGCCACCGAGAAGTCCCTCCTGGTCCCGGTGGAGACCCTCCAGCGCCTCCTGGCCAACGACGAGGGCCTGGAGCCGGTCGAGGGCTGCTGACCGCGCCGGGCGCGGGACGCTCGCGCCGCCAGCCGCCAGCCGCCAGCCGCCAGCCGCCAGCCGCCAGCCGCCAGCCGCCAGCCGCCAGCCGCCAGCCGCCAGCCGCCAGCCGGCGGGTCAGGGTGGGGGCGGCTCGGCGGTGACGTGGTCCACGGCCGCGGCCACGTCGGCCGGGAGGCCGGTGCCCCGCAGGTCGCGCCACATGCGGACGTGGTGCTCGGGCAGCGGGTGGAGGTCCCGGATGCGGTCGGCCAGGTCCTGCCGGCCCGGCATGGTGGCGAAGGCGGCCAGGTGGGGGGTGGTGGCCAGCATGGCCATGGTGCGCACACACTTCTCGCACTGCCCGCAGTTGGCGTCCGCGGTGCGGTGCTCCCAGCACACCCGCAGGTGCTGCTGGGGCAGCGGCTCGGCGGCGATGGCCCGGACCCGGTCGAAGCGGGGCAGGTCGGTGGGGCTGTGCTCGACGGCCAGGGTGCCGGGGGCGGACCAGAGGTGGTCGAGGTCGGGCCGCGACCCCCAGGGGATGAGGCGGCCGTTGGCGTAGCTGGGCGGGACGACCAGGCGCTCGACCACGTCGCTGGCCACCAGGCCGGCGGCGGCGATGGCCGCTCCGTGGTCCCGCCCCCAGTTGGCGGCGGTGATGGCCGGCTGGGCCCGCAGGTCGGTGCGGACGAACAGGGGGGCCAGGCCGAGGGCGGTGGCCACCGCCCGCACCGCTCCCATCTGGCTCTCGACCCGGTCGGTGTCGTCCCGGTCGATGTCGTAGCCCACGACGTACAGCAGGTGGGTGGGGTCGTGCCCCCCGTGGAGCAGGGCCCAGAACGAGTCCACCCCGCCGGTGAAGCACAGGGCGGTGCCCCGCCCCGGCGGCGGGGCGGGCGGTGGCTCCCCGGCGGCCGGCTCCGGGGGCCGGACCGGGCTGGCCGGGGCGTGGTCCCACCAGGTGGCCATGAGGGCGGCGGCCCGGTCCACGCCGGCGGCCCACCCCGGGTCGACGGCTCGATGGGGGACCAGGGTGGCCCCGGCGGCCAGGGCCGAGGGGACGTACGCGGTGAGGACGGCCTCGACCCGGTCGGAGGGCCGGTGGTCGAGCAGCTCGAAGGTGACGGCCCGCCCGTCGACGTCGACCTCTATGCCGTGCCACGGCCCGTCCTGCGTGCGCCGGGCCGGTCCCACCGCCCAGGCCGGCCCGGCCGGCCGGTCGTCCCCGTCCGGCCCTGGCCCCGGCCCCGGGTCGACGTGGGGATCGCCTCCGCCCGGCCTCGGCCTCGGCCCCGGGTCGGCGTCGGGGCCGCCGTCACCCGGTCCTGAGCCCTCGGTCTCGTCTCGTCTCCGCCACCACCGAGCCATGGCCGGCACCCTACCCAGGGGGCGCGGCCGGGCCGGCCGTGGGCGGCCACCGCGCCGCCACCACAGGTCGGGCCGCCTCGCAGGGCTGGCCCGCCGCCACCCCGGGTCGACGGCGCGAGCCCGGGGGCCCGCCCTGGCGGCGCTACTTCAGGAACTTGCTGGTGGTGTTGTCGGCCAGGACCTTGCCGCCGGTCTGGCAGGCCGGGCAGTAGGCCACCTCGTAGGAGCGGTACTCCACGGCCCGGATGACGTCGCCGCAGTCGGGGCACTCCTGGTCCTTGCGGTGGTGCACCGCCCCCGGCCGCTCCTTGGAGGCCGACATGTCGTCCCGGCCCCGCTCGAAGGCCAGGCCCTCGGCCACGCAGGCGGCGATGGCCTCCACGATGCGCTCGGCCTCGCCCTGCCCCATCTTCGACGTGGGGGCGAAGGGGGACAGGCGGGCCCGGTGGCAGACCTCGTTGGCCAGGCGGCGGCCCAGGCCGGCCAGGACGTGCTGGTCGCGCAGGAACCCGTGGAGGCGGGCGGAGTGCTGGGCCAGGAGGTCGGTCATGGCGTCGACGCCGATCCCGTCGGCGTCGGGTCCCAACCGGTCGAGGGGGGGCTGGGGCTCCGGGTCGCCGGACACCACCCAGACGCCGGCCTTGCGCTCGGTGCCGGCCTCGGTGAGGAGCAGGGCCCGGCCGTCGGCCAGAACCCACCGGGCCACGCCGTTGCGGGGCTTGGCTGCTTGCTTGGCGTCGAGGCGCAGCCGGCCGCCCTGCATCAGGTGGACCACGAACGTGGCCACCCCGAAGTCGAGCAGCAGGTGCTTGCCCCGCTGGCCGACGTAGGCCAGGGGGTGGTCCACGGCCACCTCGGGGGCGGGGTCGAAGGTCTTGAGGGCGGTGAACGACAGGGGCACGAACCGCTGGAGGGCGGCGCCGGCCAGGTCCCGGTCCAGGCGCTCGGCGTGGGCCCGGACCTCGGGCAGCTCGGGCATCAGGCCCCCCCGGAGGGGGCGACGGCCCGGACCGCGGCGAACACGTCGCCCAGCCCGGCCAGGGCCGGGGCCAGGTCGAGCAGCACGGCCACGTCGCCACCGACCCGGATGTGCCCGAGCACGAAGGCGGTGCGAGCCGCCATCTCGCCCCGGGCCACGGCCTCGGCCACGGCACGGTCCTGGGAGAAGGTCACGTCGGGGGCCTCGGCGGGGCCGGGTCGCACCGCCACGTCGCCGTCGTCGAGCACCAGGTGCCAACGGGTTCGCCGGGCGCCGTCCACCACCTCCTGGCCGATGACCACCCGGCGCCCGGCCGAGGCGGCGCGGAGGTCCTGGTCGGCCCGGGCCGCGGTGTCGAGGGCGGCCACCCACTCCTCGGACCACGGCTCCGGCATGCGCGCACCCTACCGGTGCGTCCTGTGGTTCGGTGCCCCCTGTGGGGCGCCTCGGCGGGGCCGGATGGCCGGGCCGGTGGGGGGCGGTGCCGGCCTCGCGACGCGGGGTGCGAGCGGCCGCCCCTACGCTCGGCCGATGGCCGAGCCCGAGCGCACCACCCCTGTCGCGGCCCGGGACGAGGGGCGCCATCGACCCGGTCCCGAGCCGTTGTGGAACGAGTCGTGGTACTTCGACTTCGCGGCGGCCGACGGGAGCCTGGGCGGCTACGTGCGCCTGGGCCTGTACCCCAACCTGGGGGTGGCCTGGTACTGGGCCTGCCTGGTGGGCGAGGGGCGCCCGCTGGTGACGGTGATCGACCACGACGTGCCCCTGCCCCGCACCGGGCTGGAGGTGCGGTCCGAGGGGCTGTGGGCCGACCACAACCTGGAGACCGCCCTCGACCACTGGTCGCTGGGGTGCGAGGCCTTTGCGGTGGGGGTCGACGACCCGACCGAGGTCTACGGCGACCTGCGGGGCGACCGGGTGCCCTTCGGCCTGGACCTGGAGTGGGAGACCGACGGCGGCGCCTACGCCTACCCCGGGGTCGACCGCTACGAGGTGCCGTGCCGGGTCACCGGCGAGGTCCTGGTGGGCGCCGAGCGCATCGAGGTCGACGGGCCGGGCCAGCGCGACCACTCGTGGGGCGCCCGCGACTGGTGGACCTACGGCTGGTGCTGGAGCTCGGCCGCCCTGGACGACGGCAGCCGCACCCACGCCACCCACGTCACCCTGGGCGACGAGGACCTCTACGCCACCGGCTACGTCCAGGCCCCGGACGGGCTGCCCCGGCCCGTCGACGGCGTCCGGCGGGGCCAGGACCTGGGGCCGACGGGTCTGCCCACGGCCGGCTGGGTCCACCTGGGCGGCCAGGACGGCGGGGCCGGCGCCCCCGTGGAGCTGGCGGTGGCCCCCGTCGCCTTCGCCCCGGTCCTGCTCACCGCGCCCGACGGCCGGGAGGCCCGGTTCCCCCGGGCCCTGTGCCGCTACACGGCGGCCGACGGTCGCACCGGGGTGGGCTGGACCGAGTGGAACCAGCCTCCACCCGGCTGAACCACCCGGCCGGCGCCGGTCAGCGGGGCCGGTCGGGCCGGAGGATGGCGTCGGCCTCGATCTCGACCCGCCACCGCTCGTCCAGCAACCCGGCCACCACCACGGTCGTGTTGGCCGGGCGGACGTCCCCGAAGGCGGCGCGGTGGGCCCGGGCCACCGCGTCGAAGTCCCCGGCGTCGACCAGGTAGACCCGGGTGCGGACCACGTCGGCCAGGGCGGCGCCCGCCTCGACCAGGGCGTCCCGGATGATCGTCAGGCACCGGTGGGCCTGGGCCTCGACGTCGGGGTCGACGGTGCCGTCGGGGTTCTGGGGGGCGGTGCCGGCCACCACCACGTGGTCGCCGACCCGCACCGCCCGCGAGTAGCCGACCACGGCCTCCCACGGGCTCCCGGACGAGATGGTGCGCCGGCCGCGATCCACGGCCCGCAGGCTACGGCGCCACGGGCCCCGTCCCGGTCGGGGATCGGTGGCCGGGCGCGACGGGGGGTGGCCCCGGGAGGCCACCCACCGTCGTCGTCTCGGAATGGGGGAGGTCAGGCCCGGGCGTCGGCCGCGGCCTCGGCCGCGGTCTCGGCGGCCGCCTCGCCGGCGTCCTTGGTGAACACGCCCTTGGAGAAGGCGATGGCCCCGATCACGATCACGGCCGCCAACACGGCGATGGCGATGCCGGCCGGGTCCACCAGCTGGCGCGGGACGGCCTCGCCCAGGGCGTCCTCGTCGTAGAAGCCGATGATGGCCGGCAGGATCAGCAGCGACACCAGGTTCATGACCTTGATGAGCGGGTTCAGGGCCGGCCCGGCGGTGTCCTTGAACGGGTCGCCCACGGTGTCGCCGATGACCGCCGCCTTGTGGGGGTCGGAGCCCTTGCCGCCCTCGGCGCCGTCCTCGATGTACTTCTTGGCGTTGTCCCAGGCCCCGCCGGCGTTGGACAGGAAGTTGGCCATGAGCTGGCCCACCACGATGACCGAGGCCAGGAAGGCGCCCAGGGAGATGGGACCCAGGCCGAAGCCGATGATGACCGGGGTGAGCACGGCGATGAGGGCCGGCGTGGCCAGCTCCCGCAGCGAGGCGGTGGTGCAGATGTCGATGGCGGGGCCGTAGTCGGGCAGCTTCTCGCCCCGCATGATCTTGCCGTCGGCGAACTGGCGGCGGACCTCCTGCACCACCACGCCGGCGGTGCGGGACACGGCCCGGATGGCCAGGGACGAGAAGATGAAGGCGATGGAGCCGCCCACCAGCAGGCCGATGAAGACCTTGGGGTCGGCCACGTTGATCGGGAACGAGGCGTCGAGCTCGGCCGAGCCCCCGATCTGCTCGATGATGGTCTCGCCGTAGGAGGCGAACAGGGCCACCGCGGCGACCACGGCCGAACCGATGGCGAAGCCCTTGGTGACGGCCTTGGTGGTGTTGCCCACCGCGTCGAGGCTGACCATGATCCGCTCGGGCTCACCCTCGAAGTTGCCCGACATCTCGGCGATGCCGGCCGAGTTGTCGGCCACCGGGCCGAAGGTGTCCTCGGCCACGATGATCCCCGTGGTCGAGAGCATGCCGATGCCGGCCAGGGCCACCAGGTAGGTGGAGAACTTGAAGCTGCCGCCGCCCAGGGCGATGGCCCCGCCGATGGCCACGGCCACGGCGATGAGGCCCCACACCGCCGACTCCAGGCCCAGGCTCATGCCCTCCAGCACGGTGGTGGCGGGGCCGGTGCGGCTGGCCTTGGCGATGTCGCGCACCGGCTTCTGGGAGGTGGAGGTGTAGTAGGCGGTGATCTTGGAGGCGGCGAAGCCCAGGGCCACGCCGACCACGATGGCCCCGAACATGCGGGCCCCGGGGTGCGAGATGGACGCCCCCTCGGGGTCGCCCACGTAGCCGAAGGCCAGCACGGCGGCGCCCACGATGGAGATGGCCTGGGCGATGCTGATGCCCCGGTTGATGATCTTGAGGGCGTCGTCCTCGCCGGGCCGGGCCTTGGCCAGCAGGAGCCCGATGATGGAGGCCACCAGGCCGATGGCCATGACGCCCACCGGGAACACCAGGCCCCGGGCGGCCACGTCGGGGCCCAGGCCGATGCCGGAGAAGGCGGTGACGCCCAGGATGATCGAGGCCACCAGGGTGACGCCGAAGCTCTCGAACAGGTCGGCGGCCATGCCGGCGCAGTCGCCCACGTTGTCGCCCACGTTGTCGGCGATGGTGGCCGGGTTGCGGGGGTCGTCCTCGGGGATGCCGGCCTCGACCTTGCCCACCAGGTCGGCGCCCACGTCGGCGGCCTTGGTGAAGATGCCACCGCCGACCCGCAGGAACAGGGCCAGGAGCGAGCCGCCGAAGCCGAAGCCGACCAGGATGGCCGATGACGTGTTCTGGAACACCAGGATGATGAGGGTGGCGCCCAGCAGGCCGAGCCCGGCGGTGGCCAGCCCGACCACGCCGCCGGTGCGGAAGGCCACCAGGAAGGCCCCGGCGAAGTCGGAGCGGACGGCGGCCGCGGTGGTGCGGACGTTGCCCTTGGTGGCCAGCCACATGCCCAGGAAGCCGATGGCGGCCGAGGCCGTCCCGCCGACCAGGAAGGCCAGGGTGCGGAACAGCCCCGATTCCACGAAGCTGAGGGCGGCCTCACCGGTGTCCTTCTCGATGGCGGTGGAGGTCAGGAAGACCACGCCGGCCAGGGGGACCACGATGACGGCGATGGTCCGGAACTGGCGCTTGATGTAGGCCATCGCCCCCTCGTGGATGGCGTCGGAGATGTCGGTCATCTCCTTGCTGCCGTCTTCGGCGGCCAGCACGCCGCGCATCATGGCGAAGGCGACGCCCAGGGCCCCCAGGGCGACGACGAGCGCGAGCAGCAGCACCACCGTGTCGGTGCCGCCCAGGTCGAAGGCCTGGTAACCACCCTCGGCCAGCAGGTAGGACATTCGGACAACCTCTCGTGGGGGTCGCGTCCCGGCCAGCGGGACGCACGATCTGCGGCGGGGGCGCGGTTTGCCCAGCCGCCCATGCAGCGGCGCCTTTGCTACCCGCCGAACCGACAGCCGTGCAAAAGCCCAGGATCCGTCCTCCCCGCGGTGGGCGGCGGACGGTGGCACCGGGTTCGCTGCCCCGGACCCGGCCCGCCGGTCAACCGCCGGGCGCCGGGGACGTGGCCGTCGCGCCGATGGGCCAGGATCGCGGCGTGCAGGGATCGATCGCCCGCAACCGGGCCACCTGGAACGCCATGGCCCACCACTGGGTGGGACCGGGGGAGCGGTCGTGGGCCACCGACGAGGTGACCTGGGGCGTCTTCTCGATCCCCGAGAGCGACGTGCGGGTCCTGCCCGACGTGCGGGGCCGCGACGTGGTCGAGCTGGGGTGCGGCACCGGTTACGTCTCGGCCTGGCTGGCCCGGCGGGGGGCGCGGCGGGTGGTGGGGATCGACCCCACCGAGGGCCAGCTGGCCACCGCCCGGCGCCTCCAGGGCGAGGTGGGGCCGGCCTTCCCCCTGGTGCAGGGGGCGGGCGAGGACGTGCCCCTGGCCGCCGGGTGCTGCGACCTGGTCGTCTCCGAGTACGGCGCCGCCCTGTGGGCCGACCCCCGCCGGTGGCTGCCGGAGGCGGCCCGCCTGCTCCGCCCGGGGGGCGAGCTGGTGTTCCTCACCGGGTCGGTGCTGCACACGCTGTGCGCCCCCGACGAGGGCCCCGCCGGCCCCACGCTGGTCCGCTCCCACCGGGACCTCCACGAGGTCGACTACCCCGACGACGAGTCGATCGAGTACCACGTCGGCCACGGCGAGATGATCCGCCTCCTGCGAGCCAGTGGCTTCGAGGTCCTCGACCTGGTCGAGATGCACGCCCCCGAGAGCGCCCCCGACAGCACCCTCCTCTCCGGCGACAGCGAGTACCTCCACGTCCCCGCCGAGTGGGCCCACCGCTGGCCCGTCGAGGAGATCTGGCGCGCCCGCCGCCCCTGACCGGTCAGGAGCGGCTGATGAGGCGGCGGTTCCGGATCTTGGCCTTGTAGTAGTCCTTGTTCATCACGGCGATGAAGTCGATGGAGATCTCCTTCGGGCAGGCCTCCTGGCACTCGCCGTGGTTGGTGCACGACCCGAAGAACTGCTCCATGGTGTCGACCATGGCCTCGGTGCGCTTGAAGCGCTCGGGCTGGCCCTGGGGCAGCAGGTTGAGGTGGCTGGCCTTGGCCGCGGTGAACAGCTGGGCCGCCGAGTTGGGGCAGGCGGCCACGCACGCCCCGCACTGGATGCAGGCCGCGGCGTCCATGGCCGCGTCGGCCACCGGCTTGGGGATGGGGATCAGGTTGGCGTCGGGGGCGCCGCCGGTCTCGGCCGTGATGAAGCCGCCGGCCTCCACGATGCGGTCGAGGGCCGAGCGGTCGACCATCAGGTCCTTGACGATCGGGAAGGCGGTGGCCCGCCACGGCTCGATCACGATCTCGGCCCCGTCGGCGAACGTGCGCATGTGGAGCTGGCAGGTGGCAGTGCCCTTCTGGGGGCCGTGGGCCTGGCCGTCGATCATCAGCGAGCACGTCCCGCAGATGCCCTCGCGGCAGTCGTGGTCGAAGACGATGGCGTCCTTGCCCTCGTTGATGAGGCGCTCGTTGACCAGGTCGAGCATCTCCAGGAACGACATCTCGTCGTTGATGCCCGGGGCGGCGATGACGTCGAAGTGCCCCTCGGCGTGGGGCCCGTCCTGGCGCCAGACCTTGAGCGTGACGTTCAGGGTTCTCACTTGTAGCTCCGGACGGCGAGGTGGACGTCGTTGAACTCGAGGGGCTCCACGTGGCGGGTCGGGCGGGCCGGGTCGCCGGTCCACTCCCAGGCCGCCACGTGGGCGAACTCGGCGTCGTCGCGCTCGGCCTCGCCCTCGGTGGTCTGGTGCTCGGCCCGGAAGTGGCCGCCACAGGACTCCTCGCGGGTGAGGGCGTCGAGGCACATGACCTGGGCCAGCTCGAAGAAGTCGTCGACCCGGCCCGCCTTCTCCAGGGTCTGGTTGGTGCTGTCGCCGCTCCCGGTGACCCGCAGGTCCGTGCGGAACTCCTCGTGCAGGGCGGGGATCTCGGCCAGCGCCTTCTCCAGGCCCTCCTTGGTGCGCTCCATGCCGCAGTGGTCCCACATGATGCGGCCCAGCTTCTGGTGGAAGGCGTCCGGGGACTGGGTGCCGCCGATGGAGAGGTACCGGGCGAAGCGCTCGCGGGCCTGGGCCTCGGCCGCCTGGAACTCGGGGTGGTCGGTGGGCACGGGCTGGGTGCCGAGGCGGGGGGCGAGGTAGTTGCTGATGGTGTTGGGCAGCACGAAGTAGCCGTCGGCCAGCCCCTGCATGAGGGCCGAGGCGCCCAGCCGGTTGGCCCCGTGGTCGCTGAAGTTGGCCTCGCCGGCGGCGTAGAGGCCGGGGACGGTGGTCATCAGCTCGTAGTCCACCCACAGCCCGCCCATCGTGTAGTGGACGGCGGGGTAGATGCGCATGGGCTGCTTGTACGGCGACTCGTCGGTGATGCGCTCGTACATCTCGAAGAGGTTGCCGTAGCGCTCGGTGATGGTGGCCTCGCCCAGCCGGTTGATGGCCTCGGAGAAGTCGAGGTACACGCCGTTCTTGAGGGGGCCGACGCCCTTGCCCTCGTCGACCACCACCTTGGCCGCCCGGCTGGCGATGTCGCGGGGGGCCAGGTTGCCGAAGCTGGGGTAGCGGCGCTCCAGGTAGTAGTCCCGGTCGTCCTCGGGGATCTGCTCGGCCGGGCGGTTGTCGTCGGGGTCCTTCGGGCACCAGATGCGGCCGTCGTTGCGGAGGGACTCCGACATCAGGGTGAGCTTCGACTGGAAGTCGTCGCTCTGGGGGATGCACGTGGGGTGGATCTGGGTGTAGCAGGGGTTGGCGAAGGCCGCCCCCCGCCGGTGGGCCCGCCACGCTGCGGTGACGTTGCAGGCCATGGCGTTGGTGGAGAGGAAGAAGGCGTTGGAGTAGCCCCCGGTGGCCAGGACCACGGCGTGGGCCGAGTGGCTGGAGACCTCACCGGTGAGCAGGTCGCGGACCACGATGCCGGCCGCCTCGCCGTCGACCACCACCACGTCGACCAGCTCGGTGCGGTTGAAGAGCTCGACCCGGCCCAGGCCGACCTGGCGGGCGAGCTGGGAGTAGACGCCGAGCAGGAGCTGCTGGCCGGTCTGGCCCCGGGCGTAGAAGGTGCGGCTCACCTGGGCGCCGCCGAAGGAGCGGTTGTCGAGGAGGCCGCCGTACTCCCGGGCGAAGGGCACCCCCTGGGCCGTCATCTGGTCGATGATGCGGACCGACTCCTCGGCCAGGCGGTGGACGTTGGCCTCCCGGGCCCGGAAGTCGCCGCCCTTCACCGTGTCGTAGAACAGGCGGTGGACGGAGTCGCCGTCGCCCTTGTAGTTCTTGGCCGCGTTGATGCCGCCCTGGGCGGCGATGGAGTGGGCCCGGCGGGGCGAGTCGTGGAAGGTGAAGGCCTTCACGTTGTAGCCCTGCTCGCCCAGGGTGGCGGCCGCCGCCCCCCCGGCCAGGCCGGTGCCCACCACGATGATCTCGTACTTCCGGCGGTTGGCCGGGTTCACGAGCTTGCGGTCGAACTTGTACGACGTCCACTTCTCGGTGATGGGGCCGTCGGGGACCTTGGCGTCGAGGCTGATGGTCATGGATCCGGTCCTCTCGGCGATCAGGTGGCCACGACGCCGGCCGTGACGGCCAGCGGGAACGACACGTTCCCGGCCACGACCAGGCCGGCGAAGGAGGCGGCGAAGCCCCGGCGCCAGGCGTTGAAGCGGGGGTTGTTCCAGCCCATGGTCTGGAAGAGGCTCCACGCGCCGTGGAACAGGTGGAAGCCCAGGGCCACGTTGGCCACCAGGTAGAGGCCGGCGTTCCAGGCCCGGCCCAGGGTCAGGGCCACGTTCTCGTACGGGTGGCCCCGGACGTAGTGGTAGCCGGTGCCGGTGAAGGTCAGGTCGAACAGGTGCCAGACCAGGAACAGGCCGACGACGACCCCCGACCAGCGCATGGTGCGGCTGGCGTAGTTGGCGGCCACGTAGTCGCGCTTGCCCTGGTACTTGGTCTGCCGGGCCGCGTGGTTGATGCGGGTCAGGGCGTAGGCGGCGTGGATGTGGAGGGCGAAGGCGGCGATGAGGCCGACCCGCATGATCCAGAGGGTCATGGTCCGGGGCAGGAACGGCACCAGCAGCTCGCGCAGGAACTCGCCGTAGTGGTTGAAGTCCTCGGCCCCCAGGTACATCTTCAGGTTCCCCACCATGTGGATGAAGACGAAGCCCATGATGGCGATGCCGGTCAGGGCCATCACGTACTTCTTGCCCACGGCCGAACGGTAGAGCTCGACGGGGAAGGGGACCTTGCGCGTGCTCCGTGGGGCGCCGGGGGGGGTGCCCCTGGTCACGGTGGTGGCAGCCATCGCGGCCGAAGCTACCCCCGACCGGCGAACCGAGCAGAACCGGAGACCCGTCGCCGCGCCGGGCCGGGAGGTCGACCCCGATCGCCTCGTCGCGCCGGGCCCGACCGTCGTGGCTCAGGGGTGGGGCGAGAGCGCGCCGACGGGGCCGGTGCGGAGCCAGACCATCTCGTGGTCGGTGTCGGCCGGGGCCGTGGGCTCTCGGGCCACCAGGCCGGTGAAGGTGAAGCCCAGGCGCCGGGGGACCGCGGCGCTGCTCGTGTTGGTGGCGTCGCAGCGCACCTCGACCCCGGTGACGCCGTCGAGGCCGAGGGCCAGGTCGCAGAGGACGGCCACCGTCCGGGTCATGAGCCCCCGGCCGGTGGCGTCGCTCCGCAGCCAGTAGCCGATCTCCACGTGGCCCTGTGCGTCACCCCGGTGGTGGAGGCCGCACCCGCCCAGGCACGTCCCGTCGGCCGGGTCGAACAGGCCGTAGACCACCTCGTGGCCGGCGGCGGTGCGGGCCGTGGTCTCGGCGATGAAGGCGGCCAGGGCAGCCTCGGTGAGGCCCTCGTCGGTGGCCCAGGCCATCCACGGCTCCAGCTCGGCCCGGCTGGCCCGACAGGCGGTGGCCAGCGCCGGTGCGTCGTCGGCCCGGTACCGGCGCAGGATCACTCCGTCCAGGGGGAGGCGCTCGGGCGGCCGGGGGTGCACCGGCCCATCCCACCACGCCCCGCGCCGGGAGGCCGCGCCCGTTTCAGGCCGTCAGGTCGTCCTCGCCGAGCCACAGGCCGTGGAAGCCGAAGGGCACCCGCACCGGGAGGTGGACCCGGGCCACCGGGCCGGCCGCCACGTCCTGGGCGTCCAGGATGGCCAGGTGCGACGTGTCGGTGGTGCGGTCGTAGGCGAAGGTGAGCAGCCAGCCCTCGCCCTCGCCCCGGCCGGCGGCCACGAACACCACCTCGCCGGCCCGCTCCAGGGGGCCCGGCTCCCACCGCTGCTCGCGCCCGGTGCGGGTGTCGCGGTGCAGCGTGCCGGCGAACTCGAAGCCGTAGGGCCCGTCCTCGTCGGTGGTGGCGTACCAGGCGTGGCGGTGGGGGCGCCCGGTGTGGTGCCGGTCGATGGACGGGAGGTCCATGTCGACGTCGTTGAGCTGCTCCTGGTGCAGGGTCAGCGCGTCGTCGCCGGTGCCGATGCGCCACTCGGTGAGCCGGGACGGGACCAGGTCGCCGTCGGGGCCGAAGGCCGAGGCCAGCTTGTTGACCTGGACCACCACGTCGTCGCCGTCGCGCCAGGCGTTGGTGCCGTGGAACACGAAGCTGGGGTCCATGTCGACCCAGCGCATCTCCGAGGTCGGCCCGCCCAGGGGCATGACCCCGACCCGGGTGGGGCCGCCCTCGGGGTCCCAGTAGTAGGGGAAGCCGGGCACCGAGCCGTCCCGCCCGAACAGCACCGGACCGAGCCAGAAGACGACGTCGGTCTCGGTCACGGCGAAGTCGTGGATCATGGTGGCCACCGGGATGTCGATCGGCTGGCTGGAGAGCAGGGTGCCCTCCGCGTCGGCCACGTGGTACGTGAGCAGTGGCTCCGTGAAGCCGTAGCCGAAGAAGTGCATCTGCCCGGTGGCCGGGTCGATCTTGGGGTGGGCCGTCATCCACGTGGTGAGCTGGCCGCCGAAGTCGTAGGGGCCGACGGTGGAGAGGTCCTTCGTGGCCAGCTCGTAGGGGAAGCCGACCTCGCCCAGGGTCAGCAGGTGCCCGGCGTGGTGGACCAGGGCCACGTTGCTCTGGGTGATGTCACCCCCGGGGACGCCGGCCTCGGCGAAGGACTGGCCCCGCTCGTGCAGGGTGGTGGCCACGTAGCGGTTGCGGTACCAGCTGGCCTTCCCCCGCTCGATGCGGAGGCTGTGGACCATGCCGTCGCCCAGGAACCAGTGGGGCGACCGGCCGGTGGGGGAGTTGGAGCCGTTGCGGACGTACAGCCCCGAGAGCGATGACGGGATGGTCCCCGTGACCCGCAGGTCGGAGACCGTCGACTCCTCGGTGACCGGCGCGAACGCCCCCTGCTCCCAGTAGGGCACGTCGGGATCGTAAGGCGGGAGGCCGGCCTTGGCCCGGCCCGCGGTGGTGGTGGGCCGGGCGGTGGGCGCCCCGTCCCCCCCGCAGGCGGTGAGCAACCCGGTGCCGCCCAGGGCCAGGCCGGCGGCCCCGAACCCCATGGCCCGCAGCACGGCCCGCCGCTCGACGACGGCGTCCCGCACCACCGGGTGCGTGCGCCGCGAGGTTCTCCGCTCACCCACGGCCGGACGCTACCGGAGGCCCTGGCGCCCCGCCCTCGTGTCGTTCAGCTCCCGAACAGGTCCCCGAGGTCGATCTCCCACCCCGGCACCAGGGGGGTGGTGAGGGTGTCGGCCGCCGTGAGCTCCCGCCGCACGTCGAAGCCGGGCGCCTCCGGGGTGCTCCGCCGGTGGAGGTGGACCACACCGGCCTCGCCGTCGATGAGCCACGCCTCGGCCACCCCGGCGGCCTCGTAGTGCCGGAGCTTGGTGCCCACGTCGTAGCGCCAGGTGGAGGGCGACCGAACCTCGACCACCAGCGGGGGCGGGGCGGTGAACAGGCCCTCGGTGTCGTCCAGGCGACGATCGTCGGGCACCCAGTAGAGGTCGGGGACGTAGACGTTGCGCTCGTCGAGGAGCACGCTGGCGTCAGCGGCCAGCTCGCCGAGCCCGGCCCGCCTGTTGGCGAAGGACATGTAGCTGTGGACCAGCCAGAAGATGATGCGGTTGTGGCGGGCCGCAGGCGTGTTCACCACGATGAGCTCCCCATCGATGAGTTGCGCGCGCGGCAGCTGCTCAGGGAGGGCGAGGAACTCCTCGGCCGTCATCGTCACCGGGTGGTCCCGGGCTGCGAGGGACATGGCCGGGACGGTACCCAGCTCGTCCTCGGGTGTCACATGTTCCTCACGGCCACGGGTGGCCACCTCAGGCCGGGGGGACGACGACGGTGCGGTCCTCGTTGGTGGCCAGCTCGGCCCCGTCGGTTCCCACCAGCCGGAGGTCCAGGGCCAGGGGGCCGGCCGCCTCGGGGACGACCAGCTGGAGGGTGCCGACCCGTTGGCAGGCATCGGCCCCCACGTCGCCGCCGAAGCGCCAGGTGTGCTCGCCCCCGGCCCAGGTGGCCCGGGCGGTGGCCTCGACCCCCCGGAGGGGCTCCCGGAGATCGCTCACCACGTGCACGTCGAGGGCCAGGGGGTCACCGGGGGCCACCGCGGCGGGGAGCCGGTCGGCCACCACGATCACCGGTCGGCAGGCGGCCCGCAGCGCCTCCCACCCGGCCTTGGGCACCCGTCGGTGGTCGAGCACCGACCAGGTCACCGCCGGGTGGCCGTCGGCCAGGCAGAACTGGGCGAAGCCGCCGGTGGGCCGGTACTTGAGCCGCCGCAGCTCCTCGACGTGGCGGCGCACCACCAGGGCCTGGTAGCGCTGGGTGGCCTCCTTCCACGACGCGTAGGTGGCGTGCCCGGCGGGGGGGACGTAGCGGTCGAACCGGTCCTTCTGGAGGGCGTGGGTGCGGCCCAGGCGCTCCCAGTCCAGGTCGGGCCACCGCTCGGGCTCCATGAAGCCGTCGGTCTCGGGGACGGCCTGGGCCCCGAACTCGGTGACGAAGCGGACCTGGCGGGGCAGCAGGCGGGCGAAGGCCGGGAGCTGGCGCTCCTCGCCGTGGTACCAGCCGAAGTAGAGGTGGCTGTCGGTCCCGTCCAACCGGGGCGGGCTGGGCAGGACGCCGGAGTGGGCGATGACGGGCCGGGTGCCGTCGTGGCGCTGGAGGGCCCGCTTGATCGAGCGGTCCAGCACCGACTTGTTCCAGGTCGGCAGCTCCTGGGCGGCCACGAAGCGCAGGGCGGTGCCGGCCCCGTCGAGGTTCCCCGGCTCGACGTCGAGGGCCAGGGGCTCGTTGTGCCCGCACCAGATGGCCACCGACGGGTGGTGGCCCAGCAGGTCGACGGCCTCCCGGGCCTGGCGCACGGCCTGCTTGCGGACGGTGCGGGCGTAGCCCCACTGCAGCGGCATGTCCTGCCACAGCAGCAGGCCGGCCTCGTCGGCGGCGTCGTAGAGCTCGGGCCGGGAGACGTGGGCGTGGACCCGCAGCAGGTCGAGCCCGGCCTCGACGGCCAGGTCGACGTCGCGCCGGACCTCCTCCGGGGTGGCCTCGCCCAGGGCCATGCGGGTGGGCCCCTGGTTGGCGCCCTTGAGGAACAGGCGCTCGCCGTTGACCGAGGCGATCCAGTTCCGCAGGGCCACCTGGCGCAGGCCGATGCGCCGCACCCGCCGGTCGCTGGCCACGAGGCCGGGCGGGTCGGGCGGGCCCTCGGTGGCCGGCGCCCCGTCGGTGGCCGCCGCCGGGACCAGGACCTCGACGGTCACCTCGTGGAGGGGCTGGGCCCCCAGGGCGTGGGGCCACCACAGCTCCGGCTCGGCCACGGTGACGCTCCACGTGAGCTGGTTCTCCCCGGCGGCCAGGGTGTGCTCCTCCTCGTGGTCGACCCCGCCCACCGTGGCCCGCACGGTGGCCGTCCCGGCCTCGGCTGCGTCGAGCACGGCCCGGAAGCCGACCACGGCCTGCTCGGCGGTGGCCTCCCGGCACAGCACCCGCAGGTGCCGGATGCGCACCGGGCCGCTGCGCTCCAGGCGGACCGGCCGCCAGATGCCCCCCGGGTTCCAGTCCGGGTCCAGGCAGTCCCAGTGCTGGAACACGCCGGTCAGGTTGCGCTTGGCCGTGCGGTCCGACGGCCGGGAGCAGGTCAGGTCGACACCCAGGGTGTGCTCGGAGCGGGCGGCCAGGGCCTCGGTCACCTCGAAGGCGTGGGGGAAGAAGTACCCCTCGGTGTCGCCCACGTAGGCCCCGTCCAGCCAGACGTCGCCCTGGTAGAAGCAGCCGTCGAGGACCAGCCAGTCCCGCTGGCCCGGGCCGGGCCGGGCGTGGTCGAACCGGGTGCGGTGCAGCAGTGGCCCGTCGGAGTCGGCGAAGGCCGGGGTCGACCGCCAGTGCCCGGGCACGGAGATGGGCTCCCAGGCCCGGTCCTCGGCGCCGTCGTCCAGCCAGGTGCGGCGGACGTCGTCGTCGGCGGGGAGGGCGTGCCACCGGCCCGAGAGGTCCATGGGCCGCTGACGCTACCGGACGGGCTGCGGGGGGCCTCCGGCGCTCCCGAGCCGGCTCCGGTGGACGCCGGTAGGTTGGCCGGCATGTCGTCGCGCCCCGCCACCCTCGGCCAGCTGCGAGCGTCGGGCTGGCGCTCCGTGCCCGTGAAGCAGGAGGTCCAGCGCAACGCCCTGGCCCGGTTGCGGGCCGGCGAGCCGCTGGTCGAGGGGGTCATGGGCTACGAGGACACCGTCCTGCCCCAGCTGGAGAACGCCCTCCTGGCCGGCCACGACATCGTGTTCCTGGGCGAGCGGGGCCAGGCCAAGACCCGCATCATCCGCTCCCTCACCGGGCTCCTGGACGAGTGGCTGCCCATCGTGGCCGGCAGCGAGATCCTGGACGACCCCTACGCCCCGGTGTCACGGGCCGCCCGCGACCTGGTGGCCGACAAGGGCGAGGACACGCCCGTCGAGTGGGTCCACCGCGACGACCGCTTCGGCGAGAAGCTGGCCACCCCGGACACCTCCATCGCCGACCTGATCGGCGAGGTCGATCCCATCAAGGTGGCCGAGGGCCGCTACCTGGCCGACGAGCTCACCCTCCACTACGGCCTGGTGCCCCGCACCAACCGGGGCATCTTCGCCATCAACGAGCTGCCCGACCTGTCCGAGCGCATCCAGGTGGGCCTGCTCAACGTGCTGGAGGAGCGCGACATCCAGGTCCGGGGCTACAAGGTCCGCCTGCCCCTCGACGTGTTGCTGGTGGCCTCCGCCAACCCCGAGGACTACACCAACCGGGGCCGCATCATCACCCCCCTGAAGGACCGCTTCGGGGCCCAGATCCGCACCCACTACCCCCTGGAGGTGGCCACCGAGGTGGCCATCGCCCAGCAGGAGGCCCGGCCCTTCCAGGTCGAGGGCATCGAGGTGCGGGTGCCGGAGTGGATGGACGAGATCGTGGCCACCTTCAGCCACCTGGCCCGGGGCTCCAGCAACATCAGCCAGCGCTCCGGCGTGTCGGTGCGCCTCACCGTCACCAACCGGGAGACGCTGGTGGCCAACGCCGTGCGCCGGGCCCTGCGCCTGGGCGAGGACGTGGTCGCCCCCCGGGTCAGCGACCTCGACGCCCTGGCCGCCTCGACCATGGGCAAGGTCGAGGTCGAGTCCTTCGAGGAGGGCCGCGAGGGCGACATCGTGGAGAAGCTCCTCCGGCAGGCCGTGCTGACCGTGTTCCGCGACCGCGTCGGCACCGGGGCGGCGGGGCCGGTGGTGTCGTCGTTCGAGGAGGGCGAGGTCCTCCACGTGGGCGAGGACGTCACCGTGGCCGACTACCGGGCCCGCCTCGACGAGCGACCGGGCCTGGCCGAGATCGTCGACGAGCTGGCCGGTGAGGGCGCGGGCCCGGCCGAGCGGGCCAGCGCCGCCGAGCTGGTGCTCGAGGGCTTGCACCTGTCCAAGCGCCTCAACAAGGACGCCGTCGGCGCCCGGGCCACCTACCGGGCCCGCTGACCTCCTCCCACCCCGGGGGCGCCGCACGCCCGGGCGTGGGCTCCGCCTCAGGACGCAGACCTCAGCCGGCCCAGGGCTTGGCGCAGTCCCACACGGCGTGGAGGCGGGCGATGCCCGGGCCCTCCCAGGCCTCGGGATCGTCGAGGCGGCACTGCACGTCGACGACCAGGGCCCCCCACCGGGGCTCGAAGGTGAGGCGGGCCCCGGTGGCCGCGTTGGGCGTGTTCGGGGTCAGGAGCTGGACGCTGACCACGGCGTAGAGGAGCTGGGCCCCGACCAGGGCGGCCAGCAGCCGGGGCCGGGGCCCCAGGGCCCGGGCCGCCACCAGGGCCAGCCCCACCAGGGTGGGCAGCAGGTGGCCCATCTTCCAGGGGAAGCGGAGGAACAGGAGCTGCGAGGCCAGCAGCGTCAGCAGCCCCAGGCGGACCAGCCAGTCGGCCCGCCACCGGGCCGCGGTCCGGGCCAGGGCGGGCAGGGCCCCCACCAGCACCACGGCCGCGAAGGGGCCGACGAAGTAGAGGTCCTTGGCCAGGAACCGCCCGACCTGCACGGCCACCGACGAGGTGGGCACGTCGTTCTGGGCGAAGGCCAGCGAACCGTCGGAGGACAGGAAGGCGGGGAGGAACAGCACCAGCCCGACGACGGCGGTCACCGCGGCCAGCACCAGGGCCCGGACCTGCGGGCCGGGCCCCGCCGAGGGGCCACCGCCCGACGGCGCCGAGGATCCCGCCGAGAGCCCATCGCCCCCGGCCCGGTCGCGCCCCGACGCCGCGGCCGGGCCCGGGTCGTCGGGTCGGCCCCCGTCGGCCCGGGCCCCTGGTCGCGGTGACCGGTCGAGGGCCTCGGCCAGGGCCAGGCCGGCCACCAGCACCGCGGTCGAGGCCCGGCACCCCACGGCCAGGCCGCCCAGCACCCCGGCCCCGGCCGCGCCGCCCAGGCCGGCCCGGGCCCGCAGCACCAGGGCGGCCCCGGCCCACAGGGCCAGGGCCCACAGGAAGTCCACGGTCGAGGTGGCGGCGACCAGGAACCACGGGTTGGCCACCACCACGGCGACGGCCAGGCCGGCCCGGCCCACCCCCTCCCGGCGCAGCAGCAGGGCCAGCACCACGGTGAGGGCGGCTGCGGCCACCAGCGACCCCAGGTTGGGCCCCACCGTCCCCGCCAACCACTGGAGGGCGCCGACCGCCGCCTCGTGGACCGGCGCGCCGGGGTTGCGGCTGGGGGCGTAGGTGCCCTCCACGATCCCCCGGCCGGAGCGCAGCACGGCCCCGACGTCCAGGTCGGTGCCCGGCCCCAGGAAGGCCAGCGGCACCAGGGCCAGGGCCACCAGGCCGCCGGCCACCGCCCAGGCCCGGTCGGGCCCGGCCCCCGCCCGGGCGCGCCGCGGGCCGGGGGAGGGGGCGGGCGGGGCGTCGGTCACGGCGCCATCATCGCCTGCTGCTCGGCCCGGGCTCCGACTCCGCGGCCGGCGCCGGGCGGGGAGCGGCCGTGACCGGCCACCGGTAGCGTCGGGGAGGTGACGTCCCGCTTCCGCTACTCCCGGTGGGACGGGAGCCAGACCGGCTTCGACTTCGACGCCGAGGACCTGCTGGGCGAGGTCACCGACGACCTGCTCTACCACGGGGACCTGGCCGCGGCCCTGCGGCGCCTAATGCAGCAGGGGTTCGAGGACCGGGCCGGCGAGCGGGTGCAGGGCTTGCGGGAGGTGCTGGAGCGGTTGCGCGAGGCCCGCCGGGAGCGGCTGGAGCAGCACGACCTGGGTGGCGCCTACGAGGACATCGCCCAGCGCCTGCGCGACGTGATCGAGCAGGACGCGCAGGCCATCGACGCCTTCGAGGAGGAGGCGGCCGACTCCGGCGACCAGCGCCGCCGGGAGCTGACCGAGGAGGTGGCCCGCCAGCGGCGCGACGACCTGGCCGCCCTGCCCCCCGACCTGGCCGGCCAGGTGCGGGCCCTGCAGGAGCACGACTTCACCTCCGACGAGGCCCGGGACGCCTTCGACGCGCTGCTCGACGAGCTGCGCCAGGAGATGGTGCAGTCCTGGTTCCAGGGCATGTCGCAGGCCATGTCCGACCCCGACCCCGAGCAGATGGCCCGGGTGAAGGACATGCTGGCCGCCCTCAACGAGATGCTGGCCCAGCGGGCCGCCGGCCGGGAGCCCGACTTCGCCTCGTTCATGGACCGCTTCGGGGACATGTTCCCGGAGAACCCGCAGGACCTCGACGACCTGCTGGAGGCCATGGCCCGGCGCATGGCCGCCATGCAGTCGATGCTGGCCTCCATGAGCCCCGAGCAGCGGGCCCAGCTCCAGTCCCTGTCGGACTCGCTGCTCGACGACCTGGACCTGCGCTGGCAGATGGACCAGCTCGGGGCCAACCTGCGCTCGCTGTTCCCCGAGGCCGGGTGGGGCCGCCGCTACGACTTCAGCGGCACCGATCCCCTGAGCTTCGCCGAGGCGGCCGGGCTCATGGACGAGCTCGGCGACCTGGACCAGCTCGAGCAGCTCCTGACCCGGGCCTCGTCGCCCGGGGCGCTGGGCGACGTCGACCTGGACCGGGCCCGCCATCTCCTGGGCGACCAGGCGGCCGAGAGCCTGGAGCGCATGGGCGACCTGGTGGAGATGCTGACCGAGGCCGGCCTCATCGAGCAGCGGGAGGGCCGCCTGGAGCTGACGCCCCACGGCCTGCGCCGCATCGGCCGCAACGCCCTGCGGGACATCTTCCGGCGCCTCGACCCCCACCAGCTCGGTCGCCACCAGATCGACCGCACCGGCCACGGCCACGAGCGCTCCGACGAGACCAAGGCGTATGAGTTCGGCGACCCGTTCCACCTCCACATCGAGCGCACCATCCGCAACGCCCTGGGCCGCCAGGGCGGGGGCACGCCGGTATCGCTCACCCCGGAGGACTTCGAGGTGGAGCGGACCGAGCACACGGTGCGGGCCTCGACGGTGCTGATGGTGGACCTGTCGCTGTCCATGCCCATGCGCGACAACTTCCTGCCGGCCAAGAAGGTGGCCATGGCCCTCCACCACCTCATCTCCACCCAGTACCCCCGGGACTTCCTGGGCCTGGTGGGCTTCAGCGAGGTGGCCCGCCCCATCGCCGCCCACGAGCTGCCCGAGGTGTCGTGGGACTTCGTGTACGGCACCAACATGCAGCACGGCTTCATGCTGGCCCGCAAGATGCTGGCCGGCCGGGGCGGCACCAAGCAGATCATCATGGTCACCGACGGCGAGCCCACCGCCCACCTGACCGCGGCGGGCGACCCGGTGTTCCACTACCCGCCGGTGCAGGAGACCATCGACGCCACCCTCACCGAGGTGCTGCGGGCCACCCGGGAGGGCATCCGCATCAACACCTTCATGCTCGATGCCACCCCCTACCTCCAGCGCTTCATCGAGCGCCTCACCGAGCTCAACCGGGGCCGGGCCTTCTTCACCACCCCCGAGACGCTGGGCGACTACGTGCTGGTCGACTTCATCGAGCAGCGCCGGGCCATGACCCGCCGCCGGGCCGGCTGACGCGGCCGATCAGCCCCGCTCGGCGGCCACCCAACAGCCGGCGACGTGGTCGTCGACCAGGCCCATGGCCTGCATGAAGGCGTAGACGGTGGTGGGGCCCACGAAGCGCCAGCCCCGGCGCTTGAGGTCGCGGCTGAGGGCGATCGACTCGGCCGTGGTGGCCGAGATGTCGGCCAGGGCCACCGGCCGGGGACGGTGGCCGGGGTCGGGGGCGAAGGAGCGGACGTGGGCGGCCAGCGAGCCCGCCTCATCCACCAGCTCCAGGGCTCGGGTGGCGTTGGCGATGGCGGCGGTGATCTTGCCCCGGTGGCGCACGATGCCGGCGTCGCCCAGCAGCCGTTCCACGTCGGCGTCGTCGAAGGCGGCCACGGTGGCCATGTCGAAGCCGGCGAAGGCGGCCCGGAACGCCTCTCGCTTGCGCAGGATGGTGATCCAGCTCAGGCCGGCCTGGAAGCCCTCCAGGCACAGCTTCTCGAACAGTCGGGTGTCGTCGGTGACCGGCCGGCCCCACTCCTCGTCGTGGTAGGCGACGTAGAGCGGGTCGGTCCCGGCCCACCCGCAGCGGTGGCGCCCGTCGGCGCCGGTGACGAGATCGTCCATGCGGGCCGGAACGTACCGCAGGGGCTGGTCCGGGCCAGAAGAATCGGCCGCGCCCTTGCGTTCTCCGGCCGAACGGGCCAAGATCACACCACTGTAATTACGCATGTGCTATTGGGCCGTTGGCGACGCCAGGGTCAGGAGGTCGTCATGCACATCCCCCACGACGCCGGAGGGCCGCCGGGCTGGCAAGACTTCGCCAACTGCCTGGGAGTCGATCCGGACCTCTTCTTCCCCGAGCGTGGCGCGTCCACGCGGGAGGCCAAGGAGGTGTGCCGGGGCTGCGTCGTGCGCGAGGACTGCCTCGAGTACGCCCTCGACAACGGTGAGAAGTTCGGCATCTGGGGCGGCATGAGCGAGCGCGAGCGCCGCCGCCTCCGTCGCCAGCGGGCCCTGGTCCGCCGGGCAGCCGAGGAGCAGGGGCCGGCCGCCGCTCAGGGCGGCGCCTGAACCTCCCCGGCGCCGCCGCTCAAGGCGGCGACACCCCGGCCGTCGCCAGCCGGGTCTCGATGGTGCGGTCCGCCCCCAGGTCGAGCTGGGCCCAGCGCTCCCGGGGCACGGCTCGCAGCACCGCCTCGGGCACCAGCCCCACCAGCTCGGCCCGCTCGATCGGCGCCCGGGCGGCCACCGCGTCCCACACCGCGGCCGGGCCCACCTGGTCGGGGGCCACCAGGTTCATCGACACCTGCACGCCCGACCCCACCTGCAGGCCGAGGGCCCGCACGGCCGGGGAGCGGAGCTGCCGGGCGATGTCCCGGGCCGCCTCCAGGTCGGGTCGGGCCAGCCACAGGTTGTAGGCCACCAGCACCGGGCGGGCCCCGACGGCCACCGCGCCGGCGGTGGGGTGGGGGGCGGTCGGGCCGGCGGTGGGAGCCAGGGCGGTGAAGGCGTCCCGGCGCACGGCCGGGAGGGCCCGTTCCGGCCCGTAGGCGAAGGAGGGCAGGCCCAGCTCGGCCGCGGCCCAGGCGCAGAACCGGTCCCGGGCTCCCAGCGCCTCGGCCAGGGAGGCGCCGGCCAGCGGGACGAAGGGCACCACGTCCACCACGCCGATGCGGGGGTGGGCGCCCCGGTGCGAGGTGAGGTCGAGGGCGGCCACCGCAGCCCGGGCCAGGCCGCGGGGCCCCTCTTCGCCGACCAGGGTGAACACGCTGCGGTGGTGGTCGGGGTCGGTGTGGCGATCGAGCAGGCCGGGCCCGGCGGCCCGGTCCAGGCCGGCCAGCACGTCGGCGTCCCGGCCCTCGCTCACGTTGACCACGCACTCCAGCACCCGGGGAGTGTGGCAGGCCGCCGGGCGGGCTCCGCCTGTCATGTCAGGGGTGGCGGCGGTAGGGTGGACCCATGGCCGGCATCGGTGCCCCCGAGCTCATCATCGTCCTCCTGATCGCCCTGCTGCTCTTCGGCGGGGCCAAGCTGCCCAAGCTGGCCCGCTCCCTGGGCGAGGCCCAGAAGGAGTTCAAGTCGGCCACCGACGCCGACGGCCGTCCCGTCGCCCGCACCCCCGAGGAGCGGCGCGAGGACGAGCTGGCCCGGCGCGAGGCCGACCTCCGCCGCCGCGAGGACGCCGTCCGCGGCGAGGACGACACCGTCTAGACCGCCCCCGGGTGGCTCAGCCGGGCTGGTGGGCCATCGCCTCCTGGCGCCGACGGCGCAGGATGCGGCGCCGTTCCCGCTCGGAGCACCCGCCCCACACGCCGTGCTCGATGCGGTGGGCCAGGGCGTACTCGAGGCACGGCTCCTTCACCGGGCAGGTGGCGCAGATGCGGCGAGCCACCTCGACGCCCACCCCGTCGCTGGGGAAGAAGGTGCCCGGCGGCTGGTGGGCACAGCTCCCCTTCTGCATCCACTCGGCGATCTCGTACTCGTTCACGGTGGGTCCCCTCGTCGGTCCTCCGTCGGGCGCCGGGCCAAGGCCGGGCCACGCGGTCCGGACGGGTCATCCCACTCTGCCGATCAAGGTGGCGTAAAGGGCGTGGTCGGACCGGTCCCGGAGCGGCGCTGACGAGGGGCGTCGCCGGTTGGGGGAGGCCACCCCGGCGGGCCGGGGCGGTGTGGCCCGCCCGCCGGAGGGGCGCTGGCCCCGGTTAGCGTGGCTGCGCCGCGCACCCAGGCCGACGGGACCCGCCGGACGCCGAAGGAGAGACCGTGCCCCAGCCGCCGTCAGGCCCCACGCCCCCGCCCGGCCCGGGCGGCGCGCCGACGCCGTGGGCCCCTCGCGGCCCCGACGACGGGCGCCCCGCTCCCGGGTCGTGGGGGCCCCGGCCCGACCGCGACCGACCGGCCCCGTCCCCCGGCGCGGCCCCCGAGGCCTGGGCACCGCGTCCCGGCGCCGGCCCGGCCACCGGGTCCTGGGGGCCGGCGCCGCCCGGCCCGCCCCCCAGGGGCTGGGTCTCGCCCCCGTCGGGGCCGGCGGCGCCCTCCGGCCCCCGACCCTGGGCCCCCGACCCTGGTGTCCCGGCCGGCCCGCCGCCGGCCGCCGGAGGCGGCTACCCGCCCCACCCACCCGGCTACGGCGCCGTCCGGCCCGGTCCCGGGGCCGGACCGGCGCCCGTCGGAGGCCCGCCGGTCCCGCCCGCCCCCGACCGCGGCGGGCGGCTCACCTCGGCCGTGGTGGGCGGCATCGTCGGGGCCGTGGTGGCGGCCCTGGTGGCGGCCGGCCTGGTGCTGGCCACCGACGACGGCACCACCGTGGGCGCCGGCGGGCCCGGCACCACCGCCCTGGTGCCCCGGCCGCCGGGGGCGGAGCTCGACGTCCAGCAGCTGGTCGACGTGGCCCGCCCGTCGGTGGTGGAGATCAACGTCAGCTCCGGCGGCCAGGCCGGTGCCGGGTCGGGGTTCGTCTACGACGCCGAGGAGGGGCTGATCCTCACCAACGCCCACGTCATCGAGGGGGCGGCCGAGATCTCGGTGGTCTTCTTCGACGGCTCCACGGTGGAGGCCGAGCTGGTGGGCTCGTTCCCGGCCGACGACGTGGCCATGGTCCGGGTGGAGGGCAAGGGCGACCTGCGGGCCGCCGCCCTCGGCTCATCGGCCCAGCTCGAGGTGGGCGAGGACGTGGTGGCCATCGGCAACGCCCTGGGCCTGGGGGGCGAGCCGACCGTGACCCAGGGCATCATCTCGGCCAAGGACCGCACCATCGAGTCCGACGCCGGGCCCATGCAGCACCTGCTGCAGACCGACGCGGCCATCAACCCCGGCAACTCGGGCGGGCCCCTGCTGAACGCCCGGGGCGAGGTGGTGGGCATGAACACCGCCATCATCCAGGGGGCCTCCAACGTGGGCTTCGCCCTGGCCATCGACGCCATCCGGCCCCTCATCGAGGAGCTGCGCAGCGGCGACGGCGAGGTCAACCCCGACCAGGCCTTCCTGGGCGTCTCGGGCGTGGCCGTGAACGACCCGTCGGTGCCGCCCGAGGTGCTGGACGAGTTCGCCATCACCACCCCCTTCGGGGTGCTGGTGAGCAACGTCGTGCCCGGCTCGGCGGCGGAGGAGGCCGGCCTGCGGGTGGGCGACGTCATCACCTCGATCGGCGGCCAGACGGCCGAGAACGCCGACGTCCTCACCGAGGTGGTGCGGAGCCGGGCCCCGGGTGACCAGGTGGAGATCACCTACGAGCGGGAGGGCCAGGAGGACACCGTGAGCGCCACCCTGGCCCGTCGCGGGGGTTGAGCGGCCCGACGCCGGCAGGCGCGCCGCCGGGGCCCACCGGTAGGCTGCCGGGCTGCTGCACCCCGGACCCCGGGGCCGACCGGCCGTCCAAGGAGCCCCCGTGACCTACACCGAGTACGAGCGCGACCCCAACGAGCCCCCCCGGGGCCACGCGCGCGTCATCTACCTCGGGCCGGTCGCGCCGCACTGTGAGATCGGATCCGACTACGGCGACCGGGCCCTCATCGACGCCTTCCGCGACCGGGTCCAGGCCCGGCTGCAGCTGGTGCCCCCCCACGACCCCCAGTTCCGCCGCAACCGCGAGCGGGTGATCCGCGACGCCGAGCGCGAGGGCCTGCTCCTCGACTGGGACCTGGGCGAGACCGACGGCGAGTCGTAGGGCTCGGCCGCGCCGCCGGCCCCCCCGGTAGCATCGGGCCATGTCGCTGCCGGTCGCGCCGCCCCCGGACGGGGACGACCCGGGCCCCGGCCCCGGGGACGGCTACGCCGTCGACGACCCCGACCGCTTCCTCAACCGGGAGCTGTCGTGGCTGGACTTCAACGAGCGGGTCCTGGCCCTGGCCGACGACCCGTCCATCGCCGCCCTGGAGCGGGCCAAGTTCCTGGCCATCTTCAGCCAGAACCTCGACGAGTTCTTCCAGGTGCGGGTGGCCGGCCTGCTCGACCAGGTGGCAGCCGGCATCCGCCTGCGGGGCTACGACGGCCGCACGCCGGCCGAGCAGCTGCGGGAGGTGACGGCCCGCACCCGCACCCTGGTGGACCGGGAGGAGCGGCTGTTCCTGGAGAAGGTGGTCCCCGAGCTGGGCGCCCGGGGCGTGGTGCTGTCGTCGTGGGAGGAGCTGGACGACGACGACCGCGCCCACATGGTCCGGGTGTTCGAGGACCGCATCTTCCCGGTGCTGACCCCGCTGGCCGTCGACCCCGGCCACCCGTTCCCCTACATCTCCAACCTGTCGCTCAACCTGGCCGTCACCGTCCGGGACCCGGTCACCGACGAGCGCCGCTTCGCCCGGGTCAAGGTGCCGTCCCTGCTGTCCCGCTTCGTGGTCATGCCCGACGGCGAGCGGTTCGTGCCCCTGGAGCAGGTCATCGCCGCCCACCTCGACCAGTTGTTCCCGGGCATGGTCGTGGAGGAGCACGTCCCCTTCCGGGTCACCCGCAACGCGGACCTGACCCTGGAGGAGGAGGAGGCCGACGACCTGCTGGCCGCGGTGGAGATGGAGCTGCGGCGCCGGCGCTTCGGCCGCTCCGTCCGGCTGGAGATCGAGGCCCGGGCCTCGGCCGAGGTGCGCGAGCTGCTCATGCGCGAGCTGGACGTGGACGAGCAGGCCGTCTACGAGCACGTGGGCCCGCTCGACCTGGGGGGCCTGTGGGCCGTCCACGCCCTCGACCGCCCCGACCTGCTGGACGAGCCCTGGCCCCCGGTCACCCAGGCCCGGCTGTCGGCCCCCGAGGGCGAGGACCTCGACATCTTCACCGCCATCACCGAGGGCGACATCCTGGTCCACCACCCCTACGACTCGTTCGTGACCTCGGTCGAGGAGCTCATCCACCGGGCCTCGCGCGACCCCAAGGTCCTGGCCATCAAGATCACCCTCTACCGCACCTCGGGTGAGAGCCCCATCGTCCGCTCCCTGGTGCGAGCGGCCGAGCGGGGCAAGCAGGTGGCGGCCCTGGTCGAGCTGAAGGCCCGCTTCGACGAGGCCAACAACATCGAGTGGGCCAAGGTGCTGGAGGAGGCCGGGGTCCACGTCACCTACGGGCTGATGGGGCTCAAGACCCACACCAAGACGGTCCTGGTGGTGCGGGACGAGCCCGACGGCATCCGGCGCTACTGCCACGTCGGCACCGGCAACTACAACTCCAAGACGGCCACCCGGTACGAGGACCTGGGCATCCTGAGCTGCGACCCCGACCTGGGGGCCGACCTGACCCAGCTCTTCAACTACCTCACCGGGTACGGGCGCAACGTGCGCTACCGCACCCTGCTGGTGGCGCCCCACTCCCTGCGGCCCGGCATCGGCGACCTCATCCGGGGCGAGATCGCCGCCGGCCCGGACCGGGGACGCATCGTCATGAAGATGAACAGCCTGGTCGACCCCCAGGTGATCGACCTGCTGTACCAGGCGTCGGAGGCCGGCGTGGAGGTCGACCTGATCATCCGGGGCACCTGCTGCCTCCGGCCCGGCGTGCCCGGCCTCTCGGAGCGGATCCGGGTGCGCTCGATCGTGGGCCGCTACCTGGAGCACTCCCGCATCTACTGGTTCGCCAACGGGGCCGACGACGGCGGCCCGCTGGTGACCTTCGGCTCGGCCGACCTCATGCCCCGCAACCTGGACCGGCGGGTCGAGGCCATGGCCCTGGTGACCGACCCCCACGTCGAGGCCCGCCTGCGGGAGGTGCTGGACGTGAACCTGGCCGACGACTCGCTGGCCTGGTCGCTGGGGCCCGACGGGGCCTGGCAGCCGGTCAAGGGCGAGGGCGAGGTCCACGCCCAGCGCCGCTTCCGGGCCCTGGCCCTGGCCCGCACCCGCCGCCACGGCCACGACGACGCCTGAGGTGCCCGGGGGCGCCGGCGACGGGGGGTACCCTCCGGTGTCCGGCCCGGTGGAGGAGCGCGCGGTGATCGAGCACGAGGTGAAGCTCTCGGCCTGGCCCGGCTTCACGCTGCCGGACCTCGACGGGGTGACGGACGGGGCGAGGACGCGCCGGCGCGAGACCATCGACCTCGACGCCACCTACTTCGACACGCCGGACCTGCGCCTCGGCCGCCGGGGCATCACCCTGCGCCACCGGCAGCGGGGCGCCCGGGGGACCTGGACGGTGAAGCTGCCGACCGGCGACACGCCCGTGGCCGGCGGGACCTCCCGCGACGAGATCGAGGTCACGGCCACCATCGGCGAGGTCCCGGCCGAGCTGGCCCTTCTGGTGGCGGCCCACGTCCGCACCGCCCCGCTGGTGCGGGTGGCCCGGCTCATGACGGTGCGACGGCGCACGGTGGTCGACGGGCCCGACGGCCTGCCCCTGGCCGAGGTGGACGACGACGAGGTGTCGGTCATGGACGGCGGCCGGGTGGCGGCCCGCTTCCGCGAGCTGGAGGTCGAGATCGCCCCCGACGCCCCCCCGGCCGTGGCCCGGGCCGTGGTCGAGCGCCTGCGTCGCAACGGGGCCGACCCGGCCGGGACCCTGCCCAAGGTGGCCCGGGCCGTCGGCCCCCGCTTCCTCGACCCGCCCGAGTCGGCCGTCGCCCCCCTGCCCGACGATCCCACCGCCTCGGACGTGGTCACCGCGGCCATCCGCGGCTCGGTGGGTCGCATCCTCGACCACCACGCCCCGGCCGTCCTGGGCACCGATCCCGAGGGCGTGCACCAGATGCGGGTCGGGGCTCGGCGCCTGCGCTCGGACCTGCGGACCTTCGGCCCCCTGCTGGACGGCGACGTCACCGACCGCCTGCGCGAGGAGCTGCGCTGGCTGGGCCGGGCCCTGGGCGCGGTGCGGGACCCCGACGTCCTCCGGGACCGGGTCCGCGCCGGCCTCGACCGGCTCGACGAGGCCGACCGGGAGGCGGGGGCGGCCGTGCTGGCCTGGCTGGACACCGACCGTGCCGCGGGGGTCGAGCGCCTCCACCGGGCGCTGGGCTCGGACCGCTACCTGGAGCTGCTGGACGACCTGGTCGAGCTGGGCGAGGGCCCGCCCCTGCGCCCGGCAGCCGACGGGCCCGCGGACCGGGTGCTGCCCGGCCTGGTGCGCGACCCCTGGGCCCGCCTGCGCAAGCAGGTGGCGGCCCTGGGCCGGGAGCCCGCCGACACCGATCTCCACGAGGTGCGCAAGCGGGCCAAGCAGGTCCGCTACGCGGCCGAGGCCGTGGCGCCGGTGGTGGGCAAGCGGGCCCGACGGGCGGCCCGGGGGGCCAAGGGCCTCCAGACCCTGTTGGGCGACCACCAGGACGCGGTGGTGGCCGAGGCCTGGATGCGCGACCTGGCCGTGGCCGGGGACCTGGAGCCCGGAGCGGTGTTCACCCTGGGGGGCCTGGTGGCCGGCGAGCGGATCGTCCGATCCGAGTGCCGGGCCCGGTGGCCGGAGCTGTGGGCCAAGGCCTCGGCCGCCGACCGGTGGGCCTGGCTGGGCTGAGCGCACGGTGGCGGGCGAGGGACCGGTCGAGGTCCGGGCCGGTGGGGGCCTGGTGCTCCGCCCGTCCGGGGCCGGGGTGGAGGTGCTGCTGGTCCACCGTCCTCGCTACGACGACTGGAGCCTGCCCAAGGGCAAGGCCCGCCCCGGGGAGAGCGACGAGGCCTGCGCCCGCCGGGAGGTGGAGGAGGAGACCGGCCTGTGCTGCCGCCTGGGCCCGGAGCTGCCGCCGGTCCGCTACGTCGACCGCAAGGGCCGGGCGAAGCGGGTGCGGTACTGGGAGATGACGGTGGAGGGCGGCGCCTTCACCCCCAACGACGAGGTCGACGAGGTCCGGTGGGTGGCGGCCGAGGAGGCTGCCGCCCTGCTCACCTACGACCACGACGTCGCCCTGGTCACCTCCGCCCCGCGCCCGGGAGGTTGACGACCCGACGCCTTACCGAGTATGCATACTGGGTATGGCCGTACGCGAGGGATTGCTGGCGCTCCTGCGGAGTGGGGCCCGGCCCGGCTACCAGCTCAAGCGCCAGTTCGAGGCCACCACGGGCGGGGTGTGGCCCCTCAACGTGGGGCAGGTGTACACCACGCTCGAGCGCCTGGAGCGGGACGGGCTGGTGTCGGTCCAGGACGAGGACGGCCAGAAGGTCTACGAGCTGACCCGGGCCGGGGTCGAGGAGCTGGGAGCGTGGTGGGAGGCGACCCCCACCGACGATCCCCCGCCCCGCGACGAGCTCATGCTCAAGGTGCTGATGGCGGTGGGCGACGGCCCGGCGCGGGCCCTGGCCGTCGTCACCCAGCAGCGCACCGCCCTCCACACGCTGCTCCGCAGCCGCCGGCGGAGCCGGCGACCCGACACCGGCCCCGGGCACGGGGCCGGTGAGGCCCTGGCCTCCGCTCTGGTGGGCGACGCCCTGCTGGTCCGGGCCGAGGCCGACCTCCGCTGGCTCGACCTGTGCGAGGCCCGGATCACCGCCGCCGGCGCGGCGAGGAAGGACGTCCCATGACCGAGCACGGAGCGCCGTCCGGAGGTGACGTGCCGGCCCTCGAGCTGGTGCGCGTGGCCAAGAGCTACGGCCGGGGCGAGACCGAGGTCCGGGCCGTCGTCGACGTGTCCCTGCGCGTCGGCCCCGGCGAGATGGTGGCCGTCATGGGCCCCTCGGGGTGCGGCAAGTCGACCCTCCTCCACCTGGCCGGCGCCCTGGAGGAGCCCAGCGCCGGCCGGGTCCTGGTGGGTGGCCGCGACCTGGCCGGCCTGGGGGCGGCCGAGCGCTCGGAGCTGCGCCGCCGCCACGTCGGCTACGTGTTCCAACGGCTCAACCTCATCCCCTCCCTCACCGCGGTGGAGAACGTCATGCTCCCCCTGGAGCTGGACGGGGTGCCCACCCGGCAGGCCCGCGACCGGGCCCGGGCCGCCCTGGCCCGGGTGGGCATCGAGGCGCCGGCTCGGCGCTACCCCGACGACTTCAGCGGCGGCCAGCAGCAGCGCATCGCCATCGCCCGGGCCACCGTGGGGGAGCGGCGCCTCCTCCTGGCCGACGAGCCCACCGGCGCCCTGGACACCCTGAGCAGCGACCAGGTCATCGAGCTCATCGCCGGCCTGGCCGCGGAGGAGGGCACCGCCGTGGTCCTGGTCACCCACGAGCCCCGGTTCGCGTCCTGGGCCGACCGCGTGGTCTTCCTGCGCGACGGCCGGACGGTGGACGAGACCCTCACCGCGGCCACCGGGGCCTGACGTGTCCGTGACCACCGAAGCGGCTCCGCCGTCAGCCCCGGCCCCGGCCTTCCGGCTCCACTTCGGGGGCTCCCCCGGGGCCTCGTCGTTGGCCGCCTGGCGATGCGCGGCCCGCCTGGCCTGGCGCGAGGTCCGCCGGCGCCCGGGGCGGACCGCCCTGGTCGTCGCCCTGGTCATGGTGCCCACCCTGGCCATGACGGTGGGGGTGGTGCTGGCCCGCACCGACGCCCACCAGCGGGCCGAGCCGTTCGTCGCCGACCACGGCGAGGTCGCCGACCTCCAGGTCGGGGCCCAGACCGCACCCGACGACACGAGGCTGGCCGCCGTCCTACCGGAGGGGTCGCGGTGGACCCGGTACCGGTCGGCCGGCGGGCAGGTCCGCGTGGCCGGGCCCGACGGCTTCGTGACCTACGCCGTGGTCACCGACCTGCCCGTCGCCGACCCGGTGGTGGGGGGCATGGTGCAGGTCCGTTCGGGTCAGGCCCCCCGTCCGGGCGAGGTGCTGGTGACCCGGGACCTGGCCGACCGGGCCGGCGTGGGGGTGGGGGACACCCTGCGGCTGGCCCGCCCGGCCGGATCCTGGCGGGTGTCGGGGGTCGGCACCACCCGATCGGGGGGCGACCCCCGGCTGGTGTTCGGCACCTTCGACTGGGACACCGTACGGCCCGATGCCCGGACCGAGACGGTGCTGGTCGACCTGCCGGGCCGGCCCGGGCCGGCCGCCGTCGAGCCCCTGCTGGCCTCCCTGGGCGGCGGGTCGGCGGCCGCCTGGGACGGCCTCGACCAGACCGGTGCCAGGGGCGAGGTCCCGGCCCGGTCCATCGCCTGGGGGTGGGTGGCCGGCGTGCTCGGCCTGGTGGTGGTGGGCATCGTGGTGGCCGCCGCCTTCGCCACCAGCGCCCGCCGCCAGCTCGTGACCCTGGGCCAGCTCGGGGCCCAGGGGTCGCCCCCCGGCGTGGTCCGGCGCATGCTGGCCCTGCAGGGGTGGTGGACCGGCCTCCTGGGCGCCGCCCTCGGCGCCGCGGTGGGGATCGGGGCCCCGGTGGCCGGGCGCGGGCTGCTCGAGTCGCTGTCGGGCCGGTGGATCGACGGGTTCGTGGTCCGGCCCAGCGACATCGCCGTCATCGTCCTCACCGGGGCGCTGGCCGGCACCGTCGCCGCCCTGGTCCCGGCCCGCTCGGCGGCCCGGGTCCCGGTGCTGACCGCCCTCAACGGTCGCCGCCCGGTGGGGCGGGTGCCCCGGCGCCTGGTCCCGGCCGGGGTGGTCCTCTTCGGCGGGGGGACCGGGCTGATCGCCCTGGCCGTGGCCCTGGCCACCCCCCCCAACGGCGACGCCGCCGGGGGGAGCACCACCGCGGTCGCCCTGGTGGCCGTGGCCGGGGGCCTGGGCGTGCTGTTCGGGACGTGCTGCGCCAGCCCCCTGGCCGTCGACGCCGTGGCTCGGGTGGTGGGCCGCCTGGGCGGGACGGCCCGGCTGGCGGCCCGGAGCGTGGGCCGGGCCCGGGGCCGCAGCGCCGCGGTGGTCACCGCCATCGCCGTGGTCGGGGCGGTGGCCGTGCTGGTGACCACGACGATGGCCACCGAGGTGGCCCGCACCTCCGCCCCGTCCACCGACCTCGACCACCTGCCCCCCGAGGTGGTCGAGGTGACGGGGTCGGCCCCCGATGGTCGCTCCTCGCCACTGCCGTCCGGCCTGCGGGCCGCCCTCCTGGAGGTCCTGCCCGGCAGCCGGTTCCAGCCCCGGCGCGTCGCCGTCCCGGCGGGGGCGCCCACTCCCGCCGACCTCGCCGACCCGGCCGGTCCCGCCCCGGCCCCGGCCCCGGCCGGCGACGGGGCCCTGCCCCCGATGGACGGCCCGGCGTCCCGCTTGCTGATGGCCGACGACGCGGTGCGTGACCTGTTCGGGCTGTCCGCCGGTGACCGGCAGCGCCTCGACCGGGTCGGGGTGATGGTGGCGGGGTCGGGCCTGGCCTTCGACGGGGCCGGGCGCCCGCTCGACGAGCGCCACTGGCCGCAGGGCCCGGTGCCGGTGGACCTGCCCCTGGGGGCGGGGGTCACCCAGGTCGAGGCCGTGTTCCCGCAGGACGACCTCCGGTCCCTCTTCGGTGGGGCCGACGCCCTGGTCACCGAGGAGGCGGCCCGCCGGCTGGGGCTGGAGGTGGTCGAGGCGGGGACCTACGTGGTGGCCCCCGCCCCGCTCACCGACCGGCAGGTCGAGGAGCTCGACGAGCTGCGGAGCCTGGGCCAGGACAGCACGTTCCTGCCCGCCGCCGGCGGTCCCGCCGCCCCCGGCGGGGCCGCGCTGGGGGGCGAGCTGACCTGGCAGTGGCAGGGGGGGACCGATGTCCCGCCCCTCGCCCTCCAGGCGGCGGTGGTGGGCGGCGCCCTGCTGCTCACCCTCCTGGTGGTGGCCATGGGGCTCTCGCTGTCGGCCACCGAGAGCCGCGACGAGCGCGACGTGCTGGTGGCGGTGGGGGCCCGGCCCCGCACCTTGCGCCGCCTGGCCGGGGCCAAGGCGGTGGTCCTGGCCGGCACCGGGGCGGTCCTGGCCGTGCCGGCCGGCCTGGCCCCGGCCCTGGTGGTGCTGAGCCGGCCCGACCGGCCCGAGGCGGTGCCCTGGGTGGCCCTGGCCCTGCTGGTGGGGGCGGTGCCGCTGGTGGCCGGCTTCATGGCCTGGTCGGCCAGTGCCCTGGCCACCCGGCTGCGGCCGGTGCGCATGTCGACCTTCGCCCCGGACTGACGGCCGCCGCCCGCCGACGGGCGCGTCGATCCGGGCCGATCCCATAGGTTGCGGGCGGACGCCGCCGACCGGAGAGGACCCGCAGGATGCCGCGCACCCGTCGTGGAGGGGCCGCCGTCATGGCCACCCTGGTGCTCCTGGTGGCCAGCGCCGGGTGCGGCAACGACAACTCCGACCGGGCTGCGGGGCTCACCGACGCCCGGGCCGACACCACCGTGGAGGGCCGGGTCACCGTCACCGGCTCGTCGACCGTCCAGCCCGTCTCCGCGGTGGCCGCCGAGGCCTTCCGGGGCCAGAACGACGCCGTGGACATCTCGGTCGAGGGCCCGGGCACCGGTGACGGCCTCGAGCGCTTCTGCGAGGGCGGCGCCGACATCGCCGGGGCCTCCCGCCCCATCCAGCCCGAGGAGCTGGCGGCGTGCGAGGCGGCCGGGATCGAGGTGATCGAGCTGCCCATCGGGCGGGACGGCATCACCGTCATCGTCTCCACCGAGAACCAGGTCCCGTGCCTGTCCTTCGTCGACCTGTACGCCCTGGTCGGCCCGGAGTCCAGCGGGTTCGACCGGTGGCGGGACGCCGGCGACCTGGCCTTCGACCTCCGCTCCGAGCTCCGGTTCCCGGACGACCGCCTGGTCGTCACCGGGCCGGGCGAGGAGTCCGGCACCTACGACAGCTTCGTCGAGCAGGTCCTCGACCCCGTCACCACCCGGCGCATCGCCGAGGGGGTGACCGGCCTGGACCCGGGGACGGCCCGGGCCGACTACGCGGCCAGCGCCGACGACAACACCATCGTCGAGGGGGTGGCCGCCGAACCCGGGGGGCTGGGGTGGGTCAGCTTCGCCTACGCCGAGCAGGCCGAGGGCGTGCGGGAGATGCCCGTCGCCCGCATGCCCTCCGAGGGGTGCGTGGCCCCCACCCGGGAGGCCATCCAGAGCGGCCGGTACCCCATCGCCCGGGCCCTGTACCTCTACGTGGCCAGGGGTCGGGCCGACGACCCGGCCGTGGCCGCCTTCGTCGACTTCTACCTGGCCGGCCTCGACGACTTCGTGGCCATGTCCGACTACGTGCCCCTGGCCGACCCCGAGGCCACCGTGGAGGTCTGGGAGGGCCGCGTCGTCGGCTCCCGGGAGGGCGAGCCGGCGGAGGGCTGAACGTTCGGAGGTCGTTCACCGTGGCGTCACGCCAGGCCGGGGAGCCGTCCACCTGCGTTCCGTACCGTGCGCGCCGGGCCCCACCCCGGGGCTCTCCTGGACCCTCCGAGGAGACCGACGCACATGCACCACAGAGCCCGCAAGGCCGGACTGGCCGCCGTGGCTTCCGCCCTGCTCTTCACCGCCGCCTGCGGCAACGACAACTCCGGCGAGGAGAGCGGGACCGACGCCACCGTCCCCGAGGGCATCGAGGGTTCGGTGTCCATCTCGGGCTCGTCGACCGTCGAGCCCATCTCGGCCGCCGTGCGCGAGGCGTTCGTGGCCCAGAACGACGCCGTCGACATCACCGTCGAGGGCCCGGGCACCGGGGACGGGTTCGAGAAGTTCTGCGGGGGCGAGACCGACATCTCCGACGCCTCCCGCCCCATCGACGAGGAGGAGGTCGCGGCCTGCGAGGCCGAGGGCGTGGAGTTCGTCGAGCTGGAGATCGGCCTGGACGGCATCGCCGTCATCGCCGCCGAGGACAACCCCGTCGAGTGCCTCACCTTCGCCGACCTCTACGCCTTGGCCGGCCCGGAGGCCGAGGGCGTCGACACCTGGGCCGGCGCCCAGGAGGTGGCCACCGCACTGGGCTCAGAGACCGAGCTGCCCGAGGAGAGCCTGACGATCACCGCTCCGGGCGAGGAGTCCGGCACCTACGACAGCTTCATCGAGATCGCCCTGGCCGGCCCGGCCGAGGCCCGGGTCACCTCCGGTGACATCACCGAGGACCAGGCCGAGGCCACCCGCGCCGACTACTCGGCCAACGCCAACGACAACGCCATCGTCGAGGGCGTGGCCGCCGAGCCCGGCGGCCTGGGCTGGGTCGGCTTCGCCTTCGCCGACCGGGCCGAGGGCGTGAGGCTCATGCCGATCGCCGCCGAGCCGGGCCAGGAGTGCGTCGAGCCCTCCCTGGAGACCATCCAGGACGGCAGCTACCCGCTGTCCCGCAGCCTCTACATCTACGTCAACAAGGCCCGGGCCGAGGAGGACGAGGCCGTGGCCGCCTTCGTCGACTTCTACCTCGACGGCCTGGCCGGCTTCGTGGAGGGCGCCGACTACGTGGCCCTCGACGACCAGGCCCCGACCGACGCCGCCTGGGAGGACCGCACCGCCGGCACCCGGGTCGAGGCCGGCTGACGGGACGGCCCGGCCGTCCCGCCCGGCCGTTCCGGCGGGCGAACGTTGGCCCCTCGTTCACCTGCGGTTCACCGTCGTCGGGGCGGGCCGACACCTGCGCTCCGTAGGTTGCGGTTCGTGCCCGACGCACCGCCCGTGACGCTGGACGACCTCGCCCGCCGGGACGGCCGCACCGCCGTCGACGCCATGGTCGGACGGGCCCTCGGCGGGGCCGGCCTGCTGGCCATCGTCATCAGCCTGCTCATCATCGGCGTGCTGTTGCGTGACGCCCTCGGCTTCCTGGCCCACACCAGCTGGGCCGAGCTGGGGGCGGACGTCTGGCGGCCCCGAGCCGAGCAGTACGGCATCCTCGCCCCCGTCCTGGGCACGCTGTGGGTGACCCTGATCGCGGTGGTGGTGGCCGGGCCGGTGGGGCTCGGAGCGGCCGTCTACCTCTCGGAGTACGCCAGCCCCCGCGTCCGGCGGACGGTGAAGCCGGTGATCGAGATCCTGGCCAGCATCCCGTCGGTGGTGGTCGGCGTGTTCGCCTTCCGCTTCATCGCCCCCGAGGTGACCCAGCGCATCTTCACCGACAGCCCGCAGCGGAACCTGCTGGTGGCCGGCCTCGGTGTGGGCCTGCTGTGCATCCCGCTCATGACCTCGGTGTCCGAGGACGCCCTGCGGGCCGTGCCCGGGGCCATGCGGGAGGCCTCCTACGGCATCGGCGCCAAGAAGATCACCACCGTGGTGCGGGTGGTGGTGCCGGCCGCCGTCTCCGGCCTGGTGGCGGGCCTGATCCTCACCGTGTCCCGGGCCATCGGCGAGACCATGGTGGTGTTCCTGGTCGCCGGCGGCTCGGCCGGCCGGCCCGACAGCGCCCTGGACCCCGGCATCACCATCACCTCGGCCATGACCGGGGTGCTGGTGGGGAGCGACCAGTCCGTCGGGGGCAAGGCCTACCAGTCCGTCTTCTTCCTGGGCCTGCTGCTCTTCCTGCTGACCCTGGCCCTCAACCTGATCGCCGATCGCTTCGTGCGGCGGGTCCGCACCACCTACTGAGGTCGCCCGTGAGCGCCATCCCCACCCAGATCACCAGGGACGTGGTCGCCGCCCGGCTCCGGGGCGAGAAGGCCGACGTCTCCGGCTCCGCCTTCCGCTTCGTCCTGCTCGGCTGCCTGGGCCTCGTCCTGGCCGTCCTGGTCACCCTGCTCTGGACCACCTCCAGCGTGGGCGTCCCGTACCTCCTCGACCGGGGCCTGGTCGACTTCCTCACCCGCTACAACTCGGTCCGTCCCGAGATCGCCGGCGTGTACCAGCCGCTGGCCGGCACCATCCAGATGGCGATCATCATCGCCGCCGTGGCCTTCCCCCTCGGGGTGGCCACCGCCGTGTACCTGGAGGAGTACGCCTCCGACACGATCTTCACCCGGACCGTGGCCGTGGTCATCCGCAACCTGGCCGGCGTGCCCGCCATCGTCTACGGGCTCCTGGGCGCCGCCGTCTTCGCCCGGGGCGGCCTGTCGGGGGTGCTGGGCCGGGAGTCGCTGCTGGCCGCCGGCCTGACCCTGGCCGTGCTGGTGCTGCCCATCGTCGTCATCACCGCCGCCGAGGCCATCCGGGCCGTGCCCGCCTCGTTGCGCGAGGGGGGCTTCGGCGCCGGGGCGACCCGGTGGGAGGTGGTGCGCACCCTGGTGCTGCCCAACGCCTTCCCCGGCATCCTCACCGGCACCATCCTGGCCCTGGCCCGGGGCCTGGGCGAGGCCGCGCCCCTCCTCCTCCTGGGCGTGAAGAGCTCCTTCGGGGGCGGCGAGTTCGGCGACCTGCGGGGCAACTTCACGTCCCTGCCCTTCCAGATCTCGGCCTGGGCCAAGCTCCCGTCGGGCCAGTGGGACGACGACCTCCAGGCCGCCATCGTCGTCACCCTGGTCGTCATCCTCGGCATCAACGCCATCGGCATCGGCCTCCGCCACCGCTACGAGAAGTCGAGGTGACCCCGTTGTCCCCCTCCGCCCCCTCCCTCGGGACCACCGCCATGTCCGACCGACCCGCCCTGGACCTCACCGTGCCCGCACCCACGCCCACGCCCACGTCGGCCGAGCGGGCCCCCGGCCCGGCCGCGGCCCCGGTCTTCGAGGTCGACGACCTGTCGGTGTACTACGGCCAGTTCCGGGCCGTGCGGAACGTGGACCTCGACGTCCGCGAGCACGAGGTGACCGCCTTCATCGGGCCGTCGGGGTGCGGCAAGACGACGGTGCTGCGGTGCTTCAACCGCATGAACGACCTCATCGACGTGGCCCGGGTGGAGGGCCGGCTCTCCTACCACGGCGTCGACCTCTACGACCGCCAGGTCAACCCGGTCGAGGTGCGCCGCCGCATCGGCATGGTGTTCCAGAAGCCCAACCCGTTCCCCAAGTCGATCTACGACAACGTGGCCTACGGCCCCCGCACCGCCGGCATGGCCAGGAAGGGGGCGGCGCTGGACGAGATCGTGGAGCGCAGCCTGCGCCAGGCCGCCCTGTGGGACGAGGTGAAGGACCGGCTCAAGGCCTCGGGCCTGGGCCTCTCCGGGGGCCAGCAGCAGCGGCTGTGCATCGCCCGGGCCCTGGCCACCAACCCCGAGGTCATCCTCATGGACGAGCCCTGCTCGGCCCTCGACCCCATCGCCACGGGGCGCATCGAGGACCTCATGGAGGAGATCAAGGCCCAGTACACGATCATCATCGTGACCCACAACATGCAGCAGGCGGCCCGGGTCAGCGACCGCTGCGCCTTCTTCACCACCGAGGTGAACGAGACCAGCGACACCCGCACCGGCGTGCTGGTCGAGTACGACGCCACCGAGACCATGTTCTCCAACCCCGGCGACGAGCGCACCGAGAACTACGTCACCGGCCGGTTCGGCTGAGGGTGCGCGGCGCGGTGCGTACGCTGGTGGCCGGGCGGTCGTTCGACCGCATCGCCGACCACGCCGCCATCATCGGGGCCCGGCTCCGGGACCTGCCCACCGGCGACGCCGCCCCCCTGACCGCCGAGATCCGGTGATGGCCCACGACCAGGAGCCCCAGGTGGAGACCCGCCGCACGTACCACCAGCAGCTCGACAGCATCCGGGCCGACATCGTCCGCATGGCCGCCCTGGTCACCGAGGGCATCCCCCGGGCCACCCAGGTGCTCCTGGACCACGACCTCAGCGGGGCCCAGGAGATCATCGACGGCGACGACCCGCTCGACGCCCTGGCCCTGGAGACCGAGGAGCACTGCTACGCCGTGTTCGCCCTCCAGCAGCCCATGGCCGGCGACCTCCGGGGCCTCATCACCGCGGTGCGCATGGTGTCGGAGATCGAGCGCAGCGGTGACCTGGTGGTCAACATCGCCAGGGGCGCCCGCCGCATCTACGGCACCACGTACACGCCCCGCCTGCGGGGCCTGATCACCAAGATGGGCGAGGAGGCCGCCCGCCTGTTCCGGCTGGCCATCGACTCCTACGCCGATGGCGACGCGGCCATGGCCGCCGCCCTCGACGACCTCGACGACCGTCTCGACGACCTGCACCAGGACTACATCGCCGAGATCTTCGAGGCCAGCAGCGAGGGCGCCTTCGAGGTCCAGGCCGCGGTGCAGCTGGCCCTCATCGGCCGGTACTACGAACGCATCGGCGACCACGCCGTCAACATCGGCGAGCGGGTCCGCTACATGGTCACGGGCTGGCTCCCGGAGCAGACCGGCGCGGCCCGGGAGGCCGTCCGCCGGTCGCAGCTGGACCCCGACGCGCCGGCTGCCGACGGGGCCGACGGCCGGGGTGGGGCGTGACCGCCGGGGCCCGCCTCCCCGGAGCGCGGTGATGCGCGTCCTGGTCACCAACGACGACGGCATCGACGCCCCGGGCCTCCACGCCCTGGCCCTGGCCCTGGACGAGGCCGGCTACGACATCCTGGTGGTGGCGCCCGACCGCAACCACAGCGGCTACGGGGCCGCCATCGGCGACCTGGGGTCCGGGGGGTCGGCGCTCGAGCTGGCCCCCGCCACCGTCCCCGGGGCCGAGCACCTGCCGGCCTGGGGCCTGGTTGGCCCCCCCGCCCTGTGCGTCATGGCGGCCCGCCTGGGCGGCTTCGGCGCCCCGCCCGACCTGGTGGTGGCCGGGGTCAACCCCGGCAACAACACGGGCCGGGCCGTGCTCCACTCCGGCACCGTGGGCGCGGTGCTCACCGGGGCCAACCTGGGCGTGTCGGGGGTGGCGGTCAGCGTGGCCGAGGACCCCGAGCCCCACTTCGCGGCGGCGGCCACCGTGGCCGTGGCCGCCGTGGGCTGGGTGGTCACCGCCCCGGCCCGCACCATCCTCAACGTCAACGCCCCCCACGCCGGCCTGGACGACGTGCGGGGCGTGCGCTGGGCCGAGCTGGCCCCGTTCGGCACGGTGCGGGCCACCCTCGACCCCGTGGGCGACGACCGGTTGGAGTTCGGCCTGGCGGAGACGGCCGTCGAGCTCCCCGCCGACTCCGACACCGCCCTGGTCAACGCCGGCTACGTGGCCGTCACCACCCTCAGCCCCATCCGGGCGGCCGAGTGGGAGCCGGTGGCCGCCGAGGTCGAGCGCCGCCTGGCCGCCGGCCCCGCCGCCCGCCGCCACCGCCCCCCGGCCGGGGAGACGGCCTGACCATGGTCGTGCTGGCCGTCCTGGCCGTGGCCCTCGGGGTCGCCGTGGTGGTGCTGGCCCACCGGGTGCGGGTCCTGGCCGGCGAGGCCGCCCGGCGGGCCGAGGCCGAGCGGGCCGCGGCCACGGCCCGGTCCCGGGCCGCGGCGGCCGACGACGTGGCCACCCGCCTGCGGGAGGCGCTCGACGCCGTGCCCCAGGGGGTGATCGTGGCCGACGTGCAGGAGCGGGTGGTGGCCCGCAACGCGGCGGCCACCGAGCTGGAGGAGGCCCGCCACGGCGAGGCCCTGGTGGGCGGGGCCGTCGACGAGCTGCTGGCCGCCGCCCTGCGGGGCACGCCCGGGGAGCGGACCCTGGAGCTGTTCGGCCCGCCCCACCGGGTGGTGGTGGTGACAGCCCGCCCCCTCCCCGGGGGGGCCCTGGTCGTCACCGACGACGTCACCGAGGCCCGCCGGCTGGAGGCCGTGCGCCGCGACTTCGTGGCCAACCTCAGCCACGAGCTCAAGACCCCGGTGGGGGCCATCGGCCTCCTGGCCGAGACGTTGCTGGGGGAGGCCGACCGGGCCGTGGCCGACCGGCTGGTGGAGCGCATCGTGAGCGAGTCGTTCCGGGTCAGCCGCACCATCGACGACCTGCTGGAGCTGAGCCGCATCGAGGCCCGGGGCGAGGTGGTGCGCCAGCCGGTGGCCCTCCACCTGGTGCTGGCCGAGGCCGCCGACCGGATGCGCCCCGCGGCCGAGCAGCGCGACATCACCATCGACGTGGGCGACGTGGCCCCCCGGGTCAGCGCCGCCGGTGACCGCCGCCAGCTGGTCTCGGCGGTGGCCAACCTGCTCGACAACGCGGTGAAGTACTCGCACCCGGGCTCGGCGGTGGAGGTCCGGGCCGCCTCCGACGGCACCACCGTCACCGTGGACGTCACCGACCACGGCCTGGGCATCCCCGCTCGGGACCTGGAGCGCGTCTTCGAGCGCTTCTACCGGGTCGACCGGGCCCGCAGCCGCGACACCGGGGGCACCGGCCTGGGCCTGGCCATCGTCCGCCACGTGGTGGCCAACCACGAGGGCGAGGTCACCGTCCGCTCGGTCGAGGGGCAGGGCTCGACCTTCACGCTCCACCTGCCCGCCGGCCCCGGCCCCGTGGCCCTGGCCGACACCCAGGCCGAGGCCGGGGCCCGTCCCGCGCCCGACGTCCCCCGGAGGTCCGCGTGAGCGCCCCCACCACCGTCCTCGTGGTCGAGGACGAGGAGAGCTTCGTCGAGGCGCTGACCGTGGGCCTGGCCCGCGAGGGCTTCCGGGTCCAGGTGGCCCGGGACGGGGCCCAGGCCCTCGACCTGTTCGACGTGGTCAAGCCGGACCTGGTGCTGCTGGACGTCATGCTGCCCATGGTCTCGGGCATCGACGTGTGCCGGGAGCTGCGGAGCCGCTCCAAGGTGCCCATCATCATGGTCACGGCCAAGGGGGCCGAGATCGACACCGTGGTCGGGCTGGAGGTGGGGGCCGACGACTACGTGACCAAGCCCTACCGGCTCCGGGAGCTGGTGGCCCGGATGCGGGCCGTGCTGCGCCGGGCCCCGGGCCAGGAGCCGCCCCCGGCCGGGGGCGACCAGGTCCTCCAGGTGGGCGAGGTGCGCCTGGACCCCGAGCGCCACGAGGTCACCATCCGGGGCCAGGACGTGAGCCTGCCCCTCAAGGAGTTCGAGCTGCTGGCCCTGTTGCTGGAGCACGCCGGCCGGGTGCTGACCCGCGACACCTTGATCGACCGGATCTGGGGCCACGACTACGTGGGCGACACCAAGACCCTGGACGTCCACATCAAGCGCCTCCGGGCCAAGGTCGAGCCCGACCCCGCCCACCCCGTCCACATCACCACCATCCGGGGCCTGGGCTACAAGTACGCCGCCTGATCGTCCCCGAGGTCTCCGGGTCGACGCTGGGCCTGGCTCCGCCGGTCGGTCGCCGGCCCTGGGTCTGGTTGAGCGCCGGCCTGGCGGGGCACGGTCGGAGGGATGTCGGTGGGGGCTCGTAGCATGGGAGGAGTGGAGACGACCCGGGACCGGAGGTCCGTGACCTCGGCCCGGCGCGGGCGGGAGCCCAACGCCGCCTTCCAGGTGCCCCCGTTCATGCGCCTGGCCCGGGTCCACGCCGGCTCCGCCGCCGGTGATGCCATGGTCGCCGCCGCCCTGGCCGGAACCATCTTCTTCAGCGCCGCGGCCTCCGACGCCCGGGACAAGACGTTCCTCTACCTGGCCCTCACCATGGCGCCGTTCGCGGTGGTCGCCCCCCTCATCGGCCCCGCCCTCGACCGGGCCCGCAGCGGCCGGCGGTGGATCGTCATCGGCTCGGCCGTCCTGCGGGCCCTGCTGTGCCTCGTCCTCATCGGGCGCACCGACAGCCTGCTGCTCTACCCGGCCGCCTTCGCCATCCTGGTCATCCAGAAGGGCTACGGCATCGCCCGGTCGTCGCTGGTCCCGGCCGTGGTCGAGAGCGACGCCGAGCTGGTGGAGGCCAACTCCAAGCTCCAGCTCCTGTCCGGGATCATGGGCTTCGTGGGGGTCGCCCCCGCCGCCCTGCTGTTCAAGCTGTTCGACGACGACCCCGGCCCGGCCCTGGGCCTGGCCGTCCTGACCTTCGCCGGCACCGCCGGCCTGGCCGTGCTGCTGCCCAAGGTGGCGGTGGCGCCCACCCCGGCCGGGCCGGAGGAGAAGGCCGAGCTGCGCACCGTCGGGGTCCTGCTGGCCGCCGCCTCCATGGGCCTGCTGCGGGGCATCGTCGGGTTCCTCACCGTCTACTACGCCTTCCACTTCCGCGAGGCCGACCAGCTCGCCGCCTTCGCCGTGGTGGCCGCGGTCAGCCTCCTGGGCACCCTGCTGGGCTCCGTGGCGGCACCCCGCCTGCGCCAGGTGTGGCCCGAGGAGCGCATGCTCATCTCGGTCCTGGTCTTCACGTTCACGGCGGGGGTCCTGGCCCTGGCCGTCGGGGGCGTGCCCGGCGCCGCCCTGCTGGGCGCGGTGGTCGGCGTGTCCTCCACCGCCGGCAAGCTGGCCTTCGACTCCATCGTCCAGCGCGACGCCCCCGATGCCAACCGGGGCCGGTTGTTCGCCAAGTTCGAGACCCGGTTCCAGCTCATCTGGGTGGTGGGGGCCATGCTCGGCCTGCTGCCCTTCGGTGCCCTGCGGGTGCCGTTCGGGGCGGTGGCCCTGGTGGCCGGCTTCGCCACCTTCACCTACGTGGTGGGGTTGGCCGCCTGGCGGCACCGCACCGGGGCCACCAGCTCGTCCTTCGGCCGCCAGGCCGTGCTCATCGACCAGGCCATGACCGAGGCCCAGGACAAGGCCAAGCGCCGGGTGCGGGATTCGTCCCGGGCCCTGGTCCGCCGGGTGCGCACCCGGGGCGAGGGAGCGGCGCCGAGGCCGGCTCGCCCACCGGTCGCCCCCGTGCGGGCCGGGCCGGGTGTGGGCGGGGCGCTGCCGGCCCGCACGGCGACCCCGGCCGATGCCGCCCCGACGGCGGCCGTCCCCCCCTCACCGGCCCCCGGCCCGCCCGCGACGGCCCCGGCCCCGCCGGTCCCCGACGACCCCACCGTCTTCGCCCCCGCTCCGGCCCCGCCCCGCCCGGACCCGGGCCAGGACCCGACCGTGTTCGCCCCGGCCTCGACCCCGCCCCCCGACGCCACCCGGCCCTGGCCCGGCGAGGACGACCCCACCCACCGCGTCCGCTGACCCGGGCCGCGGCCCGGGATCAGGGCTGGTCGGCGTCGATGTCGATGCGGGCCAGCCAGAGGCCGGGGGCGGCCAGCTCGGCCGGGGTGGGGAGGTGCTCGGGCCGCTCCCACAGCCGGGCCAGGCCCTCGGCCCCGGCCCGCTCGACCACGCCCTCGACGAAGGTCTCGCCCCGGGCCACCCGGGACGGGGTGAGGTTGAGGCCGAAGAGCCGCTCGACGAAGCGGTCGGCCGGGCTGGTCTCGACCCGGCGGCGACGCATGGCCTCGGTGACCTGCCCGTAGTTGCCGACCAGGGCCCCGCCCACGCTGTCCATGACGTGGTCGACCCAGCCCACGATGGCGGCCACCAGCGAGTCCAGCCGGGGGCGGATCTCCTCCTGGGCCGGGGACGTGGAGGCGCCCAGCAGCACCTCGGGGTCGGTGAAGAGGCGCTGGACCGACTCCAGCCCGCCCCCCTCGCCGGTCTCGATGTCGGCCAGGGCCCGCTCGAAGCCCTCCGGGTCGGGCCGGAAGCCGGCCACGTAGCGCTCGATCAGGCCCTGCAGCTCGTCCCGCACGTGGGGCACGCCCAGCACGGCGTGGTGGGCCACCTCGTGGAGGCAGACCCACAGGCGGACGTCGTCGAGGCCCAGGCTCCACTCGGCCGCGAAGGCGTCCACCGCGGGCAGCACCACCATGATCTCGTCCCCGGGCGGACGGGGCACGGGCAGGTCGTACTGCCCGAAGGACCGGGTGGCCAGGTGGCCCACCATGGACCCGGCGGCCATGCCCAGGGTCATGGGCTGGAGCATCCCCATGAGCTGGCCGATCCAGGCCGAGGCGTCGTCGTCGTCGTCGGGGTCGGCGGGCTCCGGGCCGGACGTGGCCGGGTGGGCGCCGGGCCCCGTCTCGCCGCCGGTGGAGCCCAGGGACCGGGCCAGGCGCTCGAACAGGGAGCGGTGGTCATCCAGGGTGCGGGCCACCCACTGGGTGCGGGTGACGGGCACGATGGACACGCCGGTGCCGCGGTGCGAGGGCTCCAGCCCGCCGGCCCCGGCCACCTGCAGCTCGGCCACCCGGGCCAGCTGCTCGAGCTGGATGCGGGCCATGGGGTCGACGTTGGGCTCGGCCTGGCCGTCGGTGGCGATGCTGTGGGCGATCTGGCGGGCCGCGTCCCACGCCACCGGGCCCTGGCGGCTCAGCATCCGGGCCAGGTCGCCGAAGAAGGGCACGCCCCCGAAGGGATCCCCGCCGCCGCTCATCGGGCCCCCGGCCCGGGGGGCTCCGGCGGGCGGGGCGAGCCGCGATGTGGCGAGGGGGGGCGCACGACGGCATCGTATGCGGATGGCAGCTGACTCCCTCCGCGGCCCGGCCGGTGGTCCCGTGGCGGGGGCGGTGGCCGTCACCGGCGCCAGCGGCGCCCTGAGCCGGGCGGTGGTGGCCCTGCTGGCCGACGACCCGGCCGTGGCCCGGGTGGTGGCCCTCGACGAGGGGGTCGACCTGCTGGCCGACGACCTGAAGCCCCGCCTGGAGGGGGTGGGCACCCTGGTCCACCTGGCCTCGGTGTTCGGCCCGGCCCTGGACGACGACCCGGCGGTGGAGCGGGCCGACGACGTCACCACGGCCCAGCGCCTGCTCGACGCGGCCGGCGACGTGGGCGTGAGCCACGTGGTGCTGCTCTCCTCGGCCACGGTCTACGGGGCGTGGGCCAACAACGCCATGCCCCTCACCGAGGACGCCACCCTCCGGCCCGCCCCCGACATGGCCTTCGCCGTGCAGCGGGCCGAGATCGAGCGCCGCCTGGCCGAGTGGCGCCACGACCACCCGGCGGCCACCACCGCGGTCCTGCGCCCGGCCCCGCTGGTGGGCGACGACGGCCCCGGGGGGTGGCTGGCCCGGGCCCTGCACGAGGCCCGCCGGGTGGCCGACCCCGACGGCGATCCGCCGGCCCAGTTCCTCCACGTCGACGACCTGGCCTCGGCGGTGGCCCTGGCCGTCACCGCCCGCATCGACGGGGCCCGCAACGTGGCCCCCGACGGGTGGCTGCGGGGCTCGGAGTACACCGCCCTCGACGCCGGCACCCCCAAGGTGCGGCTGCCCCGGCCGGTGGGTGACCGGGTGACCCGCCTGCGGTGGTGGCTGCGCCTGGCCCCCACCCCGCCGGGGCTGCAGCCCTACGCCCGGCACCCCTGGGTGGTGGCCAACGACGCCCTCCGGGCCGACGGCTGGGTTCCGGCCCACGCCAACGACGAGGCCTTCGTCGACGGCACCCCGGCCACCGCCCTGGCCACCCTCAGCCCCCGTCGCCGCCAGGAGATCGCCCTGGGCGTCACCGGGGGGGTGCTGGGCCTGGGCCTGGCCGGTGCTGCGGTGGCCGTCGCCCGCCGGGCCCGCGCCGCCCGTCGCTGACCGCCGCGCCGGCCGCTGAGGTCGGCGCGCCGCCGGTCGGGGTCAGGGCCCGGTCGGCGGCGAGGTGAGGGTGACCGCCACCGAGGCGGTGCGCCCGCCGCGGGCCCGCTCGACGTCGACCTGCTGGCCCGGGCGGGTGAGGGTGAGGGCAGCCTGCACGTCGGCCAGGGCGCGGACCCGGTCGGCTCCCACGGCCACGATCACGTCGCCGGCGGCGATCCCGGCCTCGGCGGCCGGCGATCCCGCTGTCACCTCCTCGACCACGACGCCGGCCGGCACCGAGGGGGCCGGGTCGCGGCCCGAGCCCCGGATGCCCAGCCACCCCCGGTCGACCCGGCCGACGCGGTCGAGGTCGGAGGCCACCCGCAGGGCGACGTCGGCCGGCACCGCGAAGCCGGTGGCCAGGCCCTCGGCCACCCACAGGCACACGCCCCGCACCAGGCCCTGCTCGTCGACCAGGGCCCCGCCGTCGGCCCACGCCGGCATGGCGCTGTCCACCTCGATCAGGCCCACCAGGCGCCCCCCGTCGGCATCGGCGTGGGTGCCGGTGGCGCTCACCACCCCCTGGGTCAGGGTGGGGCCGCCCGGACCCGACCAGGCCGCCACGGTGATGGCCCGCTCGCCGGGCTGCGGCGCCGTCGTGTCGAGGTCGGCGGTGGGGTAGCCCGTCCCGGCCACGTCGAGGGCGGCCAGGCCGGTGACGTCGTCGCGGCCGGCCACGGTGGCCGGGGCCGACCGGCCTGAGGGCCAGGTGACGGCCACCGCGGTGGCCCCCGACACCAGGCGGGCGCTGGTCACGACCAGGCCGTCCTCCCGGACCACGACACCCGAGCCCCGGCGGTGCTGGTCGCCCACGGTCACCGTGATCTCGACCACGGCCGGGCCCACCGTGGCGGCCACGGCCCGGGCGGTGCGGACCGCGGTGGTGGCGGTGACGTCGGTGACGGGCCGGTTCTCGACCCGCTCCACCACCCGGGGCGAGAACGTGCCCATGGCCACCAGGGTGGCCACCGTGGCCGCGGCCCCGGTGAGGCCGGACAGCACGGCCACCGCGACCAGGGCCCGCTTCCGGCCCCCGGTCCCGGCGCCGACCGGCACCGCCGGAGCCGGGGTGACCAGCTCCGAGGGGTGGCGCCAGAGCCGGTCCTCGGGGGGTAGGGGCGCTCGGGGACCGGACCGGTCGTCGGCTTCGTCGCGCACGGGGGCGCAGGCTACCGAGGCCGGGCGCCGAGGGTGCCGCGGGGTCCCGAGGGCGAGGCGACCCGGGACCCCGGGGGCGGGGACCAATACGATGGGCGGGTGCCCCCCGGGTCACCCATCCCCGCCACCCCTGCCTCCGCGCCCACCGCCGCCCCGTCCGGGGGCGGCCCGGCCGCGCCCGGGGCCACGGCCCTGCCCGTCCCCCCCGCCGCCGACACCTGGGTCGACCTCAGCACCGCCCCCCTGTCCGTGGGCCCGGTGGCGGCCTGGGCCGGCACGCCCGAGGTGGGCGCGGTGGTGACCTTCAGCGGCACCGCCCGCGACCACGCGGAGGGCCGGGACGGGGTCACGTCGCTCACCTACGAGGCCTACGCCACCGCGGCCCGGGCCCGGATGGCCGAGGTGGTGGCGGACACCCGTCGGCGTTGGCCCCAGGTCCGGCGGGTGGCCGCCCTGCACCGCACCGGCCGGCTGGTGGTGGGCGACGTGGCCGTCGTGGTCGCCGTCTCCGCCCCCCACCGGGGCCCGGCCTTCGCCGCCGCCGCCCACTGCATCGACACCCTGAAGGCCACCGTCCCGCTGTGGAAGCGGGAGGCGTGGACCGGCGGCGAGGACTGGGGCACCGACGCCACCCCCATCGACCACACCACCCCCGCACCGGAGGCGTCCGCCACCTCATGAGCCCGTTCGTGTTCCTCCTCATCCCCGTGGTCATCGTGGTGCTGGCGTCGCTGGTCATGTGGCTCCGGGGCCGCCAGCCCCAGACCCTCAACTCCGGCATCCACGGCTTCCGCCGGGAGATGGACGCCCTGTCCCCCGGGGCGGCCAGCCCCAGGCCCCGGCGCTTCGACGCCGAGGGCGGGCCCGACGCCCCCGACGCCCCCAGCCCCGCTCCCGGGCCCGGTCGGGACGCCTGACCCGTGGCCCGCGACCTGGCCATCGACCTCGGGACCGCCAACACCCTCGTCTACGCCCGGGGCCAGGGCATCGTGCTCAACGAGCCGTCGGTCATCGCCCTGAACCAGAACACCGGCGACGTCCTGGCCATGGGCCACGAGGCCTGGCAGATGATCGGCCGCACCCCCGGGTCGATCGTGGCCGTGCGCCCCCTCCGCCAGGGCGCCATCACCGACTTCGACATCACCCAGCGGATGATCCGCCTGCTCCTCCACCGGGCCGGGGTGAGCCGCTTCAACCGCCCCCGGGTGGTGATCTGCGTGCCCTCGGCCATCACCGAGGTCGAGCGCCGGGCCGTCACCGAGGCGGCCCGCCGGGCCGGGGCGGCCGAGGCCCAGCTCCTGGAGCAGCCCATGGCCGCCGCCCTCGGGGCCGGGCTCACCATCAACGAGCCGGTGGCCAACATGGTGGTCGACGTGGGGGGCGGCACGTCGGAGACGGCGCTCATCTCCCTGGGCGGGGTGGTGGCCCTCCAAGCCGTGCGGGTCGGGTCCTTCGACATCGACGCCGCCATCCAGGGCTTCGTCCGCCGCGAGTACGGCATCGCCATCGGGGAGCGGACGGCCGAGGACATCAAGGTCTCGATCGGCTCGGCCTTCCCGGTGCGCGACGACGTCAAGGCCGAGGTGCGGGGCCGGGACCTCATGACCGGCCTGCCCAAGACGGTGATCCTCTCGCCGGGCGAGGTCCGCCTGGCCATCGACGAGCCGGTGACCGCCATCGTCGACTCGGTGATCGCCTGCCTGGGCGAGGCCCCTCCCGAGCTGGCCCACGACCTGATCGTGCGGGGCATGCACCTGGTGGGCGGGGGCGGCATGCTCGCCGGCCTGGGCCAGCGCATCGCGAACGAGACCGAGATCCCGGTGTACCTGGTGGACGCCCCGCTGGAGTGCGTGGTGCTCGGCGCCGGGCGCTGCATCGAGGCCTACGACCAGCTCAAGGTCATGTTCATGGGGGCGCGCATGTAGCGCCCCCCACCGGGGGGTGAGGCGCCGGCCCGTCCGCGGCGTCGCCGGCCGGCACGTGGTTAGATGACCCCCGCCGGCCCCTCGGGTGACCGGCGCCACAGCAGGGCGCGACGAGCCCGTCGCCGGGGCCCACCCAGGAGACGCAGCCGACCACATGACCGAGGACACCGCCATCCCCGGGGACGCCAGGCCGACGGGCGGCGCGGGCCCGGCGCGGCCGGGGGCACCGCTCCTGGACGTGGTGGACGTCGGGGTGCGCTTCGGCGGCGTGGTGGCCCTCGACGGCCTCAGCTTCACCATCGGCGAGGGGGCCATCTGCGCCCTCATCGGGCCCAACGGGGCCGGCAAGACCACGCTGTTCAACGTCATCAGCCGCCTCTACGACGCCACCACCGGCCAGGTCACCTTCGCCGGGCGGGACCTCCTGCGGGTGCCCCCCCACGGCATCGCCCGGGCCGGCATCGCCCGCACGTTCCAGAACGTGGCCCTGTTCCCCGGGCTCTCCGTCCTCGACAACGTGCGGGTCGGCGCCCACACCGAGGGCACCGTGGGCTTCGTGCGGGGCCTGCTGGGCCTGGGCCGGGCCGAGGACCGGCGCCTGGCCGCCGAGGCCATGGAGCTGCTGGAGCGCCTGGAGCTGGCCCACCTGGCCCACCGCCCGGCCGCCGGCCTGCCCTTCGGCACCCTGAAGCGCATCGAGCTGGCCCGGGCCCTGGCCGCCCGGCCCCGGCTCCTCATGCTGGACGAGCCGGCCAACGGCCTGACCCACGCCGAGGTCGACGACCTGGCCGAGACCATCCGGGAGCTGCGCGACGAGCGCGACCTCACCGTCCTCCTGGTCGAGCACCACATGGCCATGGTCATGGCCATCTCCGACCACATCGTGGTGCTCGACTTCGGCCGCCGCATCGCCGAGGGCCCGCCCGAGGTGGTGCGCCACGACCCGAAGGTGATCGAGGCCTACCTGGGCACCACCGACGACGCCGAGGGGGTGGCGCCCGGTGGCTGACCTGCTGGAGCTGGAGGAGGTCACCGGCGGCTACGGCGCCGTCACCGTGCTGCGGGGCATCGACCTGACCGTGGCCGAGGGCGAGGTGGTGGTGGTCCTGGGGGCCAACGGGGCGGGCAAGACCACCACCCTGCGGGCCATCACCGGCGAGATCGCCACCGGGGGCGCCGTCCGCTTCGCCGGCCAGGCCCTGGCCCGTTCGCCGGAGAAGGTGGCCCGGGCCGGCATCGCCCACGTGCCCCAGGGTCGGGGCACGTTCGGGGACCTGACCACCGACGAGAACATGCGCCTGGGGGCGGTGCTGCGCTCCGACGGCGACATCCGTCGCGACATCGCCCACTGGTACGAGGTGTTCCCCCGGCTGGGCGAGCGCCGCGACCAGGCCGCCGGCTCCATGAGCGGCGTCGAGCAGCAGATGCTGGCCATCGCCCGGGCCATGATGCTGCGACCCCACCTGCTCCTGCTGGACGAGCCGTCGCTGGGCCTGGCCCCCCTCATCACCCGGGACCTGTTCGCCCGCCTGGGCCAGCTCAACCGCGACGACGGCCTCACCGTCCTGGTGGTCGAGCAGAACGCCAACCTGGCCCTGGACATCGGGCACCGGGCCTACGTGCTGGAGACCGGGCAGATCGTCGCCTCGGGCCCGGCCGACGAGCTGCGCGGCGACGACGCCATCCGCAAGGCCTACCTGGGGTTCTGATCCGTGGACCTGTTCATCCGCTACGTCCTCAACGGGGTCGGCAACGGGGCCGTCTACGCCTCGGTGGCCCTGGCCCTGGTGCTCATCTTCCGCACCACCGGGCTGCTCAACCTGGCCCAGGGCGAGATGGCGCTCTTCTCCACCTACTTCGCCTGGAAGCTCACCTCCCTGGGCCTGTCCGTCTTCGTGGCCATCCCCCTCACCGTGGTGGCCAGCATGGTGGGCGGGGCCGTCATCGAGCGGGTGCTCATCCGGCCGGTGCACGGGCCCGACAAGAGCCCCCTCAACGTGCTGATCGTGATGCTGGGCATGTTCCTGGCCCTCAACGCCCTGGCCCAACTGGTCTTCAGCGACGACGCCGAGCCCATGCCCAAGCCCTGGGCCTCGGTGTCCTCGCCCGGCGACCCCACCGGCGCCGACCGCATCGTCGAGCTGCTGGGAGTGCGGTTCTCGTGGTCGGTGATCGGCCTGGTCGTCGCCCTGCTGGCCGAGTGCGCCCTGCTCTACGTGCTGTTCCAACGGACCAAGGTGGGCCTGAAGCTGCGGGCGGTGGCCTCCAACGGCGCCTCGGCCCGCCTGGTCGGCATCAACTCCTCGGCCATGCTTATGCTGGGCTGGGCCCTGGCCGCCGGGCTGGGGGCCCTGGCCGGCTCCCTGGTGGCCGCCGACCGGGGCTCGGTCAACCCCGGGCTCATGGCCGTGGTCCTGGTGTACTCCTTCGCCGCCGCCGCCCTGGGCGGCTTCGACAGCCCGGTGGGGGCGGTGGTGGGGGGCATGATCGTGGCCATCGCCGAGGCCCTGACCACCGGCTACGTGAAGGCCCTGTCCACCATCGAGCTGGTGGTCCCCTTCGCCCTCATCCTCCTGGTCCTGGTGGTGCGCCCCACCGGCCTCTTCGGCAAGAAGGTGGTGGAGCGCGTATGAGCCGGACCCACCTCCGCATCGCCCTCGGCGTGGTGGTGGCCGCGGCCGCCCTCTACGCCCCGTACTACTTCCAGCCGACCATGAACCAGGAGCTGTCCCGGGCCCTGTACTTCGCCGTCGCGGCCATGGGGCTGAACCTGCTGACCGGGTTCAACGGCCAGGTGTCGATCGGCCACGGGGCCTTCTTCGGGGTGGGGGCCTTCACCACCGCCATCCTCATGGACAGCCACGGGATGACCTTCGAGCTGACCATCCCCCTGGCCGCCCTGTTGGCCGCCGCGGTGGGGGTGTTGGTCGGCATCCCCGCCCTGCGGGTCCGGGGCCTCTACCTGGCCCTGGTCACCCTGGGCCTGGCCGTGCTGTTCCCCCGCATCGGCCAGAAGTACGTCAAGGGCCGGGGTGGGGTGGCCCTGGTCCGCCCCGACCGCGACGGCTTCGACTCGCTCCTCGACGCCCTGGCCAACGACCAGTGGCAGTACCTCGAGTGCCTGGCCATCGCCGCCGTGTTGTTCCTCCTGGCCTACAACCTGACCCGCTCCCGCATCGGCCGGGCCATGGTGGCGGTGCGGGACCAGGAGGTGGCGGCCTCGACGGTGGGCGTGAACCTGGCCCGGGTCAAGGTCGGGGCCTTCGCCCTGTCGGCCGCCTACGCCGGCGTGGCCGGGTCGCTGTCGGTGATGGTGGACCGGGCCGCCGATGCCACCGATCCCACCGTGGCCTTCCGCAACTCGATCGAGTTCCTCGTCGCCGTGGTCATCGGCGGGACGGCCACCATCGCCGGCCCGGCCATCGGGGCCCTGGTCGTGGTCCTGCTCCGGCGGGAGACCGACGGCCTCATCGAGGGCAAGGAGGTGCTGTCGCCGGCCATCTTCGGCGCCGCCCTCATCGCCATGATCTACGTCCTGCCCGGCGGGGTGGTCGGCGGGCTGCGCAAGCTCACCGACCGGATCCTGCCGGCCCGGGACGGCGAGCCCCCCGGCCCGGTGGCGGCGGCCGCCCTCGAACCCGAGGCGGTGGCCACCCCCGGCGGGGCCGGAGCGGGCCCGCACACCCGAGCCCCCACTACCAAGGAGAAACCATGAAGCGATCCCGGATCCGAGGTCTGCTGGCGGTGCTGGCCGTCTTCGCCCTGCTGGCCGGTGCCTGCTCGAGCCGTGACGACTCCAGCGGCGACGGCGGAGACGACACCGAGGCCGGGGGCGACAACGAGGACGGTGGGGGTGGCGCGTCCAGCATCGACACCGAGGACTGCGGCAGCGACCCCACCGTCCCCATCGAGGGCGACACCATCAAGCTGGTCTCGTCGTACCCCCAGTCCGGCCTGACCGGCGCCTTCGCCGAGATCGCCCGGGGCTGGGCCGCCTACTTCGACAAGGTCAACGCCGAGGGCGGGGTGGAGATCGACGGCAAGAGCTACCAGATCGAGTTCGAGGACGCCGACGACGAGTACAACCCCCAGCAGACGGCGGCCAACATCGAGGAGCTGGTGGGCGCCGACGGCGGTGACGCCTTCGCCGTGTTCAGCGTGGTGGGCACGGCCAACAACATCAACATCCGGGACTTCCTGGGCGAGCTGTGCGTGCCCAACGTCTTCGCCGCCACCGGGTCGGTGGCGTGGGGCAACCCCGAGTACCCGTGGCTGATCGGGTCGACCCTGTCGCCCTACACGCTGGAGGCCCAGGCCTTCGCCACCTACCTGGAGGACAACCAGCCCGACGCCAAGGTGGCCATGCTCCGGCAGTCCGACGAGTTCGGGGCCACCTACGAGGAGGGCTTCCGCCGGGCCATCGAGGGCACCGACATCGAGCTGGTGGCGGTGGAGGCGTACCCGGTGGGCTCCGACGAGGTGAGCTCCCAGATGACCACCCTGGCCGGCAGCGGGGCCGACGCCTTCTTCAACGGCGGCACCCTGCTGGCCTGCCCGTCGGCCCTCACCGCCAAGCAGACCGAGGGCTGGGACGCCACCACCTGGGTCTCGGGCACCTGCATCTCCAAGACCCTCATGGGCATCGCCGGCGCCGCCGGCGACGACGTGCTCAGCATGACCAACCTCAAGGACCCGCAGAACCCCGAGTACGGGGACGACCCGGACATGCAGGCCTTCTTCGAGACGGTCGAGGAGCACCGCAGCGAGTTCAAGGGCCGCGAGCTCGACCTGGACAACGCCATCATCGCCTACGGCTACACCCAGGCCGAGCTGTTCGTGCAGGCCCTGCAGGACGCCGAGGCCCCCACCCGCCTGGCGGTCATGGAGGCCATCCGCAACATCGACGGCTACGAGGCCAGCCTGGCCCACGAGGGCGTGACCTTCACCACCGGGCCCGACGACGCCTTCATGGGCGAGTCGTTCGTGCTGGTGCAGTACGACGCGGCCGCCGGCCACTTCAGCGAGATCGGTGACCTGATCAAGCTGGAGGGCCAGACCGCGGACCTGACCCCCGAGGAGCTGATCACGGCCTAGCCGGCCAGCTCTCGTCCCGTCACCGGGGCCCGGGGTTGCCAGACCCCGGGCCCCGCCGCGTACGCCCCCGCCCGAACCGGGCATGGATGTGCCGGGACATCGGGCTCATCCATGCTCGGATGCCGACGTTGGTGAACCGAGCACGAAAGAGCCGCGATGTCGGGTTCTCCCGTGCTCGGAACGGGAGGGGGCGGTCAGGGCTGGAGGCGTCGGGCCAGGGCGGCCAGGTCGACGACCACGTCGAGGCCGTCCCCCTCCAGCACCTCCCGGTTGGCCCGGTGCAACGGGTCGGCGGGGTCGTAGCGGTTGAGCACCACGACGGCGGCCGCGCCATCGGGGCCCAGGGCGGCCAGGCCGAGGCGCACGCCGTTGATGGTGCCCAGCCCGGCGTCGGCGACCAGCAGGAGCGTGTCGGGACCCAGGGCCCGGGCCAGGTCGAGGCTGGTGCCGTCGGCCGCCGCCGGGGACAGGACGCCACCGGCCGTCTCGACGAGGCCCACGTCCACCCCCGGCTCCTGGCCCGCACCGGTGGTCCCGCTCGGGGCCGACCGAGCGCTCTCCGGCCCCCGGTCGGGCCACAGCACCTCGGCGGCCAGGTCGGCCACGGTGAACGGGGGGCGGCCCAGGGTGGCGGCGGCCATGGGGGGGGCCATGGCCACCCCGTAGCGCCGGTGGGCCGGGCACACGGCCAAGGGGTCCTCGCCGGTGGCCCCGGCCAGGACCTCGGCGTCGGACGGAGCCGGGTCGTCGAGCTCGGCCGACTGGGCCGGCTTGCGGGCGGCCACGGTCGCACCCCCGGCCCGGAGCTGCTCCAGCAGCCGGGCCGCCACCCAGGTCTTGCCCACCTCGGTCCCCGTCCCCAGGACGGCCACCAGCCGGGTCGGGCGAGCCCCGGTCACGTCACCCCTCGGCCGGGACCGGCCCCGGGCAGGGCGGCCAGGGCCGCCACCAGGCGGTCGACCTGCGCGTCGGTGTGGGCCGCGGAGAGGGCCACCCGCAGGCGCGACGTCCCCGGGGCCACGGTCGGGGGCCGGATGGCCGGCACCAGCAGGCCCCGCTCCAGCAGGGTGGCCGCCGCCCCCAGGGCCGCCTCCTCGGCCCCCAGCACCACGGCCACGATGGGCGACGGGTGGCCGGGGCGGAGCCGGTCCACGTGGCCCCGCAGGCGGTCCACCAGGGCCTGGCCCTCGGCCGAGCGCACCACTTCCACCGCGGCCCGGGCCGCGGCGGCGTCGGCCGGCGACAGGCCGGTGGTGAAGATGAAAGAGCGGGCCACGTTGACCAGCAGGTCGCGCACCGGGGCCGAGCAGGCCACCACCCCGCCCAGGGCGCCCAGGGCCTTGGACAGGGTCACGACGCGGACCAGCAGCAGCTCCGGGTGGTCGGCCGGGTCGAGGTCGGGCCCCAGCACGGCGTGGGCCTCGTCCAGCACCAGGGCCGCGCCGTGGCGGGTGCAGACCTCGGCCAGGCCGTCGAGGTCGGCCGTGTCGCCGTCCATGGAGAACACCGTGTCGGTGACCACCACGGTGGGCCGGTGGTCGTCGGCCAGCAGGCGGTCCAGGGCGGCCAGGTCGCGGTGGGGGGCGACGACCAGCTCGCCCCGGGCCAGGCGGCAGCCGTCGATGATGGAGGCGTGGTTCAGCTCATCGCTGACGACGCGGGTCCCGGGCCCGGCCAGGGCGGTCAGCACGCCCAGGTTGGCCATGTACCCGGTGGGGAAGGCGACCGCCGCCTCGGTGCCCTTCCAGGCCGCCACCGCCTCCTCCAGGTCGTGGTGCGGCGGCCGGGAGCCCACCACCAGGCGGGAGGACGTGGCCCCCGCCCCCCAGCGGTCGAGGGCGTCGTGGGCCGCCCCCACCACCGCGGGGTGGGCCGACAGCCCGAGGTAGTCGTTGGAGGCGAAGGAGGTGACGACCCGGCCGTCGCCGCCGGCGGGGCCGGCCAGCACGCCCTCGGGCCCCAGGGCGTCGAAGGGGCGCACGTCCCGCCACCGCCCGGCGGCCCGCACGGCGTCGAGCCGGCGGGCCACCTCGGGGGCCACCTTGCCCGCCTCACGGCCGCCGGTGCTCACCGTGGGATCAGGCGCGCACATCGGCGATGGCGGCGGCCACGGCGTCGACGATGCGGTCGATCTCCCCGGCCGTGGTCGTGAGCGGGGGCACCAGCACCACCACGTCGCCCAGGGGCCGGACCAGGACACCGCGCTCGACGCACCCGGCGCTGACCCGCCGGCCCCAGCGCAGGCCCTCGGTGGGCGGGGCCAGCTCGACGCCGGCCATCAGCCCCTGCTGGCGGACCTCGGCCACGCCGGGGAGGCCGGCCACCCGGGCGGCCAGGCCGGCGGCCAGCTGGGCGGCCCGGGCCCGCACGTTGGCCAGCACGTCCCACTCGTCGATGAGGGCCAGGTGGCGGGTGGCCACCGCCGCGGCCAGGGCGTTCCCCCCGTAGGAGTGGCCGTGGTAGAGGGTCTTCTCCGAGAGGTCCTCGCCCCGGAAGGCCCGGTGCACGGGGCCGGACGCCACCGTGGCCGCCATGGCCAGGTAGCCGCCGGTGATGCCCTTGCCCAGGCACATCAGGTCGGGCCGGACGCCGGCCTGCTCGCAGGCGAACAGGGTGCCGGTGCGGCCGAAGCCGGTGGCCACCTCATCGGCGATGAGCAGCACCCCGTGGGCCCGGCAGGCGTCGGCCACGGCCCGCAGCGCCTCCGGCGGGTGGGTGCGGATGCCGGCCGCTCCCTGCACCAGGGGCTCGACCACCACCGCGGCCAACCGGTCGGCGTGGGCGGCGATGGCGGCCACCGCGGCCTCGGGCCCGCCGGGCTGGTCGAGGCCGGGCGTGCGCCGGCAGGCGAAGCGGAGCGGGTCGAACACGTCGGTGCCGAAGCCGCCGTCGCCCACCGAGAGCGACCCCATGGTGTCGCCGTGGTAGGCCCCGCCGAAGGCCAGGTAGGTGGTGCGGCCGGCCACCCCCTGGTTGGTCCAGAACTGGAAGGCGATCTTGAGGGCCTGCTCCACCGCCGCCGCCCCGTCCGCCGCGAACAGGAAGCGGGGGTCGTCGAGGGGCACCCGGGGGGCCAGGGCCTCGGCCAGCTCGACCGCGGCCACGTTGCCGTTGCCCAGCAGGGTGGTGTGGGCCACCTTGTCGATCTGGGCCCGCAGGGCGTCGTCCAGCTCGGGCACCCGGTGGCCCAGGGTGGTGACCCACAGCGACGAGATGGCGTCCAGGTAGCGGCGCCCCTCGACGTCGATCACCTCGCGCCCCTCGGCCCGGTCGATGATCACCGGGCGGTTGCCGGCGAAGGCCGCCATCTGGGTGAAGCCGTGCCACACCACCGCCTCGTCGCGGGCCACCCAGTCGTCGTGCGACCCGGCCGGGGGAGCGGTGGACATCGAGGAGCGACGCTACCGACACCCCCCGCACCGGGCCACATCCCTGCCGGCCCGGTGGGGGCCGGCGCGCCCATCCGATCGGGCCCGTCCGATCGGCCCATCCGTGGCCCGGCCGTGTGGCCCGGCCGGGTCAGGGCCCGGGGGGAGGGCTGGCGTCGCCGTCGGGGCGTCGGGCCAGCCAGGCCGGGGGCGGGGCGGCATCGGCCAGCGACCGGCGCAGGCGCTCGATCTCGGCCACCTCACCCAGGCGCCCCGACAGGGCCCGCAGGTTGGTGGCCACCCCGGCCTGGGGCCGCCGGCCCCGGGCCAGGGCCACGACGAAGCGCAGGGCCGCCCGCAGCGACACCGGCACCCCGGCGGCGGCCAGGGCCTCCTTCAGCCGCCCCCGGGCCGCCGCGGCCTCGGCCCGCAGGTGCCGGGCCCGGCGGGGCAGGGCCAGGCGCCGCAGCGCCCAGGCCCCGGCGGCCAGGGCCAGGCGGCCGGCCACCGCGGCCAGCACCACCAGCACCCCCAGCACGACGAGGGGCCAGAACAGGATGCCGGCCAACCCGACGGCCAGGCCGGCGAGCCCGACGATCCAGGCCACCACGGCGAAGCCCTCCAGCCGTTGGGCGGCCACCTCGGCGGCCACCCAACGGGCCAGCACCAGGCCCTGCGAGGCGGTGGCCGCCCACCCGCCGTCGCCCGCGGTGGCCGCCGCCGCAAGCCCGTCGGGCGGGCCGGGCGGCGGGCCGTCCGGTGGGTCGGGCGGGGGGCCGGGGGGCACGGCGGTCATCGGAGGAGGTCCTCGGCGGCCTGGCGGACCTGCCAATCACGGTCGGCGGTGGCCCGCCGAAGGGCGGTGTCGACCTCGGGGCCGGTGAAGGGGGCCAGGGCCAGCACGGCCCGGCGGCGGACGGTGGCCTTGTCGCCGGTGGCGGCCAGCACCGCCGGCAGCCCGGCCTCGTCCCCGATGGCCCCCAGGGCGGCCACCGCGGCCTCCCGCACCAGGGCGTCGTCGTGGCCCGTGGCCAGGGCGGCCAGGCGGGCCACGGCCCCCGGCTCGGCCGGCCGGCGCTCGCCGCTGGCCCATGCCGCCACCTCGACCACGGTCGGGTCCTCGTCGTCGAGGAGGGGGAGGAGGCTGACCCCCTCGGGCCCGGCGCCGGTCCCGTCCGGGCCGGCCAGGGCGGCCACCTCCTCGGCGGCCCGGCGTCGCACCGCCGGCGCCCGGTCGGCCAGCGCGGCCCGCAGGGCGTCGGTGTCGAGGGCCCCGGCGCGGCGCAGCGCGCCCAGGGCGGTGGCCCGCACCGACGGGTGGGGGTCGTCCAGGCCCACCCGGGCCGCGTCGGCGTCGCCGCGATGGCCGGCCTCGGCCACCGCGGTGCGCCGGGCGGTGGCGCCCTCGTCGGGCTCGGAGCCGACATCGGCGGTGGTGGGGGGAGGGGCGGCGGGCGGTGGGCCCGCCGGCGGGGTGCGGCCCATCTGACCAGTCGACCACGTCCCGGCCGGCGGGGCGCGCTCCACCGTGCCGAGCGCCGCCCGCTCCCGGTCTGGCAGGCTCTCTCCCTCGTGGAGCCCGTGGACCCGTCCGTCGCCCCGGGCCCCCCGCCGGCCGCCCCACCCGCCCCTCCGCCCGACCACGGCCCGCCCCCGGACGCGTCCGGGGACGGCGCGGCCGCGGCGCCGCCCCGCCTGCCCTGGCACCCGGTGTGGGTGGCGCTGGGCGCGGCCCTGCTGCTGGCCCTCACCGCCATCGGGGGGGCCAGCCTGGCCCGGGCCCCGTACGTGGTGTACGCCCCGGGCTCGGCCATCGAGACCGAGCCGGCCATCGCCACGCCCGGCAGCCGGTCGTACGAGACCGAAGGCTCGGTCCTGTTCCTGACGGTGTCGCTGCGGGGGGCGTCGCGGCGGGTCAGCTTCGCCGAGGCCGCCTACGGGTGGGTCCGGGGCGACCAGGACGTGTTCCCCCGCCGCCAGATCCTGGGCGACCAGAGCGGGGCCGAGAGCCGGCAGCAGAGCCTCCAGCTCATGCAGGGCTCGCAGCTCCTGGCGGCCAAGGTGGCCCTCGAGCACCTGGGCCACGAGGTCACCGCCACCGGCGAGGGCGCGGTGGTCAACACCGTCAGCGAGGGCACCCCGGCCGCGGCCGAGCTGCGGCCCGGCGACGTGATCATCGGGATCGACGGACGGTCGGTGGCCCTCGACAGCGAGCTGCGGGACCTGCTGGTCGAGAAGCAGCCGGGCGACACCGTCGAGCTGGAGCTGCGGCGGGGGGCGGCCCTGGTCCGGCCGGACGACGCCCCGGAGCCCGAGGTCGACACCGTGGTGGTCGAGATGGTGCCCGACGCCGACCCCGGCGGGCGCCCCCGGGCCGTGATCGGCATCACCACCTTCACCATGGGCCTGGACTACGAGCTGCCGTTCCCGGTGGAGATCGACACCGAGGACGTGGGCGGCCCCTCGGCCGGCCTGGCCCTGACCCTCGGCATCCTGGACCGCCTGACCCCGGGCAGCATCACCGGAGGCCGGGACATCGCCGTCACCGGCGAGATCGGCCCCGACGGCCAGGTGGTCCAGGTGGGGGGCGTGGCCCAGAAGGCCGCCGCCGCCCGGGCCGCCGGGGTGGCCCTGATCCTGGTGCCGGCCGAGGAGGCGGCCGAGGCCCGGGCCCACGCCGGGAGCGTGCCGGTGGTGGGGGTGGCCACCCTGGACGAGGCCCTGCGGGCCCTGGACGACCTGGGGGGCAACGCCCTCGACCTGCCCCGCGACGGCGGCTGAGGGACGCCCGGCGTGACCACCACGGCGACGCTCGTCCAGCTGGCGGCCGAGCTGACCCTCTTCGTGGTGGCCGTGGCCGGGGCCGGCCTGTCGGTCCGCACCGGCCTGCTGGGCCTGGACCGGGCCGCCCGCCTGCTGCTGGTCTTCGGCTTCGCCGTCCTGGCCGCCAGCGCCTTCGCGGTGGGGTCGCTGGCCGTGGACCGGGCCGAGGAGCCGGCGGCCCTGGCCGCCCTGCGCGTCGCCGGCGCCGTCCTGGTCGCCCTGGGCGCGCTGCGCTGGGCCGGCAGCCGGCGGGGCCGGCCGCTGCTGCTGGCCGGCCTGGTGGTGCTGGTGGCCGCCGCCGTGGTCGACGCCCGGGGCGTCGACCTGGGGGCCGACCGGGTGGGGGCCGAGCCCCTGGTCCTGGCGGCCGCCGCCCTGATGGCCGCGGCCCTGGTGGTGGCCGGGCGCCACACCATCCCCGGTCGCATCGGCACCAGCGTGGCCGGGGTGCTCCTGGCCGTGGTGCTGCTGGTCTCGCTCTCCCTCTCCGCCGTCATCAGTGCCACCGTCGAGGACGAGGCCCTCCGCCGCTACGGCGCCCGGGCCTCGGCCGAGGCCGACGCCGCCCAGGCCGAGGCCGAGGGGGCGCTCGACGCCGCCAACCTGGTGGCGGCCTCGGCCGGGGCCCGGCTGGGCGACGACCTGGGCCGGCTGGCCGACCCCGACGCCGAGCCGGCCGTGGCCGACGCGGCCCGGGCCCGGGTGGCCACCGCCGTCGCCGCCCTGGTGGGCCCCGACGGCCTGTCCGTGGACGGCCCGGTGGTGGTCGTCGATCCCGGCGGCGCGCCCGAGGTGGCGGTGCCCGAGGCCCTGGGCACGGCCACCCGGCTGGCCCTGGGGGGCGACGCCGTGGTCCGCGAGGCCCTGGACGTCGACGGCCCCCGCCAGGGCGTGGCCGTGGTCGGCCGCGACGCCTACGCCCTGGCCGCGGTGCCGGTGCGGGCCGCGGCGGGGGGCACCCGCGGCACCGTCGGCGTGGTGGTGGTGGCCAGCCCCCTCGACGACGCCTTCCTGCAGCGCCGGGCGGCCCAGGGCGAGGCCGTGTCCCTGGCCCTGGTGGCCGGCGACGGCGTGGTGGCCACCGCCGGCCCGCAGCCGTCCCCGGCCCAGCTCCGGGCCCGGGCCCGGGCCGTGGTCGACTCGGCCGGCCGCGGCTTCGACGGCGACGTGGCCGGGCGCTTCGTGGTGACCCGGCCCGTGGCTGCCGGTGGCCTGCCGCCCCAGATGGCCCTGGTGCTGTCCACCCCCACCGACCGGGTGGGGCGGACCCGCGAGGACCTGTACCGGTCCCTGTTCGCGGTGGCCCTGGCCGCCGGCCTGGCCGGCATCGCCCTGTCGATCGTGGTGGGTGAGCGCATCGGCGGGGCCATCCGGCGCCTGACCGCGGCGGCGGCCCGCATCCGCGAGGGCGACCTGGAGGCCCGGGCCGCCGTCGACCGGGAGGACGAGCTGGGCGAGCTGTCCGAGACCTTCGACGCCATGGCGGCCTCGGTCCACGACCTGACCGACGACCTGCGCCGCTCGGCGGCGGCCGAGGGGCGCCTGCGGGCCCGGCTGGAGAGCGTGTTCGCCGGCGTGGCCGAGGCGGTGGTGGCCGCCGACGAGGACCGCCGGGTGACCGAGCTCAACGTGGCTGCCCTCGACCTCCTGGGCCTGGACGAGGACGACCTCGACGGTCGGGTCCTCGACGACCTGGTCCCTCTGGTCGGGCCCGACGGGGACCCGGTGGCCCTCAGCGCCCCCGCCGGCGGGCCCCGCCTGGTCGTCGGATCGGTCCGCTCGGCCCGCGACCCCGACGCCGCCCCCACGCCGGTGGTGGGCACGATCGCCTCGCTCCACGGCCTCGACGGAGGCCGGGCCGGCACCGTGGTGGTGCTGCGCGACGTGCGCCGGGAGCAGGCCCTGGAGGAGGCCAAGCAGGACTTCCTGGCCAACATCGGCCACGAGCTGCGCACCCCGCTGACGCCCATCAAGGGCTACGCCGGGGTCCTGCGCCGCCGGACCCCCAGCCCTGAGCAGGCCCGGGAGTGGGCCGAGGGCATCGCCTCGGGGGTCGAGCGCCTGGAACACCTGGTTGAGCGCCTGGTGACCTTCACGGCCGTGACCGCCGGCCCGGCCGGCGCCGGCTCGGGCTCGGCCGGCGAGGTGGACGTCGGGGCCGTGGTGGAGGCGGTGGTGGCGGACTGGCGGGACCGTCTCGATCGCCCCCTCGAGGTCGAGGTGGAGGCGGGCCTGCCCCCGGTGCCGGGCGAGGAGGCCCACCTGCGGCTGGCCCTGGGGGAGCTGGTCGACAACGCCGGCCGCTTCTCCCCGCCGGGGTCGCCGGTGCGGGTCACGGCCGAGGGGCGGGCCCTGGCCGATGGCCGGCCCGGCGTCGTCCTCACCGTGCTCGACCAGGGTCGGGGGGCCGAGGAGCTGGGCGACGTGGTCGCTGCCTTCGCCCAGGGTGACCCCTCCGCCACCCGCCGTCACCAGGGTTTGGGCCTGGGCCTGGCCCTGGTCGACCGGGTGGCCCGGGCCCACGGCGGCCGCCTGGTCACCTCCTCCCCTTCCCAAGGCGGGACGGCGGTCTCTATCCTCGTGCCCGTGGTCACTGCCTCCACGGGGTCTCCCGTGTCCGTCGACCCGGTCCCCACCGGGCCCGACCCGCACGACGGGTCGAGCGTGTGACCGCGGTCCTCGGGCGGGTCCGGCTGGTGCCACCTGCGCCGGGGACCGAGCCCGAGGCCGCGCCGCTGGAGGAGCCCGAGCCGTCCCGGCCGCCACCGGGGGAGGCCGGCCGGCGCCCGCCCGGCCGCCTGCGCCGGGTGTGGATCCTGCCGGCGGCGGTGGTCGTGGCCGGGGCGCTGGCCCTGGTGCCGGTGGTGCGCGACGACGGCCCCGGCCCGGGCGAGGCCCAGGTCGAGGTGGACGGCACCGCCACCGTGGCCCGGGCCGGAGGTGGCACCGAGGTGGTCGAGGACGCGTCGGTGCGCATCGGCCCGGGTGATGTCATCGAGGTCACCGAGGGCACGGCCCGCTTCGCCCGGTCCGACGACGTCACCTTCGAGGGACGGGCCGGCCCGGCGGTGGCCGGCCGAGCCGGCACCACCGTCGAGATGGGCGCCGTGCCCGAGCTGCTCGCCGGCCCCCTCCTGGTGGTGGCGCCGGTGCCGGTGGAGCTGCGGGCCGCGGGCTCGCAGGTGACCGTGGGCCCGGCGGCCGGCGACGACGGCGCCGGCCGGCTCGACCGGCGCCTGGGCCTGGGCGTCGGCGCCTACCGGGGAACGGTGGCCGTCGACTCGGCCGGCCTGGGGGCCCGGGTGCCGGCCCTGCGCCGGATCGAGGTGGCGGCCCCCGGCTCGCTGGGCCGGCGCGATCTGCCCATCGAGTACACCGCGTCCGACCCGTGGGACCGGCGCTTCCTGGCCGGCGCCCTCCTCGTCGACCGCCAGCTTGCCCCCCTGCTGGCCGCCTTCGACGCCACCGCCGGCCCCGGCCCGGCCACCGTCGCCGGCCTGCGCCGCGCCCGGCCCGACCTGCCGGCGGCGGCCCTGCCGGCGCTGGTCCGCGCCGCCCCCTCCAGCTCGGCGGCGCTGGTCACCGCGGTGCTGGCCGACCTGGGCCCGGGGGGCACGTTCCCGTCCCGGGCCGCGGCGGTCCAGCGCTTCCGGGACGACGGCGCCCCCTGGGGGCTGGTCGCCCTGGACCGCGAGGTCGCCCCCCCGGCGTTGCTGGCCGGGGTGCGCCAGGCCCTCGACCGCCTCGGCCCCGACGTGGCCGCGGCGGCGGCCGAGACCGGAGGCGGGGCCGGGGCGCCCCCGCCCGCCACGGAGCCCACCGCCCCCGGGCCCGACGCCGCGGATCCCGCCGGCACCGGCGCCCCCGCTCCGGCCCCCGACCCGGCCGGTCCCGGCGGCGGGGCCACCCCCCCGGGTGGCGGGGCCACCCCCCCGGGCGGGTCCAGCGGCGGGGTCCCCGTCCCGCCCCCCCCGGCCCCCCTCCCTCCCCTCCCCGACCCGGGAGGGGTGGGTGGCACCGTGGGCGGTGTGGTGGAGGGCGCCGGCGAGACGGTGGGCGGCGTGGTGGAGGGCGCCGGCGGCACCGTGGGCGGCGTGGTGGAGGGAGCCGGCTCCACCCTGGGCGGCGTGGTCGACGGCCTGCTGGGAGTGGCGGGCCGCGCCCTCGGCGGGCCCGCCCCCGCCCCCTCGACCGCCCCCTCGACCGAAGGCCTCCTGGGCCTGGGGATCGGCGGGCTCTGACCGGCCCCGGTCGAGGGCGCGGCCCCGGCCGTCCCGGGCCGCGTGATTGCCCCGTCCCGGTGCGACGCCGGTCATAGCATCGGGTTCGATGCCCTCCCCCGCTCCCGACCACAGCGCGTCCTCGATCACCGGACGGGCCTTCGCCGTGCGCCGCAAGGGCGCCGATCCCGACGAGGTCCGGGCCTACCTCGGCCAGCTGGCCGAGGTGGTGGGCCGGCTCACCGTCGAGCGGGACGAGGCCAGGGCCGCGGTGGCCGACCTGCGCGCCGCGGCCGAGGACCGGCCCATGGTCGACGAGGACCAGCTCACCGCGGTCCTGGGCGAGGAGACGGCCCGGGTGCTGTCGTCGGCCCGCCACGCCGCCAGCGAGATGCGGGAGCGGGCCGAGGAGAGCGTGGCCCGCATGCTGCGGGAGGCGGCCGAGGAGGCCGGGGCCACTCGCCGGGCCGCCGAGGCCGACGCCCAGCAGGCTCGGGACGAGGCGGCACGGACCCGGGTCCAGGCCGACGAGGCCGGCCACGCCCTGGTGGCCGAGGCCACCGCCGAGGCCGAGCGGATCCGGGTCGAGGTCGAGGCCGAACGGGTGGCGGCCCGAGAGCGGGTCGAGGCCGCGGCCACGGCGGCCGCCGCCGAGCGCGAGCGCCTGCGGGCCGAGGTGGAGGCCGAGGTGGCCGCCACCCACGAGCAGATCGCGGCCGAGCGGGCCGCGGCCGAGGCCGAGGGCGTGGCGGTGCGGGCCGCGGCCGAGGTCGACGCAGCCCGCACCCGGGGTGAGGCCGAGGAGGTGCTGGGCCAGCGCACCGAGGAGGCGGAGGCGGCCGCGGCCGGCATCCGCGCCGACGCCGAGGCCGACGCCGCCACCCTCCGGGCCGAGGCCGAGGCGGCGGCCGTCGAGACCCGGGCCGGGGCCGAGCGGGACCGGGAGGCAGCCCAGGCCGAGGGGCGGGAGATGGTGGCCGAGGCCCAGCGGGTGCGGGAGCGGATGCTGGCCGACCTGGCCCGCCGCCGGAAGGCGGCCCGGGTCCAGCTGGAGCAGCTCCAGGGCGCTCGCGACCGCCTGCTCGACTCCTACGAGGCCGTGCAGCGCACCATGGACGAGGCCACCGCCGGCCTGCGCACCGCCCTGCCGGCGGCCCGCTCCGCGGCCGACGCGGCCCGCATCCGGGCCGAGTCCGAGCCCGAGGCCACCGTCGAGCAGCTCGAGGCCCAGATCGCCGCGGCCCGGGCCGCCGGCCTGCCCCTGGTGGCCCCGGCCGGCGAGGACGACCCCCAGGCGGCCGAGGCCGAGGCCGAGCCGGCCACGGCCGCCGCGGTGCCGGCACCGGCGCCCGAGGCCGGCCTGTGGGGCCCGCCCGAGGCGACGGCCGAGCAGGAGCCGAGCTGGGAGGAGCCCGACGCCGGGGAGCCGCCCTCGCCCACCGAGGTGGCCGCCGAGGCGGGCGGGCCCGAGCCCGAGCCGGCGGTCGAGCCGGGGCCGGTCGACGGCCGGGACGGCGACGTGCACGAGCTCTTCGCCCGGCTCAAGGCCGAGAGCGAGCAGGCCGCGCCGGAGGCGGAGTCCGACGGCCCGCCCGACGAGGCGACGGCCGAGCCCCAGGGCGACGTGGCGGCCGCCGTGGCCGACGACCCACCCGACGGTGAGGACGAGGACGGCGACGAGCCGTCCGGGGCGGCCTCGGCCGGCCCCCTCGACGACGAGGAGCCGGCCCCGCCCGCCCTCGACGACGACGAGCCCGCCGGCACCGACGACGAGGCCCTGTTGAGCCTGCTGGAGCGGCGTGACGGGGTGATCGAGCCCATCGAGGCCCGCATCGCCCGGCGGCTCAAGCGGGCCCTGGCCGACGAGCAGGGCCAGGTGCTCGACGGGGTGCGCCGGGGCCGGGGTCGCCCGGACCTCGATGCCATCCTGGCCCCGGAGGACCAGGCGGCCGCCTACGCCGCGGCCGTGGTCGACGACCTGCGGGCCGCGGCCGAGGAGGGGGCCGCCTTCGAGGGGGCGTCGCTGCCGGCCTCGGCCGCCGGTGCGGTCGACACGGTGGCCGCGGAGCTGGCCCGGGAGCTGGCCGCCGTGGTCCGTCCCCGGGTGGCCCGCTGCTTCGAGGCCGGCGAGGACGCCGAGGACACCTCCGACCACCTCCGGGCCGCCTACCGCGAGTGGAAGACCGACCGGCTCATCGAGGCCACCCGCCACCTGGTGCTCTCCGCCTTCGGCGAGGGCCAGTGCGCGGTGCGGCCGGCCGGGGTGCCGGTGCGGTGGGTGCCGGACCCGGCCCAGGCCGCCTGCCCGGACTGCGAGGACGACGCCCTGGCCGGCGCTCTGCCCTCGGGCCAGGCCTTCCCCACCGGCCACGTCCACCCGCCGGCGCACCCGGGGTGCCGCTGCCTGGTGGTGGGGGAGCGGGTGGCAGCCCCCGCCTGAACGATGCCGCCTGAGCGACCCGCCTGAGCGACCCGCTCGAGCGACCCAGCCTGATCGGCCCGTCCCGACAAGGGACCCCCGACCGCCCTCGGTAGGCTGCGGCCGGTATGCGCCCCCCCTCCGACATGCCGCGGCCGGCTCGCCCGCCGCGCCGCCGCCGGCTGCCCACCGGGCGGGGGCGGGTCGTCCTCGTGGTCGCCCTGGTCGTGCTGTTCGTGCTGGCCACGTCGCTGCGGGGCATGGCCGGCTTCTACACCGACTACTTGTGGTTCGAGTCGCTGGGCCTGACCGAGGTGTGGCGGGGGGTGCTGGGCGCCAAGGTGAGCCTGGTCGCCATCTTCACCCTGGCCTTCTTCGTGCTGACGTGGGTCAACCTCACCGTGGCCGAGCGGCTGAGCGGCCGGGCGGTCCGCTTCGGCGGGTCGAACGAGGACGAGCTGGTGCTGCGCTACCGCGAGCTGGTGGGCCGCCGGTCGATGGCGGTGCGCTCCGGGGTGGCGGGCCTGCTGGCCCTCATCGCCGGCAGCGGGACGGCGGGCCAGTGGGACAACTGGATCCTGTTCCGCAACCACGTCCCCTTCGGCCAGGACGACGCCACCTTCGGCATCGACATCGGCTTCTACGTGTTCCAGCTCCCGTTCCTGCGCTTCGTGGCCGGGTGGTTGTTCTCGGCCCTGGTGGTGATCCTGGTGGCCACGGTGGTGGCCCACTACCTGAACGGCGGCATCCGGATGCAGGCCAGCCGGGAGCGGGTCAGCGCCCACGTCAAGGCCCACGTGTCGGTGCTGTTCGCGGCCCTGGCCCTGGTGAAGGCGGCCCAGTACCTGCTCGACCGCTACGAGCTCGTGTACTCGTCCCGGGGCCCGGTCGACGGCGCCACCTACACCGACGTCAACGTGCAGATGAAGTCCATCAACCTGCTGGTCCTCATCTCGCTGTTCGCCACCGCCCTGTTCATCTTCAACATCTTCCGGCGGGGGTGGGTGCTGCCGGTGCTGGCCGTGGGGCTGTGGGGCCTGGTGGCCATCCTGGCCGGCGAGGCGGTCCCGGCGTACGTGCAGAAGTTCCGGGTGGAGCCCCGGGAGTCGGCCCTGGAGCAGCGCTACGTCCAGCGCAACATGGACGCCACCAAGGCCGCGCTGGGCCTGGAGGGCATCGAGACCCGGGCCTTCGACGCCGACGGGCAGCTCACCGGCGACCAGCTCCTGAACAACGCCGACACGGTCCGCAACATCCGCCTGTGGGACACCGGTGAGCTGGAGGAGACCTACCAGCGCCTCCAAGGCCTGAGCCCCTTCTACGACATCGGGGACGTGGACGTCGACCGCTACACGGTCGGGGGCCGCACCGAGCAGGTGATGGTGGCCTCCCGCCAGATCAACCAGTCGAGCGAGGTGCTGCGGGGGTGGGAGTCGTCGCGGCTGGTGTACACCTCGGGCTACGGGGCGGTCATGGCCCCGGCCAACGCCAAGACCAGCGACGGGCAGCCGGACCTGGTCATGCGCGACATCCCGGTGCAGAGCGACGAGGGCTACCCGGTGCTGGAGCAGCCGTCGATCTACTTCGGTGAGGAGCAGAGCGGCTACAAGATCGTCAACACGTCACGGCCCGAGCTCGTCCTCCAGAACGAGGACGACACCACCCGGACCGGCAGCTACCAGGGCGCCGACGGCGTGCCCCTCGACAGCGTGGTGCGCCGGGCCGCCTTCGCCCTCCGCTTCGGGGAGATCGAGCCGCTCATCTCCTCCAGCATCCGCTCCGACTCCAAGGTCCTCCTCCAGCGCGACGTGGTGGAGCGGGTCGAGAGCCTGGCCCCGTTCCTGACCTTCGACTCCGACCCGTACTCGGTGATCCTCGACGGGCGCCTGGTGTACGTGATCGACGGCTACACCACCACCGACCGCTACCCCAACGCCCAGCGGGTCGACGCCGATGACGACCTGACCGGCCGCGACCTCCGGGGCCAGTCCTTCAACTACATCCGCAACCCGGTGAAGGCGGTGGTCGACGCCTACGACGGTTCCGTCGACATGTACGTCACCGACGAGGTCGACCCCCTGCTGCGGGCCTACCGCCACGCCTTCCCGGACCTGTTCACCTCCCTGGACGAGGCGCCGCCCGGCCTCCAGGCCCACTTCCGCTACCCGGAGGACCTGTTCCGGGTGCAGACCACCATGTGGGGCCGCTACCACGTGGAGAGCCCGGACCAGCTCCTCCTGGGCCAGGCCCGGTGGACGGTGGCCGCCTCACCGGACGCCATCGACCCCGACGGCCAGTCGACCACCACCGCGGCCAGCGGCCCGCCGGGCACGGCGGTGCCCACCACCGGGTCCAGCGGGGCCCGGGCCATCGAGCCGTCGTACCAGCTGTTGCGGCTGCCGGGCGAGGACGAGGAGTCCTTCACGCTGATGCGGCCGTTCACGCCCGCGTCCCGGGGGCAGCTCACCTCGTTCATGGCCGCCTCACCGGACGGCCGGCTGGTGAGCTACGACATGCCGTCGGGCGAGCTGCCCAACGGCCCGGGGGTGGCCGCCGCCGGCATGCAGCAGGACCCCCGCGTCTCCAACCTGCAGACCCGGCTGCGGACCCAGGGCAACGAGGTGTCGTTCGGCAACGCGCTGCTCATCCCCATCGAGCAGTCCATCCTGTACGTCCGCCCGCTGTACGTGACCGCCTCGGCCAACCCCAACCCGCAGATCAAGGCGGTGGTGGTGTACTTCCAGCGGGGCGACGGCGAGTCCGAGGTGGAGGTCGACACCACGCTGGCCGGGGCCCTCCAGCGGCTCTTCGGCGTGGCCCCCGAGACCTTGGAGGCCGACCCCGACGAGGCCGACATCGAGGACATCCTCGACGACCCCACCGCGGAGCCCGAGGAGCCGGCCGACCCGCCCGAGGAGCCGGGGGAGGAGCCCAGCGCCTTCGAGGGCACCGACGACGAGCTGGCCCAGGCCGTGGCCGACAAGTTCGACGAGGCCGACGCCGCCTTCCAGGAGGGCGACACCGCGGCCTGGATCCAGGCCGTGAACGAGGCCGAGGCCCTGGCCCGCCAGTTGGCCGAGCGCCGGACCGGTGACGACCCGGGCGGTGGCGACCCCCCGTCCTCCACTACCGCTCCCTCTGGCGGCTCGACCAGCTCGACCACCACGACCACGACGACGGCCCCGCCGCCCACCACCCGCCCGTCGGCCTGAGCTCGCCCGGGCGGGCCGGCTCAGCGCTCGGCGTACTCGGCGGCGGCGGCGATGGCCAGGACCAGCTCGGTGCGGTCGGCGCCGTTCTCCAGCTGGTCGACCCAGGACGCCCCGCCCACCAGGTCGGCGGTCCGGCCGAACAGGACGCGGAACAGCATGTCCACGTACTCGCGGTCGGAGTCGTAATCGGCGGAGAAGAAGGCGATCCGCATCTCGGGCGTGTTCATGAAGGCCACCAGGGCCGGGCCCACGCCGTCGCGTCGAGCCCGCTCGGCCCAGTCCTCGATGTCGTCAGGGTCGGTGGTCGCCCCACGCTCTCGGACCTCGGCGTACGCCCGCTCGAAGACGTGGCGCGCCTTGGGATCGTGGTCGTCGCCCCACCCGATGGCGCCCCAGGCCTGAGCGACGGTGGCACCCGCGCTCTGGCGGACGGGTCCGATGGCCGAGCCCACCACGGCGGCGATGAAGGCGCCGATGATGAGCCAGAGCACGCGGCGTCGGGGCGGATCGCCGCGCCGGATCCCCTCGGCGATCATGTCGGAGCCCCGGCTGTAGTCGATCTCCATGGCGTGTGTCTCCTGACTGCACCCCTCCTCAGGGTGGGATCAGGATGCCAGCACGCAATGCCAATGTCACCTCCTTCCGAGCTTTCACTCCGATCTCATTCCGGTGCTCACCCTGAGCGGCGGACCGTACCCTTGAGCGCCGACCGTCCTCACTCTGGGCGACGGTCCCCCCGGTCGGCGGCGTTCGGGCAGACTCCGGCGATGGCAGACGACGTGAGGGAGCTCCGGTGACCGAGATCCACGGGCCCCGGCCCACCGCCCCGCGGATCCCCCCGCTGGCCGAGGACGAGATGGACCCCCGCCAGCTCGAGCTCATGGGCCAGGTCGGGCTGGGCGGGCCGACGGTAAACATCTTCGCCACCCTGGTGCGCCACCCGGGCCTGTTCGCCCGGTGGCTGCCCTTCGGGGGCAAGCTGCTGGCCGGCAAGCTCCCGGCCCGCGACCGGGAGCTGCTGGTCCTGCGGACCGGGTGGCTGTGCCGGGCCGAGTACGAGTGGGCCCAGCACGTGGCCCTGGCCCGGTCGGTGGGCCTGAGCGACGCCGAGATCGAGCGCACCCTGGAGGGGCCCGGGGCCGAGGGCTGGACGCCCATGGAGTCGGTGCTGCTCCAGGCCGCCGACGAGCTCCACACCGACGCCTGCATCACCGATGTCACCTGGGCCACCCTGGCCGAGGACTACGACGAGGCCCAGCTCATCGAGATCCCCATGGTGGTCGGCCACTACCACCTGGTCTCCTTCACCCTCAACAGCCTGGGTGTGCCGTTGGAGGACGGGGTGGCCGGCTTCCCCTCAGGAGCCACCGATGGCTGAGGGCGAGGCTCGGACCGAGCGCCTGGCCGGCCACACCGTGCTGGTGGTGGGGGCCGGGTCGCAGCCCACCGACGAGCCCGACGCCCCCGTGGGCAACGGGCGGGCCATCGCCGTGGCCTGCGCCCGGGAGGGGGCGCGGGTGGTGTGCGCCGATCGCGACCGGTCCGCCGCCGAGGTCACCGCCGCCCTGGTCGGCGACGTGGGGGGCACCGCCGTGGTGGTCGAGGGGGACGTCAGCGACGAGGAGGCCTGCCGGGAGATGGTGGCCTCCGCCCCGGGCCTCACCGGCGTGGTCTGCAACGCCGGCATCGGGCCGGGGGCCGGCGGCCTCATCGGCACCACAGCCGAGGACTGGGACACCACCCTGGCCGTCAACCTGCGGGGCCCGTTCCTGGTGGCCCGCCTGGCCCTGCCCGTCCTGGGGCCCGGCGGCTCCTTCGTGTTCGTCGGGTCGCTGGCCGGGCTCCGGCCCGGGAGCAAGCTGCCGGCCTACGACGCATCCAAGGCCGGCCTCATCGGCCTGTCCCGCCACGTCGCCCTGGAGGGCGCCCGCCAGGGCGTGCGGTCCAACGTGATCGCCCCCGGCCTCATCGACACCCCGCTGGGGCGGGCCGCCACCCGGGGCCGGCCGGCCCGAGGTCGCACCCCGGTGCCCCTGGGCCGTCAGGGGACGGCGTGGGAGGTGGCGGCGGCCACCGTCTTCCTCCTGTCCGACGAGGCGTCGTACATCACCGGCACCACCCTCACCGTGGACGGCGGGCTCAGCCTGATCTGATCAGCCGGTGCGGCGGTCGGGGAGGAAGCGGAAGCGGTCCCGCACCTCGGCCACCCGGGCGGCCGAGACGTCGGCCAGCAGGATGGTCTCGCCCTGCGCTGCGGTGGCCAGCAGCTCGCCGCCGGGATCGACGATGCGACTGTCGCCCACGTAGTCGAGGCCGCCGCCCCGGCCCACCCGGTTCACCCCCACCACGTAGGCCTGGTTCTCGATGGCCCGGGCCTGGAGGAGGACCTGCCAGTGGAGGCGCCGGCTGTCGGGCCAGTTGGCGGGAACCAGGTACAGGTCGGTGTCGCGGGCCACCTGCCACATCTCGTCCGCGAAGCGCAGGTCGTAGCAGACGAACGGGCTGACCCGGAGCCCGCCGATCTCCACCGACACCAGCTCCTCGCCGGCCCGGAACCACCGCTCCTCCCCGGCGTGGGTGAAGGGGTGGATCTTCCGGTAGCGGTGGGTGGTGCCGTCGGGGGCGGCCAGCACGAAGGCGTTGTGGGGCCGCCGGTCGTCGGCGGGGGCGTCGGCCGGCACCTCGGGGCAGGTGCCCCCGACCCACACGCCGTGCTCGGCGGCCCGGGCGGCCAGGAACCGGGCCGAGGGGCCGCCCTCGGGCTCGGCCAGGGCCGGGTCGTCGACGGCGAAGCCGGTGGAGAACGTCTCGGCCAGCACCACCAGGCCGGCCCCGGCCCCGGCCGCCGCCGCCACCAGCGGGGCGAGGCGGGCGAAGTTGGCGTCGCGGTCGGCCCAGGCGATGTCGTGCTGCACGGCGGCCACCCGCAGGGTGCCCTCGGGCGGCGCGCTGGTGGCGGTCACGCCCGCAACCCTGCCAGCCCCCCGCCGGTGGCGTCGAGCACGTCCGCTCCGCGCCCGTGGGTCAGCGGGACGAGAAGTGGAGGGGGGCGCCGTAGGAGCCGCCCTGCTCCTGGCGCCCGGTGCCCGAGGTCCACCGCCACTGCACCGAGAAGCGGGGCCCGACCCGGTGGGCCACCTTGGGGACGGCGTGCTCCCAGCCGGCCTGGCACCCCCCGCCCATGACCAGGAGGTCGCCCCCGGCCGGGGCCAGGTCGATGATCGCTCCCCGCTCGGGCAGGTCGTGAGCGTGCCGGTGGGCCCGGGGCCGGAGCAGGAACGGCCGCCGGGCTCCCACCACCAGGAGGGCGATGCGGGTGTCGTCCAGCCACTTCATGTCCCGGTCCCGGTGGAAGCCGACGCTGTCGCGCTGGTCCCGGTACCAGGCCACCGACGGCGCGGCCAGGCGCACGCCGTAGCGGTGCTGCAGGGCCCGATGGGCCTCCGAGAGGACCGGGTGGGGAGGCTGGTCGAGGGGGTAGACGGACGTGAGCCGGGGCACGTCGACCCAGTGGTCGTAGCGGAACACCTGGCCCTCGCCCCACGCCAGGCGCTCGGCCAGGGCCCGGGCCAGCTCCTCGCTGCCCTCGACCACGCCGCGGGCCACGTCCACCCACGATCGCCGGTCCAGCCACGTGCGCTCGAAGGTGGCGTCCGGCCGCAGGGTGGCCGCCTGGGCGTCCGACGGGTCGGCGGTGGGCGGCACGCCGCCCAGGCTACCGACAGCTCGGTGACCGGCGCATCGGCGGCCGGAACCGGGAGAGAGGGAGCGGCACCGACCGGGAACGGGGGAGGGGTGGTGTCCCCGGCCGGTACCGCATCATGCCGGCACGAAGCCGGGCGAACGCTCCGGTGCGGAACCACCTACCGCACCGTTCCCGGACAGGCCGGGTGATGGAAGGGAGTCTACGCGCGTTCGGGGCTGTGGGACACCCCGGCACCATGTGACGGGTGGCGGTGGGCCCGACACCGGCGTGACCTCGGTCGTTGCGGTGCGAAGAGATCCGCGACCCACCCCTTCGAGGGGTGGATGGGGCCCGAAGGGGCTAAGAGGGCGCCCGGAGGTCGCTAGCGTGCCAGCGGCGAAGGGAGCCCATGGGATCGCTGCTGGCCGCGCTGGGGCTGGTGTTCGTGGCCGAGCTGGGCGACAAGACCCAGCTGGTGGCCCTGGGCCTCGGCGCCCGCCACCGGCTGGCTCCCGTGGTCGCCGGGGTGGTGGCCGCCTACGCCGCCACCAACCTGCTCTCCGTGGTGGTCGGGGGGCTGGTGGGCGAGGCCCTGCCCACCCGGGCCATCGGCATCGCCGGTGGCATCCTGTTCCTGGGCTTCGCGGCCTGGACCCTGCGGTCGGGCCCCGACCAGCACGACGACGCGGCCCGACCCGCCGGCTCCCGCTCGGTCGTGGTGTCCGTGGCCGTGGCCATGTTCGTGGCCGAGCTGGGCGACAAGACCATGCTGGCCACCGCCACGCTGGCCGCCAAGGGCGACCCGGTCCTGGTCTGGGTGGGCGCCACCCTCGGCATCATCGCCAGCGGCCTGCTGGGTGTGCTGCTGGGCCGGGCCTTCGGGGCCCGCCTGCCGGAGGCGGCCACCCGCATCGGCTCCGCCGTCCTGTTCGCCGTCTTCGGCCTGGTGTTGCTGGTCACCAGCCTGTAGTCACAAATACCCCCAGGGGGTACTTGCCATCGATACCCCCTGGGGGTATGTTGGGAGGGACCGATCGACCGCCACCCTGGAGGACGCCATGAGTACCCGGACCACCGTCACCGTCGTGGGGATGACCTGCGAGCACTGCGTGGCCGCCGTCCACCGTGAGCTGGCCGCCCTGGACGGGGTGCGCAGCGTCGAGGTCGACCTGGCCTCCGGCACCGCCACCGTCGCCTCCGACGGCCCCCTCGACCCCGCCGCCGTGGCCGGCGCGGTGGACGACGCGGGTTACGAGGTCGTCGCGTGAGCCCCGCCGCCCGCATCGCCGCCTTCCTCGCCGCCCTGGCCGGGGCCGGAGCGCTGGGCGCCGGCCTGGGCGCCGCCGTCGGCCCCCTGGGCCCCGAGGCCCGCCCGCCGGCCCACGAGCAACCGACCCACGAGCGGCCCGCGCCGACCCAACCGGCCGGGCCGACCCACCCCGCCGGCCACCCGTCGGAAGGGGGCTGACATGGCTGCCACCCATCGCCCCCCGGCCGAGGCGTCCAGCGACGTCACCCTGGCCATCACCGGCATGACCTGCGCTTCCTGCGCGGCCCGGATCGAGAAGCGCCTGAACCGGCTGGACGGGGTCACCGCCTCGGTCAACTACGCCACTGAGAAGGCCCGGGCCACCGTCGAGGGCGACGTCTCCCCCCAGGAGCTCGTGGCCCAGGTCGAGGCGGCCGGCTACGGGGCCACCGTGCCCTCCTCGTCGCACGCCCCCCACGCCACCGACCCCCAGCCGCCCGACGAACACGGGCCCGACGACCACGGACCCGACCCCCACGGGCACGAGCACCACGACCTGGAGCCGGTGGACGTCCTGCGTCGGCGGCTGCTGGTCACGGTGGCGCTGGCCGTCCCGGTGGTGCTCCTGGCCATGGTCCCCGCCCTCCAGTTCGACGGGTGGCAGTGGATCTCGCTGAGCCTGGCCGGACCCGTCGTCACCTGGGGGGCCTGGCCCTTCCACCGGGCCACCTGGGCCAACCTGCGCCACGGGGCCGCCACCATGGACACCCTGGTGTCGGTGGGCATCGCGGCCGCCTTCGGCTGGTCGCTCTACGCCCTGCTCCTCGGTGACGCGGGGGAGATCGGCCTGAGCCACGGCTTCTCCCTGCGCCCCGAGCGGGGCATGGCGTCGAGCCAGGTCTACCTGGAGGTGGCGGCCGGGGTCACCACCTTCCTCCTGGCCGGCCGCTACGCCGAGGCCCGGGCCAAGCGGCGGTCGGGGGCCGCCCTGGAGGCCCTGCTGGAGATGGGGGCCAAGGACGTGGCCGTGGTCCGGGACGGGGAGGAGCGGCGGGTCCCGGTGGGCGAGCTGGCCGTGGGCGACCGCTTCGTGGTCCGCCCCGGCGAGAAGGTCGCCACCGACGGCGTCGTGGTCGAGGGCACCTCGGCCGTCGACGCCTCGCTGCTCACCGGCGAGCCGGTGCCGGTGGAGGTGGGACCGGGCGACGCCGTCACCGGCGCCACCGTCAACGCCGGCGGACGCCTGGTGGTCGAGGCCACCCGGGTCGGCTCCCACACCGCCCTGGCCCAGATCGCCCGCCTGGTCGAGGCGGCCCAGACCGGCAAGGCCCCGGTGCAACGCCTGGCCGACCGGATCTCGGCCGTGTTCGTCCCGGTGGTGATCGCCCTGGCTGCCGCCACCCTCGGCTTCTGGCTCACCGCGGCGGCCACCGATGCCCCGGTGGCCGCCTTCACCGCCGCCGTGGCCGTCCTCATCATCGCCTGCCCCTGCGCCCTGGGCCTGGCCACGCCGACGGCGCTCATGGTCGGCACCGGCCGGGGGGCCCAGCTCGGCGTCCTCATCAAGGGACCCGAGGTGCTGGAGTCCACCCGCCGGGTCGACACCGTGGTCCTGGACAAGACCGGCACCGTGACCACCGGGGCCATGGCCCTGGTCGACGTGGTGGCCGCGGCCGACGCCGACCCGTCCGAGGCCCTGCGCCTGGCCGGCTCGCTGGAGGACGCCTCGGAGCACCCCATCGCCCGGGCCGTGGCCGCCGGGGCCCGGGACCGGGGCCTGGCCCTCGCCCCGGTCGGCGCCTTCGCCAGCACGGAGGGCCTGGGCGTGGCCGGGGTGGTCGAGGGCCACGACGTGGTGGTGGGCCGGGAGCGCTTCCTGGTCGAGCGCGGGCTGGACCTGCCCGCCGAGCTGGCCGCCGCCCGCGACGCGGCCCAGGCCGAGGGGCGCACCCCGGTGGTGGTGGGCTGGGACGGGTCGGCCCGGGCCCTGCTGGTGGTGTCGGACACGGTGAAGCCCAGCTCGGCCGCCGCCGTGGCCGGCCTCCGGGCCCTGGGCCTGCGGCCGGTGCTGCTGACCGGCGACAACGAGCGGGCGGCCCGGTCCGTGGCCGCCCAGGTGGGCATCGACGAGGTGGTGGCCGACGTGCTGCCGGCCGACAAGGTGGCCGTGGTCCGGCGCCTCCAGGACGAGGGCCGGGTGGTGGCCATGGTCGGCGACGGGGTCAACGACGCCGCCGCCCTGGCTCAGGCCGACCTGGGGCTGGCCATGGGGACCGGCACCGACGTGGCCATCGAGGCCAGCGACCTCACCCTGGTGCGGGGGGACCTGCGGGCCGCGGTGGACGCCATCCGGCTCTCGCGGCGCACCCTGGCCGTCATCAAGGGCAACCTGTTCTGGGCCTTCGCCTACAACGTGGCCGCCGTCCCGGTGGCCGCCGCCGGCCTCCTCAACCCCATGCTGGCCGGCGCGGCCATGGCCTTCAGCAGCGTCTTCGTGGTGACCAACAGCCTCCGCCTCCGCCGCTTCGCCCCCACCGCCACCTGACCGACCCCACCGCCGGGACACCCCGTCGAGGTGAGCGGCGCAGGACGGGCCGGGGTCAGGTCGGCGTGGGTGGGCACCGCCAACAGGGCCGACGCGTCGGGGCACCCCCTCGGCGCTCCCGGTGCGGGGGCGCGATGGGCGGGGGCGGGGGGGCTGGGCTAGCAAGCGGGGGTGGCCCGGGACGACGAGAGCGGACCGGTGGCGCCCGGTGCGCCGCCCCGGTGGCTGGAGCCGATGGCCGCCACCCTGGCCCGCGACGACCGGGTCCCGGACGGGGACTGGCAGGTGGAGCGCAAGCTCGACGGCGTGCGGGTCGTCGCCTACGTGGTGGGGGGCGAGGTCCGCCTCCTGTCCCGCAACCGCATCCACCAGGAGGACGTCTACCCCGAGGTGGTGGACGCCCTGGAGGACCTGGCCATCGACGCCGTGGTCGACGGGGAGGTGGTGGCCGTCGACGGCGGCGTGTCCAGCTTCGAGCGACTCCAGCAGCGGATGCACGTGCACGACGAGGCCCGGTCCCGGCGGTCGCGGGTGAAGGTGACCTACGTGGCCTTCGACCTCCTGTGGTTGGGCGACCAGGACGTGCGTGCCCTGCCGCTGTCCTCGCGGCGGGAGCTCCTGGAACAGGTGCTGGACCCCGGCCACGTCGTGACCCTGTCGGACCTGCTCGACGGTGACCCGGACACAGCCCGGGCCCGGGCCGTCGAGGAGGGCTGGGAGGGGCTCATCGTCAAGCGGCGAGCCAGCGCCTACCAGGGGCGCCGCAGCCGCGACTGGCTCAAGCTGAAGCTCGTCCGCCAGCAGGAGATGGTGGTGGTGGGCTTCACCGAGCCCACCGGTGGGCGACCGGCCCTCGGTGCCCTGCTGGTCGGCTACCACGAGGACGGCCGCCTCCGCTACGGCGGCAAGGTCGGCACCGGCTTCAGCCACCCCACCCTCGTGGCCCTGCGGGCCCGGCTCGACCCGCTGGAGATCGATGCCCCGCCGGTGCCCGACCCGCCCCGTGAGCCCACGGCCCACTGGGTGCGGCCCGAGCTGGTGGCCCAGGTCGGCTTCGGCGAGTGGAGCCGGGCCGGTCGGCTGCGCCACCCCCGCTACCTCGGCCTGCGGGCCGACAAGAACCCCGCCGACGTCGTCCGGGAGGGCTGAGCTCCGGGCGCCCGCGTCCGGCGCGACCAGGCGGTGTCGGTCAGGGCCGGGCCAGGCCCAGGGCCGCGGACAGGTCCCGCCAGGCGGCGGCGGGGACGTCGGTGGTGCCGTCGACGACCTGGATGCAGACGTGGTCGGCGCCGGCGTCGTGGTGGGCCTGCACCCGGGCCAGGACGGTGTCCATGTCGCCCCAGGCCACGACGGTGTCGACCAGCCGGTCGCTGCCCGCCCCGGCGAAGTCTTCGTCGGTCAGCGTGGGGTCGAGGCGGCGCAGGTTGCCGGCGTAGTTGGGCAGGCCGGTGTAGATCTTGGTGTGGGTGCGGGCCTTCTCCCGGGCCCGGGTGGGGTCCGTCTCCAGCACCACGGCCTGCTCGACGGCCAGCAGTGGCCCCTCGCCCAGGACGGCCCGGGCCGCCGCGGTGTGCTCGGGCGGGACGAAGTAGGGGTGGGCGCCGGCGGCCCGGTCCCGGGCCAGCGCCAGCATGCGGGGCCCGAGGGCGGCCAGCACCCGTTGGGGGGCGACGGGCGGGCGGGCGGCCAGGAACAGGGCGTCGTCCATGGTGTCGAGGTAGGCCCGCATGGCCGAGTAGGGCCGGGTGTAGTCGTGGCCCCGCACCCCCTCGACCATGGGCTGGTGGCTCACGCCCAGGCCGAGCAGGAAGCGGTCGGGGTGGGCCTCGGTGAGGGTCTGGTGGGCGGCGGCCGCGGCCATGGGGTCGCGGGCCCAGATGGAGGCGATGCCGGTGGCCACCACGATGTCGGTCCCGCCCCGGAGGAGGAGGGAGGCGTGGGTGAAGGCCTCGCGGCCCACCGCCTCGGGGACCCACACCGCCCCGAACCCCAGCTCGTCCAGCTCGTCCACGTGCTCGACGGACCGGGCCGAGGGCACCAGGTCGAGCTGGAAGGTCCAGATGCCGTACCGACCGATGTCCATGGCCCGACCGTACCGGCGGGATCGGCGCCGGGGTCCGGCGTGCCTCGGGGTCCACGCCGGGGTCGGGCGGGCCGGCGGGGTCGACGCCCAGGTCAGGTGGCGCCGGTGGGGCCGAAGCCGAGGTCCGACGTACCGGGGGTTGACGCCGGGAGCCGATCGTCGTACGTTTTCCGACGTGCCTTCGGAAAACGTCGAGATGTCGCCCCTCCAGGGTGACCGCCGGACCCGGAAGCGGGCCGCCCGCCGCGACGCCCTCCTGGTCCTGGCCGCCGACCTGGTCGAGCGCGACGGTCCCGACGCGCTGACCATGGCCGCCCTGGCCGAGGCGGCCGACTACGCCCCGGCCTCCCTCTACACCTACTTCCCGTCCCGGTCGGCCCTCCTGGCCGCCCTGCAGCAGGAGGCCCTCACCGTGCTGGGCCGGGTGGCCGAGGAGCACCTCGTGGCCTGGGACCGGGCCCTGGCCGAGACGGGGGCCGACGAGGCCGATGCCGCCCTGGCCCGCCTGCTGGCCTTCTCCCGCCTGTTCCTCACCGCTCCCGAGCACCACGCCCGGGAGTTCCACCTCCAGCAGCAGATGCTCGTCACCCGGGGCGTGGCCGAGACCGCGGACGTGGTCGAGGTGGTGCCGGTGGCCATGGCGGTGCTGGCCCTGCCCCGCCAGCTGCTGGCCGCCGCCGTCGAGGCCGGCGCCCTCGCCCCCCACGACCCGGTGGCCGACCCCCTCGACCACCCCCTGGAGGGCGCCCTGCTGCGCACCTTCGCCTGGATCGTGGCCCTCAACGGCGCCCTCATGGTCGACGGCATCGCCGCCGGCCTGCCCACCACCGGCGCCCTGCTCGGTGAGGAGATCACCGACTCCCTGCTGCGGGGCTGGGGGGCCGACGGGGCCGCCCTGGCCCGGGCCCGCGCCCTGGCCTCCTCCCTGCCCGTCGCCCTCGCTCCCTCCCGTCCCGGCCTCTCCGGCCCGACCCTGGACTCACCATGACCTTCCTCGCTGTCGCCCTCGCCTTCCCCGTCGGGTGGTCCCTGTGGACCCTCGCCGAGTACGTGCTCCACCGCTTCGCCATGCACCACCTGCACGGCAAGGGGATCATGAGCCGCGAGCACCTGGAGCACCACGTCACCGCCGGCTGGTCCTTCGACGTGAACCACATCCTGAGCTGGACCGGCATGCTGCTGGTGGGCGCCGTGCTGTGGGCCCCCCTGGGCTGGCTGGTGGCCGGCCCGGCCGTGGGCGTGACCGTGGCCGTGGGCTGGGCCTTCGGCTACTTCTTCTACGAGTACCAGCACGCCACCTCGCACCTGCGGCCGCCCTCCAACCGCTACCAGCGCCTGATCCGCCGGCACCACTTCCACCACCACTTCGGCACCCCGATGGCCAACCACGGCGTCTCGCTCCCCCTGTGGGACCGGGTCTTCGGCACCTACGAGCGCCCCGAGAAGGTGCGGGTGCCCCGCCGCCTGGCCCTGTCGTGGCTGGTCGACGAGGCCGGTGAGGTCCGCCCCGAGTTCCGGGACGACTACGTCCTGGTCGGCGAGCGGGACATGACCGACCGCCTGGCCAAGATCGACCGGGCCCGGGCCTTCGCCTCCCTCGCTCCGGTCGATTGACCGGAGCCGCCCGGGCCCGGTCTCTGTCGGCACGGAGAGCGGTGGAGCGACAGGAAATCGCCCGCTCGTGGTGAACTAGGGCGCCGGGGGCGCGCACGGAGGGACGCCGATGATCGAAGCCGAGCAGGCGGAGCACGACGCCGCCGCGCCTTCCGGCGCCGCCGCCGTGGACGCCTCCCCGACCGGCCCCCTGGTGGCCGATCTGGTGGCGTCGCTCGGCACCGGAGGGGGCGACGCCGTCTTCGGGGACCTCAACGACCTCGTCGTGGTGGTCGGTCCCGACCTGCGGGTCGAGTACGCCAACGCGGTGGCCGAGCACGTGCTGGGCCGCTCCCGGGCCCGCCTGGTGGGCCGGCGCGTGACCGAGCTGCTCCACCCGGCGGACGTGGAGCGGGCCCTCCACGCCGGGCGACGGGCGGGCACCGCGGCGGCCCCGCCGGCCGTGCCGGCCGTGTTCCGGATGCGGCACGGCGACGGCTCGTGGCGGTCGGTCCAGATCACCACCGGGCGCCTGGGGGGCCCGGGCCGGGAGTGGACGGTGGTCGTCGGCCGCCTGGACGAGGACCAGGCCGTGCAGCGCCGCATCACCGACCTCCTGACCGAGGGGGCGTCGGTGGACCGGGTCGTGGACCTGATCCCCTCCTTCGGCGGGTGGCGGTTCCCCGAGCTGCCCTTCGCGGTGGCCATCGACGGCCTGCAACTGGCCCGCCAGGTGGTCGGCGGCCCGGTGGCCCAGGAGTTGTTCCGGGTGCTGATGCCGGGGGAACCGTGGGCGCGCTCGCCCCGCCCGGACGACGCTCGCGGCGTACACGTGGGCGAGCCGGTCCGGGGCACGGTGGCCGAGCTGGACGGCGTGGGCCGGGCCGTGGCCGTCGAGCGCGGGATGTCGCAGTGGGTGCTCGTGCCGGTGCGGGCCGCCGACGGGGTGACCGGGGCAGTGGTGGTGGGCTGGACCCACCCGACCGGCCCGGCCCTGTCCGCGGTGGAGGACTGCGTGCGGTCGATGGCCCGCTCCACCGCCCTGGTGCTGGAGTGGCACCTCCAGCGCACAGCCCTGGAGCGCGCCGCGACGAGCGACCCGCTGACCGGCGTGGCCAACCGGGGCCACGTCCTGTCCGGGCTGCACGACGCCCTGGCCCGCGGCGACGGCCCCGTCGCCGTCCTCCACCTCGACCTGGACCGGTTCAAGGCCGTGAACGGCACCTGGGGCCACACCGTGGGCGACGCCGTGCTGGTCGAGGTGGCGCGCCGGGTGTCCTCCGTGCTCCGGCCCGGCGACCTGCTGGGCCGCGTCGGGAGCGACGAGCTGGTCGTGGTGTGCGCCGGCGTCGATGCCCGCCCCGCAGCCGACCAGCTGGCCGCCGCCGTCATCGACGCCATGGCCCGGCCCGTGACGGTGGCCGAGGCCGTCGTCGAGGTGGGGGTGAGCATCGGGGTGGCCATCGCCGATCGGGTCGGCGGCCCGGTGGCCGTCGACGACCTGCTGGCCCGGGCCGACACCGCCCTCTCCATGGCCAAGGGGTCCGGTGGGGGCCGGGTGGTGGTCACCTCCAGCCGGGGTGGCCTCGACCAGCGTGAGCCGCCCGCCGGCCCCTGACGCCGGTCGACGCGGTCAGCTCACGGCCCGCCCCCGGGCCGCGGCGCCCAGGACGGCCTTGAACGAGGCGGTGACGATGTTGGGGTCGGTGCCCACCCCCCACCGCACCGTGCCGGCACCGTCCTTGGTCTCCACGTAGGCCACCGCGGTGGCGTCGGCCCCGGCACCCAGCGAGTGCTCGTGGTAGTCGACCACCTCGACGTCCACCCCCAGTCCGTCGTGCAGGGCGGCCACGAAGGCGGCGATGGGGCCGTTGCCGGTGCCGGCCACCGTGGTCGGCGTGCCGTCCACCACCAGCTGGGCGGTGATGGTGCTGACCCCGTCGCTGCCGGTGGCCACCTCGCTGGCCCGCAGGGAGAACGGGGGGTCCTCCGGCAGGTAGGTGGAGGTGAAGGCGTCCCACATGGCCCCGGGCTGGATCTCGGTGCCGGTGTCCTCGGCGATGGTCTGGATGGTCTTGGAGAACTCGATCTGGAGCCGCCGGGGCAGGGCGAAGCCGTGCTCGACCTCCATGATGTAGGCCACGCCGCCCTTGCCGGACTGGCTGTTGACCCGGATGACGGCCTCGTAGGTGCGGCCCACGTGGGCCGGGTCGATGGGCAGGTACGGCACCTCCCAGCGCTCGTAGTCGCGGCCCCGGCCGGCCGCCTCGGCCCCGGCGTACAGGGCGGCGAAGCCCTTCTTGATGGCGTCCTGGTGGGAGCCGGAGAAGGCGGTGTAGACGAGGTCGCCGGCGTACGGGTGGCGCTCGTGCACGGGCAGCCGGTTGCAGTACTCGGCCACCCGGCGGATGGCATCGATGTCGGAGAGGTCGATGCCGGGGTCGACGCCCTGGCTGAACAGGTTGAGGCCCAGGGTCACCAGGTCGACGTTGCCGGTGCGCTCGCCGTTGCCGAACAGGCAGCCCTCCACCCGGTCGGCGCCGGCCAGCACCCCCAGCTCGGCGGCGGCCACCGCGCAGCCCCGGTCGTTGTGGGGGTGCAGCGACAGCACCACCGCGTCGCGGTCCCGCACCGTGCGCAGGAACCACTCGATGGCATCGGCGTAGAGGTTGGGGGTGTACATCTCCACCGTGGCCGGCAGGTTCATGATGAGGGGCCGGTCCCCGGTGGGCTCGATGACCTCGGCCACCGCCTCGCAGATCTCCACCGCGTAGGGCAGCTCGGTGCCGGTGAAGCTCTCGGGCGAGTACTCGTAGCGGATCTCGGTCGAGCCCATGCCCTGCTCCAGCTTGCGGCAGATGCGGGCCGCGTTGACGGCGATCTCGGTGATGCCGGCCTGGTCCAGGCCGAACACCACCCGGCGCTGGAGGGTGGAGGTCGAGTTGTAGAAGTGGACGATGGCCCGGGGGGCGCCGGCCAGCGACTCGTAGGTGCGCTCGATCAGGTCGTCCCGGCACTGGGTCAGGACCTGGATGTGGACGTCGTCGGGGATCAGGTCGTCGGTGACCAGCTGGCGCACGAAGTCGAAGTCGGTCTGGCTGGCCGACGGGAAGCCGACCTCGATCTCCTTGTAGCCCATGCCCACCAGGGTCTGGAACATCTTCAGCTTGCGGGCCGGGTCCATGGGGTCGATCAGGGCCTGGTTGCCGTCCCGCAGGTCGACCGCGCACCACCGCGGGGCCTTGGTCAGGCGGCTGTCGGGCCACGTGCGGTCGGCCAGCTCGACCGGCACGGTGGGGCGGTACCGGTCGAAGGGCATGGGCCGGGGGGTGACGGGCTCGGGTGGCATGGTGGCTCGCTCGGGTCGGGTGGGTGGTGGGGGTGGCCCCGCCGGGGGCCGGAAAACGAAGAAAGCTCCCGGCCCGAGGGCTCAGGAGCTTGACGAGACGCCTATGTGGGGCGCTCGCCTACATGAGCAGGAGGAGGGTGGTGGCCGTCTGCATCCCGAGCACCTTCCCCCCCGGCACGCCCCCTTGTCAAGGGCTGGGCCGGCACCGGGCGGGTCGGGTCGGGGACGTGACGGCCGGCCGGGCCTGCCCTTGGACGTGGCGGCCTGGCGGGCCCTCCTCCGGGGGACCTGACCGGGCCGCGGTCAGGCCAGCTCCAGGGCGGTGCCGGCCCGCACGGCCGCCTCCACCTCGGCCACCGCCGCGGCCAGGTCGTCGAGGTGGCGCTCGACGGCGCCGTCGGGGGTGAGGAAGCAGAACGTCACCCGCACCACGGGCTCGGCCGTGGCCCGGGCCACGGCCAGGGCGTAGGACGCCCCCTGGCGGCGGTAGCCGTCGACCCGCCGGTCCAGCTCGGCCGGCTCGGCCGTGCCGGCCGTCTTGTAGTCGACCACCACCAGCCCGTCGGGCCCCCGGTACAGGAGGTCGACGTAGCCCTCGAGCAGGCGGTCCTCGTCGCCCACGGGCGTGCAGGCGAAGATCTCGCGCCAGTGGGGGCGGGCGGCCGCCTCCCGCACCGACGGCGACCCCAGGGCCCGCCCCACCAGCTCCTGCACGGTGGCGGCCCGGTCGGGCACGGCCTCGGCCTGGCACTGGGCCGCCACCGCGGCGGCCACCGCCGGGTCGTCGGGGGCGGCGTCGAGGGGCACGGTCTGGAGGACGCCGTGCACCGCCCGGCCCACCGCCGTGCCGTAGCGGCCCTTCAGCCAGGGGGGCCGGTCCAGGTCGCCGGGCCGCTTGCGCAGGCCGGCGTCGGCCCCGTCGGGCGCCCGGTCGAGGTCGGGGGGGCGGGGTGGCCCGGAGAAGTCCAGGGCCAGCTGCCCCTCCGGCCCGGCCGGTGGGGGCGGGGCGGGCTCGTCCTCGGGCCCTGCCGGCTCGGGCGGCTCCACCTCGGGCCCGCCCTCCTCGGTCAGGGCGGTGGCCGACACGGTGGTGGGCCGGCCGGCGGCGGCCAGGGCGGCCTGGTGCTCGGCCCGCCAGGTGGCGAACGGGGCCGGCGGGGCCACCGGGGGGGCGGCCGGAGGGGTCGGCGGGGCGGGCCCGTCCCCGGCGGCGTCGGGCAGCCGGGCCAAGCGCTCGCCCATGCCGTCGACCAGGATCTCGGCGTTGGTCCGGGACGCCGGCGACGACGGGGGCCGCTTCCGCCCGGCCCGGTGGAGGGAGACCACCAGGTGGTCGCGGGCCCGGGTGGCCGCCACGTACAGGAGGCGGACCCGTTCGTCGAAGCCCATCTGCTCGTCCAGAGGGCGGCTGGCCGTGAACTCCGGGGTCTCGGCGTGCTTGCCCAGGTAGTAGGCCACGCCGCCCTCGGGGGGGAACCGGGCGTCGCCGGCCCGGGGCCCGGAGCCGGGGGTGGACGAGAGGCCCGACACGATGGTGATGGGGAACTCCAGGCCCTTGGCCGCGTGGATGGTCATGATCCGCACCGCGTCGTCGTCGGTCTCGGGCAGGACGGCCTCGGCCACCCGGGCCCCCTCCACGGTCTGGTGCCCGATCCACCCCAGGTAGTCGCGCAGGTTGCCGCCGGTGGCGTCGGACCAGGCCCGGGCCTGGTCGATGACGAAGCGGAGGCGCCGCCACACGTCGCGGGGGCGACCCTCGGCGAAGGCCAGCTCCAGGGCCCGCCGGTGGCGGGCGACGTCCTCCAGCAGGGCCGAGGGGCTGAGCCAGGCCCGGCGGTCGTGCCAGTGGGCCAGGGCGGCCAGGCCGGCGGCCACCGGGTCGTCGTCGGGCACGGTGTCGGGTTGGGGGCCCAGGTAGCCCCAGTGCCCGCCCCGCTCGACCTTGAAGCGGAACAGGTCGTCGTCGCCGCAGCCGAACAGGGGGGTGCGCAGGGCCGAGACGATGCGCAGGTGGTCGGTGGGGTCGGCCACGGCCCGGGCCACCATGAGCAGGTCGCGCACGGCCCGGGTGGCGTAGACGAGCGAGCTGGCCTCGGCCCGGTAGGCGATGCCGGCCTCGGTCAGGGCGTCCTCCAGGTAGGGGAGCGAGGTCCGGGCCGGCACCAGGATGGTGACGTCGCCCAGGGTGGCGTCCCGCCACCCGCCCCGCCGGTCGTCGACCTGCCAGCGCTCGGCCATGGCCCGCCGCACCGTGGCCACCACGTCGGCCGCCTCGGCGGTGCGCACCGCCCCGGAGCGGGTGCCGGGCTCGTGGGCGGCACGCCCCAGCACGGCCACCGCCGGGCCCACCGGCGGGTCGGGGCGGACGGCGTCGAGGGGGGTGTAGGCGGGCTGGGACGGCACCAGCAGGTCGTGGGCCGGCACCTCGTCGAGGAGCTCGGAGAAGGTGGTGTTGACCCAGTCGATGATCCCGGCGCCGGTGCGGAAGTTGGCGGTGAGGGAGACCGGGCCCTCGGGCCGGGGGGCGAAGCGGTCGGCGGCGGCCAGGAACAGGGCCACGTCGGCCCGGCGGAAGCGGTAGATGGACTGCTTGGGGTCGCCCACCACGAACAGGCGGCCGGGCGCCACCTCCACCTCGTCCCAGGGGGCGGACCCGGCGGCCTCCGAGCCCGGCTCGGCGGCGGCTATGCGCACCGCCAGCTCGATCTGGATGGGGTCGGTGTCCTGGAACTCGTCGAGGAGCAGGCGCTGGTAGCGCTGGTGCAGGGCGGTTCGCACCCGGGCTCCGTGGACCGGGTCGCGCAGCAGCGAGCGGGCCATGACCAGCAGGTCGTGGAACTCCAGCTGGCCGGCGCGGCGCCGCTCGTCGGCCGAGGCCAGGGTGAAGGCCCGGATGGCCGAGCCCAGGTGGTGGGCGCACTCGGTCGCCACCCCGGCCAGGGCGGTGTCGATGGCCTCGCCCGCCTCGGCCAGGTCGGCCTTCACGCGCGCCACCGGAACGGACCAGCTGCCGGCCCGGCCGCCCCGGCACCGGAAGCTGGGCAGGTTGGCCTCGCGGGCGGCCCGGAGCGCCTCCAGGGCCGCCAGCTCGTCGGACGCGTCGCGCACCCCCCGGAGCCACTCGGCCACCTGGCCCAGCCGCTCGGCCAGGAGGTCGGTGGGGTCGTGGCACAGCTCGACCTGCCGGCAGGCGGTGTCGACGCGGTCGAGCACGGCCTCCAGCCGGTCGGTGACCGGGCCCGGGGCCTCGGCGTGCGCGGGCACCCGCTCCTCGACCAGGTCCCAGTTGGTGTCGAAGGTCCGGGCCAGGGCCCGGGGGGTGCTGTCGCGGGCGCCCGCCGCGAACAGCAGGAGCAGGGTGCGGGCGTACGCCGGGTCCTCGAACAGCGCGTCGCTGAACCGGGCCCAGCGCCGCTCGAACTGCACGCCGGAGGTGACCTCGTCGAGGACCTCGATGCGGGGCGGGAGGCCGGCCTCCACCGGGTGCTCGGCCAGGATGCGCTGGGCGAAGGAGTGCAGGGTGCCGATGGCCGCCCCGTCCAGCTCGTCCAGGGCGGCGCGGGCGGCGTCGGCCCCGGGCCGGTCGGGCCCGTCGACCGCCACCCGTTCCAGGGCCTGGCGCAGCCGCTCGCGGAGCTCGGCCCCGGCCTTCTCGGTGAAGGTGATGGCGGCCACCGCGCCGAGGGGCACCGGGTCGGGGCCGGTGGCGGGGTCGGCCGGCGTGGTGACCAGGGCTCGCACCCGGTCGACGAGGGCGGTGGTCTTGCCCGAGCCGGCCCCGGCCTCGACGAACAGGGTGCGCCCCAGGTCGCCGGCGATGCGGTGGCGGGCGGCCTGGTCGGGGGGCGGGGCCTCAGCCACCGTCGCTCCCCTGGTCGTCGCCGTCGCCGTCGCCGCTGGTGTCGGAGGCGGTCCGGCGTTCGGGGTCGATGAGGGCCAGGTAGGGGGCCAGGGCCGGGTCGCCGGCCTTGGCCGCCCAGGCCCGGCGCAGGTCGCCCACGCCGAGGAAGTCGGGGTCGCACGACCAGCAGTCGTTGAACGGGGAGGAGTCGTTGTCGGTGGGGTGGGAGACGAACAGGCCGCCCTCGATGCCCTCCACGATGAGGCCCAGGGTGTCGCTGATGCGCTCCTCGACCTCGGGGGTGAGGGTGTAGCCGTGGCGGGCCCACCGCCCGCGGCTGGACACGAACCAGTACTCGGCCCGCACCGGCCCGTCGGGGTGCCCGGTGGCGGCCCGGGCCGCGGCGCCGTACACCGCCAGCTGGAGGCGCCGGCCGCCCTGGTCGGGGTCGGCCTCGGACAGGCCGGCGTAGGCCTGGGCCCGGCCCGTCTTGTAGTCCGCCACCAGCAGGCCCCCGTCGCCGGTCAGGTCGATGCGGTCGGCCTTGCCCCGGAACCGGACGTGGCGGCCGTCGGGCAGGGGCAGGGCGACGGCCTCGACGCCGTCGTCGGCGAAGCCGAAGCCCAGCTCGGCGGCCAGGTGCCGCCCGCCGTGGACCCGGCGCACGTCCTCGTCGAAGGTGAGGGTGCCGTCCAGGTCGGCCAGGATCCGCTCCCGGTCCCGGTTCCAGAACAGGGTGCGGCCGGTACGGCCCATGGCCTCGTAGGCCGCGAAGACCTGGCCCGCCAGCTCCCGGACCCGGGCCCGGTCGGCCGCGCTCCAGCGGTCCGCGGGGCCGGGTCGCTCGGCCGGCGGCCGGGCCAGCACCTCCCGCACGAACAGCTCCAGCACCTCGTGCACGACGCTGCCCCGGTCGGCCGGGGTGATGGCCAGGGCGTCCTCGGGGTTGTCCAGCTCCCGCACCCGCAGGACGTCGCGCAGGAAGTGGTCGAAGGGGCAGCGGGCCCACCGCTCCAGCCCGGTGGCCGAGGCCACCTTGGCCCCCTCGGGGTCGGCCGGGGAGGCGACGGGCAGGTCGGCCAGCCGGCCGTCGTAGCGGGTGAGGCGGTCGCTGGCCCGGCCCGCCACCAGGTCGGCCCCGGCCGAGAGCACCGGGTCGCCCAGGGCCCGCACGGCGTTGAGGGAGCGGGGGCCGGCTCCGGCGGTCAGCAGGGCCCGCAGCCGGTGCTCCTGCTCGGTGGCCGGGCTGGCCGCGGCCCGGAGGCCGGCGTCGAAGGAGGCCACGTGGTGGACCCAGGGGGCGTCGGCCGCGGCCAGGTCGTCGGCCCACCACCGCTGGCCGGCCAGGGCGGAGGCCACGTCGAGCACCCAGCGGGACGGCACCCGCTCGCCCGAGCGGCGCAGGTCGCCCCGGGGCACCGACAGCACCTGGGCCCGGGCCCCGGCCAGGGCGGCCAGCAGGTGCCGGTGCTGGCGCCCCAGGCCGGACCGGCGCAGGGGCAGGGTGCCCCCGGCGGCGCGGCGCTCGCCGTCGGGCAGGAGCGAGTCGTCGCCGGGGGCGGCCGGCAGGAGGCCCTCGGCTCCCCCCACCACGACCACCAGGTCCAGGTCGAGGCCCAGGCCCATGGCCAGGGAGCCGACCAGGACGCCGTCGCCCAGGCGACCGACCCGGCCGGAGTCGGTGTCGAGCTCGACGGCCAGGGTGCGCCGGGCCACGGCCAGGGGGACCGGGCCCTCCACCGCGTCGAGGGCCCCCAGCCGGTCGAGGGCCACCTCGATCCGCTCGGCGGCCCGCCGCTCCCCCTCGGGCCAGGGGCCCCGCTGGGCGGCCGGGCCCAGCAGCCGGTCGAGCAGGCGCCGGGCCCAGCGGGCGTGCTCGCCCCACGGGCGGGGCTGCGACCCGGCCCGGGTCACCTCGTCGATCAGGCCCAGGACGAAGCCCCGCAGGGCCCGGCCCCGGCCCGCCCGCTGCTCGAGCTGGGCCACGCGCCCGGCGTCGCCCCGGGCCGCGGCCAGGGCCCGGGCCTCGGCCTCGTGCTCGTCGGCCCAGGTGGCCAGGCGCCGGTCCCAGTGGTCGCGGCCGCCCACCACCCCGGCGTCCCGGGACATCTGCTCCCACCGGGTGACGGGCGCCGGTCGCCCGTCGTGGAGGATCGGGGCGCCGGCCAGCCAAGCCAGGACGCCGCTGCGGGGCCAGCCGGCGTCGGCCAGGGCGAACAGGCCCAGGAGGGTGCGCCCCGCGGCCCGGGCCGAGAGGGGGGCGGGGGAGGCGCCGTTGCGGGGGATGCCGGCCGCTTCCAGGTGCTCGTGGAGGAGGCGGGCGTAGGGGTCCGGCGCCGGGTGCAGGACGGCGATGCGATCGAGGGGGGTCCCGGCCCGGGCCGCGTCGACCACGGCCCGCACCGCGGCCCGCACCTCGTCGTCGGCGTCGGAGGCGGTGGTGATCCGGGTCCGTTCGGGCGACACCGGGAGCGGGCCGGTGGGGATCTCCACCTCGGGGAGCCCCAGTCGGGCCAGGGCGGCGGCCACCTCGGCGTCGGCCGCCGGCACGCCGGTGGTGCCGGCCACCACCGTGGTGGGGGCCACGGCGGCCACGGCCCGGAGCAGGGCGGCGGCGTGGAGGGTGAGGGCCTGGGGGAGGTGCACGACCACGGTGCCCAGCTCGGCCCCGGCCCGGGGTTCGCCGGCCAGCCGGTCGGTGGCCGCGGCCAGCAGGTCCTCCTCGTCGTACCAGCGCTCGGCCAGGGCGGCGCGGGCCGCCCGGTGGATGCGCACCACCTCGGCGGCCCGGGGCCCGGCCCCGGCCAGGGCCGAGAGGGCGGCGGGGGGGACGTCGCGCAGCTCGCGGTAGCTGGCCACCAGGGCGGCCTCGGTGGCCGGGTGGTCGGCCACGGCGGCGAACAGGCCGGCCTCGGTGGCCAGGGCGGCCCGCACCGCGGCGGCCAGCACCGGGGTGGAGACCGGGCGCCGGCCCTGGCCGGCCAGCGTGGCCGCCCCCAGCAGCTCGGCCAGCCGGTGGGGGGTCAGGAAGGTGGCACCGGCCAGGCCCCGCCCCCGGGGCCCGAGCGGGCCGGCGGCCAGCCGCCGGCGGGCGGTGACGCCCACGTGGTTGGACGGGACCAGGACCGTGGTGGGGGCCAGCAGGTCATCGACCTTGGCCCGGGCCACGGCCTCCCGCAGGGCGGCCAGCGCCGGGGGACCGTACGGCACCAGGCGCAGGTCGATCGGGGCCACCTCGCGCACTCTATGCAGCGGGTGGGACAGGCCCGCCCGGCGGGGCCGTCAGCCCTCGTCGTCCATCTGCTCCAGGGCGGCGACCAGGAGGGCGGCTTCGGCGTCGGTGAGGCCGGCGTCGCGGTGGATGCGGGTGTAGTTGGCCAGGGGCATGGAGCCGTCCTCGATCGACTCGGCGGCGTCGTCGGCCTCGCCGTCGTCGCGGTCCCACTCGGAGAAGTTCAGCTCCTCCCGGCCGCCCTCCACGTCGCGGCGCACCAGCCACGACATGGGGGCCACGTACGAGTACGGCGGCCAGTCGGTCTCGTTGCTGTGGCAGTCGTAGCAGGAGCTCCGGGCGATGGCCTCGGCCTGGGCCGAGGGCCAGGGGGCGTCCTCGGTGACCGGCGGGTTGGACTTGGTCCACCCGTAGGGCACCAGCTGCAGGGCCAGGACCACCACCAGCATCCCACCGGCGGCGATCAGGAGGGGTCGCCGCAGCCGGCCCAGTCGTGCCATCGCTCGACGGTATGCCCGCTCGGCTCCCCCCGCAGACGTGGGCTCGACGGCGCGGCCGTAGGGACCCGCGGTAGACACGGGGCATGGCCACCGCCACCCACGAGGTGCTCAACCAGCCACCGCCCCTGGAGGGCCACGATGCCGCCCAGCTCGACCGGGCCCTGATGGAGGGGGTGGCCCGGGAGGGGGCCGCCGACCGGGGGGCCGAGGTGCGGCGGGTGGGCGCCTTGGCTGGCGAGGCCCGCTGGATCCGGGCCGGCGAGACCGCCAACCGCTTCGGTCCCGAGCTGCGCACCCACGACCGCTACGGCCACCGCGTCGACACCGTGGACTACCACCCCTCCTACCACGAGCTGCTGGAGGTGGCCGTGGGCGAGGGCCTGGCCGGCGCGCCGTGGGCCGACCCGGGCCCCGCCCCGCACGTCACCCGGGCCGCCAAGTTCGCCCTGTGGACCCAGGTGGAGGCCGGCCACGGGTGCCCGGTGTCGATGACCTACTCCATCGTCCCCGCCCTCCGGGCCCAGCCCGAGCTGGCCGCGGTGTGGGAGCCGAAGCTGACGTCGCGCACCTACGACCCGGCCCCCGGCCCGGTGGGCGACAAGGTGGGCGCCATCGCCGGCATGGCCATGACCGAGAAGCAGGGCGGCTCCGACGTCCGGGCCAACACCACCCGGGCCACGGCCACCAACGGTGGCGGGCCCGGGGCCGAGTACGCCCTGGTGGGCCACAAGTGGTTCTGCTCGGCGCCCATGAGCGACCTGTTCCTCATGCTGGCCCAGACCGACGCCGGCCTGTCGTGCTTCGCGGTGCCCCGCTGGCTGCCCGACGGCACCCGCAACGCCATCGCCATCCAACGGCTGAAGGACAAGCTGGGCAACCGCTCCAACGCCTCCAGCGAGATCGAGGTGGACGGCGCCCTGGGCACCCTGGTGGGGAGGAGGGGCGGGGCATCCGCACCATCCTGACCATGGTCAACCACACCCGGCTCGACTGCGTGATCGGGGTGACGGGCCAGATGCGGGCCGGCCTGAGCCAGGCCGTGCACCACAGCCGGCACCGCTCGGCCTTCGGCCGGCGGCTGGCCGACCAGCCCCTCATGGCCAACGTGCTGGCCGACCTGGCCGTCGAGTCCGAGGCGGCCACCACCACCATGCTGCGCCTGGCCGGGGCCTATGACCGGGGCGAGGGCGCCTTCGCCCGCATCGCCACCGCGGTGGCCAAGTACTGGATCTGCAAGCGGGCCCCGATGGTGACGGCCGAGGCCCTGGAGTGCCTGGGCGGGGCCGGCTACGTCGAGGAGTCGCCCATGCCCCGCCTGTTCCGGGAGTCGCCCCTCAACGGCATCTGGGAGGGCTCCGGCAACGTCATGTGCCTGGATGTGCTGCGGGCCGCGGCCCGCGAGCCCGAGTCGGTCGAGGCCCTGCTGGCCGAGCTGGACCTGGCTCAGGGGGCCGACCCCAGGCTGGATCGGGCGGTGGCCGACCTCCACGCCGAGCTGGCCGACCTGGAGGGGATGGAGGGCCGGGCCCGCCGCATCGTGGAACGGGCCGCCCTGGCCCTCCAGGGCTCCCTGCTGGTGCGCCACGCCCCGGGCCCGGTGGCCGACGCCTTCTGCGCCTCCCGCCTGGCCGGCGACGGTGGCCTGGCCCTGGGCACCCTCCCGCCCGGGGTCGACACCGGCGCCATCGTGGCCCGCGCCTGGCCGGCGTGACCGTGGCCCGCCGGCGGCCGGGGCGGGCGGTGGTCGGTCGTCGTGGGTGAGGCCATGGCGGCGTACCGCATCGTGGCCTGGGGGCGGGCGCCCGAGCTGGTCGAGGTGCCGGTGCCCGAGGTGGGGCCCGGGCAGGTCCTGGTCGAGGTGGCCGGGTGCGGGCTGTGCCACTCCGACCTGGCCATGGCGGCCATGCCGGCCGAGGTGGGCCGGGCCCTGGGCTGGCGGGTGCCCTTCACCCTGGGCCACGAGACCGCCGGGCGGGTGGCGGCCGTGGGGGCCGGGGTCGGGGGCTTGGCCGTGGGCGACCCGGTGGCCCTCACCTCGCCCTCGTCCTGCGGGGCCTGCGCCCATTGCCGGGCCGGCCGCGATTCGGCCTGCCCGCACGGCGACACCGGCCGGGGCTATGGCCGGGACGGGGGGCTGGCCCGCTACGTGCGGGTCGACCACCCCCGGGAGGTGCTGCCCCTCGGCGGGCTCGACCCCCGGCACGCCGGGCCCCTGACCGACGCCGGGGCCACCTCGTTCCACGCCGTGCGCCGGGTCGGCCCGGCGCTGGGCCCCGGTGCGGTGGCCGTGGTCATCGGGGTCGGTGGGCTGGGCGGCCTCGCGGTGCAGATCCTCCGGGCCGTCACCGGCGCCCGGGTGGTGGCCGTCGACCTGGACCCCGCCCGCCGGGACCGGGCCCGGGCCCTGGGGGCCCACGAGGTGGTGGACGGGGCGGCGGAGCGATTGCACCGGGTGCTGCGGGGCCACGCCGCCGACGGGCTGGACGGCGTGGACGCGGTGATCGACGTGGTGGGCACCGACGCCACCATCGCCGCCGGGATGCGGGCCCTGCGCCGGGGCGGGGCCTTCGTCCTGGTCGGGGCGGCGGGCGGCGGGTACCCCCGGCCCTGGTTCGGGGGCCTGCCCCGGGAGGCCACCATCAGCACGGTGCAGGGCTCGGCCCGGGCCGACGCCGAGGCGGTGGTGGCCCTGGCCGCCGAGGGCCGGGTCCGCGTCGACGTGGACGAGTACCCCCTGGCTCGGGTGGCCGAGGCCTACGCCGCCCTCGACGCCGGCACCCTCACCGGCCGGGCCGTGGTCGTGCCCTGAGCGACAGCCAGGGCCCACCGCCGGCCGGCCGCCCCCCTAGGTGAAGCGGATGTCGAGGGTGCGCAGGTAGGTGTGGAGGCCGGCGTCCTGGACGGGCAGGAGGTGGGCCTCGACGCCGGACTCGTTGTGGTGGGCGTGCCACCAGCCCGGAGGGGTGACGAAGGCTCCGCCCGGCTCCCAGTCGACCCGCTGGGGCTCGACGATCTCGCCGCCGGCGGAGAGGCGGGGCCCGACCAGCGTGTAGCAGCCGGGCGCGCAGTCGAGGATGAGGTCGAGGGCCACGGACTGGTGGCGGTGGGGTCGCTGCACCGCGCCCACCGGCAGCAGGCCGACCATGGCCCACAGCACGTGGGTGGCGGTCAGGGTCTGATCCTGTTCGGCGTTGGCCAGCAGCACGCTGACCCGGTTGCGGCGCTCGGCCCCGGGCTCGGCCGCCACCCGGGCCAGCTCCTCGGCGCACCGGGCGGCCGGGAACAGGGTGGGCCGCAGGCGCCGCTCGGTGGGGGCCACGCCCAGGTACCGCAGCAGCGGCTCGTCGGTGACCCAGTAGAGGGTGGCGTCGGTGCCGGCCCGGTGGGTCGACCGGCAGCCGGCAGGCAGCGCCATCACGTCGCCCCGCTCCCAGGCCAGGCTCCCGCCGTCGATCTCGGACGTGCCGCGGCCCTCCATGACCACGTACAGCTCGGAGGTGGCGACCGGGGCGGTGGCCACCTCCTCGCCGGCCCGGATGCGCACGAAGCTGGCCAGCAGGGCCGGGCTGGTGGCCGGTCCCCGGTCGATGCCCAGCGGGCCGGACAGGTCCAGGGGGATGACGCCGGTGGGGGCGTCGCGGTGGAGTCGGGCCGGGAACGTGGCCACCGGGACGAGGGGCGTGGTGCGGCCCACCGGGTTGGCGGCCCGGGTGTACTCGTGGAAGCGGGCGTCGCCGGTCCAGTCCTCGACCGCGGGGCCGACCGCCAGCCCCGGGCCCGGGGGATCGGTGAGCGTCATGGCCCCAGTCTGCCGGCTCGCCGGCCTCAGCCGTCGGCCACCACCGCCGGCCGGCGGGCCGGGGCCAGGTCGTAGGCCTCGGCGTCGAAGCGGCGGGTGCGGAGGCGGAACTGCCAGGTGAACCCGGGCCACAGGGTGGTGTTGCGCCCGGTGTCGTCGAGGTACCAGGAGGCGCAGCCCGACATCCACACCGTGCCCTCCAGGCGGCTCTGGATCTCGTCGTTGTAGGCCTCCACGGCCTCGCCGCGGACCTCGACCCGGCCGATGCCGTCGCGCTCCATGCGGCGCAGGGCGTCGAGCACGTAGGTGATCTGGGACTCGATCATGAACACCATGGACGAGTGCCCGAGGCCGGTGTTGGGCCCGATGAGCAGGAACAGGTTGGGGAAGCCGGCCACCGTGCTGCCCACGTAGGCCTGCACGCCGCCGTCCCACGCCTCGGCCAGGGTGCGGCCCCCCACGCCCCGGACCCGCTCGGCGAAGGGGTTGTCGGTGACGTGGAAGCCGGTGCCGTAGATGAGCGTGTCGACCTCGACCTCGCGGCCCTCCCCGGTGACGATCGAGCGCTCCCGCACCTCGGTCACGCCGCTGGTCTCCACGTCCACGTTGGGCTGGGAGAGGGCCGGCAGCCAGCGGTTGGACGGGAGGATGCGCTTGCAGCCGATGGAGTGGTCGGGGGTGAGCCGGGCCCGCAGCTCGGGGTCGGGCACCTGCTTGCGGAGGTGGTCGCGGGCCGCCTTCTCGGCCAGGGCCATGACCCGGGGGTGGCGGAAGCCGAGGACGAACAGCTCACGGGCCCAGTAGACGCCGGCCCGCACCGCCTTCTGGGCCAGGGGCACCCGCCGGTAGAGCCGGCGCTCCCGCTCGCTGACGTCGCGGGCCGGGTGGGGCATGACCCACGGGGGCGTGCGCTGGAACACGGTGAGCTGCTCGACCCGGGGCTGGATCTGGGGCACGAACTGGATGGCCGAGGCGCCGGTGCCGATCACCGCCACCTTGCGGCCGGTGAGGTCGTGGTCGTGGTCCCAGGCCGCCGAGTGGAAGGCGGTGCCCTCGAAGCGCTCGATGCCGGGCAGGGCGGGGACGTTGGGCTCGCTGAGGGGGCCGTTGCCGCTGATGACCACGTCCGCGGTGACCTCGCCCACCGGGGTGGCCAGGTGCCAGCGCTGGCCGGCCTCGTCCCAGCGGGCCTCGAGCACCTCGGCGCCCCACAGGATGCGGTCGCGCACGCCGTGGCGCTCGGCGCACCGCTGCAGGTAGGCCTCGATCTCGGGCTGGGGCGAGTAGGTGTTGGTCCAGTCCGGGTTGGGGGCGAAGGAGAACGAGTAGAGGTGGGAGGGCACGTCGCAGGCGCAGCCCGGGTAGTGGTTGTCGCGCCAGGTGCCCCCCACCTCGGAGGCCCGCTCCAGCACCACCACGTCGTCGATGCCCGCCTCGGCCAGCCGGATGGCCATCCCCAGGCCCGCGAAGCCGGTGCCGACGATGGCGATCCGGTGGTGGCGGGGCCCGGCACCGCCCCCGGCGCCGTCCGGGGGGGAGGCGGCGGCGGGCGGCGGGGCGGGGCGCTCGGTGACGGTCACGGTGAGGGGGGCTCCCGGAGTCGGGCGCCGGGCCGGCGCCAAGGTGTTACCGCTAGTAATACCCCGCGGGCCGGACCCCGACAACGGCTCGGGACCCATGTCACAGGGGCGGGCCTAGGATGCCCGCCCATGGACGACCGCACCATCGCCCGGGGCGTGGCGCTCAGCCGGGTGGCCTTCGGGCTGCTCATGCTCCTCGCCCCCCGCCTCCTCACCCGCCGCACCGGCGACGGCCGCGACCCCCAGGTCCCGTACGTGTGGTGGCTGCGGGCCTTCGGCATCCGCGATGCCGTCCTGGGCGCCGGGGCCTACATGGCCCTCACCTCCGAGGACGACGAGGCCGCGGCCCGTTGGGTGCAGGCGGGGGCCCTGGCCGACACGGCCGATGCCGTCACCGCCGTGGCCTATCGCCGGGACCTCGACGGCCGGAGCCGGCTGGCCACCGTGGCCATCGCCGTGCCGGCCGCCGCCCTGGGCTGGAAGAGCGCCCTGGGCCTGCGCCGGGCCGGCTGAGGGCCCGGCCCCGCCGCACGACCGGCGACCCCCGGGCCCCGGCGCCGGCGGGCGCCCGCCTACCGGCGGCCGGCGCCGGCCGGTAGGGTCCCGGGCCGATGCCTGCCACCTCGCACCACCCCGCCCGCCGCCGCCTGCTCGCCCTGGCCGCCGCCGCCACCCTGGCCCTCGTGCTGGGCGCCTGCAGCGACGACTCCGGCGGCAACGTGGTGGCCGACGCCGAGAAGGACAAGTCGCTGCCCACCCAGGTGGCGCCCACCACCCTGGCCGACGCCAGCGGCAAGCCGTGCAAGGAGGCCACCGACGTCCCGGAGGCCGAGGGCAAGCCCGAGGTCGAGATGCCGGTCGGCGAGGTGCCGGCCGAGCTGGAGTCCACCGACATCACCCCCGGGACCGGGGCCGAGGCCGCCCTGGGCAAGACCATCAAGGTCCACTACATCGGGATCGCCTGCTCGACCGGGACGCAGTTCGACTCCTCCTGGGACCGGGGTGAGCCCACCGAGTTCCCCCTCACCGAGGGCGGGCTGATCCAGGGCTGGATCGAGGGCATCCCCGGCATGAAGGTCGGCGGCCGGCGCATGCTGGTCATCCCGGGCGACCTGGCCTACGGGGAGCAGGGCAACCAGGGCATCCCCCCCGGCGAGGCCCTGGTCTTCGTGATCGACCTGGTGGACGTCACCGACACCCCGACCTCCACCTCCGCCCCGGCCGAGGGTGGCGCGACCACCGCTCCCGCCGAGGGCGGGTCGACCACCGCTCCCGCCGAGGGGGGCGCCACGACGGCCCCGGCCGAGGGGTCGGGCACCACGGCTCCCGAGTCGACGACGACCAGCTCGACCGACCCGCCCCGCGAGCGTCCCGCCGAGTAGTGGAGGCGGGCGCGCCGGCCCTCGGGCCGGGCGCGCCGAACGCCCCCTCGCCCTCCCGGGAGGGAACCCGATGGGGAGAGGGGGGCTCGGGAGGCGGTGTCACGGCCCGGAGGCCGGGGTTCAGCCGATGAGAGCGGGATCGTTGCGGGCGGCGGTGAGCACCCGCTCGGCGATGGCGGCCAGGTCCCCGGCGTGATCGTCGTCGAGCCACATGGTGGTGGCCGTCGTCCACACCTGGACCACCTGGGCCCCCACCAGGTGGGGGCGGGGGTCGTCGCCGGCCCGGACGCCGAGGGTGCCGGCCACGTGCTCGGCCAGCATGGCCGCCAGCCGGTCGTGGTGGCCGGCGAAGCGGTCGGCCAGGACCGGCACGGTGAGGAACACCTGGCTCTGGACCTTCATCAGGTCCCGCCGTTCCTCGATGTCGGCCACCAAGTGGGACACCGCCGCCCGGACCAGCTCCCCCACGGCCTCGTCCGACCGACCCGCCAAGAGCTCCCGGAGCGACTGCTCGCGCCGGGCGTGCTCGGTGAGGAGCACGGCGTCCTTGGTTGGGTAGTAGCGGAAGAAGGTCCGCTGCGAGACCCCGGCGGCGTCGGTGATGTCCTGCACCGTCGTTTCGTCGTAGCCTCGAGCGAGGAACAGCTCGAGCGCCGACTGCTGAAGCGCAGTCGCCGTCGCTTGCTTTTTTCGCGCCCGAAGGCCCATCTGAGTCGCAACCATGGCGACACCGTAACCCGCCTTCTCCGCGCGCGAAGTGCTACCGGCGGTGACATCTTGCCGCCGCCGACAGGCGCTCCCAACCGGCCGTCGGCCCAGCGCACCGCTACCGTTCGGGCCTGTGGACCGGCTCGAAGCGGCACGTGAGCTGGAGCTCTCGGCGGGGGCCTCGGCCGACGACGTCGAACGGGCCTTCCGGCGTGCCGCCCGGGGCCGCCACCCCGACGTGGGCGGAGACCCGAACGCCTTCCGGCGGGCGGCCGAGGCCCGGGCCGTCCTGCTCCGGCCCCCGGCGACCGACACCGTCACCCGGGTGGTCGAGGTCATCGTGCGCTACCACCCGGCGGTGCGGCTGGTGGCCGCCGTGGCCCGGGCCTTCGAGCGTCGCCCGGCGGGCCCGCCCCCCGGGGCCTGACGAGCGACGGTGCCCGGTCGTCCGCCTCCGGCCGCGGGCGGCCTAGGGTCGCGGCGGTCATGGTGATCGGACAGGTCGACGGAGGGCTGGAGGCCGCCTGCGGCGAGTCGCCCGGTGCCGTCTGCGAGGCGGTGTTCGAGCGCACCGGCAGCGAGGCGTGGTCCGACGTCGCCAGCTGGCTGGTCGACAAGCCGTTGCGCATCCTGGTCATCTGGGCCATGGCCTGGGTCATCGCCAAGGTGGTGCGGCGCATGATCCGCCGCTTCTCCGAGAAGCTGGTCGGCTCGGCCCACTCGGGGCGGCTGCGGCGGGCCCGGGAGCGGGCCCCCAACATCCTGGTCAGCGCCCAGGTCCCCAGCGTGCGCTCGGCGGCCCGGGCCGAGACCATCAGCGGCGTCCTGCGCAGCGTCTCGACCGGCGTGGTCTACGTCTTCGCCGCCGTCTACACCCTGGACGTCCTGGGCCTGAACCTGGGCCCGCTCATCGCCGGGGCCGGGGTGGTCGGTGTCGCCCTGGGCTTCGGGGCCCAGAGCCTGGTGCGGGACTTCCTGGCCGGGACCTTCATCCTCATCGAGGACCAGTACGGCGTGGGCGACTCGGTGGACCTGGGCGAGGCGGTGGGCACCATCGAGGCGGTCAACCTGCGGACGACCCGCCTGCGGGACGTCAACGGCACCGTGTGGCACGTGCCCAACGGCGAGATCCTGCGGGTCGGCAACCAGTCCCAGCAGTGGGCCCGGGCCGTGCTCGACATCGTGGTGGCCCACGGGACCGACGTCGACCGAGCCCTGGGCGTGATGAAGGAGGCCGCCGACGGGGTGGCGGGGCGGCCCGACCTGGCCGGCGACGTGACGGGCGAGGCCGAGATCTGGGGGGTCGAGGCCCTGACCCCCCAGGGCGTCACCCTCCGGATGGTGGTCAAGGTGACGCCGGGCTCGCAGTGGAAGGTGCTCCGGGCGCTGCGCCAGGAGATCCGGGCCGCGCTCACCGACGCCGGCGTGGAGATGGCCACCCTCCCGGCCATGCCCGGCCCGCCGCCCCCCTGAGCGGTCGAGCGGGGCCCGCCGGGGCACCGACCGGTGTGCGCCTGCGGCGGCCCCGCCGCTAGCGTCGCCCGGCGATGGCCGACGAGACGATCCATCCCCGCCCCGACCAGGCCGAGGAGCCGGTCGAGGACGTGGGGGCAAGCAACGTCGACCTGGACGAGGCCCGGCACGGCCCCGGCCACGTCTCGCCGGCGGCGCCCGAGGAGGGCCACGCCCCCGACGACCACGTCGACGGCCACGGGGACCACGACGCCGGCCACGACGACCACGGCGACCACCCGGTCGAGGACCCCAAGTGGGTGCTGGCCCCCCTGGTGGTGGGGGCCGTCGTCGGCCTGGTGGTGGCCGTCGTGCTCGGGCTCCAGGCCGGGGCCCTGCCCACCTAGGGCGCCTCTCTCCGGCGCGACTTCTGCTCGCCGGGTCGAACCAGAGGGCCGTCCCGAACGTCTGAGGGGATGTGGACGCGATCACCAGCAAGGGAACGGCCCTTCGGGCGCCATTGGGGGGCAGGGCGCGCCGCCGCGGCGGGCCCGGTGGGCGAGACTGGCCCCGACGGGTCGGTGAGAGGACGGTGAGCGAGGCGTGGTGGACGACGGTGGCGCGGTGGCGCTGATCGATGAGCCGCGCCTGGCCCCGGACCCGTCCGGCCCGGCGCCCGAGCTGACCGAGGGCCAGGTCCCGGCCTCGCCCCGCCGGCCGCGGCTCCGCCGGCTGGCCCGCGCCGCGGCCGGTGCGCTGGCCCTGGCCGTGGTGGTGGCCGTCCCGGTGGCCGCCCGCCAGGCCGCGGCCGACGCCCGCCGCCAGGCCGACCTGGCCCGGGCCGAGGCCGGTGCCGCGGCCGCCCACCGGACGCGGGTCGAGGAGCAGGTCGAGGGGGCGCTCGGCCCCCTGGACGAGTCCTACGGCGCCGCCGCCGAGGCCACCGCGGCCCGCAGCGTCCAGCGGGCCCGCCTGGCCGAGCTCCAGCTGGCCGAGGACGCCCTGGAGGAGGAGGTGGCCGCGGCCCAGCGGTCCACCGAGGCGGTCGAGGCCGAGCAGCGGGGCGTCGGCGCCGAGGTGGAGCAGCAGGCCGTCGACCTGCCCCAGCTGGAGGGTTGCCTGGCCGAGGTCCGACCCCTGGTCGACGCCGCCTTCCTGGCCACCGTCTTCCCGGGCACGGTGGTGCCCGGCATCAGTCCCACCTGCCGGTCCCTGCTGGCGGTGGTCGAGGGACAGGGCGGGTGAGGCGGCGGCGCCTGGCCCAGGTGGTGGCCGTCGTGCTGGTGGTGGCGGCCACCGCGGCCACCGTGAGCAGCCTGCGCCAGCGGGCCGACGCCGAGGGGGCTCGGGACGGGGACCGGGCCGCGGCCCAGGCCGACCGGTGGGAGGCGGACCGGGCCGAGGGCCGGCTGGCTCGCATCGAGTCGTTCACCACCGCCAACCGGGCCCTGGCGGCGCGGCACGGGGCCGGGGCCGAGCGCATCGAGACCGCCATCGCCGACCTGGCCGACCTGCAGGGGCGCCTGGAGCGGTCCCAGGCCGCCCTGATCGAGCTCACCACCCTCAGCGGCGAGCAGCTGCGCCAGATCGGCATCCTGCGGGCCTGCGTGCAGACCCTCGACTCGGCCCGGGCCGCGCTGGTGGCCGGCGACCCGGCGGCGTCCACGGTGGCCCTGGAGCAGGGCCGCCAGGGGTGCCGGCAGGCTGAGGAGCTGGCCGACGGCATCGTCGACGCCGTCCACCCCTTCGACTTCCCCGACCCCTCGGTGGTGGAGGTCGACGGCACGTACTACGCCTTCGCCACCAACGGGCCGGCCGGCACCGTGCAGGTCCTCACCTCCACCGACCTGGCCGACTGGTCGATCCGGGGCTCGGCCCTCATGGCGGTGGCGTCGTGGGCCCGCCCCGGGTACACGTGGGCCCCGTCGGTGGCCCGGGCGGCATCGGGCTACGCCCTGTACTACGCCGTGCGTGACGTGGCCTCGAACCTCCAGTGCGTGAGCGTGGCCACCTCGGCCACCCCGCAGGGCCCGTACGTCGACCGGTCCACCGCCCCCCTGCTGTGCCAGCCCGACCTGGGCGGCGCCATCGACGCCAGCACCTACCGGGACGAGAAGGGCAACCTGTTCCTGACCTGGAAGAGCGAGGGGGAGACGATCGGCGGCACGGCCCAGATCTGGGCCCAGCCCCTGGACCCCACCGGCACCCGGCGGGAGTGGCTGCCGGCCCTGTTGGTCGGCACCGACCGGGAGTGGGAGGGGCGCACGGTGGAGGCCCCGTCGATGGTCCGGGTGGGCGCCACCTGGCTGCTGCTCTACTCGGGCAACGCCTGGAGCACCGACCGCTACGCCGTGGGCTACGCCACCTGCCTGGGCCCGCTGGGCCCGTGCGCCAAGCCCGAGGGCGACAACGTCCTGTTGCGCTCCACCGAGCGGGTGGCCGGACCCGGCGGGGCCGAGGTGTTCCGCGCCACCGGCGGGGCGGTGAAGGTGGCCTACGCCGGCTGGGACGGCGGCGCCGTCGGCCCCTCCAACCCGCGGCGCCTGCACGTGGCCACCCTCGAGCTCACCCCGGAGGGCCCGACCCTGTCGTGACCGGAGCCGGTCGGGCTACTCGGGGGCCAGGGTGGCGGTGACGGTGGCCTCGGCGCCGTCGGCGGCCGCACGCCAGGCCAGCTCGGCGATGCGACCGGCGTCGCGGACGTCGTGGGCCGCGGCCTCCAGGGCGGCCAGGCGGGCCGGGTCGTCGACCACCTCGACCGTGGCCACCTCGGCCCGCATGGAGCGCTTGGCGTCGGACTTGGCTTTGCGGACCTCGCCCAGGACGGCCCCCGCCACCTCCAGGACCAACGGGTCGGCCGGGCCGGCGGCGGCCCGCAGGGGTGCGGCCTCGGGCCACGGGGCCCGGTGGACCGAGCCCTCCTGCCACCACGACCAGACCTCCTCGGTGGCGTACGGCAGGACGGGGGCGAACAGCCGGAGCAGGACCGACAGGGCCAGCTCCAGGGTGGCCCGGGCCGACGCCGCTCCCGCGTCGTCGGGGTCCTCGCCGTAGGCCCGGGTCTTGACCAGCTCCAGGTAGTCGTCGCAGAACGACCAGAAGAACGTCTCGGTGCGCTGCAGGGCCCGGGCGTAGTCGTAGCCGTCGAAGGCCCGGGTGGCCTCGTCCACCAGGTCGGCCAGGGCGGCCAGGACCGAGCGGTCGAGGGCCTCGGTGGGAGTGGCGCCGTCCGGGGCCGGCCCCAGGTTCAGGGCGAAGCGGCTGGCGTTGAGGATCTTGATGGCCAGGCGGCGACCGACCTTCATCTGCCCGGGGTCGAAGGCGGTGTCGGTGCCGGGCCGGCCGCTGGCCGACCAGTAGCGCACGGCGTCGGAGCCGTGCTGCTGGAGCAGGTCCAGGGGGACCACCACGTTGCCCTTGGACTTCGACATCTTCTTGCGGTCGGGGTCCAGGATCCAGCCCGACAGGGCGGCGTTGCGCCACGGGGGGGTGTCGGTCTCGAAGTGGGCCCGGACGACGGTGGAGAACAGCCAGGTGCGGATGATGTCGTGGGCCTGGGGGCGCAGGTCCATGGGGTAGGTGCGGGCGAAGAGGTCGGGGTCGTCCTCCCAGCCGCAGGCCAGCAGGGGCGTGAGCGACGACGTGGCCCACGTGTCGAAGATGTCGGGGTCGCCGGTGAACCCGCCGGGCTGGTCGCGCTGGTCGTCGGTGTAGCCGGGCGGGACGTGCGACTGCGGGTCGATGGGGAGGGCGTCGTCGTCGGGGACGAGCGGGTCGTCGTGCTGGGGGGCGCCGCCGGCGTCGAGCCGGTACCAGAGGGGGACGGGCACGCCGAAGAAGCGCTGCCGGGAGACCAGCCAGTCGCCGTTGAGGCCCTCGACCCAGTTCTCGTACCGGTGTCGCATGTACTCGGGGTGCCAGGCCAGGTCGCGGCCCCGGGCCACCAGCGCGTCGCGCAGCTCCGGGGAGCGGCCGCCGTTGCGGATGTACCACTGCCGGGTGGTGACGATCTCCAGCGGCTTGTCGCCCTTCTCGTAGAACTTCACCGGGTGGGTGACCTTCTCGGGCTCGCCCTGGAGGGCGTCGGCCTCTCGCAGCAGCTCGACCATGACCTGCTGGGCGCCGCCGCTGGCCTTGCCGGCGAAGCGGCCGTAGGCCTCCCGGGCGCCGTCGGCCTCCAGCCACGCCGGCGGCTCGAAGGCGAAGCGCCCGTCCTTGCCGATGACGGCGCGGGTCGGCAGGTCGAGCTCGCGCCACCAGGTCACGTCGGTGGTGTCGCCGAAGGTGCAGATCATCGCGATGCCGGTGCCCTTGTCCGGCTGGGCCAGGGCGTGGGCCCGGATGGGGACCTCGACGCCGAAGACGGGCGTGGTCACCGTCCGGTCGAACAGCGGTTGGTAGCGCTCGTCGTCGGGGTGGGCGACCAGGGCGACGCAGCTCACCAGCAGCTCGGGCCGGGTGGTGGAGATGACGACCTCGCCCTCCCCGTCGGACCGTTGGAAGGCGATGTCGTGGTAGGCGGCCGGGCGCTCCCGGTCCTCCAGCTCGGCCTGGGCCACCGCCGTCTGGAACGTCGTGTCCCAGAGGCTGGGCGCCTCCTGGGAGTAGGCCTCGCCCCGGGCCAGGTTGCGCAGGAAGGCCCGCTGGCTGATCCGCTGGGTGCCCTCGCCGACCGTCGTGTACTGAAGCGACCAGTCGACGCTCAGGCCCACCAGGCGGAACAGCTGCTCGAAGACCTTCTCGTCCTCGGCCGTGAGGTCGTGGCACAGGGCGATGAAGTTGCGGCGGCTGATGGCCACGAAGTCCTGCCGCTTCTTGGCCGCCTCGGCCGGGGGGGTGAAGTCGGGGTCGTAGGCGACGGTGGGGTCGCAGGTGACCCCGTAGTAGTTCTCGACCCGGCGCTCGGTGGGCAGGCCGTTGTCGTCCCAGCCCATGGGGTAGAAGACGTCCTTGCCCCGCATGCGCTGGTACCGGGCCACCGCGTCGGTGTGCGTGTAGCTGAAGATGTGGCCGACGTGGAGCGAACCCGACGCCGTCGGCGGCGGGGTGTCGATGGAGTACACCTCGTCCCGGGGCCGGTCGCCGGCGAAGCGGTAGGTCCCGTCCTCCTCCCACCGCTGGCTCCAACGGGCCTCCAGCCCCTCCAGGGCGGGCTTGTCGGGGACGGCGCGCCCGGGTCGGGGCGTCGGCTCGGCGGCAGCAGGCATCCGCCAAACGTACCGACCGCTCCGAACCCCCTCCGAACCGGTTGCCGGTGGGTGCCGGTCCGCGGCGGGCGGTGGTGGCGGGATGGGCCATGATCGGGGGATGGCTGCTGAGGGGACGCCCCCGCCGGGGTTGGAGGAGATCCGCCTCCACGACACCCGGACCCGCCAGGTGCGCCCCTTCGTGCCCCTGGTCGAGGGCCGGGTGGGCATCTACACCTGCGGGCCCACCGTCTACGCCCCCCAGACCCTGGGCAACATGCGACCCCAGCTCTACCCCGACCTGCTGCGCCGGGTGCTGGCGGCCGCCGGCCACCAGGTCACCTACGTCACCAACATCACCGACGTGGGCCACCTGGTGTCCGACGCCGATGAGGGCGAGGACAAGCTGGAGCGGGCCGCCGCCGCCTCGGGGGAGACCGCGGCTGAGATCGCCGCCCGCTACACCGAGCAGTGGGCCACCGACCGGCGCCGCCTGGGCTGCCTGGAGCCCGACGTGGTGCCCCGGGCCGCCGACCACATCCCCCAGCAGGTCGCCATGGTGCAGGCCCTGGAGGCGGCCGGCCACACCTACGTCATCGACGACGGGGTCTACTTCGACACCTCCACCTTCCCCCGCTACGCCGAGTTCGCCGGCCTCCGCCTGGACGACCTGGAGGCCACTGGGCGCATCGACGCCATCGAGGCCAAGCACCACCCGGCCGACTTCGCCCTCTGGAAGCTGACCCCGCCGGGCGTGCGGCGCCAGCAGGAGTGGGATTCGCCCTGGGGGCGGGGCTTCCCGGGCTGGCACATCGAGTGCTCGGCCATGGCCACCGAGTACCTGGGCACCCGCTTCGACATCCACACCGGCGGCATCGACCACGTGCGGGTCCACCACACCAACGAGGTGGCCCAGAGCGAGTGCGCTCTCGGGGTGCACCCCTGGGTCGGCACCTGGCTCCACAACGAGTTCCTCGACCTGGGGGGAGAGAAGGTCTCCAAGTCCAAGGGCCACGTGCTGGTGGTCGACTCGCTGGTGGAGCGGGGCATCGACCCGCTGGCCTACCGCTACTTCTTCCTCCAGGCCCACTACCGCCAGAAGCAGGCCTTCTCCTTCGAGGCGGTGGAGGCAGCCGGGACCGCCCTGCGTCGTCTGGTGGGCCACGCGGTGGCGGCCCGGGAGGCCGGGGGCGAGACGGACCCGGCCCGGATCGAGCCGTACCGCCGCCGGTTCTGGGCCGCCCTGGCCGACGACCTGAACGCCCCCCAGGCCCTGGCCGTGGTGTGGGAGGCGATCCGCTCGGACGACCTGGGACCGGCCGACCTGTGGGCCTTCCTGGTCGACGCTGACCGGGCCCTGGGCTTCGGCCTGGCCGAGGCCGCCGCCCCCGGGGCCGACACCGGGTCCGATCCCCGCATCGACGCCCTGGTGGCCGAGCGGGCCGCAGCCCGGACGGCCCGGGACTTCGCCACCTCGGACCGCATCCGCGACGAGCTGGCCGCCGAGGGCGTCGAGGTGGTCGACACCCCGACCGGCGCCACCTGGCGCCGTCGCTGACCCCTCGCCGTCCCCTCCTGCCCGTGGCGCCCCCGTCGGGTGCGTTCGCGCCTCGGCGCCGCCGCGGGAGCGACGGCGCCGAGGTGGTCCGGGGGGATCCGGGATCTAGGGGACGAGGCCGCCGCCGGGGCAGGGGCCCGACTGCCCACCGGGGGTCGGCGGGTGCGGTCGGGACGGACGGCCGGTGGGAGGTTCGCCTTCCCCCGGGCGCCTCCTGCCAATCCGTTCGGCGTTCCACGGCCCGGTTCGGTCGAGGCCGGCCGGGCAGAGCGCGGCTGGCGCCTCGGTCCGTGGGAGCCCTAGCCTCGGTTACCGAGCGGTAACATCCGCCGTCTCGCCACCCCACCCCGGGAGGGGCCCGATGTCCGAGTTCTCCCTCGCCCTCAACGAGGACCAGCTCCAGCTCCAGAAGTGGATCCACGACTTCGCCGAGGGCGTCGTGCGCCCGGCAGCCGAGGAGTGGGACGAGCGGGAGGAGTTCCCGTGGCCCATCGTGGAGGAGGCGGCCAAGATCGGCCTCTACGGCTTCGACTTCATGGCCCAGGCCATGATGGGCGACCCCACCGGGCTGACCATGCCGGTGGCCCTGGAGGAGCTGTTCTGGGGGGACGCCGGCATCGGCCTGTCCATCTTCGGCACCGGCCTGGCCGCGGCGGGCATCGCCGGCAACGGCACGCCCGAGCAGCTGGTCGAGTGGGTGCCCCAGTGCTACGGCACCCCGGAGAAGATCGCCCTGGGGGCGTTCTGCGTGTCCGAGCCCGACGCCGGGTCCGACGTGTCGTCGCTGCGGACCCGGGCCGTCTACGACGAGGCCAAGGACGAGTGGGTGCTGAACGGCACCAAGGCGTGGATCACCAACGGCGGCATCGCCGACATCCACGTGGTGGTGGCGGCCGTCGACCCCGAGCTCAAGGGCCGGGGCCAGGCCAGCTTCATCGTGCCGCCCAACACGCCCGGCCTCTCCCAGGGCCAGAAGTACAAGAAGCTCGGCATCAAGGCCAGCCACACCGCCGAGGTCGTGCTGGAGGACGTGCGGGTGCCCGGCCACTGCCTCCTCGGGGGCAAGGAGAAGCTGGACGAGAAGCTGGCCCGGGCCCGCGAGGCCAAGGCCAACCCGCAGAAGGCCGCCGGGTCGGGCAAGCAGCCGGCCATGGCCACCTTCGAGGCCACCCGCCCGGCGGTGGGGGCCCAGGCCATCGGCATCGCCCGGGCGGCGTACGAGTACTCGCTGCAGTACGCCCAGGAGCGCAGGGCCTTCGGCAAGGCCATCATCGAGAACCAGGCCATCGCCTTCATGCTGGCCGACATGATCACCGAGATCGACGCCGCCCGGCTGTTGGTGTGGCGGGCGGCGTGGCTGTCCCGCAACGGCACCTACGTCAACGCCGAAGGCAGCCAGTCCAAGCTGAAGGCCGGTCGGGTGGCGGTGTGGGCCACCGAGCGGGCCATCCAGATCCTGGGCGGCTACGGCTACGTCCGCGAGTACCCCGTGGAGCGCTGGCACCGCGACGCCAAGATCTACGACATCTTCGAGGGCACCGAGCAGATCCAGCAGCTCGTCATTGCCCGAGCCATCAGCGGCCTGAGGATCGAATAGTCGGTCTCGCCTCCGGCCTGGGTTCCTACGCCGGTGGGGTCGGATGGAGGATGTTCCGACCGCAGAGAATGGAAGGGCTGGGGTACAGCTTCCTCAGGCCCCTCGACCGACCTCTGGGAGGGCTCCTCCCAGCAATGCGAGGCGGCGAGCAGATGTTTGGCGGCCGCTAGGAGCTCGTCACGCGCCGCCTGCCAGGTGGCGCGGTCCACGAAGGCAGGCCGTCCCGGGGTCGGCCAAGGGTGCTGAACCTCAACCTGGTGACCCTGGACGGCCTGCGGGACGAACTAGACGCCGCGGTGCACGAACGGTCGCCACCAGATGCAAGCTGAACCGGCGGTGGCTGAACTGCTGAGGCCAAATGGTCGGCCGGCAGTGCCGCTAGATCCACTGACCATCCGACCTGCGAGGCGCACGGTGCCCTGGGCCTACGACCGCCGCCATGTTCTGAGCCACCTCCCGCAGCGCTCGGCCCGCCTCGTTCCGACCCGAGGTCGACGTCGAGGGCGAGACCACCCGGGTCCTGGTCGAGCAGGTCGGTGCGGTGGACGTGGCTCGGCTCGGTGCCCTGGTCGGACACCTCGGCCGGGAAGAGCTGTGGGGCATCGACGATGCCTTGACCACCGTCCTCGGGCTTCGCTGACCGGCGGGCCCAGCGTCGGGTCAAGGGTGTCGGAGGCCCGCTCGGCACAGCACCGGTGCCGCCAGGGGGACGAGGGCCGGTCCGCCAGAGGCGGCTCGGCGGACCTCGGCCCCTCGTTCAGTCGACGGCGGTGGGGGCGGGCTCCATGACGCCGGCGTCGATGACCTCGCCGGCCGCGGCGTCGGCGGCGGTGGCGCCGGGCACCGGGTGGGCCGGGGCGGTGGCCCCCCGGGGGAGCAGGAACCAGGCGGCCACCGCGGCCGAGAACACCACCACCGCGCCCACGGTGGCGGCCAGGCCCAGTCCGTCCACGAAGGCCTGCTGGCCGGCGGCCTGCAGGGCCTGGCCCGGGGCCCCGCCCAGCTGCCGGGCCACCTCGAGGGCCCCGGTCAGGCCCGACTCGGCCACACCGCGGGCCTGCTCGGGCAGGCCGGTGAGGGCGGGGCTCAGGCTGGAGGTGAACCGGGACGTCACCAGCGAACCCAGGATGGCCACGCCCAGGGCGCCGCCCAGCTCCCGGGTGGTGTCGTTCATGGCCGAGCCCACGCCGGCCTTGCCCAGCGGTACCGCCGACATGATGAGCGTGGTCAGCGGGGTCATGGTCATGGACATGCCGAAGGCCAGGGGCAGGATCGACGTGTAGACCACCCAGATCGAGCTGCCCACCGTCACCTGGGAGAAGATGGCCAGCCCCAGGGCGGTGAAGCTGAGGCCCACGGGCACCACCCGGGCGGCGCCGAAGCGCTGCACCAGCTTGGGCACCTGGGGGGCCACCGACATGATCACCGCGGCCATGGGCAGCTGCAGCAGGCCCGACTGGAGCGGGGAGTAGCCCAGCACCAGCTGGAAGTACTGGGCCACCAGGAAGAACGTGCCGAACATGGCGAAGAAGGTGAGCGACATGCCGGCCGAGGCCACGCTGAAGCGCCGATCACGGAACAGGCGCAGGTCGAGCATCGGGTAGCGGGCCCGCAACTCCCACGCCCCGAACAGGCCCAGGGCCAGGAAGGCGCCGCCGAAGATCAGGGCGCTGGTCGTCGAGGTCCAACCGTGGTGCGGTCCCTCGATGATCCCGTAGACCAGGAGGCCGAGGCCGACGATGGAGAGGCCGGCGCCCAGGAAGTCGAGGGGCTGGTCGTCGGGGTCCTTGGACCGGGGGACCAGGATGGCCCCGGCCACCAGGGCGATGGTGATGACGGGCACGTTGATGAGGAAGACCGAGCCCCACCAGAAGTGCTCGATGAGCCAGCCCGAGGCGATGGGCCCGATGGCGGCACCGCCGCCGGAGATGCCGGCCCAGATGCCGATGGCCTTGGGGCGCTCGTGGGCCGGGAAGACGTTGGTGAGGATCGACAGCGTCGACGGCATGACGAAGGCGGCGGCGATGCCCATGACGGCCCGGGCCCCGATGAGGGTGGCCGCGCTGTCGGACAGGCTGGCCAGCGCCGCCCCCAGCAGGAACACCAGGAGCCCGGCCTGCAAGGCGCCCTTGCGGCCGAAGCGGTCGCCGATGGTGCCGGCGGTGAACAGGAGGCCGGCGAAGACCAGGGCGTAGGCGTCGACCATCCACTGCAGGGCACTGGTGGAGGCGTCGAGCTCGCGGGCCAGCGTCGGGAGGGCGACGTTGAGGCTGGTGTTGCCGATGATGACGATCAGCAGGCTGGTGCACAGCACCGCCAGGATCTTCCAGCGCCGCTCGTAGATGTCGGGGTCGATGCCGTGGTCATCGGCCGTCGCCGCGTCGGTGGTCTGCACGTTGTCTCCTCACGGCCGCACCCGTCGTTGGGTTTCGCTACGGCGGCGTCTCTGAACTGTAGAGGGCCAACGGGCGCCGGCACTCCGGCAATTCCGGCTTTTGGGCGTGACTCTTGCCACGGTGTGGAGGGCATGAGGGGGAACCCATGCGACTTTCGCTACGGTTCGACGCATGGCTCGCCCGCGTAGCGAAGAGGCCCATCGGGCGGCGCTGGACGCCACCCTCGAGCTCCTGCTGGAGGCCGGCGTCGAAGGGGTCACCGTCGAGGAGGTGGCGGCCCGCTCCGGGGTGGCCAAGTCCACCCTCTACCGGCACTTCACCACCCGCGAGAACCTGATCGCCCAGGCCGCCCGGTGCTGCGTGGTCGAGCACCCCACGCCGGACACCGGCTCCCTGGCCGGCGACCTGCGCTACCTGTTCGGCCGCTTCTCCGAGAGCGAGGGCGAGAAGCGCCTGACCGACCTCATGCCCCTGCTCATCGACGCGGCCAAGCGCGACCCGGGCCTGGAGGAGCTGGTGACCTCGGTGCTGGCCGAGCGCAAGCGGCCCATCCGCACCGTGCTCCAGCTGGCCCAGCTCCGGGGCGAGGTCAGCCCCGACCTCGACCTCGACACCGCCCTGGCCATGGTTATCGGCCCCTTCCGCTACCGCCGCCTGGTCGAGCGTCGCGAGGCCACCCCCGAGTTCATCGAGGCCGTCCTCACCGGCGCCATCGCCGCCCTCCGCGCCACCGCCGCCCTCCCCGACGCCGCGTCCCGGGCCTGAGGTAGGGCCGCCTGGGTCTCAGCCTCCTCGGCTCGGCGGCGAACAGGGCCCGGTGGTCGTGGCAGGACCCTTCGTCGGAGGGGTGGGCTGGAGCGGTTGGTGATGGGAATGTGGGCGCCGGGTTGGTTTCGCGCATGTTCAGCAAGGTTTCGTCTGACAGGGTGGCTGGTGGCACCTGGGCGCTCGTATGCGCCTGTTTCGGCCTTGTTGTCTTTCTGTTCACCAATAGGGGGGTTTCCTCAGCATGTTGTTCCGACGGTTGCCATCAGAGATGGCGGTGGGGTCCGCGTCGACTGATGACTTCGCTTTTGCCCCCCCCCCCCAAAGTCACCAGCGGGTCGTAGAGGTCGCCTAGGCGCTCACGCAGAGCGTCGCCAACCGTCGGTCGGACGGTTGGTGCGAACGACCAGGACGGCCGCAGCAGTGGTGGCGGGGGTGCTGGCCCTGGTGCTGATGCCCCTCGCCACGCCGACCGCCTCCGCAGCCCCCAGCGGCTCCGGAACGCCGCGGGCGGCCAAGTCGTTCACGCTGTCCATGGTCGAGGGCGAGGGCACCCTGACCCTGCGGGGCGGCGAGCCCCGCCAGCTGGAGAACCCCACCAGCGTCTCCGGCACCGTCGACGCCGCCGACCCCGAGGCCCTCGACACGGGCACCGGAGCGGTCACCAACGGTTCCTTCACGACGCCCGAGATGCACATCCAGCAGCGGCTCACCGCGCCACCCGATCCGGTGACGGCGACGGTCTACATCGACGCCACCTTCACCCAGGTGACGCCGGGCAACCTCACCGGCACGGTCGACGCTGAGGGGACCGTCACGCTGTCGACCGCGCTGCGCGTCGACCTGCACGTCGAGGTGGGCCGCAACCCCACCCTGATCACCACCGACTGCTCCAGCTCCCCGGTCAACCTGACGCTCGGCTCGCCGGACGGACAGCCGTGGAACCCCGAGACGGGTCAGGTCACGCTGTCGAACGGCAACTTCACGATCCCCGAGTTCGGCAACTGCGAGGCGAACGTCCAGGGCGCCATCAACGAGCAGCTGGCCGGCCCCGGCCACGCCATCTCGCTCGCCCTCGAGGGCGACCTCCCGCTGCCCGAGAACGAGCGCGAGAAGACCATCACCGACCTCGTCGTGACGCCCGAGGGCGGCACCCGCGTGGGCCAGGACGTGACGCTGGCCGCCACCGTCGCCCCCGGTCCCGACGTCACCGTCGACGACGACCCGACCGGCATCGTCGAGTTCCGCGACGGCGCCCAGGTGCTCGACACCATCCCCTTGGAGGCCGACGGCACCGCCGAGCTGGTCACCGACCGCCTCGGAGCCGGCACCCTCTCACTGACCGCCCGCTACCTGGGCGACCCCGTCTTCGGGCGCAGCGGCTCCGATCCCGTGACCCACGTCGTCTCGGCCAACCCGGCCCTGACCTGGGACCTGCCGTCGACGGTGGAGCTGTTCGGGGCACCGACGGACTTCACCGTCGAGGCCACCAACACCGGCCTGGGCCGACTGCTCGCGAACACCCGCCTGGACGTCACCCTTCAGCGGGCCCAGGGCACCCAGAACATCGCTCCGGTGGGGACGGACCCTCGCATCGTCCTCGAGCAGGTCGACGGCGACACGGTCACGCCCATCCCGCTGACCGTGGCGGGCACCGGCTCGAACCAGACGCTCACCTGGTCCATCGGCGCCGGCACCGGTGTGCCCCTCGCCCCCGGGACCACCCTCGAGGAGATGCTGCGGCTGACCTTCCCGAACGTGGGCACCGCGTCGCCCACCGCCTGCGGCAACACCAACCGCCTGTGCCCCGGCCCGTTGAAGGTCACGTTCGCCATCCAGCTGGTCGACCCCGGCACGGGCGCGATCACCGACACCGTCGCCTCCGAGACCGGACAGACCGTGATGGTCGAGGCCGCCCGACGCGTCGCCACCATCGCCGCGGGCAACGTCGGCATCCCCCCGGTCGTCCCGCCCATCCCGGCCATCTCCCCCCACACCGTGCGGGCCGGCAACAACATCTCCCTCAACGCCTTGTTCGTGGGCCCGAACGTGGGCGGGGTGGGCCCGACCGGGACGATGAGCTTCAGCATCGACGGCACGCCAGTCGGCGTGCTGCCCCCCCAGGCGGGGCTGTCGGCCGGCTACCAGCTGTCGGTGGCGTGCTGCAGCAACCCCAACTACTCGGTTCCCGTGCCGCGGAACATCCCGGCGGGCGCCCACACCCTCGAGCTGCGCTACTCGGGGAACGACATGTTCCTCCCGGCCATCAACAGCTTCACCTTCCAGGTGGCGCCCTCGTTGGGCCCGATCTACGAGTGCGAGCGCACCCTGCTCGGGGTCAGCTACGTGGGCCGGGCCAACGTGGTCGTCCAAGGCTCGCTCCCGGCCACCGTGGCCGCGGGTGACACCGTCCCGGTCAGCCACCCCACCCTGCGGATGCTGCTCGACCGCGGGCCCAGCGTGACCAACGCCCTGAACGAGGTGGTCAGCGAGTACACCGGCATCGAGGTCGTCTACAACGTCGACGGCACCAGCACCTCGACGGGAGCCACCCGCACCAACAACACTCGCATGACCGCGGCGGGCGACCCGGACCAGGTGATCGAGCTCCCGGGCCTGGCCATGGCCGTCACCATCGACGGCGACCCCGGTGAGGTCGTCCCCGTGACCATCGAGGAGTTCCGGATCACGTTCGATGGCATCGGGGCCGCGCTGACCTGCAAGCCCCTGGGCGACACGGCCCTCGTCGACACCGTGACCGTCGCCGGCACCACCCTGTCGGTCACCCCTGGCGGCCCGGTGCGCAGCGGGGCCGCGGTGACCCTCGAGGCCGCGGCGGCGCCCTTCTCGGGTGGCGTGGTCGAGTTCCGTGACGGGACCGACACCATCGGGGTCGTCCCGGTGAACGCCGAGGGCGAAGCCACCATGGTCACCACGGCGCTGGCCGCCGGTGAGCGGTCGTTGACCGCCCGCTACTTCGGTGGCTTCGCCGTCCCGTCCACCACCTCTGATGTGGTGGCTCTGACGGTCGTGCCCATCGACTGCGCGCCGTTCGTCGGGGCGGGCAACGGCAACGTGGTGCGCCTGGTGTACATGGATCTGCTCCACCGCTGCCCCGACCAGGCCGGCTTCGACCACTGGAAGGCCCGACTCGACACGGGCACGCCGCGCGCCGTCTTCGCCCGCGCCATCTCCAGTTCGGCCGAGGCCCGCGGGGTCATCGTGGATGACGCCTACGAGATGATGCTGGGTCGCCAACCCGATGTTCCGGGCCGGGCCTACTGGGTGCAGTGGTTGGGGGAGAACGGCCGGTATGACGCGCTGGTCGCCAGCCTCGGCGGGTCGGAGGAGTTCTGGCGGCTCGCCGGGAGCACCGACGAGGGCTTCGTCGAGCGGGTGTACCAGCGGATCCTGCTGCGGGCCGCGGACCCCGACGGCCTCGCCTACTGGGTGGGTCGTCTCGAGGGTGGCATGGCGCGTCGGGCTCTGGTGAGTCGCTTGGTGAACCTGGATGAGCCGTTGGGTCGCCTGGTGGACGATTCCTACGCCGAGATCTTGGACGGGGTGCCGACCAGCGCGGAGCGTTCGGAGGGGATCGCCTACCTGCGCGCCACCGGGAGCCGGTCTGGCCTCCACGCCCGGTTGATCGGCAGCCAGGCGTTCCAGGACCGCGCTCAGGGGCTTCCCAACTTCGATTGACGCCAGCTCTGCTGATCGGGTCCGCCTCCCTGAGGCGGTCCCGATCAGCGTTCGGTGCACCGGCCTGTCGTGCGGGTGCACCGGTTGAGCCCGGGTTGCTCTTCCTGCCGGGAGCGAACCGATCAGGCTCACAGCTCGACCGCCCGCACCCGTCCCCCCGGGTGCGGGCGGTCGCGGTTCTGCCCCATGCCATCGGTCCGTTCGGACCTGTGCCACGCTCGGGGTGTGGCCGAGGTCTCCGATCCCGACGACGACCGCCAGCGAGCGGAGGTGCCGGCGGCCACCGGGGCCGGGCCGGGCACCAGCCGGCGAGCGGTGCTGGCCGGGGGGTTGGCCGGGGCCGGGGTGGCCGCGGCGGTGGGGTTGGCCCTGGGGCGCGACGGGGAGACGGAGAGGCCGGCGCCGTTGCCGGCGGGCACGCCGCCCGGGGGGTGGCGGGACGCCAGCCGGGACCACGGGGCCCGGGGCACCGGCGAGGGCGACGACCGGGCCGCCCTGCAGGACGCCATCGACGGCGCCGCCAGCGGGGGGACGGGACGGGCCCGGGGCGGCGTGGTCCACCTGGGGCCCGGCGTCTACCCCATCAGCGGGAGCCTGCACCTGCGCACCGGCGTGACGCTGTGGGGGGCGGGGCCGGCCACCGTGATCCGGCTCCTGCCCGGGCCTGACGAGCCGGCCATCGTCATCGAGAGCGACGCCGACGGCACCCCCGTCTCCTACGCCGCGGTGCGCAGCCTGACCCTGGACGGCTCCACCGGTGACCAGAGCAAGGGCCGCCACGGCATCGCCATCCGCAGCGACAACAGCGGGTCGCGCACGCCCTACACCGGCAGCGACTCCTTCCCCCTGGTGGCCGACGTGTGGGTCGTCTACTTCGGGGGCCACGGCCTGGCCATCGGCGTCGACCCCGAGGGGGGCACGGCCAACGTGCGGGGCGCCCGCGGCGATCGGGTCACCGTGTTCGAGTGCGCCAAGGCGGCCGAGGGCGGCGACCGGGCCGGCATCTTCGTGGCCGGCTCCGACGGGTCGTTCGTGGCCTGCGACGTGGCCGGGTGCGGGGGCCCGGGCTTCGACGTGGTCCGGGCCAACAACCGCTTCGACGGGTGCAAGGCCTACTTCAACCGGACCGAGTTCCGCATCACCGGCTCACGCAACCAGCTGGCCAACTGCCAGGCCCAGGACGGCTTCGGCGACGGCTTCGTCCTGGGCGACGGGGGGGAGCCGGTCCGAGGCCTGTCCCTGGCCGGGTGCCAGGCCGACTCCAACGCCGGGGCCGGCTTCCGCCTGGACAGCGTGGAGGCCTCGTCGCTCAGCGGCCTCACGTCGTTCGTGCGGGAGGGCGTCGAGCCCGGCGGCCCCGGGGTGGTCATGGCCGGCACCAGCCGGTGCCTGGTGTCGGGGACGGTGGACGGCTTCCCCACTGCGGTCGAGGGCCGCAACGCCGACGGCACCACCCACCTGGTGACCTGATCGCAGTCGGACACGTCCGCCCTGCCCCGCCGGTGGACGCTCACCGTCTCTCGCCCGACCGGGCGAGGGGGACGCGAGAAGGCCGGGCCCCGAGGGGCCCGGCCTCCTGTTCGCTGATCGGCCCACCCTCACGACGGGTCGGGCCGGGGGATCAGCTCGCCGGCATCAGCACCGTGTCGATGAGGTGCACGGTGGCGTTGGCGGTGGCCACGTTGCCGCACACCACGGTGGCGTCGCCGTTGATGGTGAAGGTGTCGCCCTCGCCCTCGATGGTGTCGGTGGCGCCGTTGAGGGCGGTGACCTCGCCGGCGGCGATCAGCTCGTCGATGTCCATCTTCCCCTCCACCACGTGCATCTGGAGGACGTCGGTCAGGGTGTCCATCTGCTCCGGGTCGGTGGTCAGGCTCTCGACCGTGCCCTCGGGCAGGGCCTCGAAGGCCGAGTTGATGGGGGCGAAGATGGTGTACTCGGCCGAGGTGTCGTTGAGGGCGTCGCCCAGATCGGCGGCGGTCACCGCGGCGACGAGGGTGGAGAGCAGGGGGTTGTTGCTGGCCGCGGTGGCGGCCGGGTCCTGGGCCATGCCGGCGCTGCTGCCGTCACCGTCGGCGGGGATCTCCGAGCAGGCAGCGCCCACCGGCTCGGCCACGTCGCCGCTCATGTCGTCACCGGACATGTCGTCGCCGGCCGTGGTCTCGGAGCCGGAGTCGCCAGCGGTGGTGGCGGCGTCGTCGGACTGCTCGGTGGTGTCGCCGGCGCTGGTGTCGTCGCCACCGTCGTCACCGCAGGCCGCGGCGACCAGGGACAGGCAGGCCAGCAGGGCCAGGAGGGAGAGCAAGGGCTTCTTGGTACGCATGGGGAGGGGTTCCTCTCGAGGGTGGGGGGCGACCTCTGGTCACATCCGGCGTCCCCGTCGGGGGGCGCTGGGGTGGGTTCGGGGCTCGACACGCCGCGGATGGGTCCGGGGCGGATGTCGGGGCTCGACGCCTCAGTCCCCGATGGTCATGCGGACCTTGTGCCACCCCGTGGCCCCGCTGGGCAGGGGGGCGCGGCGCTCCTCCGGCTGGGTCTCGCCGCGGCCGTCGGTGGCCCGCACCTCCAGGGTGTGGCCCCCAGGAGGGGCGTCGTCCCAGCGGTGGGTCCACTGCCGCCAGGTGTCCTTGTTCAGCTCGTCGGACAGCTCCACCTCGATCCACTCCTCGCCGTCGATGCGCAGCTCCACCTTCTCGATGCCCCGGGTCTGGGCCCAGGCCACGCCGCCGATCATGAGGGTGCCGGCCGGGTACGTCTTCAGGCTGCGGGGGGTGTCGATGCGGCTCATGGTGCGGATGGGGGCCTGCTCGGCGTAGCCCCGGGGCACCCAGTAGCTGTCGAAGGCGTCGAAGGTGGTCAGCTCCACCTCGACCAGCCACTTCACCGCCGAGAGGTAGCCGTAGATGCCCGGGGTGACCAGCCGCACCGGGTAGCCGTGGCTGAGGGGGAGGGGTTCGCCGTTCATGCCCACGGCCACGATGCAGTCGCGGTCGTACGCCGCCTCCAGGGGGAAGCCGCCGGTGTAGCGGTCCTGGGAGCGGCCCACGATCTGGTCGGCGCCGGCCCGCACCCCGGCCTCGTCCAGCAGGTCGCGCAGGGGGAAGCCCAGCCACCGGGCGTTGCCCACCAACTTGTCGCCGATCTGGTTGGAGATGCAGGTGAGGGTGATGTCGTACTCCTGGAGCTCGCGTCCCACCAGCTCCTCCCAGGTGATGTCCAGCTCGTCGTCGACCATGCCCGTCACCTTCAACCGGTAGCTGTCGGTGGTCAGCTGCGGGATCCGCAGGGCGGTGTCGATCCGGTAGAAGTCGCGGTTGGGGGTGATGAACGGGGCCACGCCCTCGGGGTTCGGGGCCACCGCCCGGGTCACCGGGGCGAGCGGGTCGGCCGGGCGGGGCAGGGTGAGAGCGGCACGATCGGCGGCGGCCGAGCTCCGGCCCTGGAGGCGGCGGCCGGCGGCGGCGGCCGCCCCGGCCAGGACCACGGTGGTCCCCGCCCCGATCAGGAACCGGCGCCGGGGCGGGAGCTCGTCCGGCGGGCGGACGCCGGGCTCGCCGGCCACCAGCACGCCGGTGACGGCCGGGGCGCGGTCCGGGTCGTCGGCCCCACCGCCGGGGCCCGGGAGGATGGGCCCGGTGTCGGTGGTGGACGGCGCCGCCCCGGCCTCCCCTGCCGTGGCCTCGACGCCGGCCCGGGGGGGCAGGGCCGGAGGGCACAGCACGGCGATCACGCCCACCGCCGCCATCGCCCCCAGCAGCGATGGCCACACCGCCAGGACCAGGGAGATGGCCTCCTGGCGGCGGGTGGCCAGGACGCCGAGCAGGGCCACCGCAGCCACGATGCCGGCCGCCATCTTGGGGAGGCGCCGGGCCAGAGGGCCCAGGGCCATGCCCAGGAGGAGGAGCAGGACCAGCGTGCCGATGATCAGGGCCGGCTTGTCGTTGGTGCCGAAGGTGTCGATGGCGAAGTCCTTCATGGGCTTCGGGGCCCGGTCGATCACCTCGCCCCCCACGGCCACCACCGGCGACCCGGCCGAGGTGACGATCCCGCCCACCAGCTCGCCCACCGCCACCCCGGACGCCGCGGCCAGCAGGCCGGCCAGCACGGCCCGCCCGGTGCCCGGCGAGGGGCGGAGCCGGGCCAGGCGGGGGTGGGCGGGGTCGGGGCGCGGAGAGGTCACGTCCGGGGTTCGTGGCCGCCGGCCCGGCGGACTGGCCGTGTCGACCGTCGGCTAGCGCAGGCGCCAGGGGCGGGGGGCGGCCCCGGTGGCCAGGGTGGCCACCCGGACGGCGGCCTCGGCCTCGGCCTCGGGCGACCGGTGGCGGTTGGCCACCGCCCAGGCCGTGGCCCACAGGGCCCACACCTCGTCCAGGCCCTGGTCCCGGGCCACCTCGGTGAGGGGAGCGCCGTAGGCCGTGTCGAAGGCGGCCCGGTCCGAGGGGGGCCGCCCGTACCAGCGGGTGCCGGCGACGGTGGGGGCGGCGTCGTAGGCCCGCGGCCCCCAGCCGGCCAGCTCCAGGTCGATGGCCACCGGGCCGTCCCGGCCGACGATGGCGTTGCCGGCGTGCAGGTCGCCGTGGACGACGGCGCCGGCGCGCAGGTGGTCGGCTCCGGCTCCGGTGGTGGCGGCGTCGGCACCGCCCATCGCCTCGGCGGCGTCCCGCCAGACGTCCTCCAGGCGGGTGGCCTGGCTGCGGAGGACGGCCAGCTCGCCCTCGCCGGTGGCGCCCACCTCGACGGCCACGGCCACCTGGGCCAGGGCCGCGCCCACCGGGTCGCAGAGGGTGATGCCCCGGGGGTCGAGGCCGCTGGTCGAGCGGTGGAAGCGGGCGGCCAGGGCGCCGAGGGTGGCCGGGGCGACCTCGGCCGCGGGGTCGACGGGCGCCACCTCCCGCCACGCCGTCACGGCCCAGCCGTCGATCAGGGCCGGGCCGGCCAGGCACCGGGTGGCGGGGACCCCGGCGTCGGCCAACAGCCCGGCCATGGCCACCTCCCGGCGGGGTCCGTCCAGCCCGTCGGGGCCGGCCACGGTCAGCACCCGCGAGGCCGGGAAGCGCACCACGTGGCGGCTGGCCGCCCGGATCTCCTGAGCGTCCTCGGGGTCGAGGCCGAAGGTGGCGGCCAGCGCGTCGAGGCCCGGCGGGGGAGCGCCCGCAGGCACGCCGGCCGGGCCGTCGGCCGGGCCACCGTCGGGCGGGCCGGGGCTCACGTCAGGGGGCCGACCGGGAGCGGATCCAGTCCTCCACGATGCGGCCCAGCACCGGCAGGCTCACCGTCGACGAGCCGAGCACGGCGTCGTGGAAGCCCTTGATGTCGAAGGCGTCGCCCAGGGCCTCGGTGGCGTGCTGGCGCAGGCGCAGGATCTCCCGCTGCCCGATCTTGTAGCTCAGGGCCTGGCCGGGGATGGCCAGGTAGCGGTCGACCTCGACGGTGATCTCGTCGACGCCGACCGGCATGTGGGCGGCCATGAGGTCCACGGCCTGCTGGCGGGTCCAGCCCAGGGCGTGCATGCCGGTGTCGACCACCAGGCGGCAGGCCCGCCAGGCGTCGTTGACCAGCATCCCGATGCGGTCGAGGTCGCTGGCGTAGAGGCCCATCTCGTCGGCCAGCCGCTCGGTGTAGAGGGCCCAGCCCTCCACGAAGGCGGTGTGGCCGAAGCTGAAGCGCTGGAAGGCGGGCAGGTCCGACAGCTCCGAGGCGATGGCCAGCTGGAGGTGGTGGCCGGGGATGGCCTCGTGGTAGGCCACCGAGGCGGTGTCGAAGCGGTTGCGCTCGCCGGCGTCGTGGGTGTTCACGAAGTAGGCGCCGGAGCGGCTGCCGTCGGCCGCCGGGGGGAAGTAGTAGGCGGCGGGGGCGTCGGCGGCCAGCACCCCGGGCACGGCCTTCACCTCGCAGCGGTCCACGGGCAGGCGACCGAACCAGTCGCCCATGGCCGCCTCGGCCGCGGCCACGCATCGCCGGGCGTCGTCCAGGGGCTCGTCGGGGCGGTCCGGGTCGTAGCGCAGGGCCGGGTCGCTGCGGAGCCGTTCGAAGATCTCGGCCCGGTCGGTGGTGCCGAACAGGCGGTGGCCGACCTCGGCCGTCCGCTCGTCGACCTGGGCCAGCTCGTCCAGGCCCGTCTGGTGGACGGCCCCGGGGTCGAGGTCGAGTCCGGTGTTGGACCGGATGAGGAAGCGGTACAGCTCGTCGCCGCCCGGGAGGTGGCTCAGGCCCGAGGAGTCGTCGGGCCGGGCTGCCGGCAGCAGCTCGGTGCGCAGCACCTCGGCGTAGCGGGCGAAGGCGGGCCGCACCACGTCCTGGACCGCGGCCCGGAGGTCGGCCCGCCAGGCGTCCTCGCCGTCCCAGCCCTCCGGCCCGGGGAAGGTGGTGAAGGGGTCGCTCTCCAGGGGCGAGGCCAGGTAGCCGTCGACCTGGTTCAGGGCTCGGGTGACCACGATGCGGGGCGGGGTGCGGCCCGAGGCCAACCCGGCCCGGAAGCGCTCCACCGCCCCGTCGAGGAGCTGGTCGGTCTTGCGGTGGCGTTCCACCAGGTCGAGGGCGTTCTGGGGCTCGGGCGCGTTGACCTGGGGGGCGGCGGTCAGGAGCCCGGTGGCCACCCCGTCCATCTGGTCGTAGCGCAGCTCCACCGTGCGATGGGCGATGTGGCCCAGGGCGTCGTCCAGGGTCTCGATCAGGAGGTCGCGGGTGACCCGGTCGGGGAGGCCCATCTCGTCGGTGGGCAGCTCGGCCACCCGGGCCCGCAGGTCCTGCCACCGGGCCTCCAGCTCGCTCTCGGCGGTGACGCTGACGTCCTCGATCTCGGTGTCGAAGCGACGGTCCCCGAGGAACGTGGCGTAGCTGGGCGCGACCCGCATGAGGGCCTCCCAGTACTCGTCGGCGAGGGCCCGGAGGGTGGAGGCGGTGGCGTCCGGCATCGCCCCATCATGCCCCGGTCTCCGGGACCGTCCGCTCAGGCGCCGCGGATGCCCCGGAGGCCGGCCCAGGCCAGGTTGGCCACCCGGTGGGCGGTGGCATCCGGGTCCGGGTCGGGGACGGTGTCGGTGAGGGCGTGGCGGCTGGTCACCTCGGCGATGCCCACGATGCCCCGGGCCAACAGGAGCCGGTCGGGCTCGGACAGGCCCTCCACGTCGATCAGCGCGGCCACGGTGTGGGCGAAGGCATCCTCCACCCGTACCAGGGCGTCGGTCAGGTCCCGGTCGCGGCGGCTGTCGGCCATGAACAGCAGGCGGAAGGCGTCGCGGTGCTCGCTCACGAAGCGGAAGTAGACCCGGAACCCGGCCTCGACCTGCTCCCGGGGCGAGTCGGCGTCCGCGGTGGCCTTGAGCACGGCGCTGGCCAGCCGGTCGGCCACGTCGTCGACCAGCTCCCGGTACAGGGCCCGCTTGGACCGGAAGTGCTGGTACAGCACCGGCTTGGTGACCCCGGCGGCCTCGGCCACCCGATCCATCGACACGCCGTGGTAGCCCTGATCGGCGAACTCGGCCTGGGCGACGTCGAGGAGTTGGCGGCGCCGGGCCGCGGCGGGGAGGCGGGGCGCCATGGCGGCACGCTACCGGCTGGTGCGGCCCGGCTCGGGTCCGGGGAACGGGGTGAGGGTGGCGGCCGGGGGCCCGGCCCGGCCCCGCCGATGGGCGGCCCGGGAGCCGTCGGCGCTCAGTGCTGGTGGGTGATGACCGAGCGGGCGACCTCGCCCGACTGCATGGCCTCGAAGGCCCCGTTGATGTCCTCGATGGAGATCTCGCGGCTGATGAGCTCGTCCAGCTTGAGCTCGCCGTCCTGCCACAGGCCGATGAGCTTGGGGACATCGCGCTGCACGTCGGCCGAGCCGTACCAGCAGCCCTTGATGGTCTTGTTCAGGTACAGGAACGTGAAGGCGGCGTTGAACGTGAGCATCACGTCCAGGGGGGGCACGCCCACCAGGATGGCCTCGCCCCCGGGGCGCAGCATGTCCACGGCCTGGGTGATGGTGGCCTGGAGGCCGATGACCTCGAAGGCGGCGTGCACGCCCTTCTGGGTCAGCGACATGACCTGGCCCACGGTGTCGCCGTCGTCGGGGTTCACCAGGTCGGTGGCCCCGAACTGCTTGGCCATGTCCAGCTTGGAGGCGAACTTGTCGATGGCGATGATCCGCTCGGCGCCGGCGATGCGGGCCCCCTGGATCACGTTGAGGCCCACGCCCCCGCAGCCGATGACGGCCACCGTGTCGCCCGGGCGGATGTCGGCCGTGTTGAGGGCGGCGCCCACGCCGGTGAGGACGCCGCAGCCGATGAGGGCGGCGATGTTCAGGGGCACGTCGGCGGGGATCTTGACCGTGCTGATCTCGGGGACGATGGCCTGCTGGCCGAACGTGCCCAGCGAGGCCATCTGGTGGAGGGCGGCCCCGCCCGAGGTCAGGCGGGTGGTGCCGTCCAGCATGCCGGCCGCGGCCGCGGTGGCGGCCTGGTCGCACAGGTAGGGCTGGCCCCGGCGGCACGGGCCGCACTCGCCGCAGCGGGGGACGAAGGACAGCACCACGTGGTCGCCGGGGGCGACGGTGCTGACGCCCTCGCCCACCTCCTCGACCACGCCGGCGCCCTCGTGGCCCAGCACGATCGGGGTGGGCAGGGGGATGGTGCCGTTCTGGACCGACAGGTCGGAGTGGCAGACGCCGGAGGCCTCCACCCGCACCCGCACCTCGCCGGGGCCGGGCGGAGCCAGCTCGACGTCGTCGCGGATCTCCAGCGGGGTTCCCACACCGGTGAGCACGGCGGCCTTCATGAGCGTCTCCTCGTGACGAGAACGGGGCCCGGACCCTAGCTCAGGAAACTGACCGGTGGGTCAAGTGCGGTCCGCCGGGCCGGCGTAGGCTGGCGGCCCCGTCGCCCGGAGGTTGCCGTGCCCGTCGTCCCCGAGATCCAGGCCCTGCTCGACCAGCTGGCGGCCAACCCCATCGACATGACCGCGGTCAGCCCCGGGGCCATGCGGATGATGTACAAGGTGGTGGCCTCGGCCCGGGGGGAGACGATCGAGGTCGGCGCGGTGGAGGGCCGCGACCTGGACGGGCCCGGGGGCCCGCTGCCGGTGCGCGTCTACCGGCCCGAGGGCGAGGGCCCCGCCCCCGTCCTGGTCTGGTACCACGGCGGCGGTTGGGTCATCGGCGACGTCGACACCTCGGATGCCACCGCCCGTCGCCTGTGCGCCGAGGCCGGGGTGGTGGTGGTCTCGGTCGAGTACCGCCTGGCCCCCGAGCACCCCTACCCGGCCGGCCCCGAGGACGCCTGGGCCGCCCTGTCGTGGGTGGCCGGCCACGCCGCGGAGATCGGCGGCGACCCCGAGCGGCTGGCCGTGGGGGGCGACTCGGCCGGCGGCAACCTGGCCGCCCTGGTCGCCCTCCGGGCCCGCGACGAGGGCGGGCCCGTCCTGCGCCACCAGCTCCTCGTGTACCCGGCCACCGACCTGGCCATGGGCCACCCCTCCATCCGGGAGAACGGCGAGGGGTACTTCCTCACCGAGGCGTCCATGCTGTGGTTCGCCGACCACTACCTGGGGGCCGACCGCCAGCACGGCGACCCGGCCTCACCGGCGGTGTCGCCGCTGCGGGCCGAGGTGGCCGGCGTGGCCCCGGCCCAGGTGCTGACGGCCGAGTACGACCCGCTCCGCGACGAGGGCGACGCCTACGCCGCCCACCTGGCCGAGGCCGGCGTGCCCGTCGACCACGTCTCCCACCCGGGCCTGATCCACGGCTTCTTCAGCATGGGCTCGTTCTCCCCCGACGCCGACAAGGCCACGGCGGCGGCCATCGACCGCCTCCGCACCGCCCTCCACACCGAGGCCTGAGCCGCCCCTGCGGATCGGCTCGCCCGGCCGGCTACCAGCTGCCCTCGCGGTCGGCGCGGTCGGCGGCCCGGACGGCGTAGCCGAAGACGATGGCCGGGGCCAGGACGATCGAGCCCACCACCAGGCTGGTGACGATGAGGTTCACGACCCACCCGGCGAACCCGACCGCGAAGCCGACCACGAAGGCGACCACGGCCACGCCGAAGAGGCCGTAGCCGGCGCCCTGCCCGAGGCTGACCCACCGCTCGATGCGGCGCCTCCGCTCCATCACGGGATCCTCCGCGCCACGCTCGTCGCTGCCCTCTGCGGCCATGGCGGCGACGTTACCCAGGGACCGGGCTCGGGCCGCGGGCCGGCTCAGTGGTTGAGGGTGGCGTGGATGTCCTTGGTCGCCTTGTAGGTGGCCAGGAAGGCGTCGTAGAGCTCGTCGTAGACCTGGCCGGCCTCGGGGTCGGGGGTGAACTCGCGCTCGACTGCGACCAAGCCGTCGAGGTCGTCCACGGTCAGGCGGCCCAGGGCCACCGCCGCCACCAGGGCCACCCCTCGGGTGCCGGCGTGCTGGTAGTCCTCCACCCGTCGGATGGGGCGCTGGAGCACATCGGCGTGGATCTGGCACCACAGGTCGGAGCGGGCCCCGCCCCCGATGACCACGATGGGCCCCAGGGGCGACTTGGTGAACGCCTCCACCACCTGGAGCAGCCACCGGGAGTTGTAGGCCACGCCCTCCAGGATGGAGCGGAGCATGTCGGCCCGGTCATGGGCCAGGCTCAGGTTGGTCCAGCCGCCCCGGATGGTGTGGTCGTCGACGGGGGTGCGCTCGCCGTTGAGCCACGGCAGGTAGATGAGCTTCCTGCTGCCGGGCGGTGCGGTGGCCGCCACCTCGTTCAGCTCGTCCAGGTCGCCCACCAGCTTCAGCTGGTCGCGGGCGTGGAGCAGGCAGGCGCCGGCCGCCTCGTGCTCGTTGGCCAGGAAGTACTTGCCCGGCAGGGCGGCCGGGAAGGCGGCCATGTTGTGGCGGATGTCGGTGCGCTTGACCGGCAGGTGGAAGCTGAGCCACGACGACGTGCCCAGGTACAGGTGGGGCTCGTAGTCCTTGACCGCCCCGCAGCCCACCACCGCGGCGTGCACGTCGCCCATCGCCGTGGTCACCGGCAGGCCGGCGGCGATGCCCCAGTCAGCGGCCACCTCGGCCAGCAGCTCGCCCACCACCGTGGCCGACGGGACCAGCGGGGGCAGCTTGGCCTTGTCCAGCCCGGTCCAGGACAGGAGCTGGGGGTCGTAGCGGATGGCCTCGCGGTCGCGGTTGTCGGTGAGCCAGTGCAACACCGCGCAGTCGTGCGAGGTCACCGCCTTCCCGGTGAGCCGCAGGTTCAGGTAGTCGGCCGGCTCCAGGAACCGCTCGGTGGCGGCGTAGACGTCGGGGCGCTGGTCCTTGAGCCAGAGGATGTGGGCCAGGGAGTCCTTGCCCGAGTGGCTGGGGGCCCCGCCGGTGAGCTGCAGCCACTTGGCCAGGCGCCGGGGGTCGTAGCCCATGACGTTGATGCGGCCGCTGACCGCCTTGGCCACCTGGGGGGCGCCCCGGCTGTCCATCCAGATGATGGAGTTGCCGATGGCCTTGCCGTCGGCGTCGACGGCCACCGTGCCCGACCAGTGGCAGGTGACGGCGACGGCGATGAGCGAGGCGGCCTCGTCGGGGGCCTTGGCCACCAGGCGCCCGATGCCGCGGGTGATGGCGGCCCACCAGTCGTCGGGGTCCTGCTCGGCCCCGTCGGGCGGGTCCAGGATGAGCCGGGTGGTCTCGATCTCGTGGGCCACCACCTTGCCCCGCAGGTCCACGAAGGCCACCTTGGGCCCCCCGGTGCCGAGGTCGATGGCGAGGATGTGGTCGGCGGTCACGGTGTCCCCCGGGGCGGGCTGGTGCAGGGCCGGCCAACCCTACGCGCCGTGCCCGACCCGGCTCCGGCCCTCGTCGCCGGGCCGGGCCGGTAGCGTCCCGGCCCGTGGACTCGCCCTCGCCGGACATCCGGGCCGAGGTGGTCGACGGGGTGGCCCGCCTGACCATCGACCGGCCCGAGGTGCGCAACGCCCTCTCGTGGGACGCCATCGCCGCCCTCCGCCACCTGGTGGCCGCCTGCCGGGACGACCCCGCGGTGCGGGTGCTGGTCCTGACCGGGGCCGGCGACCGGGCCTTCTGCTCCGGCGCCGACCTGGGGGGGATGGCCACCGGGGCCGATGCCGACCCGGCCGCCGTCCACGCCGCCCGGGGCGAGCTGGCCGGCCTGTTCACCGACCTGTGGGCCGTGGGCAAGCCCACCATCGCCCGGGTGCGGGGCTACGCCCTGGCCGGCGGCTTCGGCCTGGCCCTGGCCTGCGACCTGGTGGTGTGCGCCGAGGACGCCACCTTCGGCACGCCGGAGATCGACGTCGGCCTGTGGCCCCACATGATCACCGTCCCGCTGGTGCGGTCCATGCCCCCCAAGCGGGCCCTGGAGCTGATGATGACCGGCCGCCGGGTGGACGCGGCCGAGGCCGAGCGCATCGGCTTCGTGCACCGGGTGGTCCCGACCGACGAGCTGGACGCGGCCACCGACGAGCTGGCCGCCACCCTGGCCGCCAAGTCGCCCACCGCGCTGCGCCTCGGGCGCGACGCCTTCTACGCCACCTGGGACATGGCCGCGGCCGATGCCCTGGCCGCCCTCCACCCGCTGCTCACCGTCACCGCCGCCACCGCCGATGCCGCCGAGGGCCTGGCCGCCTTCCGCGAGAAGCGCCCGCCGTCCTGGCCCAGCTCCCCCGGCTGACACCGGTCCGCCCGTTCTGAGGCGCCACGGCTCGTGGGAGCGTGCCGAGGCGCCTCAGAACGGAGACGGGGAGGGTCAGGGCAGGCGCTTGAGCAGGGCCAGGGCGCCCATGCGGGCCGGGGACTGGTGGTGGGAGCCGGTGCGGCCGTCCAGGGTGTCGCGGTGGGCCAGCCACCAGTCGTAGGTCTCGGCCAGCATGGTGGGCGTGTCGTAGCGGGCCTCCCACCCCAGCTCCCGCTGGGCCCGGCCGCTGTCGAACCACAGCGACTCGCCGTAGAGCAGCCAGTGGTAGGGGGCCAGGGGCAGCAGGTGGCCCCGCGACGCCGCCTCCATGGCCAGGCGGGCCGGCCGGTGGGGCAGCGATCGCACCCGGGCCCCGGTGCCGGCGTGGGCGCACAGCGACTCCAGCGTCTCCCGCATGGTGCCGAACCCGGGGGCGCCCACGTTGTAGGCCGCCGGGCCGGGGCGGTCGCCGGCCCGCAGGCAGGCGTCGGCCAGGTCGGCGGCGTGGACGAACTGGTAGCGGTTGTCGCCCGGGCCCAGCACCGGCACCGGCGCCCCCTCGGCCACCAGCTCGAACAGCATGGACATGATGCCGAGGCGCCCGTGGCCCAGGATGGTGCGGGGCCGGACGACGGTGACGTCGAGGCCGGCGGCCGCCGCGTCGCGGCACAGCAGCTCGGCCTCCAGCTTGGCCCGGCCGTAGGCCTCCAGGGGCCGGGGTGGGGTGTCCTCGTCCACCGGGTTGCGCTCGGGGATGCCGTACACCGCGCTGGTCGAGGTGGACACCACCTTGGACACCCCGGCGTCGCGGGCGGCGACGAGCAGGGTCGCCGTCCCGACCACGTTGACGCTCCAGAACAGGTGGCGGTCCTTGGCCAGGGGCACCTGGGCCACGTTGTGGAAGGCCACGTCCACGTCCTGGCAGGCGGCCCGGACGGCCTCGGCGTCGCGGATGTCGGCCTCGACCACCTCGACGCCGTCGGGCACCTGGTCGGGCACCATCACGTCCAGGATCCGGACCTGGTCGCCCCGGGCCCGCAGCCGCTCGACCAGCATGGTGCCGAAGAAGCCGCTCCCGCCGGTGACCAGGCTGCGCCGCCCGCTGGCGGTGGGCCCGCTCACAGGGCGATCCCGTGGTCGAGGCACCAGCGGATGCTGGCCCGCATGCCGTCGAGGAGCGAGGTGGACGGGTCGTAGCCCAGCTCGGTGCAGGCCCGGGTGACGTCCACCGCGATCTCGTCCTTCATCTCGCCCAGCACGTGGAAGGGCTGGAGGTAGCGGCCCCGGGCCTGGGCGGCCCGGTCGAGGCGCTCGGCCACCACGCCGGCCAGCCGGGGGATGCGCACCTGGCGCTCGGCCACCGTGATGCCCTCGGCCTCCAGGGCCTCCTTCACCGTGGCGTACACGTCGGCCACCCGGTAGGGCTCGGCATCGGCGATCCAGTAGTCGCGCCCGGCGGCGGCGGCCACCGACTCGGCCAGCAGCACCCCTTGGACCAGGTGGCCGGTGTAGACCATCGAGCGCCGGTTGCTCCCGTCGCCGACGAGGGGGAACAGCCCCTTGCGCAGGCCGGTGAAGAACCGGGCCTGGCGCTCCGGCTGCCACGGCCCGTAGAACCACGGGGCCCGGAGGATCACCGTCTCCACGTCGCCCCGCTCCTGCGCCCGGGTGACGAGCTGCTCGGCCTCGTGCTTGGAGCGCCCGTAACCCAGGAACGGGTCGCGGGGGGAGTCCTCGGTGAAGCTCTCGCCGGGCCGGGGGTTGGCCCCGAACGGGGACGTGGACGAGATGTGGACCAGGCGGCCGGCGCCGGCGCGGCGGGCGGCGTCGAGGACCAGCTCGGTGCCGCCCACGTTGACGTCGAAGAAGGCCCGGGTGCCGCCCTCGGGGTGGATCACCGCCGCGGTGTGGACCACGGTGGGCGCCGTCAACCCCTCGAACAGGCGCTCCAGGGCCACCGGGTCGCGCACGTCGCCCACCACCGGCTCCACCGATGGGTCGAGCACGGCCAGCACCGCGGCCTGGTCGTCGTCGTGGGCCAGGGCCCGGATGCGGGCCCGGTCGGGCAGGGTGGCCCGCAGCAGGTTCTGGCCCAGCCACCCCGCGGCCCCGGTGACGACCAGGTCGGGGGCGGGCTCGGGGCGCGGCGCGGCGGGGGCGGGGGACGGCTCGGTCATGGGTCTTCCGGCTAGAGGGTGGCGAGCAGGTGCTCGGCGTTGCGGGAGGCGATGGCCATCACCGCGCCCTGCGGGTTGACCCCGGGGGCGTCGGGGAGGAGCGACGCGTCGTTGACGTAGAGGTTGGCGTGGCCGTGCACCCGGCCGTAGCTGTCGGTGCCGGTGCGGTCGGGGTCCTCGCCCATGCGCACGGTGGAGGTCATGTGCACGGTCATGAGGTTGGCCCGGCGCCGGGTCACGGCGTCCCACCACTGCACCAGGCCGGCCCGGTCCCGGACCACGGGCCCGCCCACGATCGACGGGTGCAGCTCGAAGGCCCCGGCGGCCAGCAGCACGTCGCCCACGTGCACCAGGCCCCGGGCCAGGCGGCTGAGGTCGCCGTCGGTGAGGCCGTAGGTCACCAGGGGGGCGGCGGCGCCGGGGAGGGCGGTGATGCGGCCCCGGCCCTCGCTGCGGATGGCGGCGTAGTACACGGCCACGTGCTCCCAGTCGGCCATGGCCTCGGTGGCGTCCAGCCCGGTCTCGGCCAGGGCCAGGGCCAGGTGGCCCCGCCGGCTGGCCGAGCCCCCGATGGTGAGGTGGGGGGAGAACTCGGTGACCCGGTGCATGGGGACGTCGTCGTGCTCCATGGGCTCGCCGAAGCGGGCCGCCACCTTGATGGTGGGATGGACCTTGAGGCCGGTGCCGACCACGCCCCGCACGCCGGAGCGTTGGAGCAGGGTCGGCGTCTGGATGGCCCCGGCGCACACCACCACGTGGTCGGCCAGCACGGCCACCCGCTGGCGGGTGCCGTCGGGGCGGGTGCGCTCGACGTCGAGGCCCACCGCCCGCCCGGCCCGGCGGCGGACCCGCAGCACCCGGCAGTCGGCCAGGACGGTGGCGCCGTCGGCCTCGGCCCGGGGCAGCAGGGTGCGGGACATGGTCTGCTTCACGGCCCGGCCGCCGGGCTCGTAGCGGTGGACCCGGGCGAACTCCACAGCCCGCCAGCCCAGCTTGGTGGCCCCCTCCTCCAGCACCGCCGAGGACCGGGGGGCGGGGCCGGGCAGGCGCGAGACGCCCAGCTCGGCCTCCACCTCGGCCGCGTAGCGGTCGAGGGTGCCCGGGTCGAAGCCGTCGATGGCGTAGGCCCGGGCCCACTCGGCGGCCAGCTCGCCGGGCAGGCGGTGGTAGAGGCCGCTGTTGATCTCGGTGCTGCCCCCCACGCACCGGCCCTCGGCGAAGGCGATGGCCGGGCTGCCCAGGCTGGCCGACAGGCCCCGGTGGCGGTACTTGGTGGCCATCTCCTCCAGGGAGAAGGGGGCCACGGCGTCGGGTTCGGAGCGGGGCCCCTCCTCCAGCACGGTGACGTCGCGCCCGGCGGCGGCCAGGCGGGCGGCGGTGACGGCGCCGCCGGCGCCCGAGCCGACCACGGCGACCTCGGTGTGGAGCGTGGTGTCGGGCCGGCCCATCACGAGGCGCCGGCGGGCACGGGGGCCGGCGCGGGGTCGGTGGCGTCCTCCAGCTCGACCTCGGCGAAGAGCACCAGCGAGCCCATGAGCCGCACGTACTGGCGGACCACGTCGACGGGGTGGTGCTCCCAGGCCGCCAGCCGGGCCCGCAGGGTGTCGTCGTCGAGGCGGCCGGCGCCCCGCAGGCGCAGCCACGTGCCCAGGGCCAGGGACTCGCCCAGCACGCCGGCCCGGAGGTGCTCGGGCATGGACGCGAGGCAGCCCTCCACGTGGGCGGCCACCGCGGCGCGCCGCTCGGGGTCGGAGGTCCGGGTCAGGCAGGCCACGACCCGGCGCTCGAAGGGCACCACGGGACCGACGTTAGATGCTGGCCGTCGGGGTCACGGCCTCGTGGCCCTCGGCGTCGGCCCGGCCCGGTTGGTCCCCGGCCTGGCCCTCGTCGGCGCCCTCGGCCCGGTCCAGGTCGTCGAGGGCGGCCACCGCGGCGTCCAGCATGCGGGCCGTGCAGCCGGCCATGGCCACGGGGGGCACGGCCTCGGTGACCACGACCTCGGCCAGGGCCCGGAAGGCGTCGGCCGCCGGGCCGTGGCCCAGGGCCGCGGGGTGGCCGGTGTCGCCCCCGGCCACGATCTCGGGCTCCAGGGGGATCCGGGCCAGCAGGGGGGCGCCGGAGGCCTCGGCCAGGGCGGCCCCGCCCCCGGTGCCGAACAGGGCGTAGCTCTCGCCGTGGTCGCAGGTGAAGGTGCTCATGTTCTCGACCACACCGGCCACCCGCAGGTAGCTCTTGCGGGCCATGCTGACCGCCCGCTCGGCCACCTTCTGGGCGGCCAGGGCCGGGGTGGTGACCACCAGCACCTCGGAGCGGGGGATGAGCTTGGCCACGCCCATCTGCACGTCGCCGGTGCCGGGGGGCATGTCGACCAGGAGGTAGTCGAGGTCGTCGCCCCACTCGACGTCCTGGAGGAAGTGCTGCACGCCCCGGTTGAGCATGAGGCCCCGCCACATGAGGGCGGACGCCTCGTCCTCGACCAGGAAGCCCATGGAGATCACCCGCAGGGTGCCGGGGCCGACGGCCTTCTCGTGGGGGACCATGACCTTGCGGCCGTCCCGCACCTGCCCGGCCAGACGGCCCTCGAGGCCCAGCATGCGGGGCACCGAGAAGCCCCAGACGTCGGCGTCGAGCACCCCGACGGTGAGGCCCCGGGCGGCCAGGGCGGTGGCCAGGTTCACCGTCACCGACGACTTGCCCACGCCCCCCTTGCCCGAGGCCACCAGGATCACCTTGGTGGTGGGGGCCACCGCGGTGTCCTCCGGTCGCTGAGCCACGTTGAAGCGAGCCTTGGCCATGGCCGAGGTCTTCTGCTCGGCCGTCATCTCGGTCCAGTCCAGGGCCACGTGGGTGACCCCGGGGACCGAGCCCAGCCGGGTGCGGATGTCGCGCTGGATCTGGGCTCGGAGGGGGCAGCCGGCGGTGGTCAGGGCGATGGTGACCGTCACCCGACCGGCGGGGTCCACGGCCACGTCGCGCACCATGCCCAGCTCGACGATGTCGCTGCCCAGCTCGGGGTCGATGACGCCCCGCAGCAGGCCCCGCAGCTCCTCGACCGCCACCGCCGGGGTGTGGCCCGGCTCGTCGGCCGGTCGGGGGGCGGAGGGGGAGGGCATGGTCGAATTCTACCGGCGGTGGTGGTGAGAACCCCGGGCCGAGGCGGCGGGGGCATCTGGGGTGGGCGGTGGACGAGGGGTCGACCGCGGCCCCCGGGTCGATGGGGGCGCGGTCGTCGGTCTCCGGCGGTTCCGTCCGGGGCGGCGGTACGCTCGCGGGCCGTGGACGTGGCGCACGCCCCGGAGGGCGACGGGGGTGAGGGGGCGGGGACCGGTGACCTCGCGTCGGAGACCGGCCGGCTGGCCGTGCTCAAGGCCTTGGGCGACAACACCCGCTACGCCATCTACCTGGAGCTGGCCCGCTCCCCCCGGCCCCTGGCCACCGCGGATGTGGCCGCCACCCTGGGCCTGCACCCCAACACGGTGCGGCCCCACCTGGAGCGCATGCGGGACGTGGGCCTGCTGCAGGTCCAGAGCGCGTCCCGGGGCGGGGTGGGCCGGCCCCAGCACCTGTACTCCCTGGCTGCCGAGGCGCCCTCGCTGGGCCTGGAGCCGGCGTCGTTCCCCGTCTTGGCCCGCATGCTGGTGCGGCTGGCCGCGGCCACCGGGGCCGACGCCGCCGACGCCCTCGACGTGGGCCGGGACCAGGGCCGGCTGGATGGGGTCCGCCTCGGGGGCCGGGGCTGCCTCAGCGCGGTGGTGGCCCAGCTCGAGGCCATGGGCTTCGACCCCGCGGTGGTGGGCGATGACCTCGACGGCGGGACCGGCGTGGCTGGGGAGGCCGACCTGGTCACCATCGCCTTCGCCCACTGCCCGTTCCGGGACCTGGCCGAGCAGCGGCCCGACCTGCTGTGCAGCCTGCACCGGGGCCTGATCGAGGGGGTGGTGGCGGCGGCCGGGGACGGGGAGGTGGCGGGCTTCGGCTCCCTGGTCGACCGGGCTCCCTGCCAGGTCGAGATCCGCCTCACCGGCTCGCCCGTCCGGTCGGCGCCTGACCGCCTGACCGCCTGACCGCCTGACCCGCCCGCATCCGGGCATCAGCTGACCCCAGCCGTTCTGGCGCGGTGGGTGAACGTCGACGTGGTCTGAGCGCGCCAGACGTGCCGAGGGTCGCCTTGCGGCGCGGGGGGAGGACGGGGATGTTCACCGACCGCGCCAGAAGGGACACCGGGCCGGAGGCTCTCGGTCGTGGGGTGGGGGTCCGGGACGGGATCGCCGATAGAGTTGCCGACGGGCCGCTGGGCCCCGACGTGACGAGGAGGACGCCGACGTGATCGCTCTCACCGACAAGGCCGCCACCAAGGTCTCCGAGCTCATCGCCGCCGAGGGCGAGGGAGAGCTCGCCCTGCGGGTCGCCGTGCGCCCCGGGGGCTGCTCGGGCTTCAGCTACGACATGTTCTTCGACAGCGAGGTGGCCGACGACGACCTCACCGTCGAGTACTCGGGGGTGAAGGTGGTGGTCGACGCCTCGAGCGCCATGCTCCTCGACGGGGCCACCCTCGACTACGCCGACGGCCTGACCCAGGCCGGCTTCTCGATCAACAACCCCAACGCCCAGCGCACCTGCGGCTGCGGTTCCAGCTTCTCCTGACCCACTCGGGTCGGACCTCGATCACCCGGCGTCACATGCCGTCGCGGTCCATGAACCTCTCGAGGGCTGCTCTGGCCTTCTTCATCTGTTGCGACACCGCCGAGGCTGAGATGTCGAGCTGCTCGGCGATCTCGGCTTGCGTCCGGCCGTCGACGTAGTGCGATCTGAGCAACTCGGCCCAGTGTCGATGTTTCGCTGAGCGACGTCCGAAGCGTTCGAAGATGCGATCCACGACATCGTCCTCGTCGACATCGATGAATGCGTCGTCCGCGCGGTCGGATGTGATCTCACCGTTGAGTTCCTCCAACGGGCTGCTCTTGAGGCGCTGGCTCTTCTTGTAGAGGCGGTTCCATTCGCCCACGCAAACCGTCTTGATGAACTTCTTGAGCTTGCGAACGGTCTTCTCCTCGCCGGGCCCCTGCTTCAGGAGCTTCTCGAGCGTGACCTCGACGAGCTCTTCGTAGTGATGGTGGTGGCGTGATCCGAGGATGGCGGTCGCTGCGGTCTCGACGTGCTTGCGGATGTCAGGCCAGGTGTACTGGGGTCCGAGGATCGAAGGGACGACCCTCCGGCAGATGTCCCGGATATCCTCTTCGAGGTCGTCGGGGTTGCGGTGTCGCAGGCTCGACATGACCAATCGGACCAATGCGGCCCTCTCGTGCCGCGTCTCAGGGTGCAAGACCTCATCGACCACTCGAGCGACCATCGCTTGGACGTCTTCAGGATCGCGGGATGACCGGGGCGTCGGCTCACTCATCTTTACCTCCCCTCCCTTCTCACCGTAACAGGATGTGTCTACTTCTTGGCAAAAGTTCCGATACGCCAAGCATCGGGTGAGGGGCGCGGATCGCGCTGGTCGACATGGATGGACGTCGACGAGATGCGGCGCGCTAACCGGGAGTTTCGCTGTGCCCCTGCTCGGGTCTCGGTGCCGGCGACCGCTCGGCAACGAGGGCATCGAGGCTCTGGTCCGCGATCTGCTCCCACCCATCGGCGGGGAGGCCGCGCGGGTATCTGGAGGCGAGGGAGACGATGACTCGCAGCCCCAGATCATGGGCCTGGTCACGAGACCTCTTGTGCGTGTTCCGGGCACGAGCGATGGACCGATCTCGCACGACGGTCCACGAGAGCGCCTCGGGCTCGTCGTGCTCCGTCGCCCGTGGTGTTGGTCCCCTCCTCAGTCGGGAGCGGAGACGGGCCGTGGCCCCCGACCCCCGAGGATCGTCCGGTGCCGAGGTCACGAGGCGCAGCGGGGCGCCAGGGGTCGACGACCCATCCCCGTCCCGGGTACCGGAGCCGCTGCGATCCAGGAGGAGCGCCTGCTGCTCGGGCGTGAGGAAGTTGAGGACGCCACGATCGAGAGCGCGGCGCAGGTGTTGCCTTCGGACGTCCTCGCCAGGGTGATCGGGGAAGACCAGGTGGCGTCCGATCTCGAGGTCCAACTCGGCATCGAGCCGCTTCGAGCGGATCACCCGCTGCTGGCGGGCGTGCAGGCCACAGATGACCGTGATGGCTTGGCGGTGAGCCGCCTCCGGCGTGAACCCGGACTCCCGGAAGCGGAGGGCCGCCTGCTGATAGGCGGATTCCCAGGGGGCGTGGGCTCGCCCCGTCCGGAGGACGTGCTGGATCAGCCCGCCCAGCCCCACCACACCGACGCTCCACAGCAAGTGGCGTCCCGGGGCAGGGGTGAGCAGGGAGAGGCTGAACACGACCACGACGGCGAACAGGATGGCGATCGCCATCGAGCCCCCGGCTCGTCGGACGAGGCCTGGGGGGTTCGACAGGGGATCGTCAAAGGGCTGGGGGACGGCTGGCGCTCCGGTGGCGAAGGTGGCGCCGACGGTCTTGGTCGACCACACGTCCCCGCCGGTGATCCTGCTCCTCTTCCGGCTGTTGCGGCTGGCCAAGCCCGGAGGCATGCGGTCGAGTATGGCAGAGGACCGGGGATCCCGACCCTCACCTGCAGCAATGGGCAGCCACTCCTCCTTCCCGCTCATTGGACCATCGACAGGTCAGGCGGGTCCTCCGGCGGGCGCTTGTGGGCATGCTCGCCGAGGTCACCGTTGAAGACGGTGTGCGCGTAGGCCACGTGCTCCTCCGGGAACTCGAGCTCCCTCAGGTGTTCGAACCGGCTGTCGATCTCGTCGATCACCTCTTGCGACACCGAGGTGCCGAAGTGCTCGGTCTCGGCGGCGCGCTGGGCGAAGACCGCCTCTCGACCCCGGCTGATGAGCGCTTCCACGTGCGAGGGCCAACTCTTGGCCTCGACGAGGAACCTGCTGGCGGCCCTCTGGCGGGCCCGTCGAGCGGCCTCGTACTCGCGGCTGTTCTCCTGCAGGGCGTGTTCGGCGTCGGCTGCGGAGCCGACCAGCTCGTCGTGGGCATCGCCCAGCTCGTTCACCGCTCCGAGCGCCACCCCGACCCCGATGAGGGCGGGGACCACGCCCAACAAGAAGAAGATCGCCCAGTCCCCGACACCCAGAGGCTCGTCGGCCGGGGCCTCCTCGACGGTGATGCCGACCTCGCTGAGGGATTGCGTCGAGGAACCCAAGGTGCCGCTCGCCCGTAACGCACCCGCCCCGAGCCCTACGATCAACATGACTGCGGCCAGGGCGGTGAACATGCGCATGGGGCGGGGGTGGTTCTGGAGGCCAAGGCGGTACATGCGGAACCCCCGCCACCACTCCGAGAGCTCGCCGCCGGTCTGATCGCCGGTGAAGGCGAGGACGGCACCGATGATGAGGCCCACGATGGCTCGGGTGACGGTGCTCGAGGTCAAGCCTTCGAGCAGGAGGTAGGTCGCCACGCCTTCGGCGCCGGTGACCACGGGCAGGGAGAGCCAGCGGGACCACGAGGGGAACGCTCGCCTCCACCACTCGATGCCTCGCCCGCGGTGACGGGCCTCGAACTCGTCGAGCTCGGTGGCCGTCGACGTGACGTCGGTGCGGAGCTCCGGCTCCTGCTCCTTGAGGATCGCCTCCCGCTCCCTGGCTTCAGAGTCGGTCTGAAGGAACGCGGTGTCGACCTCCTTCAGCCGGTGAACCAGCTCTTGGTACGTGCCGCTGACCACCGCTTCGAGCTGCGCCAACTCACTCGGGTGCAGGCGGTCGGCCTCATTTCCCTTTGGTCCGCTGATCATGAGTGGGCGGCTTCTTTGGCGGCCCCAACTCCATCGTCTTGGCATGTCAACTCCCGTTGTCCAGGTTTTCAATGAATGCGATGACTTCGCCGATGTCGATCACGGGGATGCAGGACTCGGCCTCGGTCCTTGTGCAGAGCGCGTGAGCGAAGGACCACAAGGCGGTCCTATTCAGAGGTCGTCCTTCCGCCTCGCCCTGAGGCCCGTCTTCCTGCGGATAGTTGGAGGGGGAACTCATGTCCCGGTTTGCCACACCGAGATAGAGGCTGTGCATGCCTTCGAGGTTGGCGGGCGTTGCAGCGAGGATCGTGGTGGCATCGGCTGCGGCCTGCTCAGGCGTGTAGCTCTGGACCTTCTCGAGCCAGACTCGACGCTTCTCCGTTCCAGGAATGGCTTCTTCCTCGGTCGGTTCCTGCTCGCCATTGGGGCCGAGCGTTGCCTGCTCCATATCCGAGTCCCAGACGATGACGGCGCCCGGTCCTCCGACCAGCCGTGCGTTGCGACTGGCATCGGCATGGGCCTCCCCGACCGGGCTGCCGGTGCGGCGGGGAACTTCCTCCAATGAGAGCTTGTTCGCGATGTCTCTCCGGAAGCTGGCGCGGGCGGTGCGGTTCACTTGCTCGCACTCGTCGGTCCCGTCGCAACGGAGCTTGTCGGCCCGCACGCGCATGAGGACCTCGGCGTCGGCCGCGTTGCCGCCGACGATCATGACGATGAAGGGGATCTTGCGACTGATGGCAAACTCGCCTATGCGAGCGGCGCGATCGATCTGGAGACGGCGTTCGGACTCGACACCGTCCGACCCTGAGACGTCGACCACGTACAGGATGGCGGTGACGGCCGTCGAGTCCGCCGAGGAGTCATCGGACAGTCGGGCGACGCCGGCTACGGCCAGGAGGAGGACGACGAGGACGAGGGCCAGCACGACCCACGTCGTCCGGCTGGTGCGGCCCCGGCGTCGGGGGCTGCCCAGCAACGGATCTCGTCCCGCTCCGTCGAAGAGCGACGACTCGTCCATCCAATCCTGAACTTCTGAACGTCTCATGGGGACCTCGGGTGTCTGCGCTTCCGAGGTCTCAGCCCCCGAGAAGGACAGCGAGGTTAAGCAGAGTGACGGATTTCACACCTCAGACGAGGTGAGGGCGGCCTTCGGCCCTACGGGACGCCCGTGGACGGCTGTCGGTCAGGCGGTGAGTTCGGCCAGGCGCTCGCCCAGCTCGCCCTGGTCGAAGATCACGTCCACCCGCCGGGCCAGCGTGCCGTCGGCGGCGATGAGGAACAGGCACGGCTCGAAGGGCAGGCCCAGCTCCTCCACCGCCGGGGACAGGGGCGCCTCCAGGCCCTGGGCCTCGACCTCGGCCGCGGTGCGGTACACCTCGAGGTGCAGGAACCGGACGTCGGGGGCCTCGGCCCGGGCCGCCAGCAGCACGTCCAGCACCGGGCCGCAGATGGCCTGCTGGCAGAACGCCGGCGTGGAGACCAGGAGGGCCACCGGGGCGGTGCCCAGCACCGTGGCCAGGTCCACGTCGTGGAGGGGGCAGGCCGGCTCCCGGGTGCACACCGGGTCGACCTGGCCCGGAGCCTCGGTGGTGGGCGTGGACAGCGACGGGAACGGCTGGCCGGGGCGGGGGATGGTGATGGCCGCCACCGGGGACACCGCGAACGCGGCCTCCAGGGCCGCTCCGTCGACCTCGGTGGTGGCCAGGTAGTTGCCGGCCGAGGGGGGCGTGAACACCAGGGGGTAGTAGGCCTGGGGCAGGCCGTCGGACCGGCGGGCCACGGGCAGGGCTCGCTCCACCACCTGGCCGCCCACCGTCCGGACCTCGAAGGTGAGCTCGTCCGGCGAGTCGTCCACCAGGGCCCCTCGCTCGTCCCCCACGGCCAGGGGCAGGCGGGCCTCGGTGCCGGCGGCCAGGCTGGCCGCCGGGTTCAGCAGGGTGACCAGGGACAGGGACGGGGTGGCGCCTCCGGTGCCGGCCGGCCCGTCGCCGGTGCCGTCGCCGTCGCCGTCGCCGTCGTCGTCGCCGCAGGCGGCCAGGCCCAGGCCCCCGGCGGCCCCCGCCACGCCCAGGGCCGCAGCCCCCTGCAGGAGGGCCCGGCGGCTGAGCGACCGGGTGGGAGGCGGCGGGGGCGGGAGGTCGGCGGCCACGGCCGTGCACCCTAGGAGCCGGGCCCCCGGCCGGTCCTCCCGGGGCGACGCGGGTGACGGGCCCACGGCTTGGTTGGTGTCCCGGCTGTCGGGGGTGGCGGTGCCTCCAGGGCTTGTCCCGGCTGTCGGCGGCGGTGGCTCCCCACCGTCGTCGGGTCGGTGCGTGGCCGTCGGGGTGGGCGCCGGGCCGTCGGGGCGGGTCGCCACCGGAGGTGGCCCGGGCGCTCGGACGGTGGCCGCCCCGGGCCCTCGTATGCTCCGGCCGGTGTCCGAGCCCACGCCCCGCGAGGTGACCGTCGAGGGCACCGCGGTCCAGCTGGAGGTGGATGGGCGCCAGGTCGAGGTGGCCGACGGCGGCATCACCTTGCTGGAGGCCCTGCGGGACCGGTTGGGGCTCCGATCCCCCAAGGACGGCTGCGCCCCCCAGGGGCAGTGCGGTTGTTGCACGGTGCTGGTCGACGGGGCGCCCCGGGTGGCCTGCGTGACGCCCCTGCGCCGGGTGGCCGGCCGGTCGGTCACCACCGCCGAGGGCCTGGCTCCCGACGTCCGCTCGGCCTGGGCCGAGGCCTTCTCGGCCACCGGGGGCAGCCAGTGCGGCTTCTGCACCCCGGGCATCATCTGCCGGCTGGAGGGGGCCCGGGCCAAGGGCGTGGCCCCCGACGACCACGCCGCGGTGGGCCGGGCCCTGGCCGCCCACCTGTGCCGCTGCACCGGCTGGCAGCCCGTGGTGGACGCCTGGGGTCGGGCTGCCGCGCTCCTGGCCGGCCCGCCCCTGGAGGGTGAGCCCGAGGCCACGCCGGCGGGGCGGGCCGTCTCGGTGCGGACCGCCCCCGCTCGTGACCTCGAGGCCGCGGCCCGGCGGGCCACCTTGGAGGGCGGGGCCGTCCAGCGGGTGGGGCCGGACGTGGCCCTCGGCCAGGGGGGCTTCGCCGACGACGGCGCCCCGGCCGACGCCCTGGTGGCCGTGCCCGACGGGGCCGGGGGCTGGGTGGTGGGCGAGACCCTGGCCGAGGTGCGGGCCCGCTCGGGCAAGGTCCAGGGCCGGCGGACCACCGTCGACCCGGTGCCCCCGTTGGCCCTGCCCGAGGGGGATTGGGCCGCGACCCTGCGCACGTGCTGGGTCGAACCGGCCTATCTGGAGCCCGACGCCGCCTGGTGCGCCCCTGGGGGCGACCCGGTCGGTCCCCTGGTCAACGGGGGGGCCTTCGGGGCCAAGCGCTCGTCGCCGGTGGCCGGGGCGGCCCGGGCCCTGGCCGACCGCTGGGGTCGCCCGGTCCGGGTCCTCCTGGCCCGGGAGGACACGGTGCGCCTCGGTCCCAAGCGGCCCCCGGTGGCCGGGGGGGCCCGGGCCGACGGCACCGGTCGCTTGCGGGTGGTGGCCACGCCGGGCATCGCTGCCGCCATCACCGCCGCCGCGCCGGGCCTGGAGGTGGAGGAGGTCGACGTGGCCGGTCCGCCAACCGACGCCGGCCTGCGGGCCGCCGGGTGGGCCGAGGCCGTGGTGCTGGAGGCCGGGGCCGCGGGCCGGTGCGGACCGGTGGTGGCCCCGGGCGGGGGTCGGGCCGAGGTGACCCTGGCGGCCGACGGCACGGTGCACGTCCGGGTCCGGCCCGGGGACCCGTTGGACGAGGCGGTGCTGCGCTCCTACTGCGTGGGCGCCGTCCACCAGGGCCTGTCGTGGATTCGTAGCGAGGGCCTGGCCGTGACGGCCGAGGGCGTGGTCGAGGACCTGACCATCCGCTCCTTCGGGATCCTCCGGGCCCTGGACATGCCCCGGGTGGAGGTCGAGGTCGAGGGGGACGACGCCGGCGAGCCGGTGAACGTCTCCGATGCCGTCTTCGCCGCCACCGCCGCCGCGGCCTGGCTGGCCGCCGGCACCCCCACCGACCTCCCCACCGGCCCCTGACCACCCCCCACCCCCGAACTGGCGCGCCTTTGGGCTGTCGGGACCGGGTGAAGGCGCGCCGGTTCGGGGCGGGTGTCCAGGGGTCGGGCGACGGCGTCGAACTGGCGCGCGTTTGGGCGGTCGGGGCCGGGTGAAGGCGCGCCGGTTCGGGGGCGGGCGGGGGCTGCGGGGGCCGCGCCTAGCCTGTCGGCCGCTCGCTGTCAGGAGGCCCGCACCCATGAGCTCCGCCCCGTACACGCCCGCTGTCCACGCCGGGGGCTGGATCGCTGTCTCCGGCCAGGTGCCGCTGCGGGACGGGGCCTTCCTGTCCGACCGCCCGTTCGGCGAGCAGGTCGACGGGGTGCTGGCCAACGTGGCCGATCGCCTGGCCGAGCACGGGGCGACCCTGGCCGACGTGGTGAAGACCACGGTGTTCCTCACCGACATGGCCGACTACCCGCTGCTCAACGAGCGATGGGTGGCCACCTTCCCCGAGCCCCGCCCGGCCCGGAGCTGCGTGGCCGTGGCCGGCCTGCCCTTCGACGTCCGCCTCGAGGTCGAGGCCTGGGCCCTGGCCCCCTGACCGGCCCGGGCATCCGGGCCGCCGGGCGTCAGGACCCTCGGGGTGGGATCGGCCCGGTGGGGCGGGGCATGATGGCCCGGTGATCGGAGCCATCGTCATCGCCGTGATCCTCGTGCTGGTCATCCCCGTGGGCGTGGCCCTGAGCGGCGCCGTCGGGGCCGGGGTCTTGGGCCACGTCCTGAAGAGGACCGGCGAGGAGCTGAACGAGGGCAGCGAGCTCATCGAGCTCAACCGCTGAGCCCGCCCTGGCCGGGCCAGGCGCCTCAGGAGCCCCAGCGGGACTGGCCGAAGCGGTAGCCCACCGACCGCACGGTGGTGATGAGCCCGGCGTGCTCTTCGCCCAGCTTGGCCCGGAGGCGTCGCACGTGGACGTCCACGGTGCGGGCCCCGCCGTAGTACTCGTAGCCCCACACCCGGCTGAGCAAGGTCTCGCGGGTGAAGACCCGGCCCGGGTGCTGGGCCAGGAACTTGAGCAGCTCGTACTCCATGTAGGTGAGGTCGAGGGGGCGCCCGTCGATGGCTGCCTGGTAGGTCTCCAGGTTGAGGGCCAGCCCGCTGTACTCGATCATCTCCGGCCCCGTGCCGGTGCCGGCCCGCCACAGCAGGTGGCGCAGACGGGCCTCCAGCTCCCGGGGGTGGAACGGGTCGAGGCAGAAGTCGTCGTAGAGCTCGTCACGCAGCTCCAGGTCGGCCAGGCTGGACCCCCGCACCAGGAGCAGCACTGGCTCGATGGGCACGTCCCGCTTGCGGAGGGCGCGGCACACGGCCAGGCCCGTCTCCGGGGCGTCGCCCAGCACCACCACCGCCCCCCGCCAGGTGACGTCGGCGTCCATGCGGCCGAGCGCGACCTCGTCGGTGACCGCCTTCCAGGCGTGGCCGGCCAGCTCGAGGGTCTGCACCAGCTCGGGCGGCGGGGGGTCGGGGTGGACGAGCCAAGGTTCCATGGCGGGGGCGCTGGCTACCACGCCGGCAGGTAGCGCTCCAGCTCGAACGGCGTGACCTGCGCCTTGTAGTCGGCCCACTCGCTGCGCTTGTTGCGGAGGAACCAGCTGAAGATGTGCTCGCCCAGGGCCTCGGCCACCAGCTCCGAGCCCTCCATGGCTTCGAGGGCCTCGGCCAGCGACTGCGGCAGCTCCCGCATGCCCTCGGCCGCCCGCTGGGCCGGGGTGAGCTCGAAGACGTTGGCGGTGGCCTCGTCGGGGAGGTCGTAGCCCTCGTCGATGCCCTTCAACCCGGCGGCCAGGATGCAACTGAAGGCCAGGTAGGGGTTGCAGGCCGGGTCGGGGGAGCGGAACTCGATGCGGACCGAGGAGTCCTTGCCGGCCTTGGTCACCGGTACCCGGATGAGGGCCGAGCGGTTGTTGCGGGCCCACGAGGCGTGCGCCGGGGCCTCGGTCCCCACGATGAGGCGCTTGTAGCTGTTGACCAACTGGTTGGTCACCGCGGTGATCTCGTGGGCGTGGTGCAGGAGCCCGGCGATGAACCCCCGGCCCACCTTGGAGAGGCGGTAGGGGTCGCCGGGGTCGGCGAAGGCGTTGGTGTCGCCCTCGAACAGCGACATGTGGGTGTGCATGCCGGAGCCCTGCACGCCGGCCAGGGGCTTGGGCATGAACGTGGCGTACACGCCCCGCTCGGTGGCGATCTCGCGCACCACCAGCCGGAACGTCATCACGTTGTCGGCCATGGTCAGGGCATCGGTGTAGCGCAGGTCGATCTCGTGCTGGCTGGGGCTGTCCTCGTGGAAGGAGTACTCCACCGGGATGCCCATGGCCTCCAGGGTGTGGATGGTGCGCTTGCGGAGGTCGGAGGCCACGTCCGCGGTGGTGAGGTCGAAGTAGGAGCCGCTGTCCAGGGGGACCGGCGCGGAGGTGCCGTCGCCGTTGGCGAAGTAGAAGAACTCCATCTCGGGGGCGGTGTAGAAGCTGAAGCCCCGCTCCCGGGCCCGGTCCAGGTTGCGGCGCAGCACCTGGCGGGGGTCGCCCTCGAAGGGGGTGCCGTCCAGGTTGGAGATGTCGCAGAACATGCGGGCCGCGGTCTCGTCCGACTGGCCCCAGGGGAGGAGCTCGAAGGTGCTCGGGTCGGGCTTGGCCAGGACGTCGCTCTCCTGGATGCGGCTGAACCCGTCGATGGCCGAGCCGTCGAACTGCATGCCCTCCTGGAAGGCCGACTCCAGCTCGGCCGGCGAGATGGCGAAGGACTTGAGCTGGCCCACCACGTCGGTGAACCACAGCCGGATGAGCCGGACCCCTCGCTCCTCGACCGTGCGCATCACGTATGCCTGCTGGGGATCCACGCCGGGCATCGTCGTCTCCGGCGGAGGGGGCCGCAACCCAGCGGGGGCCCAGTTCACATTGCGTTCATCGCCGCCGTGAGTCGCGAGGGGGCCGCTGACTAGCCTCGACGGCGGTCCCGAGGGCGTTCACACCACGTTCACATTTGGGAAACGGCCGGGCAATCGCCTGCTGGCAGGGTTCCGCCGTCACAGTCCACCTCTCTGAAGTGAAGGAGATCGCCCGTGGCGATCAAGGCCGAGTACATCTGGATCGACGGCACCGAGCCGACGGCGCGTCTCCGCTCCAAGACCAAGGTCGTGGCCGAGGCGCCCAGCGAGTGGCCCATCTGGGGCTTCGACGGCTCCAGCACCAACCAGGCCCCGGGCGACTCGTCCGACTGCGTGCTGAAGCCGGTCGCGGTCGTGCCCGACCCCATCCGGGGCGGGGACGACGTGCTGGTGCTGTGCGAGGTCCTCTACATCGACATGACCCCCCACGTCACCAACACCCGGGCCGCGCTGCGGGCCGTGGAGGAGCAGTACGGCGACCAGGAGCCCCTGTTCGGCATCGAGCAGGAGTACACGTTCTTCTCCGACGGCCATCCCCTGGGCTTCCCCAAGGGCGGCTTCCCGGCCCCGCAGGGCTTCTACTACTGCGGCGTCGGGGCCGACGAGGTGTACGGCCGTGACATCGTCGAGGCCCACCTGGAGGCGTGCCTGGAGGCCGGCCTGACCCTCTCGGGCATCAACGCCGAGGTCATGCCCGGCCAGTGGGAGTTCCAGGTCGGCCCGCTGTCGCCGCTGGAGGTGTCGGACCAGATGTGGCTGGCCCGCTGGCTGCTCTACCGCATCGCCGAGGACTTCGACGTGGCCGCCACGCTCGACCCCAAGCCGGTGAAGGGCGACTGGAACGGCGCCGGGGCCCACACCAACTTCTCGACCAAGGCCATGCGCGAGGGCTACGACGCCATCATCGCCGCCTGCGAGTCGCTGGGCGCCCCGGGCAAGGTCGAGGAGCACGTGGCCGGCTACGGCGCCGACATCGAGCACCGCCTCACCGGCCTGCACGAGACCGCCCCGTGGAACGAGTTCAGTTACGGCGTGTCCGACCGGGGTGCCTCCATCCGCATCCCGTGGCAGGTGGCCCAGGACAAGAAGGGCTACATCGAGGATCGTCGGCCCAACGCCAACATGGATCCCTACGTGGTGACCCGCCTCATCACCAACACGGTCTGCTCCGCCGCTCTCTGAGCGGGGCGCCGATCGGCGTTCGGACCGGAGGGCCGGCTCCCCTGGGGGCCGGCCCTCCGTCGCGCCCGGGGTCCGCTCGTCCGTCCGGGTGTGGCGCGGCGGTGGGCCTCTGGTGCGACCGTCGGCCGCAGTTCTGAGGCGCCACGGCGCGCTCCCGTGGGCCCTGGCGCCTCAGAAGGGGGTGGGGCGGGCGTCCAGACAAGTGTCAGGCGAACGGTGGCGGCGCCGGGGAGGGGTAGCTTCGGGCGCCGGACCCGTGACCGTCGACCCGTGGAGGGACCCGTGGAGCAGCGCACCCCGGCCGAGGTGCTCGACGCCGTCTCCGAGCACGAGGTCGCCTTCGTCGACTTCCGGTTCTCGGACCTCCCCGGCGTGATGCAGCACGTCACCATCCCGGCGGCGGTGCTGACCGAGGCTCACTTCGAGACCGGGCACCCCTTCGACGGGAGCTCGGTGCGGGGCTTCCAGCAGATCCAGGAGTCGGACATGATCCTGGTCCCGGACCCGGACACGGGCTACCTGGACCCGTTCCGGCCGCATCCCACCTACGTGCTCCACTGCTTCGTGGCCGACCCGGTCACCGGTGAGAGCTACTCCCGGGACCCGCGCCACATCGCCCGCAAGGCCGAGCAGCACCTGTTCGCCACCGGGGTGGCCGACACCGCGTACTTCGGGCCCGAGCCCGAGTTCTTCGTGTTCGACGACGTGCGCTTCGAGACCCGGCCCAACGGCGCCTTCTACGAGGTCGACTCGGTGGAGGGCCAGTGGAACACGGGCCGGGACGAGCGGCCCAACCTGGGCTACAAGCCCCGGACCAAGCAGGGGTACTTCCCGGTGCCGCCCATGGACCAGCTCCACGACCTGCGATCGCAGATGGCGCTGAACCTGGAGCAGGTGGGGGTGCCGGTCGAGCTGCACCACCACGAGGTGGCCTCCGGCGGCCAGGGCGAGATCGGCATCCGCTTCGACACCCTGCTGGCCATGGCCGACAAGCTGATGACGTTCAAGTACGTCCTCAAGTCCACGGCCTGGGAGGCGGGCAAGAGCCTGACCTTCATGCCCAAGCCGATCTTCGAGGACAACGGCTCGGGCATGCACACCCACCAGTCGCTGTGGAAGGGGGGCGAGCCCCTGTTCTACGACGAGACCGGCTACGCCGGACTCTCCGACCTGGCCCGCTGGTACATCGGGGGCCTGCTCCACCACGCCCCGGCGTTGCTGGCCTTCACCAACCCCACCACCAACAGCTTCAAGCGCCTGGTGCCGGGCTACGAGGCCCCGGTGAACCTGGTCTACAGCCAGCGCAACCGCTCGGCCTCGTGCCGCATCCCGCTGGCCAACCTGTCGCCCAAGGCCAAGCGGGTGGAGTTCCGCTGCCCGGACTCCACCGGCAACCCGTACCTGGCCTTCAGCGCCATGCTGCTGGCCGGCCTGGACGGCATCGAGAAGCGGATCGAGCCGCCCGAGCCGGTGGACAAGGACCTGTACGACCTGCCCCCCGAGGAGCTGGCCGGCGTGCCCCAGGTGCCGGCCTCGCTGGAGGCGGCCTTGGACGCCTTGGAGGCCGACAGCGACTTCCTCCGCGCCGGCGACGTCTTCACCGACGACCTGATCGACACCTGGGTGGCCTACAAGCGCACCAGCGAGGTCGACGCCCTCCGCCTCCGCCCCCACCCCTACGAGTTCACCCTCACCTACGACATCTAGCAGAGCGACCCTCTGACCAGGTCTTACTGGCTCCTGAGGTCGCGTGTGGAGTGCGAGCGCCGGGCCGAGCTGCGCCGCCGGCGCGCTGAGGCCACCGGCATGACCGATGGCAACCCACCGGGCCGGACCGGTGCGCAGGTCCCCCGCCGAGACGAGCGGTCACGGCCTCCCGTTGAGCTGGGTCGGCGTCGGGGTCGGGTACCGTCGCCGGCCATGGCCGTGCACGTGGAGCAGCAGGGTGATGCCGACGCGGTGCGCGTGGTCACCATCGATCGGCCCGAACGTCGCAACGCCATCGACGCCGAGCACGTCGAGGCCCTCCGCGACGCGGTGGCCGACAGCCCGGCCGGGACCCGGGCCCTGGTGCTGCGGGGGGTCGACGGCCACTTCTGCGCTGGCGCCGACATCAAGGGCATCGAGGGGCCGGAGTTCGCCGTGCTCCTGCGGGGCCTGCTCCACGCCCTGCGCGACGCCCCCTTCGCCTGCATCGCCGGGGTGGAGGGCGCCGCCCTGGGGGCGGGCACCCAACTGGCCATCGCCTGCGACCTGCGCACCGCGACGCCGGACGCCACCTTCGGCATCCCGGCCTCCAAGCTCGGGCTCATGGTCGACCTGTGGACCGTCCAGCGCCTGGTCGCCCTGGCCGGCCAGGGGCCAGGCCGGGCCATGCTCCTGGCCGCCGACACCCTCACCGGTGAGGACGCCGTGCGGCTGGGCCTGGCCCAGCGGGTCGGGGGTCCGGACGCGGCGGTGGCCTGGGCCGGCGAGGTGGCCACCAAGGCCCCGTTGACCATCGCCGGCCACAAGCTGATGCTCAACACGCTCGACGCCACCCTGCCCACCGACCCCGCCGTCACCGCGGCCTTCGACCGGGCCTGGGCCAGCACCGACCTGGCTGAGGGCAAGGCCGCCTTCGCCGAGCGCCGCCTCCCCATGTTCCGCGGTGCCTGAGGGCGGCCGACCGCCGAACGGCGGTCAGATCGAGAGGCCGAGGGTGCGGACCAGGCCCTCGTAGCTGAAGCTCTCGAAGAACAGGTAGAGCACCACCAGGCAGATCGGCGTCCCCACCAGGTAGGGGACGGCTCGGCGGGCCAGGCCCCGGCGGCGCTGGCGGTACGCCAGCACCCGAGTGGCGGCCCACAGGGCCAGGCACAGCAGGCCCCACCAGGCCCCGGGGAAGGTCAGGGCCGGCTCGGTGACGAAGGCGTCGATGGCCCCCTCGTCCGGGCCGTGCTCCCCGCCCGAGGCCTCGATGACCTCCCGGGCCGCGTCCTCCTGCCCCGGCAGCGTGGGGACCGGCGTGCCCACCAGGGCGGCCACCACGATGATGCGCTGGTCGGCCGAGTGCTTGGGGTGGCAGGCGGTCAGGGTGAGCAGGTCCTCGCCGTCGGGATCCTCGGGGGTGGCGTTCTGGGGCTGCACCACCTCGACGGCGGTGGGCTCCACGATCCGGATCTCCCGCACCTCGTAGCGGAACCGCCCCTGGAGCGTCTCGAACAGGATCTCGTCCCCGGCCACCAGGTCCTCGACGTTGTGGAGCGGGGCCCCGTAGGTGGTGCGGTGGCCGGCCACCGCGGCGTTGCCGGCCTGGCCGGGCAGGGGCGTGCCCGGGTAGTGGGCCGCGCCTCGCTCGAGCTGGTCGGTGCCGGTGCCCTCCACGGTCCAGAAGCGGTGCACGCCGATGGCCGGGATGGAGAAGTTGCCGATGGGCTGGCCCAGGGCCGGCGGGGCGATGTCCGGCGCCACCGCGGGGGGCCCGACCGTGGTCGGGGCCGTGGTCGAGGTGGTGGGCGCCGGGGCGGTGGTCGACGCGGTGGCCGACGGCTCGGTGGTGGGCGGCGGGGCGGCCCCGTCGTCGACCAGGGTGGAGAACTCGTCAGCCAGCTCCCCCTGGGACCGGTCGGTCTGCAGGTTGGTGCCCCACAGCTGGTAGGCGACCAGCAGCAGGATCACCGTGCCGCTGGTGATCATCAGGCGCCCCACCGCGCCCACCACCCGGGCCACCCGGTGCCGGGAAGGGGGGCGGTCGGGCCCGCGGTCGGGATCGTCAGCGGGGCCACCGGGCTCCTCCGGCGCGGCCTCCGTGTCCGAGGTGAGCACCCGGACACAGTAGGGGCGGTGGCCGGGCCCGGCGCGAGCGCCGGCGGGCCGCACCCGGGCTCTGCCTGGTCCGGTCGGGCTGCGGTCGGCGGTCTCTGGGCTCCGCCTGGTCCGGTCGGGCTCCGGGCGGCGACCCGGCCTCCCCTAACCTGCGCCTCTCGCATGGAGCCCGCCGTCGACCTCCGTGGCGCCGTCGCCCTCGTCGGCCGCTTCCCCGCCCTCGCCGGCGCCGACCTCACCGTCGAGCGGGGCGAGGTGGTGCTGCTCCAGGGCCCCAACGGGGCGGGCAAGACGACCCTCCTGCGGTGCTGCGCCGGCCTGGTGCCCGTGGTCGACGGCCGGGCCCGGGTCCTGGGGGTCGACCTCCGGGCCGGCACCGGGCCCGTGCGCCACCGGGTCGGCCTCCTGGCCCACGCCACCGGCCTCTACGACGACCTCACGGTGGAGGACAACGTCCGCTTCTGGGGCCGGGCCGCCGGGGCCCGGCCGGTCGACGTGGCCGCCGCCCTCGACCGCCTGGGGTTGGCCGGCCGGCTGCGCACGGTGCCGGTGGCCCGCCTCTCGGCCGGGCAGCGGCGCCGCACCTCGCTGGCCGTGCTGGTGGCCCGCCGGCCCGAGCTGTGGCTGCTGGACGAGCCCCACGCCGGCCTGGACCAGGCCGGCCGCGACCTGGTCGACGGCCTGATCGGCGAGGCCGTCGACGCCGGGGCCACGGTGCTGCTCTCGTCCCACGAGCTGGATCGCGCCGCCGCGGTGGCCCACCGCCAGGTGGAGGTGGTCGGTGGCCAGGTCCGCCCCGTCCCGGTGTCCGGGAGCGGTGGCGTCGTGGCGGCCGGCGCCAGCCCCCGAGGTGGCGAGCCACCGGCGGGGCCGACGACCGGCGCAGGACCGGAGCACGAGCGAGGAGCCGGCGATGTGGCGTGACGCGTGGCTGGTGGCGGCCAAGGACCTCCGCATCGAGGTGCGCACCCGGGTGGCCGTCAACCAGATCGCCCCCTTCGCGGTGCTGGTGCTGCTCCTGTTCGCCTTCGCCCTGGACTCCGAGCGGGCCGTCCTGTCCCGGGCCACCCCCGGCCTGTTCTGGGTGGCGGTGCTGCTCTCGGCCCTGCTGGCCATCCAGCGGTCCTTCGCCCTGGAGGCGGTGGACGGGGTCCGCGACGCCCTGCGCCTCTCGGGCCTGCAGCCGGCCGGCATCTTCCTGGGCAAGGTCGCCTCGGTCACGGTGCAGCTCCTGGCCCTGGAGCTGCTGCTGGCCCTGGGCGTCGTGGCCCTCTACGACGCCGAGCTGGCCACCCCCCTGCTCCTGGTGCCGACCTGCGTGGTGGCCACCGTCGGCCTGGCCGCGGTGGGGTGCCTGTACGGGGTGCTGTCGGCCGGCCAGCGGGTGGCCGAGACGTTGCTGCCCCTGCTCCTGCTGCCGGCCCTGGCCCCCCTGCTGCTGGCCGCCACCCAGGCCTTCGGGGCCGCGGTGGACGGCACCGCGGCCGACGGGGGCCGCTGGCTGGGCCTGCTGGCCGCCTTCGCCGCCGCCTACGTGGCCATCGGCATCGCCACCTTCGGCGTCCTCCTCGACGACGGCTGACCAGGCCCGGCGCCGCGGCCGGCCCACGCCTGAAACGCCCCGGGCCTCCCGACTTGCCAGGGAGGGGGAGCACGGTGTGCGCTGGTGTCCGCCCATGAACGCCACGACCGCCTCCAAGGCCACGCGCGTGCTCGGAGCCCTGGCCCTCCTCGGTCTCGGCCTGTTGCTCCTCTACGGCCTCGTCCTGTCACCGGCCGACGGCGTGTCGGTCAGCCAGGCCGCCGAGGACCCCAGGGCCCGCATCGGCCAGGGCGAGATCGTCCGCATCATGTACGTCCACGTCCCCACCGCCATCATCGCCTTCCTGGCCTTCTTCGTGGCCGTGGCCGGCAGCATCGGCTACCTGGTCCGCCGGTCGGAGTGGTGGGACCTGCTGGCCCACGCCTCGGCCGAGCTGGGGGCGGTGCTCATCTTCGCCACCCTGGTCACCGGGGCCCTGTGGGGCGAGCCCACCTGGGGGACGTACTGGGAGTGGCAGGACGCCCGCCTGACCACCACCGCCATCCTGTTCTTCCTGGTGCTCGGCTACCTGGCCGTGCGCCGCCTGCCCATGGATCGCGAGCGCCGGTCCCGCATCGCCGCCGTGGTCGGCCTGCTCCTGGCCCCGGCCACCGTGGTGTGCCACTACGCCACCACCTGGTGGCGCACCCTCCACCAGGGCCCCACCATCAGCCGCCTCGACCCCCAGATCGACGGGCTCATGCTGTTCAGCCTGATGGTCGGGATGGCCACCTTCCTGGTCCTCTACGCCTGGCTGCTGCTGCACCGCTTCCGGGTGCTGTGGCTGGAGAACCGGGTCGAGGACATGGGCCTGGACGCGGCCCTGGCCGAGCGCCGGGCCGAGGCCACCCCGCCGGTCCCGCCAGCGTCGGCTGACGCCGGTTGGGCGCCCACCCCGGGGGCCACGTCGTGATGCTGGCCCTGGCCGAGTGGGGCTCGGTGGCCCTGGCCTACGGCATCGTGCTGGTCTCGCTGCTGGCCCTGGCCGTCCGCAGCGCCCAGCGGGGCCGCCGCCTGGCCCAGCAGGTCCCGGAGGACCGCCGCCGATGGATGTGACCGGCCCCGCAGGCGGAGACGGCGCGGGCGCGGCCCCGGGGACCGGCGGCGACGCCGGCCCGGAGCTCGACCTGTCGCCCCGGACCGGACCCGACGGGGGGGCCGGCCGCCCTCGCTCCCGGAGCCGGGCCGTGGTCGGCGGGCTGGTCATCGCCGCCCTGCTGGGAGCCATCGGCTTCGTGGCCGTCCGCCAGCTCCAGGGCTCCTCCGTCTACTACTACAACGCCGACGAGGCGGTGGCCGAGCGGCCCGAGATCGGCGACCGCCGCGTCCGGGTCCAGGGCACCGTCGTGGGCCAGCCGGTCGAGGTCGACGACGAGACCGTCACCTTCACCATCGCCTTCCGGGGGGCGTCCATCGACGTGCGCCACCAGGGGGCCGAGCCGCCGCCCCTGTTCGACGCCAACGTGCCCTCGGTGGTCGAGGGCCGCTTCGCCCCCGACGGGACGTTCCTGTCCGACCGCATCGTGATCAAGCACTCCGAGCAGTACAAGGAAGAGAACTCGGACCGGGTGGACCCGGCGGCCCCGTGACGCGGCGATCGCAGCCCGGGCGGGACGGGGTCCCGACGTGAACGCCGCGCTGGGCACGGCCGGCGTGGCCCTGGCCCTGGTGTCGGCCCTGGGCGGGGCGGCCACGGTGGTGGTGGCCCAGGCCACGGGCCGGCGGAGGGTGCTGCGCCAGGTCCCGTCGTTCGTGTTCCTCTGCGCCCTCGGCGCGGTGGTGGCCACCGTGGCCATGCAGCGGGCCCTCATCACCCGCGACTTCTCGGTGGGGTTCGTGGCCGAGAACGGCAGCCGCTCCACCTCCCTGCCCTTCACCATCTCCACCATGTGGTCGGCCCTGGAGGGCTCGATCCTGCTGTGGGGCCTGGTGCTGGTGGGCTACGTGGTGGCCGTGGCCCGGAAGTTCCGCTACCGCCTGAGCGACCCGCTGGTGGCCTGGGCCATGTTGGTGCTGTTCCTGGTGGTGGCCTTCTTCTTCGCGCTGATGGCCGGGCCGGCCAACCCGTTCCACACCGTGGCCGACCCCCCGCTCGACGGGCCCGGGCCCAACCCGCTGCTGCAGGACCACCTGCTGATGGCCTTCCACCCGCCCATGCTCTACCTGGGCTACGTGGGCTTCACCGTGCCCTTCGCCTTCGCCGTCGGCGCCCTGGCCACCGGCCGGGTGGGGGAGGGGTGGCTGGTCGAGACCCGCCGCTGGACGCTGTTCGCCTGGGGCTTCCTGACCATCGGCATCGTGCTGGGCGCCTGGTGGAGCTACGAGGTGCTGGGCTGGGGCGGCTACTGGGCCTGGGACCCGGTGGAGAACGCGTCCCTGCTGCCGTGGCTCACCGGCACCGCCTACCTGCACTCGGTGATGGTCCAGGAGCGCCGGGGGATGCTGCGGGTCTGGAACCTGTCGCTGCTGTGCGCCACGTTCTCGCTCACCATCCTGGGCACGTTCCTGACCCGTTCGGGGGTGCTCGACTCGGTGCACGCCTTCTCCGAGTCGGCCATCGGGCCGCTGTTCCTGGGCTTCTTCGCCCTGATCGTGGTGGTGACCCTGGGCCTCATCGGCTGGCGGGGCGACGTGCTGCGGGCCCCGGGGCGCATCGACTCGCCGCTGTCGCGGGAGGGGGCGTTCCTGGCCAACAACGTGCTGTTCACCGGCTTCGCCTTCGTGGTCCTCTTCGGCACCGTGTTCCCCCTCATCGCCGAGGCCCTCGACGACCGGCGGGTGTCGGTGGGCGTGCCCTACTTCAACCGCATGTCGGGCCCCATCGGCCTGGCCCTGCTGTTCCTCATGGCCGTGGCCCCGGCCCTGCCCTGGCGCAAGGCCTCGACCGAGACCTTGTCGCAGCGGCTGCTGTGGCCGGCCTGGTCGGGCGGCGCGGTGCTGGTGGCCTGCGTGGTGGCCGGGGTGCGGGGCGTCGTGCCCCTGGTGGCCTTCGGCCTGGGCGCCTTCGCTGCTGCCGCCGCCGTCCGCCAGGTGGTGCTGGCCACCCGTCGGCACGGCTGGCGGGGCTTCGTGGGCCGCACCAACGGCGGGATGATCGTCCACCTCGGGGTGGTGATGATCGCGGTGGGGCTGGCCGCCTCCGGGTCGTTCGCCGAGCAGGCCGAGGCCCGCCTGGCCCCGGGCGAGACCCGGCGGGTGCACGGCCACGAGGTCCGCTTCGAGTCGTTCAGCGAGAGCGACGCCGATCCCTCCCGCCTGGTCCGGGCGGCCCACCTCGACGTCGACGGCTCCGCCCTGTCGCCCCGCCTCCAGCGCTTCCCCAACGCCAGCCAGGAGCTGGGCAAGCCCGCGGTGCGCTACGGCGTGGGCGACACGGTGTACCTGGCCCTGCTGGAGGGCCCCCGGGCCAGCGACGACACCATCCTGGTCCGCATCATCGTCCAGCCCATGGTGGCCTGGCTGTGGGTCGGGGGCCTGGTGATGGTGGCGGGCACGGCGCTCTCCGCCTTCCCCGGACGTCGCCGCCGGGGCACCGATCCCACCTCCGCCGACCTGGTCGGCTCGCGGCCGGTCGGGGGGCGCCACAGCGCCGCCGGCGACGCCGACGACGGGGGTGGTGCCGGCGACCGCCCTGCCGGTGACCTGAGCCCCACCGGCGGCGGTGATCGCGACCCCGATGCCGGGGACGCTCGGCAACCGGTGGGGGCGCCGTGAGCGAGCGGTCCGGCGCCGGCCCCGACCCCCGGGACGATCGCGACGCTCGGGACGGCGACGACGACCTGGGCCCTCCCGCCGGCGACCGGCGCGGTGGCCCGGGGAGCGCCCCACCCCGGGCTCGGGGGCGCCTGGCCCTGGCCGTGGCCGTGCCCCTCGGTGTGGTCCTGCTGCTGTTCGTGGTGCTGCTGGCGTTGCGGGACCCGGCCGGCGAGCGCCAGGTGCAGAGCCCGCTGCTGGGCCGGGCCGCGCCCCGCATCGAGGGCACCACCATCCGGGGCCGGCCCTTCGACTCCGCCGCCTACGACGGCCGGTGGCTGGTGGTGAACTTCTTCGCCACCTGGTGCGCCCCGTGCATCGAGGAGCACCCCGAGCTCATGGCCTTCCAGCGGACCCAGGCCGAGGCCGGGGAGGCCAACGTGGTCAGCGTGGTGTTCTCCGACGACGAGGCCTCCGTGCGCCGGTTCTTCGCCCGCCAGGGCGGCGACTGGCCGGTGGTCCTGGCCGAGGGCACCACCATCCCCGACTGGGGGGTGGCCGGCGTGCCCGAGTCGTTCGTGGTGGACCCGACCGGCGTGGTGCGGGCCAAGCTGGTGGGTGGGGTGACGGCGGCGGGGCTGCAGCGCTTCCTCGACGGCGCCCGGGGGGCTCCCCGATGAGCCGGCGCCTGATGTGGGCCATCCTCGCCGTCGTGGTGGTGGTGGCCGTGGTGGTCGGCGCCCAGGGCTCCGGGGCCCGGACGCCCGACCAGCGTCGCCAGTCCATCGCCAGCGGGGTGCGCTGCCCCAAGTGCCCGGGCCAGTCGGTGCTCTCCAGCGACGCCCCGTCGGCCGAGGCCATCCGCGACCTGATCGCCGCCGATGTGGCCGCCGGGCGCTCCGACGACGCCATCCGCAACCGGCTGGTGGCCCGCTACGGCGAGGACATCCTGCTCAACCCGCCCCGGTCGGGCTTCGCCGGCCTGGTGTGGGTGATCCCGGTGGCCGCCGTCGTCGGCGCCTTCGGGGGCCTGGCCCTGGCCTTCCGCCGCTGGGAGCGGCAGGCGCCGGGTGGCCCCTCGGGCCGGGACCGGGCTCTGGTGGCCGCCGCCCTGGCCGACGAGGCCGACGGGATCGACGACCCCCACGGCGAGGGCTCGGGCCGGTGACCCCGCCGGAGGACCGCCCCGACGGCGACGAGACCCGCCGGGCGACCCCGGAGGACCGCCCCGACGGCGACAAGCCCCGCCGGGCCACCGACGGCCGTTCCCGCGACGACCGACCCGGTCCGGCTGTCGCCCGGCCGTCGCCCGCCGCTCGGCGGGCCGCGGCCCAGACCCCGCGACTGCGCCGGGGCGCCTCGATGGGCGCGGCGGCGGCCGACGCCGCCCGGGGGCGCCGGCAGGCGTCGGACCGGCCGTCCCCGTCCGCCGGCCCCTCGCCCTCCCCTGCCTCCCCGGGCGGGACCGCCTCCTCGGCTCGCCCTGCTCCCTCGACCGGCCCTGCCTCCTCGGCACGCCGTGCGACCTCGGCTCGCCCCTCGGCCTCGCCCTCGGCGCGGTCCGGCGCGTCCCGCTCCGCGGTGGAGGCCGCGGTCGCGGTCGAGCCCGGCGTCGACGCCGGGGGCCGGGACGAGAGCACGGAGTTCCTGCTCCAGAGCCTGCGCGACCTCGACCGCGAGCGGGAGGCGGGCGACATCGACGAGGACGACTACGCCGCCCTGCGCGACGACTACACCGCCCGGGCCGCCGCCGCCCTCCGGGCCGAGCAGCGGGGCCAGGCCCCTCCCGTCCCACCCTCCCGGCCCCGGTCCTGGCTCCAGCGCAGCCTGGTGCTGCTGGGCGTGGTCGGCTTCGCGGTGCTGTCCGGGGTGCTGGTGGCCCAGGCTGTCGGCCGTCGCGACCAGGGTCAGGGGGTCACCGGCGAGGTGACCAGCTCCCCCACCCAGGAGGCCAGCCGCTGCATCGGCCTCACCGCCCAGGGCGAGTACGTCGACGCCCTCTCCTGCTACCAGGAGGTGCTCGACGACGATCCCGACAACGTGGTGGCCCGCACCTACCTGGGCTGGACCCTCGTCCTGACCGCCCGCCAGGCCGGCGACGCCCTGTCCGGCGACCAGCTCACCGAGCTGTACGTGCAGGCCCGGACCCAGCTCGACCGGGCCGTGGAGGTCGATCCCCGCTACGCCGACGCCCGGGCCTTCCAGGTCATCCTGGCCGTGTGGGAGGGCCGCTTCGAGGAGGCCCAGCGCCAGCTCGCCCTCTTCGACGAGCTCGACGCCCCCGCCGACGTGCAGCGCCAGGTCGACTCCCAGCGCCAGGCCATCGCCGACGGCCTGGCCACCGAGGCCGGAGGCGGCGGTGCGACGGAGGGACCGGGCGACGCCCCCGAGGGCACCGACGACGGGCCGTCCGGCGGGGCCGGGACCACGGAGCCCACCCCGGGCTCCGACGAGTCGCCCCCGCCCTGACCGAGGGGCCCAGCCGCGCCGGTGCCCGCCCGAGTCGGCGCCCGCCCGAACCGTGCAGCTGGCCCACGATCCGGCCATCGGCTCCGGTCGGCCGTCCGGCGAGGCCACCCTCCTGCCGGCGGACCGGTCGCTCCTGCTAGAGAAGGGCGATGGGACCGTTCGATCCACCGGTCACCGCGGTCCGAGAGATCGTGGCCCGGGCCCTGGCCGAGGACCTGACCCCGCTGGGGGACATCAGCTCCGCTCTCCTGCCCCCCGGAGCCACGGCCGAGGCCGAGCTGCGCACCCGGGCCGCCGGGGTGGTGGCCGGCACCGCCTGCGTGGATGAGACCCTGCGCCAGGTCGACCACCGCCTGGCCGCGGCCTGGCAGGTCACCGAGGGCGACCCCGTCGACGCCGGTGCCACCCTGGCCCTGGTGCGGGGCCCGCTGGCCTCGATGCTCACGGCCGAGCGCACCGCCCTCAACCTCATCTCCCACCTCTCGGGCGTGGCCACCCTCACCCGCCGCTTCGTGGAGGCCGCTGGCCCCGACCTCCGGGTGTGGGACACCCGCAAGACCACGCCGGGCCTGCGCGCCCTGGAGAAGGCGGCCGTGCGGGCCGGCGGGGGTGCCAACCACCGGGGAAACCTGTCCGAGTGGGTGATGCTCAAGGACAACCACCTGGAGCTGGTCGGCGTGGCCGAGGCCGTGGGCCGGGCCCGGGAGCTGTTCCCGGCCCGAACCGTCCACGTCGAGTGCGACACCCACGAGAAGGTGGTCGAGGCCCTCGACGCCGGGGCCGATGCCCTGCTCCTCGACAACATGGCCCCTGCCGAGGTGCGGCGCTGCGTGGCCACCGTGGAGGAACACGCGGCCGGAGGGGAGCGCCGTCCCCTGGTGGAGGTGTCGGGCGGCATCTCCCTGGAGACGGTGCGCCCCTACGCCGATACCGGCGCTGACCTGGTGTCCTCGGGGTCGCTCACGAGCTCGGCGCCTGTCCTCGACATCGGCCTCGACGTGGTCGTCACCCACCGCGACTGACGGGAGCTGACAGGCCCGGGGGTTTCGGGTTGGCGGGGACGGGAACCGTGGGGAGGCCCGGTGAGAGGACCCCATGGCCCACCAGCTCGTGGAGATGGCCGACGTGCAGAAGCACTTCGGGCCCCTCCACGTGCTGAAGGACGTCGACCTCACGGTGGCCCGGGGCGAGGTGGTGGTCGTCATCGGCCCCTCGGGATCGGGCAAGTCCACCCTGTGCCGCACCATCAATCGCCTCGAACCCGTCGACTCGGGCACCATCGCCGTCGACGGTGAGCCTCTGCCCCAGGAGGGGGCGGCCCTGGCCCGTCTGCGAGCCGACGTGGGCATGGTGTTCCAGAGCTTCAACCTGTTATCCCACATGACGGCCCTGCAGAACGTCTCCCTCGGCCCGATGCGGGTGCGAGGCCGCAAGAAGGCCGACGCCGAGGAGCACAGCCGGGAGCTGCTGGCCCGGGTGGGCCTGGCCGAGAAGGCCGATGCCATGCCGGCCGAGCTCTCCGGCGGCCAGCAGCAGCGGGTGGCCATCGCCCGGGCCCTGGCCATGGACCCCAAGCTCATCCTCTTCGACGAGCCCACCTCCGCCCTCGACCCCGAGATGATCAGCGAGGTGCTCGACGTCATGGTCGAGCTGGCCGCCTCGGGCATGACGATGATCGTCGTCACCCACGAGATGGGGTTCGCCCGCAAAGCCGCCGACCGCGTCGCCTTCATGGACGAGGGCGAGATCGTCGAGACCCAGCCCCCGGCCGCCTTCTTCGACGCCCCGGAGAGCACCCGAGCCCGTGACTTCCTCTCCAAGATCCTCAGCCACTGACCCCCGACGGAAGGTTCCTCCGATGACGCGCCACCCACGACTGCGCACGCTCCTCTGCCTGCTGTTGCCCTTCGCGTTCCTCCTCTCCGCCTGCGGGGATGACGACGAGGGCCTGGACAGCAACTCGGGCGGCTCCACCGAGCCCGAGCCCGAGGTCGAGCAGACCGAGTTCCCGGAGGGATCCACCATGGCCCGGCTCCAGGAGGCGGGCACGATCAAGATCGGGGTGAAGTACGACCAGCCGGGCCTGGGTTCGGTGAGCCTGGAGTCGGAGGAGCCCGAGGGCTTCGACATCGAGATGGGCAAGCTGGTGGCGGCCAAGCTGGGAATCGAGCCCGACGGCATCCAGTTCGTCGAGACGGTCTCGGCCAACCGGGAGACGTTCATCGAGAACGGCACCGTCGACGTCGTGATCGCCACCTACACGATCAACGACGAGCGCAAGCAGGTCGTCGACTTCGCCGGGCCCTACTACGTGGCCGGCCAGGACCTCCTCGTGGGTGCCGACGACGAGACCATCAACGGTCCGGACGACCTGGCCGGCAAGCGAGTGTGCGCCGCCAGCGGGTCCACGCCGATCGAGCGCATCCGCACCGACTACCCCGAGGCCGAGCCCGTCGAGTTCGACACCTACACCGAGTGCGTCGACCAGCTCCTCGCCGACCAGATCGACGCGGTGAGCACCGACGACATCATCCTCGCCGGCTACGCCGCCGACCCGAAGTACGAGGGCGAGTTCCGCGTCGTGGGCGAGACGTTCAGCGAGGAGCCCTACGGCATCGGCCTGAAGAAGGGCGACGACGACTTCCGGACCTTCCTCAACGACGTGATCGAGGGCGCCTACGAGGACGGGTCGTGGGAGTCGGCCTTCGACGCCACCCTGGGTGCCAGCGGCGTCGAGGCCCCCGAGCCCCCGGAGGTCGACCGGTACTGAGGCGACGGCGCACGGTCGGTCGACCATGACCCGACATGGCACGCGGTAGGCCGCGGTGGACACCGTCTGGGAGAACCGTGACCTGATCCTCGACGGGTTCGCGATGACCGTGCGCCTGTTCGCGGTGTCGGGCCTGCTCGCCCTGGTCGCCGGCACCCTGCTGGCGATCATGCGGGTGGGCCCGATCCCGCCCGTCCGCTGGGCAGCCAGCACCTACGTCACCGTCCTTCGCAACACCCCGCTCACCCTGGTCTTCGTCTTCTCCACCTTCGGGCTACCCCGTCTGGAGGTGCGGCTGGAGTTCGTCACCTTCGCCATCGTCGCCCTCACCGCCTACACGTCGGCCTTCGTGTGCGAGGCGGTGCGCGCCGGCATCAACTCCGTCGCCGCCGGGGAGATCGAGGCGGCCCGGGCGCTGGGGCTGTCCTTCCGCCAGGTGCTCACGCTGGTGGTGCTGCCCCAGGCCTTCCGGGCCATCGTGCCCCCGCTCACCGGGGTGTTCAACGCCCTCCTGAAGAACACGTCGGTGGCGGTGGCCTTCAACGTGGCCGAGGCCAACGCCATCTACCGCCGCCTCCAGAACCTCGACGGCAGCGCCACCATCCCGCTCCTGCTCACCCTGGCCGGTGGCTACGTGGTCCTCGCCGCCGTCCTCTTCGGCGCCTCCCGCCTCGTCGAGCGGCGCGTGGCGGCGGTGCGGTGACCGTCGCCCTCTACGACGAGCCCGGCCCCCGGGCCCGGCGGCGCATCCTCGTCGGGAGCGTCATCGGCGCCGCCGCCCTCCTCCTCCTCGGGGCCTACGTCGCCAAGCGGCTCGACGACACCGGCCAGTTCCGGTCCGAGTACTGGGCACCCTTCGGCGGGGCCGGCGTGCAGCGCATCCTGCTCCGGGGGCTGCTGGCCACCCTGCGCGCCGCCGGCCTGGCCCTCGTTCTGGCCATCGCCCTCGGCGTCGTGCTGGCCGTCGGACGCCTCTCCGAGCGCCGGGTGCTGCGCATCCTCAGCGGCGCCGTCGTCGAGCTGTTCCGGGCCGTCCCCCTGGTCACCCTCATCCTGTTCGCCTTCATCGGCCTGCCCGAGCTGGGCATCGACACCGGGCCCTACTCGTCGGTGGTCATCGGCCTCACCCTCTACAACGGCTCGGTGCTGGCCGAGATCTTCCGGGCCGGCATCAACGCCGTGCCCCGGGGCCAGGTGGAGGCGGCCTACAGCATCGGCCTGCGCAAGGCGGCGGTGCTGCGCCTCGTCCTCATCCCCCAGGCGGTGCGCACGATGATGCCGGTGATCGTGAGCCAGATGGTGGTGCTCCTCAAGGACTCGGCCCTCGGCTTCATCGTCGCCTTCCCGGAGCTGCTCCGCAGTGGGCGGCGCATCTACACCAACGTGGGCAACGTCATCCCCACCGCCATCGTCGTGGCCGCCATCTACATCACCATCAACCTCAGCCTCAGTGCCATGGCCAACTGGTTGGAGCGCCGTCAGGGCGGGGGCCGACGGCGCCGCGACCGGGGTGAGGCCCGGCTGCCCCCCGAGCTGGGCGTCGGCGTCCCCGGCGGGACGGGGAGTGGGGCCTGAGCCCTCCGGGCAACACCGAGATTTCGGGCGGGGAGCGGGGGCGAGCATGCTGAGGGCGATCTGCTCCCCGGCAGCCGAGGCCCGAGTGGGCCAGGAGGACCCCGGTGCTGCTCGCCATCGACATCGGCAACACCCAGACCGTCATCGGCCTGTACGCCGGGGCCGGCGCCGTGGGCGAGGAGTCGGCCGCCTCCTCGGGGTCGCGCTGCGAGCAGGGCCTGCTCGACCACTGGCGCATCGCCACCAAGGCCGAGCGCACCGCGGATGAGCACGCCCTCATGGTCCAGGAGTTCCTGGGCTTCCACGGCTTCTCCTTCGACGACGACATCGACGGCATCGTCATCTCGTCGGTGGTGCCCCGGGCCACGGCCGCCTTCCGGGAGATGACCGAGCGCTACTTCGGCTTCCGGCCGGTGGTCATCGAGCCCGGGGTCCGCACCGGCATGCCCGTCCTCACCGACAACCCCCGGGAGGTCGGGGCCGACCGCATCGCCAACGCCATCGCCGCCATAGACGTGTTCGGCGGGCCGGCCATCATCATCGACTTCGGCACCGCCACCACCTACGACGCGGTGTCGGGCAACGGCGAGCTCCTGGGCTGCGCCATCGCCCCCGGCATCGACATCAGCCTGGACGCCCTGTACCAGCGGGCCGACGCCCTACGCCGCATCGAGCTGGCCGAGCCCCGCAGCGTCATCGGCCGCACCACGGTCGACGCCCTGCAGGCCGGGGCGGTCTACGGCTTCGCCGGCCAGGTCGACGGCATCGTGGATCGCATGGTCGACGAGGTGGGCCGGGATGCCACCATCGTGGCCACCGGCGGGCTGGCCGCGCTGATCGCCCCCTACACCCGGTCGATCGAGCTCATCGAGCCGTGGCTGACCCTCCACGGCCTTCGCCTCGTCTTCGCCAAGAACTAGTAGCCCGCCCCGACCGACCCCGCCCAGGACCCCGAGAGGCACTGCCGCCCCGTGACCACGTCCGCCGACCCCACCCAGCGCCCCGAGGGTGACGCCGACGCGCCGAGCGTGCCCGCCGTGCCGTACCGCTTCGAGCCGACCCACACCCCGGAGTCGCTCAAGCGGGCCTTCGCCGACCGGCTGGAGGCGGGGGAGGAGCCCGAGGGACCCGAGGTCGAGGTGCGCCTGGCCGGGCGCCTGGCCCTGCGCCGGGACTCGAAGAACTTCCTGTTCGTCACCCTGGTGCGGGCGGCCGACACCGATGGCGCCCGGCCGGCGGGACCCCCCGACGACACCGAACGTGGGTCGGACTCGGCCAAGCCCGGTCGCATCCAGCTCATGGCCACCGAGGACGGCACCCCCCGCTACGAGGCCTTCAAGGCCCTGCCCCTCGGCACCTGGATCGGCGTCACCCGGGGCACGGTGATGCGCACCCGGCGGGGCGAGCTGTCGGTCAAGGTCCGCGACTGGGTCACCCTGGCCGAGCCGACCCGGGCCTTCCCCGACAAGTGGCGGCCCACCGACGACCCCGAGTTCCGCTACCGGCAGCGCTACGCCGACCTGTGGGTCAACGACGAGGCCCGGCGCACCTTCCTGCTGCGCAGCCGGCTGCTGTCGCTGACCCGGCGCTGGTTGGAGGACCGGGGCTTCGTCGAGGTCGAGACCCCGCTGCTGCACCCCATCCCCGGCGGGGCCACGGCCACCCCCTTCACCACCCACCACAACGCCCTGGACCTCGACCTCTACCTGCGCATCGCCCCCGAGCTGTACCTGAAGCGGCTGGTGGTGGGCGGGATCGAGCGGGTGTTCGAGATCGGTCGGGTGTTCCGCAACGAGGGCCTCTCCCCCCGGCACAACCCCGAGTTCACGATGCTCGAGCTCTACCAGGCCTACGCCGACTATGGCGACGTGATGACCCTGACCGAGGAGCTGGTGGCCCACCTGGCCCGCGAGCTGTGCGGCACCACCGAGCTGGCCCACGGCGGCCGGCCCCTCGACCTCACCCCTCCGTGGCGCCGGGCCCGCATGACCGACCTGATCGAGGAGCAGATCGGCGTCGCCCTCGACGTGCGCCAGCCGGTCGAGGAGCTGCGGGCGGTGGCGGCCGAGCACGGCGTGGAGGTGGCCGACGACGCCGGCCCCGGCAAGGTCATCCTGGAGATCTACGAGAAGACCACCGAGGCCGCCCTGTGGGGCCCGGTGTTCGTCATCGACTACCCGCAGGAGGTCTCGCCCCTGGCCCGCCCCCACCGGGAGCGGCCCGGTGAGGTCGAGCGCTTCGAGGCCATCGTGGCCGGTCGGGAGCTGTGCAACGCCTTCAGCGAGCTCACCGACCCGGTCGACCAGCGGGAGCGGTTCGAGGACCAGGCCCGCCAGCGCGACGCGGGCGACGCCGAGGCCATGGCCGTCGACCTCGACTACATCCGGGCCCTGGAGTACGGGCTGCCCCCCACGGGGGGCCTGGGGGTGGGCATCGACCGCCTGGTGATGCTGCTGGCCGACGTGCCGTCCATCCGCGACGTGGTGCTGTTCCCCACCCTGCGCCCGGAGGCCGGGCCCGACGCCGACGGAGCCGACGGCTCGCCGGCCGACGGCGACGGGCCGGCCGGGCCGGAGCCCGGTCCCGGGGAGGGCTGAGGTGGGCACCCGCGTGCTGCTCTCGGGGATGGGCGGGGAGCTGGGCACGCGCGTCACCAACCTGCTGGAGGCCGACCCGTCCGTCGAGGCCATCGTGGGCCTGGACGTGGCCCCGCCCCGGGACCGCATCCCCCGGGCCGAGTTCCACCTGGTGGCGGCCCACGACCGCGACCGCATCGCCCGGATCGTGGCCGACGTCGAGCCCACCGCCGTGGTGCACCTGGGCACCTTCGAGCCCGACGCCCGGGTCGGCCGGCGCCAGGCCGCGACCATGACCGAGGCCCTGTCGGTGGCCACCCTGGGCGCCGCGGCCCGCAGCCCGGCCCTCGACCGCATCGTGGTCCGCAGCGGCATCGAGGTCTACGGCCGGCCCCGCGGCGGCCCGCACCGCCCCGACGAGACCGTCGAGCCCCGGCCCACCACGGCGTGGGGCCGGACCCTGGCCCGGCTCGAGGAGATGGCCACACGGGCCGCCCAGGCCGCGGACGTGCCCCTGTGCACCCTGCGGGTGGCGCCGGTGGTGGGTCCGCACGTCCCCAGCCCCCTGGGCCGCTACCTGCGGTTGCCGGCGGTGCCGGTGTCGGCGGTGGCCGACCCGCCGTTCTCGCTGCTGCACCAGGAGGATGCCTCCGCCGCCGTGGTCCGGGCCCTGGCCTCCGGCCTCGACCTCACCGTGAACGTGGTGGGGCCCGGGGCGGTGACGCCCACCCAGGCCGTCCGCCTCGGGGGCCGGGTGCCCCTGCCCACCGTCGGTCCCGGCTGGCTGGCCGCCCGCCTGGCCTGCGAGCTGGTCGGCGCGCCGCTGCCGGCCCACGTGGTGGAGCTGCTGCTGCGGGGCCGGGCGGCCGACGGGGCGCTGGGCCAGGAGGTCCTGGGCCTGGCCCCTGTGCGCAGCACCGAGGCCGTGGTCCGCGACCTCTACGAGTGGGCCGAGGTGGTGCACCTCCCGGTGGCCGATCGGGACGCGGCGTGAGCGGCGCCTCGGGTCGCGGCAGCGCGAGTCGGGCCGGGTCCCGGCGGGCCGGGGGGTCCGTGGGTGGCCAGCCCGGCGACGGGCCGACGGTGCCGGTGCGGCCGGCGTCGGCCGGGGCGCTGCTGCGGCGCCGGTTCGAGGGCACCCACCACGTCGACGAGTGGGGCCTGGACCCCGATGCCGTCCGCCTCCTGTCCCCGCTGGTGGGGCTGCGGTGGTCGGTGGAGGCCCAGGGCACCGAGCGCATCCCGGCCTCGGGCCCGGCGGTGCTGGTCCACAACCGGGGGATCGGCCTGTCGGAGCTGGTGGTGCTGGCCCGGGGCGTGCGCCGGGCCACCGGGCGCCACGTCCGCACCGCTGGCCTGGTCGACGTGGCCCCCCTGGCCACCGTGGGCCGGGCCCTCGGGGCGGTGGTCGACCGTCCCGACGAGCTGCGGGGCCTGCTGCGGGCCGGCGAGCTGGTGGGCCTACCCCTGGGTCGCGACCTGAGCCGGCCCCGCCGGGCCGGGCCCCTGGTCCCCGAGGCCCTGGCCCCGGCCCTCGACACCTGCGCCGCGGTGATCCCCGTGGCCCTGGTCGGCCCGGTGGTCGGGCGGAACTGGCGCCTGCTGGTGGGCCGACCCCTGGCCCTCCCCCCCGATCGGGGCCCCCTGGCCGTGGCCGAGGTGGTCGACCAGGCCCGGGCCGGCGTGGAGACCCTCCTGGCCGAGGCGGCCCGCCGCTTCTGACTCGCCCGGGCTCCTTTCCCGGGTCGCCGTTCCGAGGCGCCCGCGCCCACCCCCACGGGCAGAGGCGTCTCAGAACGGCGGGGGCCCGTAACCTCCGGGCATGGCTTACGTCAGGGCGGAGGACGGCACCCGCCTCCACTACCAGGTGTGGGGGCGGGGCGAGCCCCTGCTGCTGGTGCACGGCCTGGGCACCGACCTGCGGGGCTGGCTGCCCCAGCGCCGGGCCTTCGGGAGCCGCTACCGGTGCATCGCCTTCGACAACCGGGGCGTCGGGGCGTCGGACAAGCCGCCCGGTCCCTACGACCTGGAGGCCATGGCCGATGACGCCCTGCGGGTGCTGGCCGCCAGCGGCCACGAGTCGGCCCACGTGGTCGGGGTCTCGATGGGCGGCATCCTGGCCCAGATGGTGGCCGTCCGGGCCCCGGAGCGGGTCCGGTCGCTGACCCTGGCCTGCACCGCTTGCCGGCACCTGCCGTGGCGGCGGGAGCTGCTGGCCGAGTGGGCCGAGGTGGCCACCACCGAGGGCATGGGGACGTTCGTGCGCGACAACATGCGCTGGCTGGTGGGCCCCCGCTCGCTGCGGCGGGTGTGGCCGCTGGCCACCCTCATCGCCCCCCTCGTGCTCAACGTGCCCCCGCACGCCTTCGCCGCCCAGGTGGCCGCCATCCTGGCCACCGACGACGCCATGGCCGACGAGCTGGCCGCCATCACCGCCCCCACCCTGGTCACCGTGGGCAGCCAGGACATCCTGACCCCCCGGGGCGACTCGGAGGAGCTGGCCGAGCGCATCCCCGGGGCCGAGCTGGTCGTGGTCCGGGGCGGCGCCCACCTGTTCCAGTTGGAGCACGTCGGCACCTTCAACCGCATCGTCCGGCAGCACCTGGACGCGGCCTCGGCGGCGTCCGAACCATCGTCGGCTCCGGGCGACCGGGCCGCGACCGCGCCCCGCCAGGACGTGGTGGAGGCGTGAGCAGGTCCGGTCCCGTCCCCGGCCCGTCGCGGGACGGCGCCGGGCCGGATGACGGGCTGGCGGCCCGGGGCTACCTGCTGTTCCCGACCGACCTGGGGACGTGCGGGGTGGCCTGGGGGCCGGAGGGGATCGAGGCCGTGCAGCTGCCCGAGGCCGACGGGGACCGCACCGAGGCCCGCCTGCGGCTCCGGGCCCCCGGGGCGGCGCCGGCCCCGCCCCCGCCCGCGGTGGTCGAGGCGGTGCGGGCCATGACCACCCTGCTGGCCGGCGAGCCCGTGGACCTGACCGGGGTGGCCGTCGACCTGGCCTCGGCGTCGGACTTCGACCGGCGGGTGTACCTGGCCGTCCGGGCCATCCCGCCCGGCCAGACCCGCACCTACGGCCAGGTGGCCGAGGCGGTGGGCGAGCCGGGGGCGGCCCAGGCCGTGGGCCGGGCCATGGGCACCAACCCGGTGCCCATCGTGGTGCCCTGCCATCGGGTCATGGGCGCCGGGGGCCGGCCGGTGGGCTTCTCGGCCCACGGCGGCGTGGACACCAAGCTCCGCATGCTGCGCATCGAAGGGGCCGCCGCCGGCGGCCCGCCCACCCTGTTCGACTGACGGGAGGGGCCACAGCCCCGGGACGGGCGCCGCCGCGGCCTCGTCGCGGGGCCACGCCCGACGGTCGGGGGCGCGGCCCGGGCGCTACTCGATGCCGTGCTCCAGGGCGTAGCGGATGAGCTCCTGCTTCCGGGACAGGTGGAGCTTGCCCAGGATGTTGCGCACGTGGTTCTCCACCGTCTTCTCGGCGATGAACAGCTCCTCGCCGATCTGGCGGTAGGGGTGGCCCCGGGCCACGTGCTGGAGCACCTCGCGCTCCCGGTCGGAGAGGGGCTGGGCCCCGCCGTCGCGGCTCATGCGCCGGAACTCGCCGAGCAGGAGGGCGGCCAGGCTGGGGGAGAAGACGGGCTCGCCGTGGGCCGCCTTCCACAGGGCCCGGCGCAGCTCCTCCGACGGCGTCGACTTCACCAGGTAGCCCACCGCCCCGGCCGCCACCGCGTCGAGCAGGTCGCGCTCGGCCTCGCTGACGGTCAGCATGACGATGGGCGTGTCCTGGCCACAGGCCCGGGCCACCGCCAGGCCCCCGCCGCCGGGCATGTTCAGGTCGCAGATCACCAGGTCGGGTCGGGTCCGGCCGATGACCTCGATGGCCTCCTGGGCGTCGCCGGCCTCGCCCACCACGTGGAACGAGGACCCCAGGTCGGCCCGCACCCCGGATCGCCAGATCTGGTGGTCGTCGGCCACGACGACCCGCACCGCCTCCAGCTCGGACATGCCGGCCAGTGTCCCACGCCCTCAGGTGGGCAGGAGGAGGCGGACCTCGGTGCCCCGGCCGGCGGCCGAGCGGACCTCGGCCCGGCCGCCCACGTCGGCCAGGCGGCCGCGGATGGAGCGGGACAGGCCGACACCCTCGGGCGTGGCCTCCACGTCGAAGCCGTCGCCGTCGTCGTCGACCGAGATGGCCATCCAGCCGTCGTCGCCGGGGTCTACGAAGACCACGGCCCGCCCGGCGGCGCCGTGCTTGGCCGCGTTGGCCAGGGCCTCGCCCACGGCCCCCGCCGCGGCCTGCACCAGGGGCGCGGCCAACGGACCCGGTTCCTCGACCACGGTGACCTCGACGGCCAGGCCGTGCCGGGCCTCGGCCCGGGCCGCCACCCGCCGCAGCTCGGCCAGCAGGTCCCCGGGCGGGCGGTCGATGCCCAGCAGCATGGCCCGCAGCTCCCGCTCCTGGGCCTGGGCCAGGGCGGCCAGCTCGGGGTCGGCGGCCCGGCGCTGCACGACGGCCAGGGTCTGGAGCACCCCGTCGTGGAGGGTGCGGGCCACCTCCTCGCGGGCCCGGGCGGCGGCGATGGCGTCCTCGGCCCGGCGCAGGCGGCCCACCACCAGCCCGGCCGCCGCCCCGGCCAGGGCGTAGAGGAAGGTGGTGGACAGCAGCGACAGGGCGCCGGGCGAGCCCAGGGCGTCGAGGTGGGTGCCGCCGTAGCGGCCCAGGCCGACGGCCACGCCGGCCGCGGCCCCGGCCGCGGGCCCGAGGGCGATGCCGGCCGTCATCACCCCGGCCAGGGGCCAGGCCGTGCCCAGCGACACCCGGTGGGCCCCGCCGTAGACCCACTCGTCGGCCACCAGCAGGGCTCCGCCCACCGCCACCTCCAGGACCACGGCGCCGGGCCGCAGGAGCAGGCCGGGGGCCCGGCGGGAGGCCCCGCCCAGGGCCACGGTCAGGACCAGGGCGGCGGCCACCAGGGCGGTGGCCACCGCCGGGTGGGCCAGGTCGGCCCGGGTCACCACCAGCACCACCGCGGTCCACACCCAGGCCACGGCCCGGAACACGGCCAGGCCCCCCAGGACCTCCCGGTCGAGCGGCGACGTGGGGGCCTCCATCGGGGCCAGCTTCGCAGCCGCAGCCGCCGCCGGCCGGGGAGGGGCCTGGCAGGATGCTGGCGTGGAGCTGGCCCGGGTGTGCGTGTTCTGCGGGTCGAACCCGGGGACCGACCCGGCCTTCGCCGCCGCGGCCGACGCCGCCGGGGCCGAGCTGGCCCGGCGGGGCATCGCCCTGGTCTACGGGGGCGGCACCGTCGGCCTCATGGGCCGGGTGGCCAGCGCGGCCATGGCCGCCGGGGGCGAGGTGATCGGGGTCATCCCCGACTTCCTCGACCGGGTCGAGATCGCCAAGCGCGACATCACCCGGCTGGAGGTGGCGGCCAGCATGCACGAGCGCAAGGCCCGCATGGCCGAGCTGTCCGACGCCTTCCTGGCCCTGCCCGGAGGGCTGGGCACCTTCGAGGAGGTGTTCGAGTCCATGACCTGGACCCAGCTCGGGGTGCACGACAAGCCGGTGGGGCTGGTCGACGTGGCCGGCTTCTGGGCCCCGGCGGTGGCCCTGCTGGACGGGGCGGTGGCCGCCGGGTTCCTCACCGCCGAGTCCCGGGCCAGCATCGTGACCGCCCCCGACGTGGGTGCCGCCCTCGACGCCTTCGCCCACTGGTCCCGTCCCCGCCGGGGCAAGTGGACCGAGACCGACGTCACCCTCTGACCGCCGGAAACGGGGGGCCGCCACCCCTTGCGGCGGGCCGCCGGTGGCCGACGGAGGGGGTGGTGGCATCGTCGGGAGGAGCGTGCCGTCCTCATCCGTCGTCCCGGGGGCCGGGTCGGCGGGGCCGGGCGGTAGGATCCGACCCACGATCCTGCGACGGGCCGCCCGGTCCTGACGAGGGAGGAACCAGGTGTTCGAACGCTTCACCGACAGGGCACGACGAGTCGTGGTCCTGGCCCAGGAGGAGGCCCGCCTCCTCAACCACAACTACATCGGCACCGAGCACATCCTCCTCGGCCTCATCCACGAGGGCGAGGGCGTGGCCGCCAAGGCGCTGGAGTCCCTGGGCATCTCGTTGGAGGCGGTGCGCAAGCAGGTCGAGGAGATCATCGGCCAGGGCACGCAGTCGCCCAGCGGCCACATCCCCTTCACCCCCCGGGCCAAGAAGGTCCTGGAGCTGAGCCTGCGCGAGGCCCTGCAGCTGGGCCACAACTACATCGGCACCGAGCACATCCTCCTCGGCCTCATCCGCGAGGGTGAGGGCGTGGCCGCCCAGGTGCTGGTGAAGCTGGGGGCCGACCTGTCCCGGGTCCGCCAGCAGGTCATCCAGCTCCTCTCCGGCTACTCGGGCCCCGGCGGGTCCTCGGGCGGCAGCGGCCCCGAGAAGGCCGGCGCCACCTCCGGCGGCTCGGGCGAGTCGTCGCCGTCGGGCTCCCTGGTGCTCGACCAGTTCGGCCGCAACCTCACCCAGCTGGCCCGCGAGAAGAAGCTCGACCCGGTCATCGGCCGCGAGCGCGAGGCCGAGCGGGTCATGCAGGTGCTGAGCCGCCGCACCAAGAACAACCCGGTGCTCATCGGCGAGCCCGGCGTGGGCAAGACCGCCATCGTCGAGGGCCTGGCCCAGTCGATCGCCGGTGGCGACGTCCCCGAGACCATCACCGACAAGCAGCTCTACACCCTCGACCTGGGCGCCCTGGTGGCCGGCAGCCGGTACCGGGGCGACTTCGAGGAGCGCCTCAAGAAGGTGCTCAAGGAGATCCGCACCCGGGGCGACATCATCCTGTTCATCGACGAGATCCACACCCTCGTCGGGGCCGGGGCGGCCGAGGGCGCCATCGACGCCGCCAGCATCCTCAAGCCCATGCTGGCCCGGGGTGAGCTGCAGACCATCGGGGCCACCACCCTCGACGAGTACCGCAAGCACCTCGAGAAGGACGCGGCCCTGGAGCGGCGCTTCCAGCCCATCAAGGTCGAGGAGCCGACGGTGGCCCACACCATCGAGATCCTCAAGGGCCTGCGCGACCGCTACGAGGACCACCACCGGGTCACCATCACCGACCAGGCCCTCGTCGCCGCGGCCAACCTGGCCGACCGCTACATCTCCGACCGGCACCTGCCCGACAAGGCCATCGACCTCATCGACGAGGCCGGCAGCCGCCTGCGCATCAAGCGCATGCAGACCCCGCCGGACTACAAGGAGCTCGAGAACAAGATCGCCGACGTGGTGAAGCGCAAGAAGGAGGCCGTCGAGGCCCAGCGCTTCGAGGAGGCGGGCAAGCTCCGCGACGAGGAGAAGGAGCTGCTCGGCCAGCGGGAGGCCAAGGAGGCCGAGATCAAGGCGTCCGGCGTCGACCTTTTCGACGAGGTCGACGAGGAGGCCGTGGCCGAGGTCCTCTCCATCTGGACCGGCATCCCCGTGTACAAGCTCACCGAGGAGGAGACCAAGAAGCTCCTCCGCATGGAGGACGAGCTGCACAAGCGGGTCATCGGCCAGGAGCAGGCCATCAAGGCCGTCAGCCAGGCCATCCGCCGCACCCGGGCCGGCCTCAAGGACCCCAAGCGCCCCTCGGGCAGCTTCATCTTCCTGGGCCCCTCCGGCGTGGGGAAGACCGAGCTGGCCAAGACCCTCTCGGAGTTCCTGTTCGGCGACGAGACCTCGCTCATCAGCCTCGACATGTCCGAGTACATGGAGAAGCACACGGTCAGCCGCCTGGTGGGCTCGCCCCCCGGCTACGTGGGCTACGAGGAGGGCGGCCAGCTCACCGAGGCGGTGCGCCGCAAGCCGTTCTCGGTGGTGCTGTTCGACGAGATCGAGAAGGCCCACCCCGACGTGTTCAACACCCTGCTCCAGATCCTGGAGGAGGGCCGGCTGACCGACAGCCAGGGCCGCTCGGTCGACTTCCGCAACACGGTGCTGATCATGACCTCCAACCTGGGCACCCAGGACCTGCGCAAGGCCAACGTGGGCTTCGGCAAGTCCGACGAGGCGGTGACCTACGAGAAGATGAAGGAGAAGGTCAACGAGGCCCTGAAGCAGCACTTCCGGCCCGAGTTCCTGAACCGGATCGACGAGACCGTGGTGTTCCACGAGCTGTCCAAGGCCGAGGTGACCATCATCGTCGACCTCATGATCAAGCGGACCCGGACCCAGCTCGAGGCCCAGGGCATCGGCCTGGAGCTCACCGATGCGGCCAAGCTGCTGCTGGTGGAGCGGGGCTACGACCCCACCCTCGGGGCCCGGCCCCTGCGCCGGGCCATCCAGCGCCTGGTCGAGGACCCGGTGTCGGAGCGCCTGCTCTACAAGAGCTACCGGGCCGGCGAGATCATCATCGTCGACGCCGAGCCCGACCCCGAGGACGACGGCAAGCCGGCCATCGTGTTCCGCTCGGTCGAGGGCTTCGAGCCCACGCCTCCGGTGGAGCTGGCCGAGACCGGCCCGGCCGCCGAGTAGGCCGACACCAGCGGCGTCGAGCGCACCCCCGCTCCCTCGGGCCCCCGCCACGGCGGGGGCCCGGTCGCGTCCCGGGGACAGACACGGCGAGGCCGCTCCTTCGTGCGGTGACGGTGTCCGTCTCTTTCGTGCTGAACCAACATCGCGCATGTTCAGCAAGGTTCTGTCTGGAAGGGTGCTGAAGGAGGCCCGCCCACGGCCGGTGGGGGTAGGTTCCGCGGCGTGACCGCCCCCGGCGGGCCGCCCGGCCCGGACCCGTCACCGTCCCCCGGCGCGGGCGGTCCCGTGGTGGGGAGGGACGATGTCGTGGCCCGGCTGGTGGCCGCCGCCACCACGGGGGCCGGGGCGGTGGTCAGCGGCGATCGCGGCTCGGGCCGGCGCACGGTGGTGGCCGCGGCCGCCGACCGCCTGGCCGAGGCCGGGGTGCCGGTGCTGGCCGTGGCCGCCGGGACGGAGGCCGGGGAGCCGGAGGTGCCGCTCGCCGCTCTGCGGCCCGTCCTGCCCGAAGCGCCTCCGGCCGTGGTCGATGCGGCCACCCTGGCCGCGGTGGGCGAGGCCCTGGTGGCCCGGGGGGCGCGGATCGGGCCCGGGCGGCCGGTGGTGGTGGCGAGGGACCTCGACACCTTGGACGGGCCGTCGACCGCCGTGCTCCACCAGCTCCTGGTGGCGGGCCGGGTGGCCCTCCTGGGCACCGCCTCGGACGAGCCCGCCCCCGCCCCGACTGCCTCCGCCCCGGCCGCGGCCCCCGAGGCCTGGTGGCGCGACCTGGTCGACCGGGTCCACCTCGACGCCCTGGACCGGGCCCCGGCCGACCGGTTGCTGGAGGCCCTGGTCGGTGGCCCCGTCGACTCGGCCGGCCGGGAGCGGATGTGGGCCTTCGCCCGGGGCCACCCGGGTCGGGTGGTGGCCGTGGTGGAGGCGACGCGGGCCGAGGGGACGTGGGAGCGGTCGTCGGGGCTGTGGAGCCTGGTCGGCGAGCTCGACGACCTGGTCGACGCGGCCGTCCTGGCCGAGGTGGACCGGGCCCCGGCCGAGGTGGGGGCGGCCCTGGCCGCCCTGGCCCTGGCCGGCCGCCTCCCCATCGCCGCCGCCGAGGCCCTGGGCGGCCCTGCGGCCCTGGCCGACGCCGAGCGCCGGGGCCTGGTGGTGGCCGAGGACGACGACGACGGGCGCCTGTGGTGCCGCCCGGCCAGCGACCTGGTGGCCACCGCGGCCCGGGCCGGCCTCGACGCCACCACGACCATGGCCCGGTGGGGCCGCGTGGCCGAGGTGCTGGCCGCCGAGCCGCCCACCGACCCCGACGTGGCCATCGTGCGAGCCCTGGCCCTGGCCGGCCGGTCCCCGGGCCCGGCGGATCTTGCCGGGGCCCGGCCGCCGCTGGCCGCGGCCGATGTCGCGGCCCTGGTGGCGGGGGCGGAGGCCGCCTACCTGCGCAGCCGGTGGGACGTGGCCGCGACCCTGGCCGAGCGGGCCTGGCGGGAGGGTCGGGGGGGAGACGCCGTGCGGGTCCTGGCCCAGGCCTACGCCCAGCTCGGCGACCACGACGGCATCCGCCGGTTGGGGGCCGAGCTGGAGGGGGCCGCCGTGGCCCCCGAGGACGCCGTCCACCACGCCGAGACCATCGCCGTCTCGCAGTTCCACCTGGCCGACGCGGCCGGGGCGTGGGCCACCTTCGCCCGGGCCCGGGCCGCCACCCCCCCGGCGGCCCGCTCGCCCGTCGACCTGGCCGAGAGCCGCCTCCGCTCCTTCGCCGGCCAGCAGGAGGAGGCGGCCGTCCTGGCCCGGCGCTGGGCCGGCGACCCCGACGCCGAGGTGCGATCCGAGGCCCTCCAGGTCCTGGGTTCGGTGGCCCTGAACGAGGGCCGGTTCGAGGACGCCATGGCCACCTTCGACCAGGCCGTGGCCGAGGCCCTGTCCCTGCCCGACCCGCTGCCCGCCCTGCTCGGCGTGCCGTACCTGTTCCGGCTCTCGGCCTGCACCGACCTGGGCCGCCTGGACGAGGCCCTGGAGGGGGGCCTGGCCGTCGAGCCCGAGGTGGCGGCCAGCAACGACCCCACCGCCCACGGGTGGCTGGCCCTGCACCTGGGCCGCACCGCCCTGGCTGCCGGCCGTCCGGTCACCGCCGCCCGCTGGTTCGGCGAGTCGGTGAACGACCTGCGACGGGTCCACCGCCCGGGCTGGCTGGGGTTCCCGGCCGCCGGCCTGGTGGCGGCCCACACCGTGGCCGGCGACCTGGCCGCCGCGACCGAGGCCCGGGCCCGGTGGCTGGCCATCCCGGCCCACTCGGTGTCGCTGTTCCGCACCGAGGAGCTGCGCCTCGACGCCGTCCACCGGGCCGCCGTGGGCGACGCCGCCGGGGCCGATGCCTGTGCCCGGGAGGCGGCGACGTCGGCCGCGGCCAACGGCTCGGTGCCGTACGAGGCCCACGCCCTGCACGCCCTGTCCCGGGTGGGGCGACCGACGTCGCGGGCCGAGGCCGCGGCCGGGCTGGAGCGCCTGGCCCGGTCCTCGGACAGCCCGCTGTTCGCGGCCCACGCCCTTCGGGCCCGGGCCATGGCCGACAGCGACGTCGAGGGCCTGGTGGCGGTGGCCCCGGCGTACGAGGCCATGGGAGCCCGCCTGGACGCCGTCGAGTGCTGGGCCGAGGTGGCCCGGCGCCCGGCCGACGACCGCCAGCGGGCCCACGCCCGCCGCCGGGTGGCCGAGCTGCGGGCCGACGGCGAGCCGCTGGTCACCCCGGCCCTGGACGGCGTGGGCAGCCGGCCCGTCCTGACCGCCCGGGAGGCCGAGATCGCCTCGCTGGTGGCCGCCGGCACCAGCCGCCAGGACATCGCCGACCACCTGGTGGTCTCGGTCCGCACCATCGACAGCCACCTCCAGCGGGTGTACCGCAAGCTGGGGGTGCGGGGCCGGGAGGGTCTGGTGGCGGCCCTGGGCGCCGATCCGCCGGCCGGTGTCGCGGGGGGTCCCTAGGGTTCCGCCCATGGCCCGCACCAGGACGCTCCACCGCTGCGCCGAGTGCGGGGCCACCGCGCCCCAGTGGGTGGGGCGCTGCCCCACCTGCGGCGAGTGGAGCACCCTGGTCGAGGTGGTCGAGGCCCCCCCGGCCGAGGCCGCGCCGGCCTGGACCGGGTGGGGGACGGAGGGCCCGGTGAGCCCGGCCCGGCCCAGCACCGACGGCACCGGCGACGCCGTGGCCCCCCTGCCCACCGGGGTCGACGAGCTCGACCGGGTGCTCTCGGGGGGCCTGGTCCCGGGCTCGGTCACCCTCCTCGGCGGCGCTCCGGGCACCGGCAAGTCGACCCTGGTGCTCCAGGCCGCGGCCGGCCTGGCCCGGTCGGGGGCCACCGTCCTCTACGCCTGCGCCGAGGAGAGCCCGGCCCAGGTGCGGGACCGGGCCCGGCGGCTGGGCGCCCTGCACGACCGGCTGTGGCTGGTGGGCGAGTCGTTGATCCCCCGGGTGCTGGCCGCGGTGGACGAGGTCCAGCCCGACGTCCTGGTGGTCGACTCGGCCCAGAGCGTGGCCGATCCCGACCTGTCCTCGGCCCCGGGCAGCGTCACCCAGGTGCGCGAGGTGGCCCAGCGCCTGGTGCGGGAGGCCAAGACCCGGGGCCTGGCCATCGTGCTGATCGGCCACGTCACCAAGGACGGGGCCCTGGCCGGCCCCCGGGTGCTGGAGCACGTGGTCGACACCGTGCTGGAGCTGGACGGCGATCGCCACCACGCCCTCCGCCTGCTGCGGGCCCTCAAGCACCGCTTCGGCTCCACCAGCGAGCTGGGCCTCTTCCAGCTGGGCGAGGCCGGGCTCGACGGCGTGCCCGACCCGTCGGGCCTGTTCCTGGCCGACCGGCTGCCCGGGGTGCCCGGCTCCACCGTGGTGCCCACCATCGAGGGGCATCGCCCCCTGCTGGTCGAGCTCCAGGCCCTGGTGGCGCCGAGCTTCCTGGCCGAGCCCCGCCGGTCCAGCCACGGCCTGGACCGGGGCCGGGTGGCCCTGCTGCTGGCCGTGCTGGTGAAGCGGGCCGGCATCGACGTGGGCAAGCTCGACGTCTACGCCCTGGCCGCTGGCGGGGTGCGGGTGGTGGAGCCGGGGGCCGACCTGGCCCTGGCCCTGGCCATCACCTCGGCGGCCACCGGCATCTCGGTGCCGGCCGAGGTGGTGGCCTGCGGCGAGGTGGGCCTGGGGGGCGAGGTCCGCCAGGTGGCCAGCACCGAGCGCCGCCTGGCCGAGGCGGCCCGGCTGGGCTTCACCCGGGCGGTGGTGCCGGTGTCGGCCCCGGACCCGCCCGAGGGCGTGGTCGCCCTGCGGGTCCGGTCCCTGATGGAGGCCATCGCTGCCCTGGGCCTGATCCGCTGACCGCGGGCCCGGCGGCGGGGCCGAGGGGTCCGCCGGGAGCCGTCTACGCTCCTCCCATGACCGGGACGCACGGAGCGGCGATGCGCAAGGCGCTGTCGCTGATCGCGCCGGGCATGCCCCTGCGGGACGGCCTGGACCGGGTCCTCCAGGCCGGGATGGGGGCCCTGATCGTGGTCGGGGACGAGCCCAACGTGTTGAGCATCTGCTCGGGCGGGTTCCTCCTGGACGCGGCCTACAGCCCGCAGCGCCTCTCGGAGCTGGCCAAGATGGACGGGGCCATCATCCTGGCCGGCAACGCCAGCCGCATCGCCCGGTCGAACGTCCACCTGGTGCCCAACCCCAACGTGTCGACCACCGAGACCGGCACCCGGCACCGCACCGCCGAGCGGGTGGCCCGCTCCATCAACGTGCCGGTGATCTCGGTGTCGCAGCGCATGAACGTGATCTCCGTCTACGTGGGCGACGAGAAGCACCAGATCGACCCGGTGCCCCGGGTCATCGCCCGGGCCAACCAGGCCGTGCAGACCTTGGAGCGCTACAAGGCCCGCCTCGACGAGGTGTCCATCGCCCTCTCCGCCCTGGAGATCGAGGACCTGGTCACGCTGCGGGACGTGGTGACGGTGCTCCAGCGCAACGAGATGGTGGCCCGCATCGCCTCGGAGATCGGGGGCTACATCGTGGAGCTGGGCGACGACGGCCGCCTGGTGCGCCTCCAGCTGGAGGAGCTGATGGGCGGCATCGGCGACGACCGGCGCCTGGTGGTGCGCGACTACTTCCACGAGGCCGACACCTGGCCCCTGGCCCACGCCCTGGACGCCCTGGCGGCCCTGTCCGACGACGACCTGGTCGACCTGAAGCGAGTGGCCTCGGCGGTGCACCTCTCCGACGGGCCGCCCGACCTGGACGAGTCGATGTCGCCCCGGGGCCACCGGCTGCTGGCCCGCATCCCCCGGCTGCCGGAGGCGGTGATCGAGGCCATCGTCGAGCAGTTCGGCGACCTGCAGAAGATCCTGCGGGCCTCGATCGACGACCTCGACCAGGTGGCCGGGGTGGGCAAGCTCCGGGCCCGAGCGGTGAAGGACGGCCTGAGCCACATGGCCGAGGCCAGCATCCTCGACCGCTACAGCTAGGCCGGGACGGCCAGGGCTCAGGCCAGGAAGGTGGCGACGCGACGCCAGGCGTCGGCGGCGTCGTCGGGGCGGTGGGTGGGGCGGCTGGGGTCGTGGACGAAGCCGTGGTCGGCCCCGGGGTAGCGGACCACCTCGGCCCCCGTGCCCTCCAGGGCCGCGGCGTCGGCGGCCGGCACCCACGGGTCCTCGGTGCCGGTGACCTGCAGGATGGGCACGGCCCCGCCGGCCAGCGTCTCCAGGGGCTCGGCCACGGTGGCCGAGCGCCAGTGCTCGGGCAGGCGGACCATCCCGTAGAACGACACGGCCCGGTCGACCCGCCCGGCGGCCGCCGCCTTGAGGGCGAACATCCCGCCCATGCAGAAGCCGACGACGGCCACCGGCTCGACGCCCAGCGCGTCGGCGGCGCCGGCCACGTCGGCCAGGACGGTCGTGTCGTCCAGGGTGCCCACCGCGGCCAGGCGCTCGTCCAGGCTCAGGCCCTCCCGGCCGGGCCACGGCTCGAACGAGGCCACGGCCCAGCCGTGCTCGGCGGCCAGCCGGTCGCACAGGTCGGTGAACAGGGGCCGCAGCCCCCCGATGTCGGGGATGACCACCACCCCCCGGGCGGCATCGGGGACCTCGGCCCGGTAGGCGGCGGTCCCCGACGGGAGCGTGAGCTGCATCCCGCCAGCTTGGCCCACGGTGACCGGCGCGGACCGGCCGCTCGCCCCGGGGGGTGGAGCGAGCGGCCGGTCCGTGAGCCTCAGTGGTCCGGCGCCGGCAGGTGCGCACGGACCGGCTCGGTCGGTGCCCCGGCACGACAGGCCGGGGCACCGAGACCGTGGGGTGGCCCGGGCCGGTGGGCGGCCTGTCGGGGCGCCGCGCCGATCAGGGACGTGGGGTCAGTCCTCGGGGTTGGAGAGATCCTGGGCCCGCTGCGCGAACTCGGGGGTGCCGATGAGCTGGGCGTAGAGGCCGGAGCGGTCACCGGTGCCACGGAGGTGGGCGATGCCGCTGGTGATCTCCGCGCCGACCGGCGCCCGGTCGAGGATCTCGTCATAGGACGAGGTCACGAGGCGGCGCAGTGGTTCACCGAGGTTGGCGATGGTGAGGATCAGCGCCCTCGGTGAGGCCCCGGCGTCCAGGCGGTCGTTCCAGTGCTCGAACCCGGCGGCGTCGGGGGCGCGGCCCAGGAGCCGTTCGTAGACCCGGGTGATGAACCCGCTGTCGGTGGAGCCGGCCAGGCGGCGGAACTCACCGGATGCGCCGAGGTCGGCGAGGAGCTGGTCGTAGCGGCCGTGGCCGCGGAGGCGGGTGGTCCAGAAGGCTCGGCCTTCGGTGTCGGCGGGGCGGCCGAGCATGGTCGCATAGGCGTCGTCGACGACTCGGCCCACCGCTTCGGGGGTGCGGGCGATGGTGCGGGCGAAGGCCTCCTGGGTGGTGCCGCCGGCCAGGCGGGCCACCCAGTGGTCGTAGCCGGCCTGGTCGGGGCAGCGTCCCAGCAGCTCCAGGTACACCAGACGCACCGTGCGCCCGTGGCCCTCCTCGGCGAAGGTCGTGCACTCGTGCCGGGGCAACACCGCATAGGGCACGGTCTCGGAGGTGGGGGCCACGGCGAGCCCGCCAAAGTACCGGGCCGAGAGGCTCCGTATCCCCTCGTCCAGGGTGGTAGTGGACATCGTGGCCGTGCCGTCGCTGGCCACCGGAACGACCCCGATGGTGGTGTCACCGTCACGGAACTCGACCATCCCGCCGGAGGTCACCGGGGCCACCGTGGCCGAGAGGGTGACGGCGGTGCCCTGGCGGACCGGGGCGTCGGGGGCGACGGTGAGCGAGGTGCCGGCCTGGGTGATGGTGCCGAGGGGGATGGCTTCGGTGGCCGGGCGGCAGGTGACCACCAGGGGCAGGTTCGAGGACGGGTTGGTGCCCCGGACGATCAGGGACTCGAGGGCGATCTCGTGGGCTTGGCCCGGGTCGCCGTCGAGGGTCAGGGAGCCGGTGGAGCCCCCGAAGTCGACCCACTGGTTGACGTCGGCCGCCGCCGCCGGGTTGGGGCTGGCGGGGAGGAGGGTGCCCAGGGTGTGGGTGGTGCTGGTGGCGGTCCCGGTGCCGGGGCCCAAGTCGTACTCCACCGCGGTGACCCCACCGGGGTTGGAGACGGGGACCGTCGAGCTGGAGGTGGAGAACACCTCGTTGAAGGTCTCGATGCCCGAGCGGCCCCGGTCGGTGGACATCCGCACCGCCACGTGGTCGAGCGGGGTCGGCGTGCCCCCTGCGGCGACGCGGGGCATGTTGGCCTGGGCGGTGAGGGTGACGTTGAAGGTCTTCACCGCCACTGCCTCGTAGGTGCAGGCGTAGGTGGTGCCCACCGCGGCGACGACGTGGAAGGTGGCCGCGTTCTGGCTGGGCAGGAAGAGGGCGTCGCCGGAGTACTTGACCCGCAGCTCGTGGGCGCCGAGTCCGATGTCGACCGGCACGTTGAGCACCGCGTTCAGGGAGGCGGTGGGCAGCGGCACCCGGTCGAGCCAGCCGGCCTCGAGCGGCAGGCCGAGCGAGGGGCGGGCCGGCACGCGGCGCCCGTCGATGAAGTACTCCACGTGCCCGGCGGGGCGGACCCCGCCGACCTGCGGCCCGACGTTCAGGTTGGGCACCAGGATGGTGTGGCCCTGGCTCACCGTGTGGGGGTCGACCGGCCCTCGCGAGAGTGGGTTCCCGAAGCCGGTGGTGCTGGGCCGGCGAGCGGCCTCGACCATGGTGGTGCCCAGGGTGGCCGTGGACAGCGTCTGGACCTCGGCGCCATCGAGGGGGTCGACCTCCACCAGTTCGAAGGTGGCGTCGAGTGGCCCCGGGGAGGTGCCGGCCGCGAAGGCCAACCGGAGGGTGATGGTCCTGGTCTGCCCGACGGCCAGCGGGAAGCCGGTCGTCTCGCCGACGGTGCCGCCCACGGTCACGACCGCGGACGCGGTGAGGGTGACCGGCTGCCAATCACCGGCGTCGTCCTGGTGCTCCAACGTCACCTCGCTCGGGGTGAAGGTGCTGCTGCCCTGGGGGCGTCGGATGGTGAGGTCGAGGCGGGCGTTGGCGAGGGATCGGCCGAAGCCGGTGTTGGTCACCTCGACGTCGAACGGGACGGCCGGGGTGCCGATCTCGACGTGGGCGGGGAGGGCGGGCACCAGGGCGGGGTCGGCGGCCACCAGGTGGGAGACCGGCTGGGAGGTGGCCTTGGCGTAGGGGGCCTCGCCCCGGTAGCCGGCGGTGAGGGCGCGGGGGCCGGCCGGGAGGTCGTCGGTGGTCAGCACCGCGGTGCCGCCGGCGAGGGGGACGGTGCCGACGATGGTGGTCCCGTCGAAGAGGTCCACGAACCCGGCCGGGTGGGCCGGCGCGCCGTCGCAGGCCGGGTCGGTGGCGTGGGTGGGGTCGATGGCCACGGTGGCGGTCAGGGTGACCGGCGTGCCGAACCGCGACTCGCCGCCGGGGTCGACGGCGAGGGTGGCGAGGGTCCTGCACTCCGGGGGGGTGGGCCGGGCCAGGGGCCCCTGGAGGGTGAGGGTCAGGGAGTGGCCCCCACCGGCGAGCTGCTCGTTGACCGCATCACCGACCGCTGGGTTGCACCCGGAGCCCGTGACGACAGGGGGGATGGTGAAGTCGGGGTCGGTCAGGGTGACTCGCCCGGTGTCGGAGTCGTGGGGAGCGGTCGAGTTGAACGTGAGGTTGACCGGCGTCGAGCGGCAGTCGGTCACGATGGCCCCGTGGGAGACGTCGATGTGGAGGTCGACGGTGAGCGCGGTCTGGAACAGGACGTTGCCCTCGGCGTCGATGGACCCCGTGCTCGACGTGGCGGCGACCGGGGTGAAGGTGGCGTCGATCTTCACCGGGAGCCCGAGGGCCTCCTGTTCGAAGGACACCGTCGGGGTGGTGAAGTCGGCTCCAGTGATGGCACCGGTGCCCCCGGCGCCTCCGTCCACGGTGCCGGCGATGGAGGTGGGGTTCTCCAGCGCGTAGGGCTCGTCGGCGTCGCGGATGAGGAGCTCGCCCTCGACCAGGGAGAGGCTGAACGCCTCTGCCACCCGGGGGGCGGTGCCCTCAGGTGGGGCTACCGGAGCCTGTGCAAGCCCTGGGGGGGGGGGACAAAAGCGAAGGCGAACGTCGCAGCAACCGCCAAGGTCAACGCAACGAGCGAACGTCTGGACAACATGATGAGGGATCCCCCCGGTCGATGAACACTTCCGCACGACACCGTTCCCGGAACCACAGTCCGGGAGAAGTGCCTGCAGTCACCATGTCCGAGCCAACCTTGCCGAACCTGCGCGTAATGGTCTCCGCAGCGAAGTTTCCGTCGCTGTCACCAGCCCCTGACCTACCGGCCGCGCCGGATGGCGGGGAACGAGCAGGCGCCCCGCGGGGCCGCGGCCGTACCATGCCCGGGTGGCCTCCACCGACGACGTCCGGGACCGCGGGGCCCGGGCCGTGGCCTCCCTCCAGCAGTCGCTCAGCGAGCGGCTGGCCCGGCTGATCCGCTCCGACGCCGAGTGGGCGGCCCAGGCCGTGGACGTCGGCCTGGTCGACCGGGCCTGGCTGGAGGACCCCTCGGGCAACCCGGCCCGCATCGCCCCGCCCAGCGAGGTGCTCCAGCGCTTCCTGGAGCGGACGGCCGAGCAGCGCCCGTCGGTGCTGGCCTCGTTGGGGCTCAGCGCCGTCCAGGCCATGTCCCTGGCCGGAGAGGTGGGCTCCGGGCCCCTGCCCCCGACCGAGGTGTCGGTGCTGTTCACCGACCTGGAGGGCTTCACCACCTTCACCGCCACCCAGGGCGACGACGCCGCGGCCGCCCTGGTCGGTGACCACGTGCGCTGGGTCGGCCCGGTGGTGCGGAGCCGGGGCGGCCGGGTGGTGAAGCGCCTGGGCGACGGGCTGATGCTGGCCTTCCCCGCCGCCGAGGCCGCGGCCCTGGCCGCGGTGGAGCTGGTGGGCGAGGAGCCGGGCCCCCTGCGGCTGCGGGCCGGGTTGCACCACGGCGAGGCCCTGGCCACGGCCGATGACGTGGTGGGCCACGTGGTCAACGTGGCCGCCCGCCTCACCGAGCAGGCCCAGGGGGGCGAGGTGCTGGCCTCGGTGGACGTCCGCCAGGCGGTGGGCGACCTGCCCGGCATCCGGTTCGGCCGGGCCCGCCGCTACCGGCTGAAGGGCCTGGACCCCATCTCCGCCTGCCGGCTCACCGCCGCCGTCGACGGGCCCTGACCCGCCCGAGGCACCAGGCCCGACCGGGCCGCCGGGGGACGGGCGCGGTCAGCGGGCGCGGCGCTCGAGCTCGACGCGGTTGAGGATGCGGTAGCGGCGCTCCCGCTGGTCGATCCACCCCAGGCGCACGAAGCTGGCGATGGCCTTGTTGACCCTCTCCCGGGAGGCGCCGACCATGCCGGCCAGCTCCTCCTGGGTGATGGGCAGGACGAACTCGTCGTCCTCGCCGGCCAGCTCCAGCAGGCGCTTGGCCGTGCGCCCGGTGACGTCCAGGAACACCGAGTCGGCCAGCGCGGTGTCGGTGCTGCGGAGGCGGCCGGCCAGCAGCCGCACCACGCCCCACAGCAGGTCGGGCCGGCGCTCGTAGATGGCCTGCAGCGGCGTGTAGGGGATGGTCAGGACCTGTGAGGCCTCCAGGGCCCGGGCCTCGGCCGAGCGCCCCAACCCGTCGAACAGGCCCATCTCACCGAACAGGTCGCCCCGCTCCATGAGGGCCACCATCGACTCGCGGCCGTCGATCGAGCGCTTGGAGATGGCGATGCGTCCGCTGACCACCACGTGCAGGTCGGTCGGGGGGGCGTCCTCGGCGAAGAGGAGGTCGTTGCGGAGCAGGTCGGTGGTCGTCGTCGCCGCCTCGACCTCGGCCATCTCCTCGTCGGAGAGGTCGGTCAGGAGGGGGACGTCGCGGAGCAGGGGGATCTCGGCCACTCCGGGAGCGTACAGAAGTGGCTCCCGGGGCCAGGATCGAGCGGTCGGGCCCTCCCGGGTAGCGTCCCGCCGATGTCCGCCCCGCCCCCCGCCCCCCCCGGCGCCGGAACCGGCCCGGGCGGCGCGTCGGACGCCGCGCCGGCGCCGGTGTGGGCCGTGGTGGTGGCGGCCGGAGGGGGCACCCGCTTCGGGGGGCCCAAGCAGTACGCCCCCCTGGGCGACCGCCGGGTGGTGGACTGGAGCCTGGGCGCGGCCCGGGCCGCCACCGACGGCGTGGTGCTGGTGGTGCCGCCCGACCGGGCGGCCACGGCCGAGCCCGGGGCCGACGTGGTGGTGGCCGGGGGGGCGACCCGCTCGGCGTCGGTGCGGGCCGGCCTGGCCGCGGTGCCGGCCGAGGCCGAGGTGGTGGTGGTGCACGACGGGGCCCGCCCCCTGGCCGGGCCGTCGCTCTACGGCGCGGTGGTGGCCGCGGTGCGGGACGGGGCCGATGCCGCCGTGCCCGGCGTGGCGCTGGTCGACAGCGTCCGGCGCCGCGACGGCGGGGCGGTGGACCGAGACGAGCTGGTGGCGGTCCAGACCCCCCAGGCCTTCGCGGCGGCCGCCCTGCGGGCCGCCCACGCATCCGGCGGCGAGGCCAGCGACGATGCCACCCTGGTGGAGCGGGCGGGTGGGAAGGTGGTGGTCGTGCCCGGTGATCCCGCCAACCTCAAGGTCACGCACCCGGCCGACGTCGACGTGGCCGCCCGCCACCTGGGCCTGGTGCCCTGATGCAGGTGCGCGTGGGCCAGGGGGTCGACCTCCACCCGTGGAGCGACGACCCCGGGCGGCGCCTGGTCCTCGGGGGCGTCGAGCTGCCGGGCCCGGGGCTGGCCGGCCACAGCGACGCCGACGCCGTGGCCCACGCCTGCGCCGACGCCCTGCTGGGGGCGGCCGGCCTGGGCGACATCGGGCAGCACTTCCCCGACACCGACGCGCGGTGGGCCGGGGCCGACAGCGTGGCCCTGCTGGCCGAGGCCGCCCGGCGGGTCCGGGCCGAGGGCTGGGAGCCGGGCAACGTCCACTGCTCGGTGGTGCTCGACGCGCCTCGCCTGGCCCCCGTGCGCGACGACATGGCGGACCGGTTGAGCGCCGCGGTGGGGGCTCCGGTCACCGTCACCGGGCGCCGCAGCGAGGGCATCGGCGCCGTGGGCCGGGGCGAGGGCGTGGTGGCGTTGGCCGTGGCGGTGGTGACCCGCCCGTGAGCACCGGGACCGGCCGCGAGGACGGCAGGGCTCGCATCGACGGGCGCCGGGCCGGTGAGGGTCGCGGCGCGGGGCGCCGGGGTGCGGGCGGCCCCGGTGCGGGCCGCACCGGCGGAGGGCGCGGCGCTGGAGGTCGCGGGGGGACCGGGCCCGGTGGTGGAGGTCGCGGGGGGACCGGGGCCGGCCCGGCCGGGGGCGGAGGTCGCGCCGGCGCCGGAGGCCAGGCGGGCGACGGAGGTCGTTCCCGTGGGGGCCGCCCCGGGCCGGCGAGCGGTGGGCGGGGTCGATCGGCTCCGGCGCCGAGGCCCTCGGCCGACCGGGGCCCGGCCGCGGGTCGCGACCGCGAGGAGGCCGGCCCCTCCACGGGCCCCCGTCGCTCCGGGCCGCCCCGGGGCCTGGGGGGTGACCAGGTGGAGGGCCGCCAGGCGGTGCGGGAGCTGCTGCTGGCCGGGCGGCGCCGGGTCCACGAGCTGCTGGTGGCCGCCGACCTGGACCCGTCGCCGGTGGCGGCCGAGATCCTCCAGCTGGCCACCGACGACCGGGTGCCGGTCCGTGAGGTGAGCCGCAGCCGCCTCGACTCCCAGGCTCGCACCGAGGCCCCCCAGGGGGTGTTGGCCCGGGCCGCCCCCCTGGAGGAGCACGAGCTCGACGACCTGGCCTCGGGCCTGGTGCGGGCCACCGCCTCGGGCGACGGGCCCCCGTTCCTGTTGCTGCTCGACGGCCTGACCGACCCCGGGAACCTGGGGGCGCTGCTGCGCTCGGCCTCGGCGGCCGGGGTGACCGGGGTGGTGCTGCCCCGGCACCGGGCCGTGCACGTGACCCCCACGGTGGCCAAGGCCGCGGCCGGGGCCATCGAGCACCTGCCCATGGCCGTGGTCGGCGGACTGCCCAGTGCGGTGGCCCGCCTGCGGGAGGCCGGGGTGTGGGTGCTGGGCCTCGACGCCGAGGGGGCCCGCTCGGTGTGGGAGGTACCGGTGCCGGAGGTGCCGGTGGCCCTGGTTGTGGGGGCCGAGGGGGCCGGGCTGTCCCGCCTGGTCCGCCAGCGCTGCGACGAGGTGGTGGCCATCCCCATGCGAGGGCCGCTGGACAGCCTCAACGCGGCCACCGCCGGCGCCCTGGCCTGCTTCGCGGTGGCTCGCCGTCGAACGTGACCCGGCCCGGGCCTCGGCCCGAGCCCGTTGGTCACTGACGGTGAGGAGAGCGGTGGCCACCTGACGGAACGTCAGGTGACCACGCGCGGGTGTTCCCGGGCCCACGGCCACCCCTCTGCCACGGTGCGTGAGGGCCGGCCATCGAAGCTGGTCACGATGATGTTACGCCGAGTAGCGGCACGGCCGTTGACACGTCTCGCAGGGTCGTGGCCGAATGGTCACTAGTCACTACGGACTACGCCACATCACTCGCCGCACCTTTGAAGGACCACGCCGATGTCGTTCCGCCACACCTCCCTGTCCGTCGCCCCGGACGCCGAGCTGGCCCGTCTCTTCCAGGAGGGGGACGCGGATGCCCTCGACGTGCTCCTGGCCCGCTACCGGCGCTTCGCCCGGTCCCGCTCCCGCAGCTACTACCTGGTGGGCGGGGACGCGGATGACCTCGAGCAGGAGGCCCTGATCGGCTTGTACAAGGCCGTGCGCGACTACCGGCCCGACCACGAGGTGGCTTTCCGGCCCTTCGCCGAGCTGTGCATCACCCGCCAGCTCCTGAGCGCCATCAAGACCGCCAACCGCCACAAGCACCAGCCCCTCAACACGTCGGTCTCGTTCCACGGCACCCGGGACCGGGCCGAGGACGAGGGGCGGGCCCTGGAGGACCGGCTCCCCGGGCCGGCCGCCACCGACGACCCGGCCGAGCGCCTGGTGGGCGACGAGCAGGTCGGCATCCTGGCCGGGGCCATGGTGGCCGAGCTTTCGGAGCTGGAGCTGGAGGTGCTGCGCCTCTACGTGGCCGGCCGCTCCTACGTCGAGATCGCCGACCACGTCGGCCGCCACGCCAAGTCGGTCGACAACGCCGTACAGCGCATCAAGCGGAAGCTGGGCCGCAGCCTGGTCCAGTACGAGGCCGCCGCCCTCTGCTGACCGACCGGCGGGCCTCGCCGCCCTCGGTGGATCTCGGGCACCGTCGACGACGCCACCGGGGCCATCAGCGCGGCGTCGTTCTCGTCGCCGCCGGTGTCCTTCGAGCAGGAGATCACCGACCCGATCGAGGCGACGGTCTACATCGACGCCACCTTCAGCCAGGTAGCGACGAGTTCGCCACCCGGGCCCAGGGCCTGCCCAACCCCGAGGACTGAGCCCCCCCGTCGAACCCGGCACGGTTCCGTACCGCATGAGTACGAAACCGTGCCGGGAACGTCGGGGCCATGCGATCTCGGTGGGTCGGCCTGCAGTTGCCGGTCCACCGATCGAGCCCGGTCCGTGCGTTCCTGCCGGCGCCGGACCACCAGCGGCTCAGGGAACCGGCCGCCCGCACCACCCCCCGGTGCGGGCGGCCGACCCGCGCCTCGGGCCGGGAGTGGAGGTGCCTCGGCCCCGCCGGTGGCGCCGCTCCGCCCGAGAGCGTGTGCGCTCGGTCCGCGCCCGACCCGGGGAAGCGCCGCCGGCCCGGCGGATCGGCCCGGCCCCGGAGGCCGCGCTGGTCCGGGCGCGGCAGGAAGGTGCCCGGCCAGGAGAAGGTCGCGGCATGCTCGGTACGGTGGGGGCGTGGCCCACTCCCGGACGCGCCGTGTCCTCGTCCGCCGCCACGACGGCGAGAGCTCCCGGCGGGCCCCCGACGAGGTGGCGGTGGAGGAACCGCTGGAGATCCGCCTCGACGGCCACCTGGTGACCACCACCATGCGCACCCCGGGTGACGACCACGACCTGGCCGTCGGCTTCGTCCACGCCGAGGGGCTGCTGGACGGGGCCCGGCTGGACGGGGTGCGCTCCTGCGGCCTCGGGTTGGACGAGCGGGCCGCCTTCAACGTGGTCGACGTGTCCACCGGCGGCACCGCAGCCGTGCCCACCCCCCGCCTGGCCCCCACCACGTCGGCCTGCGGCGTGTGCGGGGCGGCCGACGTGGAGGCCCTCCTGGCCCGCCTGGCCCCCCTCTCGGGGACGCCGGCCATCCCGGTGCCGGTGCTGGCCGCCATGGCCCACCGGGTGCGGCCGGCCCAGGAGCTGTTCGCGGCCACCGGCGGCACCCACGCCGCCGCCGCCTTCACCCCCGACGGTGAGCCCGTCGTGGTCCGCGAGGACGTGGGCCGGCACAACGCCGTCGACAAGGTGGTGGGCCGGCTCCGCCGCGACGAGGCCCTGCCGGCCACCGGCCTCGGGCTCTACGTGTCGGGCCGGGCCGGCTTCGAGATCGTGCAGAAGGCGTGGGCCGCGGGGCTGGGCACCGTGGTGGCGGTGGGGGCGCCGACGTCGCTGGCCGTCGAGGTGGCCCGCCAGGCCGGCCTCACCCTGGCCGCCTTCCTGCGGCCCGGCGGCCTCAACGTCTACGCCCCGGGCTGAGGCCGGCGGGACTGAGGCCGCCCCCGGCTGAGACGGCCCGGGCCCCGGCCCGGCCCTCGCTCAACGGCGGACGGCCAGGGTCAGGGCGAAGTCCCCGTCGGGATCGGTCCAGGTGGAGGCCACGTCGAAGCCGGCCGGGGCCAGCAGGGCGGGCAGGCGGTCGACCCGGAACTTGGACGAGATCTCGGTCTGGATGCTCTCGCCCTCCTCGACCTTGATCTCCAACCCGGCCCCGGGGATGTGCACGAGCTGGCCGGCGGCGGCCACCAGGTGCATCTCCACCCGCTCCCGCTCGGCGTCCCAGCGGGACTCGTGGCGCCAGTGGGGCAGGTCGAAGTCCGCGCCCAGCTCCCGGTTGAGCACGGCCAGCACGTTGCGGTCGAAGGCGGCCGTGACGCCGACGGCGTCGTCGTAGGCGGCCAGCAGGCGCTCGACGTCCTTGACCAGGTCGGTGCCCAGCAGCAGCCCGTCGCCCGGGGCCAGGGTGGCCGACACCCGGTCCAGGAAGCGACCCTGCTCCTCGGGGGTGAGGTTGCCGATGGTGCCGCCCAGGAACACCACCAGGCGCCGGCCCCCGGCCGGGATGCGGTCCAGGTCGTGGAGGAAGTCGCCCTCCACGGGGTGGACCTCCAGCCCCGGGTGGGCGGCGGCGATGACCTCGGCCGCCGCGGCCAGGGTGGTGCCGCTGACGTCGAGGGGGCAGAAGCGCCGGAGCTGCCCGGTGGCGGTGAAGGCGTCGAGCAGCAGCCGGGTCTTCTCCGAGGTGCCCGACCCCAGCTCGACCAGGGTGTCGGCCCCGGAGGCGGTGGCGATCTCGGTGGCCCGGGCCTGCAGGATGGCCCGCTCGCGGCGGGTCGGGTAGTACTCGGGCAGCCGGGTGATGGCGTCGAACAGCACGCTGCCCAGGTCGTCGTAGAACCACTTGGGCGACAGCCAGCGTTGCGGCTCGTCGGTGAGGGTCCGGCGCACGCTCTCGGCCAGCGTCTCGGCCCGGGCCGCCGACGCCAACGCCGGGGCCGGCGCGGTGGCAGGGGTGGGACCGGGGTCCGGTGCACCGGCCGGGGAGGACGGGGCCGCGGCGGGGGACGCGGGGTGGGGCGGGTCGGTCACGGGGCCTCGGCAGGGCGATCGGGGGGCGGTCGGTCGGAGCGGGGGGGAGTCGGAGCGGTGCGGATCAGGCGTCGGCGGCCAGGCGCACGCCGGAGAAGGCCCAGCGGGCCGTGGGGGGGAAGAAGTTGCGGTAGGTCAGCCGGGCGTGGGCCGGGGGCGTGGCGCAGCTGGAGCCCCGCAGGACCACCTGGCCGCTCATGAACTTGCCGTTGTACTCGCCCACGGCGCCCACGGCGGGGGCGAAGCCGGGGAAGCCGACGTACGGGCTGGAGGTCCACTGCCACACCTCGCCGAAGGCCTGGCGCACCGGCCCGCCGTCGGTGGGGGCCACGCTCCGGGGGTGGGGGCCGTCGAGGGCGAAGGCCGGCTCGACGTGGGGCTGGGCCGCCACCGCCGCCTCCCACTCCTGCTCGGTGGGCAGGCGGGCGCCGGTCCAGCGGGCGTAGGCGTCGGCCTCGAAGTGGCTGACGTGCACCACCGGGCGGGCCGGGTCGACGGCGTGGCGGCCGGCCAGCGTGAACTCGTGCCACTCGTCGCCCACCTGCTCCCAGTACAGCGGCGCCTCCCACCGCTGGGCCCCCACGGTGGCCCAGCCGTCGGACAGCCACAGCTCGGGCCGCCGGTAGCCGCCGTCGTCCATGAAGGCCCGCCACTCGCCGTTGGTGACCAGCCGGTCGCCCAGGCGGTGGGGGACCAGCAGGGCCTCGTGGCGGGGGCCCTCGTTGTCGTAGGCGAAGCCCGGGCCGGCGTGGCCCACCTCGACCCGGCCGCCGGGGCGGTCGACCCAGCGCAGCGGGCCCGGGTCGGGGGCCGCGGCCGGGCCCGAGGCCAGGTAGGCCGGGCGCAGCGGGTTGGCCGCCAGCACGTGCTTGATGTCCATGAGCAACAGCTCCTGGTGCTGCTGCTCGTGGTGGAGCCCCAGGGTGACCAGGGCCCCCACCGCGTCGGTGATGTCGGTGGAGAGGACGGCCTCCATGGAGGTGTCGACCTCGGCCCGGTAGGCGGCGACCTGGTCCACGGTGGGCCGGGTGATGTGGCCCCGCTCGGCCCGGGGGTGCCGGGCCCCGACCGCCTCGTAGTACGAGTTGAACAGGAACCGGTAGGCCTCGTCGACCGGCCGGTAGCCGGGCTGGTGGGCCTCGAGCACGAAGGTCTCGAAGAACCAGGTGGTGTGGGCCCGGTGCCACTTGGTCGGGCTGACGTCGGCCATGGTCTGCACCGTCTGGTCCTCCGGGCCCAGCGGCGCGGCCAGCGCCTCGGTCAGGTCGCGCACCGCGCTGTAGTGCGTGTCGAGGCCGGCGGTCGGGGCCTCGGCGACGGGGGTGCTCGGTGGCGTCATGGCGCCTCCTCCGGGGGGGCCGGCGGGTGGGAGGCGGTGCCGAGGAGACTGCGATCGGGCTCGACGGGGCACCGGCTGGGTGCTGCGGAGGCCCCACGCTACCCATGCCCGGGGCCCTCGTCGCGCCGCACCGGCGGGGTGGAGGGCTGGGGCTGTGGCGCGGCGAACTAGGTACCGTGGGCGCGCCCCCCACCCTCCTCGCGGCGGCTCGCCGGGTTAGCTCAGATGGTAGAGCGCTTCCCTTGTAAGGAAGATGTCGTCGGTTCGAACCCGGCACCCGGCTCGGACCAGATCCACGCGCACCGGCACGTCCCGGCGCCCCGTCCCCTCAGGGGGCGTGGCCCAGGGCGGCCGCCACCGTGGCCCGCTGGGCCGGGAGGTGGTCGGCCGGGGCCGGGCGGGCCAGCAGGTAGCCCTGGCCCTGCCGGCACCCGAGGTCGCGGACGGCGGCCAGCTGGGCCGGCGTCTCGATGCCCTCGGCCACCACGTCGAGCCCGAGGGCGTCGCCCAGGGAGACCACGGCCCGCACGATCTCGGTGTCGCTCCGGTCGGTGCCAAGGCCGGCGACGAAGGTCCGGTCGATCTTGACGATGCGGATGGGGAAGCGCTTGAGGTAGGCCAGGCTGCTGTAGCCGGTGCCGAAGTCGTCGATGGCCAGCCGGGCCCCCATCTCGTCCAGTCGCTCGACGGTGCGGAGCGTGGCCCGGTCGGCCCCGATCACGGTCGACTCCGTGAGCTCCAGGACCAGGTCGCAGGGGGCCAGGCCGTGGGTGGCGGTGACCCGGTCCACGGCGTCGGCCAGGTCCGGGGAGCCGAGCTGGCGCCCGGCGATGTTGACGGCCACGTGGCCCGGGGCGTCGGTCCCCAGCTCGACTCGCCACCGGGCCAGGGCGGCGCAGGCCCGGTCCAGCACCACGGCCCCGATGGGCACGATCAGGCCCGACTCGTCGGCCACGGCCACGTGCTCGGCCGGGGCCCGCAGGCCGCCGTGGCCGTCGGGCAGGCGGAGCAGGGCCTCGGCCCCCAGCACGGTGGCCGTGTCGAGGTCGACCACCGGCTGGAAGTGCACGTCGAGGGCGTGGCCGGCCAGCGCGTCGCGGAGGTCCTGCTCGACGCCGAGGCGGTGCAGGGCGGCCACCCGGAGCGAGTCGTCGAAGATCTCGTAGCGGTCCCGGCCCTTCTCCTTGGCCCGGTAGAGGGCGATGTCGGCGTCGCGCAGGAGGGCGCCCGGGTCGCCGCCGGCGTCGAAGGCGATGCCGATGGACGACGACACCCGGACCTCGCCCTGGGCCAGGGCCACGGGCCGGGACAGGGCGGCCCCCACCCGCTCGGCCATGCGGGTGATGTCGTCGGTCCCGGTCGCCGTCTCGGTGACGACGAGGAACTCGTCGCCACCCAGGCGGGCCACGGTGTCGCCGCCCCGCACGGCCTGGACCAGGCGCTCGGCCAGCTCGACCAGGAGCTGGTCGCCGGCATCGTGCCCGAGGGTGTCGTTGACCACCTTGAACCGGTCCACGTCGATGAACAGGACGGCCAGCCGCTCGCCCCTTCGGCGGCTGCGCTCCACCGCCGGCCCCAGGCGGTCGTTCAGCAGGGCCCGGTTGGGCAGGCCGGTCAGGGGGTCGTGGTAGGCCTGCCAGGCCAGGCGGGCGGCGGCCTCGGCCCGCTCGGTGACGTCCCGCACGTTGGCCACGATGCCGGCCACGTCGGGGTCGTCGAGGCGGTTGGTGGCCACGATCTCGACCTGCCGGTAGGTCGATCGGCTGGTCCGGATGCGGCAGGCGGCGGTGCGGGCCTGGCCGGGGTGGTCGACCAGGTCGATGTAGGTGGCCCGGACCGCGTCGCGGTCTTCGGGGTGGATGACCTCGGAGAAGGCCCGGCCCTGGGCCTCCTCCAGGCTCGCCCCCCACAGGGCGGTGCCGGCGGGGCTGACGTAGCGGATGTGGCCGGTGCTCTCCAGCACGCAGATGATGTCGGAGCTGCGTTCGACCAGGGCCGCGTACCAGGCGTTGGTGGCCCGCAGGGCCCGCTCGGCCTCGGTGCGGGCCCGTTCGGCCTCGCGCTGCTCGGTGATGTCGGCGAAGGCGACGACCACGGCGGTGACGGCGCCCTCGGCGTCACGCACCGGTTGGGTGCTGACCCGGAGCTGGCGGACCCGGCCGTCGGGGTGCAGCGAGCCGACGATCTGCTCGTGGACCGGTTGCCCGGTGGCGAAGGTGACCAGCACGGGCCGCTCGTCGGGGTGGAGCCGGTGGCCGTCGGCCGCGTAGGTGACCCAGTCGGCCGAGAGGAAGCGCGCCGCCATCTCCTCCCGGGTCATCCCCAGGATGCGCTCGGCGGCGGGGTTGGCCACCTCGACCTCCCCGTCCACGGTGGCCAGGACCACCCCTTGCTCCAGGGCGTCGAGGCTGGCCCGCTGGGTCCGCTCGGCCCGGGCCAGGGCGGCCACCATGGCGGTGCGGGCGGTGATGTCCTGGACCTGGGAGATGAAGTAGAGCGGGTGGCCGAGCTCGTCGCGCACCAGGGCCACGTCGAGCTGGGCCCGCACCACCCGGCCGTCGCGGCGGATGTAGCGCTTCTCGATGGCGTACCGGGGGATGAGCCCGGCGATCACCTGGTGGACGAGGTCCAGGTCGCTCTCCAGGTCGTCGGGGTGGGTGACGTCCTGGAAGGTGAGGCCCCGAAGCTCCTCCTCCGTGTAGCCGAGGATGCGGCACAGGGCGGGGTTGACCCGGAGCCACCGGCCGTCGGGGGCGACGAGGGCCTTGCCGATGGGGGCGGCCTCGAAGGCCAGGGTGAAGCGCTCCTCGGCCTCGGCCAGCTGGCCGGCCAGGCTGGCGTGGTCATGGGCAGCGGCGGTCACGTGGTCCTCCGGTGCGTGTCATGGGGGTGCGTGTCATGGACTCGGCGAGGGCGGCAGTCACCGTCGCGGGGCCCATCGGCGCGTCCGCCCCCCGATCCAGGGTTCCGCGCCAACACCCGCCAAAGAGTGGGAGCGACCGCTCGTGGGCGCCCGGCCGTGGTCCTAAGGGGTGAGGAGTCGGCGGACGGCCTGCTCCGAACGGGCCATGGACGGGGTGGCCCGGGCCCCCTTCCACGCCTCGGCCAGGCTGCCGTCCCGGTAGCCGTCGGGCACCGTGGGGTGGACGTAGCAGGTGCGGCAGACGGTGGGGGTGTTGCCCAGGAGGGCGGCCGCCTCCTCGAACGAGGTCCGGACCAGGCCCTCGCAGGGCTGGTCGTCAGGGCACGGGTGGGCCAGGCAGGCGGCCGCCGCCGTCGTCCCGCCCCAGGTGCGGAAGTCCTTGGCGCTGACCTCGGGCCCCATGCGGTCCCGCAGGTAGTCGTTCACCTCCGCCGAGGTGACGGGCCGGGCCGTGCCGTCGTCGTCGACGTAGGCGAAGAGGTGCTTGCCGGGCAGCTCGTGGCACCGCTTGGCCAGGCGGGCCAGACGGGCGTCGTGGAGCGCCACCCGCTGGGCCACCCCGGACTTGCCCACGAAGTCCAGCTCGACGGTGGCCCCGTGGATGTCGGCGTGCTCGGTGCGCAGCGTGGTGAGCCCGAAGCTCTCGTTGTCCTCGGCGTAGCGCTCGTTGCCCACCCGGACCAGGGTGTCGTCCAGCAGCCGCACCACCAGGGCCACCACCTTCTCGGGGGGGAGGCCCCGCCGGCCGAGGTCGCCCTCGACCTCGCCGCGCAGGTCGGGCAGGGCCTCGGCGAAGTCGGCCAGGCGGTCGAACTTGGCCGCGTCGCGGACCTCCCGCCAGCGGTCGTGGTAGCGGTACACCTTGCGGCGCCGGTCGTCCCGGCCGGTGGCCAGCAGGTGGCCCCGAGGATCGGGGTTGATCCAGATGTCGGTCCAGGCCGGGGGGATGGCCAGGGCGGCGATGCGGGCCCGCTCCTCGGCGCCCACCGGCCGGCCCTCGGGGTCGACGTAGGAGAACCCCCGGCCTCGCCGGAGGCGGCGCAGGCCGGGGGCGGTGTCGGAGGCGTAGCGGAGCCCGGCGTCCTGGGCCGCCTGGGCCGGGTCGTCGAGGCGGGAGGAAGCCATGGCCGGGGCCACCGGGGCGGGAGCGACGCTGCCCCGGCCCCGGTGGACGCGCCCTACTGGTGGGCCCGTTCCTCGGCCTCGTGGCCCTCGGCCTCGGCCCGGGCCGCGTCGGCCTGGGCCTCCTTGCGGGCCACGTCGCGCTGGGCGTGGGCCTTGTCCTGCTGGGCCTCGCCCTCGCGCTCGAGGTCCTCGTTGCCGGTGACGGCTCCGGCGACCTCCTTGGCGGTGCCCTTGACCCCTTCGACGACGCCCTTGGCGCCGGCCTCGGGGCCTGAGTCGGATCCAGACATGGGTGCTCCTCGGGGTGGGTGGGGGACGATGACCGCTGCCCGGCGCCGAGGGGGGCCAAACGTCGTTGCCGCGTGTCCCGGGACGGGGCTGCCTAGGCTCTCGGGTCGTGAGCGACGTTGGATCCGTGTCCCTGACCGAGCGAGACCGTCGGCGCGACGCCCGGCCCGGGCCCCGCTCCGCAGCCCTGGCGGCCCCTGCGGGGACCGGCCGGTGACGGCGCCGGCCCGAGGGCGCGACGACGCCACCATCCGGGGCGCGGTGGTCCTGGTCGTCGCCATCGTGATCGGCCTGGCCCTGCTGTGGCGCAGCGGGACGGGCGACGAGGACGCGGCCACCACCACCACTCGGGACACCACCACCACGGAGTTCGGCGCCACCACCAGCTCCGACGGCGCCCTGGACCCCATCGAGACCAGCTCGGTGCCCGAGGGCCCCACCGGCACCCAGGACCCGGCCCTGGTGGCCGTCGTCGTGTTCAACGGCACGCCGGATCGCATCCCGGGCATCGCCCGGGAGTTCAGCGACAAGGCGTCCGCCGGGGGTTACGAGGCTCTGCCGCCCGCCGATGCCGCGGCGTCCACCGACACCACCACCATCTACGCCGCCGCCGGCTTCGAGGCCGACGCCGAGGCCATGAGGGGTGTGCTGACCCTGCCCAACGCCATCGTGGCGGCCAAGCCGGCCGAGCCCCTCGGGACCGGCGACGAGCGGGCCGACATCGTGGTGGTGCTGGGCACCGACTACGCCTCCTAGCCACCGGCGAGGTGCGCCCGGCCCACCCCGGCGGGGGCTCCACCGGCCACCGGCCCAGATGTCGGCGACGGGGGCCTGACGCTCCATGATGGGCGCCATGCCTTCGGCGAGCGACCTGCGGGCCCGGCTGGGCCGCGCCGCCATCCTGACCGACTTCGACGGCACCCTCTCGGCCGTGGTCGACGACCCGGCGGCCGCGGTGCCGGCCCCCGGCGCCGTGGACGTGCTCCTGGCCCTGGTCGACCGGGCCGCGGTGGTGGGCGTGGTCTCCGGCCGCCCGGTCGAGGTGCTGGCCCGGCACCTGCCCGACCCCCGCATCCACCTGTCGGGCCTCTACGGCCTGGAGCAACGGGCCCACGGCACGGTGACCGACCTGCCCGAGACCCGGCGCTGGGTCACCCCGGTGGCGCAGGCCGGCGCCGAGCTGGAGGGCCGGGCCCCGGCCGGGGTGGTGGTCGAGCTCAAGCGCCTGTCCCTCACCGTCCACTACCGCCGGCGGCCCGAGCTGGAGGCCGAGGTGAAGGCCCTGGCCCACGAGGTGGCCGCCAGCCACGCCCTCACCGCCCGCCCGGCCCGCCTGTCGATCGAGATGCACCCGCCCGAGACGCCGGACAAGGGCGTGGTGGTCGAGGACCTGGCCCGCGGGTGCGACGCGGCCTGCTTCCTGGGTGACGACGTCGGCGACCTGGCCGCCTTCGACGCCCTGGACCGCCTGCGCGAGAAGGGGGGGATGCCGACGGTCAAGGTCGGGGTCGAGAGCCCCGAGTCGGCCCCCGAGCTGCTGGCCCGGTCCGACGTGCGCGTCGCGGGCCCCGAGGGGGCCATCGGTTGGCTCCGCTCGCTCCTCTGAGACCGGCCGCCGACCCCCCCGACCGGGCACGGATGTGCCGGGATGTCGGGCAGTTCCGTGCTGGGTTGGGCGCGTCCCCGAACCGGGCATGGATGTGCCGGGATGTCGGGCAGTTCCGTGCTGGGTTGGCCGGCCGGCCGGGTGCTCGCTCAGGCCTGGTCCAGCTGGGCCGCCAGCCACGTGGCCGGTGAGTGCCGGGTGACCCGGCGGCGGAGGTCCGCGGCCCGCTCGGCCCGCTCGGCCCGGCCCATCGAGAGGGCCCGGTGCAGGGCCTCGCCGGCGGCCACCACGTCCCAGGCGTCGACGGCCAGGGCCGCCCCCTCCAGCTCGTCCCACGCCCCGGCGCCGGCGCTGAGGAGGAGGACGGCGTCCCGGTCCGACAGGAGGGGCGCCTCCTTGGCCACCAGGTTCAGGCCGTCGCGCACCGGGTTCACCAGCACGGCGTCGGCCCGGCGGAGGGCGGCGACGGATCGGGGGTAGTCGTCGGTGGGGTCGTAGGCGATGGGCTGCCAGCCGGCCGTGCCCCACCGCTCGTTGACCCGGTCGATGGTGGCCTCCACGTCCTCGCGGTAGTGCCGGTAGGCGGGCACGTCCTGGCGCGACGGGTAGACGAAGGCCCCGAAGGTCACCCGCTCCCGCCACTCGGGATGGGCCTCCAGCAGGTGGTCGTAGGCCAGGAAGCCGCGCTGGATGTTCTTGGACAGCTCGATGCGGTCGACCCGCACCAGGAACAGGCGGTCCCCGACCAGCTCGTCCAGCTCGGCCCCGGCGGCGACGCAGGCCTCGGAGCCGGCGGTGGCGGCCAGGTCGTCGGGGTCGGGGCCCAGTGGGGCGACGAAGGTGGCCAGGTCGTGGCCCACGGCCCGGGCCGCGCCCCGGGCCGCGCCGGCCCACCGCTCGGAGTGGAAGCCGCACGCCCGGTGGGCCGCCATGCCGCCCAGGAGGACGGCCCTCACCGCCTCGGGCAGGACGGCCAGCTCGGCCGGCCGGGCGAAGGGCGTGTGGCTGAAGTGGACGCACCGCAGGTCGGGCCGCTCGGCGGCCAGCGCCGGGCCCACCAGGGGGAGGTGGTAGTCCTGCACCAGGACGGCGGCGTCGCGGGGGGCGGCCTCGGCCACCGCGGCGGCGAAGGCCGCGTTGACCCGGCCGAAGGCGTCCCACGCCTCGTACCAGGCCCGGTCGAAGGTGGGGGTCCGGTAGTGGTCGAGCATGCCGTGGTGGGCGAACCACAGCGTCTCGTTGCTGACCACGTCGTAGGCCAGGCCGAGGTCCGATCGGTCGGGGGCCAGGACCTGGACGCGCAGCCCCCCGGCCTCGACCACGCCCTCGGCGGCGGCGGCCCGGTCGTCGTCGCTCAGGGCGGCGGCGATCCAGAGCGCGTCGCTGCCGGCCACGAGGGGGGCCAGGCCGGAGACCAGCCCGCCGGCGCCCCGCCGGCCCACCAGCGCGCCGTGCTCGTCCCGGCGGAAGCTCACCGGCCCCCGGTTGGAGACGATCACCACGGGTCGCTCGGCCACGGGCCCGACGGTAGTGGTGGCCGGCGGGGCCGCGGCGCGAGGCGACGGAGCGGCCGGGTTGCGGCCGGCGGACCGCCGGCATCGGGACGGCGGCCCGGCCCCGGCCCCCAGCCGCGAGACTGCGCCCATGCGCGTCGTCGCCGCACCCGACAAGTTCCGGGGCACGGCCAGCGCCGCCGACGTGGCGGCGGCCGTGGGCCGCGCGGCGCGGGCCGCGGGCTGGGACTGCGACGAGGTGCCGATGGCCGACGGGGGCGAGGGCACCCTCGACGCCCTGGGCGGCGCCAACCGCACCACCCTGGTGACCGACCCGCTGGGCGACCCGGTCGAGGCCTGCTGGCGCCTCCACCGGGGCACCGCGGTGGTGGAGTCGGCCCGGGCCTCGGGCCTGGAGCTGGTCGGGGGGGCGGAGGGCAACGACGCCCTGTCGGCCTCGACCTACGGCACCGGCGAGCTGATCGGGGCCGCGGTGGAGCTGGGGGCCCGGCGGGTGATCGTGGCCGTCGGGGGGTCGGCCACCACCTACGGCGGCCTGGGGGCGCTGCGGGCCCTGCACCCGGTGCCCCGGATGCGCGGCATCGAGTTGGTGGTGGCCTGCGACGTGCGCACCCGGTTCCTCGACGCTGCCGCCGTGTTCGGGCCCCAGAAGGGGGCGACCGCGGCCGAGGTGGAGCTGCTGCGCCGGCGCCTGGAGCGCCTGGCCCAGGTGTACGAGGAGGACCACGGCCGGGACGTGACCGCCCTGGAGGGCAGCGGTGCCGCCGGGGGCCTGGCCGGGGGCCTGGCCGCCATCGGGGCCGAGCTGGTGCCGGGCTTCGACCTGGTGGCCGACGAGCTGGGCCTGGACGAGCAGATCGAGGGCGCCGACCTGGTGGTCACCGGGGAGGGCTTCCTCGACGAGCAGTCCTTCGAGGGCAAGGCCGTGGGCGGCGTGGTCGAGATGGCCGCCGCCCTGTCGGTGCCGGTGCTGGTGGTGGCCGGCCAGGTCTTCGACGGGGCCGGCGGCCGGGTCGACGCCGTGTCGCTGGTGGAGCAGGTGGGCGATGAGCGGGCCCACGCCGACACCGCGGCCGCCGTGGAATCCGTGGTGGCTGACCACCTCCGCGCCCTCGGGTCCTGAGCGCGATCACCCACTGCGCACCACCGGTGACCGCTCCGGGCTCGCCGCCGGCTGACACGGCGTCCCGTCCCGGAGGGGAGGTCAGGTCGGGTCGGGGAGGCGGGTGGCGGTGAGGAGGGCGATGGCGCCCGCCTTGTCCAGGGGCTCGTTGAGGTTGCCGCACTTGGGGGACTGCACGCACGACGGGCACCCGGAGGTGCAGGGGCAGCGGCGCAGGGTCTCCAGGGTGGCGGCCAGGTGCCGGTGGGCGGCCTGGTAGCCCAGCTCGGCGATGCCGGCCCCGCCCGGGTAGCCGTCGTAGACGAACACCGCCGGGCCGCCCACGTCCGGGGACCACGGCGTGGACACACCGCCCACGTCCCAGCGGTCGCAGATGGTGAACAGCGGTAGCATGCCGATGGCGCAGTGCTCGGCCGCGTGCAGGGTGCCGGGCCAGGCCGAGGTGGGCAGGCCGGCCCGCCGCAGGAGGCCCACGTCGAAGGCGTACCAGAAGGCCCGCGTCACCAGCCGGGACGGGGGCAGCTCCAGGTCCATGGTGCCCAGGGCCTCGCCGCTGGCCACGTCCCGGCGCTGGTAGCCGGTGACCTGCGAGGTCACCTCGACGACGCCCAGGTGCAGCCGGGCGGCGCCCACGGGGCGGGACACCTCGTCGTCCAGCACCCGGATCTGGACGGTGGAGCGGGCCTGGGTGGCCTCGCGCCCGTCGGTGCGCTCCACCCAGGCGGCGGCGTCGTCCAGGTCGAGGCGGTCGACCTTCCAGGCCGTGCCCTGGTGGAGGTAGACGGCCCCGGGGTGGACGACCTCGGGGGCCCGGCCCTCGTCCACCGTGCCCACCAGCGACCCGTCGCCCCGCACGATGCGGACCTCCCGCCCGCCGCCGCTGCGCAGCCCGACGCCGTGGGACGGGTAGCCCCGGGCCGCCCACACCGCCCGGGGGCCGTCGTCGAACCGAGAGCCCATCCGGGCCGCGGCCCGGATGCGGAGCCGCTCGTCCAGCACCAGGCGCCGCACCCCCTCGGCCAGGTCGTCGCCCCACCAGCGCTCATCGGCCGGCGACAGCGGCGTCTCGTAGGCCGCGCAGGCCAGGTGGGCGTCGAGGACGTAGGGGTTGGACGGGTTCACCACCGCCGGCTCCGGGGGCCGGGTGAAGACCTCGTCGGGGTGGGCCACCAGGTACTGGTCGAGGGCGTCGTCGCCGGCCACCAGCACGGCCAGGGAGCGCTGCTGGTGGCGCCCGGCCCGGCCCGCCTGCTGCCACAGCGAGGCGATGGTGCCGGGGAAGCCGTCGAGCACGCAGGCGTCCAGCCCGCCCACGTCGACCCCGAGCTCCAGGGCCGAGGTGGCCACCACGCCTCGCAAACTGCCCCCGAACAGGGCGGCCTCGATCTCCCGGCGCTCCGAGGCCAGGTAGCCCCCCCGGTAGGGGCGGACGGCCCCGGCCAGGTCGGGGGGCAGGCGGCGCTGGGCGTCGGCCGCTACCACCTCGGTGCCCCGCCGGCTCCGGCAGAAGGCGATGGTCCGGTGGCCGGCGGTGACCAGGTCGGCCAGCAGGCCGGCGGTGACCTTGTGCGACGACACCCGGGCCCCGGTGCCGGCGTCGAGCAGCGGCGGGCTCCACAGGGCCACGACCCGCTCGCCCCGGGGCGAGCCGTCGTCGGTGACGGCCTCCACCGGGGCCCCGCACAGGGCGGAGGCCAACCCGGCCGGGTCGCCGATGGTGGCCGAGGCGAACACGAACGTGGGGTCCGAGCCGTAGCGGGCGCACAGGCGGCGGAGCCGGCGCAGCACGTGGGCCACGTGGCTGCCGAACACGCCCCGGAAGGTGTGGAGCTCGTCGACCACCACGTAGCGCAGGCGGTGCAGGAACGTGGCCCAGCGGTCGTGGTGGGGCAGCAGGCCGCAGTGCAGCATCTCCGGGTTGGTCAGGAGCACGTTGGCGTGCTGGCGGGCCCAGGTGCGCTGCTCGGGCGAGCTGTCGCCGTCGTAGGTGGTGGCCACCAGCCCATCGACGCCCAGGGCGGCCAGGGCCCGGAGCTGGTCCTGGGCCAGGGCCTTGGTCGGGCCCACCAGCAGGGCGGTGCCGGCGGCGATGGGGGCGCTGACCGCCTCGGCGATGGGGAGCTGGAAGCAGAGCGACTTGCCCGAGGCGGTGCCGGTGGCGATGGCCACGTGGTGACCGGCCCGGGCCCGGTCGATGGCCTCGGCCTGGTGGGACCACAGCGGGTGGGCCACGTGGCCGGCCACCCGGTCGGGGAGGGGCGTGGCCAGCGCGCCGTGCCGGGCCGGGCGGGCGGCCAGGCGCTCCACGTGGACCAGGCCCTCGGCGCGCCCGTCCAGCACGTCGAGCAGCGAGTCGGGGTGGGCATCGACGAGCAGCGTCACGGCGGGTCCCGGGCGGGCCGGCGGGTCGGGCGAACACCGGTCCGCCCCCGATGCTAACGACATCCCCGTAACTACACCCCTGTCCAACCGGGGCGACCGGGCCTGCGGTGTACCGTGGCGCCGACGTGCAGTGGTCAGGGGCCCGGCCCCGGAGGAGCAGGACGTGATCGAGCTGGGCTTGGAGGTCGTGGAGCGGGACGCCTGGGCGGTCCTGTCCGTGTCCGGGGAGGTCGACGTGGCCACCGCGCCCCGGTTGCGGGAGCGGCTGGTGGGCCTGGTGGGCGAGGGCCGGACCCGCATCGTGGTCGACCTCGAGCAGGTGGACTTCATCGACTCCACCGGCCTGGGCGTCCTGGTCGGGGCGCTCAAGCGGGTGCGCACCAACGACGGCGACCTGGCCCTGGTGTGCACCGGTCCCCGCATCCTCAAGGTCTTCGAGATCACCGGGTTGACCAAGGTGTTCACCATCCACCGCAGCGTCGACGACGCCACCAGCGTCGGCTGACCCGACCCCCCCGGCCGTGCTCTCCCCCACCGCCGGAGTGACGCGGTGAGGGCCGACGTCGTCCGCCTGGAGGTCCCCGCCCTCCCGGAGTACCTGGCCCTGGTGCGCATGGTGGTGGCCGGCACGGCCCGGATCGACCCCCTGCTGGACGACGAGCGGGTCGACGACCTGCGGGTCATCGTGTCCGAGGCCTGCACCAACGCCATGGAGGCCATGGCCGAGCGCCACGCCCCCCTCGACGACCGGGGCCGCATCCCCATGATCACCGTCGAGTGCCGCCTGAGCGACGCCCAGGTCGAGGTGCTGGTGTCCGACACCGGGGCCGGGTTCGACCCCGAGGACCTCGAGGCCCTGCCGGCAGCGTCCGACCCGGCCCGCCTGCGCTTCGAGCGGGGCCTGGGCCTGCCCCTGATCCGGGCCCTCTCCGACGAGTCCGAGATCCGCTCCGGGGCCGAGGGCACCCTGGTCCGGGTGGCCCTCCACGCCGCCACCCCCAGCCGCTGACCGCTGCGGGCCCGCTCCCGTTCTGAGGCGCCCCGGCCCGTGTCCACGGGCCCTGGCGCCTCAGAAGCGGACCTCCGCGGTTCTGGGGCGCCACCGCACGCTCCGGTCGCCCCTGGCGCCTCAGAACGGATGGCGCGGAGGACGGGGATGGTCCTGAGGCGGTGGTGGCGGGTCAGGCCACCGGGTGCCGGCCCAGCTCCCGCTTGGCCACCTGGCGGCGGTGGACCTCGTCGGGCCCGTCGGCCAGGCGCAGGGTGCGGATGCCGGCGTAGAGCCGGGGCAGGGCGGTGTCCGGCCCCACGCCCATGGCCCCGTGGGCCTGGATGGCGCGGTCGATGACCCGCAGGGCCATGTTCGGCACCACCACCTTGATGGCCGAGATCTCGGTGGCCGCCCCCTTGTTGCCCACCGTGTCCATCAGCCACGCCGCCTTCATGGTCAGCAGGCGGGCCTGCTCGATCTCCATGCGGGAATCGGCGATCCACTCCCGGATGACGCCCTGCTCGGCCAGGGGCCTCCCGAAGGCCACCCGGCTCTGCACCCGGCGCACCATCAGCTCCAGGGCCCGCTCGGCGGCCCCGATGCAGCGCATGCAGTGGTGGATGCGACCCGGGCCCAGGCGGGCCTGGGCGATGGCGAAGCCGCCGCCCTCCTCGCCCAGCACGTTGGTGGCCGGCACCCGCACCCCGTCGAAGGTGATCTCGGCGTGGCCCTCGACGTCGGTGTAGCCGAACACGGTCAGGTTGCGCTCGACGGTGACACCCGGCGTGTCCACCGGGACCAGGACCTGCGACTGCTGGAGGTGCCGGGGGGCGTCGGGGTCGGTCTTGCCCATCAGCACGAAGACCTCGCACCGCTCGGACATGGCCCCCGAGATCCACCACTTCCGACCGTCGATCACGTAGTCGTCGCCGTCTCGGCGGATGCGGCACTCGATGTTGGTGGCGTCGCTGGAGGCCACCGCCGGCTCGGTCATGGCGAAGGCGGAGCGGATCTCGCCCTCCAGCAGGGGCTGGAGCCAGCGCTCCTTCTGCTCGTCGGTGCCGAACATGGTCAGAACCTCCATGTTCCCGGTGTCGGGGGCCGAGCAGTTGCAGGCCTCCGAGGCGATGCCGGAGCGGCCCATGACCTCGGCCAAGGGGGCGTAGTCGACGTTCGAGAGGCCCTCGGTCCACTGGGTGCGGTGAGGGAGGAACAGGTTCCACAGGCCCCGGCGGCGGGCCTCGGCCTTCAGCTCCTCCATCACCGGGGGGTGGCCGTGGGGATCGCCGCCCTCGGCCAGCTGGGCCTCGAAGGTGGCCTCGGCCGGGAGCACGTGCTCGTCCATGAAGGCCAGGAGCTCGGTGCGGAGGCGCTCGCAGGTGGGGGAGAAGGCGAAGTCCATGGCCGGACGGTAGGCCCTCGGTGGTCGGGCCGGGGTGGGACGATGGGGCCCATGGCCGCCGACGACCTCCGGGTGGACGACCGGGTCACCGTGCCCGGGTGGGAGCTGGTGGAGGCCTTCACCACCTCGGGCGGCCCCGGCGGCCAGCACGCCAACAAGGCCAGCACCCGGGTGGAGCTCCGCTTCGACGTGGCCTCCTCCTCGGCGCTCAGCCCGGCCCAGAAGCGGCGGGTGACGGGCCGGCTGGGGCCGGCCCTGCGGGTGGTGGCCGACGACGAGCGCAGCCAGGCCCGCAACCGCGAGCTGGCTCGGGAGCGCCTGGCCGCCGCCCTCCGGGAGGCGCTGGTCCCGCCCCGGCCCCGGGTGCGGACCCGGCCGTCGCGGGGGAGCAAGGAGCGGCGGCTGGCCGGGAAGCGCCAGCAGTCCGAGCGCAAGTCCTCCCGCCGCCGCCCCGCCCCCGAGGAGTAGGAGCGCTCAGGGCCGGGGCGCGTCGGGAGGTTCCAGCTCGAACACCCAGGGGGCCCACTGGCGGAAGGCGGTGCCGATGCGGCCCCACTCCCACTCGGGCTCGAAGGAGCCGATGGGCACGATGCGGTCCCAGCCCCGGGCCTGGACCTGCCGGCGCATGGCCGCGTCGGTGGCCCAGTGCAGGTGGCCCTCGGAGAGGATCAGGGCCTCGACCCGGCCGTCGGGCAGGTCGACGGGGCCCAGGGCGTCGACGTCGGCCCACGTGCACCGGATGTGGAACTGGCCGGGCTCGTACGAGATGCCGTCGGGCGAGAGGCGGAGGACCGGTTCGCCGCGGCGACGGATGCCGAACCAGAAGAACAGCGTCCACGCCGCCACGAACAGGGCGGCCACGGCCGGGTTGACGATCAGCCAGAGGATGAGGGCCAGGGGCAGGGAGGCGGCCACCACCAGGACCAGCAGGCGCGCCTCGCGCCGGCGGCGGACCGTGGGCGAGGTGCTGACCACGATCTCGTCGGGGTGGGGGCGGGGCGCCGGCATGCCCGATTCCTAGCCGACGCCGGCCCGATCACGGCGCGCCGTGACCCTCCCCGCGCACCCCGTGCTTGACAAGGCGACGGACGGCACCCGTACCCTTCCCCGCGTATGGCTAGGTCTCTGGTGATCGTCGAGTCACCCGCCAAGGCGCGCACGATCGAGGGGATCCTCGGCGACGACTTCGTCGTGGAGTCGTCGATCGGGCACATCCGCGACCTGCCGTCCAAGGGCCTGGGCATCGACATCGACCACGGGTTCACCCCCACCTACGAGGTCTATCCGGGCAAGAAGGACGTCATCCGGAGGTTGAAGGCGGCGCTCAAGGACGCGGACGAGCTCTACCTGGCCACGGACGAGGACCGCGAGGGCGAGGCCATCAGCTGGCACCTCCTGGAGGAGCTCAAGCCCCGCATCCCGGTGAAGCGGATGGTGTTCCACGAGATCACCCGCGGGGCCATCGAGCAGGCCGTGGACCAGTGGCGCGAGATCGACATGGGCCTGGTCAACGCCCAGGAGTCGCGCCGCATCGTCGACCGGCTGTTCGGCTACCCGGTCTCCAGCGTCCTGTGGCGCAAGGTCAACCACGGGCTCTCGGCCGGCCGGGTGCAGAGCCCGGCGGTGCGCCTGGTGGTCGAGCGCGAGCGGGAGCGCATGGCCTTCCGGTCGGCCGCCTACTGGGACCTGAGCGCCACCTTCACCTCCTCCGACCCGGCGTTCGGCTCCACCCTGGTCGGCGTGGGCGACGCCCGCGTGGCCCAGGGTCGCGACTTCGACGCCTCCGGCACCGTGGGCCGCGACGGCGTGGTCGTGCTCGACGAGGTGCGGGCCACCGCCCTGCGCGACGGCCTCCGGGGCGCGACCTTCACGGTCAGCAGCGTGGAGGAGCGGCCCTTCACGTCCCGCCCCAAGCCGCCGTTCATGACCTCGACCCTCCAGCAGGAGGGGGGCCGCAAGCTGCGCATGTCGGCGGCCCAGGTCATGCGGGTGGCCCAGGAGCTCTACCAGGGTGGCTACATCACCTACATGCGGACCGACTCCACCAACCTGTCGGAGACGGCGGTGGCCGCGGCCCGCTCGCAGATCCAGTCGCTCTACGGGCCCGACTACCTGCCCAAGGCCCCCCGCACCTACGCCCGCAAGGTCAAGAACGCCCAGGAGGCCCACGAGGCCATCCGTCCGGCGGGCGAGACCTTCCGCACCCCCGAGTCGCTCCGGGGCGAGCTGCGCAGCGATGCCCTGGCCCTCTACGACCTGGTGTGGAAGCGCACCGTGGCCTGCCAGATGTCCGACGCCCGGGGCCGCAGCCTGGCCGTGCGCCTCACCGCAGACTCGGCCGAGGCCGGGGCGCCCTCGCCGACGGCCACCGAGTGGGCGGCCTCGGGTCGCACCATCTTGTTCCCCGGCTACATGCGGGCCTACGTCGAGGGGGCGGACGATCCCGACGCCCAGCTCGACGACCGGGAGAGCCTGCTGCCCAACCTGCAGGAGGGCCAGACCCTGGCTGCGGCCGAGGTCGACGTGCGGGGCCACTCCACCTCGCCCCCCGCCCGCTACACCGAGGCGTCGCTGGTGAAGCGGCTGGAGGAGCTGGGCATCGGCCGCCCGTCCACCTACGCCTCGATCATGCAGGTCATCCAGGACCGGGGCTACGTGTGGAAGAAGGGCACCGCCCTGGTCCCGTCGTGGACGGCCTTCGCCGTGGTCCAGCTCCTGGAGGACCACTTCGCCGACCTGGTCGACTACGCCTACACCGCCCGCATGGAGGACGAGCTGGACCAGATCGCAGCCGCCTCGCTGGAGCGCGAGCCGTGGCTGCGCCAGTTCTGGTTCGGCGACGGTGACGGGGACGGCACCGCCACGGCGCCCTCCCCCGAGAGCAAGCTCGGCCTCGACCGGCTGGTGAAGGAGGGGCTCGAGACCATCGACGCCGCCGCCATCAACACCATCACCATCGGCGCCGACGACGACGGCGTCCCCGTGGTGGTCAAGCCGGGCCGCTACGGGCCCTACGTGCGACGGGGCGAGGACACCGCCTCGGTGCCCGAGGACCTGGCCCCCGACGAGCTCGACGTGCCCAAGGCCCTGGAGCTGCTGGCCGCCCCCAAGGGCGACAAGCCGCTGGGGGCGGACCCCGAGAGCGGCCTCACGGTCTACGTGAAGCCGGGCCGCTTCGGCCCGTACGTCCAGCTGGGCGAGATGGTGGAGGGGGCCAAGGACAAGCCCAAGACGTCCTCGCTGCTCAAGGACCAGACCGTCGACGACATCTCGCTGGACGAGGCCCTGCGGCTCCTGTCCCTGCCCCGGGTGGTGGGCGTCGACCCGGCCACCGGCGAGGAGATCACGGCCCGCAACGGCCGCTACGGCCCGTTCATCAAGAAGGGCAACGACAGCCGCAGCCTGGACGCCGAGGAGCAGATGTTCACCGTCGACCTCGACCAGGCCCTGCGGATCTTCGCCCAGCCCAAGAAGGGGCGGGGCCGGGCCACGCCGGTCGCCCCCCTCCGGGAGCTGGGGGCGGACGACCCGGTGTCGGGGCAGCCCATGGTGGTGAAGGACGGCCGCTTCGGCCCCTATGTGACCGACGGCGAGACCAACGCCAGCCTCCGCCGGGAGGACGAGGTGGAGACCATCACCCCGGAGCGGGCCTCCGAGCTGCTCCAGGCCCGCCGCGACCGGGGCCCGGTGTCCAAGAAGAAGGGCACCAAGAAGGCGGCCAAGAAGAAGGCCACCAAGAAGAAGGCCCCGGCCAAGAAGGTGGCAGCCAAGAAGTCGGCCACCAAGAAGGCGGCGGCCGAGAAGGTCCCGGCGGCGAAGGCGGCCCCGGCCGCTGCCCCTTCCGGCGACTGAGCGGGCGGCGGTGGGCACCGCTCCGGGCCGCTTCGTCGCCTTCGAGGGGGGGGAGGGCACCGGCAAGTCCACCCAGGCCCGGATCCTGGCCGAGCACCTGGGCGCGGTGCTGACCCGGGAGCCCGGGGGCACGCCCATCGGTGCCCGGGTGCGCGAGATCGTGCTGGCCCACGACGAGAACGGCCTGGTCGACCGGGCCGAGGCCCTGCTCATGGCGGCCGACCGGGCCCAGCACGTGGCCGAGGTGATCCGCCCCGCCCTGGCCGCCGGCCGGCACGTGGTGACCGACCGCTTCCTGGGTTCGTCGCTGGCCTACCAGGGCCACGGCCGGGGGCTGCCCGTCGACGAGATCCGCGGCCTGTCCCTGTGGGCCACCGCCGGGTTGGAGCCCGACCTGGTCGTCCTGCTCGACGTGGACGAGGCCGAGGCCCAGGCCCGCATCGGCCGGGCCCGCGACCGCCTGGAGAAGGCCGGTTCGGCCTTCCACCGGGCGGTGGCCGACGGCTTCCGGGCCCTGGCCGAGGGTGACCAGCGGTGGGTGTTGGTGCCCGGCGGGGGCACGGTGGCCGAGGTCACCGCCCGGGTGCAGGCCGTGGTGGCCGATCGCCTGGCCCTGGGCTGACCCCGCCGCCCGATCCCGCACCGCGGCGACGAGAGGCCACCGGACCCGGCCCGGGGCGGCCGTCCCCGGCGGGGTGGGGGATGGGGCACCATGGCGAGGTGACGGCCCCCCCCTCCCTCGCTCCCGCCACCGACCCCTGGCGGGCCGTGCCCGGGCAGGAGGCGGCGGTGGCCCAGCTGCGAGCCGCGACGGCCGACCCCGTCCACGCCTACCTCTTCCTCGGCCCCCCGGGCAGCGGCAAGGAGCAGGCGGCTCGCGTCTTCGCCGGCGAGGTGCTGGCCGCCACCAGCGCCACCGCCGAGGAGGCCGACCGCCACCGCGACCTGGCCGGCTCCGAGGGCCACCCGGACGTGGTGGTCGTGCGGCGGGAGGGGGCGTCCATCACGGTGGCCCAGGCCGTCGAGATCGTCCGGCTGTCGTCGCTCAAGCCGGTGGAGGGCTCCCGCAAGGTGCTGGTCCTCGACGAGTTCCACCTGGTGGCCGACACCGCGGCCGGCAAGCTGCTCAAGACCGTCGAGGAGCCCCCGGGCGGCACCGTCTTCGTGGTCCTGGCCGACGAGGTGCCCGACGAGCTGGTCACCATCGCATCCCGGTGCGTCCGGGTCCCGTTCCCGGCCCTGGGTGACGACGTGGTGGCCGCGGTGCTCGAGGGCGACGGCGTCGAGCCGGCGCAGGCCGCCCTACTGGCTGCCGCCGCCCACGGTGACGTCGACCGGGCCCGCCTCCTGGCTGGCGACGAGCGCTTCGCCCTGCGCATGGAGCAGTGGCGGGCGGTGCCGTCCCGTATCGACGGCACCGGGGCCACGGTGGCCGCCGTGGTCGACGAGCTGCGGGCCGCCCTCGACGACGCCGCCCGGCCGCTGGAGGCCCGGCAGGTGGTGGAGGTGGCCGACCTCACGGCCCGCATCGAGCGCTACGGGCAGCGGGGCTCGGGGGCCCGGGAGCTGGAGGCCCGCCACAAGCGCCAGCTCCGCCGGCTCCGGGCCGACGAGCTGCGCATGGGCCTGGCCGAGCTGGCCCACCACTACCGCGACCGGCTGGTGGGCGCGGCCCTGGCTGACGGCCACGAGCACCCGGGCGCGGAGCGGGTCCACGTCGAGGAGGCGGGCGGGGCCCTGGCCGCCCTGCGCGACGCCGGCGAGGCCCTGCTCCGCAACCCCAACGAGGAGCTGCTCCTCCAGGCGCTCCTGCTCCGCCTGCCTCCCGGTCGCTGACCGGGCACCCTCCTCGCGGCCCGACCGGCCGGCCCCCTAGGGTCGGCGCATGGGCGCATCCACGGCCGAGCTCGAGGGCTTCGAGCGCACCGAGTTCACCCACGAGGGCACGACCCGGGCCGTGTACCGGGCCGGCACCGGTCCCATGGTCGTGGTGATCGCCGAGATCCCCGGCATCACCCCGTCGATGGTGACCTTCGCCCACCGGGTCATGGACCTGGGGTGCTCGGTGGCGCTGCCCCACCTCTTCGGTGAGCCGGGCCGCGACCCCGACCGGTCCGGCCCCCGCTCGAACCTGGGCGACGCCCTGTCCAGCATCGGCCGAGCCTGCGTGTCGCGGGAGTTCCACGTGTTGGCCACGGGCCGGACCTCGCCGGTCATGGGCTGGCTGCGGGCCCTGGGCCGGGAGCTGCACGAGGAGTGCGGCGGCCCGGGCATCGGCGTGGTCGGCATGTGCTTCACCGGCGGGTTCGCCCTGGGGATGGTGGCCGACGCCCCGGTGCTGGCCCCGGTGCTGTCCCAGCCGTCGCTGCCGTTCGGGCTGACCGCGAAGCACAAGCGCGACGTGGGCCTCTCGCCCGAGGACGTCGACGCCGCGGTGGCGGCCTGCGCGGCCAAGGACCTCCAGGTGATCGGCCTGCGCTTCACGGGCGACAAGCTCTCGCCCCCCGAACGGTTCGCCACCCTGCGCCGCCTCCTGGGCGACCGCTTCGTGGGGGTGGAGATCGACTCGTCGTCCGGCAACGAGTGGGGCCACCCCAAGATCGCCCACTCGGTCCTCACCACCGACCTGGTCGACGAGCCCGGCCAGCCCACCCGGGAGGCCCTGGACCTGGTCCTCGACCTGTTCCGGACCCGGCTGCTGGAGGCCTGAGCCGGCCGCCATCCCACTCGGTCACCGGCGGTACCGCCCGCTAGGGTGCTGCTCCTTCGCCCGAGTAGCTCAGTCGGCAGAGCGTCTCCCTCGTAATGAGAAGGTCAGGGGTTCGATTCCCCTCTCGGGCTCCAAGTGCTGCCCCGCCCCGGATCATGGGAGGGCGATCGGGGGCCCATCGGACGTCGTGAGCGCCGGGTGGGCCTCAGGGTTGGGCCGGCCAGATTGTCGAGATTTTCAAGGTTTATCAATGGTTGGTAAACGTCGATAAACGTTGCCGCCGGACTCCCGCAGATCCCTGAGCTCGCCGGGGATGCCAAGTCTTACGCCGAACGGCTCTTCAAGTTTCCCGAGATCGGGCGGCTTGCCCCGGGAGATGCCCGTCTCGCCCTGGTCGGACCGGCCGAGGACCAGGAAGTCACCTTCGAGCGTGGCGCCGTGGACCGGATCGTGGAGTACACCGAGGGCTATCCGTACTTCCTCCAGGAGTTCGGCAAGGCGGTGTGGGATCTCGCCGACGGGCCGGTCGTCACCGAGGCCGAGGCCCGTACGGCGAGGGTCCTCGTCGAAGAGAAGCTCGACAGCAGCTTCTTCCGGGTCCGGCTCGACCGCACGACCGACCTGGAGAGGGCGTACCTGAGGGCCATGGCCGAGCTCGGTCCCCAGCCCCACGCTGCGGGGGACGTCGCCGCCCTGCTCGACCGCACCTCCCAGCAGTGCGGCCCCACCCGCGCCGCCTCATCGTGAAGGGGTTGCTCTACACGCCGAGCTTCGGCTTCGCGGCCTTCACCGTCCCGCAGTTCGACCAGTTCATGCGTCGGACCGTCCCGCTCGAGGTGCCACCGCGGCGGGCCAGGACCCCTCGGAACAACTAGGCCTGCGTCGGTCCTCGGGGTCGAGACAGGTGGACCCGGCGAGGGCATCCCGCCGGGCGGTGGCGTGGCCGCCGGACCGTTCGGGTGCCTCGGGAACGGGCCCGGCGAGGCCCTCCGAGGACGCCCAGTCGGCAACGGGCCGTCCCACGGCCTACGGTGTGATCAGTGTCCCGTCACTCAGGCGGGACCGCGAGCCGGGCCCCACGTCCGGCCGCAAACGTAAGGATAGAGATCTTGACTACTGGCACTGTGAAGTTCTTCAACTCCGAGAAGGGCTTCGGCTTCATCTCACGCGAGGGTGGCGACGACGTGTTCGTCCACTTCTCCAACATCCAGAGCGAGGGCTACAAGTCCCTCGATGAGGGGCAGACCGTCGAGTTCGACGTCGCTCCCGGCCGCAAGGGCGAAGAGGCCCAGAACGTCCGCGTCGTCTGACGCCTCCAGCTTTGGACGAGCCGTCGGCCTTCGGGCCGGCGGCTCGTTCGCGTTCCGGGGTGGCCACCGGGGGGCCGGGCCCGCTCAACCGGCGGCCAGGTCGCGGAGGCGGGCGATGCGGGGATCGTCGGGCCCGAGGTAGCGGACCAGGACGCCGAGGACGTGCTCGGCGTCGAGGGTGCCGGCCGCCTGCATCTCCTCCAGGTCGGCCCAGTCCTTGGTGCGGTCGAAGAAGGCCTTGAACACGGCCAGGTCCTCGCAGGCCAGGAAGGGCACGTCGGCTCCGGCGAAGGGTCGGCGCTGGGCCCGGCCGGCGGCGTGGTGGTGGAAGTCGGTGGTGTCGAGGAACAGGTCGACCGGCGTGGTGTCCCACCACAGCCGGGCCTGGCCGTCGCGGGCGATGAGGGCCGAGTCCCCGTCGTCCCAGCGGACGGCGTCGGGCAGGGCGGCCAGCACGGTGGCGGTCTGGTCCACGCCGGCGAACACGTTGACGTCGATGTCGATCGTGCCCCGGGCCCGCTCGGTGCACCACGCCAGGGCCAGGGCGCCACCGAAGGCGTGGGCCAGGTCGTGGCGGTCGAGGGTGCGGTGGATGGCCAGGATCTTCTCGGCCAGCCCGCTCACCGTCGGCCGAACACCGGGGCTCGCAGCACCGGCTCGTGGCGGGCCGGGAACAGGGCGGCCAGCTCCAGCACCTCGACCAGCTCGCGGCCCCGGGCGCCCGGGTCGGGGCCGCCCACGGCCGGGCGCAGGTCGGTCCCCAGCTCGAAGCCGGCGGCCCGAAGGATGCGGAGCAGCGTGTCGACCCCCGGCTCCTTCCGGCCCGCCTCGTAGGCGGCCAGGGTCGAGTGCGACGTGCCGGCCCGGGCGGCCAGGGCCCGAAGGCTGAGCCCAGCCCGGCGGCGGGCCCGACGGAGGAGGGATCCGGCGTCCACGACGACATGGTACCCGTTCGGATACCACATGCCCACCCCTCGCGCCTCCCGGTTTCCCCGGTGAGCGGACCGCGGCGCGACATCACGGCGGCGCGTGTCGCCGGTCGAGGGGTCGCCTCCGGAACGCCCTCCACGCGGGGAGCCGGTCCCGTGGCTCGGGTACCGTGCCCGGCGTGCGACTGATGGCCACGACCAACTCCATGGTGAGCTACCCGGACCGGGCGACCAGTGGCATCTCCTGCATCGAGGTTCGCAGCGCGGCCGGGCGCTACGGCCACCAGGTCCTGCACGAGGAGATCCTGGGGTTGTCGGCGGCCAGCCTCCTGGTCCAGCTGGAGCTGGGCATGCCGGTGGTCAAGCTGCTCAACGTCACCGACGTGGTGTGGGGTGACGAGGGTTCGGCCCGCCCCGGCGACCTGGCCGAGCCCATCCTCAACTGCCTGGGGATGTACGCCAGCGACAAGGCGGACTTCCAGCCCCAGAACGCGGTGGCCCGGGCCCTGGCCCACGCCTCGCCCGCCACCCAGGAGCGCTTCGCCGCCGCGCCGGACACCCTGGAGCGCATCTTCCGCTTCATCGGGGCGGTGGGGGCGGCCGACGCCGAGGGGGCTCTCCTCAGCCCGTGGGTCCACGTCAGCCTGGACCGGGCCGAGGAGCCCGGTGGCCGGTCCGAGGCGGTGCGCCGGGCCGAGCTCTCGCCCTCCCTGGTGTCCCAGGCCCTGTGGTGGCAGCCCCACGTCACCGACGGCGCCGACCGGCTCTTCCGCTCCTCCCACCGGCGGGCCTTCGCGAACTTCGAGGAGCCCGACCAGGTGCTGGTGCCCCTGCCCTTCGCCCGCCAGGAGGCGCCCGGTCCCGGCGACGGCGCCGCCAGCGAGCGGACCGTCCGCTCCGTCGACGGCACGCCCGCGGCCGTGGGCTTCAGCCTGGTCACGCCGGTGGACGACGCCGCCTCGCGGGCCGACCACGGCGCCTCCCTGGTCCGCGCCACCCTGGACGCCACCGCCCGCTTCGTCGACACGAGGGCCCGCTGAGCACGGTGGAGGCCGGTGACCAGCCCCGCGACCTCGTCGTCCTGGGCGCCTTGGGAGGCATGGCCCGGCTCCTGACCTCCGGGGTGCTGGCCGGCCTGCCCTGGCGCCACGTGTGGCTGCTCGACGTGCGGGAGGCGGTGTTCGACGCCGAGGCCCCGCCCCTGGCCGCGGGCCGGATCGTGCGGGCCCGGGTGGTCGACCCGCAGAGCCCGGTGGCCGAGGTCCGGCTGGTCGACCCCGCCGGTCGGGAGGTCGGGCTGGACGCCCTGGGCGACCTGGAGGCGGCGGTGATGATGGCCGTCCCCCAGGCCAAGCTGCCCATGGCCGCCCGGTGGTTGCTGCCCTGCCTGGGCCGCGACTCGGTGGCCTTCGACATCGCCTCCGAGAAGAGCGCGGCGCTGGCCGCCCTGGGCAACGGCGACCCCGACCTGGTCACCTTCGGCACCCACCCGCTGTTCGGCCACTCGGTGGGCACCATCGACGGCCAGACGGTGGTGGTGTGCCCGTCGCTGCGCCACCCCGACGCCCACCGCTGGTTGGCCGCCGCGGTGGAGGCGGCCGGCGGCGCCGTCAAGGTCATGACCGCCGAGCGCCACGACCTGGTCATGGCCTACGTCCAGACCGCCACCCACCAGGCCCTGCTGACCCTGGCCGAGGTGGTGGCCAGCTCCGGCCTCGACATCGAGCGCGACCTGTGGGAGTGCCGCACCCCCCAGTTCGAGACGCTGATGGCCATGATGTCGCGGGTGCTCAGCCCCGAGCAGGAGGAGACCATCGCCTCCATCCAGCTCTCCACCGCCGGCGGTCGGGTGGCCGAGGAGCTGCAGGACGCCCACGAGCGGGTCCACGAGGCCATCGCCACCGGTTCGCTGCCCCGCCTCCGGGGCTACATCCAGCAGGTGCGGGAGCCCTTCAGCGGGTCGCTGTTCAACCGCATGCAGCAGGCGTCGAACCTGGCCACCCGGGCGGTGCAGTCGCCCCGCTCCGCCCTGGCCGAGCAGCGCCGGGCCGGGGGGCTGGTGGGGGCCTGCCCCAAGGGGGCGCCGGAGCGGATGCGGGTGGGCGAGGTCGTCGACGTCACCACCACGTCGCTGGTGCTGCGCAACCTGCTCCACGGGCCCCGGGGCGGGGCGGTGCTCCTCGGTCGCAACGAGCGGGCCGCCCGCAAGCTCGGGGTGAGCGGCAAGCCGGCCGAGGTGGAGCTGAGCCTGGGCAAGGTCGACCTGTTCTTCGGGCCCGACCTGGAGGCCGTGCTGGAGGACTGGCTGGGCAGCATCGAGGTCGACGTGCGCCTCCTGGGCCCCGAGTCGGTGGACGGGGCGGCCATGGCCGGCTGGCCCTGGACCACCCGTCGGTGCGCCACGTCGACCTGGTGGCCGAGGAGGTCCGCTCGGGGCAGCGGGAGTACGTGGTGCGGTGCGCGGTGCGGGCCGACCACGAGGTGTCGGGCCTGGCCGTCGCCCTCCAGTCCCGTTCGGACGAGAGCTACGCCTGGCCCGACCTGGCCGTGGCCCGGGCCCTCACCGCGGCGCCGGTGGCCGGCATCGGCTACCTGGGGCCGGCCGGCACGTTCTCGGCGGCGGCGGCCGCCACCCTCGCCGCCCGCTTCACGGCGGGCACGCCGGAGGGTGTGGCCTTCGACGACTTCCCGACCCTGCTCCGGGGCCTGGGCGACGACGCCGTGCAGCTCGTCGTGCTGCCCCTGTGCAACTCGGCCACCGGCCTGGTCGAGGGGGCGGCGGCGGCCCTGGAGGACGCCGGGGTGGCCGTCGAGGGGTGGGGCGTGGTCGACGTGAAGGTCCGCTTCGACGCCTACTGCCGGCCGGGCGAGGGCCTGCGCCCCGGGGCCGAGGCGCGCAGCCAGCCCCAGGCCCTGCGCCAGTGCCGGCGCTTCATCACCCTCCACCAGCTCCGCGAGCGGGCGTGCGCCTCCACCCTCGACGCCGTCGAGCGGGTGGCGGCCGGCGACGGCGACGTGGCCCTGGCCCCGGCCGGCCTGGGGCCCGAGATGGGCGTCGAGGTGGTCGACAGCCACGTGGGCGACGTGCCCGGGGCCATCACCCGGTTCCTGGTCCTGAGCCGGGCCGGTGGGGTGGCGGCCGGCGATGGCGACGGGCCGGTGGGCGCCGCCGATCCGCCCCGGCGGTCGTTGTGGCTCATGGCCGCCGACGCCTCGGTGCCGCTGCCCGGGCCGGCGTCCCGGTTCGACGAGGTCCTGGCCGGGCCGAGCGGCCGTCGCCTGGTCATCTCCACCGACGCCGACCGGGTGGCGGCCGGGCCCGGCGTGCTGCCCCTCGGGACGTTCCCCTGGTCGCCCCGCACGCCCATCGTCGCCGTCTGATGGACGGCCCGTGACCCGGCGGGCGCCCCGCCCCCTCGACCACGTGCTGGGTGCGGCCGCCTACCTCCCCGGCCGGTCGGTGCCGGGGTTGGTGAAGCTCTCGTCGAACGAGTCGGTGGTGCCGCCGAGCCGCGCCGTGGAGGCGGCCATCACCGCCGCGGTGGCCGGGCTGAACCGCTACCCACCGCACCTGCCGGCCGCGGTGCGCGACGCCGTTGCTCGGTACCTGGTGGGCCACGCCGGGGCGCCGGGACCCCTGGACCCGGACCGGGTGCTGGTGGGCAACGGCTCGGTCACCCTCCTGCGCCAGGTCTTCGAGGCCTACGTGGCCGACGGCGCCCGGGTGGTGGTGGCCTGGCCGTCGTTCGAGGCCTACCCGCTCTTCGCCCACCTGCGCCGGGCCGCGTTCGTGCGGGTGCCCCTGGCCGGCGGCCTGTTCGACGTGGACGGCTTGGTCGAGGCGGTGTCCGACCCGGCCACCCGGCTGGTGCTCCTGACCACGCCCAACAACCCGACCGGGGGCGAGCTGGGCCACGACGACGTGGCCCGCATCGCCGATGCCGCCCCCGACGGCTGCCTGGTGGTGGTGGACAACGCCTACGGCGAGTTCCAGCGCAACGTCGACGGCGTCCGCCCCTTCGCCCTGCTGGACGGCCGCCCGCACGTGCTGGTGCTGCGCACGCTGGCCAAGGCGTTCTCGCTGGCCGGGTTGCGGGTGGGCTACGGCGTGGGGGACCCGGAGGTGGTGGAGGCGGTCGACCGGGTGCGGTCCCCGTTCGAGGTCAACGCGCTGGCCCAGGCGGCGGCGGTGGCCGCCCTGGCCGACGACGAGGTCGAGGGCGTGGTGACCCGGGCCGAGGCGCTGGTGGCCGAGCGCCGCCGCTGCATCGCCGCCCTGTGGGACGGGGGCCTGCCGGTGGGGGAGAGCCAGGGCAACTTCGTGTGGCTGCCCACCGGCTCGGCCACGGCCACCTTCGTGGAGCGCTTCGCGGCCGACGGCTACGTGGTGCGGGCCTTCACCGACGACGGCATCCGGGTCACCGTGGTGGGCCCGGACGACGACGACGCCTGGGTGGCCAGCGCCCTGCGCACCTGGGCCCTCCCCGAGCTGGCACCCATGCGGGAGCGGGTGGCCGACGCCGTGGCCGAGGCCCGTCCCACCGTCGCCACCGGGGTCGAGACTGCGGCCACCCAGGCCCTCAGCTACGCCACCGCCACCCGCCTCCAGGCCTGACCACCCGTCAGCCGGGGGGGCGCCGGCGGACGAGGTCGACGGAGCGATGGCGCGTGCCATCGTCGGCTGGCGCCCACGGTTTCCTGGCCGCCGCGGTCCGGGTAAGGCGGCCGGCGTGACCACCGTCGGCCCCTACCGGCTCCTCGGCCTGGCGGGGGAGGGGACGGCGGGGTCGGTGTGGTGGGCGGTGCGGGACGGGCCGATGGCCCAGGTGGTGGCGATCAAGCGGGCCTCGACTTCCACCGGCCCCGACGGGCGCGACCGGCTGCGCCGGGAGGCCGCGGTGCTGGCCGACCTCGACCACCCTCACATCGTGCGGGTGCTCGACGTGCTCGACGACGGTGACGGCGTGGCCGTGGTGATGGCCCCGGCCCGGGGTGGGTCGCTCCACGACCTGCTGGCCCAGCGAGCCCGCCTCCTCCCGGGCCAGGTGGTGGCGGTCCTGGCCCCGGTGGCCGACGCCCTGGCCTCGGCCCACCGGCGAGGCGTCCTCCACGGTGACGTGAAGCCGGCCAACATCCTCTTCACCAGCGACGGCGAGCCCCTGCTGGGCGACTTCGGCGTGGCCCGGCACGTCCGCCCCCCGCCGGGGGATGGCGCGCCGGGGCGGCCGGGTGTCGAGGGCACCGCCGGCTACGTCGACCCCGAGCTGGTGGCCACCGGCCGGCCCGACCCCCGCAACGACGTCTACGGGCTGGCCGTGGTGGCCTACCTGTGCCTGACCGCCCAGCTCCCCCACGACGGCCGGACCGCGGATGAGGCCCTCGCCCGGGCCGAGGCCGGCGACCACCCGTCGCTGGGCGACGACCCGGCGGTGCCACGAGCGCTGGCCGAGGTGGTCGAGGCGGCCCTGGACCGCGACCCGGCCCGTCGCCCGCCGTCGGCCGACACCCTGGGCCGCGCACTGCGGTCCGCCGTCCCTCCCGGCGCGGTGGCGTTGCCCGGGCCGGCCCGGCGCGCCCGCCTCGACCCCAACCCCGGGCCCAGTGGTGGCGGTCCCGGCCGGCCCGGCCCGCACCCGGTCAGCACCGGCGGCCTGGCCCCGGGTGGCCGCGCCCCGCAGGGCACCCGCTCCTTCGGGCCCCGGCCCCCGGAGCCGGCCCCGGCGGCGCGGGCGGGCGGGCCGCCCGCGCCCTCCTGGTCGCCGGCGCGGTGGTCGCCGCGGCCGTCGGCGCGGTGGCCACCGGGCGGTGGGCGGTCGCCCGGCTGGCCGGGGAGGAGGCGCCCGGCCCGGTGGCCGTCGCCGCCGGGGCCCGTCCCGTCGGCCTCGCCTGCCCCGAGCTGCCACCCCTGGACGCGCCCCCGGGCGCCCGGGAGATGGAGGCCGACCTCCTGGGCACCGGCTGCCCCGTCCCCCTGGCCTGGGACGGTCGCGTCCTCTCGGTGCGCCTGGCGCCCACCGACGTGGCGCCCCGCCGTTACCAGCTCGATGCCCGCCGGGGCGGGTCGGGCCAGCTCCTCCTGGGTGATTGGGACTGCGACGGCTCCGAGACGCCGGGCTACTACCAGCCCGCCACCGGCGTCGTCTCCTACTTCGGGCCGGTGCCCGAACGGGTGGGCCAGAAGCTCAGCGCCCGCACCGAGGACACCGGCGTGCTCGACGGCCGGGCCACGGTCACCGGCGGCGGCGCCGAGGGCTGCGACGGCCTGGAGGTGGTGCCCCGAGCCTGACCGGTCCACCGAGCCCCCCCGCCCGGCCGGAACGACCCGAGTACCGCTACGGTTGGCGCCCTGATGGACGGAGCGGATCATGGCTGACCAGGCCACCTTCGCCGAGCAGGCCATGCCCCTCATGGGCTCGCTCTACTCCGCGGCCCTGCGCATGACCCGGAACCCGTCGGACGCCGAGGATCTCGTCCAGGAGACCTACCTCAAGGCCTACCGGGGCTTCGGGGGCTTCGAGCAGGGCACCAACCTGAAGGCCTGGCTCTACCGCATCCTGACCAACACCTACATCAACATCTACCGGGCCAAGAAGCGCCGGCCCGACGAGACCGAGCTCGACGAGGTCGAGGACCTCTACCTCTACCGCCGCCTGGGGGGCCTGGAAGCGGCCCAGATCAGCCGCAGCGCCGAGGACGAGTTGATGGACTGGTTCACCGAGGCGGAGGTGAAGGAGGCGGTCGAGGACCTGCCCGAGCAGTTCCGGCTGGCCGTCCTCCTGGCCGACATCGAGGGGTTCTCCTACAAGGAGATCGCCGAGATCCTCGACATCCCCATCGGCACGGTCATGAGCCGCCTGCACCGGGGAAGAAGCCGCCTCCAGAAGTCGTTGTACGACTTCGCACGCACCCGGGGCCTGGCGGACGAGACCACCGACCCCGATGCCCCACCCCGCCGCCAGCCCGAACGGGCCCGCTGACCCGAGACGCCATGGACGACTGCAACGACGCCCTTCACGAGCTCTACGAGTACCTCGACGGTGAGCTCACCGATGGCCGGCGCGAGATCATCGCCCAGCACCTCACCGCCTGCGGCGAGTGCTTCGAGGCCTTCGACTTCCAGGCCGAGCTGCGGCAGGTCATCGCCCACAAGTGTCGGGACGAGGTCCCGGACTCGCTGAAGTCCCGGGTGGCTCAGCTGATCGACGGGGACGCCTGACCGTGCCCCGGGCCCGCAACAAGGCCAACGGCCCCCGCCGGGAGCCGGTCGGGGGCCGCACCTGCTCCGAGCCGGGCTGCGAGACCCGCCTCTCGGTCTACAACGACGCCGAGCACTGCTCGTTGCACCACCCGGCCGAGCTCCTCCGCACCCGTGGTCGCCACATCGCCTGACCGGGATCGGGCCGTCCCGGCCCGATTCGGCTGGCCCTCCGGTCACCCCTAGGATCGTCCCCATGTCGCTGGCAGCAGTCGTCTGGACCCACTGGTTGGTCGTCGGCTTGACCGTGGGCGTCGTCCTGGCCACCGTCGCCGTCGTCGTCGGCTACTTCCGGTCCGTCGTCCGGCCCAAGTACCCACCCCGCGGTTCGCGGCAGGCCTGAGCGAGCGCCGGGCCGTGGCCGAGACCGCCGTCGACTGGGGCCTGGCCGAGCGGGTGGCCGTCCGGGCCGCCGGCTCCGACCCGTTCTTCCGCTCGTACCACGCCGACTCGCTGGCCGCCGACTTCGACGAGCTGACGGCCCGGGCCGAGGAGCAGGTGGCGGCGGCCACCGGGCTGCACAGCCTGGCCGGCCCGGCCCGCGCCCGGGTCGACGACCGGGCGGCGTGGATCCGGGCCAACATCGCCTCGTTCCAGCGCCTGCTCCGACCCGTCACCAACCGGCTGGAGGAGACGGTGGGCTCCGGCCTCCTGGCTCCCGTGGCCCGGCGGGCGGCCGGGGCCGAGGTGGGGGCCCTGCTGGGGTGGATGTCCACCCGGGTGCTGGGCCAGTACGACCTGCTGGTCATCGAGGACGAGGACCCTCACGACCAGGACCTGGTCCACTACGTGGGCACCAACGTCCTGGCCCTGGAGAAGAAGTTCGGCTTCCCGCCCCGGGAGTTCCGGCACTGGCTGGCCCTCCACGAGGTCACCCACCGGATGCAGTTCACCGGCATCCCGTGGATGCGCGAGCACTTCCTGGGCCTGGTCGACGGCATGGTGTCGGTGGTCGACGACGACCCCAAGGAGCTGCTGGCCGCCGTCACCCGGGCCGTCGATGAGATCCGCAAGGGCCGCAACCCCCTCGACGAGGGGGGCATCGCCGCCCTGGTCGGCACGCCGGCCCAGCGGGAGCTGCTGGAGCACATCGGCGGGCTGATGAGCCTGCTCGAGGGCCACGGCGACGTCACCATGGACCGGGCCGGGGCCGACCAGATCCCCAACGCCGACCGCTTCGGGCAGGTGCTGCGCCAGCGCCGGCAACAGGCCAACCCCATCGTGAAGCTGGTCCAGAAGCTGATCGGCTTCGAGGCCAAGCTCAAGCAGTACGAGCAGGGCGAGCGCTTCATCGAGGCCGTCGAGAAGGCGGGCGGGCCGGCCCAGCTCGACCGGGCCTGGGAGGACGCGGCCAACCTGCCCACCATGACCGAGATCCGCGACCCCCAGGCCTGGCTGGACCGGGTCGGGGTCGCCGCTCCCGCCGCCTGACCGCTCGGCCCTGGTGAGGGCGGTGCTCGGTTCGGGGGGCGAGCCTGCCGTGGGCGACCTGGTCGGCCGGTGCACGTTCCCGGCGGTGGGGGCGGAGGTGACCGCGGCGGTGTCGGGCGGGGCCGACTCGCTGGCCCTGCTGGTGCTGGCCTGCGCCGCCGGGTGCCGGGTGACGGCGGTGCACGTGGACCACGGGCTGCGCCCCGGCTCGGCGGCCGAGGCCGATGTGGTGGCCGAGGCCGCCCGCCGCTACGGGGCCGGCTTCCGGGCCGAGGCGGTGGAGGTGGCCCCGGGCTCCAACCTGGAGGCCCGGGCCCGGGCCGCCCGCTGGTCGGTGCTGCCGGCCGACGCCTGCACCGGCCACACCCTGGACGATCGGGCCGAGACGGTGCTGGTCAACCTCCTGCGGGGGGCGGGCTCCACGGGCCTGGGGGCCCTGCGTCCCGGCCCCCGGCACCCGATCCTGGCCCTACGGCGGGCCGAGACCAGAGCCCTGTGCGCGTCCGAGGGCCTGGACCCGGTGGAGGACGCCACCAACGACGACCCCCGCTTCGTCCGCAACCGGGTCCGCCACGAGGTCCTGCCCCTGCTGGCCGAGGTGGCGGGCCGCGACCTGGTGCCGGTCCTGGCCCGCCAGGCCGAGCTGCTGGCCGACGACGCCGACCTGATCGACGCGCTGGCCGCCGAGCTCGACCCCACCGACGCCAGGGCCCTGGCCGCCGCTCCTGTGCCCCTGGCCCGCGCCGCCCTGCGGGCCTGGCTGCGACCGGCTGGCGGCGGCCACCCCCCCTCGGCGGCGGCGGTGGAGCGCGTGCGGTCGGTGGCCGCCGGCGAGGTGGTGGCCACCGAGCTGCCTGGCGGCTGGCGGGTCTCGCGCTCGGCCGGCCGCCTCCGGCTCGACCCCCCGCCGCCCTGAGCCGGCCACGGCCGACGACCGGAGCCCCGCGCCTGGCGGCCCTCGCTGTCCCGGGACGTTCTCGGCCCGGTTCTGCACCCCTGCGGTCCGAGACCGTGCCGAGAACGCGGGCGGCCGGTTCCGGAGCCGGCCGCCCGCACCACCCCCCCGGTGCGGAACGGCCGACCCGCGCGCCGGCACTCACTCGGCGCCGAGAGCATAGTGCTACTCATCAGTCTGTCGATCTATCAGTAGCGAAGACTGATCATGGGCCCGATGGAGGGACACCTGCAACGTGTGGTGGGGGCGAACCTGCGGGCCATCCGGAGGCGCACCGGGCTGTCGCAGGAGCGGATGGCCGAGCGCCTCGACTGGCACCGCACCTACGTCGGCGGCGTCGAGCGGGGCGAGCGGAACCTGACCCTGCGCAGCGTCGAGCGCCTGGCCGACCTCCTCGAGGTCGACCCCCTCGACCTCCTCAGCGAAGGCCGCGGCCTCGACGACTAGGTCATCTCGCCGGGGACAACCTCCCCGCCGAGCACAACTAGGCGAGGGTGAGGTGGGCCGGGCCGTGGCGCACCTCACCGATCACGGCCCACCCCTGGTCCCGGAGGCGCTCGGCGTCCCGGGGAGGGACGGCGGCCAGCAGGCCGCCGCTGGTCTGGGGGTCGTGGGCCAGGGCCTCGACGGCGGGATCGAGGTGCGGGCCCACGTCCACGTGGTCCTGGTGGGCCTCCCGGTTGCGGGCGTCGCCGCCGGTGCGGACGCCCCGGGCCGCAGCGGCGTGGGCGCCGGGCAACAGGGGCAGGGCCCCGGCCTCGAGGTGGAGGGCCAGGGCGCTGCGGTCGGCGACCTCCCAGGCGTGGCCCAGCAGGCCGTATCCGGTCACGTCGGTGCAGGCGTGGGGACCGGCCCCGCCGTCGATCGCCGCCAGTTGGGCCGCGGCCGCCCGGTTGAGGGTCCGCATGGACACAACCGCGGCGCCCACGGCCACCGGTTCGCCGCCGGCCAGGGCGATGCCGGTGCCCAGCGGCTTGGACAGCACCAGCGCGTCGCCGGCCCGGGCCCGGCCCTTGGTCCACACTCGCTGCGGGTGGACGAGGCCCTGGACCGCCAGGCCGAAGATGGGCTCCGGGTTGCGGATGGTGTGGCCGCCGGCCACCACGCCCCCGGCGGCCCGCACCGTCTCGGACGCCCCGTCGAGGATGGCGGCGATGGCGTCGGTGGGCAGCTCCTCGGGGAAGGCGGCCAAGTTCAGGGCCAAGCGGACCTCGCCGCCCATGGCGAAGACGTCGGAGCAGGCGTTGGCCGCGGCCACCGCCCCGAAGTCGTGGGGGTCGTCGACCAGCGGTGGGAAGAAGTCGGTCGTGCTGACCAGGGCCAGGTCGTCGGTGAGGCGGTAGACGGCGGCGTCGTCGGAGGGGGCCAGCCCGATCAGCAACGGATCGGCGGCCGCCCCGTCGCCCAGGCCGGCCACCAGCGCCCGCAGCGGCGCCGCCCCCCACTTGGCCGCGCACCCCCCGCAGGTGGTCCACTCGGTCAGGCGCACCGGCGAGACGGCGGGGGTGGGCACGGCCGCGGACCCTACCGGTGGCAGCGAGCGCCGGACCGGCGGGCGCGGTCGTAGCATCCCGCCGGTGGAGAGCCGCCCGCCGTCGGTCGACGCCCTGGCCCGCACCCTGGCCGACGTGGGGTTGCCGCACCCGTTGCTGGTCGACGCGGCCCGGGCCGCCATCGCCGCTGGCGACCCGGCCTCGGCCCGGCCCCGGGCCGAGGCCCGCCGGCGAGCCCTGCTGGGGCCGGTGGTCAACGCCACCGGGGTGCTCCTCCACACCAACCTGGGCCGGGCCCCGCTGGGCACCGCCGCCGTCCCCGAGGCGGCGACGAACCTGGAGCTGGACCTGGCCACCGGGCACCGAGGCTCGCGCCGAACCCACGCCGGGGCGCTGCTGGCCCGGGCGGCGGGGGCCGAGGCCGGGCTGGTGGTCAACAACGGGGCGGCCGCCGTCCTCCTGGTGCTGGCCGCCCTGGCCGCCGGGGAGGAGGTGGCCGTGTCGCGGGGCGAGCTGGTGGAGATCGGCGGGGGCTTCCGCATCCCCGAGGTCATGGCCCAGTCCGGGGCCCGCCTCCGGGAGGTGGGGACCACCAACCGCACCCGGCGGGCCGACTACGCCGCCGCCCCGGCCCCGGCCCTGATCCTCAAGGTCCACCGCTCCAACTACCGCGTCACCGGCTTCGTGGAGGACGCCTCGGTGGGCGAGCTGGCCGACCTCGGCCCGCCGGTGGCGGTCGACCTCGGCTCCGGTCTGCTCGACGCCGCCTGCCCGTGGCTGCCCGGCGGCCCGCCGCCGTGGCTGGCCGACGAGCCGGCCGTCCGCCAGACCCTGGCCGCCGGCGCCGCCCTGGCCACCTTCTCGGGCGACAAGCTCCTGGGCGGACCTCAGGCCGGGGTGATCGTGGGCCGGGCCGACCTGGTCGAGCGGTGCGCGACCCACCCCCTCTACCGGGCCCTGCGCCCCGGCGGGCTGGTGCTCGGTGCCCTCCAGGACGTGGCTCTGGCCTACCTGGACCGGCGGGCCGGCGACCTGCCGTTCTGGCGCATGGCCACCCTCGAGCCCGACGCCTTGCACACCAGGGCGGTGGCCCTCGGGGTGGGACGGCCGGTGCGGTGCGCGTCGGTGGCCGGAGGCGGCACGCTGCCCGGGGTGGAGATCCCGTCGGCCGGCATCGCCCTGCCTGGCGACGTCACCGGCGCCCTGCGGGACCACCCGGCCCGACCGGTGATCGCCCGGGTGGCCGACGGTTGCACCGTGCTCGACCTGCGCACCGTCGACCCGGCCGACGACTCGATGGTGGCCGAGGCGGCACGGGCCGCGTCGCCCACCCGCTCGACCGCATCGCCCGGCGGCCCCGCCGCGTCGTCCGGTGGCCCCGCCGCACCGCCGGGCATCCCGGTGGCCCGGCCCGATGTCCCGGCGGCCACCGCCGGCTCACCGGTGCCCGACCCTGCGGCGGGGCCGGCCCCCTCCCGCTGATGGCCGGCGTCCGGTCGTTGCTGGTCGCCACCGCCGGCCACGTCGACCACGGCAAGTCGACCGTCGTCCGTCACCTCACCGGCCGCGACCCCGACCGCCTGGCCGAGGAGCAGCGGCGGGGCCTCACCATCGACCTGGGCTTCGCCGTGGCCGCCCTGCCGTCGGGGGCCGAGGTCAGCATCGTCGACGTCCCCGGCCACGCCCGCTACCTGTCGACCATGGTGGCCGGGGTGGGCGCGGTGCGGGCCGCCCTGCTGGTGGTCAGCGCGGTGGAGGGGTGGCGGGCCCAGAGCGAGGAGCACCTCCGCGTCGTGGACCTGCTGGGCGTGCCCGACGGCGTGGTGGTGCTCACCCGGTCCGAGGCCGCCGGCCGCCAGCGGGGGGCCGAGGTGGAGGCCGAGGTGCGCCGGCGGGTGGAGGGCACGGTCCTGGCCGGGGCCGAGGTGGTGGCCGTCGACCTCCCCGCCGGGCACGGCCACGACACCCTCCTGGCCGCCCTGGAGCGCCTGGTGGCCCGGGCCGCGCCGGCCGTCGACCGGGGCCGGCCCCGGCTGTGGGTCGACCGCTGCTTCACCGTGGCCGGAGCGGGCACGGTCGTCACCGGCTCGCTGGCCGACGGCCCCCTGGTCGTGGGGGCCACCGTCGAGATGGGCGGCGAGGCTTTCTCCCACCCGGGCCGCATCCGCGGCCTCGAGGTCCACGGGCGAGCCGTCGAGCGGGCCGATCCCGGCCACAGGGTGGCGGTCAACCTGGCCGGCGTGGGCCGGGGCGACATCGGCCGGGGGGCGGTGGTGGTCGAGCCCGGGCGCTGGCTCCGCACCCGCACCGTGGACGTGGCCCTCAGCCTGCTGCCGCGATCCGGGCCGGTGCGGTCGGGCCGGGGGGCGCACCTGTTGGCCGTGGGCACCTCGGAGCAGGCGGTGCACCTGCGGGTCCTGGGCGGTGGGACCATCCAGCCCGGCACCACCGCCGGGGCCCGCCTCCGCTTCGAGCGGGCTCTGCCGTTGCTGCCCGGCGACCGGTTCGTGCTGCGCGACACCGGGCGGGCAGCGACCGCCGGGGGAGGGGTGGTGCTCGACGTCGACCCGGTGCTGCCCGCCGCCCGGGCCGCTCCCGACCTCGACCCCCTCCGGGTGGTGGCCGAGCGGGGGTGGGAGGCCGTCACCGACCTGGAGCGCCGCACCGGGGCCCCGGTGCCGGCCACGGTGGAGGGGTGGGTGGCGTCGCCCGAGGCGTGGGCCTCGGCGCGGGCCCGGCTCGCCTCGGCCGTGGCCGGAGCCGGGCCCCTGGGCTTGGCCCTCGACAGCCTCGACGAGCGCGATCGCCTGGTGCTGGCCGCGTTGGAGGGCATGTCGGTGGAGGGCGGGAGGGCCCGCCCGGCGGGGGCGGAGGCCCTCGACAGCCCGTACCTCCGGGCCCTGCGGGCCGACCCGTTCCGGCCCCCGAGCCCGGCCGAGCACGGCTGCCCGCCCGAGGAGCTGCGGGCCCTGCGGAGCGCCGGCCTGGCCGTGCACCACGACGGCACCTGGTTCGCGGCCGACGCTGCGGACCGGGCCGCCGCGGTGGTGGCCGGCCTGCTGGCCGATCACCCGGAGGGGGTGACGGTGGCCCAGGCGCGCGATGCGCTGGGCACCACCCGCCGTTGGGTGCTGCCCCTGCTGGCCCTGCTCGACGGGAGGGGGGTGACCCGCCGGCGGGGGGCGGTGCGGGTCGGCGGGCCCCGCCTCCCGGGCCCCGGACCCGGGCCGGGCGGGGAGGGCGGCGGGTAGGGTCCCGCTCGGAGGTGTCCGAGCACCTGGTGGGCTCCGCCGCCTTCAAAGCGGTCGGGACGGGCGCACCCCGTCCGGCGGGTTCGATTCCCGTCCACCTCCGCCATCCAGCCCCCGTCGTCGGGCTGCCGGCTCGCGGCCGACCGTCCCCGCTACTCGTCGGAAGGGTAAGCCGATGTCGCCCGGGCCCGGCCCGAGGTCGCGCACGAACCGCAACCGTCGGTCTGGTAGGACCGGGAACCCCCGGGATCGCACCGGGGGACACTGGAGGTGGCGTGGATTTCTCCTCGAGGCGGTTCCTGCGTCGGCGCCGGGCCTGGCCGGTCGCTCTACCCTTTTCAGGGGTGACGGGGTGACGCTGATCGGTGCCGCCGTGCAGCTCGGCGCGGCCGCCGTCCTGCTCGTGGCGGCGGCGGCCAAGCTGGCCGTGCCCCGGGAGATCACGGCCACCCTCACCGCCCTGGGCCTCCGGCCCGTGGCCGTGCTGCGGGTGGCGCTCCCGCTGGCCGAGCTGGCCGCGGCCGTGGCCCTGGCCGTGGCGCCGGCCGCCCCGGCCACGCGGATCGGCCTGGGGGCCATGGGCCTGGCCTTCGCCGCCGTCGGCCTCCGGGTCCACCGCCGCGGTGAGGTCGTGGCCTGCGCCTGCTTCGGTGGCCGGCACGGTCGGGCCCTCGGGCTCCGCCAGGTCGCGGCTCTCCCGGCGTGGGCCGCCGCCGCCGTCCTGCCCGCCGCGCTGCGCACGCCGCTGGCCGGCGAGGACGGGCTGCGGGCTCTGCTCGTCGTGGCCCTGGCCACCGCCGTGGGGGCGGCGGTGCCGTTGGGGGCCATGATCCGGCAGAACCGGGCCTACATGGCCGTGGTGGCCCGATGACGGTCGCGCCGCCGTCCATCGGGCCACCACGACGGCCGCGCCTGGGGACCGCGGGGGCAGCTCTGGTGGCCCTGGCGCTGGTGGCCCCGGCGGCCGGGTGCTCCGGCGGCGGGCCGGAGCGACCCTCCGGGGGGTGTGACGACCGGGTGGAGCCCAGCGTCGCGGTGCCCGGTGCCCTGCGGGCCCGGCTGGCCGCCCACGACATCACGTCGGTGGTGGGGGAGGGGATGGTGTGGTTCATCGCTCCCGCGTCGGCCACCTGGTCCGAGGTGGTGCAGTCCGAGGGTGGCCGGCGGTCGGCCAAGCTGCCGCTGTGGGTCGACCGCGACGGCCCGCTGCCCACCTTCACCGTCCGGCTGGCCGACGGCTCGGGGCCCCGGGGCTCGATGTCGGCCCACCCGACCGCCGATGGCCTCCCGGGGCCGGTGCCGGCCACCGCGACCTTCCCCGAGGCCGGCTGCTGGGCCGTCGAGGCGTCGGTAGACGGCGACGTGGCCCGCATCACGGTGGACGCCCGATGAGCAGCCGTCCCGGGGCCTCCCCGCGCACGGCAGGCAACCCGCCCTGTGGTTTCCTGCGGGGACAGGGACCTGGTGGCGGGAACCTCGGCGCGAGCCTCAGACTGTCGACCCATGAGTAGCGGAGGCAGGCAGGATGCCGGCTGTGGAAGGTGAGCTGCAACACATCCTGGGCCGGAACCTGCGGGCCACCCGGAAGCGCATGGGCCTCTCCCAGGAGGGCCTGGCCGAACGGCTCGACTGGCACCGCACCTACGTGGGCAGCGTCGAGCGGGGGGAGCGCAACCTGACGCTGCGCACAGTGGAGAGGCTCTGCGAGAGCCTCGGGCTCGACCCCCTCGACCTGCTCTGGGACGCGGTGGGGCTCGGCGTGTCCCTGGGTGAGCTGGGTGTCGATCCCGCCCTCCGCCACCCCGACATCGACCACGGCCACCACCTGCCGCCCCGGTTCCACCGGAGGGACGAGGGGCCGACCGATGGCCCGGCCTGAGGCCGCCGTCGCGCACGCCGGGCAAGGGTGGATGGTGTCATCTGCCGGCACGGCCTCGCGCCGTCACTGCCCGCCCCGGGCCCGCCTGGAGGACGCCACCCGTGCCCGTTCGCTCCCCTCGCCCCCTGCCTGATCCCTCCGCCGGGACCGGCGGTGGCCCGGTGCCGCCGGCCGGCCCGTCGGCCGTGCTGGTGGACGCGGGGGTCGAGGTGGGGCGGCCCGGGCCGGCCTCGTGCGTCCCCCTCGTCGACGACGCGCTGGGCCCCCTGGTCGAGGCCGCCTACCGCCAGGTGGTGGGCCGGGCCCCGACCCGGGCCGAGAAGCTGTCCACCGTGGCCGGCCTCCAGGGCGACCCGTCCCGGGTCGCCGCCCTGGCTGAGCTCCTGGTCCGCGAGGTCGGTGCCCCGCCGTCGGCCTGGCCGTCCTCGGGCCCGGCCTGGTCGCGCTGACCTTGTCCGGTCGGAGGCCTCACCTCCCGGCCGCCGCTCCGGTCGCCCGCCCCTCCTGACGCCTCTCCCGGGAGGGCGGGCGCCGGAGGTCTCCCCGTCGTGGGCCGGTGCTGATCCGGTGGGCCGGCGCCCCCCTCGGCCGGCGCCGATGAGCCGATCGGCCCATTTGTCCTGTGGTGGAAAGGCCACGGTCGGTGGTTGTCGAACCCTGCCATCGCCCTGCACAGGGCCCGACGTGTTGGGAGGACCCCATGGCAACGCCACGCCCCGCGAGACCTCCGAGCACCTGGTCGGTGGGGCCTGCCTGGCCCTGAACCGGGCCAAGCAGCGGGGCCGGGGCCGGGCCGAGGTCCTCGACGACACCCTGCGGGCCCGCAGCGAGCAGCGCGTCCGCCGGGAGCAGGACCTGCGCCGGGCCCTGACCCGCCACGGGGAGATCGAGGTCTGGTGCAGCCGGTGATCGAGCTGTCCACCGGCCGTCCCGTGGGGGCCGAGGCCCTGGTGCGGTGGCGCCACCCCTACGCCGGGGTGCTGGAGCCCAAGGAGTTCCTGGGGGCGGCCGAGGAGACCGGCCGGCCGGCGCCCTTGGAGGCGGGGCGGGTCCGGGGCCGGACCCCGGGGGCCCAGTCGGACCTCGCTCCGGGATGAGGAGGCGTGCTCCCGGTCGGCCCGGATGGCGTGCCCGCCGGGCTGGTCCGGCCGGTCACGGTGGTGGCCCCGCCCTGACCGGGGAGCCGACCGCGGGCGGCTCAGCCGGCCGCCGGGGGGCCGACCGCGGGCGGTTCAGCCGGTCGCCGGGGGGCCGCAGCGCCGTGACCGGTGGGCCGGTGCCCCGCCGACGAGGCGCAGGTGGTCGGCCGGGTGGCGAGCGGCGCGGCGCGACGGGTGGGAGCGGGAGTCGGCCAGGACCCACCAGGTGCTCTCTCCTCGAGAGGTGGGTCGTGAGCGCGATCGACCAGAGGGGCACGGGAGCACGGGACGTCCTTTCGAGGAGGGTGACCGCCGTCCGGACCGACGGGCGGTTGCCCCGCACTCAAGCAGACCCGACCTTGCTGGCCGTTTGCTGTCCAAACATTTCTCGGGGGTGGTGGGGAGGGCTCGGATGGCCGGCCGCGGGTGGCGCGGCGCGGCGGGCCGGACGGGCGGGCGCGGGACGGCCCGCACCCCGGGGCCGGCGAGCCGAGGTACGGGCCGGGGAAGGCGGGGACGGAGGTCGGGCCTCCGGCGGTGAACCCCGGCGCCGCGTCTCCTCAGGCGCGGCGCCGGGGGCCCCTGCCCCCCACCGTCGATCTCAGGCTCCGGCCATGACCACCAGGGCCAGCGCCCCGATCATCCGGCCGACGAGGGGGCGGCGCGGGCGCCGCCCCCCGGCCATGGACGCGGCCGTGGCCGCGGCCATCCGTTCGAACATCATTCGAAGGTCCCCCCTTGGGATCGCCGATGGAGGTGACACGCCAGCCGTACGCCTGCCGGGCGCCGGACGTGTCGGGGGGCACTCTGCGCGACTGGACATTGCCCGATCTGCGCGACGGCAGGTCCCGTCCGGAGGGCTCCGACGGCCCTCGGTAGGGTGGCCGACGGGCACCCCAGCGCGAGGAGCGAGGCATGAGCGACGAGGCCCGGAGCGACGGCGCCACCATCGAGGACTACCTCCTGGAGGACCGCACCTTCCCCCCGCCGGCGGGCTTCAAGGCCGACGCGCTGGTCACCGACGCCGAGGTCTACGACGAGGCCGAGGCCGACTGGCAGGGCTACTGGGCCCGGCAGGCCGCGGACCTCCTCACCTGGCGGCGGGACTGGGACACCGTGCTGGAGTGGGACCTGCCCTTCGCCCGCTGGTTCGTGGGCGGCCAGCTGAACGTCAGCGAGAACTGCCTCGACCGCCACGTCGAGGCCGGCCGGGGCGACCGGGTGGCCTTCCACTGGGAGGGCGAGCCCGGCGACACCCGCACCATCACCTACGCCGACCTCCTGGCCGAGGTGCAGCGCTTCGCCAACGTCCTCAAAAGCCTGGGGGTGGGCAAGGGCGACCGGGTCGCCGTCTACATGCCGATGATCCCCGAGCTGCCGGTGGCCCTGCTGGCCTGCGCCCGCATCGGCGCGCCCCACTCGGTGGTGTTCGGCGGGTTCTCGGCCGACTCGCTGGCCGACCGCATCGACGACGCCGACTGCAAGGTGGTCGTCACCGCCGACGGCGGCTGGCGGCGGGGCCAGCCCGGCCTGCTCAAGCCCACCGTGGACGTCGCCCTGGCCGCCACCTCCAGCGTGGAGGCCGTGGTGGTGGTGGACCGCATCGGGGCCTCCGGGGGCGAGGCCGCGGTGGACATGGCCGAGGGCCGCGACCACTGGTACCACGACCTCATGGCCGCGGTCGACACCGACTGCCCGGCCGAGCCCATGGACAGCGAGGACCTCCTCTACCTCCTGTACACCTCCGGCACCACCGGCAAGCCCAAGGGCATCATGCACACCTCCGGTGGCTACCTCACCCAGGTGGCCCACACCCACCGCTACGTCTTCGACCTCCACCCGGAGACCGATGTGTACTGGTGCACCGCCGATGTCGGGTGGGTCACGGGGCACAGCTACGTGGTCTACGGGCCGCTGGCCAACGGGGCCACGTCGGTGATGTACGAGGGCACGCCCGACACGCCGGGCCGGGATCGCTTCTGGGACATCGTCGAGCGCTACGGCGTGACCATCCTCTACACCGCCCCCACCGCCATCCGGACGTTCATGAAGTGGGGCACCGCCGAGCCGGCCAAGCACGACCTGTCGTCGCTGCGGCTCCTGGGCTCGGTGGGTGAGCCCATCAACCCCGAGGCGTGGGTCTGGTACCACCTGCACATCGGCGGCGAGCGCTGCCCCGTGGTCGACACCTGGTGGCAGACCGAGACCGGCGCCATCATGATCTCGCCCCTCCCGGGGGCCACCACCACCAAGCCGGGCTCGGCCACCTTCCCCCTGCCCGGCATCGGGGCCGAGCTGGTCGACAACGACGGCGCCCGGGTGGAGCGGGGCGGCGGCTACCTGACCTTGACCCGGCCGTGGCCGTCCATGCTGCGGGGCATCTACGGCGACCCCGACCGCTACCGGGAGACGTACTGGAGCCGGTTCCCGGGCCGCTACTTCGCCGGCGACGGGGCCAAGCTGGACGAGGACGGCTACCTGTGGGTGCTGGGCCGGGTCGACGACGTCATGAACGTCTCGGGCCACCGCATCTCCACCACCGAGGTGGAGTCCGCCCTGGTCGACAACCCCAAGGTGGCCGAGGCGGCGGTGGTGGGGGCCAAGGACGAGACCACCGGTCAGGCCATCATCGCCTTCGTCACGCTCAAGGGTGACGTGGCCGCCTCCGAGGAGGTGGGAGCGGAGCTGCGGGAGCACGTGGCCACCAAGATCGGCAAGATCAGCCGGCCCAAGGCGGTGATCTTCACCGACGACCTGCCCAAGACCCGCTCGGGCAAGATCATGCGCCGCCTCCTGCGGGACGTGGCCGAGGGCCGGGAGCTGGGCGACACCACCACCCTGGCCGACCCCGATGTGGTGGAGGAGATCCGCACCCGGGCCGCCGCCACCCCCACCGAGGACTGACCCGGACGGCCGCCCCGGGCGAGCCCGGAGGATCGGTCCCGGAGCGCAACGTTCCGCGACCGCTCCGGGCGCGTCGGTGATCAGTCCCGGAAGTTGCCGAACTGGAGGGGGACGCCGAAGTCGCCCTCCTTGAGGGAGGTGATGACGGCTTGGAGGTCGTCGCGCTTCTTGCCGGTGACCCGGAGCTCGTCGCCCGAGGCCTGGCTCTGCACGCCCTTCAGGTTCAGGGCCTTGATGAACTTGTTGAGCTCGCGGGCCTTGTCCGAGGAGATGCCGGCGGCCAACTTCACCGTCTGGCGCACGGTGGCCCCCGAGGCGTCCTCGACGTCGCCCCAGTCGAGGCCCTTGAGCGACACCTGCCGCTTCACCATCTTCTCCTCCAGGACCTGGCGCAGGGCCCGGAGCTTGTCGGCGCTGGAGGTGGCGAGCTTGATCTCGCCGTCGCCCAGCTCGACGGAGGAGCCGGTGCCCTTGAAGTCGTAGCGGGTGGCGATCTCGCGGCTCGCCTGGTCGACCGCGTTGCGGACCTCCTGGAGGTCGAGTTCGGAGGACACGTCGAAGCTGGGCATGGCGCCACGCTACCTCCGGGCCGGGGCCGGATCGGGCTGGCTCCGACCCCGGCGGCGGGCGCTAATGTGCCCTCTCCGCACCATGGGTCGGTGCCCGAGCGGCCAAAGGGAGCAGACTGTAAATCTGCCGGCACAGCCTTCGGAGGTTCGAATCCTCCCCGGCCCACCACCATCGCTCGGGCCGTCAGCGCAGCTCCGGCAGTCACGCTCCTCGGGTGTGACGCTTGCCCGACTCGCTGACGGCTCGTAGCGTTTCCCCGCCGATCGAGGCGCCGCCGTCGGCAACGTCGTGCGTCGTCCTTCGCCGGCCCGGGCGATCGCTTCGGGAGGTGGCGGCTGAGGTCAGGGGAGCTCATGGGTCGGTGCCAGAGGAGCAGGCGGCGGGCCGCACACGTCGGGGTGCTCCTGGCCTGTGGCCTGGCCGTGGCCGACCTGGCCGGCCCCGCGGCGGCGGTGTCGCTGGCCCGGGCCCAGGAGGTCACCGATCGGGCCGTGACCCGGGAAGACACCTACGTCACCTCGGTGCCCACCGACGTGCAGCGGATGGTGGTGACGCCCGACTTCCTGGACGGCTACGCCCTGCAGCTCGGGCGCCGGACGGTACGAGCCTTCGCCCCGGCCGCCAACGTGAGCGGCAACCTGCGCATGGTGTGGTGGCCGGCGAGGGCCCCGGCGTCGGTGGACTCCGAGGCGTGCTCCACCTGGGCCCGGTGGCAGACGGCCGTGGGCCAGCCCGGCATCGCTCTGCGGGCCCGCCGGGACGGGGCCCGGGAGCGGGTCATCACCGTGACCAACAACATCCTCTTCGCCGGGCGGTGGGGGTGGAACACGCACCTGTGGGAGAAGGGTCGGCCGGCTCGCCTCATCGGCAGCGTCACCCTCCACGAGGTGTTCGGGTCCCGGCCCCAGGACGTGCCGCCGCTGCCGTGGCGGCTCTGTGCCCGGGCCGTGGGGGCGACGGTGCAGTTCAAGGCCTGGCCGCTCTCCGCGGGAGCGACCGAGCCGGCCTGGGGCGATGCCCGCTACGGGTCGTCGGTGGTGGTCCCGCCGGACTGGGTCTTCCCCGGGCGGTCGGGCTGGTACATCGGCCACCTGGCCCCGGGGGAGTGGTTCGACGGGACCGAGCTGGGGAGCTGGGCCCTGCGGGAGACCAGGGGCGACACCTACGGCCGGGCCATGGAGGCGTGGGCCGAGGGCCTGTACCCGCTGCTGTTCGGCCGGCCGTCCGACGGGGGCCACGGCTACTGGGCCGACCAGGCCATGGGCCGGGGCGTGGAGTGGGCGGTGGCGGCCATGGGCACCACGCCCGAGGCCCGGGCCCGCACCGTGACCGACGTGTACCAGCAGGTGCTCCACCGGGCTCCGGACGCTGGCGGCCTCGCCTACTGGACCGAGCGGCTCCGCACCCGTCCCGACGTCGAGGCGCTCATCCTGGCCGTGGTGATGGAGGGCGAGTTCAGCGGCGCCCGTGACGACCGGGCCTTCGTCACCGACCTCTACGACCGCATCCTGGGCCGACCCGCGGAGCCGGCCGGGGTCGACCACTGGGTCGGACAGCTGGCCCGAGGTGTGGCCCGGGTCAGGGTGGCGTCCCTCTTCGTGCGCTCCCCCGAGAACCGGGTGTCGACCGTGCGACAGGTCCACCAGGAGGTGGTGGGCCGGCCGCCGACCGAGTCCGAGCTGGCCTGGTGGGGCGAGCGCTTCCGGGCGTTGGGCCTCAACCGCCTCCGCCTCCGGTCCGCCCTCGCCGCCTCCCTCGCCCCCCGTCCGCCCGCCACCTGATCGGTTGCCGCCGCACCGGTGGTCAGCGCAGCGCGGGTCGGTGCGATGCGCCTGCGGACCATCCCAAGTGCCTCCGATCGGCGCCCCCTGCCGTCGAGGGGAAGTGGCCGGGTCAGATCGGGTCGAGGGCGCCGAACCGGGCCAGCCAGCGGCCGATGTCGGCGGTGACGATCCGGCCGTCGGCCGGCGGCGCGCCCTCGGCCCGGGCCACCTTCTGGTTCACCCGCTCGATGGCCTTGCGGGCCGAGTCCCGGGACCGGCCCAGCCGGCGGGCAGCCTCGCCGTGGCTGCGAGGGGCCAGGGCCTGGGGCCGGGGGAGGAGGGAGAAGTCCGAGTAGTAGGCCAGCACCACGTCGAGCTCGAGGGGCGTGAGCTCGAGCGGTGGGGGCCCCACCAGGTCGGTCGTGAGGTCGTCGACGTCCAGCCCTTCGTCGTCGCCGTCGTCGGTGTTGCCGGCGGCAGCGGCGGGAGGGCCCTGACCGGGGATCCCGGTGTCTTCGGCCCGGGCGTGGCCGCCGGTGTCCTCACCGGCGGCGGTAGGGCCTGGACCGGGGTCCCGGTGTCTTCGGCCGGGGCCGGGTCGCCGGTGCTCGCCGGAGCCGGTCCGGTGGCGGGGACTCGGACACCGGTGGCGACGCCGGGCCCGCGGTGGTCGTCGGTCTCGCACACGATGTGGGCCGGGGCCCCGGGCCCGCCGATGGCGAAGCACCAGCGGTGGCGCACCGGGACCCACGGGCGGCCGGGTTCGATGGGCACCTCCTCGTAACCCGGCTCGTAGACGTGGAGGAGGCCGGGCCGGGCGCTGAGGTTGAGGGTGCTCCACCGCGTGCCGTCCCAGCGCAGCTCGGCGTGGACCCGCGACACGGTCCACCGGCCTCCGATGCGCTGGTGCCCGACCCGCACGTCGTTCTCGACCCCCCGCCCGATGCGCACGACGCCGTCACGGTCGTGCTCCGAGGCCCAGGGCCCGGGATCCACCCGCAGCCGCAACGTCATCGCCCGGACCTCGTAGCGCCGCCCGCCGCTCCAGATGACATGCGTCGCCTGGCGAGCCCTCCGGACCTCCTCATGCCGCCCACCGCGGAGGTCGTGTGCCGTCCGGCGAGTTCCCCAGGCTCGGGATTGCCGCCGATCGTCCCATCGACCCCAGGGCAGCCGGGGCAGTGATCACTCACGATTTCTTCGGCTCCGGACGCGTCGGGGGGCGCGGGCGCCGGCGAAGGAGCAGCACCGGTCTCGGTGGCTAGCCGGACGTGGGTCACGCCCCGGAGGATGCCAGGCGGCGGAGCACGACGGCGGTGACGTCGTCGCGGCTGCCGGCCGACACCGCCTCGGCCGCCAGGGTGGCGGCCGCATCCTGGGCGGTGGGCGCGGCCCTGACCAGAGCACCGATGCGGGTGGCGCTCAGAGCGTCGGCCACGCCGTCGGAGGCCAGCACCAGCGCGTCGCCCACGCCGAGGTCCACCTCGGTCACGTCGGGCTGGTCGCCGTCCTGGCCGCCGACGACCCGGGTGACGAACCGTCGGGTGGGGTGGCTGGCTGCCTCATCCGGTGTGAGGGTGCCCGACCGCAGCAGGTCGCCGGCCAGGGTGTGGTCGTCGGTGACCTGCCGGCACGCCTCGGTCGTCACGTACCAGGCCGGCGAGTCCCCCACGTGCCCGATGGTCCATCCTTCGTCGCCAGGGCCCGGCTCGGCCACAGGTGCGTCGGAGGCCACCGCCACGACGAGGGTGGCGGCCATGCCGGCGACGCGTGGATCGGCGGCCTGACCCGCCATGACCGCGGCGTGAGCGGCCCGGAAGGCGGCCCGCACCGAGGCCCGATCTCCAGGCGAACCGGTCAGCACTGCGATGGCCGCATCGACGGCCAGCGTCGAGGCCCGGGCCCCGCCGGCGTGGCCGCCGACACCATCGCTGACCACAGCCCACCCGTCACCGGTGGCGGCCCGGTCCTGGTTCTCCCCGTGCGCGCCGGCCCGGGTGGCCGTGCCCACGTCGAGGGAGGGAACCGGGGCCGGCGGTGCGCTCGGACGACCTCGTCGACGGGTCCGGCCGTGGAGGGAACGGAGCATGCTCCATGGGTACCGCTCGATCCGCCGCCCCGAAAGGGCCATTTCTGGCCCCCGGGTTCGTCCGTCCGGGCCGGGGTCAGTCGGCGGGGGTGAGGGCCGGCGTCAGCCGGTCGACGAACTCGGCGATGTCGGCGTTGAGGTTGTGGCGCACCAGGGCGTAGCCCCCGATGACGTCGGCCCCCTTGGCCTCGACCTCGGCCACCAGCTTGGAGAGGGTCTGGCCCGGGTCGACGGCGTAGGTGCAGTAGACGACGGCCTTCTTGCCGGCGAGGGAGGGGAGGCCCCGCAGCTTGCGGCGCCCGGCCGGCTTCTGGCCCATGACGACGATGCCGTCGGTCCAGGTGCCCACGATCACCAGGTCGACTTCCGCCACGGTGGCCTCGTCGACCTCGTCGATGGGGACGGGGGTGGCCTCGACGCGCAGGGCCCGCAGCTCGCTGGCGATGCGGTGGGCCGCCTTCCGGGTGGTGCCGGTGAGGCTGTTGTAGATGATGACGGCCCGCATCGCCGACCCCTTCTCGTCCGTCGCCCTCGTGCCGTCCCTGTCTAGCAGTGCCCCTCGGGGCCGGCCCACCTCCCGGTGCGTCGAGCCCGTGCTGCTCCGTCCCGGTCCCACTGTCGAGGTGGTGTCGTCGGGTCTGTCAGCCGGCGCGTCGGGTCCTAGGTGTGCGGTCGGGGTCCGCACTGCCGATGTCGGGGCGAGGCCCGCCCGGCGTCAGGCCCGTGCTGCGGTCCCGGTTCACGCCGCTGCCAGTCGGGTACGAGCGCCTCTCAGCGGGCCAACACCACACCGCGCCCGGTGCACCCAGCCTGGTCACCACCGTCTAGCTCCCCGGAGCGGTGTCGTCACCCACGGTCGGGGAGTCGGCCCGGGCCGACCCGGGCCCTGGGGGCACGGCCGAGGGTGCGGGCCGCCATCTAATGCTGGAGGTCGCTTCAGGCGGTCGTCTGCCCGGCCTGCTGATGTTCCCCGCTTCCCCGGGCCCTTTGCCTCTCAACTGGGGACGTGCCGTGCCCACCGATGGAACCGCCGGAGCCCGCCCGAGCCGGCTCGATGCCTATGCCCGCGCCCTGGCCGAGGCCAGCGGGGCGCTGGAAGCCGCCCTCACCGGCCTGGTGGGGCAGGTCGAGGCGTGGAACCGCCGGCCCTCCGACGTCGGGGGCCGCATCGACGTCGACCGGGTCCGGGCGGTGGCTCGGGCCTCGGCAGAGCTGGCGGCCCTCGACCGTTGGGTGGGGCGCGTGGGCGCCGCGTTCCGGTCGGCCGACGGACAGCACGGGACGGGCGTCCTCCCGGCCCGGGTGTTCATGGACAGGCCGGGCGGACCGGCCAGCTCAATGCGATGCGAGGTCGTGGCCCCCTGGGCGGTCCGGCGCCGGTTCCAGGTGGTGCGGGACGGCGCCGACGGGCGGGCTCGGGTGATCAGGCTGGCCCTCGACCGGCCGCCGGGGGAGCTGTCGGTGGAGCAGTGGCGCCTGGCGGTCGAGGAGCTGAGGTTGGCAGGCGGCGGCGGTCCGCTCCACGTGGTGGTGCACGGCTGGGGAACCACCACCGGGGGGGCGACGGGAGCGGGGGAGGCGAAGGCCGACCTCTACGACGGGCAGCGGGTCGAGGGGGCCACCGTGCTGGTGGTCGACTGGGACGCAGGCGGGGGCACGGACGCCGGGTGGTGGCGGGTCCCCGGCGACTTCGAGGCCGCCGAGGTGTCGGCCCACACCACCGGGGATGCTCTCGCCGGCGTGCTCACGGCCGTGGCTGCCGCCGACCCCGATGTCGAGGTGGCCGTCAGCGCCCACAGCCTGGGCAACCACGTGGCGGCCCGGGCCCTGTCGCAGATGGAGGACCCGTCAGCCCGCTTCTCGGTCGACTACCTCGCTCTCCAGCCCGCCATCCCGGCCTGGGGGCCGGTGGCCGACCCGGCCGGCTACGGCGCGTTGGCCGACTCTCGGGTGCGGCAGCTGACGGTGACCATCAACGAAGGCGACGACGCGCTCTTCTGGTACGAGGCCCAGGGCCCGGAGGCCCTGGGTGACGAGCCCTCCGACGGTGCCGGCCTCCGGGCCCTGCTGGCCCGGCGCGCCGCCGCTCACCTGCCGACCGAGGTCGTCGACCACGACAGCGCAGCCGGCGGCGGCCACCTGGGCCTCCGTCCCGGCGACGCCCAGCCCCTGGTCCGGGCTCTGGTCCAGCTCCAGGTCGACCGCGCCCACGCTGCCGCCACCGGTGGTTGAGCCGCCCTCGGGCCGCTCGTTGGTCGCCGAGTCACGGGCGCGTCGGTACCGAGTCACGCACGGGTCGGTGAGGCGAAGGATCGCTCTGGGCAGCCGAGCGGTTGGCTCGGGCCTGGGCCCGGGCGGCCTCGTCCCAGGCGGCGCGGAGGCGGCGGAGCTCGACGTCGAGGTCGTTGCCGGCCAGGGCCCTCTCGTGGGCGGCGCGTTCGGCGTCGAACGTGGCCCGGTGGGCGCCAGTCCAGTCGGTGAGAAGGACCGCCGCGTCGGCCCGGGCCGCGAGGTGGGCGCGCGCCGATCGGCGGAGGACGTGGAGGCGATGGCCCAGCATGTCGGCGGCCGCGAAGTCGAACACGACGGCGTGCGCTCCCTCCGCCGCCTCCGGCCGGGCCTCGCATCCGTCTCGCCACCCCACGGCCGTTCCTCCTGTGTCGCCGGTCGCCGTGCCGTACCCGGTCGCGGGCACCGAGCACACCTCGGCGGGGTCAGGGGAGGATGCGTTGCATGACCAGGACGTCGATCCAGCGGGAGAACTTGCGCCCCACCTCGCGCTCGACGCCGACGAGGTCGAACCCGCAGGCCCGGTGGAGGGCGACGGACGCCTCGTTGTGGTCGGCGATGCGGGCGATGACGGTGTGGAAGCCGTGGTCGGTGGCCGTGGCCACCAGCGTGTCGAGCAGGCCCCGGCCGACCCCCTGGCCCTGGTGGGAGGGATCGACGTAGACCGAGTCCTCGACCGTGGTGCGGTAGGCGGGCCGTTCCCGGTATGACGACAGCGACCCGAACCCCAGGACCGTCGGCCCCCGGGTGGCGACCAGCACGGCGTGCGCCCCCGCCCGATCGGCCAGCCAGCGTCGCTGCTCCTCGACGGTGCGGACGACCAGGTCGAACGTGTGGGTCGTCTCCACGACCTCCCGGTTGTAGATCGCCCGGAGCGCCTCGGCATCCTCCAGCGTCGCCGTCCGGATCTCCATCGGCGTCGAGCGTAGAGCGCGCTGCGTGGGCGATCGGGCCATCCAGCCCCTCGACCTTCACTCGAAGGTTAGGGAGTGACCTGGCGTGTGTCGGAGGGTCTTGCGCTTTGAAGAAGCTCCGTATGACGGAAGATGTGACATCGCGCACAGGTCGCAACCCCCTTTCGGGTCTCATGGGCAGGTCGCCATCCGCCTGGGTGGTTCGGCGGCTGCTACCGGCATTCGTACTCATCGAGAGGCAAGGCACCTATGCAACGTGTACTCAATCGGCGTCGGAGTTGGCTTGTGGCCATCGCTCTTGGCGCGTCCGCGATCGTCGCTCCGACGATCGCTCCGACCCCTGCTGGCGCTGTGAACGCTCCGCTGATCACCGAGGAC